>Ga0116153_10000035_pt1 | contig 222760 bp, 160 predicted proteins | sample AD_UKC028_MetaG_FD_89896 | JGI IMG/M metagenome (GOLD analysis project Ga0116153, IMG submission 89896) | Active sludge microbial communities of municipal wastewater-treating anaerobic digesters from USA - AD_UKC028_MetaG | ecosystem: Engineered > Bioreactor > Anaerobic > Digestate | place...
GCTTTATATCCAGGAACTCAGCAAGGCTGAAATGCTGAGCGTAGTGTCGGCTCAGGTCAATGCTGCGGATCAGGCTGCCGCGATCGCCGCGATCAACGCGTTACCCGCGACGGCCGCGTTTTACCGGACACAGGGAATAAAGAATGGAATTCTCCAATGGACACAGTATGACTGTGCTCCCGCGAAACGGGATTTCAGTGCGGGGAAGCCGCAAGCCATGTATCTTCCCAGTGGCAGCATGCCCAATCCCGGTCTTATCCAGGTCTATGCAGCGGGTGCTGCGGTCCCATTTTTTGAAGCGAAGCAGTTTTTCGGACAAAATGATTTTCTTCTGAGCGTCAACTCGATCGAGTCGACACAGATCACTCCGCCTCCGGTGGCTTCTTTGGTAAAAACCTCGAACCTGAGCGGTGCCCGTTACGCGGACATTTATTATGATGCGATGGGACAAAACGTGTCGAAAGTAGTTTTCTATCAATACAATTGGAGCTCTTTGCCGCAACTTCAAGCGCCGGCCAATGCCATGGTGTTTCCGTCGAAGATCAAACACTACGGTGCGAATAGTGTTTTACTTCGGGAGCTAACATTAAATGCTAGCGGGCAGCCGGTTCAACCGCTAATAGTTTATGGTAATGTGCCAGCGAACCAAATTCCCGCAACAGTCAAAGTGTATAAAACAGATGGGACGCTTTTTTCGACACTGAGCTATAACACACAGACCGGGAGTTTGTTGGGCGTTGTTTGGGAGACAGTCCCTTCGACGGTTTTGAATACAGCCAAAAGTGTTTTTGGAGTTTTGGGTTTGGTTGTGGCAAAAGGGAAAACCGTCTCGGATCCTGCATGCCCGATGGGAGGGGCTGATTGCAAAACGATTTACATGTTTTACGATGCCGGCAACAAACTAATCGGAAAAAATGAAGTGGGCGGGATTGCGGCTATCAATGATTGGTACCTAGTGAATCCGGACGGCACTTTCACGAAAATTCCTCAACAAGCGCCTGCGGGGATTAGTTTCTCATTCGCATCCGGCGTACAGCAATCGATTGTGACGTCGCCCGTTCTTTTGACGGATGTCTATGCCGACGCCTCCGATTTGAAAACGAAGCTTGGTTTAAGTACGATGACGGTCACGGTTCAAGCGGCTCAACCAGCCAATTGGCCCGATCCCTGTAATTACGGGTGGTTAGGATTAAATCCATGCGCCCAAGTTGTGACCCCAGGCTATAAAGTGATTTTGCAAGTGAGCGGGGTTAGCTATGAATATCATCATTATACAAATCCGGGTGTTGGTGTTTTACAACCCAAGATAATCATTCCAAAAATAACGACAACAGTGGCTTCCAAAACAGAAACAACAATTTCTAATAAAGAAGTGAAGCGCCAAAACGTGTTAAAAATGGTTTAATTTTAAAATTTTAAAACAAGTCCTACCATAGCACGCCCCTGGGGCAGTTCGGTCGGGCGCCGCAAGGCGAACGGCAAGCCAGCTCCAGGGGTCCTGTCTTTTAGGGGGCTACGATAGTCTTGAAGACAGAATAAGCAGAATTTGGTATACTTCCATTTCTTAAAACTTTGATTTTCGGGGCGCCCTAATTTCTATTGAAAATATTTTAAAGGGATTAGGACTGTCACCGATGTCTGTTAAGAGAAGATTATAAAGTTCATCGGGGCGTACTGATTTTGATTGAAATTAAAGGTAATCAGTACAGTCCCGACGATCTGTTAATTTTTAAATTGTACGTCGGAGCGTAGCGCAGCCCAGTCCCGAGAGCAACGACAAGTTGCGATACGGGCTGCACCAATTCATTGGGAATTGGTGTGGTAGCGCGGCGATTTTTGAAACAAGTTGTTTGTGTTGGGGCGCCATGATTTCTATAAAAAAGATCCAAAGGAAATCATGACTGCCCTCGATCTTTGTCAGGTTTTTTGAAAGTTGATCGGGGCGTACTGATTTTGATTGAAATTAAAGGTAATCAGTACAGTCCCGACGATCGGTTAATTTTTAAATTGTACGTCGGGGCGTAGCGCAGCCTGGTAGCGCACACGCTTGGGGTGCGTGCGGTCGGAGGTTCAAATCCTCTCGCCCCGACCAGTTTGTGTTGCAAATAAAGGAGTTACGGAGAATTTTTCTGTAACTCCTTTTTTGTTTTTCCGAAGAAATTGGGTTGGCGATGCTAGAATTATGCTAATTGAACGGTTCTTTACGCAGTCTTTCTCCTCGGAGGGGTGTTTGAGAAAAGGAAGAAATTGACCTTGCAGGGTGCCCTGACACCCGTGTGTAAGGACTATCCCGTGTCGGCTTAGTGATAGCCGACTACTGGAATTGCGTGCGGTTTAGGATTCTTCTAGAGTTTCCGATACCTGAAGAGGTAAAATACCGTCATAAGTGAGGGTGGGAGGCATTGTGTCAGAGATATTAAAAAAATTGGAAGCAGAAAATGATCGGCTTCTTAAAATAGCCAAATTGAAGCGGGAAGGTATCCAACCGACTGAAAAGCAGAACCAAGAGCTTCGAGAGGCGACGGATGCCTGGCGTGCGAAAACTAGTGTTCTTGAGAAAAAATATGCAGTACAAGAGAACAAAATCGCGGAACTGGAACAGATTCAGGCGGAACTAGAAAAAGCGTTATCTGAAAATAAAAAAATGCGGATCGATAAAACCGCAAAAGAAAACCAGTTTTTAGAAAAGATCCAGGCTCTGGAAGCGAAATACGCACAGAAAGAAGCAGAGCTCAAGACAAGTGATGCCGAGCGGGCCGAGAGACATCGTGTTTTGCTTCAGGAGTATGAAGCCAAGCAGCGCGCAGCGGAAGAGGCGAAACGCAATCTCGAGGCAGAGAAGAGAGCCCTTGTCTCGGAACTCAGCGCACGGACTACCGAAGAGACGCGACTGAAGAAAAGCCTTCAAGAAGCCGGCGGAACTCTTGAGAAACTGAATGCCCGTATCGATGAGTTAAAGTGCGAGCTTCAAAATACCAACCAAGATCTCAAGGTGTTGCAATCCGAGAGAGAAACTTTAGGGACGGAAAAGCAAACCGCACAGAAATCGGATGCGGAGAAGGCAGCCGCTTTATCGGCTTTGGGAGAAATCAAAGAACGCCTTGAGCTCGAGAAGAAACGGCTTGAGGAGGAAAAGCGTCATTTCGGCAAGGAGCTTGAGGCGAAAGCTGCGGAAGAACTTCGGTTGAGGGCAAGTCTTCAAGAGACACGCGGGACATTAGAGGAGCTGAATGCAGAACTTCAAGACACGAATAAAAAATTCAAAGAATTACAGGCCGAGAAAAAGAGCCTTGAAGGAAAACTAGGACGGCTTGAAAAAGCTATGAGCGATCGTTTCGTTGAGACCGATGCTCAGTTGGAAAGACTTACGCAACAATGCGCCGAATTAAACGATGTGATAAATCAGACAAAGAACGAACGGGATAAGAAAGCTTGCTTGGCCGAGGATCTCACGAAGACGGTTGCAAAGATGGAGGCGCTTCTCAAGGGAAGGGAAACCGAACAAGCCTCTCTCGAAAAAGAACTCAAACAAGAAAAGGGAATGCGCGTTAAAGCCCAGAATCACGCCAAACATTTGGAAGAGCTTTTTGTTGATCTGGAGAAAAAAATAAAGGCTATGTCCTAGATCCCTCAGGAGCAAACAAGGAGTTGCGAAGAATTTCTCCCTTGAAAAAAAAGGAGGCGTTACTGTGCGTACCAGGCAGTCAGCTAGCATGGCACTGGTAGTAACGCCTCCTTAGTTGCTTAGTTGGCCTCCTTAGTTGTAGTGCTGCATAGGGTGTGTGCGGAGTTTAGGTGAGCCGATTTTTTTACGTGGAGGTCTTGTTTTTTGATCACCCGTCAGTTACAGTTTGATTGAGGCCAAGAGAAGGCGGATCTGGCTTGGGGGCGATGACCCCCCGACGGAACCAAGCCCCTCTTGGCAGCGGTATGGAGCCTGAGGTGGCCCGCATTGCCCGCAATAAAAGCGGGTTGGTTCGCGGGCCTATCGAAGGCTTATATATTTTGAAGTTGCTGACGCCAGAAAATCGCTTTGCTGGCAGCGCGACCCGTGCTAGGGAGCGTTATGAAGGAGGTGAGCGTCCTTCCGGTGATTTCAACGGTAGGCTTAGCTTTTGGTTGATGCATTGGGCGAGAATAGCCGCCCAAGTTTCCTGGCCATAACGCTAAGCCTTTTCTGTTTTTAGAGGGTTCTTGGACTGCGTTCTGTCATCATACCGGCGAATACCGTGTGGACAGCTTGACTGAGACAAAAGCAGCTGTCCCTTTTTTATTTTTTGAGCAAGTTTTATAAGCATTAAGTTCTATAGACTATTTCGAAAACACTTTCTATAATCTGCCCCTAGGAAACATCAACCTTTTACGGAAAAAGCAGGATCGATTCCATGAATATCTTTTTTAAAAAATGAATATGACCTTGACCCATCCAGCTCTTAAACTAGAAATCAAAAAAGATCCTCAAGGCGGGAAAATACTTTTATTCCTTTCAGGCCACTTCAGCGCAAAAACAGCAGGCGGGGTCTGGCAGGAATCCACAACGCTTCTTCATGCCACCCAACCCCGCGAATTGGTTCTGGATGTTTCCGGTCTGACTTACTGCGACATGACCGGTATCGGGCTGATCCGGGAACTCAAGGCATTCCAGGGATCCTTGAAAGCTGGTTTTCAGATTTTGGGGTTACGGCCTGACCAGCAGACCTTGTTTGATCTTGTGAACCGTCGAAGTGCGCAACCCGTTATTTCCAAGCCGATCGCACGCCCCGGTTTTATTGAGGAACTGGGACGGACGACTGCGCATATTGGAGAAGATATTTATGGACAGATCGCTTTCGTTGGTGAAGTCATCAGTCAGATGCTCCATGCGCTGAGGCATCCGGCGACCGTTCGCTGGAAAGACGTTTGGGTGTTCATTGAAAAAGGCGGGGCGAATGCGATGCCGCTCATCATCATGGCCGGTTTTTTGATTGGGGTTATTATGGCGTTCCAATCCGCGCTTCCGCTGAAGCAGATGGGTTCGGATGTATTTGTGGCCAACGTGGTTGCTTTTGCTGTTTTACGGGAACTGGGTCCGCTCATTACGGCGATCATTCTTGCCGGTCGGACCGGTTCTGCGATCGCGGCTGAAATCGGCACTATGAAGATCAACGAAGAAGTTAATGCCCTGACGACCATGGGATTGGAGCCGGTGAGGTTTCTGGTGGTCAGCCGGATGCTCGGGATCCTGTTCCTGGCACCGCTTTTAACGATTTTGTCCGATTTTTTCGGGATGTTGGGGGGAGCGTTGGTTTTCCAGTCCTTCGGGTATTCCGCAACGACTTATGTGAACCAGGTGACTTCCACAGTCGATCTTGGGGATGTCCTTGGCGGTATTTTTAAATCGATCCCGTTTGCTCTTGCGATCGGGGGCATCGGTTGTTTGCGCGGTCTTCAGACCAAGACAGGCGCTTCTGCCGTCGGCGAATCGACGACTTCCTCCGTGGTGACCGGGATGGTCATGATCATTATTCTGGATGGTGTTATTTCAGCGATCTATTACGCCTTGGGGATTTAAGCAATGGTACAAACGGCACAAGCGGAAAAGATTATTGAAGTCAAAAACCTTTCGTCCGGTTACGGCGGAGGATTGACCTTTGATGATATTTCCTTTGATATCAAAAAAGGGGAAGTGTTTGTGATTCTCGGTGGTTCAGGTTGCGGGAAAAGCACCATGCTGAAACATTTGATCGGTCTTTATAAGCCCTATAGCGGGCAGATCCTGATCGAAGGACAAGACGTGGTTCAAGCGGAAGGGACTCAGAGGCTTGAGATCCTGAACCGTATAGGCGTCATGTATCAAAGCGGTGCTTTGTTCGGATCGATGACACTTTTGGAAAACATCATGCTTCCGCTTGAGGAATTTACGGATCTCCCGGAGGCCGCACGGAGATCCGTGGCGGCTTTAAAATTGATGTTGGTGGGTCTTCAAGGGTTTGAAAGTCATATGCCTTCGGAAATCTCCGGGGGGATGCAGAAGCGCGCCGCGATCGCGCGCGCCATGGCTTTGGATCCGAAGATCCTGTTTTTGGATGAACCTTCCGCGGGTCTTGACCCGATCACGTCCGCGGAACTGGACCAGCTGATCCTTCAGCTTTCCGGGAATTTGGGGATCACGTTTGTGATCGTGACCCACGAACTGGACAGTATCTACTCGATCGCGGATCGCATCATCATGCTCGACAAGAAGACCAAGAAGATCATCGCGGAAGGGGACCCGAAATATTTGAAAGAACACGCGGATAACGAAAACGTCAAAAAATTCTTTAATCGTCAAGTTTCCAAGGATGAACTTTAAACCATTTTTAAAACTTTGCAGCGCGGAGAAAAATTATGAGTGAGAAAAAAAGGTATTTCAAGATCGGTTTATTCACGCTGATCTCAATGGTATTTTTATGTGCCGGCTTGATCATGTTCGGGGCAGGTTCCTATTTCCAGGCGCCGCCGCTGATTGCGGAAACCTATTTTACCGAGTCGGTGCAGGGTCTGGATGCCGGGGCCCTGGTCAAAATGAACGGTGTCAAAGTGGGAAAGGTCAAAGACATTTTGTTTGTGAAAGACATCTACGGCCGAGGCAAGTCGATCACGGAAATGAATTCCAAATATACCATGGTCTATGTGACCATGGAAATTGAAAGCCAGTTTTTCCCGGGGCTTAAGGGGAAAAGCAAAAGTGAAGTTCAAACGCTCATTGACCTTATGGTCAAGGAAGATGGCTTTCGGGCAAAACTCCAATCTATAGGGATCACGGGTCTTGTTTATGTGGAACTGGGTTTCTATAATCCCGATGAAACGCCTCCGCCCATGCAATTTTCCTGGGAGCCTCTACGGGTTTATATTCCGTCCGCGCCGGGCGTGGCGACCCGTTTAGGAGAATCGCTCGACAAATTGCTCAATAAGATGGATACCGATATTTATCCGATGATCGAAAATATCAACAAGGCTTCCAAAGAGTTGCCGCCGCTTGTCGCCAAACTGAATGACACGATGCCGCATTTAGAAGTGATTGCGAAAAATGTGGCAGACATTACTTCCACCGGAAAGAAATATCCTTCCCAAATGATCTTCGGGGAAGCACCCTCCAAATCGAGGTATGACCGATGAAAATATCCCCCTTCAAATCCAGCATAGCATTTTTCTTATTAATCAGTTCCGTCTTCCTGACGAGTTGTGTGAGCGTTGACTTGAAGAAACCCTATCCGGATGTCAGGACATATTCTTTGGATGTCAGCTCTCAGGGGCATGTTCCTTATGCGGGTTCTACGGTTTCGCTGCGTTTTAATACTTTCTCCGCGGTGCCACAGGCTGCGGACCGATATCTGGCTTATCGGACCGGAGAAACAACCTTCGAATCTGATTTTTACAATCAATTTATTACCGCTCCGGCGGAACTGATTCAGGATCAGGCGGCGGCATGGCTGAAAAGCTCACCGTTAGTTAAATATATCCTGAAGGCCGGGGAAACGTCCAGTCTCTCCTATATCGTTGATGGAACCTTATTGGACCTTTATGGGGATTATCGTAACGTAAATGCCCCGAAGGCAGTTTTGCGCCTCAAATTGACAGTCAGCAAAACGGGCGATACTGCCGGTGTTGTTTGGCAGAAGATCTATGCTCAGGAAGTTTCCATGAGCCATATTTCCCCTTTGATCTTGACCGAAGGTTGGAACAAAGGTCTATGTCAAATTGTGGCGGATTTTGAAAATGATTTGAAGGCTTTAATTTCCAACACCCCTCAATAAAAAAATCCACGAAAAATAAAAGGAGTCAAACATGAAGAAAACAACATGGGGCAGTATCGTGTGGGTACTTTTTTTCTCGGTCAGTTTTTTCGTGGAGGCGGTGGAAGGACAGGGTCCGATGGAAAAATTTGCGGCTAAACAGATCGATAACCTGGAGATAGGTTGCAAGACCGAACTTGAAACTTACTGTCAAACCGTGACGCCTGGTGCAGGCCGAGGATTGGCCTGTATTTACGCGCATAATGACAAACTTTCGAGCAAGTGCGAGAACGCGCTTTATGATTCTTCGGAGGAGTTTCAGAATGCCGCAAAAAATTTGAGTGCGTTTGTCGGGGCGTGTCAGGCGGATATTGAAAAACTATGTTCGAAAGTTGCGGCAGGCGGTGGCCGTATCCTGACTTGTCTTGAAAAAAACAACGAGAAGGTTTCAGGAAAATGCCGGGGAGCGCTTTCACATATCCAGGGAAATTTAGGACAAGAGAAAAAGGTTGTTTCGGCAGAATTATGAAAGGAATAAGAAGCTTTGGTTCGGATTGGGCACTGTCAACTGTGGAGGAAAAGGCCCAGGTGGCCGGTTGGTTTTGATATTTTAAAGAAGCACCCAACAACCTGTGTGTATGAGAATGAAGTGATTATGAAAGGATACGTCACAAGGTCAAAGGGTTGGCTTGCAAAAGTCGTTTTGATCTGCTGGGTCGTTTCCATGATATCACTATCTGTTTCGGCGGCAGATCCTAAGCCCAGCGGTTTCATGGATCGAAAGCAAATGACGATTCGGGGGGATTTGCCGTTTGAGTTGTCCTGGATCAAACCCGGTGTTCTGTGGGCTAAATATAAGAAGATTGTTATCGCTCCTGTGGATACGACGCATTTGATGAAGGCGGATTTTTGGCAGGAGATGGGACGGAGTGACGACATCGAGAAGGACATCAAGAAACTCGCGCTGTATACCCGATCCTCTTTTCTGCGCGAATTTTTTATGGATCCCAACAAGCGTTTTAAGGTCACGTACAGCATGGAGCCGAATCCCGATACCCTTCAATTGGAAATGGCGTTGACGGAACTGACTCCGAATAAGGTGCTTTTGAAAGCCGCTGGGTATGTGCCGCTTTATGGTTTGGTGGCCAAAGCCGTGAACCAGACGAATACGAGTTATGTGGCAATCGAAATCCGTTTGAAAGACGCTCGGACAGGGGAAATCCTTGCCAAATTCGCGGACAAGAAGAACGAACCACTCACGTTTGTGAATGTCAATCAGATGACCTGGTACGGTTTTGCCGAAAAGAGAGTGGACCAGTGGGCATTGAAGTTAGTCGAGACTCTGAATCGCCGGCCGGGGCAGGTCGTGGAAGGATCCTCCAACATTGATCTGAGTCTATGGTGATTTTCGGATCAGCACATCAATGAAAAGGTAAAGCTTTCAAGGCTGGTCTTTTCATTTTGTCATACCTTCACGCATTGCCTCGTCCAACTCTTCTGAAGTAATCACATATTTTTTGAGTGCGCGCGGGGTTTTTTCCCAAAGGGCATAGGGAGTAGCGATAATGACTTCCTGGGAAGGGTCCAGCGTCGACAAGCGCTCCATGGAAAAATTCTCCTGCCGGATGTTGTCCGGCAAAGCGAGAGGCGAGCGGTAGATCCGATCGCGCCAATCTTGCACCGTGCTGACCATGGCCGTATGCTTCTTATTTTTAAAATAATCTCGGTTTGCCATAAAAACAGAAAGCGGCATTTTGGAATAAATTTGTACGTGCTGGTTCTGTTTTTTGAGTTTTCTCCGGGTCATGGCATCCCGAGATTTTTCAATCATGGTGATGGCTTTCGAACTGACTCTTACCACCTCCCGGTTGATCCTTTTGAGTCCCGCGGATATTTGCCAGCGAAAGTAACCCATGCCATCCGCAACGTAGCCGAGACTTTTCACGCGAACCGGTTTTTTGCTGAGAGAAGACGCTCCCCAGTTGATAGGAGACATAAAAGCTTTGTCTATGTCATACAGGATGTCCTCGAGCAAAACAACCAACAAATAAGCACGGACTTGCATTAATGGAGTGACCCCGCCCAGGCTGTCACCCCCTATGACTGAATTTGCCAAACGGGCATCGGACAGCGAGATTTGACGCAGTTGTAAGGCGTCCCAAAATTGGCCGAAACGCCGCACCGGTTGAACGCGTGGTAATCGAGAATAAGCGTACTCAAGCGAATCGAGCGATTTTGAAATAGGGCTTTTGTTATTCCTAGCAATCAGTCCGATCATCCCGTCACCCAACCGCACAAATTCCAGTTCCGTGAAAGCGAAAGCGGAAGCGGCGATATTGTGAAGGTCTGTATCTTTTTTATAATCATGGACCGTCATAGGATCCGTCCAGAAAAGATCTTCCGACGAATCCTTGACAGGGGATGCCACAAGCGTCGTGGAAACAAAACAGATAAATCCGAACGCAATGATCCCTGCGATGCTTTTAATTTGCAAAAATCCCTCCGATGGGTTCCGAATCAAAATCTGTTTTTTCGGAGTGGTCCAGGATCTGGAACAAAGTGGGTGTGACGTCGATGATCCGGTGAGGGGAAGGATCGATCCCGGAACGGATGTTGGGTCCGGAGAGCATCAAAATCGATCGCAGGGAATCTTTATAAGCGGATCCGTGGTCCGCACCATGAATATCCTCACTCCTGAAATTCCAGCCGGGAGTGGCGGATAACCAAATATCCGGATCCTGCGCCTTGGCCATAGGAGCAAATTCCGGTTTCCACATCAAGGCGTGAACGATCGCACTGATAGCGTCCGGGTAGTCCGTTTCGTACGTTGCTTCAAGCCATTCCTGATCGTTATGGAATTCCCCGATGAATTTTTCGGGATCGGGAGTATGAAAATGGGGATGTTTGAGATAGCCGAAAGGATCGTCTGCGGAGGCTGCTTCATAATTCAGAGATCCCTTTGCGTCTTGAGAAACGTTATGGGCCGGTTCATAACGGTAGCGTAATTTGCCCTCGGTTGATTCGATATGAATCAGGGCGTCATTGCCCGTTCGTTTCGCGATGTAAATAAGCTCTTCTGAAAGTTTTATAATGAGGAAATCCACGGGATGGGGGTCGATCTTTTCCGGAAATTTATTTCTTTGGGAAAGGTCAATGTTAAGAAGCTCCCGGATAAGATTTACCGGTTCTCGGTTGGGACCCAGGCCGTAATGTTGTAACTCATACAAGGTATTGGGCCGGTCCCATTTTCCGGAATTGCTGTCCCCAACCGGGAGAAAAATCCTTGCCTGCCCTCTTCCCATATTATCGATAAAGGTGAAAGACGAGAGGTCCGTTCCGGGATGAGAAATCACATAATCCGGGCTGCGGACATTCATCTTGAGGGTTTTGTAAAAAAAATCACGGTCGAGATAGTAAGGCTGATTGTAAATCCCCCCCATGCCGCCATAAGAGCCGTGGTCGGAAAAAAAGACGACATAAGGAGCGCGGCCGTTATCTTCACGCATGAAGGCTTCGTGAAGTTTTCCAATCCATTTGTCCACGCCTTCAATTTTTTTCCGGACTTCCTGGCTAAATTGTCCCCACTCGTACCGGTGCTGGTCCTCATCCATCTCGGTGAACCAAAGCAAAAACAGTTTGCCGCGTGTGTCCGGAACCATATAACGGAGACCGTACAAGCCATTGACGTTGTCTAAACGCTCCGCGGCTTCGATCGTCACGCGGTAAGGGTGTTCAACGTCATTGGCCGCGACGTGCGGCCAGGCCCAGGGTGCTATCAGAGGATGGACCGGAACGACCGAAGAATGATACTTCTCACCCAAGTAATCATAAAATGCCTTGATCCCGTTTTGCTTGAGAATGAAGGACGGCTTATCCACCCGGCTCAGGAGATTGAAATATCTTGGGAAATGCTCGGGAATGAAAAACATTCGTTTCATGATATTTTTTTTTCGGACCGGGAAGCGTTCAAAAACGGATTGCGCCTTGAGACCGGATTGATCCTGCCATTTTCCGGTAATCAGACAGGTGAAGGCGGTGATGGTGAGGGATGGGAAAGTGCTGAAAAAGTTCGGGAAACGAAGCCCTTGGTCATAGAAAAGTTTTTTGATCGTAGGAAGCTGGCCTTTATCGACCATGTCATCCACCACATCGGGCCGAAGGCTGTCAACAAAGATGAAAAGGATTTTTGAATCCGGAAGAGCGGCCTTATGAGTACCGCGCGAAGCGGTGGAAGCCGCATGCGCCGGGACTGAAGACGTAAACCATATGGCTAGGAACAGCCACAGTAATATTCTCTTCATAGGATATTTTCCTTAGTTTGGTTCATGATTCTACGGAAATGATATCTTTTAATCAAGCATGGAACTTTGGAGAGGGGCATCTTTCATGTGGTCACAAACAGCTGCAGGGCATGCCATGAATTTTGAAGAACTGGCTATCAGTTTCGTATATAATGCTGCCGATCAAGAGACCTCTCGTGATCAGTCTCCAGAAACAATCATTATGGGCCACCAAAAAGCAACAGGATAGAATTGCATGTTGAGTTCACAACACCATTCGGGAATTGCATCCAAGCCGTCGCGCGTCGGTGCTTTTCGTTTTTCCATGGAATATTTTCTTCTTTCACTTATTCTTCTGATTGCCGCGACTCCTTTGTTAGAGGAATGGGTTTTTGGTGTTCTTGTTGAATCGCTTCTGCTCACACTTGTCCTTTTGTCCGCGGTGTTCGCTGTGGCCAGCAACCGGCGATCTTTGATCATTGCATCAGTACTTGTCATCCCTCCCTTAGTCATGCGATGGATCCGGTTTTTTTCTCCCGAAAGTCTGTGGCCGGAAAGCGTTTTTTTACCCGCGGTGATCTTCATGGTTTATGTGATCTGGCATCTTCTTCGTTTTATTCTGCGAGCGCCGTGCGTGGATAAAGAAGTTTTGTGCGCCGGGATCGCGACTTATCTCACGCTGGGTTTGATGTGGGCTTTTATCTATATCCTGTTAAGTAACGTCGATCCGGGTTCTTTCCGATTCACAAGCGGACCGATGGCGCAGGTTTCCATGAGAGGTTTTACGGGGATCTATTTCAGCTTGGTGACTTTAACCACCGCAGGCTATGGTGATGTTATCCCGGTTTCCAGTTTGGCGAGAATGCTTGCCGCGATGGAAGCGGTAACGGGTGTGCTTTATGTGGCGGTTTTGATATCCCGCCTTGTGGCCCTGCATGCGTCGGAAAGTATGGCGCGACGTAGTGGGGAGCGCTAGCGAAGTGTTTATGAGCATTTTAGATTTTGAAAAGGAGTCAGTATGCTTTCAATCTTGAATAGTTTGTTTGTCTTTGGCTGTGTTTTCGGCGGCGCGCTTGCCGGTTTGTTTATCCGGACGATTCTTCCGGGCCATCATATGAGCGAAGAGTCCAGGGATGCCGTGAAATTGGGGGCCGGTTTGATCGCCACGCTGACGGCTTTAGTGCTTGGACTTTTGATCAGTTCGGCAAAAGACTCGTTTGATTCTGTGAATTCCGCTCTGACGCAATCCAGCGCAAAGATCATCTTGCTGGATCGCACGTTGTCGAAATACGGACCGGAGACACAAAAAGCTCGGGAGCAACTGAAAGAGTCTTTAACTTCGAGTATTGCGATGTTCTGGCCTGAAAAAAAGGCACAAATGCCGAAGTTGAGTGCTTTTGAGAAAAAAACGGGCATGGAGCAGGTTCAGGACCGGGTTCGGGAACTCGCCCCGCAGAGCGATCCCCAAAGATCACTTCAAGTGCAGGCGATCCAACTCAGCAATGACATTTTACAGATTCGGTGGTTGATGATCGAGCAAGCCCAGATTGCGCTGCCGAAAGTGTTTTTCGTGATCCTGCTTGCCTGGCTTACCATTCTTTTTATGTGTTTTGGATTGTTGGCGCCAAGAAACACAACTGTCATCGTCGTTTTTTTCGTTTGCGCGGTATCCGTGGCCGGCGCGATGTTTCTGATCCTTGAAATGAACAGTCCTCTTGCGGGCATGATGAAAATTTCCAGTGCCCCGCTTATCAAAGCCATGGAATTAATAGGGAGATAAAGGGCAGGAAAAAATAATTTTTGTTACAGCAGCCTTTTAATATTTCTTAGCTTGACCTCCATCCCTTATAGAGAGTTTACAGGCAGGAAGTTCTTGTCTATACTCTCTTCGTGATGATCGAAAATTCCCTCGAACGAGACAGGCAGATTTTTAGTCGGCAAAGTCTGTTAACGCTTGCTTTGGCCGTTTTACTGGTATTCCAGGATGACTTCATGCTCCGAATTGCCGGCTGGCTTTTGATCTCTGGGGCTATCCTGAAATCTCCGGAACAGGGCATGGCGCTTTGCTTTTTCTTTGCGCCCTTCTTTTGGTATTCGGCAGGTTCCTTCAAACTGTTTTTTACGTTAAAACCTTTCCAACTGACTTTTTTTCTTACTGTATTGGCTTGTTTTTTTTCAAAGCGAGAGATAATTGGGCATGCCATCAAGCTCACATGTAAAGACATCAAAAACTGGCTTCTCCTGGGATTTCTTTTAAGTTTATATCTCGCGATCTTCTTGAATCACGCGGATCAAAAAAGTGTGCGGCTGACCCTGAATCTGACACTGCTGATCGCCTGGTTTTTTCTGGCCTCTGGTATGATCCGAACTCCGCTGCTCTTTGAGGCCTGCCTTAAAAGCTATTTGGCCGGTAGTGCTCTGATCGTGGGCGGTATTTCTTTGAAAGGAATGCTAGACCGTGGTTACTCCATCTTTGAAGGGCATAATGCCTACGGCGATTTTCTGCTTTTTTGCATTCCTTTAACAGCAGTTTTTTTTGTTTCGACAAAAAGCAGGGTTAGGAAATTTTTTCTTTGGTTGTTTTTTTCTCTTCTGCTGCCCAATCTTTTTCTTTCCTTTTCGCGGTCGGCGCTTATAGCGTGCCTCACCGTTTCTTTAGGCGTGATACTTTTCTTTATTTTGAAAAAGCGTGGGCGAGAGGTTTTAATGCTTTTGGGTGCCTTATGTTTGCCTCTCTTGGTCGCTTGGTATTTTCCGCATAAATTCGGAGATCCACCGATGACATTTCGAGAACGGGTCATCGGCTGCGTTCAAATGGCCGGAGAGGTTGTGGGCACTGAAAAGAGAACGCCGTTCGTGATCGGCGGCGGATATCAGAGTATGCAAAACGGTCCGGTTCTAGGAACATTTTCGGTAAAAGGAAAAATGGATGCGGCATTGAAATTTCGGTTTCTTGCGTGGCGCGATATGATTTCGGAAATAAAGAAAAATCCCTTTTGGGGTAAAGGGCTCTATCTCGACGGGCACAGCGTGTATGTCGATGTTTTGTATTCTGCCGGGGTGTTGGGTGCGGGGTGTTTTTTCCTTTTTCTTCTATTCTGGTGTTATCAGGTGCTTTGTTTTATAATTCAAAGCCGTTGCAAAAATTTGGTTTATCCGGCGGTGGGTGTTTTTGCAGGAGTGACGGCTTGGCTGATCCAGTCTTATGTAGAAACCTATTTCCTGCTTTTCTATATCTGGGCGTTTCTGGCTGCAGGGGCAGCTTTGAGCCAGTTGGGGCAACGGGAGGCTCCGTTACCGTCGGAATAAAAATGAGAAATATGGCAAAAAACAACCGGGCTGGAAAGCCTTGAACCCTTTTATTTTTTTGCTGGAGCATTGTGGAAGATTATCGCATAAGTAAGCTTCGTCTTCTTGAGGCCGAAAGTATTCACATTATTCGTGAAGTGGCCGCGTCTTTCGAGCGTCCCGTCATGCTCTATTCCGTTGGGAAAGATTCCTCCGTCATGGTGCGGCTGGCCCAGAAGGCTTTTCATCCCGGCAAACTTCCATTTCCTCTTCTTCATGTGGATACCGGCATGAAATTCAAAGAAATGTACCAATTCCGGGATCGGTTCACGAAAGAAATCGGAGCGGAATTGCGTGTCTATAAGTTCCAGAAGGCCATGGACCAGGGAACTAATCCGTGGGATCTCGGGACAATCCAATGCTGTGCCCTTCTTAAAACCCAGGCCCTTTTGAATGCCCTTCAAGAGGGAGGGTATCAAGCCGCGCTTGGAGGTGCCAGGCGGGATGAAGAGAAATCCAGGGCCAAAGAACGTATTTTTTCTTTCCGGGACGAATACGGGCAGTGGAATCCCAAGAACCAGCGTCCCGAGATTTGGAAGCTCTATAACACCCTGGCTGGCCAGAAAGAAAGCATCCGCGTTTTCCCGTTATCCAACTGGACAGAACTTGATATCTGGCAATATATTCATCTTGAGAAGATCCCTGTGGTTCCGATGTATTTTGCCAAAGAAAGAGAAATGATCCTGCGCGAAGGGCAGCTGATCCCGCTGGACGGTCCTGTCCCTCTGAGGGAAGGGGAAAAACCCCAAAAGGTTCTTTGTCGATTCAGGACATTGGGCTGCTATCCCTGTACGGGTGCGGTCCGTTCCGCGGCTGCCACAGTGCCCGAGATTATAGAGGAGATCATGACCGTAAAAAATTCCGAGAGAATTACGCGCCTCATCGATCATGATCAGGATTCTTCCATGGAACAAAAAAAGAAGGAAGGATATTTCTAGTGCCGCAAGGGGCCAAGAGTGTTCACACAATTCTTGAGCAAAGCGAAAAAGCGGATCTTCTCCGTTTTACGACCGTAGGAAGCGTGGATGACGGAAAATCAACGTTGATCGGGCGATTACTCTATGAAGCGGGGGGACTTTATGAGGATCAGCTGGCTGCGATTCGCAAAGACTCCGGGAGATTCAAGCGCGAAGAGTTTGACCTCTCGCTTGCCATGGACGGCCTGAAGGCTGAACGGGAACAGGCAATCACCATCGATGTTGCTTACCGTTATTTTTCCACGCCGAAACGCCACTTTATCATTGCCGATACGCCGGGCCACGAACAGTATACGCGCAACATGGCGACAGGCGCCTCCACGGCCGATCTGGCGATCATCCTGATTGATGCCTGCCACGGTGTTTCCATTCAGTCCAAGCGTCATGCCTTTATCGCTTCGCTTCTCGGTATCCGGCATATGGTGGTGGCCGTCAACAAAATGGATCTTGTGGATTATTCCGAGGAGGTTTTCCGGAAAGTTGAAGAAGATTTCAATATTTTTGCTGAAAAGCTGAGAATTTCCGACCTCATGTTCATACCGATCAGCGCGCTGAAAGGGGACAATGTCGTTAAAAAAAGCGGAAACACTCCCTGGTATGAAGGATCGGCCCTGTTGTCTCATCTTGAGACTGTTCATGTCCAAAGTGACCGGAACCTGATTGATCTGAGGTTCCCAGTGCAATATGTCCTGAGGCCGGACCGAAATTTCCGGGGATATTGCGGACAACTTGCCGGAGGAGTGCTGCGCAAAAAAGACGAAGTACTGGTTTTGCCTTCTTTGAGGAAAACGCACATTCGATCCATCTCTACCGGCGAAAAAGAAGTGCCTTATGCCTTTGCGCTTCAATCCATCACCGTGACACTTGAAGACGAAGTCGATGTGACGCGAGGCGATATGGTAGTTCACTCAGGGAATCTGCCGAAGATCCAGCGTGAAACGGATGCCATCCTCGTGTGGATGGATGAAAAACCCTTAAAAACGGGAGAGGTTTATCTGATCAAACATACCACGCAGCTTCTCAAAGGGACGGTTGCGCATCTTCATTTCAGCATTGACCCGGATGATCTGAAGCGAAAAAAGGCCAAAGAACTGAAGATGAACGAAATCGGCAGGGCGACGGTTCAGTTTTTTCGGTCTGTTTTCTGCGATGATTATGCGAGGAACCGTGAAACCGGAAGTTTTATCATGATCGATCCGGTGACCCATGCGACTGTGGCCTCAGGAATGATCATCGAGAGAGGGCATCTTCCTTTGATGGCCAAACCGGATGAAAAGGCCTCGGTCAAAAGTCCGTTTCTGCACCGGCAGGAAGGGATCATATCTCTCAAAGATCGCAGCCGTTTATTGCGCCAAAAACCAGCAACGCTATGGATGACCGGCCTGAGCAGTTCGGGAAAATCCACGATTGCTTTTGAACTGGAAAAAAGGCTCATGGCTGAAGGTCGCTTGTGTTATGTTCTCGACGGTGACAATGTCCGTTATGGATTGAACCGTGATCTCGGATTTTCGCCGCAGGACCGGAGCGAGAATATTCGCCGCGTAGCCGAAGTTGCGAATCTTTTTAACGAAGCCGGCGTGATTGTGATCACAGCTTTTATTTCGCCGTACCGGGAAGACCGGGCACAGGCAAGAAAGATCATCGGGGCTGAACGATTCATCGAGGTTTTCGTGGATGCGCCGGTCGAGGTTTGCGAAACAAGAGATCCCAAAGGACTTTACAAAAAAGCGAAGAGGGGAGAGATTCCGGAATTTACAGGTGTGAATGCTCCCTATGAAGTGCCGGAATCGCCCGAGGTCCATCTGAAGACCGGAGAAGAAAGTACGGATCTTTCCGCGGGAAAAGTTTACCAGTATTTGAAGGAACGCGGGTGTCTGGAGGCCTGCGAGTAAATTTTTTTGAATGTCATTTAAAAAGGAGAAAATGTCATGACCTATTTGATTATAGCAGGCATTACTTTTTTGAGTGAATATCTTGATTCCGGCCTTGGCATGGGATACGGGACGGCGCTCGCGCCGATTCTTATTTTGATGGGATTCGACCCGGTTCAGGTCGTACCGGCAGTGCTTATTTCCCAGCTGTTTACTGACATCGCCGCCTGCATCAGCCATCATAAAATGTTCAATGTGGATCTGAAGCCGGGCTCACAGGATTTCAAGGCAGCATCCCTTCTGGGATTGATGAGCGTGATTGGGGTCGTGATCGCTGTTTTTGTGGCGGTCAAGATTCCAAAAAAGATCCTGACCCTGTATATCGGGTTGCTTGTTGCATCCATGGGAGCACTTGTCCTTTATACGACGAATCGGCCCATGAAGTTCTCCTGGAAGAAATTGATGGGCATCAGCCTTTTGGCCTCTTTCAATAAAGGTATTTCAGGCGGCGGCTATGGACCGCTTGTGATGGGAGGACAAATGCTCTCCGGCGTTCACGTCAAGAGTGCCGTCGGGATTACGGCATTTGCCGAAGCCATTACGTGCCTCGCGGGTTTTCTTATTTATATTATTACAGGAAAGGCTATTGATTGGAAGTTGACGCTTACTTTGATCATTTTTGCGACAGGGGCTGTGCCGGTTGCGGCCATGACCGTCAAGCACGCTCCTTCCGCATCTTTGAAAAGGTATGTCGGGATTATGATGCTGCTGCTCGGCTTTCTGACCTTAACCAAAGTTGCCGGATCTTAAAGGCTGCGGAAATTTGGTGTTTCCTGAGGAAATCTGACAAGGTCGGACAATGCGATTGAGTACGTCAATTATTTTTGCTACACTGACCCACTCATTTTTTAAAAATAAGCACTAAAGGATTTAAAATGGAACGTATACTTCTGATCAATCCATCAGGTTGGCAGAAGGAGAGCATTAATTTAGGACTCTCCTATTTAGCTTCTTCTTTAATGGCCCATGGGTTTGATGTGCTCATTCTTGATTTGAATCGTTATGAAATGAGCGATGCCGCATTCTTGGAAAATGTCCGTCAGTTTAGTCCTCGTTTGGTTGGAATATCCATAAAAACTGCAACAGCACGAGAAGGGGGGCGACTATCGCGACTCCTGAAGGAAGCGATGCCTGAAGTGATTACCGTTGCTGGCGGACCCCACATGTCTCTCTGCCCAGAATCTTATATGCGAGATTATCCTTCCATTTCTTTCGGTGTTATGGGGGAGGGTGAGGAAGCTATGGTCCATTTAGCCAAAGCAATATGCAATGGCGGAAAAGTGGAAAAACTCAACGGGATCGTATGGAGACAGAACGGTCAAATTCTCCTCAATAAATGGATGCCGCCGGAGAACCTCGATGCTCTGATGTTTCCCAACCTTGATGTGATTCAGGGGTTTAGTTGGAAAAATTTTCGCTACCCAATACTTTCCAGTCGAGGTTGTCCTTTTGGTTGTATTTATTGCTGTGTGAATAAGCTGACTGGTTCCAGAAAGTGGCGTTACCGTACTCCGGAAAATGTGGTGGATGAACTGGAATCGCTTGTGCGAACGAAAGGCATCACTTCTTTTGAAATTTGGGATGATAACTTTACATTGGACTTGTCGCGTGCGAAAAAAATTTGCCAATTACTTATCGATCGCAAGCTTAATTTATCCTGGTACTGCCATAATGGAATCCGGGCCGACCGCATTGATGAAGAGCTGGCTCAAATGATGAAAGCGGCGGGTTGCACAAGCCTGGCTTTTGGCGTTGAGAGCGGAAGTCCTGTCACCTTTGCCGCCATTAAAAAGGGAGAACCCCTTTCCGCAGTCATTAACGCTGTGAAATTAGTCAAAAAGGCCGGTATCAAAGCCGTTGGCTATTTCATCATAGGACTTCCTGGGGACACTTTGGAAAGGTTTGTTGAAACGGTTTATTTCCAACGATCCCTCGAGTTGGATCATTATGTCTACGGCATGCTCATCCCTTATCCCCATACGGAACTCTGGGAAATAGTACAAACTCATGGAACTATGTTCTGCGAAATTACCGAAACACAACACTTCAGCGATGACATGGTTCCAATCTCGTTTGAGCTGCCAGATTTTCCGAAAGCCGATATGATTCGAGCGTTCTATATTGCCAAATATTTCGACTTGTTTGATGCAATCCGGCAGGTTGCTGACAGCGTCAACCTAACCGTGGTCCATCATGTCTCTCCTCCCATGATAAGTCATCTGCCGGGCATGTTTATTGCCGGAGGCTCGAAAATTTGCCATGTAGTCGTTGGCGGGGATGAGGCTGTTGTGCGGGCACTGCCTTCTTTCACGCAGGTACCAAACACAACCAAAATATTATTTTCTGATAACATGCCTTCAGACATTCCTTTTGAAAATCAAATAGCTGTCGTCGATCAAGGCTCTAATATATTGGAACGCATTTCTCCCGATTCCGGCCTTGTCTTATTCGATGCGAGGCGGCCGCTTCGTCATTTGACTCTAGTGCGGCTTCCCAAGGCTGGATCTTTGGGTGCGCGCGGAGCACCTGACAGTGATTTGAAAAACGATGAAAAGAAGAATGTGTTTTCCAAAGCACTGGATGCTTTGGGTATTCATCCATGAGCATGGATCACAAGATGCCATCCGGACATAGCTGTGACCAGCCACCATGCGGTTTACGCCTTATGATGAAAAATGCTAGATCTTTTTTTCTTTCAAAAATTTCATTAAAGACTTCGCTTCAAAGTCTTAAAAAAAATATTGCCGGTATGGGTAAAATCCTGCAAACACTGAAGCCGGACCGGAAATTTTTATGGGTAAAAATACAACTCTTGATGAAACGAAAATCGAAACAAAACTTTCCATACGATGAAAATTCTTCATATTTGTGATTGGTATACCCCTATTGGGGGAGCCGAGAAACTTCTTTTCGGGACACTTGATAGGCTGGAGCAAAAAGGCCACACAAATATCGTGGTTTTCAACGAACATCCCCATCAGGGCCTGACGGGGAAGCGTGCTGAGTATGCCTGCAAGTTTCTGGAGCTTTTTGTGTATTTTCATCCTGACGCACCCTCTTTCGCAATGCAGTCTATTCCGCGACTCAAGGAGATTATTGACCGGCATGCCCCTGATGTCTGTCATATCCACAATTTTCAAAATCCCTATGCGACAGAATTTTTGCTTGAAGAAATTCCCTGCGTTCGTTCTATTCACGATCCTCGCCTCTATTGTTTTACGAACTGGCGGTTACTGCCGGATCGCAGTATTTGCCCTTACCCTCTTGGTGTTGAATGTCTTCGACAAGGTTGTTTGTCTTCCGGGCTAAAGCCGAAGACCGATTTTGATAGGAACGCTTTTTGGGTATTGAGGCATCACAACCTGCATAAAAAGATGCCGGCGCTTATCCTGGAAAGCCGGATGCAAATGGACTGTATGATCCAGAACGGATTTTCACCGAAACAGCTTTTCTGGCTGCCTAATTCGACGTCGATTCAGCCCATAACCGAGGTGCGGGAGTTTGTGGAAAAACACCATGACCCGAATGAACGCATCGTTCTGTTTGTCGGGCGGGCTTCGTATGAAAAGGGGATTCATGTGCTGGTGGAATCTTGTCGGTATCTTCGCAGTGACTGCAAGATTGTAATTATCACAGCGGGTCCTTTGCTTGAAGAGATCCAGCAGCAAGCTGCTGAATTTGGCGATCGCATTGAGGTGATTCCCGGGCTGTCTTATGAAGAAACCCGGGTCTACTATGCTCGAGCCTCCGTGGTGGCGGTCCCATCGGTTTGGCTTGAAAATTTCTGTCTGGTCGGTCTGGAGGCCTTTGCCAATATGAGGCCCGTGATTGGTTCTCGTATCGGGGGTATCCGCGACTGGATGAAAGAGGAAGAGACAGGATGGTTTTTTGAGCCGGGGAATTCAAAAGATCTGGCGGCTAGAATCGATAACGCATTCGAGAACAAAGAACGTCTTCAAGCCATGGGTGAGAGTGCGTATCGGCGAGTACAAACATATTATAACCAGGATCTCTATACCTTTCGTTTGTTAGAAATTTATTCAAAAGGAATCGAATATTTTAATGCTGAGAGGTGTCTGTGAAGGTCGCTTTGGTAAAGACACACAACCAGGTGCGTCTGGATGAGATCAAGACACCTGTGCCGAGTCCGGGTGAGGTTCTGCTTCAAATCGATGCTTGTGGTGTCTGCGGTAGCGACTATCTTGAGGCGACGGCTTGGGCGCACTCGTGGAAGCGTTTTGGTCATGAAATAGCCGCCACAGTATTTGCTACAGGAAACGGGGTAGAAGGATTCGCGGTGGGAGATCAAGTGGTTGTGGCGCTCTCTGTTGCTTGTGGGACATGCAAAAGCTGCCTAGCGGGTCATCCAAGACATTGTTCTCGTCTTATTATTGCAGAGCAAGGCGGTTTTGGAGATTATTTGTTGGTCAAAGATACCCGCCTTTTATTCAAAGTGGAGCCTCGCCTTCCGGTTGAATTAGCGGTCTTCACAGAGCCTGTTACCGTTGTGTTGGATGCTTTCCATCTTGTTGAATTAAAACCGGAAGATAAATTAGTAGTGATTGGCGGTGGTTTTATCGCCTGTATCGCTCTTTTGATCGCCAAGATTCTTGGGGTGATCCATCCCTTGGTATTAAGCCGCAAATCTCATCCGCTGCTGGATGCCTGTCTGGCATCGACAGGAGGGGATTATGTTTCATGGCTTGCAGTGGGAGAACATACGGTGGCAGCGCCAGAGACTTTTGCACAAAAACTCGCAGAACATACAGGACGTGTTGTGGCCATCCATACAGCTCCCGCCAAGTTCATGCCTCTTTATATTGAAAAATTGCCCTATGATTCTTGTGTCGTGAATTTGGGTTTGTCTGCAAGCGACAAAGATAATGAGATGCCATTGGATGCATCGCGGCTTATTTTTAAAAGAATGCAAATTATGAGTGCTTTTCCGGTTCCCTGTCTTTACCTTGCGGAGGCGGTTCATCTTCTCCAGAAAAATCAGGATTTATTTTCTCTCCTGACCCCTGAAAGTCTTCCTCTCGAGCGGTTACCGGAAGTGATTGCAGCACCCCGGAAATTAAAACGTAAAATCATGATCGTTTCCCAACCGTCCGGAGGATTACGATCATGAGCTCAAAAGGTTCGCATACCAGGCCTATTTTTATCACCGCAAGGTTTCGAAGCGGTTCCACCCTTCTCTGGAATCTTTTTCGCAACCTACCGGGTTGCCTTGCTTTTTATGAACCCTGCAATGACCTTCTCACCACTCATATCGAGATAGATACCAAACCCCCTCCGTCACATCAGGGAGTGACTTCCTATTGGGACGAGTATCGACCTATATTGGAAGAGTTGCGTTTGCGGTATCGTCAGGAATTCGGTCTGAACCATTTGTATTTAGAAAACCAGGATACGTATCCTGATTTTGAGAATTATATCCGTTTTTTGCTGAAAGCAGCTTCGGGAAAAGTCCCGGTGCTCCAGTTTAACCGAATAGATTTTCGTCTGCCATGGCTGCGCGAACGCTTTCCGAATGCATTTATTTTACACCTTACCAGAAATTCCAGAGATATGTGGTTTTCCATGATACGAGGTCTCTCGGGTGAATCCTGGCGGGATCCTTTGGAAAACACGAACTATGATCTTTTGCTGTGGTCTGTAGCTCTTTCCAGTGAGTTTCCGTTTCTGTTTAGTCCTGAAGTTAAAACGACCTATCATCGTCATTATCTTCTCTGGCGGCTCAGTGGGCTCATGGGGACACAGCAAGCTGACATGACGCTGGATTTTGATCGTGATCTGCTTGGAACCCGGGAGAAGACACTTCAATTAATCACAGATCTTGTGGGAGCTGACAACGCGGAGATCGAACGTCTTGCGAAGCTGGTGGTCATGCCCGAAACTGGCGGTTGGAGAAAGTTGATCGATGGGCGCTGGTTTACTAAGGCCGAAATGGAATGTGATGCGCTTCTCGAAGAGTTAGGGCTTTTGGAGGATTTTGGGAAAAAACCGCTTGCAAGCATAAGAAAAAAACATCTTTCAGCATGGAATCATGCGACAGCTGCGGCAACGGAAAGGGTGGCTAAAGCGTCCGCAAAACTGTTCGGAATGCTGCGACGGGACCGGCTAGTTTTAGGTAAGGATCATGAACAATATGTGATCAATAGTGGAAATGTTATTCGCCATGATAAAAAGTTGCTCGAGGATGCCGCTCACCGTTTAAACTCCGTGCAACAAAACTTTCAGGAAGCAGAGGAGTCGTTGCGTCTCAAACAGCAAGCATTTGAAGAAAGCCAAAAGGTTTTAGCAAACACCCAGACTGCACTTGAAAATAAGAGGCAGGAACTGGTTACGATCAATCAGCGTTATTCGGAGGTGCAGGAACAATTACGCGCCAAGCAGCAAGCATTTGAAGAAAGCCAAAAAGTTTTAGCAAGCACCCAGACTGCACTTGAGAATAAGCGGCAGGAGCTGGTTTCGATAAACCAGCGTTATTCGGAGAAGCAGGAACAATTACGCGTCAATCAGCAAGCATTGGAAGAAAGCCAAAAGGTTTTAGCAAGCACCCAGACTGCGCTTAACAGTAAGAACCAGGAGTTGGTTGCGATAAATCAGCGTTATTCAGAGACGCAGGAACAATTACGTGTCAATCAGCAAGCATTCGAAGAAAATCAAAAAGTTTTGACGGGTACGCAGACTGAGCTCAACAGTAAGAGTCAGGAGCTAGCGGCGCTAAGCCAGTGTTTTTCAGAGACGAAGGATCTGTTGCGTGTCAAGCAGCAGGAATTCGAGGAAAGCCAAAAAGTTTTAGCAAACACCCAGACTGCGCTTGAAATTGAGAGGCAGGAGCTGGTTGCGATAAATCAGCGTTATTCGGAGACGCAGGAACAATTACGCGTCAAACAGCAAGCATTTGAAGAAAGCCAAAAAGTTTTAGCAAGTACCCAGACTGCACTTGAAAATAAGAGCCAGGAGTTGGTTGCGATCAATCAGCGTTATTCGGAGACGCAGGAACAATTACGTGTCAATCAGCAAGAATTCGAGGAAAGCCAAGAGGCTCTTTCGGATGCGCAAAATGGACTCAATGAAAAAGAGCGGGAACTCATTTTGATGAAGGAGACTCTTGGAGAAATGCGCCTGGAATTACACAAAGAAAGATCGGAGCTGGAAAATGCGCAAGAAATACTTACTAATACAAGAATTATTTTAGCCCAAAATGAACAGATTTTGCGTGAAACCGCGCTTAGGGTTCAGCCGAAGCAATTTTTTCAAAAAAATTTCATAATTAAAAAAATAAAAAAATTTTTTTAAATAACCGGCAATTCATTCCAAGAAAGGAAGAGTATGGAAAACAAAAAAACTACACTTATCGAATTGGCTCTTTCACGATTTAATTTCGCATTTAAAAAACCGAACAATTTTTTTGCAATGTTGCTTAGATACTTTTTAAAAGCAAAGAATAGAAATGATGCGATACCGACATTTATTAATTTAATTCATTCCCAGCATCCTTATGGGATGACAGTCAATGGTGTTGGTGGTCTGCAAGAAGGTGATAAGGGTTTGTATCGCTGGTTTTCAGGAAGTGAGACAATACTCCGATTCAAGTTGCCTCAGGAAAAAAATATGCAACTCTGTCTGGATTTTTACAACACCTTTCCTAACCAGAGCATATCGGTCATAATCAATGGCCATGTCATGGAATCTTTTAATGATATTCATCCCGGGGCCAGAATAAAAAAACGGTACTCTTTTGAGGGGCATGCCAGTAACGAAATCGTACTGCAATATAAAAAAACAAATAAATCACTCAAGCTTTATCCTGACGACGCAAGAGATTTAGCGGCAATCTTTTTTGAATTCAAAGTTCTTTTTAGCGATGTAAATGCGAACCGCCATTTGCAACGATTCGATCTTTCGTCGATTACATATCTTGGATCACCCCTTAAAAACGCTAGGCTGAATCGAGAAGAATATGAGAAGGGGCGAACGATTCTGAGAAGTCTTCCTTCTGTGGTAACATTAGCCTTGACGACATATTGCAACAATAAGATCCCGTGCCTCATTTGTGACAGGGTTACCCGTAATAGGGTCACTGATTGCGACATCAGTGAAGAAATAATTAACAGTGCCAGTCCATTGCTTAAAACCGCGATGTATGTATTATTACATTCTGGTGGGGAGGCGATGCTCTCACGACATTATGATAAACTAATAAAAGAAATTAATCCTCCCACACGAGTTTCTTTTGCTACAAACGCCATGCTCATGACGCCTAAACGGGCGGATCTGATGCTTGAGAGGGATATTATGGCCGGTATCGTCATATCGTTAGATGCGGCTACGCCGGAGATGTACCGGCTCATGAGGCCAGGTTCGAACTTTGAAACCGTGATTAAAAATGTCGCTTATTATATTGACAAGGCTAAAAGTTTAAATCGACATCACTCTAATGTTGATCTTAATATGACGCTTTGCAACTCCAATATCATGGATGTCCCTAAACTGGTTGATCTTGCAAAGAAAATTGGTGCCCGCAGCATAAGTTATACTCATCTTAATATCGGGCTTCACCACAAAGTTCAGACAGTCGAGGGTTGGGAGTGGGATTATGTCGAACAGATGAATTTTAAAAACAAGGAGCTGCATGACGATTTACTTTTTGAAGCCTATACTACAGCGAAAAAAAATGGGATAGTCATTTCTCTGCCATCGAATCGTCCCTACATCGGAAAAAACGCAGAAAAATATAATCAGTCAATGCTCAAAACTCCTTGTGAAATTCCTTTTCAAGAGAGTCAAGGGGTAAAGCATTGGGATTCGCGGTATCATCATAAGATCGCACCCCATATTCCGCTATGTTTTAAGCCTTGGCAGGAAATAGCTATTCTCCCGGACGGGGCAACAAGAATTTGTTGCTTCCATGGTAGGGAATTCTACATTGGATATCTTCGGATGAACAATTTTATGAACATTTGGAATTCCGATGTAATGGTAGCAACTCGGGAGCAATTTCTGGCTCATGGTGTGGCTCGTGTATGTGTAGAGTCGCAGCCTTGTCCTCACCGCCCGAAGTAAAAAAATAACATGATATTTATTTATCAACCCCTGAATTTTGTTTTTAAAATAAAAATTTAATAATGATTAAATTAATACGCCATAATCGTCACCTGATTGCATCGATGGTTGCGCGCAATCTAAAGGCCCGATTTGCCGGGACTGCCATGGGAATACTCTGGTCATTTTTTTTACCACTCGTCCAGGTTTGTATCTATACCTTTGTATTCTCTGTCATCATGCATGCCAAAGCCCTTGGAGAATACCAGCATGTGCCGTTTCCGATATGGCTCTGCGCAGGGTTACTTCCTTGGAACATGTTTAGCGAGGGTTTGGGGATGGCTGTAGGTTCCATTACCGGGAATTCTCACATTGTCAAAAAGACGATGTTTGATAAAAGGATATTACCGCTTTGTTCGGTTATTACCAGTCTTGTCAACCACGGTATCGCTCTTTCAGTCCTGCTGGTTTTTATGTTGTTTTTCGGAATCCGTCCGGGATGGACCCTTTTGTGTTTGCCCCTAGTGAGCGTGATCGTGTTCTTATGGACGCTAGCTTGGGCCTATATCGTTGCCGCTTTGAATGTTTTTTTGCGTGATATCAGTCAAATGGTGGGAGTTATTTTAAACTTTTGTTTTTTTGCAACGCCTATTGTTTATTCTAAGGATCTTGTGCCGCCGGTTTTTGGAATGATTGTCAAAGCAAACCCGTTTTTTTATCTTTTACAAGCGTACCGAGAGATTATTTTGCTGAACAAGCTGCCCAATATTTTTGAATTATGCGTCGTCACAGCAGGGATCACGCTTTTTCTGTCTGCTGCGGTTTATTTATTTAAGATTTTATCGTACGATTTTGCCGACTCTCTTTAGACACGAGAAAGATCGAAATGGAAAATAAAGTACTGATCACGGTGGATGAGATATCGAAAAAATACAAATTGTATAATAAGCCGTTTGACCGGTTGAAGGAATTGGCGGATCCCTTCCGGAGGCAATATCATCGTGATTTTTGGGCCCTTCGCGATATTTCTTTTGAAGTCCGCAGGGGAGAAAGCGTGGGTATTATTGGCGTGAATGGCAGCGGTAAATCCACCCTGCTTCAAATCATCTGCGGGATATTGAAACCCACGAAAGGTCAGGTGGAGGTCAACGGACGGATTTCAGCGCTCCTGGAGCTTGGGTCGGGATTCAATCCTGAATTGCCCGGCCGTGACAATGTCTATCTGCAAGGGGCTATGCTGGGATATTCGCCTCAAGAAATGAAAAGAAAATTTAACAAGATAGTAGAATTTGCGGATATCGGTGATTTTTTGGACCAGCCGGTTAAAACATACTCGTCCGGTATGATGATCCGTTTGGCATTCGCAGTGGCGATTCAGATTGATCCCGAAATTTTGATCGTCGACGAAGCCCTTTCCGTGGGAGATGTTTTTTTTCAGTCGAAATGTTTTCGAAGAATCGAAGAGCTATGCAACAAAGGTGTCACGATCTTATTTGTCTCGCATCAGCTAAGTACGATCCAATCCGTGTGCCAAAAGGCTATTCTGCTCGACAAGGGAAGGATTGTCTGCCAGGGAGATTCCAGAACCACAGTGGAGGCTTACATCCGTCATATTGCCACGTTGCATGGAGCCAGGGATATGGCAACGATCCAAGAAGATATACGGATTGAAAAAGAAGTCAAGGAAACGGTCGCCGCGGAAGATCATTCGAAAGACAACCTGGGCGATGAACGTTTTTCAGCAACGAATCGTTATGGGACCGGCAAAGCGAGGCTTCTAAAATATGTCGTCAATGATTTGAATAATTGCAAGCAGATAGTGGTTCAATCCGCGGCTTCTTTAAAGATCCGGTTGACCTATAAAACACATGCGAGGATAGAAAAACCTTTTGTGGCTATTCGTATCAATACTGTTACAGGTGTTCAGATCTATGGCAATAATACGACCTTTGCTAACGTTTCTTTGGAGTCTTGTTCAAAAGGAGATGAGATTGAAGTGGAGTTTGAGCAGTATTTGTACCTGAATCAAGGAAGCTATTTGCTGACATTCGCTTTTGCCGAATGGGGTGAACATGGGAAAGTAATCCATATCGATCGGTTTGTTGATGCGGTTCACATTAATGTAGCCGGCGGTCCTTATCCCTACGCCGGAATATGTAATTTTCAAGGGAAAGTAACCGTGCTTAATCATACGAAACAGGAGGCATGATGGAAAAGGTGGTTTTTACAAGTATCCCTAAAACTGGAACGCATCTTTTATTGAGATATTTTTATTTTATTAACTTTAAACAAGCTGGACCCTATGCTGTCCCCTTTTTTGACAAAAAATTTTACGACTTTATCAGAAATTTAAAATCTGGCGAATACAGCGTGTGGCATTATCACTGGAGTGAAGAACTTGCCGCGATCACTCGTGACGTAGGAGCAAAAGTTGTTTTTCTCTATAGAGATCCCCGTGCCTGGGTCAGTTCTACGCTGCATTGGATCATGCGGTCACCGACAAACCCCCTTCACGAATTATTTGCGAACCATTTTAAGACTGATCAGGAAAGAATTGAAGTATTGATCAAGGGTTCGAACAGCGATGCAATTTCCCCTCCAATTCAAAGTATGAATAATTTTTGGCATACCTACGAGGGATGGCTGTATGAGCCCAATGTTTATAAAGTACGTTTTGAGGACATTATAGGGCCTCGAGGCGGCGGAGATAAAGAAACGCAACTGCGTGTCTTGGGTGAATTAATGCAATTTACAGGGGTGAGGAATGAATCGGTCACTAAAGAAGAGATTATCGATCAGCTTTTTTCTTCTGAGGTCGAGACGTTCCGAAAGGGAACTATCGACTCATGGCGTGAGGATTTTACCCCCGAACTCCACGACTTGTTTTTGAAGGAGGCCGGTGAATTGCTTAAAGTCTGGGGATATGCCCCTTAAGGCATGTCAGTAAGACCAGAAAACGATTCATGGGCCTAGGCCACCAGCAAATTTCATGTGGCAACATGGAAATCTTAATTAACAGGGATCATATAAAAATCGTCTGGAAAGCAGCTGATGGAAAAAGTGCTTTTTGTGAGTATCCCGAAATGCGGAACGCATCTTTTATGGCGATATTTCCCTTTTGTGGGTTTTAAGTATGAAGGCCCGTACGATGCCGCTTCATTCAAAATAGAATTTTATGATTATGTTCGAAATTTAAAAGAAGGGTTTTACAGCGCCTATCATTTTCTTTTGACGGAAGAATTGTCAGAAATCATCAGATCGAATGGCATTAAAACCGTTTTTTTATATCGTGATCCCCGGGCACAAATTTGCTCAAATAAGAATTATATCCTAAAAACGCCTTCCCACATATTGCATCGGCATTTTACGGAAGATATGACCGATGATGAAGACAGAATCAAACTGCTCATTCAGGGGTTTGATCCCGACAAGGATAAGCTATACAAAGAGATTTACCAGAAGCCCATGTACCCTATTTCTTTTCGAAAAAAAGGTCCTGATTTTAAATTTCGAGGAGGGATTAACGCGCTTTATAGTACCTACGCCCCGTGGCTTGAAGCACCCAACTGCTATTGTGTCCGTTTTGAGGATTTGGTGGGTCCTAAGGGCGGAGGCAGCGCTGAGCGACAGTTGCAAGTCGTTCGTGAATTAATGGATTTCACGGGGACACCTCGTGGAAGATTAGATCCGAAAGAAGTCGCCAATATCCTTTACAATGAAAAGGCAGATACGTTTCATAAAGGTCAAATTGATTCGTGGCGGGAAGAATTTACTCCGGAGTTGCACAAAATCTTTATGCGCGAAGCCGGTGAATTACTGAAATATTGGGGCTATCCAGAGGATGTTTGAGAGTTTTGAGGCCGAAATTTCGGGGGTTTTCTGAGTGAAAATTATCATAAAGTATGTTGACGAAATTTTAAAAAGAAAACTATCTGTTTGAGCTTAACGAAGCGGGGAACCATCCAGTGATTTCCGGAAATTTAGATTTTTTAAAGGCATTAAAACGGCAAGAAAAATGGTTGTCAGGGATTGTCTTATGCGGGGTCATTTTTTTAATTTGGTCCTGGGTACATAGCCGTACTTCGATGGTCGCTTGGCAAACACCGCTGCGTTATGAAGGGGGGAAAGATGTTGCATTCGTTCTAGCTTATGCAAAGGCATTCATGGATGGTGATATTTTCCCTGTTTTGTCTAAGTGGGTGTCGCATCTGAATGCCCCTTTTTCTGCCAATTGGAACGACTATCCTGTAACGGATGAATTTATCTACGCAGCCATGGGCTGGATTGGTAAGGGGATAGGCCTTTTCCCAGCGGCTAATCTTATGGTTCTTTTGGCGCATTTATTGACGGGGCTATCCTTCTACTACGTGGGCAGAAAATTAAAATATCGTCTTGCCTTTGTCTTCGCGGGCGCCGTTCTGTTTACTTTTTTCCCTTATAGTTTCCCACACAATTTAGTAAATATTATGTATTCCTATTACGGGCATATACCGTTAATGTTGCTAGTGAGCTGGTGGGCCTTTTCATCGACGACGCCCCAAATTAAGAGCCGAAAATGGTCCATAGCGGTTGTCATTGCTGCGATCTCGGGCACGTTTAATGTATACTACACAGGAATGTTTCTGCAGTTTCTCGGATTTACGGTGTTGCTGCATCTTGCCAGGAAGGAGTATCGTCTCATCACCTTTCCCCTATTGTTGATCGGAGTCACTGTGGCTAGTTTTCTAATTATGAATGCTGATACTCTAAGCTATACATGGTTTCACGGACAAAACCCTCAAGCCATTGTTCGTAACTTGACATCTTTGGATAAATTTGCCTTAAGGATTCCCTCACTGGTATTTCCTCAAGATCATCACCGTTGGCATGCTTGGGCTGAATACGGGCAGAGCCATTACTTTATTCCCACAATGATAGAAGGGGAAAAAAAGGGGGGGTATCTTGGTTTGGTTGGGTTGGCTGGATTGATGTGGCTGACGGGAACAAGTTTGTTTCGCCTCCTCCAAGGTAAGTTGAACCTGATTCCTATACATGCATGGCAAATCCTTTGGGTTTTGCTGTTTTCTCTTGCGGGTGGCATTAATCTTCTTTTAGGGACATTCGGATTTGTTTTATTTCGCTGTACGTTTCGGTATGGCCTTTTCATATTCGCTCTTGTTTTATTATTCTTAGTACGCCAACTCTCTCGGAAATGTTCCCCCAAATGGACTATACCCTTAGCATGTGGAATTATCGTTATTGGCTTATGGGATCAATTACCTCCTAAAGATTCACCGGCCGAAATTCAACGCATAGCTAATTTTATGAAATCTGAACGTAATTTTTCAAAAGAATTAGAAGCGCAATTACCTCAGGATTCGATGGTATTCCAATTGCCTGTTGTCGCCTTTCCAGAGACTCGCCCCATATATCAGATGACTGATTATGAGCATTTTAGACCATATTTGTTTACACGACACCTGCATTACTCTTATGGTACTAATAAGGGCCGGCGTGATGCCGATTGGCAAGTGGTGGTCAATAAATTAACTCCAGCAGATATGATTGCTAAACTAGAATCTTATGGATTTGGCGCGATTATCATTAACCGCAAGGGATATGAAGACAAAGCTGTACAGTTACTTGAGGGCATAGTCGCTACGGGTCGGTCCATCATTGCGGATAACGGTGAATTGGTTGCGATCAAATTAAAGCCTATGGCAAAGCCGATTCTTCCAGAGATACCCCCGTTTTATAGCACTGGCTGGTCGTTAGATGAGGGCACTCACAGATGGGCCATCTCAAGGCATGCCGAAATCAACATTTTTAATAATGACAAAAAACCAAAGCAGGTAACTATAAAATTCGCCTTAATCACTTTAAAACCGAGAAATGTACGAATCGGAATTAATGGTACAACATTACAAACTGCCTCGCTAGACAACACTAATGCAAAGCCATATTTTGAATTGGTATCCGTAACCTTGAATCCTGGTGGAAATTCCTTGTTTATTGATACAGATGTCCCTCCTCAATATCCGGGGAATAATGATTCGCGTAAAATATCCTTTGGAATTTCTGGTTTTATGATTAAAGAGTACCAAACATGAGAAGATGGAAAACCGTAATATCAATCAAAAATAATTGAAGCTTCTGTAATGCTCCCCGTTAAGCAAGAGTGAAAAACTGTAGAACCGAGCTCGTGTTTTGGTGGGGCTATAAATGTGTAATTGATGAATAAACATATAGCGGCAAAAAAAATAATCCTAATAATTTTTTTGAATATAGCATTAATATTGGGTATTGGGTATTGGGGAAGTTATAGCCCGCATCACCTATGTGAAACCATGGTATTTGAAATTAATTGAAGAACAAAAAGCCAATTATTTAAGAATCAAACCGCGCATCAATGCATTAGGTTTGAGGGGCGGAGATTACCAAGCAACAAAAGCACCGAATTGTATGCGAGTCCTTGTTTTGGGAGATTCTTTTACTTTTGGTTCGGGAGTCGGCGATGATGCGGCGATCTTTCCGGAAGTGTTGGAAAATAAACTCAGCATGGAATTTCTGCGGCAAGGGGAAAAAATCGAAATTTTAAATGGCGGTATTCCCGGAAGTCTTACGAGCGATTGGGTGGACCTTTTGTTAAAACTAAAAGACCCTTTTAAGCCCGATATCATTTTGGTGGTATTTTTTATGCGCGATGGAACAAAAACCAGTTCCATGGGAAGCTTTTTTTCACCCATACGGGAAGAAATGAAGTTGCGGGACAAGCAATCTTTTCTATACCAGCACCTGTTTTTTTTCAGATTCATTCAGGAATACCGAGACCGTGTCTGGTTATCCAAAAAATATTCTACCGCATTGCTTGAGTCTTATTTTGGGGATACCACGCAAACAGAGGAATGGCAAAATGCGCAAAGAAATATTTTGAAGATTAAGAAGCTCGGAGATGAAATGAACGCCAAGGTGGCGCTGGTGGTTTTTCCAATACTTGTTGAATTAAATCGAAATTATCCTTTCAAAGACATTGATCGAGCTGTTAGTGAATTTGGGATCCGGCATCATATTCCTGTCCATAGTCTTTTGCCTGCTTTTATGGGGAAAAATGGAGCTCAATTATGGGTATCTCATTACGATCAACATCCCAATGCGCAGGCGCATTTGATCGCAGCGGATTCTATTTTACCCTTCTTGAGAGAATTGCTAGTATCAACGGGCGCTGGAAATTAAAATAGTGTCAATATTCATTTGAGATTGAACGAGCTAACCAAAGAAACCGGAACATACTCATTCTTCGCTTTTCCCGTTCTTTATCATGGTTTTTTCCCGATGATTCAAATGTATGGAGTCATGAGATTCAGAGCGATCAGCCCTTGGACCAGTAACTTTTTGAGAAAGATCAAAACTCACCACATATTACAAAGATCAACCGCTGAGATTTTAAAAATGAAATTATCAGGATTGAAATCATGAAAATCCTTTTGATCAACCCGCCGGGGTGGCAGGACGGAAGTGTCAGTCTTGGGCTGGCGTATCTTTCAGGCGCTTTGCTTCAAGGAGGTCACGAGGTCAAAATTCTTGATTTCACCGGGAAAAACACAACGCCGGAAGCCATTGCCGAGATGGCAAGAGAGTGGGAGCCTGAGTTCATTGGCTTACATATAAAGACAGCACAGGCTAATACCGCATCTAAAATTTCCAAGGCTATAAAGAAAATTTTTCCTCATGCGCTTCATGTGGCAGGGGGGCCGCATGTGACGCTTTGTTATGAAAAATACCTGAAGGAGAATCCGGAGTTTGAATATGGATTCTCGGGAGAGGCCGATCGCAGTTTTCCCGAGTTTTGCGAAAGGATTCAGAAAAAGGAATCTGTTGAAAGCCTGGGAGGACTGATCTTCCGGCGAAACGGAAAAATCATTCTAAACACACCGGAACCGATTCTTGATCTTGATCATTTGCCGCAGCCCTGTTTTGATGTTATGGAAGGTTTCCATTGGGCTGGATTTCGTTACCCTCTTTTAACAAGCCGCGGATGTTCCTATCAGTGTAATTTTTGTTCCGTTCCTCGTTTATCAGGAAAAAAATTTCGTTATCGATCACCGCAAAATTGCATCGAAGAATTAGCTCGCGTTAAAGCTGACAAAGGGATCCAATCGTTCGAAATTCTCGATGACAATTTTACGTTTTTGATGGATCGCGCAAAAGATTTCTGTCGCAAGTTGATCAAGGCCGATCTCCATCTCTCATGGTATTGCCATAACGGTATCCGTGCCGACAGGTTTGACGATGAACTTGCCGGACTCATGAAAGAAGCGGGGTGCACGAGCGTTGCTTTTGGTATTGAATCGGGTGATGAGGCCGTGTTCCGCAGGATCAATAAAGGCGAAAAACTGGAGCAGATTGTACAGGCGATTGCCACGGCCCGAAAGGCAGGGCTTCAGACGGTCGGATATTTTATTATCGGGCTTCCGGGGGATAGTTTGCAGGCGGTGAAGAGAACGATCGCTTTCCAGAAAACTCTCAAGCTGGACCATTATATCTATGGCATTTTTATACCTTACCCCGGGACCAAGGGAGAAGAGGATGTCTTAAGGGAAGGCAGAATCCTTCGGGATATTAGGGAAACAAGCCATTTTTCTGACCGGCCACAAGTTCCCATCGAATACCCTTATTTTACAAAAGAAGAGATAGAAGAGGCTTACTATTTGGCATCTGCGGGGGAGTTGCTTGATCTTATCGAAACATGGAAGATCAACGGTTCCTTGAAAAATGTTATTTTTGTTGAAATGAATCCGCCGACCTATGCCTTTCGCAGGTTTTCTCGATGGGTGGAGGGAGGGATGGATCTTTTGATCAATGCGATTTTTGACGGCTGTTTTGAGCTTGATAAAAAAGAAGGATCGGTGCGGCAGGTCTATTCCTACCAACATTATTTGTATCGCTGGCGGATGATTCGAGAACTCGTCAGTCATTTTTGGCTTCTTCGGAAAAAAAGATACCAATTGGCTTTTTTCCCGTTCAAAAGAAGAAAATCCGTCCTTTTATTTTTTTGGGCGATTGTGGGTGCGAAACATACTGTGCTTTATGATTTTGAGGGGAGCCGTTTTGTGGAAATCTCTCTGCGAAGCCCCCATTTCCGGTCTTTTTTGAAAAGATACATAAAAAAGCAAATCCCAAACATTCCCTGGATATTGCTCGACGGCATCAGCGGTATCTTTGAAGGCGTCCTTCAAAGGATCATTCATGCCGGTATTTGTTGTTATCTCTATTTCCGAAAGCCTTTTTCATCGGAAGCTCTTCAAAAGGAAAACGGAGAAAAATGAAAATACTCCATGTCTGTGATTGGTATCGGCCGTTTGGAGGTGCGGAAAGGCTTCTCTTGGGGACATTGGAACTTTTGGAGGCGGCAGGGCATCAAAATATCATAATCACTTCGGATCACCCCTCGCAGATGAGGACGGGTAAGCGTTTGGAATATTTCCTTCCCAATCTCGAAATCAATTTCGCGTTATTGCCCCGGTGGAGAATTTTTGCACGAAATATGAAACAGCTTCAAAAAAACATCGGAGCTATTATCCGGGAACACAGGCCGGATGTGATTCATATCCACAATCTGCAAAATCCTTATGTGATTCAAATCTTAACTCCATTGGCTCCTACGGTGCGATCTGTTCATGATCCAAGGCTTTATTGTTTTACGAACTGGAGATTGCTTCCCAATAACGAAATTTGTCCTCATCCTCTGGGAAAGGCTTGCCTAAAAGAAAAATGCTTGTCGTGGAACTTTTTGAGGCTTTCGAACACTGAAAAATGGGCGCCGTTCAAGTTAATGCATTTGCGCGAAAACAAAAAAATCGATATGCTGATAGCGGAATCTCATGCCGTGGAAGCCTGTTTAAGGCAAAATGGATTCTCCGATCTCCAGATTGCTCTGCTTCCTAATTACACGGAGAAAAAAGGGGAATGGCGGCAGGTCGAAGCATTTAACCGGCGTTATCACGTTCCAGGACAACGCGTGGTTGTTTTTGTGGGCAGGGCTTCTTACGAAAAAGGAATAGAGCATTTGGTGGAAGCCATGGCGCTGATCCCTAGGCCGTGGAAGCTGGTCCTTGTGACGGGCGGGGAATATCTCGGCCGGGTGCGTGAAAAGATCGAGGCTTTGAATCTTGGCGATGCCGTAGAGATCCCCGGAGTTCATGATTATGAAACAACACGCACCTATTATGCCCGCTCCGATGTGGTGGTTGTTCCTTCTGTTTGGATGGAATCTTTTTGTCTGGTGGGGCTTGAGGCGATGGCAAACGGGAAACCCGTTGTTGCTTTTCGGGCAGGCGGTATTCCGGATTGGCTTCTAGACAATGAAACAGGCCTTTTGGCGCCTGTCAGGGATGTCAAAGCGCTCGCGGGGAAAATACAAACATTGCTTGATAATGAAAAACTTGCCCGTGAAATGGGCAGAAAAGGATATGAAAGAGCCGCAAAAGTTTTTTCGAAAGAACGATATCTTTCGGCTCTGGAAGGAATTTTTCAAAAAGCAATCCAGCTGAAAAACAAAAGCCATAAAGCAAACGTTACACAAAACCAAGCCTAAAATTTTAACGTAGAAATAAAACCCTTTCTCGCGTTTTTAGGCGAAATTCACAATAACTTAAAGTGCGGTGTAGTGAAAAGCATAGAGGTTGATGAATATGACTGTCGATCTTGAACTCGAAGCTAAAGTGGAATAACCGATCATGAAAATTGCTTTTTTCCACAATCTTCCGTCCGGCGGCGGTCTCAAAACGCTTTGTCAGAAAGCAAATTGTCTCAGGCAAAAAGGGCATGAGATTGTCGTTTATAGTTTTAGTTCCGCGGAGAAGGACTTCCCTCGCTTATGGGATCATGTCACGGATCATCAAGTCGTGATTCCGTTGGAGTTTAGGGGGGGCGGAAAATACCGTGCGTATCAGAAGGCTTCGGAAGAACTGGCGGGACGGATCAATCAGTCGGATGTGGATATGGTGCTTGTTGACAAGTGCCGGTTTTTGGGTTCGCCGACGATGATGCGGTATTTGAAGAAACCGTTTATTTTTTACACGCAGGAGCCCTTACGGTACAAAGAACATGAACGTTTAGCGCCCCCTGATTTTTTAGCAAAGAATTTTATCCATAAAAAAAAGCCAATACAGGCGGGCGGCAGAGGGTTCCGTTTGGGGCAGATCTTTGATCACTTGATGATCCGAAAAATCGATCGGCAAAATTTACGCAAAGCTGAAAATATTTGGACCAATTCCTGTTTTAGCCAGGCGTGGCTTCAGCGTGTCTATAATGTTCGTGCGGAAGTGGTTTATCAGGGGATCGATGTGGAATGCTTCAAACCCGAACCCGGTCTTAAAAAAACAAACCGGGTTCTTTCAGTGGGACGGATTAGCCGGATCAAAGGCTATGATCTGCTTTTAGAAGCCATCACAAAAATTCCTGTTGCCGTGAGACCGGGATGGGACATCGTTTGTGATGATGAAACTTCATCCTATTCGATGGGACTCCAGAAACAGGCTGAGGAAAACGGGGTTGACTTGCGTGTCTTCAGACGGATTCATGAAAAAGAGCTTTGCCGTTTATATCAGGAAAGCAAGGTTGTTCTTTGTGCTTCCCACCGGGAACCCTTTGGATTGGTCCCGCTGGAAGCGATGGCTTGCGGAACGCCGGTGATTGCAGTGGATGAGGGGGGGTATCGGGAAACGGTTGTTCATGGAAAAACAGGCCTTTTATTGCCGCGGGATCCGGCGCTCTGGGTCCAACACATTCAAGAAATCTTTAAAGAACCTGAGATGAGGGAAAATTTTGGAACCGCGGGACGACAACGAGTAGAACGGCAGTGGACTTGGAAAAATTTTATAGATGCGATAGAATCCTGGGCACAAAGCCATTTAGAAAGAGGCGACAAAATTCATGGACCGCGTCCCACATAAAACAGTCAAGTTGACCATTATCATTGTGAATTGCGATACTCCGGAATTGACGATGGACTGCATCTACTCTATTTATCAATTCAAGCCGTCATGCCCCTTTGAAGTCATCCTTGTCAACAATGGTACGAACGGAATCGAGGCAGAGCATCTGAAAGAATTTCCCGGGATTAAAATGATCAAGACCGGCAGCAACCTGGGATTCAGCAGGGCCAATAATCTCGGGATTTATAATTCCTTGGGTGATTTTATCGTTCTCCTCAATAGCGATACCAAGTTGATCGATCGGAGTTTTGACGCCATGCTGGACTATATGGAAGAAGCCAAAAACCGGCATGTCGGAGCACTGGGCCCCAGAGAAGTGGACGGTGAACAACGGTTTCGCCTTTCCTGTGGTTCTTTCCCGACTTTTTTTTCCGAATTGACCAGAAAAGTTTGGCACTACCGTCTTTCGATCAATGATTATAATTTGCGCGATTATCTTGATTCAAAGCACGCGATCATGAAAGACGTGGACTGGGTATCCGGCTCCTGCCTGATGCTGCGCCGGTTGGCGCTTCATGAGGCCGGTTTGCTGGATGAAAGCTTTTTCTTGTATTTTGAGGACATTGATCTTTGCAGCCGTTTGTGGAAAAAAAAGTGGGAAGTTCACTATTTCCCGGAAACCAGCGTGATTCACTATGGGGGCGGCTCTGCCCGGAAAAACTTGATGCTGGCCATGACGGAATACCGCCGCAGTGAGATTTATTTTGTCAGGAAATATTATGGTTGGCTTGGGGAAATGGGGATTCGCTTTTTTCTGTTTTTAAAATACGGCTACTATTTTGCGAAACAGTATCCTGTTTTTCTGATCCGGAAATTCCTCAAAAAAAGGTTCCGGGAGGCTTACGTGGCCGCGCTGCTTTCAAAAAAAGTCGTCGAAATCACATGGGATGCTGTCAATGCCAATCCCATCGAGCCTCCTTTAAAGATGAAAGGCAAAAGCTGACAAAGGGCAGGCGCATCCGGTGTTTGTTTTTGTCATCGATTGTTTTTTAAAAGAATAAGCTTCTCAACTTGCAATTTGTATACTTCCCAGTATAATGCATCCCCATGTTACTTGATACCTTCACCCACTTACAAGACATGACAGACGATAAGTTTGTCTCTCCGCTCAAGAAGATGAACTCTTTGACAGAGTCCATGAAACTTTATTGTCTCGGCGTCAGTCCTGAAGACTGGTCTTTGGTAAGTAACATCGTTTATGAGAGCGGCGACATCATCGTTCCTTTTTTTGGGATCCATCCGTGTCATGTGAACCACACCCCGCCCGGATGGGAAAATCAGCTTAAGAATATCTGTGTCAAGCACATCGAATCCGGGGTCGGGGAGATCGGGCTTGATAAAGCGACAAAGGCGACGGATTACGAAAAGCAGAAGGAGATTTTCAAAGCTCAGGTCAATCTCTCGGAGAAGCTTCTCAGGCCGATGGTGATCAGTTGTGTCCAGGCGTGGGACGATCTTTACTCGGTCTTGAGCGGCATCAACACTTATAGCTCCCGCTTTATGATCAAAGCCTATGACGGACCTTCGAGTATGCTGAAAAAACTGCTGGATCTCGGTGGTTTTATCTCGTTTTCCCACAGGCAGCTTGCCAGCGGGAAAGAGTTCATCAAGAATCTTTTGGCGGATGTGCCATTGGACCGGTTGCTGGTAGGGACGGATTATCCTTTTTCGGAGAACCGCAAAATCGAAGCCGTCACAAGCTACGACAAATATCTTGCCCGGCTCCGGGAAACTTATACCCTGGCAAGGCAGGGCCGAGATATTGAAGAGGCGGAATTTAAAAAGACCTTGTACGCCAACGGGGATTACTTTGTTACGGGGCATAAGAACCCCAAAGACAAAAAAAAGCTTCTCTGAAATTCCGCATCAAGCTTCTCAATATTCCACCTTCTGGTTGTTCCTTATTTGCAAATATTACTGAAACACAAAATTCAACTCACCTTCGACATCATCTTTTCGATTAGAACAAACGAATAACAAATTTTCGCATTTTCGTGTTCGAACTTTTATTTTTAAAATCATTGCCAAAGCATATCTTTTTTCAAAAATACATTCTGTTTCACTGATTTTGATCGATGTAAATACAACTCAATCCAATCCAATACCAGCCAAAAACCTGCCGAGTTTACTTATTCTCGAAAAAGAAATATGAAACGTTTTTGTTCAATCATTCTTTAAAAAAGAGAAATCTTAAAGTATTTTCAAGTAAGGCTAGTTCCTGCTATATTCTGCTAGAAAGAACTTTCTCGGATGTCCTGGTCTGTCCCGGTCTGTCCTATTGTAGTAATTTCATCGATTGTTTATACTTCCTCCGTATTGAAAAAATTCGAATTACTAACTGAGGGGGACTCATCACATGAAAAAACTAATCATCATTGGCTTTATAATGCTTTCGTTTGTACCGGCGGCCTTTGCCGTTACGGTTCTTCCTGATCCTTCGACGACATACGATGGACTTCCGGTGGCCTTACCCTATGATCAGTTTTTTTCTTACTCAACGAAATTACTTACCCAATTCGGTTATTCAGGATTTACCAATGCGGCGGGCGTCGGAGGACTCGATGTTGTGCTTCTTACGCAGGCCGGCGGTATCGACAATGATCCTGTAAACGGAAGTTTTGTTTTTGAGGATCCCCAACCTTCTGCTACCGGTGGCACGGACACATTGTCAGGCACATGGGGCGCTGGCAATGAAGCTCACGGCCCTGTACTTGTCGATAATTTGGTCGGATATTTGCATAATCAATTTGGTCCCACCAATAATATCCCGGTATTTACTTTTGATATAGTAGAGCCGGGCAACGGTGATCCATTTTCTGGAATCCCGATTCCTCCAAGTCCGATTGATTTACAAATGGTAGCAAAATTTAGCGTTTATGATCCTGTCACTAAAACGGACAAAGCAATTTGGTCGCTTGACGGTATCAACAATGGCTCATGGGATCCCAATGATTTTATTACTGTTCACGGAAAACTATCGTTTCAAGGACTGTCCGGCACTGTTTATACAGCAGACAATACAGGGTCGGGGAAGTACGATTTTCTTGTCTATGCTCCGACCATGGATCTTAGCCAGTATACAGGGAAGGGGTATGAATTTCATATTAACACCCAAATGAAACTTTTGGATGGAGGTGGGGAGGAATCTTTTATTTCGGGTGCTTTTACGACCGGTAGGACGGTCACTCCCGAACCTGCAACTGTTCTTCTCCTTGGGACAGGTCTGTTAGGGTTAGTGATCAGGCGCAGGCTTTTCTAAAACCGCTTAGTTTTTTCAGCGTTACAGTATCCTCATATCACTCGCCATACTCTTTCCTGACAGAGTGTTTCCTTTCGCGGGATTATTCCCTTCATAAAATATGTAAAGACACAGACCTTTGTCGAGATCCTTGCCTTAGACAGGAAGCTTCTTGTCGACAAATACTTCAGCGAGGGAAATTAAAACTTTTTCAAGAATGGTAATAGCGCGCTTCTAAAAGGTAGCGACTGTGATTCAAAGAGGATTAGCTGCTATTTTTGGAAAGAATGAACTGGATAAAGGCCTGAGCGGCGGAGCTCATTTCCGCATTCATTCTTGTTGCGATGGCCAGGGGATATTCCCAGGAGCTTTGCGGAACTGAGATTTTCTTGATTCGCTTTAATTCCACTTCTTTTTCAACCGCTATCTCTGGAACAATCGCAATACCCAGTCCGCTCTCAACAGCTTGTTTCATGCTTTCAACTTCATCAAAAACATGAACGATATTAGGGCGAATACCCATTTCATTTAAGAGTTGATCGATGACCTTGCGTGCCGGCAGAGTTTTATCAGGGAAAATAGTCGGATTTTGAAAAAGCCTACTCAGACCCGATAAGGTGGAAGCATAGCGCGGGTATGTTGGGGGAGTGATGATAGCAAGTTTGTTTTTTTTGAATATTTGAAGCTTTATTTGAGGATGTTTTTGAGGAAAAGCCACAAGCGCCAGGTCTGCTTTATCGCTTAAAATATGCTCATAAATATCAGGCATCTTGGCATAAGTAATGTTGATATGGATTTTGGGATATTCCTGCATAAAGGGGCCGGAATAAACGGGCAATTCATGTATTCCCACGGTGATGCTCGTGGCGATTTGGATCGGCCCGGCAATTTCAGCGGAGTCTTGCGCAAGCGATTTTCTAAGCCTCTCATAATCACGAAGAATAGCGATGCTTGTTTTATAAACCTTTTTTCCTGCTTCCGTAAGCTGGATGGAGCGCCTTGCCCGGTTGAGGAGGCGGTGGCCGAGATTTTCTTCCAGAGAACGTATATGATGACTGACGGCGGATTGGGTAATGTAGTTGATTGAGGCTGCTTTGGTAAAACTGCTCATTTTTACAAGGTCGCAAAAAATTTTCAAAGAATGTAACATGAGAAATTCCTCATATGAGTAATAAATATTATTCATTTACTTTATACATCGAACTGTGCCATAATGCAACCCTTAAATGGGCAACTCAAAAGCTTTCTGCAGTTCTAACCAGGAGGAAATCATGAAAAAAGTTTTGAGTTATTTTGTCGTCTTCTCCCTTCTTGTAGGTATCCCCCTATTAACCTCTTCTACGTTATCGTATGCCGCCGAAACAAATCAGAATAGCCAGTATGAAAATGACCTTGGAGGATTGGGTATCTGGAGCATGACCGGAGGCGGGCATGCGGATCAGAGAGAAAATAAAGGTTACAAAGCCTTTCAGGACAATACACTGGTAACGTCAGCAGGGTTTGACAAGATCGTGACCCCGCATGTTCGTCTTGGGAGCTATTTCGGGTACGGGTATTCCAATAAAAATTACAAAGTGAATATGCCCGGGTATGGAAGTTACGGATTGAATGACGATGCGTTCAGTGTGGTAGGGACAGTGACTTACGATTCGATCAATCTTTGTGAATCCCGATCAAGGGGGAAGTATTCGCCCGAAGCGGTTCGGAATCAAGGCATTGACGGATGGTATGTTGATAGCGCTATGGGATTCACCCAGCATAACTATGATCTGCGTACGGAAAGGTTCAATGGCGCCCTTGCCCCCAATCTGGAGGTTGGAAAAGGTGATGATCACGGGCAGGAATATTTCGTCGGGTCAGAAGCAGGATACATCTACAATACGGGCAAGGAGAACACAATTCATATTACCCCCTTTACGTCCTTGTCATATGATCATCTCTATAAAAATGTGCTGAAAGTCAAAGGTCTGGGCGTCAATGACTACAAGCTCAAAGAGGGGGGATCCAATAGTCTTGAGCAAGGCTTTGGCGTCAAACTCGCCAAGTCGCTTGTTTCCGAGAAAATGGGTACTTTCATCCCTTATGTTAAAGCCGAGTGGTTGATCGATTATATTCACGATATCCAGAGCCAGAATAGACAGAGGAACACCGGAGTGTTTGGAGCCGGGATCATCTTTCTGAGCAAAGGGCACATGACCTGGTCGGCCAACTGGGATATGGACATTCAGAACAGGAATTTTGGAAATGTCGGCTACGGAAAAATCCGGTATGATTTCTAAGCAAAGGTTTTTTTCAAAACAACAACAGGAGGTTTAACAATGTTTCACTCTAAAAAATTCATGAGTGTTCTCGTTTTGCTGCTTGTCGTCGGTACGGCGTTTGTGATGTCGGGCTGTGCGACTTGCTGCGGCGGCCCCGCTCCCGTGAAAGCCAGCAAGTGTGCGTTTGGGGTTCAAGGGTGCGATAAAGGTAACAGTGCCATCTGGATCGAGAAATCGATGCCGGAGCAGGTCGTTGTCGGGAAACCCTTCGAGTACACCATCCAGGTGACGAACCTGAGGTCGTGTGCGTTGGAGGATGTGGCAATTAGTGAGAGAGCTTCAGAAGGGCTTACGATTCAGTCAGGTGAAGCGGAATTGAAGATCGGGACTATGAAGCCGCATGAGGTGCGTCAGATTAAGATGACCGCTGTTGCCAATGCGGGCGGGACTCCCTCGACTTGCACTAAAGCGGATTACAAACCCGTGCTTTGCTGCGGGTTGGAAGCGATTTCACCGAGTTTGAAAGTTGTTCTTGAAGCGCCGAGTCAGGCGTTACTCTGCGATCTCATTCCCGTGAAAGTAACGGTGACGAATACGGGTACGGGCAATGCGCAGAATGTGAAAGTAACACAAGCTTTACCTCAGGGATTGACCACGCATGATGGAAAGACATCCCTTGTGATGGATGCGGGGACACTTGCAGGTGGGGCTTCCAAGAGCTATACAGTAAACCTGAAAGCCGCACAATCGGGTGATTATAGTAACAGCGCTTCAGCGGCTGCCGCGAGTGGTATTACGGCCGCTTCAGGAGCTGTGACGACTTCCGTTGTGCAGCCTGTGCTCAAGGTTGGCGTTTCTGGTCCAGGCAAGATTTTTGTGACCAAAAATGCGGATTTCAAGGTTGATGTTCAGAACACCGGAAATGCTGATTCTGCAAACACCACAGTGATGGCGACCATTCCCGCGGGGATGAGGTTTGTTGGCGCCTCCAACGGTGGTGCTGTTTCTGGTAATTCGGTGGTTTGGAACATCGGGACGTTGCCTGCCGGCAAAGGTGCTACTCTTGACATGACCTTCAATGCTGTGTCGGGTGGAACGGGAGAAAGCATTGCCAGAGCCACGGGTACTTGCTGCCAGGAAGCAAATGCAGCAGTCAAATCCGATGTCGAAGGAATCCCGGCGATCCTGCTGGAGGTTGTTGATACGGAAGATCCTATTCAGGTTGGTGCGGCGGAAAAGTATTACATCACGGTTACCAACCAGGGATCTGCTCCGGATAACAACATTGTCGTGAAAGTGAATTTCGAAGACAATCTCGACTATGTGTCTTCTTCCGGTCCGACCCAAGGTCAGTCCGGGGATGTCAAATCAGTCGCATTTGCTCCGTTAGCAACACTCGGAGCTGGCCAAAGGGCAACATGGGAAGTGACTGCGAAAGCGGTCAAAGAAGGGGATCATCGCACGACGGTTGTTATGACGAGCGATGTGATCAGCCGGCCGGTTCAGGAAACGGAAGCGACTCGAATTTACTAATTCGAGGATTGTGCTGTCAGTCAGCAAAGGCGCCGAAGGCAGCAATTCGGCGCCTTTGCTGTTTTACGAATTTATGAGCAAGGCGATTTCTGAAAAAAAGTTGGCACGCTATTCCTCCTTGGTTTGGTAAGCGTGCCTTCTTTTTCACAAGGAAAGTCTAACCCCTGCTTTATAACGTTCAAGGGAAGCACATTTTTAAAAAAAGGAAGGAAGACAATGAAAAAAAATATATTCAAAATAGCGAGTCTCTGTTTTCTCATGTTTTGCGTTGCTTCGCTGGGCGTTGTTGCTTACGGTGAGGATGTCACGGAAAAAACCCCCGAAGGTTGGAGCAAAGGGCTGAAAAAAGGCTGGCAGGGGAATATGCCTCCCGGGCTTTCGAAAAAAGAAAGCAAAAAGATAAGTAAAGAAGCTGAAAAGGCTGCAAAGGAAGTTGACAAGCAAAAGAAAAAAGCAGAGAAAGAAGCCAAAAAGGCTCAGAAGCAAGCAGAGAAAGATGCCAAGAAAGCCAAGAAGCAAGCTGAAAAAGAAGCCAAGAAGCAGAAGAAAAAAGCAGAAAAAGAGGCTAAGAGAGCAGAAAAAGAAGCCCGAAAGGCCCAGCAACAGGCTGAAAAAGAAGCGGGGAAAGTTTCTTAAACTTTTAAATGTGAAGCGTTTGTTTTGAAAAGCTTTTTTTATTTCAAAAAAGGAGAAATGAAACTATGAAAATCATGGAAGAATTCAAGGCCTTTGTCATGCGCGGCAATGTCATTGATATGGCGGTCGGCGTGATTATTGGTGCTGCTTTCGGGAAAATAGTGACGTCTTTGGTGAACGATGTCTTGATGCCGCCGATCGGACTACTGCTCGGTAAAGTCGATTTCAGCAACCTCTATATCAACATGTCAGGAAAAGTGTTTGAATCTTTGGCGGAAGCTCAAAAAGCCGGTGCTCCGACCTTGAACTACGGGATCTTTCTAAATAACGTGATCAATTTTATAATTGTGGCCTTTGTGATCTTCATATTGATCAAGCAGATCAATCGGCTGCAGCGTCAACCGAAACCGGCACCCGCGGTTCCGACGACCAAGGACTGCCAGTTTTGTTGTTCTACGATTCCGATTAAGGCGACCCGCTGTCCGAACTGCACATCTCAGGTCTGATCGGTTGCTTCAGATGTTTTTTAACATTAAAATCAATGGAGGCATTAACATGAAAAAACTTTTTGTGGTGTTTTTGGTGGGAGGGATGATTCTGGCAGGCATGTCCGGTTGTTCCAAGCAAGAACAGCCCGTGCAGAATTTGCCGGTTGTTCCGTCGACGGAACAGCCTTTGCAGAACGTGGTTGACCAAACGACCGAACAAGTTCAAACCGTTGCTGCGGAAGCCCAATCGAAGGCGGATGAGGTTGTGCAAAATGTTCAAGAAAAAGTCACAGAAGCGGGAACGGCCTTCCAGGACCAGCTGAATAATATGGTCAAGTCTTCAGAAAATGTTACGGAAGATCTTGCGCAGAAAGTTGATGCGGCAGTGGACAGCACGGTAACGCAGGCTGAAACTAAGGCCGCTGAAGCGACAGCCCCCATTACGGAACCTTCAATTCCGGCTTCGCCGGATGCTGTGGTGAGTCAAGCCGAGCAGGCGGTTGAGGCAGTTGTGGAGGGAGAGGCGAAACAAGTTGGCGCCACAGTTGCAGACACGGCAGCTCCGGTGGCGGCACCTTCGGTCCCGGACACGCTCGATGCTGTGGTAGAGCCGGTAAAAGAAGAGGTTGTTGCCGCGGTTGATAGTATGGCAAAATCAGCCGAGACTCAAGCCGCAGAGGTTTCAGCTCCGATAACAACAGAGACAGTGCAACCTGCAACTCCTGTGACGCCGGCTGCGGCAAATGTTGCCAATGCCGTTAGTGAGGCTGTTGCGCCGGATTCAACGAACACTCCTGCCTCTACGATTTAAGAAAACAAGCTAAAGAGGTGCCCCATTTTAACTGGTTGGGCGCCTCTTTTCCTTTTCTAATCAAAGAATCGCATCACTTTTAAAAGGATAATCTCGCATGATTCAGAAAATGCAACGATTTTTAAAACAGGATATCTGGCGCATTCGAGTCGGGGAAGCCAAGGGGTTTCGAGGAAAAGGGATCCGCCTGCTACGCATTTTTTTACTCTCTTTCAGTCAGTTTTCAAGCGATATGTGCTCGCTTCGCGCTTCTGCGCTTACGTTCTATACCCTTCTTTCCATCGTTCCGGTGCTCGCCATGTCTTTCGGCATCGCCAAAGGGTTCGGTTTGGATAGGCTTTTGCGGGAAAAGTTAATCGAGGGCATGCAGGGCCAGCAGGAAGTTCTGAATCGGGTCATTACGTTTGCGGAAACCATGCTGGAAAATACACGGGGCGGGTTGGTCGCAGGGGTCGGTGTCGCCCTTCTTCTCTGGTCCGTGATCCAGGTGCTTGGAAATATCGAATCCTCATTCAATGATATATGGGGTATCAAAAAGCAGCGCAGTTTAGGAAGGAAATTCACGGATTATCTTTCCATGATGTTGATTGCTCCGATTCTTTATATTGTCGCAAGCAGCGCCACCGTGTTTGTGACGAGTCAGATCACCCTGATTATGGAAAAGATAGCTTTTCTTGGCCCCGTGGCGCCTTTTATTATTATGAGCCTCAAAATCCTTCCTTTTTTTATTTTTTGGGGACTTTTGACTTATCTCTACATTGCCATGCCTAACGGAACAATCCATTTTAAATCCGCACTTCTCGGAGGTATTGTAGCCGGCACGATGTATCAAATTGTTCAATGGATTTATATCCGTTTTCAGATCGGAGTCTCGAGTGCAGGCGCTATTTACGGAAGCTTTGCGGCTTTGCCGCTTTTTTTGATTTGGCTGCAGATGAGCTGGCGGATCGTGCTTTACGGCGGAGAACTTGCGTTCTCGCATCAGAACGAACAAACCTTTGAGTTCGAACATGATTGTCTGAATGCAAATTATGCTGTCAAAAAACTTCTTTCGCTCCGGATCGCGCAAATCTGTGTTAACCGTTTTGCCGAGGGACTGCCGCCTCTTACTGCCGAAAAAATTGCGGCGCAGTTGGAAATGCCGGTGCGGCTCGCGCGGGACCTGATCTTTCATTTGACGGAGGCGAATATTTTGACGACGGCTCAAGGAGAAAACGAACGTGACCGCCGTTACCAGCCTGCCCGTGATGTGGGGGATATGACGGTCCAGTTCGTGATCGAACAAATGGAGAAAGCGGGGACAAGCGATATCCCGGTCATAGAAACGCCCGAGCTTGATAAATTGCGGGGATCGCTTATGGCCTTTGGCGTTGCTGTCAAAAAACTGCCTGAAAATAAACTTCTGAAAGACTTGCATGCGATCTCTTCACCTGTGTCGTGAAATATGATGCATAGAAAAACAGCCTGCTTTATTTGCTTTGTTTTTTTTGCGGCTATTTCGTGTGTTCAAGCGGGTTGGAGAGAACAGCTGCAAACGGTATTCAAACCATTGCAACAGGCAAGTCTTAGCGATACCCAAATCGGGCAGGGGTTGAAAGAAGCTTTAATGACCGGTGTCGATCATGCGGTCAAAAAGGCAAGTGCGGCAGGCGGGTATTTCCAAAACGAACAAATCAAGATCAAGTTCCCGCAACAGCTTTCCATGGTTGAAAAAGGGCTAAGAACGATCGGGATGGGCTCGAAGATCGATGATTTTGAGAAAAGCGTCAATCGCGCGGCAGAAGCAGCGGCCCCTCAAGCCAAAGGAGCTTTGCTGGATGCGGTCATGGGGATGTCCTTTGAAGATGCACGAACGATTCTTAAAGGAGGTGATACGGCCGCCACGGATTATTTCAAGCAAAAGACTTGGAACCGGCTTTACCAGATGGTGGCGCCCTCGATGAAAAAGACCCTCGACCAATACAGTGTTTCTCAGAAATATGATCAGTTGCTTGGGGCGTACAACAAAATCCCTCTTGCCGCGAAGCCGAAACTCATTTCAGCAGATCAGTATGCCACGGCCAAAGCGCTGGATGGGCTTTTTGTTCTGATTGCCGAGCAAGAGAAAAAGATCCGGACCGATCCGCAAGCCCGTATCACTGACCTTCTGAAGAGCGTTTTTGCCTCAACCGGAAAAAACAACAAGTTATGATGACACTTAAACACTGGATATTCTGTGTAATGGCGTGTATGTTGATTGCGGGATGTGCCAGTAAACCTGTTCCCGAAGAATGCAGCACGTGCCGGGAAACAGCCCCGGCGGTCTCCCCGTCCAATCACGGCCTCGTTTAAAGAAATATTCCGGCATGGTCTAGCACAAAGCAGATTCAAAGCTTGATGCAAAAGTTTCTTCGACACTTCAACATGAAAAGGAGATTGAACATGAAAAAGTTTCTTATGATTCTTTTTATCATCATACTTATCATCATGGTGGGGGGGGCTGTTTTTTTAATGACGCTCGACGTGGATAAATTCAGGCCTCAGATCGTGAGCCAGATCGAAAATGCCATCAAAAAACCTGTCCTTTTGGATAAAATCAAATTGGGCTGGCAATCCGGTATGGCCCTGGAGCTTCGGGGATTTGCTGTTTTAAAGAGCCAGCAAAGTTCTGAAGCGCTCGTCAAAGTGGATTCTGCCAAGGCCCTTTTGAAACTCGCGCCACTTTTTTCCCGGCAGATCCAGATCACGACTATCTACTTGGATCATCCCTTAATCCATCTCATCAAAAAACAGGACGGGACGTTCGAAGGTTTGGAATCTGCAGTACAACCGCCGAGCCGGCCACAAGACGGGAACAGTTCGGGTCAAGCAGCGGCCCTTGCCTTTCTTGTGAATGACATCAGGATCAACGACGGAGAAGTTATTTTTAAAGATGTTTCGGGTAAAGAACCGATGGAGATCAACCTTCGCAAGATCCATGTGACCCTTGCCAATGTCGCGCTGAATGAACCGATCGATTTCAAAATCGCAGCAGCGGTTTTCAGCAATGGTCAAAATCTGAACGCCCAAGGGAAACTAACGATTTCTCCACAAGAGCGAACCCATACCGTAAAGGGATTTCACGCCGCATTGCAATTGGCGCCAATGGATTTCCAGGAAATGGTCAAAGTCAGCCCGGCTCTCAAGACGTCGGGGATTGTCTTTCCGCTTGAGGGAACCCTGACGGTCGATGCCGACTCCTTGAAGATGGATGATCAAGGACTTAAAAATGAACCCATAAAAATTCGTTTGAATCGCGGCAAGATCCGTTTGCAATCGCTTAAAGATCCGGTTGAAAATATTTCATTGGATGCACTTGTGACGGTTGCCATGATCAAGGTTCAAAAATTCACGGCCGACCTTGCCGGCGGAAAAATTGAAGGACAAGGTGCAGTTAACATCACAAATCCTTCAAGCCCGGTAACCGCTTTTGATGTAAAAGTAGATAAATTGAAAATCGAGAATCTGACCACATCGCTTCCACAAGCCGGTCCCCAAGCTAAAGGATTGCTTTCAGTGGTGGTGAGAGGGAACTTGACCGGACAAACTCCGGAGGATATCCAACAGACGATCACTGCGGAGGGGACTGTGACTTTGGAACAGGCTGTGATCACCCATCTGAATATTCTGAGGGAAGTCTTTCAAAAACTGTCCGTGATTCCCGGTCTGGTGGAAAAACTTCTGATGCGTTTACCGAAGAATTACCAGGAAAAATTAAAAACAGAAGATACACAACTAAAAACGGTTCAGTTTCCATTTTTAGTAAAGAGCGGAGTAGTTCGTTTGCCGCAAATAGATGTGAGTACAGATTCCTTTCAGGTAACAGGCTCCGGGACCTATGGCTTGGTACAAAGTGATGTGGCCGGAACCGCTGTGCTTGCCATCGAACCGGATCTTTCCGGGGCGATGATCCGTAGTGTAGAAGAACTGCAGTATCTGACAAATGAAAAGAAGGAAATTCAGGTTCCTCTGGCGATTCAGGGCCGTATCCCGAAAGTTACGGTGATGCCGGATCTTCAGTTTGTAGCTTCCAAGATAGCGGCCCAGAAGGCAAAAGAAGTGATCGGCGGTTATCTGGAAAAGGCGCTCGGCAAAAAAGAAACCCCAGCAGATCCAAGGACCACATCTGCCAAGTCTGAACCGGTGACTGCGGAATCTCCGACTAAAAAGGCAGGACTGCTTGGAGAACTGCTCCGGCAAGGTATGAAGGAAATTCTTTCCGAAGACCCAGCATCTACAGCAACAGAAAAAGTCTTATGAGACTAAGCGCCATTCTTGGCATCAGCAAAAGATAATCCCGCAAAGCGCATGATTTTGGTTTGCATCCCTCAGGTGATGAGAAGAGCAAAGTTGCTTGGTCAATGGAGCCGTCTGTAAAGCCTATGGGGAATAAAAAAAGGGCGCATCAAGCGATAGCCGTATTCCTTTGCCTTTCCCTGGGGATGGCGGGTTGCGCGGTTTTAAAAACAGATGAGTATGCCCAATTTGGGTACAAAGGCCAGGCTGAAACGAAAGAAGGCCAAAGAGTTCTGCCGATTGATTGGCTCGGGAATTTTTTTGGAGCTTTTTCAAAATTGATTCTCTGGAATTGGAAAGTAGACCGCCATCATATTCAGGCAGATACCCAAGAAGTGGTGGCCCAATACCTACGAGCTCACGAAGATACGCTTGGAAATGTTTTGGTTCAGTTGAACCGTTATGCCCCTCAGGATTCCTGGGGACGTCTTTTTCAAAATAAGGGAGTCCAATGGCCGTATCGGTATTTTTTGGGGATTTTCAGTGTTTTAATTTTGGATACGCTCCTGCCTGGGCGCATCTTTGGCGGTGATCGATACGATCCTTTCACGCATACAGTCCATCTTTACTCTGATCTTCCCTCGATCGCTCTGCATGAACTTGGCCACGCGGAGGACTTTGCAGAACGCCGTTACCGTGGCTCTTACGCCTTATTCCGGATCGTGCCCTTTGCCGATCTTTATCAAGAACGTAAAGCTACCGATTTTGCCTTTCAGTATGTCCGTAGTGAAAAAATGTATTCCACCGAAATCGAGAGTTATAAGGTGCTCTACCCGGCGTATGGAACCTATGTGGGCAGTTATCTGTTTTCTTTTGGAATCGTAGCTCTTATTGTGGGCCATATCTGGGGGAGATCGGAAGCTCACGGGCTGGAAAAACGCATTGCCATAAAGGCATAGTTTTCAGCAAAGCAGACAAGGCTGTTGCCGAATGACAAACCGCATCTTTCTCAAACGAAGGGCCCCGGTTTTCTTCCAAAGACTTGCATCGCTCCATTTGGATCGCAGAATATCCCAAGTTGTGATCTATGATCTTGTGTTATAAAAGCTGATGCCGATTTGTATGTGGCCTATTTGGTCGAAAAGAAGTAAAATGCCACCTTAAAATAGGTGGTGTATCCCATGCTTTCAAGAAATCTTCACGCGACTTTTTTGCGTTTCGCGGCTTGTCTTTTTGTCATCTCGCTTATAGGTGTTATAAGTGCAGGGTGTGCGCGCTATCGGCCTGACTTTTCCAAAAATGCACCATACTTCCAACGGGTACAGACCCAGGAGAAAGACAATGTTTCTGTGTCCGTGGTCGGATTGAGCGCGGAGGAGAGCAAGAAAACTTTTGGAGCAAAGCTTGCCAAGAAGAAAATCCTTCCTTTGTGGCTCAAGATCGAGAACCGCGATCCCAAGAAATCTTACTTCTTTTGGGAGCGGGGAATCGATGCCGACTATTACCCTGCGGGAGAAGCGGCTTATATGCTCAAAGTAAAGCCGGGGATTCGGTTATTCGACCGGCCTCTCATGCGGCTGCTTTTACCATTGGGTTTTCTCGCGATGCCGATTGACCATTTTTTTGTTCAGCCTGCCAATGACAAAATGAGAGAGACTTTTACGCGCGAGTCGATCCGGTTTGGATGGATCGCACCGGGAGAGACGAAGTCCGGGTTTATTTTTGTACCTCTCGAACTCGGAACAAAGCAGGTGACGGTGGATCTCTATGGTGATGAGATCAAGACGGGAGGGGAAGGCCTGAAGCATTTCAATTTCTTTGTGCAGATTCCAGGAATCCAGGCGGATTATCGCACCAAAAAATTCGAAAGCTACTATAGAGCGGACCAAATCAAAGAGATCGCCGATGACAAGGAATTCGCAAAGGAAGTGGTAGCACTTCCGTGCTGTGTGACGAACGCGAGCGGAACAAAGAACGGAGATCCTGTGAATTTGGTTGTGATCGGGACTCAGGATGAATTGTTGTCGGCATTCACGACCGCCAAGTGGGACGAGACCGAGATCTTGTCATTTAAAACAGCGATGAAGATGGCGGGTTCGTTTCTTTTCGGCGAGAGTTATGACTATTCGCCGTTCAGCTCTCTTTATCTTTACGGACGCAGTCAGGATATCGGGCTTCAAAAAGCGCGCAACATGAATGAACGGTTACACCTCAGACTTTGGTACAGCCCGATCCGATATAAAGGAAAACCGGTCTGGGTAGGGCAGGTGAGCCGGGATATAGGAGTTCGGTTTACGACCAAGACTTGGAATTTGATGACGCATAAGATCGATCCGGATATTGATGAATCGGCCGTTTATGTTCTTTCGGATTTAATGTACCACCATCGCATTGCCAAGCAGGGTCCTGTAGGGGGGAGTGTTCCTAGCACTCCTGAAAAACCCGCCAAGAACCTGACCGGAGATCCCTATTTCACTTCTGGGAAAAGGGTTGTGATCTTACTTTCGGAAAATATTGCCGCGGGTCCTCCGGGTTGGTTTGATTGGCAATAATAAAAATATTCCGATACAGCGTTTTTTTGATGATGGAGGAGTCAACCTTTGTACTTGAATTTAAAGGGCTTACGTTTAGTATAAATGCCAATTTCCATTTTGTGAATCTCCATCGATGCGTTGAATATCGGAGTTTACTCCCAAGGCTCAGCACGAACTTTTTTTTTAAAATCATCAACGATTAAGGAGTCAACTATGTCTATAAAAATTTCCAAGCAGTCTTTTAAAAAAATCATTCCTGTTATTGCCGTCGCGGCAGTCGTGGTTTTTGGTGTCCAGTATTGGAAGGCGAAGCAGTCGGAATTGCCAAAGGGCATCGCCTCGGGGAACGGGAGGATCGAGGCCAAACTGGTTGATGCTGTCGCTAAGGATGCATTGAGGGTCAAGGAAATCCTTGTTGATGAAGGAGATCTTGTTAAACCGGGTCAGGTATTGGCTGTTCTGGATACGGCTACATTTGAGTCTCAATTAGCAGAAGCCAAGCTCAATGCTGTCGCTGCGGAACAACGCGTCGCAACCGCTAATGCTGCCGTGATCAAGCAAAAGAGCCTTCTTGATAACGCAAAGCTCGAGTACGAGCGTACAAAAAAGCTTGTCGAACAGAATGCCCTTTCTCAAAGGGAATTCGATGCCCGCACAACATCTCTAGCCACCAATACGGCTGCTCTTGCAGAAGAAGAAGCGAAGTTGAATACGGCAAAACAAGAGGTCGAAGTGGCTAAGCAGAATATCATAACCATTCAAACCCATATTGATGATGCCACGCTCAAGTCTCCCGTGACCGGAAGAGTTCTTTATCGCTTGGCTGAGCCAGGGGAAATGCTTGCTGCCGGAGGAAAAGCATTGACGTTAGTAAATTTGGGAGACGTTTATATGGAGATCTATCTTCCCTCCGAACAAGCCGCCGGTCTTAAAGTCGGTGCCGAGGCTAGATTGACAGTTGATTTTGCTCCGGGCCGCGCGGCTCGCGGGTATGTCAGTTTTGTATCTCCCGAGGCGCAATTTACTCCTAAACAGGTCGAAACACGCAGTGAACGGGATAAACTGATGTTTCGGGTCAAGATTCAGGTTCCCAAAGAGTTGGTGTCTGCCTCTGTGGAACGCATCAAGACGGGGATACGTGGTGTCGGGTATGTCAAAATAAAGGATTCCGCAGTTTGGCCAGAGTGGTTGCAGAATTTATGGGTTCCCCCCAGCCAACCGAACACAGAGCCCACTCGACAATCGGCCACTGCTACAGCAATAACGAAGTAAAGCAAATGTTATTCTTGCTGGGGCCTTTCAAGGTGCTAGAAGGAATCACTTTGTGGGGTAACATCGATTTAACCCCAATGAAATGCATGACTAGAGGAATCTGACCTATGGTGTCTTCTGCTTTCCGAACATCTTCGATAGAATCACCTGGAAAACCCGTGGTTTCTATTAAAGATGTGATCCATCGTTATGGCAAAGCCGTAGCACTCAATAACATTTCTCTCGATATTCCAAGCGGACTCATGGTTGGGATTATCGGCCCTGACGGTGTCGGCAAATCAACGATTATGGCGTTGATTGCCGGATCCAAAACAATACAGCAAGGAAGCGTGACAGTTTTGGATGGTGATATGGCAGACATCAAACATCGGCGTGTCGTATGTCCTAAGATTGCGTACATGCCTCAAGGACTGGGGAAAAACCTCTATTTGGAACTCAGTGTTTATGACAATGTTGCTTTCATGGCGCAACTCTTCGGACTTTCCAAAGAAGAAGTTCCGATACGCGTAAAGCAACTGCTTGAGGCTACGGGGCTTGGCCCTTTTGCCAGTCGTCCTGCGGGCAAGCTTTCAGGTGGTATGAAGCAAAAAGTCGGTCTTTGCGGTGCGTTGGTTCATGATCCAGACCTCCTCATTCTTGATGAACCCACGACGGGCGTCGATCCGCTTTCTCGGCGTCAGTTCTGGACGCTTATTGATGATATCCGTGCTAGCCGGCCTGGTATGAGTGTTCTCATTTCCACAGCCTACATGGATGAAGCGCAAAAGTGGGACTGGATCGTCGCCATGGATGCCGGCCGCGTGCTGGCAACAGGTACGCCGAAAGAATTGATGAAGCGGACTAACGCTAAAGATCTTGAGGAATGCTTCATTGGTCTGTTGCCGGAAGAAAAACGCAGAGGACATACCGAACTTGCTATCCCGCCACTCACCATCGAAAAATCTGAAATTGTCATTGATGCTAAAGGTCTAACGCGTCGTTTCGGCAGCTTTACAGCAGTGGACCATGTCACTTTGTCGATAGAGTGCGGCGAGATCTTTGGTTTTCTTGGCTCCAATGGTTGCGGCAAGTCCACTACCATGAAAATGTTAACCGGATTGTTACCTTCTACTGAAGGAACCGCAACTCTTTTTGGAAGTTCGGTCGAAGCCGGGAGCATGGAAGTACGCAAGAAGCTTGGTTACATGACGCAGGCGTTTTCTCTCTACGGAGAATTGACTGTTCGCCAAAACCTGGTTCTGGATGCTCTTCTTTATCATATTCCAAAGGAAAAGGCAGATACGCGTATTAAAGAGTTGGTCGAAAAATTTGGCTTAGGTCCACACCTCGATTCGTTGGCGGATTCTTTACCGATGGGTTTACGGCAGCGGCTTTCGCTGGCAGTTGCCGTACTTCATGAACCTAAAATATTGATCCTTGATGAACCCACTTCGGGGGTCGATCCCGTTGCCCGCGACAGTTTTTGGGAGCTGCTGATCGATCTTTCGAGGAAACAGGGTGTGACGATTTTTATCACCACGCATTTCATGAACGAAGGTATGCGCTGTGACCGAATCTCGCTTATGAACTCGGGAAAAGTGCTAGCATGTGATGCTCCACAGAAACTGATCGAAGAGCGTGGTGCTACTTGTTTAGAAGATGCCTTTATCGCCTATATGGAAGACGCGATTGCTGAAAGCCCTTCCGGTGGCAAAGGTAAAGATAAGGCGAAAGGGGATGCTTCCTCAGTCCAGCAGTCCGGACTTTCTCAAACATCATCAACTCCGTCTTCTTTTCAATTGAAACTTATGCGCATGTTTGCTTATGTTCGTAATGAAACCATGCAGATTCTTCGTGACCCCGTGCGATTGGTTTTTTCATTCTTGGGATCGGCACTATTGATGCTTGTTTTCGGCTTTGGGATCACGACCGACGTCGAACACGTTCGCTATGCCGCATACGATCTTGACCAGTCACCAGAAAGCCGTGCGTATCTTGAGCAATTCGCGGGATCGCCCCGTTACTTTACTCGTACGCCAGAGGTTCGATCTTCCGCGGAAGGCTTGCATCGGCTTCAAGCAGATGATATTTCGGTACTTCTTGAAATTCCGCCTAATTTCGGCAGAAATTTCCGCAGGGGAAATAGTCCCGATATCCTGGCTCAGGTGGATGGCGCCATGACATTCCGTGGCGAGACGGTTGCCCAGTATGTTCAAGGCGTCAATGATAAGATGCTGCAGAATCCTGCGATGGGATTGCAAACGGGTGCTCCGAAATACACCGCTCAATTTCAAGAACGCTATATGTACAATCCAACGTTCGAAAGTGTTTTTGCAATCGTGCCGAGTGTTCCGGCCTTGTTGCTTGTTTTGATTCCGGCGATTCTCATGGCAGTGAGTATTGTGCGCGAAAAAGAGCTTGGTTCCATGATTAACTTTTATGTGACGCCGACAGGAAAACTGGAATACCTTCTTGGAAAACAATTACCCTACATCGCGATAGCGTTGCTCAACTTTGTGATCCTAGCCATAATGGCGCGATTTGTTTTTGGTGTGCCTATCAAAGGCAGTTTTCTATTTTTGACGTTGTGCACGTTGCTTTATGTGACGACGACCACGGGTATCGGGATGGTCATATCGACTTTTACCAGCAGCCAGGTTGCGGCTGTGTTTGTGACTGCGATTCTCACGATTACACCTACGGTTCAATTTTCAGGCTTGTTGCAACCCGTCTCGACACTGATGGGAAGAGCACGGCTCTTTGGGACATTCTGGCCCACCACTTATTACATGCATTCGAGTGTGGGAGCTTATACCAAGGGAATCAGTGCCTGGCTCATGATGCCGGACATCATTTATCTTGCTTGTTGTATCCCGATTCTTTGGGCAATCAGTATGCTTGGCCTTAGAAAGCAGGAGAAATAACCATGAATTCGTTGCTGAACATTTTTTGGCTTGGGCTCAAGGAGATTCGCAGTTTGATTAGCGATAAAGTGATGCTTTTATTCGTGATTTACGCTTTCACGATGGCCGTCTACATTCAGGCGACTGGGACCTCGAATGAAGTCAACAACGCTTCGATTGCTTTTGTGGATGAAGATAATTCCGCCTTGTCAAAAGAACTCTTCAATGCGTTCTACCCACCACGCTTTCAGATCCCTAAGAAAATTAATGCGCATGAGGTCGAAACCGCTATGGATAAAGGGCAGTTTATGTTTGTGGTGGTCATTCCGCCTCAATTTGAATCCGACCTTCGTGCTGGGCGTAATCCGGAAATTCAAATTAATATCGATGCCACAGCGATGCAACAAGCCAGCATTGGCACGAATTACATCAAAAATATCATTAACAAACGCATCTCAAATTTTCTTAAACGTACAGATGAAAAAACCACGATGCCTGTGAATCTCATCGTTCGCAAACTTTTTAATCCCAACGGAGTGTCTTCTTGGTTTTTGAGTGTGGTGGCTATCATCAATCAGATCTCTTTGCTGACGATCGTGTTGACGGGTGCTGCGGTTATTCGCGAACGTGAGCATGGAACATTGGAACACCTGCTCGTCATGCCGCTCACCGCTTTTGAGATCGCAATGGCAAAAGTTTGGGCTAATGGTCTGGTGATTCTGATCGCTACAGCCGTTTCGCTTTTTGGTGTCGTGGAAATGGCTCTGAAAGTGCCCTTTGCCGGTTCGCACTTGCTGTGGTTTTTTGGCGTCATTCTCTATTTGTTCTTTGCCACGGCACTCGGGATATTTTTAGGGACCATTTCGCGTTCGATGGCTCAATTCGCTCTTTTGATCATCTTGGTCATTCTTATGTTGATGCTCCTCTCAGGAGGATCGACGCCTGTCGAAAGCCAACCCGAGTGGCTTCAGCGCCTGACTTTCTTTTTACCGTCACGACATTTTGTGAGTTTTTCACAAGTGATCATTTATCGTGGCGGCGGGCTGAATGCGGTTTGGAGTCAATTTTTGATGGTCAGCGCGATGGGTCTCGGATTTTTCATTTACAGTCTTGCGCTTTTTAGAAAATCAATCGCAGTCACGAAATAAGTTTAATCATCGTAGAGGAGAACATTCAATGAAGCAGACGACCCTTTTTCTTATTCTTGCCGTATTCGTTTCTGGTTGTGCGATCGGGCCGCGCTACCGTGAGCCGAAAATGGAACTACCTCAAAGCTACCGCAGTTACAAGACCGTAGAACAGGGTGAGGCCATGGTCAATATGCCGTGGTGGAAAGTTTTCAATGACCAGACCCTGCAAGAGTTGATTCGGGAAACTCTTGCCAATAACTACGATCTTCGGGCGGCAGCTGCGCGCGTTGATGAGGCGCGAGCCCAGGTAGGCGTGACGCGGTCTCAGATCATGCCTCATACCGATCTGACAAGCAGTGTTTCGCGGGATCGCAATTCCAAAGATCTTTATCCATGGTTGGAGCCACTTACATCCACCTATACTGGCGGGTTCAATACGGCGTGGGAAGTTGATCTTTGGGGAAAGATCCGTCAGTCTATCCGGGCTTCCAAGGCTGAATTTTTGGCCACCGAAGATGCGCGTCGGGGTGTGATGGTGACCCTTGTGGCCGATGCGGCTCAAACTTATTTCACAATCCTTGAGCTTGATCTTGAACTGGATATTGCCACTAAGACGCTTAAAACTCGGAGTGACAATTTAGATCTATTCAGGAAGCGCTTTCAAGGTGGTACTGCTTCAGGGCTTGAAGTGGCTCGGGCCGAAGCAGACTATCAACAAACCGCCGCAAATATTCCCGAGATCGAACGTCAGATCGCGATCCAGGAAAATAAGCTATCGGCGTTGTTGGGAAGGAATCCTGGGCCGATCCAGAGAACGGCTACCCTTGACAAGCAATCCTTCGTGCCCGCCATGCCCGGATCCGGTCTTCCGTCCGAAGTATTGAAGCGGCGTCCGGATATTATGGGAGCGGAACAAATGGTGCGTGCGGCGAACGCGACGGTGGGCGTTAAGGTCGACGAATTCTTACCGCTCGTGAATCTAAACAATTTTGTTGGCGGTGCTGGCGAACGCCCTTCAAAGGTTTTTGATTCGGATGGGTATACTTGGACAATCGGTGGAGATGTGAAGATGCCTCTCTTCCAAGGTGGGAAAAATGTCTATAACTATAAAGCCGCTAAAGCGCAATGGCAGCAGTCGGTCGCGTATTATAAACAGACGGTAGTGACTGCATTCCATGAGGTAGCGGACGCGTTGGTCGGTATTGAAAAGATAAAAAAGGTCCGTGAAGAACAAGAGAAACAGGTAGAGGCACTCAAAGAGTCTGCCAAGCTTTCACTATCACGCTATGACGCCGGGCTTTCCAGCTACATCGAGGTTCTAGATGCCGACCAGCAATATTATAGCGCACAGACTTCTCTTGCAAAAACCCAAGGCTCTCAGTTGATCTATTATGTTCAACTTTATCGAGCGCTTGGCGGCGGTTGGCAGCCTGAAGAGACCAAGAAATAAAGATTTTTTGAAGATAGTTATTACGAGATCTTAATCTATGACCGAATCGAATCTTGATTTTACAATACAAAAACTTGGTGAATGCCGTTTCTCTTCACCTGTCTCAGACAGACATTTTTTGACGGATAACGATCTGTTGCTTTATCACTCCCAATTAAAAGATTTCAAGCCCTACTCCGATATGTGGCAAAATTTACCGGCCATGGAATTGGCGGGCCCCAGGGATAAAATCTTTTTTGATCCGAACGAGTTGAATTGCGGCATCGTGACGTGCGGCGGTCTTTGTCCAGGGCTGAATGATGTGGTGCGGGCCGTGGTCATGGAACTTCACTATGGCTATGGTGTCAAAAAAGTTCTTGGGTTCCGTTATGGCTATGAAGGATTAGTGGAAAAGTTCGGACATATTCCTGCGGAGTTGACGCCGCAAAATGTTAGCAGGATTCATGAAATGGGCGGGACGATTTTAGGTTCGTCACGCGGAAATCAAGACCCGTGTGAAATGGTAGACAGGCTTCAGGCTTTGAAGATCGGGGTTTTATTCACGCTCGGAGGGGACGGAACACTGCGGGGGGCTCATGCAATCTATGAAGAGATCACAAGGCGTGGTTTGAACATTGCGGTTATCGGAATTCCAAAAACGATCGATAATGATATTTCGTTCGTACAGAAAACTTTTGGATTGGAAACAGCCGTCAGCGAGGCTCGGCGTTTCACTTATGCAGCCCACAGTGAGGCGACGGGTGCCCGCAACGGGATCGGACTTGTGAAACTCATGGGGAGGGACTCCGGATTTATTGCGGCTTATACATCCCTTGCGGACAGTCAGGTCAATTTCTGTCTGGTCCCGGAGTCGGTGTTTACGCTCGAAGGTTTTTTAAAAGCCTTGCAAAAAAGGATCGAAGCCAAGGGGCATGCTGTGATTTTGGTGGCGGAAGGGGCCGGACAGGATCTGATCGTAAAAGATGTGACGCGAAAGAAAGATATGTCGGGGAATATTCTTCATGAAGACATAGGGGGTTTCCTTCGCGATGAGATCAAAGCCTATTTCAAGGAAATCGGAGTTGAGACCAGCGTCAAATATATCGATCCCAGCTATACCATCCGAAGTATGCCGGCCAATGCCCATGATTCCGCGTTCTGTCTTCTTTTAGGACATGCCGCAGTCCATGCCGGCATGTCAGGTCGGACCGATATGATGGTGGGTTCCTGGAAAGGGGAAGCGACGCATATTCCCATTTCTTTGGCAATCTCTAAGCGTAAAAAAATCGATCTTCACGGTTGGTTATGGGAAACCGTTCTCGCCTCGACGGGTCAACCCCGAGTGATGTAATTTTGAATTTCTTAGATTCCGTTAAACTTAAAGCAGGCACGTGTTTCAAAGAAAAATTTCCGAAAGCAACTTCTTTTTTGACACGGAAGCACTGGGTTGCAATATTCACCCTATTTTGTTTTTTGTCCAGCTCTTGTGCGACGATTTCGCCGGATGTCCGGCGTTCTAAAGCGGACAACATGGCAGAATTAACCGGCTTCAAGAAAGAGATGGTTAAAACCGATCCCTTCCTTCTAACTGCTTACGCGCGCCTTTCGGAGCCCGGGAAACCGATTCACATCTATATTGAAGGGGACGGTTATGCTTGGGTAACACCGTCAAGAGTTTCCGGGGATCCGACCCCCCGTGATCCCATGGTGCTTTCGTTGGCGGCCGAAGATCCCGCTTCTAATGTGGTTTATCTAGCGAGACCATGCCAATACACTTCTATGGGAAGCAATCCGGAATGTGAAGCTTTTTTTTGGACGAGCGGCCGGTTTTCGGAAGAAGTGGTGCGGTCCATGAGCCAAGCTGTTTCCTATGTCGCCGCTAGCGTAAAATCTTCTGAGATCCATTTGATTGGGTATTCCGGTGGCGCGGCTGTCGCAGTATTGATCGCTGCTAGGCGGCAGGACGTTAAAAGTTTGCGGACTATCGCGGGCAATCTTGATCCTGAACTCGTGAATCGACGTCATGGCGTGAACCAACTTAAAGGATCTTTAGATCCACTTGATGTTGCTGACCGTGTTGCTTCCATTCCGCAGATTCATTTTGTGGGGGGCGACGATACGGTTATTCCTTTGGAAGTCACAGGTTCTTTTTTGGAAAAAATGGGGAATGATCGGTGTTTTCAGATTCAATCTCTTCCCGAAGCTTCCCATAAAGACGGTTGGAGGGATCACTGGAAGGAACTGCTTCGCTTGCCTTTGCGGTGTCAGTAGAATTTATCTGATGCAACATCAAGCTCAGGGAGGCTTCGGGCAGACCGCCGGTAGTTTTATAAGGCAATAATTAAAATTTGACAAACGGAACGAGATAGGGCATATTAACACCGTAGTAAGCAAAGAGGTAGAACAAGCTTTGTACCGCAAGGTAAGACAGTTCGCCTTGCGGTTTTTTGTTTTTACCCTGTTTTTAACTTCCCGAAAGGGAAAAAGAAGCGGGCTAGCTCCAACTGGACGTGGTTGAATTCAGTACCGAACAGAGAAAGTTGGTCTTGTCATGCGTTACTATAATTTTATCGAAAGGAGTACTGACAACCATGGTAAAAGGTAAAGTGAAGTGGTTCAACAACTCAAAGGGTTTTGGGTTCATTTCTCGTGAAGGTGGCGCTGATGTCTTCGTACATCACACCGCGATTCAGGGGGAAGGATACAAGTCTTTGGAAGAAGGCCAAGCGGTCGAATTCGAAGTGACCCGCGGTCCCAAGGGCGAACAAGCCTCTAACGTTGTGAAGATCTAACACCACAACTGAACAAATCAAAAAGGCCCGATGGCGTAAGCTGTCGGGCCTTTTTTTGTCCATTCTTGCTATGTCCAATGCAATTTTTTATACTATCCACAATTTGGGAGGAAAGGATCCGTGACTTCCAGTCAGGTGTGGCTGATTGCTAGCGTTGCGATGTATATGGCTTTCATGCTCGGGATCGGTTTCTGGACGAGTAAAAGAATCCATAATACCAAAGACTACATTATCGCAGGTGGCAAAATGGGTTGGTGGCTTTCTGTCGGCACCATTTTCGCGACTTGGTTTGGGGCTGAGACCTGCATGGGTTCTTCCCGTACGGCATTTGAAAAAGGTATTCTTGGTGTCATTGCTGATCCGTTTGGCGCCGGGCTTTGTCTCATTTTGGCGGGTCTTTTTTTCGCCAAGATTTTTTACCAGTTGAAAACCGAAACGATTATTGATTTTTTTGAGCAGCGGTACGGAAAAAATGTCGCGGCCATTCTGAGCCTTCTTTATATTCCCGTTTATCTCGGTTGGATTGGCGGTCAATTACTCGCTTTTGGCATCATTCTCCATGCACTGACGGGGCTTCCGGTCATGTTGTCGGTGTTGATCTCAACTGCCGTGGTGATCCTTTACACCTATTGGGGCGGGATGTGGGCGGACGCGGTGACGGATCTTTATCAGATGATATTTATCCTGCTGGGTCTTTTGATCCTTTTTCCATTACTCGTACATGATCTCGGAGGATTTTCCTCCGTTGTAGCCAAGACGCCAGAATCCTATTTTCATTTCTATCCACACACAAATTCCAAACTCACCTGGTTGAACTATATTCAGGCCTGGATGATGGTCGGGATCGGTTCGCTGCCCGCACAGGACCTTTTTCAGAGGATGATGGCCCCCAAAACCGCGGCGATGGCAAAAAAGGCCGCGATTCTTTCGGGAATGATGTACATTGTGATCGGGTTTATTCCGGTCATGCTCGGCATTTTGGGAAGGCTCGCGATGCCGGAAAGTACCGGAGAGTCGATTCTGATCGATCTTGCCCAAAAATACCTTTCGCCGCCACTTATGGCGCTGATGGTGGGCGCGCTTCTTTCTGCCATCATGAGCTCCGCGGACAGCGCGCTTCTTGCGCCGGCAGGTATTATCGGTCACAATATTGTTTCTTATCTCAGCCCCGGAGCCAGTGAGAAATTGAAACTTCAGTGGTGCCACAGAAGCATTCTCATCGTAGGGGTGTTGTCGCTTGTCCTTGCGCTTTATTTTCGAAATATTTACACGCTTTGCACACATGCCTGGGGGATTCTTCTTGTGGGAGTGGCTGCCCCGATGATGGCGGGGGTGTATTGGCATAAGGCCAGCACTGCGGGCGCAGTGGCCGGAACTTTGTCCGGAACGTTTTCTTGGATTTTGTTTTCTGTTTTTTTACCGGAGGGTTACCCGACCCATCTCTTTGGCTTTTTAATTTCTTGTTTAGGCTTGATCATCGTTAGTTTATTCACATCGCGGAAAGGACGTTTCTCATGAAAAAAATTCTTTTCTGGCTCGCGAATGGATTTCCGGTATGGGTCCTCGCGGCTTCTCTGATCGCCTTATGGCAGCCTTGGATTTTTACGTGGTTTGCCGGTCGCCTGATCACGATTGGGTTGGGGATCATCATGCTTGGGATGGGGCTGACACTCACGCTTGAGGATTTTAAGCGAGTTGTGAAATTCCCAGCGTGGGTAGGGATCGGAATGCTTCTCCAGTATACCGTGATGCCGCTTTTGGGATGGGGCATGAGTTATCTTTTTCATCTCCCGACTGTTTTTGCAGTCGGGTTGATTCTTGTTTCGTGTTGCCCCGGTGGCACGGCGTCGAATGTGGTCAATTACCTGGCCCAATCAGACGTGCCGCTTTCTGTGACGATGACGGCCATTTCCACGATCCTCGGTGTTGTGATAACGCCGCTTCTCACCGCACTGCTTGCCGGCAGCCGCATTGAAGTGAATGCCTGGGGTCTTCTTGCTGATTGTTTTTGTGTTGTTATATTTCCTGTAGCGTTAGGGATAGGGTTAAACCGATATGCTCCAAGATTCACGCAGAAAATCGTACCGGCAGCCCCGTTTGCTGCCGTTGTATTCATTACTTTGATTGTGGCATCCATCATCGGCGCCGGCCGCGATATGATCCTTCGGAGCGGTCCGTCACTGCTTGGAGCAGTTTTTAGTCTTCATGCCGGAGGTTTTTTTCTGGGATATCTTTTCAGCAAGTGGATGACCCATCATGAGATTGTTTCACGAACCATCTCTGTGGAAGTAGGCATGCAGAATTCCGGACTTGGTGCCGTTCTGGCGCGTAATAATTTCACAGATCCCGCGACCGCAATTCCTTCTGCGATATCAAGCCTGACACATTGTCTTATCGGGAGTTTTCTTGCAGCCCTTTGGCGGTTCAAAAACATGCGGCAAGAAAGACATTGAGATGAAAAATTCCTTTCGTTTTTTGAAGAATCACGCTCAGCTTAGATGATCGACCAAATCATTCCAGCTAAAAGAACTTACGGGAACATCCTGGGTAGAAAGTTCAAGCACGAGCAATTTATTATCCGTTTGATAGGGATCTCCCGTAAGGTTTTTACGGGGGTGGGTAGATTGTTCCAATGCCTGATTTTTGATGAAGCCGAATTTTGTTACCTTGAATACTTGCATCAGATCTGCTAGCAGATAATCCCGCGCATCATCGAGGTTCGGATCAATTTTGTGGGTTGTCAGATACCAAGTCTTGGTGGTGAGCCTTACTCCGATATCGCGGCTGATGGTGCCGATCCAAACGGGTTTTCCATTGCAACGGATGGGAGTATACCAGAGACGCAGGTGAAGCCGTTGATTGATGGTGTTTCTGGCTTTTTGAAGTGCGATGTCCTGTGGGTGTCCTTTGTAATAAAGAGGACTCACCGGTGAGTAGCGGTCACTTTCTCCTGTAAAAAAGGCCTTGGCCATGGCAAATCCTGAACCGGCCGTAAGCGCCTTGGTTTCATCCCAACCGGCTGAGGTGAAAATCGTTATGACGTCTTCAAGTTCCCCAAGCACCACAAGATTAAAGGGATCTCCGTTCTTCGTACCTTTTTTATTCGTGGTACAGCAAGGGATTTTTTTTAAAAGTTCAGGGATCTGTGCCGTCGAACACTCCGTGACTGTTTCTTCCGGGTAACGATCCTCGTAATCCTTTGTCGTGTAGTCAGGTTTGATCCCCGGAACGGTGACTACAAAATCCATTGTTTTGGGGCCTTCGTTGCCAAGGAGTTCTACTTTTACGTGTTTGGTCCCTTCGTCCACGGAAGTGAAGACGAATCCGGATTCCTTGGACTTTGGCATGATAATATTGCTGGGTAGGGCAACTTTATTAAAAAAAGTGTCCATTTTTTTATTGTTATAATTAGCCGCAATAAGGTTCACTGGAATGATCGCCAGTGCCGGGAAGAAAATAATTGCGATCAATCCTGCCTCTAAGAGTTGGCGGCTTTTTTTGAAATGAGCCATATAGGAGGCTTCTTCGGTTGAATAATAATTTGGGTCCATGTTGTGCGGTATGAAAACATAGGGGGTTATTCCTTGATTTTCGATCTCAAGCCAGACAGGCTGGATTCCTTTTTTGGCAAGATTGACCCCGAAGGTTTTTTTGCTTTCTTTGTCGCTTAAGACCGTGATGGTTGCGCGGAGGTTATCTTTTTCCTGGGTTTGGGCTCGCTGCATGAAGGAACTGCGGTCGGTGATGTTCGGCCGATAGGAGATGCAACCTGAAAAAGACATCGCCAAAATAAGAAAAGGGACGACTGCTTCTTTTATCCTTTTGATCCGATTTATTCCGGGCATGTTTTTAACCGTTTTTTCGAAAGTACCTTTTAGTGGAGTTCAGTAGTATTGTGTTTTATAATACAAACGTATTAAGAACAACGTCTAATATCTTATCTTCTTTATCAAAATACAAAAAGGGAGATTTTTTCATGAAAAAGATCACTCTGTTTGCTATATCCTTATTTCTTATCGGTTGCACTACCGTGCCTATTACGGGGCGCAAACAGCTTTCCTTTATCCCTCAGGGGGAATTGCTCACTCTTAGTGATCAAAATTACAAACAGGTGCTGAGCCAGTCCAAAATTTCATCGGATGCCAATTGGAGCGCCAAGGTGACAAGTGTCGGGCAAAAGATCGCGGTATCGGCTGAAACGTTCATGCGTGAAAACGGCATGGAAAAAGAGCTCCAGAATTATCAGTGGGAATTCAGGTTGATCGATGACCCGAAGACTGTGAATGCTTTTTGCATGCCGGGCGGGAAGATCGTGGTCTATACGGGAATTTTGCCGGTCGCAAAGGATGAAATTGGTCTCGCAACGGTGATGAGCCACGAGGTTGCGCATGCCATTGCCAATCACGGCGGCGAGCGTATAAGCCAGCAATTACTTGTTCAATTGGGAGGGATGTCGCTGGAACAGGCCATGAAATCTAAGCCTGCCGCAACTCAAAAGATCTTGATGCAAGCCTATGGCGCCGGAACGCAAGTCGGTGTTCTTTTGCCTTACAGCCGTTCGCATGAATCTGAAGCCGATCATATTGGTCTTATCCTGATGGCTCGTGCCGGATATGATCCCGCGAAAGCGGTCGCGTTTTGGGAAAGAATGAATGCTTTGGGCGGGATGAAATCGCCTGAGTTTCTTTCTACCCATCCAGCGACCTCGCGCCGGATCGCGGATATCAACAAAGAAGTTCCCGAAGCAGAAAAGTATTATAAAAACTAGCACGAAATAAAATATGCGGCATGAAGCAAAAACTTTTTTTGCCGCATAGCGTATGATTTGCGCGTCATGCATTTTAAATTGAGGGAGGCAGTATGAGCGGTATTTACGGAATTATTTCTAAAAAAGATTGTATGGATTCCCTGTTTTACGGAACGGATTATCATTCCCATCTTGGAACGGAATTCGGAGGGATTGCTGTGATGGACGGGGATCAGTTCAGCCGGCAGATCCATGGCATTGCGCAGAGCCAGTTCAAGTCTAAGTTTTTTGAGGATCTGCCAAACCTGAAGGGGAATAAGGGCATCGGTGTGATCAGTGACTGCCATGAGCAACCGATCTATTTTAATTCCAAATTCGGGCCGTTTTGCATTGTTACGGTTGGACTCATTGGAAATTCCGAAGAGCTGGTTGAAGAACTTCTTCACCGTGGGCACTCATTTGCTGAGATGAGCAGCAAGGGGCCCGTCAATACGACCGAACTTATTGCCAAGCTCATTACGCTTGGAGACAACCTCGTTGATGGGATCGATCATATGTTTGACATGATCGAAGGCTCTTGTTCGCTTCTAATCCTCAACCGGGACGGGATCTATGCCGCCCGTGACCGGTTTGGTTATACACCGCTTGTCATTGGAAAACGTGCGGATGCTTATGCGGTGGCTTCCGAAACTTCGGCTTTTCCGAACGATGATTTCAAAATTCTGAAATATCTTGCTCCCGGAGAGATCCTGCTGCTCAATGAAAACGGTCTTTCGACTCAGAGAGAAGGAAATGCTGAGATGCAGATCTGTACCTTCCTTTGGATCTATACCGGGTTTCCAGCTTCGGACTATGAAGGTGTCAACACGGAAGCTTCAAGAGAACGCTGCGGCAGAGCTCTTGCAAGGAAGGATAAGGATATTCAGGTGGATCTGGTTGCAGGCGTCCCGGATTCCGGGACCAGTCATGCGATTGGGTATGCCATGGAAAGCGGAAAGCCGTTACGACGTCCGCTGGTAAAATATACACCAGGTTATGGGCGCAGCTATACGCCACCTACACAAAGAATTCGTGATCTTGTTGCAAAGATGAAATTGATCCCGATCCGCGAAATCATTGCCGGGAACAGGATTGCGATTTGCGATGATTCTATTGTTCGTGGGACACAACTCAAGAACTTCACGATTAATAAACTTTGGGAAGCCGGCGCCAAAGAAATTCATGTTCGGCCCGCTTGTCCGCCATTGATGTTTCCGTGCAAATTCTGTCTTTCCACGCGCAGTACCCATGAATTGGCCGCACGCAAGGCGATCCGCAGCATTGAGGGCCAGGACGTGGAGGATGTTTCAGAATATGTGGATCCTGATTCTCCCAAGTATAGGAAAATGGTTGATTGGATTGCAAAAGATCTTGGAGTCACAACACTCCGGTACCAGACTGTGGACGACATGGTCGAGGCGATCGGTTTACCGAAAGAAAAATTATGCCTTTATTGCTGGACGGGGGAATGTCCGGTTTCCAAGAAGAAAGAATTTCATAAATCTTGCAATGCGTCTGGGAGATCATAAATTCTGAGTAACGAAAGGAAAAACGTATGGAGCGTAAGATCGCGTCAAGTTTCTTGTTGATTATTTTCATGCTTATGATCCTGTTCGGACCGGTTCAGGCGGCAGAAGATGCGGTTTCTCCGGGGACTCAAGCTTCTTCCCAAGCTTTAAACGAACAAGTTTCTTCTCAGAGTTTAGGCGCACAAGCCGGGGAAACCGCCAAAGAATTAAAAGATAAAGCTGAAGTGGCTAGTGTCAAAGTTGCTGAGGCATCCAAAAAAGTTGAAGCGGAAGCCCAGGATCTCTTTAAGGATCTTCAAAAACAATGGGATGAATTTGCCAAGCGGTTCCAGGCATCGCTCCAACAGCTATCCGTTCAAATGAAACAGCAGGAAGAAGATTTCAAAAAATCCTTCAATAAACCGCCCAAGTCTTAGTTTCTTTTATAAACGTCGTGGGTGGTGCTGATGTTGCGATGTTTTCTCTATAAAAAATCATCAAGTAATGATCTGAACCTTTTGTTACGGTTGCAGCGAAAAAGACATCTTCAAAAGACTTCCTAGCGGTTTTTAAATCAGGGTAAAATGCCTTTTACCGGTTATTTTGGATCTTGTGTCGGTGCATGAAAAATCTGGACCAAGGGAAAGGGGCGTAAAAAAATCCCATTTTGAAGGGCATCTTTCCAAGGAGATGCCGCCAATATTTTTGGTTCCAGGGAAGCTCTTTTCTAAAAGAGCCGATTATTTTTAGAAGAGATTTTGGTCATAGGCATACCAGCTTAGTAGGGCGGCTTATGAACGCGGCTATGACTTTTCTCACCAAGAAGAGTGTTCAGGTTGTGGTTGCCATTTTTTTCCTTATCAAAGTGATTTAAAGACTGACAGGGGGCATGATTCGTTGATGAAGAAAGTAATTGTCCTCTCCTTTTTTGTTCTTGGCTTTACATCGCTCATTTCGCAGGTAGTTATCATTCGGGAAATTGCGATGAGCTTCTATGGAAACGAATTTTTTATCGGCTGGGTCCTTTTTGTCTGGCTTTTTTGGACAGGATTTGGCAGTTATCTCGAAAACAGGTTTTCAAAGACTCCAGAAACAGCCTTCCGATGGTGGGGATTCTGCCACATTGCGGTCGCCCTGCTTTTCCCGTTTATGCTCGCACTGATTCGCTCAGGAAAGTTGCTTCTCGGAACACCGGCGGGTGCGGTTCCGGATCTTTTTTCCTCGCTTGCTTTCTCCTGCCTTGCTCTCGGACCTTTCTGCTTAATTTTGGGTTTTCAGTTTGCGGTAACTGCACGATGTTGGGTGCTTCAGGATCCCGAAACGCGAACTTCGTCCGTTCTAGGCCGGTCTTATCTGTATGAAACGTTTGGTTTTATTGCAGGGGGCACTCTGTTCAGCTATGCGTTTGTTTTTGCCAATGAGTTTAAAGTGGCATTCCTTCTCATGCTCATGAATTTTACAAGTGCCGGCATTCTTTTTTATTTAACGAAAAATCAAAAACGGAAAATCTTTTTGGGACTCTGTTTGATTTTTACTTGGGCATCTGTGGGTATATTTTTTGCCGCCGAATTTTTACAGCGACAAACGGCCCGATGGCATTTTCCGACGGAACAATTTGTAGAGATGCGCAATACCGTGCATGGCAATCTCGCGGTGACGCGGGTCGGTCACCAATATAATTTTTACCAAAACGGTCTTCTTTTAGGCGCAGGGGATGAAAGGCTTGCGAGTGAAAATCTTGTTCATTTTCCGATGCTGATCCATGAGAAACCTAAAAAAGTCCTCCTGATTGGGACAGGATTCAACGGTGTTTTGAGGGAAATCTTAAAATATCAACCCGACAGGGTTCAGGATGTCGAACTCGATCCTGCACAAGTGGAAATGGCAAAAAAATATATTTCTTTGGAATTACGGCGTGTCTTGGATGATAAGCGTGTGGCAATCTGGACAGGGGATATTCGAGATTTCTTCAGGAAATCTTCAAATGCTTTTGATGTGGTGATCGTTAATGAACCCAACCCTTCAACGGTCCTCATCAATCGCCAATACACTACGGAATTCTTTCAGTGGATCAAGGAGCATCTTTCGCCAGGCGGGATTGTCGCAGTCCGTTTAAAATTCGCTCCTGATTATATAACCTCCGAGCTTGAAAACCTGGCGGCATCAGTCTACAAGACGTTGAAGCGTTCATTCTCAAACGTTCTTCTCTTGCCTGAAGACACGCTTTATGTCATGGCTTCCATGGTTCCGCTTATGCAGGATCCCACGGTTCTGGTAAACCGCCTTGAAAGCCGCGGGATTCGAAATGATTTTGTGACGTCGGCTTATATTCGATACCGCTTGGGGAATGACCGTGTTGCTAAGGTGCGGGATCTTTTGGAGAAAAACAGCGTTGCAAAGATCAACGAGGATTCCACGCCGCGGGGTTATTTTTACGAATTTCTTTACTGGGTCAGTTCTTTTCATTTAACACTTGCGAGATTTTTTTTCTTCATCTTGAAAGTACCTTTTGCTGTTGTTCTTGGTGTTCTGTTGTCGGGGATGTTAGGGGCAGGATTTTTTCTTAGAGCACGTCTGCCGGCAAGTACGGCAATGGCTTCGGGCGGGTTCTCGCTGATGGCAACCGAGATCATTTTAATTTACGGTTTTCAGGTTTTTTTCGGCAATCTTTATTATCGGATCGCGTGGATCATCACGGCTTTCATGGCGGGTATGGGATTCGGGGTATGGATTGGGAATTGCAAACTTCTCAGAGACCCAAGCCGGATGTTAAGCCGCCTGCATGTTTTGACGGCAGGTTATTTTCTGCTTCTTACGGTAGGATGGTGGTTTTTATCGCAGCATTCTGCCGCAGGACCGTTATTGGGAGAAGGTGCTTTTCTCTTGATGGCAGGGCTTATAGGCGGTCTTGTCGGCCTTGAATTTTCATGGGTGACCCAATATTTTGTCGATCATGCCGGCGCAAAAGACATGAGAACGGGAAAAGTCTATGCTGCGGATCTTTTCGGATCTTGCCTTGGGGCGTTCCTTACGGCAAGTTTTTTCATTCCTGTGTGGGGTGTTTACAGGACACTGATATTTCTTGCTTTTTTGAACGGCGGAATCAGTCTACTTCTTCTCTTCGGAAAAAACCTCGGCCGTAAAAACCTGTAACTTTACGGACGGATCTTTCCAGCAGTTTCTTGGCAATCCAGCCTTTTGCGAGCAAAGTTCGCTTAAAAATTCTTCCTTGCTCCAGCCTGTTTCCGTGGCCACTTGCGGCAAAAAAACGCCGTGGTGAAAACCCTTGGAGACCGTGACGCCATGTTTACCGATGACGATCTCGTCTGCGCTTTCAATATCCCGGAGCGGGCTCAGCACAGAGATCTCATACTCCAGTTTGCCGAGTTCGTCAGGGCTTACCGGTCTGAATCGTGGGTCCTGGGTTGCGGCGGCAATGGCCATTTGTGAGATCACTTCATAAAGCGGTATGTCCGGCTCGAATCGACCGATACAACCGCGTAACTGGCCATATTCGTTCAGGGTTACGAACGCTCCGAGCTTTTGTTGTAAAGTTTGAGATGTCGGTGTTAGCGTCGGTACCTTTTGTGTTCGGACATAACTTTCAACCGTGGACCGTGCCATGGCAAGAAGTTCTTCCCGCTCCGCATTATTTAATAAATTTTCCTCTGACAAAGGTTTGGGTTTGTCGGCCTCGCTTTCTCCGGATTTTGTAAAGGCAAAAGAGGAATAACCCACTACGCGGCTTTTATCTCCCATGAAAGAGTCTCCCGAATTTGCATAGTTGAGAAAATGAACGTTCGAAAATCCAAGGGTTTGAGAGACCAGCAATAAAGTTCGGACGCCGCTCACTCCGCATAAAAATGTTTCCGCGTTCGGGACTCTTTCACCGCCAAGCTTTTTCAGTGTCGCGTCGAGATTTTCGGCCTTCCCTGTCTGGATTGCTTGAATAGTTTGGTGATCAGCAGTCGAGGCTGCATCGTAAGGAGGATAATGAGACATATCCGTGCTGGCCACGATAAGCGTCTTGTCATCAATGTTCTTTTTTAACGCATCTGCCAGCAGCGTCGTAAGTGCCGAATCGTCATTGCCAAAAACGAGCGGCACAATTTTAAAGTTTTTTAACACACGCTGCAAAAAAGGAAGCTGGACTTCCAGGGTATGCTCGCGCATGTGAGCGCTGGGCCGTTCAATAATGACTTTGGGGCTTGCGGCCATGATCTTTTCTGCGAAAGCTTTGTCGATTTCGACGAGACCTAACGGTGTTTCAAAAGAACCTTCTTTGTAGATAGAAATCCCGCTAAACCAATCGGTGTGGCTGTTGGAAAGGATAATGACGGTTTTGATATCCTGGCCTTTCAATGCTTTATAAGCGTAGGCTGCGACCGGGCCTGAGTAGATATAACCCGCATGCGGAACGATAATGCCTCGGATGTTTCCTTTGATCACAGGGGGGGTGGTCTGGCGTAGCATGGTATCCACGAAATTTTCAAGCTCCGGTTTTGAACCGGGATAAAATCCCCCGGCGACGGCAGCTTTTCTGATCGGTAAAGACGAGTCTGCGGCACTGCTAAGGGAACTATCCAGGGTTAGTAAAAGAAAAACTGACAACAAGGTAAGGATCGAAAATAATATTTTATTTCCAAATACCAGGAATTTTTTCTCCATCGGGGCATGCTCCATTTTTAAGATTATTAACAACGACAAAATGTCCTTGCCGGATGATAATTTTTTCTTTAGATTTCGTGCAGTAAGTTGCCTCGGCTTCCATATCTGCAATATTCCCGGTATAAACAAATTTCAAACCTTCCTCCATGGCAATCTTGCGTGCACGGACCATAGTCTCAGACGGCGTGGGTGGCAGGTTCTGTAATTTATACTGTGGAAAAAAACGGCTGAAATGAAGAGGTACGTCGTCGCCGAGGTTTATTTTGATCCAGCGGGCCATGGTTCGGAACTCTTCATCGCTGTCATTTTCGCCGGGGATGATCAGGGTTACGATCTCAAGCCAGACACCGCTTTGCTTGATTATCTTTAAAGTATTTAATACGGCATCCAAATGTCCGCCCGTAAGTTTTTTGTAAAATTTTTCTTGGAATGCTTTCAGGTCTATTTTATAAGCATCGATATAAGGCAGTAATTCTCTAAGCGGTTTCTCCTCAATATAACCGCTTGAGACCATCAATGTCTTCAGCCCTTTGGATTTCGCGAGTTTGGCGATATCCAGTACATATTCGTAAGCAATCGACGGCTCATTGTAGGTGAAGGCGATGGACTCTGCGTCGCTAGCCTTGGCAGCGGACACGACTTGCTCGGGGGTCATAGGCTGGGCTGAAATATCCCCTGGAAATGACTGGGAGATTTCCCAGTTTTGACAAAAGAGACAACGCATATTGCATCCGGTGGTGGCCACAGAAAAAGCCTTGCTGCCCGGGAGTACATGGAAAAACGGTTTTTTTTCAATCGGATCTACATGGGCGGTCGCGATCTTGCCATAGACCATGGAATATAATTTTCCATCGATATTTTTCCGGGCCTTGCAGGCTCCCCAGCCTCCGGGTGCTATTGCGCAACGGTTGGGACAAAGAAAACACTGCACGGATTTGTCGGACAAGGATTCATAATAGCGGGCTATCTGAAGAGATGAAACGATGGGGGATGCATCGGCTCGAAACGAGCGTTCACGTCGACAGATGAATAAAATAAGAGCGCCTAGCATCGCTGCAAAAAACAGGAATGAAGCTGTTTTTTTTAAAAAAGACGCCATCTTTTCAATCCTCTTTTTAAGAACAAATCCATTTCCTTCTTTTTCTCAGTGAATATTATGAAGAATCGAATAAATTCCGTAAATGAAAAAGATCCCTGCGACCACGAAACCGCTGAGTCGGGCCATGAATCGGAATTCTTTGGTCCGCGCCAGAAATCCCACAAAGATGAGCGGCAGGAAGTAAATAGAACTTGAAAGGAAAAAAAGAAAAAAATAGATCATGCCGTACAGGACATAATGTTGGGAGATGACATAGGAAACAGCCAGGAGAAAAGGAGGACAGAGGTTGATTCCCATCAAAAATCCCATGGTAAAAGGACTTTTCCCCTTGAGACGAGCAGAGCCAGCGCAGAGCGGATTTTTTTCACGGACCAAACCAACCAAATAAAGAAACAGGATGAGCGATAACAGGAGAAAAGAAATATCGGTCATGAGTCGCAGCAATCCAGAGTTTAATTTCTCTCCCGAATAACCTGCAAGGATCCCGATGCAAAGATAGCCCGCAAGGCGTCCTCCCAAAAATTGCAAGACAATCAATGTGTTTTTTTTAAAGGGGCGGTCTTCAACGGTGAGAAAGGAGCCCATGAAAGGGAAGCAGTAAGTCAGGCAGAAAGCCCCCACTGAAAGTCCGGCCAGCAAAGGTTGAAAGATCATCTCGCTTGTCATGGCTTCTATAGTAACAGAAAACGTTCCTTTTCTGGAAGAGCTCCTTTAGAGCGATTGTGGGAATATAATGCGGAAAGGAAGCCATTGAATGCAGAAATCATCAACGATTACAATCACAAAAAGTTCTCAATACGGGTCCAAATGCCACCGATAAAGCTAATGAACGAAAGGTGGTTATGAAAAATTTTTATCAGGGACATATTTTGAAAAATCACGCTGAGCTTTTTAAAACAGCCCATCGCTATCTTGTCGGAGGTGTGAATAGCCCGGTTAGATCCTTTAAGCCAATAGGGGGGGATCCGGTTTTTTTGAAACAGGCCAAAGGTTCCAAGATTTACGCCGAAGACGGACGTAAACTGACCGATTATTGTCTTTCCTGGGGGGCGATGATCCTAGGACATGCTTATCGAGAAGTTGTTGAGGCGTTGGAGCATGCGGTGAGACAAGGCACCAGTTATGGAATGCCCACTTGCCTGGAAACCGAATTAGCAAAATTGATTGTTGATGCCATTCCTTCGATGGAACAAGTCCGGCTAACAAATTCCGGAACCGAGGCGGTAATGGGTGCGATCCGTGTCGCCCGGGCTCATACCCAAAGGGACAAGGTCGTCAAATTCGAAGGTTGTTATCACGGCCATGCGGATCATCTTTTGGTCAAAACCGGATCGGGTGCGAACACTTTGGGAATTCCCGATAGCCTTGGAGTTCCTGCTGATTTTTCCAAGCATACCCTGGTTGTTTCTTACAATAATATCGAGCAAGTAAAAGAAACTTTTCAGCAGTATTACAATGAAATCGCGGCGGTTATTGTCGAACCTGTGGCAGGCAGTATGGGAGTCGTGATGCCCGAGCCAAATTTTCTTAAAGGACTTAGAACGCTTTGTGATGAACACGGAGCTTTGCTGATTTTTGACGAAGTGACTACGGGTTTTAGGCTTATGTATGGCGGGGCTCAAAATTATCTCGGTATTCTGCCAGATCTGACCTGTCTTGGGAAGATCATCGGTGGGGGCATGCCGATTGGAGCGTTCGGCGGACCACGTGAGATAATGAAAGTGCTGGCACCTTTGGGTGGCGCTTACCAGGAGGATACCTTGTCCGGGAATCCCATAGTGGTGACAGCAGGCATTGCGACTTTGAAATGTCTGAATCGTCTTCAGCCTTACTCGAAGTTGGCCTCTGCAACTCAAAAATTGTGCAAAGGAATCCAAGACGCGGCAGATTTTGAAGGGTTTAAGATCCGTATCAATGCGGCAGGATCCATGTTTTCCTTTTTCTTTACAGATCAAAAAGTAGTTCATTATCAGTCCGCAGCTTGCCAGGATACGGATTCTTTTCGGGAGTTTTATCAAGAACTTCTGCAGAGAAATATTTATTTCTCGCCGTCACCTTTTGAAGCCAATTTCGTTTCTGTTGCCCATTCCGAAAAGGATCTTGAAAATACCCTTCAAGCTGTTCGGAATATTTTTAAAAAAATGAGAAAACAATAAAGAACTTTTCGATGCGGAGTTTTGTATGACAGATGCCTTTTTGAGTCAATCTCAAGAAGATTCCTCCGACCCTTTTTGCAGCGATCTGCCCTGCAGGCCCAATCCCCGGATGGGTAAAATTCTGGTGACGGGTGCTTCCGGGTATATAGGCGGCAGGTTGGTTCCTGAATTATTGTCACGCGGGTATCAGGTAAGGGCCATGGTCCGGCGTGCCTCGCCGGAATATCAGGCGCGTTGGCCCCTTGCGGAGATCGTTGTTGCGGATGCCTTGGACGAAAAAACAGAGGCTCTTGGAAAAGCGCTTGCCGGGATCCATACAGCCTATTACTTGCTCCATTCTCTTTATTTGGGGCCGGAGCAATTCGAAGCCGCTGATATCAAAGCGGCCGAAAACTTCAGAAAAGTTGCTCAGGAACAGCAAATCCGACGGATAATTTATTTAGGAGGACTCGGTGATATCCAAAGTTCTCTTTCTTCGCATTTGAGAAGTCGCATCGAAGTGGCCGAAGAATTGAAACGCAGTCAAATTTCCGTGACGATCCTTCGGGCCGGTATCATTATCGGTTCGGGAAGCGCTTCCTATGAAATTATTCAGCATCTCGTGCGGCGACTCAGCATAATTTTAGTGCCTTCTTGGGCTAAAAACAGATGCCAGCCGATTGCCATCCGGGATGTGATCAAATATCTCGTGGGGATGTTGGAAGTTCCTGAGACCGAAGGTAAAAATTTCGACATCGGTGGGAAAGATATTTTGACTTATGAAGCCATGCTGAAAAAGTTAAGCGGGATTTTAAATAAAAAAGTTTTTTTCATTCCCTTTCCGGTTTCCGGCACTCGCGGTTTTGCTTATCTCTCAAGCTTGTTCACGCCAGTGCCGGCTTCCATCACGCAATGTTTAATGGACAGTCTGAAAAATGAAGTGGTTTGCCAGGAAGATAATGTTAAACGGTATGTGCCGTTCGAACCCATGTCCTACAAAGAGGCGATTGTGAGAGCTTTGACGCGTGAAGACCAGGACCGGGTCTATACGAGATGGTCGGATGCTTATCCTCCTGCCCATGAACTTGCGCTCAAACTTCATGAACTGAGTATCGGCCCAGCTTTCGGCGTTCGCTATTTTTTGGCCACGAAAAAGAATTCCCAATCGATTTTTAAATCCATCTGTAATGTCGGCGGCAAGGAGGGATGGTTCAACCATAATTGGTTATGGCGCACGCGCGGGATGATCGACCGTATCTTAGGCGGTGTGGGGTCGTCCCGGGGCCGGCGGAGCTATACCAAGCTAATCATTAACGACGTGATTGATTTTTGGCGCATCGAAGATCTTCAGGACGGGGAGCGGCTTCTCCTGCGATCCGAAATGAAATTACCCGGTAAGGCGTGGCTTGAATTCACGATTGAAGATAAGGGTGATGAAAGAAAATTAGCGTTGACCGCTTTCTATGATACCCAGAGTCTTTGGGGAAAAATTTACTGGTATGCCTGCCTTCCTTTTCACCATATCATCTTTAAGAATCTTCTTTTTGATATCGAGAAAAGAAGCTGAGGCGTGATAATGCAAAGAAACTGTTTAGATTCTTGCGTGCCGTATAAACTCCACTTGTCTGCCAGCTTTTTGTATAATGCCCCAATGAGGCGCGTATGATTTTTAAAAGGCAAATAAAAAAAGAGCGACGATGAATACGGATTTATTGTTGATCAAGCCTGATTTCCATGATATCGCGATCATGCCACCGATCGGGCTTGGATACTTATCCTCAATTCTTCGAAAAAAAGGTGTTTCCGTTGCCATTCATGATAATACCCTTCTTGGTTTTGATGACAAACGATTGGAAGCCCTGATTCGGGAACTTCGGCCCAGGATCATTGGTCTTTATGCTGCAACGCCGATGATCAAACGAGCTGAAGCGATTGTCCAACTCGCCAAACGTATTGATCCCGAGATCCTGGTGGTGCTTGGCGGGCCGCATCCCACCTGTACTGTCGAAGAAACACTTGTCTATGCCGATGCTGTTGTGATGGGAGAAGGGGAAGAGACATTTCCCCCCATGGTGGAAAGATTTTTGGGAGGTTCGCGCGATTTTTCGGGTATTGCTGGTTGTGCTTTCAAGGAGATGGGCGGGCAGGTGAAAATTAATCCCGCGAGGGATATCATCCGAGATCTGGACTTGCTTCCGTTTCCGGATTTTGAACATATGCCGATCTCAACCTATTTGAGTCAGGGAAATACTTTCGGTATCACTCAGAGGACAGCCCGGAGCTTGCCCATCATGGCTTCCAGGGGTTGTCCGTCCAACTGTACTTTCTGCCAGCGGTTTTTAGGAAAAAAATTCCGTATCCGTAGCGCTCAAAATGTGGTGGAGGAACTGACGCATTGGAAGGATAAGTACCAAGTGGATGAATTTAACTTTCTTGATGATAATTTCACACTTGTCAAAAAAAACGTTCTGGATGTTTGCGATCAGATCCACCGTAAAGGACTCCATATCAAGTTCCGTTTTCCGAACGGTGTCCGGGAAGATTATCTGGATGAGGAGATCTTGGAGGCCCTTAAATCCGTGGGATGTTATCACCTTGATTTCGGGATCGAAAGCGGCAGCCAGAAGGTTTTGGACCTCATGAAAAAGGGAAAAAAACTGGAGGATATCGTCGCGAAAGTTCATCTTTGCAAAAAGGCAGGCTTCAAAGTGTCCTCCTCATTCCTTTTCGGAACTCCGGGAGAAACCCTGGAGGATATGAAACAAACGATCCGTTTCGCGATATCCTTACCGTTAGACAGCGCTTGTTTCAGCCTCGTGATGCCGTTTCCTGGGACCGAAGTGCGTAAGGAAGCGGAAGCGAAAGGTTACTTGGCGCATAGTGATTATGAGGATTACACGATGAGTCTTGAAAATATGAGACCCCCGTTGCAGACGCCCGATTGGAGCGGAAAGGATATTCTCTTTATGATTCGAAAGGCGAACCGGGATTTCTTTCTTCGCCCAAAACAGATCATGACGCTTTTACCAAGCATGCTCAATCCCGTGAATATAAAGCGATATGCCGTATCTTTTTTAAAAACGTTAAAATAATTTAGAATCCTAAAAACAATGTTTTTTAGAAAACCGAGGTTCGCGAAAATGTCGACGGAACGTATGCCTATTGTTTCGGTTGTGATGCCTTGCTATAACGCGGCAAGATTTTTGAGAGAAGCCGTTGAAAGTATTTTGTCGCAAAGCTTTAGCGATTTAGAACTCATAGTTGTGAATGATGCTTCCACGGATGCCACCAAGGAAATTTTGATGGAATATCAGGCGAAAGATGGGCGCGTGGTATATGCGGAGCACGTGGCGAACCGCGGCGTGAGTGAGTCGCTGAATACAGGCCTGCGCCTTGTCCGCGGGGAATTCGTCGCCCGTATGGATGCGGATGATATTGCGGAACCGGAGCGTCTGGCGAAACAAGTCGCTTTACTTCGCAGAGATCCGGAAATTGTTGTGTGCGGTACTTTTCTTACCCTGATCGATGAAAACGGGAAAAAGATCGGAAAACGTGATTATGATGTGGATAGTGAGGTCATTAAAAAAAGATTTATGCGCCGGAGCCCTGTAGCCCATCCATCGGTTGTGATACGAAAGCAAATTCTGAATGCCCACCATTTAGAATACAGGCGCAAATATTTTTCCGCAGAAGATTATGACCTTTGGCTACGGCTTATGCCTTATGGGAAGTTTGCGAATGTCGGAGAACCGCTTCTTCGGTACCGGCTTTCCAGCGATGCTCTCACGGTTCGTCGTTGCAAGACGGCGCTTTGGAGCACCATTCGCTTGAAATGGAGGTATTTGCGCTATGCGGATCTTGCGTCCTATGGTAATTTGATGTTGGAAATGATCTTGATGCTATTGCCGAAAAATGGAATCCTTTTTTTATACCGAAAATTCCATGGAGTCCAGTAAATGAAAATCTGTTTCCTTGTCCCGCCGCCCCTAGATGGAAAACCAGCCGCGGAGCGTATTTTTGGCTGCAACTACGGGGTTTACAACCAGCCTAATATTTTTATGCTTTATGTGGCGACAGTCCTTCAAAAAGCCGGGCATGAAGTGCTGATCAAGGATTGTGTGATTGAGCATGCTTCTGTGAGTGCTTTTCAAAAATTCATCACTGAGAACTCTTCTGATATTTATTTTTTGGGAACGGTATTTCTTTCCAAAACGACTGATTTAAAAGCCCGAGAAATGATCCGTCTCTTACAGCCGCATGCCAGATTTTGTTACTATTCCACAGAGCCGACAGCTCATCCGGAAGATTTTGCTGCGGAAGATACCGTGATCATCCGTGGAGAACCGGAAATGACCTCGCAAGAGGTTGTTGCCGCATTGGAAAAGAAAACGCTGCTGCAAGATATCCGCGGGATCGTATTTTCTTCCGGAGGGAAGTTGGTAGATACGGGATATCGTGAACCTCTCGAAAATTTGGACGTATTACCTTTTCCTGACCGCTCCCTTTTGCTAAAAAGAAATTACAATAATCCCAAATTATCGGTTTATCCTTTTACCACGATCCTTACTTCCCGGGGATGTCCGTATCGCTGCTATTACTGTGTCCCGAATTCGCTTTCTTTTTCCAGAGAGATCGATCTTAAAAAAAAGACTGGGGCTTTCCTGAAGCCTCGCTTTCGTTCCCGTTCGGTGGACAATGTGGTTCAGGAGGTCAGGATGTTGGCCCGCCAGGGTTATCGTTCTTTTTCCATTCTGGATGATCTGTTTGCTTTTGATAACCAGTGGACGATCGATTTTTGCCAGAAGATTCAAGATCTCAGGATGGAATGGTCCTGTCTTTCTCGTGCGGATCACATGACGGATCCCGCCATGGTTCAGGCGATGGGAAAGGCGGGTTGTAAATTTGTGGCAATGGGGATCGAATCCTTCCACCAGGATATTTTGAAATTTGTCAGAAAGGATCTGGATCTCGGAACCGTACCAGTAGCGGTTCAAAATATGAAAAAAGCGGGTATTGAAGTTGTGATCAATGTGCTTTTTGCTTCCTGTGATTTAGAAACCGAAAAGACAATCCTTGAGACTTACCGCACTCTGAAACAATTGGATCCGGATTATGTGCTTTTTTCCGCATGTACGCCGTTTCCCTATACGGAATTTAATCAAATCGCCAGGGAAAAAGGGTGGATGGTTGAGCCTGAATACCGGCCTGTAGATCCGATGAAATCAGCCTTCATATCTTACTCGCATCTTTCCAAGGAGAGAATCGAAAAGCTATTGCGACGGGTTTATATCGGCTTTTATTTCCGTCCAAGCTATCTCTGGAAGAAGCTTTGCAAGGTCAAAAGTCCGTTGGATTTTATCAATAAAATCAAAGCAGCTTTGAACATATTTCGCTAATGCGGTAAACCTTTTCATGAAGCACGCTTCTTCGACCCAGGCAACCCGCTCTCAAGATTACACAGACTATCTTGCAAAGGATTCACAAATATGGTGGAAACGTCTGTTTCATGTTCAGGCACCTTATGCCTGGAATTTACGACGGCTTAAACCAGGTTTTACTTTAGAAATAGGCTGTGGGATTGGCCGCCAGTTGCTTTATCTTTACGGGAATGGAGTCGGTATTGACCACAACGCAGCGTCAGTTCAGGGCGCAAGAAAACAGGGGCTTCAAGCTTTTACTCCGGAACAATTTCAAGCTTCTTCTTTTAACAAACCTTGCAGTTTCGATTCTTTGCTCTTAGCTCATGTTGCAGAACATATGACAAAAGGCCAAGTGATCGATCTTTTGAGCCGGTACGTCGGCCTTTTAAGGTCTCACGGAAAATTAATCCTGATCACACCTCAGGAATTGGGTTTTCAGAAGGATCCCTCGCATGTGGAATTCATGGATTTGTTGAAAATGCGGGAAATAGCGGAAACGCTTGGGTTTCAAATTGTTAAGCAATATTCTTTCCCATTTCCCAGAGTTTGCGGAAAGTTTTTTAGACATAATGAATTTGTCTCAGTCGGGATAAAAAAGTAGACAATATTCATTTTAAATCTTGTTGGAAATCGCGACGGTCAAATCACCCGACAAATTCTTTAAAGAGAGTTTTTTGAATGGGTTTCTTCGGTGGCAAGTGAGTTTAAGATCTCAATGGCTTCGCGATGTTCTTTTTCGTGACGATGCGACTCAAAGCGGCTCACAAGACTGTAAAAGCACGGCACAACAAACAGGGTTAACAATGTTGAAACAGCCGTACCCCAGATGATCACGGTCGCCATCGGTGCGCGTTGTTCAGCGCCTGGCCCCAGATTCATGACTGCCGGCAGGGCGCTCGCGATGACCGCAAATGTTGTCATTAGAATCGGACGAAGGCGCAGCGGGCAAGCTTCAAGCAAAGCTTCGTTGACACCGAGACCTTCCTCACGTCTTTGATTGGTAAAATCTACGAGGAGAATCGAATTTTTCTTTACGATTCCCATGAGTAACAAAAGACCGATGAAACTTAACATGTTGAGCGAATGGTTCATTAAAAAGAGTCCCAAAAATGCACCGGAAGCGGAGAAGGGGAGTGCTAAAAGAATTGTCAAGGGATGGAGAAAGGAATTGAACTGCGCTGCCAGGATCATATAGGCAATAAAGATCCCGAGGATCAACGCGAAAGAAAGCTGTTGGAAGGATTCTCGGAACCGTTCAGCACTTCCGGACATCACCAAATGGTACTCTTTGGGGAATTCCTTTCGGGCAATTTTTTCAGCAAGTTCCAAGGCTGTTGCTTGTGATTTTCCACGAGCCACATTTCCGAACACATGCACAGCCCTCTCGCGGTTTTCGCGTGAGATCAGCATCGGTTCCGGAGTTTCAACCGTGTGTGTCACTTCCGAAAGGCGGACCATTTCACCCCGCTGATTGCGCACCCAAAGCAGATTGATATTTTCAAGCTTACGCCGGTTTTCATCCGTAAGACTAATCCGAACATCATAACGGCGATCGCCTTCCGTATACTTTGCGACTTTGACACCACCCATGGCGACCTGGATGGTTGTTGCGATTGATTCTGTGGTAACCCCGCGTTCCGATGCCTTGACGCGGTCCGGGATGACATGCACTTCAGGAATGTCGATGAGATAATCCGTGTCCATGTCCATGACCAATCCCGATTCTTGGAGACGCGATATGAGAAGGTTTGCCAGTTCACCCAGTTTTTTCCAATCAGGTCCCTTAATGGAAATGTCGATGGGGTAGTCTCTCGCCCCGGCAGCCGAGGCCGTTGAGAGGTCCTGGAGTGTCGCGCGCATGACCCCCGGGATTAGATTAAACTCCTTGCGGCATATATCCATGAGATCTTTTTGTGACAGGCGGCGTCCTAGGATTTTATCCTTGGGACGGTCGTGAGGTTTTTTCAGGGTAACAAGCAAGATGCCGGCATTGACGTCACTTCCCGTGCCAGTTCCACCGGCGACCGCAAAATAGATTTCAACCTCGGGTCGTTTTGAAAGAAAGTCTTCTGCTTTTTTCAAGACCTCATCGGTTGCGGCCAAAGATGAGCCTGGTGGGGTTTGGATACGGACAAGAAAACGGCTGATGTCATGCACGGGGATGAACTCCTTGCGGATCAGGGGCATAAAAAAAAGCGAGGCTACAAAAAAAACGAGGGCGAAAGCCACCACTTTCCCGCGATGACGTAATGCTGCTGTGAGCGCGCTCGAATATAAAGAACGCAAATGATTCATAATGTTATCTGCGACGCGTCCGACTCGTGTATCATGTCCAACTTTTAAGAATTGACTGCAACGAGAGGGTGTCAAGGTGACGGCTTCCAAGAGCGAAAAGGCAACGGCTGCGGAAACTGTGATGCCAAATTGAAAGAAAAATTTACCGATGAGGCCTTGCATGAATGCCGTTGGCAGGAAAATGGCGATGACTGCAAGCGAAATGACTGCGACGGCAAATATGATTTCCCTGGAGCCTACGATAGCTGCAAGGACGCGGGTTTTTCCCATTTCATAATGGCGCGCAATGTTTTCAAGCACCACAATCGCGTCGTCCACCACAATTCCAACCACCATCGAAAGTCCTAAGAGCGTTACATTATTGAGCGTAAATCCCATGAAATACATGACAATAAACGCGCCGCCCAAGGCCGTGGGAATTGCCAAAACGACGTTAATCGTTGAACTAATGGAACCTAGAAAAAACCAGCAAACGATACCCGTGAAAAGTATTGCCAAAATGATCGTCAATTCCAGTTCATGGACCGTTTCTTTGGTCTGTTCCGTACTGTCAAAATTGATCGTCAATCGGAGGTCTTTGGGTAATTCGGCCGAGAGTTCTTTGACGCGTTTTTTGACGGCATTAGCTACTTCGACGGCATTGGTTCCGCGCTGTTTGCGGATGCCCAGCCCTACCGAAGTTTTTCCTAAGACGCGAGCCTTTCGTCGGACATCTTCAAGACCGTCTTCTACAATTGACACATCGCTTAAACGGAAGGTTTTCCAAAGATAGCCTTCCCTGACGCGGCTGGGGATTACCAATCTGCTCAGCTCCTCGACATTTTTAGTCTCTCCTAATACCCGGATATTCCGTTCTGTTTTTTCGGTGGTCAGACGGCCGGCAGGGAGTTCCGTATGCTGTGCTTGAATGGTGGCCATCACGTCTTCTGCGGTGAGGGACAGCGCTTCGAGCTTATGGGCGTCCAGCCAGACACGCATGCTTGGTTCGGCAAACCCTCCAAGAGTGATTTCTCCCACATTGGGAACTGTTGCGAATTGATCTTTAATATGATCCTTGATATATTCGACCAATTCGCGAAGGGAGCGATCTCCCGAAAGTCCCACCCAAATGATGGGCTGGTCATCGGGGTTGACTTTGGTAATGATCGGAGCATCCATATCCTCTGGCAGATTACGTTGTGCTTGCGCGATCTTCGTTTGAATTTCTTGGACGGCCACATCGATATCCTTGGACAGCTCAAATTCCGCAGTGATATTGGCACTGCCAAACCGGGAACTAGAAGTGATCTTTTTAATTCCTTCAATGGACATCAGCGATTCCTCGATAATGTCCACTACTTCGGTTTCCATGACCTCAGGAGCGGCACCCTCCCAGGTCACACTAATATTGGCGTAAGGGAAGTCAATGTCCGGCATCTGAGAAACGCCCATACGCATAAAGCTGATGCCGCCGAAGATCAAGAGCGCCGACATGATCATCCAGGCGAAAACCGGTTTTTTTATTGAAACATCCGAAAGACTCATGATACTTCTCCAATTGCAACTTTGAGCCGTGCTTCATCCTGTTTCATTTGATAGAAAGCCTGATTGGCATTCTGTTGTGCCTGGCTCAGTGACTGTAAGGCTGTAAGGACGTCTAGGTTGCTGACAAGGCTTCGCCGGTATTCATCACTTTGCAATTTATAATTTTCTTCTGCGGATGCCACAGCTTCCTTGAACGCCAGATATTGTTCCTTAGAGTAGCGCCAGCCCTCATAGCTTTGTTTAACCTGCAGATCCGCCTGGCGTTTTGCGATGGATAGTAAATGTTTTTTTTGCTTGAGGATGCTGATCGATTCCTTGACCAGACCGACCGTGGCTCCGCCTGAAAAAAGAGGAACATCAAATTTAAAAAGCGTGTCCCAGTCGACGCTGGCATTAAAACCTTCGCGACGCATATATTGATTATGGGCAAGCGAGATAGTCGGCCAGAACCCGCTTTGGGCCACCAGGATTCCGCGCCAGGCCGTTTTTACAGCTTGTTCTGCGGCCTGAACATCGGAACGGCTGTAAGCTATTTTGAGGTAATCCGTCATCGCTCGATGAGAAGGGGCCTGATCGTCATCATCCTGAAGTTTTTTGTCGACAATACTCATGCCGATCAGGAATTCCAGCAGATATTGATAGTTTGCCAGTGTGCCTTTTGCCCCTGCCAGATTCGACTCCAGATTTTTCATCCCTGTGGTAGCCGTAGCTATTTCGCTTAGCCGGGAACGGCCTATTTTTTCTCGTTCCTCCAGTTCCTTAATACGTTCACCGAGAAGCTTATGGATTTCCCGAATGATCCTAATCTCCTTTTGAAAGCGGAGGATGCCATAAAAAGCACGGGCAACGTCTTCATAAAGAAGTTCTTTCGATCGAAGCCAGAGTTCTTTTTGTTCTCTTTTATAGCTCCCGGCACCCGTGATAGCTCCCACGGCTTTGAATCCTTGAAAAAGAGGCTGGCTGATCGTGAATTTATTTTCTGTTCTATCCGGATCGACAAAAGAACTGCCTAAAGAACCGCCGGCGCTGTTTCCCGATTCCATATTTTCCTGAAGGGAGCGTGAGACAATGAAGTCCACATTTCCAAGAGCCTGGCTTGCGGCGGTGAACATTTGTGCGTTAGCACGAGCGATGGCTTCTTTTTGGATGGCGACGGCATCACTTTCTTCGAGCGCCAGTCTGTAACAATCCTCCAAAGTAAGCGGAGGAGCGTCTGTTGCCGGGTATGGGGAATAGGATCCTTTTTGGGACTGAGATTCCGCAGCCTGGGTTTGAAATAAAGGAGCATTGAAGAGGCAAACCGACAAGATCAAAAATAATGCGAAGGACTTAAAGAAGATATTATTTTTCATGTTTTGTTCTCGCAAGAAATTCATCCATGGCTTTTGAAAGAGCGGCATAAAAGCGACTGATGGTCTGATGCTCCGAAACATTGAATTGATCATAGGCCTTGAGTAAAAGAGACAAGCTGGAAGTCTGTATTTCCGCAAGAATTTTCTTCCCTTTAGAAAGGATCTCGAGAAGAATGATGCGGCGGTCATTGGGGTGGGGACTACGTCTCAAGAACCTCTTTGTTTCAAGGCGATCCACAAGGTTTGTAACGGCGGGTTTGGTAATCCGGAGCTTTTCGCTGATCTCGGTCATGGAGATTGGCCCCAAATGTTCCAGCTGGTTTAGCAGCGCGTACTGTGGCAGAGTGAGATTGACCCTGTTCAAGATGGTGGTGTAAAGGCGGGTGAATTTCGGATGAATTTCTCTGAAATTCGCGACGAATTCTTCGCGTATGTTCATAAGCTTTTACCTTGTTGTTTCAATTAATAGTTAAAATATTAAACTGTTTATGCTTTTAATTATATGCAAAGAAAAAAGGAAAACAAGGGGTTTTATTTACAAAAGAGGGCGGTGGGATTAGCTGAAAAGTCCTGTGGCCAGAAGCCCGTTCAAAATGAATTGAACTGCAATGGCCGCAAGGATGAGTCCCATCAAACGTGCCATAATCTTAATGGCAATAACGCTTAAGCTTTTTGATTTGATGGCTACAATCCATAAGATGAAAAAAGTCAGAAGCGAGACCAAAACGATATTTCCCAAGAGCACCAAATGAAAGGCAAGAGTCTCAGCTTTGTTTTTCAGAAGGATCACAGCAGTGATGGCGCCTGGCCCCGCAAGCATGGGGATGGCCATCGGGGTAATCGCAACATCATGTTTGGTCATGCCTTCAGCTTTTTCTTCCTGGGTTTCTTTGGTCGCGGTGCGTCGAGCTTGTAACATATCCAAAGCGACCAGCAGGAGCACGATACCGCCGGCAATCTCAAATGCGGGCAATGAAATTCCGAACGCATTAAGGAGCGCCTGGCCCGCAAAAAAACTAAGCATTAAAATAAAAAAAGTGATCATGGCAGCCATAAGCGCCATGCGTGCCCGTTCCTGAATAGTGTTTTCATGAGTCATCGCCAAAAAAGCGGGGATAAGGCCGATGGGATCGACGATCACAAAAAGAGAAGCGAATGATAAAATCGTGAAATCGAGTAAGGTATTCATCTTGGTAAAGCATCGGCAGAAAAAGAACACGCCTTTATCTTTTTGGTGGAAAATGCTCCTGAAAATTAATGATAGGTCAGATGCCTTGTGGCATAATATAAAATCATGTTAATTTTGAGGAAAATCCTTTTTTATATTTTTGCTTCGGTTTATTTAGTTTTATGCCCCCTGATCATTCTCTATGCGCTTGGGTATATTTTTACGCCTAAGGTAGAAGAGGGATTTGCTAAAACCGGTTTGATTCATCTTGAAACCTTGCCCGAGGGGGCTTCCATTTCCATAGCAAATAAACACTCTGCCGAAAAAACGCCTGCGACTATTCGGAACCTTCTGGCCGGGAAATATGAAATCAGGATTTCCTTGCGCGGATATCGTCCCTGGATCCAAAAGGTAGTCGTGGAGCCTGGGAAAGCGGTGGCTTTTGATAAGGTGCTGCTGATCCGGGAGAGACTTCAAAAAAAGACCTTGATCCAGGAATCATTTGCGAATTTGTTTCCTGTTTCGGGCACTCGTTTTTTATTGCTCATGAAATCCAAAAAGATAAAAGATTTTTTTGTCTTTGATTGGAAGAGCGAAGCTTCTCGCCCTCTCTTGTCGGAAGGATCACCTTTGGAGGATGCAGAGCTTAGTCGGTTTTATATGTCGAAGCAAAGTCCTTTTGTTCTGCTTCAGGTCAAATGGAATAACGCGGTGAAATTTCTTGGCTGCCAGCTGGATAAAGAAAAACCGGAAATCAAGGATATCTCACGGCTTTTTTTAAAAGGAGAACCGTCGGAAATCCGGTGGGAGGGAGGGGCGCCAGATTACCTTTTTGCGGCCTATGGCGATCACCTTTATCGATTCGATCTTGAAAAAATGATCGTTTTTCCGAATTTTTTGAAAAAAATCCAGGGGTTCGGACTTTATAAAGGCAAGGTCTATGCGCTTCGGTCTTTTTCCATCGTGCGTTTGAACTTTAATGCCAAAACAAGCCAAGAGACGGTGGTTGAAAAAGGTTCTTTTCTGGAAAACCTTTTTCACGAGTCGGGCCATTACAAAATCGATTTTTTATCAAGAAATACGATCTGTTTTTTAGGAAAGAATGGAGCATTGTTGGCTAATGTGCTTCCTTACCGTTTTATCGAAGAGGGACTGAAGGGGTATCAGGAGGATGCCGCAGGGAAGAAAATCGTGTTTTGGCAGGATGAAAAACTGGGTATTCTTGATTTCAGCAGGTCCGAAAGGAGAAGGGAAATTTTTGAACCGGGACCCGAGATCGATTGGGCTTTAAATGATGGGACGATGATTGAACAGGCCTATTTTGTTTATGATGCCTCCCACGTGCTATTTCGGGATCAGGATGAAGTGATGATGCTTGCTTTAAGGCGGGGAGACCGTTCTTTGCAAAAAATTGTAAAATTATTCAGAAATAGTTCTATGTTTTATTCTGATGACACCGGCCGTCTTTTCTATCTTGAACCTAACACGGGATATTTGACGTCAACCGAGATTCTCCCGGAGGGATTTAGTTTCTCCGGTGTTCTCAGCGAATTTGAAAAAGAAACCAAAGAGGTCTTGAAGTGAAGTTTGTTTATTCTCGTCGAGGACTGAAAGGTAAAGACATGTTCTTTCAACGTGTCTTTGAGGTTCTTCCTGGTCTAACGAGTTGGTTTCTCGTTTTAGGGATCATCGCGGTTTCTTTTTGGAAGCCGATCATTTCTTCAATTCTGGTGATTGCTTTTCTGTTGGGATGGCTCCTCCGGCTTTTTTATCTCACAATCATTTTGATGCTTTCCTATTGCAGGCTGTCCCTTGAAAAAAATACGGATTGGCTTGCGAGGATCCGTGGTTTGGATCGTTTGGATGTCTATCGAAAAGAACTCAGTAGGCTTGGTGGGGGAAAAGATTGGGCAAACAAACTTTCACTTTGGGCTCACAAGAAAGACCTTGAACGGCTAAAAAAATCAGGCAATATGCCGCCACGTTCCGGGGATATTTACCATCTTGTTGTGATTCCAGTGATTAAGGAATCGCCGGAAGTGGTGAGGAGTAATATTGCGGGAATTGCCAGCAATACGGTTTTAGCGAAGCAAATTCTTATTACGGTGGCGCTTGAATCAAGGGCTCAAGAATCGATGAAGGAAGCCATCCGCCAAATTGCGGCCGAATGGCAGCAGCATTTCATGGATCTTCTGGTTGTGGAACATCCGGATGGTCTGCCGGGCGAAGCGCGGGTGAAGGGCGCCAATACAAGTTATGCGGCACGAATTGCGGCAGCATATTATGAAAAGAAACATATCCCTTTTAAAAATATCATTGTTTCTTGTTTTGATGCGGATACCGTCGTAAGCCCGCAATATTTCAGCTGTCTGACGTACAGTTTTATGATTTCACCGGACCGCCAGCGGGCAAGTTTTCAGCCGATACCCGTTTATTACAATAATATCTGGGAAGTGCCAGGATTCGCGCGAGTAGTTGAGATAGGGTCTTCTTTTTTTCAACTAGTCGAGACGACAGATCCTGAGAAACTCGTGACCTTTTCCAGCCACAGCATGAGCTTTCAGGCGCTTGTAGAGGTGGGGTATTGGCCGGTCGATATGATTTCGGATGATTCTGGGATTTTTTGGAAATCCTATCTCTATTTTGACGGGGAATATCGAGTGATCCCGTTACCGACCACATTATCCATGGACGTTGTAGATGCGGGAGCATGGTGGCGAACGGTGGTGAGTTTGTATAAACAGAAACGGCGCTGGGCTTGGGGGGTGGAGAATTTTCCTCTTGTGATGCGCGGATTTATGAAGAGTAAAAAAATATCACTTTATAATAAGTTGCGACTTGGTTTTAAATTATTTGAAGGGCATATCACCTGGGCGGCTTTGCCGTTCCTGCTGACGCTTGTCGGATGGCTGCCGTTGATTTCTTCGGGGAATGAATTTTCAAGCACCGTCCTTTATTACAGCTCGAGCAGGCTGACGCAAATCATTTTCAGCCTTTCCTCGCTGGCACTTTTGAGTACGGTGGTGTTAAGTATATGGCTTTTGCCTAAAAAGAAGAAAAAATTCTCTTTGCTTTGGAACCTAATTCATTTTCTGGAATGGCTTCTGGTGCCTGCGATCCTCGTTTTTTTAAGTGCCATGCCGGCGTTGGATGCACAGACACGGTTAATGTTCAATCGCAGGATGGAATTCTGGGTATCTGAAAAAAGGCGCCTTTTATGACTTTAAGATTATGGAAGTATCTATTTTGAAAGGAGAATAAATATGAAGCTCAAATTAATCATGGTGGTTTTTACGGTGACAGCGCTGATTTTTCAAGGGTCTGCATTCGCCCTATCCATTACAGATGTGAAAGCGGTGGCGGAGGATGCGGTTGAAGAAACAGAGAGCTCCTTGGTTGCGGGTTATGGTAAAGAAAAAGCGGCTTCCATGGAAGAACGCTCTGGATCTTCAGAAAATAGTGTCAAAGAGGTGATCAAGAAAGCTGTTAAAGAAACCGAGCCTGTTTAAAGCTTTTTCAAAAAGAGCAAGGATGATTTTAAAAACCCCGAGTGATAAATATATTTAAATGAGTCTCTTGGTTAAAACCGATAAATGCATTAGAATCCGCTAACTCTTGTCATGATTAAAGGGGATAGAAAAAGCGGACTCGCAGAAAGGGTTGAAAATGATCGCGTGGTTGGGATTTGGTGTGTTGGTGGCAGTGATGCTAGCCTTGGATCTTGGTGTGTTCCATCGAAAGGAACACGAAGTCCGGATGAAGGAAGCGATCCTTTGGAGCGTTCTCTGGACGGTTGTAGCGCTGATTTTTAACGGGGGTATTTATCTGGTCCAGGGGCGGGAACTTGCCATGCAGTTTCTCGCAGGCTACATTCTGGAAAGAACACTGAGCTTTGATAACCTTTTCGTGTTTCTTCTTGTTTTTAATTATTTTCAACTGCCTGCCCGCTATCATCATAAAGTTCTTTTTTGGGGGATTTTCGGGGCGCTTTTATTTCGCGCCATTTTTATCGGGTTTGGGTTAGGTCTCTTGCACTATTTTACGTGGATGATCTATGTTTTTGGAGCCATTTTGATCTGGACAGGAGCGAAGCTGGCTCTTGAAAAAGACAAAAAAGTCGAGCCTGAAAAAAATATTTTTGTGCGGTGGTTTCGAAAGTTTTTTGCCGTGACTGATGATTATTGCGAGGGGAAGTTCTTTGCGAGAATTCGCGGAGTTTTGTACGCAACACCTCTGATGGTGATCTTGCTGGTGATTGAATCCACGGATGTGGTATTTGCCATTGATTCCATACCGGCTATTCTCGCTATTTCGCAGAATATTTTTATTGTTTACACCTCCAATATTTTCGCGATCTTGGGTCTTCGCTCGCTTTATTTTGCCATCGCAGAACTGATGAAGCTTTTCCACTTCTTGCATTACGGCCTTTCGCTCATTTTAGTGCTGATTGGTGTTAAGATGCTGATCGCTCATTTTTATCATTTGCCGACTGTGGCTGCGTTAGGGAGTATATTATTAATCTTGGTGCTTTCGGTGATCGCATCTATCCTTTGGCCTCAAAAATCAGGCGAAACAAACCCGAGTTCCTGACCTTTCGGAACAAGAACTGCATTTTTGCCGCATTTCAAAAGCTGCCTATATTTCTCGGAGAGTTTTTAACACTTCGTCGTGGAAAGCCGTTACCGATGGATCGTTCTGGGGAGTCGTTTGATAAGCCAGATATTTTTGAATATTATGGAAGTGAGTCAATAATAAAAAAGCGCAGGATCTACGGATCCTGCGCTTTTCGATATCCTCTTGATAGAAAGGGTCAAGCCTTTGTTCTTACCGGGATCCGCATCTTGTAAAAGGACCGTCGGACAAAGAACAGTCCTGCAATAAAAAAGACTGCACCGCTGATGCGGGTCGTTGCCGGGTTCATCTTGATCGCGATCTCGACGGCCAGCATGCCGAAGAGGGTCGAGAATTTGATGATCGGGTTGAGGGATACTGACGTGGTGTCCTTGAACGGATCTCCCACCGTGTCGCCGATAACGGTTGAGGCATGAATCGGCGTGTTTTTCTCTCCCAAATCTACCTCCACAACCTTCTTTGCATTGTCCCACGAGCCGCCCGCGTTGGCCATAAACATAGCCTGAAAAAGCCCGAAGGTGGCGATGGCGATGAGGTAGGCGATAAAGAAGTAAGGGTCGAACATCGCGAAGGAGAGCGTGAGCATAAGCAGACCGACAAAAATATTCCACATCCCTTTTTGAGCATACTCGGTGCAGATCTGCACGACCTTGATCGAATCCGCGCGATCGGCCTCTTTCTTATCAAGATTCAAATTTTTCTTGATGTACTCAACAGCAGAATAGGCCCCCGTCACCACGGCTTGAATGGAAGCGCCGCAGAACCAGTAGATCACAGCGCCGCCGCACAGAATTCCCAAAAGGACTGGTGCGGCCGTAAGGGATTCTTTTTCGTTTAGAAGAATTTCTCCTATATTTGTGGGAAGAAGCTTGCCCCCCGCCGCCGCGATTGCGGCCGTCTGGAGATGCTCCTGGAGAAGCAATATAATCGAAAAGATCATGGTGGTGGCTCCGGCGACCGCGGTTCCAATCAGCACCGGTTTGGCTGTAGCTTTAAAGGTGTTGCCTGCCGAGTCGTTGGCCTCCAGGTAGTGTTTTCCCATTTTAAAGTCAGGTTTGAAACCGAAATCATTCTCGATCTCTTTTTCGATCCCGGGGATCGACTCAGTCTGGGCCAATTCGAAGATCGATTGGGCGTTATCCGTCACCGGGCCGTAGGAATCCACCGCGATATTGACGGGGCCCATGCACAGAAAGCCGTAAGCCACAAGGCCGAAAGCGAAAATGGGCGCGTGTGGCATGATGTTCTGGAGCCCCGTTCCCGCGATGAGGAAGGCCCCGAACATCAGACCCGCGATGAGGATACCCTTCCAGAATGCCGAGAAGTATCCCGCCACAAGTCCCGAGAGGATCGTGAGCGATGCGCCGCCTTCGCGCGAAGCGGTTACGATCTCCTGAACATGCCGCGAGTGGGAAGAGGTGAAGACCTTGGTGAACTCCGGAATGAGGTAAGCTGCCAAAGTTCCGCAAGTGATGATTGAGGCAAGTTTCCACCAGAGAGTTGGATCCGGGAGGTCGCCCACGAGCAGGTAAGACATCCCGAACGAGGTGGTGATACAGAGGGCTGACGCGATCTGGATCAGGCGCGTGAGCGGCTCCTCGAAATCAAATTCTTTCAAGCCCTTGTACTTACGCTCGGAAATGGCTTGATTGATGAAATACGAAACGCCTGACATGAAGTCCATCAAAAAGCGCATGGCGAAAATCCAAACAATGAGCTTTGCTTGAAGCGAGGGATCTTTGATCGCGAGGGTGATGAACGAAATGAGTGCGACGCCGGTAACGCCGTAGGTTTCAAAACCGTCTGCGGTAGGTCCCACTGAGTCCCCGGCATTATCGCCCGTGCAGTCGGCAATGACGCCCGGGTTACGAGGATCATCCTCTTTGACCTTGAAGACGATCTTCATGAGGTCCGAGCCGATATCGGCGATCTTGGTGAAAATGCCACCCGCGATCCTCAAAGCGCTTGCCGCCAGCGATTCTCCAATGGCAAACCCCAAAAAGCAGTATCCGACGATGTCTCGCGGCACGAAGAGCAAGATAATGACCATCATGACCAACTCGATAGAGATCAGGAAAAGACCGACGGACATTCCGGAGCGCATGGGGATATTGACCACATCCCAAGGCTTTCCGCGCAGGGAGGCGAACGCGGTTCTTGCGTTGGCATAGGTGTTCACGCGGATTCCGTAATACGCCACCAGGGAAGATCCCGCCATGCCCACGATCGAGAAAAAGAGGACTAATCCCAGGGTTGTGAGAGGCTCATGCTTGAGTCCCAGGAAGTAATAACTCATCGCAGATGCAATGATTGCGAACAGGATCGTGAGAAACTTTACCTGCTGTTTAAGGTAAGTCTTACAGGTCTGGAAGATCGTTTCCGCGATATCGAGCATTGATTTATGAGCCGGAAGCGATTTGACTTTCATGAATTGATAAAGAGAAACGCCCACTGTCCCGAGGATCACTAGGGCGCCGTAAAGAAGGATCTGGAAGCCCGAAAGACCACCCAGTAGATTGAAATGCCCCTCATGGAGATCCGGGATCTTCAGATCCGCTTCACTGGCCCATGTAACAGTTTGTCTCAGGAAAAATACGCCTATTATTGAGAGTTGTGTAAAAAGTTTTTTCATATTTCTCCGGCTTAATTAATAACTCAAATTTTGCGGGCTGTGAGGCATGACTTCTCATTTCAATGGATACGGAGCTCACAAATCAACACAAAACCTAAGCTAAGAATTATCTTTTTTTAGGTTAAACAAGCTTTTTAAAGCATGACATGCTGAATAAATTGTTATGATAGCGCAATGCTCAAAAAATACCATCCAAATTTTATTCTTATGAAAAAGCGGAACAAAGTTGGATGAACATCGTCAACATCTATATTATTGATTATGTATTTGCTTCTGCTATATTAAGGCCTTCCTATGGCAATGATAATCAAACGGGTCGAAAGACCGCGTGAACTCAAGTGGTATCATGCAGGCGCCATGCTCTACGGCGACTGGGGCACGAGCAAGGCCTATGTGCTTGGCATTGCCTTTGCCCTGGCCGGCCATGCCTCTTGGTTCTTTCTCGGTCTTATGTCGCTTCTCATGATTTTGATCGGAGTTTGCTACATGATCATTTGCCGCATTTATCCCGATGGCGGCGGTGTTTACTCTTCGGTCAAACAGCGTTCCCAGACTCTTGCGGTGATCGGCGCTTTTCTGTTAATTGCGGATTATGTTGTTACCGCTTCTCTAAGCGTGTTGGATGCCTTCCATTATTTTAACGTCCCCAATCCGGAATTATGGGCAGTGATCGCGATTCTTATCATCGGCGCTATGAGTTGGGTTGGACCTGCAAAAGGAGGTGCTGCTGCGGCCGTGATCGCTGTTCTTGCTTCACTGACAGCTTTAATCCTTTTTGTTTTTACCGTACCGCATCTTCCGCACGTTGAACTTACAATGCCGGCTGGGGGATTTATAAAAAATTGGCCGGTATTTGTCGGCATTGTGCTTGCACTTTCGGGTGTGGAAGCGATCGCGAACTTGACCGGTGTGATGGTGGAACCCGTTAAAAAGACCTCACGCCGGGCGATTATGCCTGTATTGATCGAAGTAGCGGTTCTGACATTTCTCTTGGGTGTTGCCATGAATGCCATTCCGGGGTTGACGGGGCATACGGAAGATATGTTGCGGGCAATCGGGAACCATTTTATTGGTCCGTGGTATGGAACTTTGATTTCAATTATTTTCGGATTCCTACTTTTATCGGCCGGAAATACGGCGATCATGGGTCTTGTGAGCATTCAATTTACCATGGCTAAGGATCGCGAATTGCCGCCGATTTTCTCGAAACTTAACCGCTTCGGCATGCCATGGCTTGCGCTGATTGTCGCTACGCTGGTGCCGATTGTCGTCCTTGTTGTAGAAAAAGATATCGTTCACCTGGCAGCCTTGTACGCCATCGGTGTTGTGGGAGCTATCGCACTTAATCTCGCGACAAGCGCCACAAATTTTTCAATACCGTTGAAACTTTGGGAAAGGATCCTTCTTCTTTTGGGTGCGGTCATTACGCTTTTCATCGAGCTGACGATCGCCATTGAGAAGCAAAATGCCCTTTTCTTTGTTCTGACTGTTTTGGGAGTAGGCCTGGTACTACGTCACGTTGCGAAAGTGGTTGTGTCGGCACCGATGCCGGAACTTGCTTCGACGGTCAATATGTTGACTGTAAGTGAGGCTAAAGAGCTTGCGTCGCTTTATAAAAGTTCTTCACTCGTTGCCTTGAAGTCTTTTAACCCTGTGCTGCTTGAAGAAGCCGCACTTCATGTGAAAGCCCTCGGGGAGAATTCAGTCTATCTGAGTTATGTGGAAGAAACTCCGCCGTCTCCGGAGTTGCCGACGGAAATGGAGCCTTCACGCGAATCGCTGGAAGTCCTCTCGAAAGCGCAAGTCAAAATGGAAGAACTGGGTCTTACCGCCGTCCCGGTCTGGCAGGTTGGAGAAAATCCCGGGCGTTTGATTGCAAGCGCTGCCAAGACCCTCGACGTGAATACGGTCGTGATCGGTTCCACCAAACGGAGTGCGCTCATCAATCTTTTGCGCGGCGATGTGCTGCGTGCGCTTGCTCATAATCTTCACAAAAGCTGTCATTTATTAATTGTCGGATAGTTCGTTTTTTAGTATTCTATGACTGTGTTGTTTCAGCTTGTATTTTTCAATCTCGAGGCTCAGAACGACCATGAAGTATTTTAAAATCCTTCTCATCTTTTTTTTAGTGGGGATGTCTTTTTCGGCCGCGGCTCACGCGGAGTGGTTCGATGGAGAAGTCAAAAAAGTCGATATCAAGACAGGAATGATCACCATCAGTGAGATTGATCCCATCACAGAAACCGAAGAGTCCGAAGAGTTCGTTGTCGGAAGTGAAACGGTTTTTTCAGGCGTGAAATCCCTGGAAGAAATCCATGTAGATGACGATGTTTCGATTGAAGCCAAATACGATGAACCCAGCGATTCCTGGAAAGCCGTTTCTGTAGAAGTGCCGGAAGCGGGAGATTAAAAAGGGGCTATGACACGCCCCAAGACCTCGCGCTATACTTTCGGCTTGCTCACCACCGTTTCCAAAGATATTTTTCGCTCGCGCTATCACGCTGAAATCCTTTCCGGGATTTTTCACCGGATCGGATCGCTTGGGCACGCACTGAAGATATTCACACTTTCCGACGAACCTTGTCTTTCTCTGGAGCGGATGCTTCAGCGATATGATTTGGATGGACTGCTCATTTTGACCTGGCGTTGGATCCGTCCGGATTTTGCCGAGCTCATTGAAACCACCCGGCATGAACGCGTGCTTGTTTTTAACGATCCCGTGCCGGGCTTGCAGTGTAATATTCTTTATACAGATGTAGAAGCGGGCATGGCGCAGGCTGTCGAACATCTTGCGAAAAGAGGTTATCGCAAGATTGGTATGTTGCATGGTCCCAGGGATGTGATCTTCAAAGATAAGGGTAAAAAAATAAAATCACCTTTTATTGATACCCATCTTAAGACAGAAGGATTCTTAAGAGCCATGAAAGCACATCGGTTCCAAGTCAGAGGATCATGGATTCGGGAGACCATGGCCAATACTGAACCCGAAGGTTATCGGGTGATGCGGAGATGGCTTCGTGAAAAGAAACTGCCTGAGGCGATGATCTGTGGCAATGATGATCTCGCGCTGGGTGTTCTGGAAGCTTTGAAAGAATTCGGTAAAGCTGTTCCTCGGGATCTAGCGGTGGTTGGATTTGACGACAATGATCATGCTAAGAATTCTAGGCCGTTGCTGACGACAATCCGCCAGCCGCTTTTCCAAATGGCGCAAGATGCCATCAATATTTTGATCAAAAGGATCGAAAGGCCAGAGCTTGCTCCCGCAACTCAAAAATACCCGCCCAAACTAATCGTCAGAAAGACAACCTAAAATGGCTTGCTATCAATTTTGAGGCCGGTTTAGCCGTAATATAAACTGATCCAGAATTTTTTTAAACCCGCTGAGGATTGCGCTGGAAATAGTGTTCCGGAAGCATCCGTTTTCACTGACTCAGGAAAAGGTTCATGCTGATTACGATTATTGCGATGATCATTGCGTTAGGTTATTTTTTCTATCCGCCTAAATTCGCCTGGCTAAAACTAGCCCTGAAATACCTGATCGGTGTTTTTTGCGCTTGGGCGGCATTGTTGTTTGCCGTTCCGGTGGTGGAAGATAGGTTCGCTCATATGACCGGCTTGTTTATTCTTTTGCTTGCAGGGGGTCTGATATGTGCGGATATGCTTGGCTCGATAGGTTTGTGGTTTGTTGAGCGGGTGTGGGGTTTTTTAAAAAAATCACCCCAGCTTTCGGGATACTTAATGGAAATCTGGACGGCTCTGGAGCGGATGGCATCCCGCAAAGTCGGAGCCTTGATTATTCTTCAGCGCAAACAGCCTCTTCGTCCCTACATGAAAGGAGGCATGTCGTTTGACGCCGAAATCCGTTCGGAGATTCTTGTGCCGCTTTTTCTGACTTCTTCTCCTGTGCACGACGGTGCTTTGATAGTTCATAAAGGAAGGATTCAAACCGTAAAGGGTATTTTGCCATTGGCGTCACTTTCGAACCTTGCGCCGAATTTCGGGACGAGACACCGCGCGGCAATCGGGATTACTGAAAAAACAGATGCCATCGCGCTTGTAGCCTCAGAAGAGCGCGGGCAAATTAGCATCGCTTATCGCGGGTGTCTTGTTCATATCCGTGACCAAGAGGAATTCTTCAAAGCGATGCAATGGGTTCTAAAAGGAAGAAATATCCTGAAACTCAAGAACGCGAGATTTATCGTTACCACAAAGATCCTGAACGATTTAGCCTGATCTTTTTTCTGGGCGGGATTTTGGGCGATTACTAGGCAGCCATGGAAGGTGGTTTTCTTGAACAAAAAATATATTCTTTCCATTGACCAAGGTACAACAGGATCTCGGGCTTTTCTTTTTGATGCAAGCGGTAAAGTGTTTGCCAGCGCTTACCAGGAATTCAAGCAATACTTTCCTAAACCGGGCTGGGTCGAACATGATGCCGAAGAGATTTGGCTCTCTTGTGTGGCCGTGATCCAAAAAGCAATTGTCAAAAGCAAGATCCATCCCGAAGAAATTGCCGCGATCGGGATTACCAACCAGCGTGAAACCACCGTGATTTGGGACCGCAAGACTTCCAAACCTGTTTATCATGCGATCGTTTGGCAATGCCGCCGCACCACACCGATTTGCGAAGATCCAGAATATAAAAAATTTGAGCCCCTACTCCGGGAAAAAACAGGGCTTGTCCTGGATCCTTATTTCTCAGGGACCAAGATCAAATGGCTCCTGGAGCATGTCCCCGGATTGCGACGTAAAGCCGATCGGGGAACTGTGGCTTTTGGCACGATCGATAGCTGGCTCATCTGGAAGTTAACCGGAGGGCAGTCGCATGTGACGGATTTCACAAATGCCTCCAGGACTTTGCTTCTCAATATCAAAACGAAAAAGTGGGATCCTAAGCTTCTTCGGATCTTTGATATTCCGAAAAAAATTCTTCCAAAACTTCAGAAGTCCGGTTCCATTTTTGGAAGGACCATAGATATTAAAGGACTTCCGTCAGGAATTCCAATCGCGGCGGTTATGGGCGATCAACAGGCTGCGCTTTATGGCCAGGGGTGTTATGATTCAGGGACAAGCAAAAACACTTACGGGACAGGCTGTTTTATGATGCTCAATACCGGCAAGAAACGGGTTTATTCGAAGCATGGGCTTCTCACGACGCTGGCGTGTGATTTTAGAGGCGAAGCGGTATATGCTTTGGAAGGGGCTGTGTTTATCGCCGGCGCGGTTGTCCAATGGCTGCGCGATGGATTGAAAGTGATCAAAAAGTCTTCGGACAGCGAGTTCGCAATTCGAGGTTTGAAAAATACAGGAGGGGTGTATGTTGTGCCTGCCTTTGTCGGACTTGGGGCCCCTTACTGGGCCAGCGAAGCACGTGGACTTATTACCGGAATCACGCGTGGGACCACGTTGCAGCATATCATCCGGGCGAGTCTTGAAGCGATTGCTTACCAGAGTAAAGATGTTTTTGATGCGATGCGGAAAGAATTCGGTCACCATATACGGGAACTTAAAGTGGACGGCGGTGCGTGTAAAAATAATTTTCTCATGCAATTTCAGGCCGATGTCCTGGGAGCCGAAATCATAAGACCTGCGGTGGTGGAACTGACGGCCCAAGGGGTGGCGCATCTTGCAGCGGTGACTATGAATTTGTGGGGATCTGCCACAGAAGTAAAAAAAAGATACAGGATCGATAAAGTCTTCCACCCGGCAATCAGCGTGAAAAAACGAGGTGAACTTTACAGGGGATGGCAAAAAGCGGTTCAGAGGGCCATGCTGTGATCCGGGATATCCTTCGTTTTAAAAAAAATCATTATGATCTTCTTGTGATCGGTGGCGGCATCAACGGAGCTGCGATCGCTCATTTGGCTGCCAAGCGTTACAAGACGGTTGCTTTGCTGGAACAGGGCGATTTTGGAAGCGGCACTTCAAGTAAATCCACCAAGCTCATTCACGGTGGTATCCGCTATCTCGAAAATTTTGAGCTCGATCTTGTCTATGAATCTCTCCGCGAACGCTTTCTTCAGCTTCAGGTTGCACCGCATCTCGTGAAGCCTCTTGGGTTCGTGATTCCAGTTTACAAGGGGAGCGGGCGGCCTCTTTGGATGATGCGATTTGGCGTATTTCTTTACGACCTCCTGGCCGGACCTTATAAAGTGCAACCGCACAAGAGTTTGACTGCAGAAGAAGTCTTGGAGCTTGAACCGGGAATCAAAAAAGCCGGGTTACAGGGCGGGGTCATTTACTATGACGCGCAAATGGATGATGCAAGACTTTGTCTGGAAAATGTCATGATGGCTGGGGAGTATGGAGCTCATGTAGCCAATTATGCAAAGGTTGTTTCCTTCCTGAAAGAAAATGGCAGGGTCGTGGGTGTGAGGGCGCATGACCTTCTTGGTATTCATGAATTCGAGGTGCGTGCCAAAAAAGTAGTTTGTGCAGCCGGTCCATGGACCAATGAACTGCTTCGGTTGGATGCTCCGCGGGCTCAGGAAAAGGTCCGCACCACCAAAGGGATCCATATCGTTTACAAAGGACAGATTTCCAACCATGCGCTCCTTTTGGGTTCGCAAAGCGATGGGCGGATCTTCTTTGTCATTCCATGGATGGGGAATTCGCTGATCGGGACTACGGACACGGATTACACCGGAAGCCCCGATAACGTCAAAGTGGAGAAAGAAGATATGGATTATTTGATCCATGAATCCAAACGTGTTTTCCCGGGCCTTGAATTTGACCGGGAAAAGATAGTAACAACCTTTGCGGGGTTGCGGCCGCTTATTCGCAAAAAAGGTTCACCACACAAAGTTTCCCGGAAGCATCTTTTTTACCAGACACCGTCCGGACTTATCTCAGTAGTCGGAGGAAAGTATACGACTTATCGTAAAGTGGCGGAAGATTGTATCCACAAGATTTGGGGGCCGCTTGAGGGTCAAAGTTTTAAAGTTTATGGAAGCGGCATGATTCAAGAGACCGCGGGGACAGTGGCGGGCCGTTATGGTCTGGAAAAAGACGTTGTTCAGTCTCTGATGGATCTGTATGGAAGCCGGTATGGGGATGTTCTCAAACTGATTGAGAAAGATCCGAGCCTCAAGGAAAAAATATCCGACCATCCCTCCGTCATCAAAGCCCAGCTTGTCTACAGCGTTCAAACTGAAATGGCGCGGACAGTAGAAGATGTTACAGAGAGGCGTCTTTCGCTTGTCTTCCGTGGTCCGGTGTCCGAATCCTGTCTGACGGCTATTTATACCACTATAGCCAGTTCTAAATAAATGATGCTGATCGACGCGCACATACACCTGCAGGCCATTCAAGATCTCAAAACACGTACGACGCTTCTAGATCAAATAGCGAAAGTTCACGTCGAAAAATTGATATGCAATGGTATTCAGCCAGAAGACTGGAGCGGGGTGGATGAAATTGCGCAAGGGAATGAACGGGTTCTTCCTTTTTTCGGCGTGCATCCCTGGTATGCCGATAAAGTTGTTTCGGGTTGGGATGCGGTGCTTGAGCATTTCTTAAAAAAAACAGAGGCCGGAATCGGGGAAGTCGGTCTTGATAAATTGAGAACAGAAATCGACTGGAGGAAACAAATCGAAGTTTTTCAGCGGCAGCTTCAAATCGCGAAAGAACTTTCAAAACCTTTGGCGATTCATTGTGTGCGCGCATGGGGCGATTTGCTTCTTCTTTTGAAACAACATCTTTCTTCCGGAATGAGATTTATGACCCACTCTTATCGCGGCTCACTTGAGGTCATGCGAGAACTTTTGGATCTTGGGGCTTATATTTCTTTTTCATGGAAAAGTTTTCAGCATCAAACAGGTACTGTGAACGACCTTATTAAGGAAGTACCTTTGGAACGACTACTTCTAGAAACGGATTTTCCGTATATAGAGCCCCATAAAATAGGAACGGACATCAGTGTTGAAAGATATTTTGAATGTCTTCGCGGGACCTATGCTCTTGCGGCGCGTGCGAAGGGAATGAACGAAACAGAATTAGAAAAGGCGGTTTGGGAAAATGGGCAGGCTTTTTTGCATCGAACTACTGCTCGGTAAAGAAAAGGTCGAGCGGCTGAAAAAATCTTTCGTGGTCGTTATTGGAATCGGTGCGGTAGGAAGTTACGCGACCGAGGCCTTGGCGCGCAGCGGTGTCGGTCGTCTACGGCTCATTGATTTTGATGTGATCAAGGAGACCAACTTTAACCGTCACATCCTCGCGATCGAGTCCAATTTGGGTAAACTGAAGGCAAAGGCGGCTCAGGAACGTATTTTACAAATTAATCCGCATTGCAAGGTTGAAGCTCTCGCCGAATTCGCAGCTGAAGAAACCATGGAACAGCTTCTCAGCGGAAATCCGGATCTTGTGGTCGATGCCGTAGATTCCGTAAATCCCAAAACCTATATCCTCGCATTTTGCCATCAAAAAAAGATCCCGATTATCTCCTCAATGGGGGCCGCACTTCGGACTGATATTTTTAGCATCAAAGCCGGTGATCTTTTCAAGACGCACGGTTGCCCGCTTGCCAAGCAGATGCGTTCGCGTCTTCGACGGCGGGGAATCAAAAAAGGGATTTTCTGTATTTATTCCGATGATCCGGTGTCACTGGAAATTCGGGAAAATCTCAAGGCGCGGAAGCTTTTAAATGAGGAAGAAAATTATGACCGCGGTCGCAAGCGCCAGAAACTCGGCAGCCTACCGACCGTGACTGCAGCTTTCGGCCTTGCGCTTGCCCACCACGCTATCCGCTATCTTACCGGAGATCTGAAGCTTTCATGACAAACCAGCTTATTTCTTCTATAATAAAATAGATCTCAGTATTTTTTTTCATAATGATTCTTCTTTGAAGGAGTATATTCATGAGTCCATCTGAAAATTCAACGCCTAAAAATCCAACTTCGCATCTCCATGCTCTCAATCTGATAGTTGCCCTTCTGGCCGGAGTTGTTTCGATCACCGGCGGAATCTTTACCCTTAAGACCAACCTTTTTTCTTCCCAGCAGTATGGAAGTCTTCAAGGAACCGTTCGGGATGAAAAAATTGCCAAACCTTTATTGCTTACCGCGGTCGAAGTTTCAGGAACGGATGGGGCCGTAGTGAATACGGTTAATACGGATGAGAATGGTCAGTATCGGATCGAAGCTGTTAAGACAGGAAATTATGTTATTAAATTTATTGCCCCACGCCATGTGGTTCAGACAAAAACTGTGAAAATCGAAAAAGATTTAACGTCTACCGTGAACGTGGATCTCGTTCCTGAAGAGCAGCCTTCAGTGAGACTTCCCTTGGAAACGGTCCCGCAGAATGCCAGGTCGGTTTATTCTTCCGGGGCATTTCAGAATCCTGCTCCCACAACTTCGAGTATGATTCAGCAAGGATCCGGAACTGTTGCAACCTCTGCGGTGTCTAATATTTATATGCCGGCGCAGAAAAATATGCTTAACCAGCAGACAACATCTTCCATGCATTCTCAATCATATGGACAAGAGACGGAAAGGTCCGGTTTCCCCGAACCGCCGCCTCCGCCAAGGGTTTTTTCTCACCGCGGGCGGCACAGCGCTTATGATGGCTTAGAGGATAATTCTTCAAACGCTTCCCAGAGTCAGGGGAGTGCCTTGGCTGAAGTTGGAATGCAACTGCTTCAAAATTATATGGTCAAAAAAGGTGAAAATAATTCCTCGTCGTAATAAGTTTATCCAAAAGAGTTTTTTAAAGATGAAACACTTGGGGCAATTCCTTTTTCTGATAATCGGCATTGGTGTTTCAGGCTGTTTGACTGTGGAGTTGCCCAAAGTCCAAATCGACAAGGGAACAGAATCAAAATCGCTAACATGGCCATTTCTTGTACGCCAATCGCTTGCCTATAATCCGGATCTCCAGGAGGCCCGGTCCCTTGTAAGTTCCAGTGCTCGGAGCCGCGACATCGCTTTTGGAGATTATTTACCCTCAGTCGAGGGAGGACTTCAAAAAACTGTGGCGCGAACAACCAACACAAGCTCCACCGCAGATACTCTAGGCCTGAATCTGAGTGCGCGGCAGTCGCTTTTTGACGGCTTTGGCACAACGGGAGAATGGATGAAGGCACGGAAAAATCTCGAAGCCGTACAGCTTGCCTATATCGAAACAAGCGCGGATGTGAGGTACCAACTGCGGTCTGCTTATATTAACGTGATCCGGTTTCAAAGACTTTTTCAAACGAATCAGTTGATTTATCAGAGACGGAAACAAAATGCGGAGCTGGTTCGCTTGCGCTATGAGGCGGGACGCGAGAATGTCGGATCCGCATTGCGGGCGGAAGCCATTGCGGAACAGGCTGCCTTTGACGTCCGGCAGACCGGAAGACTTTTGGAAAGCGAAGCATTGCGCCTTGCGCGTGAAAGTGGTGGGGAATTTGTGATTCCGATCCGCATCGAGGATGATCTAGAAAAAATGCTGGGAGAGGTTCGGTTGGCTGAGGCGGATTATGTGGTTTTGGCCGAACGAACGCCGACGGTTTTGCGGATCGTCAAGACTGCCGAAGCGGCCAAAGCGGCTGTTCTTTCAGCGCAATCCGATGTCTGGCCGCAAGTGAATGGTACTTATGATTATGGCTATACAGGCGACCGGGCCGAACATTTACGGGATAAAAGTTCGCTGGGGCTTAGCGTCACGGTTCCTTTTTTTGAAGGCGGAAAGAATGTGGCTGCGATCCGAAAGGCGAAATCCGATTATGATGCCGCCAAGAAAGCGGCCCAAAGCGCCCGTGATGAAGCGATTGCAGCGCTTGCGGCTGCCTGGGTTCCATATAAAGACGCAATCGAGTCCGTGGAGGTTAAAAAGAAATTTCTTGATGCGGCACAAAAACGTGCCGAAATTATTCGTGCGGAATACACAACCGGACTTGTGAATTTTACGGATTTTGATGCGGCTGAGCAGGAAAATGCGAACGCTGAAAAAGAATATGTCGAAAGTCTTGCGAGGGTTTTTACGCAGAAAGCCAACTGGGAAAAGACGCAAGGTGCTACTTTGGAGGATGCTTATGATGAAATTCAAAACCAATAAACTGTCGCATTGGGCGAAAATGGGGTTGGTGTTTGTCGCCCTAGTGGGCTTGATAAAGATTTTTTCCTCGTGTGAGGTTGCGGACCGTAATTTCCAGATCGTCCGCACCGTAAAGGTCTCAAGTGGCGATTTATCCGCCAAAGTCGATGCGACAGGGACCGTCAAACCCTATAATCGTGTTGAAATCAAGGCGCCGATCGCAGGCCGCATCGATGAAGTGCTGGTTCGCGAAGGAGAGGAGGTCAAGAAAGGACAGGTGTTGGCGCGGATGAGTTCTACGGAACGGGCTGTGCTGCTTGATGCCGCGCGTTCCCAAGGGGAGGATGTGGTCCGGCGATGGGAAGAGGCTTATAAGTCCGCGCCGCTTCTTGCGCCCCTGGATGGAACGATTATTGTTCGCTCCGTGGAACCCGGACAGACAGTGACCACGGCCGATCCCGTGATTGTGCTTTCTGACAGGTTGATTGTTGAAGCCTTGGTGGATGAAACCGATCTTGCATTGATCAAGCTTGGTCAATCTGTTGAAATTACGTTGGACGCGTATCGCGAAGAAATCATCCCTGGCAAAGTGGATCATATTTCATTTGAAAGCACGCTTGAAAATAACGTAAACGTCTACGCGGTCGATGTGGCTCCAAGGGAAGTGCGTGCATCTTTTCGAAGCGGGATGACCGCGAATGTCACGTTTATTGTCACGGACCGGAAAAACGTCCTGCTGGTTCCGTCCGAGGCTGTTGTGACGTGGCCCCCCAATAAACCCAATCCTCAAAATGCGGATTTTGCTGTCTATAAAAAAACTTTCAGAGGAAATCTAGAACCCATAGCCATTAAACCAGGCGCAAGCGATGGAGGGATGACCGAAATTACAGAGGGGCTGACGGAAGGTCAGGAAATTGTGGTGGTTCGAAAAAAAGAAAAGGAAAAAACCGCCAACCTTTTTGGTCCTCCCAGGCTTTCCAGAAAAAACGCCCCGGCAAAATCCTCATGAAATTGCTTGAAGCGGAGCATATATCGAAGACCTACAAAATCGGGGAAGTCGAAGTCCGGGCGCTTCAAGATGTTTCTCTTGTCATTGAAAAAGGGGAATTTGTTGCCATTATGGGACCTTCCGGTTCCGGAAAATCGACGCTAATGCATCTTCTCGGATTTCTCGACACTCCGGATTCCGGAAATTTTTGTTTGATAGGAAAAGACACCTCAGGATTACGGGAAGAAGAATACGCTTTTCTTCGCAATCGCGTCATCGGTTTTGTTTTTCAGCAATTTAATCTCATGACTCGTTCCACGGCCCTTGAAAATGTTTGTCTCCCGCTTCTTTATTCCGATGGTCGGATCGGGGATATTTCCCGTTCCCGTGAAATGCTTGAGAACGTGGGACTCGGCGCTCGAATGGAACACCGCCCGAATGAACTTTCCGGCGGGCAACAGCAGCGCGTAGCGATTGCCAGAGCGTTGGTCAACCGGCCGCTGATGATCCTTGCGGATGAACCTACCGGGAATCTGGATTCAAAATCAGGGGCAGAGATTCTCAGAATTTTTAAGAGCCTCCATGAACAAGGAATGACCATTGTCCTTGTAACACATTCCGAGGAGGTGGGCGCAGCGGCTGAGCGAATCATCCGCATGCACGATGGCCGGATCGTGAGCGATGAAAGGCAAGGCCAACAAAGAAAACAGGATTCAAAAGAAAATGGTATTGTTGATCTCTGGCGGGAAGCACCCAAAAAAAAATATAATATTGAAGAATTCCAGGAACACTTCAAACAGGCAAGCCGGGTGATTCTAACCAACAAGTTAAGGTCTTTTCTTTCCATGCTGGGGGTGCTGATCGGAGTGGCTTGTGTGATTACCATGCTGGCCCTTGGTCGTGGAGCCGGCGAATCAATCAAAGAGGATCTTTCCCGGATGGGATCCAATCTTCTGGTGGTGAGGCCAGGATCAACCAAAGTTCATGGGGCAAGCGTTGAAGCGGCAACAAGATTGACGCATGAAGATGCCAAGGCCATAGGAAAAATCCCGTTAGTGAAACGAGTAGCATCGCAAGTGACGGGACAGGGACAACTCATTTTTAGAGATAAAAACTGGAATACCCGAATCATTGGATCGACACCAGAGTATGCCCCAATGAAAAATCAGGAACCCGTGGCCGGCCGTTTTTTTACCGCTGAAGAGAATCAAAACCGTCGACGGGTTGCTTTAATTGGTCAGACAGTCCAGCGGTCTTTGTTTGGTGAAGAGGATCCTATCGGAAAAACATTCAAAATCAATCGCGTCAGCTTTCAAGTGATCGGGATTCTGCCTTCCTTGGGGGCCAGCCCGTTTCATGACCAGGATGACGTGGTAGTGATACCCCTTATGACCGCGATGAAGCGGCTTTTGGGGAAGGATTATCTTGATGAAATTGACGCGGAAATAAGCGAATTAAGCCAGATGCCGGCCGCACAGAAGGCGATCAATGATCTGATCATCCAGCGGCATCGCCTGACTCCCGAGCGTTATGAAAGCTTCAATATCCGCAACTTTGCGGATATTCAGGAGGCTCTCCAAAATACGACAAGGACTTTCGGGATCCTATTGGGAAGTGTTGCGGCGATTTCACTCATAGTCGGAGGAATCGGCATCATGAATATTATGTTAGTTTCGGTGAAAGAAAGGACGCGTGAGATCGGTCTCAGGAAAGCCCTTGGTGCGACGCCTCGTGATATCCTGATGCAATTCCTTGTGGAGGCCGTCATGATTACGTTTCTTGGAGGACTGACGGGGATCATGCTTGCCGTCGGCGTGTCTTGGCTGATTTCCGCTTTGGCACGCTGGAAAATGGTGATTACGCTAGGTTCCTTGTTTCTGGCTTTTTGTTTTTCCGCATCCGTGGGCATTGTTTTCGGTCTTTGGCCGGCCCAACAAGCTGCCCGTCTGGATCCGATCCGGGCGTTGCGATACGAATAACTTTGTTTATGGGTTTTCCGTTCACTTTGCTTTCTTTCCAGAGAAAATTTAAAATCATGTTTCGCGCCTTGAACCATCGCAACTACCGTCTCTTTTTCTTCGGTCAGGGGATTTCTCTGATCGGAACCTGGATGCAGCAAATCGCATTGAGCTGGCTGGTTTACCGGATGACGAACTCCCCGTTTATGTTGGGGATCGTTGGTTTTGTGGGGCAGATCCCGACATTTATGATCTCCCCGGTAGCTGGCGTGATGGCGGACCGGTATGATCGCCGAAAAATGTTGATCATCACCCAAAGTCTTTCCATGTTGCAGGCGTTTCTCTTAGCGTTACTGGTTTTGACTCACCAGATCCAGGTATGGCATGTCATCGTGCTGAGCGCGCTTATCGGGGTTGTCAATTCATTCGACGTTCCCACACGCCAGGCCTTTACCATTGAAATGATCGACGATCCTCGGGATCTTGGAAATGCCATTGCGCTCAATTCTTCGTTGTTGAATGCCTCGCGGCTTCTCGGTCCGTCGATAGCCGGTCTTCTGATTGCGTTGGTCGGGGAAGGCATATGTTTTCTTTTAAATGCCATCAGCTACATTGCGGTGCTCTTTTCTTTGATCACGATGAAAATCTTTAAGCCTTCGTTCAATACCTCTAAACGACACATCTTTCTGGAATTAAAAGAAGGACTTAAATACGCTTTATATTTTCCACCCATTAAATGGATCCTGCTGCTTTTAGGCCTGGTCAGTTTGATGGGAGTTCCTTTTCAAGTACTGATGCCGATCTTTGCCAAGGATGTTTTTCATGGAGGAGCGCACACCCTCGGATTTTTAATGGCGATGACTGGTTGTGGTGCTTTGGTCGGAGCTCTTTATCTGGCCGCTCGGAAAAGTGTGATCGGTCTTGGGAAGATCATCGGGTTAGCGGCCGTTTTATTCGGTGTGACCATGATCGTTTTTTCGATATCTCGGACTTTCATAGTTTCCATGTTTATTCTTTTTGTTTCCGGTTTCGGATTGATGGTCCATATGGCTTCCTGTAACACCATTCTTCAAACAATCGTGGAAGAAGACAAGCGTGGCCGGGTGATGAGTTTTTATACGATGTCCTTTATGGGCATGATGCCTTTCGGCAGTTTATTGGCAGGAGGTTTGGCCAGTAAGATCGGGGCTCCTGTCACCGTTTTGTTTGGGGGCATCTGCTGCATGATGGGAGCGTTTGTTTTTTTGAAAAAACTTCCTTTGATTCGGTCAAAGATCCGGCCTATCTATGCGCAAAAAGGTATCATTCCTGAAGTAGCCATGGGGATTCAATCTGCCGTAGATCTTGGGGGTTTTTCAAAGGATTGATCGGCAAGATTTACTTTAAAATCAATTGCATTTCATGCTTTTTTCTTTATACTGAGGCCATTGTTCTTTGAAGAATTAAATAACAGGCGTATCAGGGAAGCGAGCCCCGCAAGTATTTACGGGGACTCCACGGTGCCGCCGCTGTCGACAGGGACGAAAGCGAAAATGCCACTGCCTTGTGAAAGGTGGGAAGGTTCGCGAGTAGGTTTGTACTTGTCTAGTCAGAATACCAGCCTGTGATCTCAACATTCAAATTCCAAGTCCTCCGAGCAGAGGTAAAGCCAGGTGAACCCTTTCTTGCCCATGCCGAGGCGGAAAGGGTTTTTTTGTGTTCAAAGGTTTTAAATCCCGGAACGAGCGATTCCGGAAAATCGGCAATGTATTGTTCCTCTTGTGTTTCATTCAGTTGGGGTGGAGTTTCCCATTTTTTCATAAAGAAGAAAACAAAACCTCTTCTGTCTCCAGCACACAAGATTCAAAATCAGCTTCGCAAACATCCGGCCCTGGCATTAGCACGGCGAAACAGAATATCGACAACCTAAAATCCGCGGATCTTTTATCTGTAGACGTTATTGCGTCCCGTCTTCCGAGTGTGACAGAAAACATCCAGGATATGCCGTCGAACGTGACCTTTAAAAGTGAGAAAGAACTTCACGAAGCACACCCGCAAACCTTTCAAGATGCGGTGCGGGATATCGAAGGGGCTGTTTTTTATGATGAGGTCGGTAACGGTGTTGATTCAACATTTTCACTTAGGGGATTTAACAATTCAAGCGCCGTAGTTTTTCTGGTGGATGGTGTTCGTGTGAACGAAGTCGATAACAATGCGGTGAATTTTCCACTGATCCCGATGCGGGATGTACAATCTATTCAGATCGAGAGGGGTTCTTCCTCTGCTGTTTATGGAAGTAATGCCTTTGCCGGCGTGGTCAATATCACGACCGGTCAAGCAAGCCCCAAACCGATGCATCTTTTCGGTGGTTTGGAATGGACGAGTTTTCACGGTCTTCGTTTTAACCAAGGAGTCAGCGGGACGATCCAGGACAAGATCACGCCTCTCGGCGGTCGTTTCACTTACTATTTCAATGGTGAACGTGATAACACGCAGGGATACCGGAATCATTCGGAGTTCCGCTTCACTTCATTTGATATCAAAACGGCGTATGAACTTCCTGAGGGCCAGGGACGTTTTTATGTGAACATCAAGCACATGGTCGACGGAGATCATACTCCCGGAGAGATCACGCTGGAAAAATTTCAAAGTGGAGACCTTCGAAGCTGTAACAAGCCTTACGACGGCCGTAAATTTTTTAATACGATCGTCTCGCTGGGCGGAGACAAGCGTTTTTGGGATGACCGGATCCTTGCTTCGATCCTTTACAGCGATCGCATGAATAAACGGAACATTTATACGACTTACGGGACCTTTACTCCTTGGCTCTACCCCCAGTTTGATCCTTACACGTCATTTCTTAATATGAAAAGTCGCGATCGCGATTTAACATGGCAGCTAAAATATGACGATCAGTGGAAAGGGCTGGGAAATGAATCGCTCTTAGGCATGGAGGTCCGCAACAGCCGTCAGACCTCCGCCGAACGGTACGCCTATCTGGGGAATATCCAGGAGTTTTTGCCTCCCACCACGGACCACAGCGCCCGCTACAATAATGCCGCGATCTTCTGGCGCGAGACCTTGAAAATTTGCGACAAAATCATTCCTTTCTTCGGAATGCGGCATGATTTTAACTGGCTGCATACAGCGGATGCCATTACTCCGACGAATAACGTAAGCCAAAGATATGATAAATCCACTTTATCGACCGGAATGACGGTGAAGCCGTTTCAATGGGCTGATGTTTTCGGGAACTATTCCCAGGGTTTTCGGGTTCCGACCATGGACGAAACAACGCCGTATGCCGGGGCCAATCAAGTCAGTTTAAAACCGGAAAGTTCGGACAGCTACGAAGTCGGGATAAGGCTGCGCTATAAGGAAATGGCGGCCTACAAGTTCAGCTATTTTTTAATTGATGTGAATGATGAAATCCAATGGGACAATTTGAGGAACCAATATTTCAATATCGCCCAGACGCGTCGATACGGTATTGAACAGCGCGTGGATTTTATGCCGATCCAGGAAATAAAACTTTACGGCAGTTACACCTGGATGGCCGCATATGTTCTCAGCGGAGGAACAAGCAGTCTTGTTGAAGGCCGCGCGCTGGGACAGATCCCCGCGAACCGGTTTACTCTTGGAGTTACGTCCACGCCTTTGCGGCGATGGGGTTCTCCTTATGAGGGTTTCAGGATCGGGATGAACGGTGAGTTTACGGGCAGGCAACATCCATCCAACTATGAGACATCCAGTCAAGCGGTTTTAGACACGACCGGAAAAGCAGGACACTGGATCCCGGGATATTCGGTTTGGAATTTCATCACGTCGTATAACTGGAAACAACAAGAGATTTATTTCAAGATCAACAACCTGTTTGGGGAAAAGTATTATTCACGATCCTATTCCGGGACCTCGTGGGGAAGTTCTCTTTACCCGGCAGGAACTTATACTTGGGTCAACCCGGGTTCCGGGCGGGAATTTGTCTTGGGAACCAAATGGGAATTCTAAAACCCAGGATGAGGACATTGTCATGCGGAAACACGTAATTTTTCTAGTAATTTTGTTTTTATTTTGCGCTTCCAGGGCTTCGGCGGGGGAGAATTTTATTCTGGATCCTTCCACAGGATTTGGAGTCCAGCAGGATGCGGAGGGACCGAATTTTCGCGCGAGAACGGATTTTTCTTCAAAAGAAAAAACAAGTTTTGGAGATACTTTTGAGGCTTCGAAAGAAACCGTTCCTCCTTATGTGGTCGCGATGCCGAAAAACATCCGATATCCTTCCTGGGCCAGGCGCGAAGGTTTTCAGGGGAAGTTGGTGGTTGCGATAGAAATTCTTGAGGATGGAAATGTCGGAAAGTGGCGCATTGCGCGATCAACGGGGAATGAAAAACTTGATCAGAGCACGGTAGAATCCATTTTAACCTGGAAATTCCAGCCGGCTATGAAACAAGGCAGACCTATTAGGACCTTTATCGAAGTCCCCGTCAATTTCGAGCTGATCCGGAACTGATCTTATGCTGCTAAAAAACACCTTGATGATAGTCCTGTTTTTTTTGATGACGCCCAATGCTTTTGCAGCAGATTCTATAACTGCCAAAATTCAAACAAAGCCCGGAACTAGTCCTCAGCGGATTGTTTCTGTCAATTTGTGTACCGACGAACTTTTGCTGCGTCTCGTTTCTCCGGAACGAGCGGCCGCAGTGACCAAACACAGCGCCAATTCTTCGATCTCGACCGTTGCTGAGCAAACGACAACAATCAAAAAGATCCAGGGAACTGTTGAAGATGTGATGTCCTGTAAAGCCGATCTTTTGATCGGCGGCAAATTCAGCAACAAACAAACGCTCCACTTTTTTCAATATTCAGAAATCCCTGTGCTTATCTTTGGGGTGCCTAAGAATTTCGAAGATATTTACGCAGATATCCAGAAATTGGCAAAAGCTGTCGGCGAGTCCGAAAAAGGAGAGCAGATCATCAAGGGGATGGAAGAGGATCTTTTAAAGATTCGGAGGGATATAAAATCAAAGACGCCAAAGCGCGCGGTATTTTTTCAGAGCGGGAATTATGTGCCGGGTTCCGGTACTTTTGAAAATGCGATCATGGAAGCAGCCGGGCTTGAGAACATCGCTGTGCCGCTTGGTATCAAGGAATATGGCAATTTGCCTCTGGAAAAACTCATTGAAGCAAAACCCGATGTGATGATTTTTGCGGGGGATCAAAAACGCGGTACTACGGTGAGAGGGGAAGTGCTTTCGCATCCTGCCATGAACCAAGCGCTTCCCGATTTAAAGGTTGTGGAAATCCCATCTTCCATGCTGAATTGCGGATCGCCTGCTTCCATCGAAGCGGTCCGTATTCTTGTCCGAGAAACCAGCGTATGAGACACCCTAAAAGTGATAGCCAATCACGAGGTCTTATTAAAGAAATGTCTCCATGGCTTCTTCATGGATCTCTTTGGATAGGGTTAGTCACTGCTTTTTTGATTTCCATCGATGTCGGCAATATCAAGATATCCTTTTTAGAAATGCTTTTTCAACCAGCTCACTCGGACGCCTCTGTGGTATTTTGGGATATTCGGTTACCTAGGGCGCTTCTTGGATTGCTTGTAGGTGCGACGTTAGGTCTCTCGGGTGCTGCGATGCAGGGTTTTCTCCGGAATCCTTTGGCTGAACCTGGGGTTTTAGGTGTGACAGGCGGCGCTGCACTTGGCGCGGTGCTTGTATTTTACACGGGAATCTTTTCAGTTTTTTCTATGGCTTTGCCGTTGGGTGGTATCTTCGGAGCATTTCTTTCTGTCCTTTTTCTCTATCTCCTAGCAGGGAGCATGAGCAGCGTTCAGACATTAATACTTGCGGGAGTTTCCATGAATGTCATTGCTTTTTCCGGAACATCGCTTGCGCTCAACCTGTCTAAAGATCCGTATGCGGTGCTTGATATCGTGTTTTGGCAGATGGGTTCTCTCGCAGATCGGAGTTTCCACCATGTTTTCCTGATTTTACCTTTTATTCTAATCGGATGGGTGTTGCTTCTGTGGGATCGACGCGCCTTGGATGCCTTAAGTCTAGGCGAAGAAGCAGCGGCCAGTCTTGGCATTAATCTGAAAAAAATGCAATTGCGGATGATTATTGGAACGGCATTTTGTGTAGGTGCAGCGGTTTCAGTCTGCGGCAGTATCGGATTTGTAGGACTTGTGGTGCCCCATCTTTTAAGGCCTTTGGTGGCGAATCAACCCGGGAAACTTCTTGTTGTAAGCGCCTTGGGTGGAGCGATCCTGTTGCTTTTATCGGATATTGCCGTGCGGCTGATTCCTGTAGCGGTAGAACTTAAGCTCGGAGTCCTGACATCCCTTGTCGGAGCGCCCTTTTTTATGATACTTATTTTACAAATGAGGCGGAAACTTTTATGAAATGGATCGAAGCGAATCAGATCAGCATTTCATTGGATGGGTTTCCGATCCTGGAGAATGTGGATCTTGATCTTGAAAAGGGTGAAATGCTTGGTCTGATCGGACCGAACGGAGCCGGAAAAACAACTCTTCTTAGAATCTTGGCCAGACTTCTTGAGCCGGATACAGGTTCCGTATTTATGGGTGATCACATCCGAGCTGAAGATTTTTCAAAAAAAGTTTCCTACCTCGCTCAATCTCAGGAGATCCATTGGCCGATCAGTGTTCGAAGACTGGTTTCGCTAGGGCGTATCCCGCATCTTATGCCTTGGCAGCAACTCGGTCCGGAAGATGAAGAAGCGATTGAGCAGGCTATGAAGGTGACGGATGTTTTTCATTTAGGGGATCGTTCCGTGGATCATTTAGCAGGTGGCGAAAAGCGTCTCGTGCTTTTAGCTCGGGCACTGGCAACCCGGCCGTCCATTATCCTGGCGGACGAACCGGTTCAGGGGCTTGATCCGGCGCATGGGCTTCAGGTGATGGAACTTTTGAAACAGTTTACTGCTTCGGGATGTGGGGTGATTGCAGTCCTTCATGACCTTACGCTGGCTGCGCGTTTTTGTCATCGAATCATGCTTCTTGACCATGGCAAGGTTTTGGCCGTAGGCCGTCCCAACGAAGTTCTTACAGCGGAAAATCTTCGGAAGAGTTATCATGTGGAAGCAAAATACGGAACTACGGACGGGTTTTATGTAATACCTTGGAGAAAGTTATGAAGAAACAAAAAAATAAAGGACTTATTATTGTTTTTACAGGCAACGGCAAAGGAAAAACAACGGCTGCGTTGGGTGTGGCCATGCGCATGATCGGGCATGGGAAAAAAGTTGTGATGGTGCAGTTTCTGAAATCAGGGAGCGGCGAATCCCAGGCGGCTAAGAAATTCGGGAGTGCTTTTAAAATCTGGAGCTTGGGAAAGGGATTTACATGGCAGCATTCTCCGGCAGAAAATAAAAAGATAGTGCGAGAGGCATGGCGCAAATGTCGTGAAATCCTAAAGGACCCTCGCTATGCTTTGGCCATTTTTGATGAAATTAACTATTGTATGGAATATAAACTGCTTGATCCTCAAAAAGTAATACAAGAACTCCGGAAAAAAACCAATGCCAAACACGTGATCCTTACGGGCAACGGTTTGCCGGGAGAGATTTTAGATGTGGCGGATCTTGTTACCGAGATGAAATGCATCCGTCATCCTTTCCAGAATTCCCTTCCGGCTCAAGCGGGCATTGAATTCTAAAACCATTTCTAGTAGTCCGATCAAAGTTGGAGTATAATCCATCTCTATGTCAATTCAGGAAAATCCCAATCAGGTCTATTCTTGTCTCTGTGCGGAAGCTTCAAGGGAAGCCCAAGGCGCAAGCCCTGTCTCCGGTCATCGGTATAAGCATTTTCATCTCTACTTGATTAAACCCTCCAAATACGATGATGACGGGTACGTGATCCGGTATTGGAAAGGCGTTCTTCCAAGCAATACCCTCAGCTGTCTTAATGGGTTGAGTGAGGATGTGCGGGAACGGGGTATTCTTGGTAAGGATCTGCAATGGAAAACGGAGTTGATTGACGACACGGTTCAGAAAATTCCTTACCAGCGCATTATTCGAGACAGTCGTTGTACGGATACGAAAACCGTTGTTTGTCTCGTGGGTGTTCAGACAAACCAATTTGTGCGCGCTTCCGATCTGGCTTTAAAATTTCGTAAGGCCGGTGTTACGGTTATGATCGGCGGCTTTCATATCAGTGGGATTATGTCAACGCTTCCTGATTTATCGCCGGAATTGGTAATACTCCGGAATGCGGGCGTGACGTTAGTGGCTGGGGAAGGCGAAGGCGGTCACTGGGAAAAAATTCTTATTGATGCCTTCCACGGCAAACTTTTACCCGTTTATAATTTTCTGAATGACCTGCCGGATCTTTCTAGGGCCGCTTTTCCGAAGATTAACCCCCAACTTCAAAACAATTATGCCCTGAAGCATTTCGGAACTTTGGATTGCGGCAGGGGATGCCCGTTTGGGTGCAGTTTTTGCACGGTCATTAATGTGCAGGGTAGACGCATGCGTTTTCGTGATGTGGATTCTTTGATCCAGAAAATCAGGGACGATTACCGTCAGCACGATGTTTCTCATTATTTTTTTACGGATGATAATTTTTGCCGTAACAAAAATTGGGAAATCATCCTGGATCGCATCATCGAGCTTCGTGAAAAAGAAAAAATCCCGTTCCATTTCATGATGCAATTGGATACGCAATCCCACCTCGTTCCTAATTTTCTGGAAAAATCTGCTAAAGCAGGTTGCCGGCAGGTTTTTATCGGAATGGAAAGCTTAAATCAGGAAAATCTCAAGGCTGCCAAGAAGAATCAAAATGACATTGCTAATTTTAAAGCGCTTGTGGATGCCTTTCATGATGTTGGGATTGTTTGCCATTTGGCCTACATCATCGGCTTTCCCTTAGACACCAAAGAATCGGTTAAAAAAGATATTGAAATGCTGATGTCCCTTGGAGCCGAACAAACCTCTTTTTTTATGATGACGCCTTTGCCAGGTTCTATGGATTATAAACAAGCTGTGGCAAAAGGGCAGATTATGGATGCGGATCTTAATAATTATGACACCTTCCATGAGACGCACCGTCATGCTCGAATGAAACCGGGGGAGTGGCAGGAAGCCTATGAGGCCGCCTGGAAGAGTTTTTATAGTATTGAAAATATGAAGAATATTTTACGGCAGCCGATGCCCTTTGAAAACTACTGGGGAGTGATCACTAATTTTATATGGTATAAAAATAGCATCGAGGTGGAAGGCGGGCATCCTATGATTCATGGTTTTGTTCGTCTTAAAGGACGTTTGGAACGGCGTCCTGATTATCCCGTGGAAAATCGATGGCAGTATTGCAAGCGTCGTTTTTATGACATTCTCGGAGAAATCAAAGGCTGGTGGAAGTTAACTTTGGAAATTGAAGAAGTTTGGCTTGCGACGCGTCGCCGTGGCCCGCTTGAGGCACGCGTGGTTGCGGAACTGGCGCGTCTGACACAGTCTGCTCGGGAATGGCGTGATCTTCGGTGTTCGGAAATCCATCATCTCTACCAAAAGGCCGCGATCGCTTTGGAGAAAAAAGGCCTTTATCGTTTGCGCATTCCGTCACGTTTTCAGATCTGGCTGCACAAATGGAACTTTATTACGGATCCGCTCTCAGCGACGCGAAAACCTTTCGAACGGTTCTGGAGAAAGGTCTATATTGCCTTTCGAAGGAGAGAGTTTTTGCGTATCAACTACTTTCGGATTTTTTGGGTAGGCTTTGAAGAGTTCATTTTATTTTGCAGGTTTTTTATTTCCATTGTGATTACAGGCCTTTTTATCCATAAACACTGAAAAATTCAAAAAACGATCCTTCAAAACAAGAAAGCCAAAACATCTTGAAAGTTTATTTGATTAACCCGCGTTTTGCGCCCACGATATGGTCTTTCGAAGGTCTGCAGCCGCTGACCGGGACTCGTTTTTCCACAACTCCGTTGGGCCTTGCCACGGTGGCCGCTCTTACGCCCCCTTCCTGGGACGTGGAAATTGCCGACGAGAATGTTGAAGACATTAATTTTGAGACGACGGCAGATTTGATTGGAATCAGCGCCTTCAATGTTCAATATCACCGGGCGCTTGAGATTATCGCGGAATTCAAGAAACGAGGAAAGAAGATTGCGGTGGGTGGGCCCTACAACAGCCTCTTTCCGGAGGCGTTCGAGGGGAAATGTGATTATCGGATTGTGGGAGAAGCTGAGGAGATTTGGCCGGAATTCCTTCGTGATTTTGAGTTTGGAACTCCGCGGGAGCTTTATAAAGCCAATGGCAAGGTGGATATCCGCAAAAGCCCTGTGCCGCGTTATGACCTTATTCGGGGAGAACGCTACAACATGTTTTCACTTCAAACAAGCCGCGGATGCCCGTTTAACTGCGAATTTTGCGACATTATCATCATGGATGGCCGCGTCCCGCGTACTAAGACGATTCCTCAAGTGCTTGCCGAAGTGGATCATTGCGTCAAACAGGGGGCTCATTATATTGTTTTTGGTGATGCAAATTTCATCGGCAATATTCCATTCGCGCGAGAACTTCTTAAGGCGCTGGCAGATTACTCAAAAAAGAACAACTACCCGATAGAATTCTCCTGTGAATTAACTATCAATGTGGCGCATCACCCGGATCTTTTGGAATTGCTCCAGGCCGCGAATTTTTATTCGGTATTTGTTGGGATCGAAACACCGCGCCGTGAAAGTCTCGTGGAATCAGGGAAGATTCAAAATACGCGTGAAAATATTCTCGAGGATGTTAAGCGCATTCATGCCTATCATATTACGGTGGTGGCTGGAATGATCGTGGGTTTCGATGCGGATGATAAAAGAATATTCAAAGAACACTACGATTTTCTTCAAGAACTCGGGATTCCTTTCACGACTTGCGGGACGCTTATGGCGCTTCCGAATACGCCGTTGATCAAGAGGCTTGAAAAAGAAGGGCGTCTCTTGGATCTGGCATGGACGGAAATGAACGGACATGGTTCTTCGGACTGCAATTTTATTCCAAAGAACATGACGCTCGAAGAACTTCATCAGGGGTACAACTGGCTGAGTCGATGTCTTTATCGCTACGACAGTTACGGAGACCGTTTGGTGACGGCTCTCAACCGCTTCCGAAATCTTAATCCCGAACACAAACGAGCGTCTCTGGATTTAAAATTTTCTTATCTTTTGATAAAACTACTAGGTTATTATCTTCTGACTTTCGATTTAGCACGCATGAAGTTTTTTACAGGGACTTTTTGGCGTGTTGCGAAGGGGGGGCCGTTTTCCGTGAGCAAATGGCTGGAGTTCTTTCGTTGGATTGCGACCCACCGAGCTTTTCGCCAATACATCATCGAAACTCAGGGCATTCCCGAAGGGCAGGACCCGAATCATCCGCCTTTTGCTGTTGCTGAGGACTTTCTGAAAAGTGATGATTTCAAAGAGAAGATTTTTCACCCCGAAGAAGTAGAATCAAAATCGGTTTCAACAGCAACTCTCTAATGAATAAAATCCCTCTCGATAAACGAGTTTGGCCAGGGGTTGTTTTGCTCGGTCTTCTCATGATCGTGCAATTATTTCTGGCTATTCCGTTTGCGACGCCTATCCTTATGGTTCTTTTTTTTGCACATCTCCTTTTTTTTCGGGACCTGGAGCCGCAAGCCTTGCATGAAGAGGGGCTGCTTTCACCGGCAGATGGCAAGGTAGTGGAGATCAGCGAGATCTTTGAAGATAAATTTCTTCATGAGCAGGCAGTGCGTATCCGTATTTTCCTTTCGATTTTTAATGTTCACGTAACGCGTTCACCGTTTTCGGGCATTGTGAAATACCAGCAGTATGTCCGGGGGAAGTTTTTGAATGCTCTCCGGAAGATGTCCTTTGAACATAATGAGTCGAATTGGATCGGCATTGAAAATCATGAAAGGCGAGTCTTGATACGTCAAATGTCAGGTGCTATTGCACGGCGGATTTATTCCGATGTGGTGGTAGGCCAAGTTGTTGGTCGCGGAGAGAAGCTCGGCATGATTTGTTATGGCTCGGGGGTAGAAATGTTTGTGGCAAAAAGGTTTTTTGAACCGAGCATCCAAGTAGGGCAACATGTGTCAGTCGGTGCGACCCTTCTTGGCCAATGGATTCGTGAAGCATAAAGCCATGAAAAACCGTTTTTATTTCACAGCAGCAGCATTTCCGAATATGATCACCATGCTCAATCTTATCGCCGGTTTTTTCTCCGTGATCATGAGTATTCAAGAAAGATACGAGTATGCGGTCTGGCTTGTATTTTTGGCATTGGTGTTGGATTCCCTGGACGGGCATGTGGCACGAATTTTTGGTAATGAAACGGAATTCGGACGCGAATTGGATTCTTTGGCCGATACGGTTTCTTTTGTAGTCGCGCCTTGTATTTTTGTCACGAAGGCATTGTTCGGGAATGCTTCTCTGGTGGTATTGCTAGTGGTTATTGTTTATCTTTGCGCGGGTGTTTTTCGTTTAGCACGTTTTAACGTCAATCCGACTTGTACTGGATGTTTTGAAGGGCTTCCGACACCCGCTGCAGCACTGACGCTGATGATGACCATGCTGGCTTTTCGAGAGAACCATTGGGTGGAGCATTCTTTTTCGCTTGTCAGTGTGGTGTTTCTCATGACGGCGCTAGGGTTTCTTATGGTGAGCGATATCCCTTACCCCAAGGTATCAGCGATCAAATTCCGCACTTGGCGGACACTTTTTTTTGTTCAAGTGGTAGTGTTTGGAACGATTTTTTATCTTTTAAATCTAGAGAGTGCTATTGCAACAATTTTTCTGACGTTTCTTGTTCTTTCTCCTTTTTATTGTGCCCCCCTAGGAGCAAGCTTTTCATCTGAGGATCAAGAAGGAGATGATGCCTAAATGTTGCTGGGAGTCTTAACCGGTTTTCTGGGCTCGGCATTAAGCTGGCAGATTAATCTGATTGCTATCCAGCGTGGTTTGCAGCGGGGACGAGTGGCGGCATTTCTGGTTGGTTGCGGTGCCGTGACGGCAGATATGATTTTCCTCTGGGTCGCTTTCACCGGAGCGAAACCCCTTCTCAATCATCCGGAATGGTGGCGAAATATTCGGTGGCTGGGGATTGCAGTGCTGCTCTTTTTGGCAGCCAGACTTTTAGTGAGGCATGGTCGCCCGCGTAGGCAGGATGAAGAGGTCAATAAACGAAATCCGAGCAAAAATTTCCTTGTAGGATTTCTTGTGGTGGGCACTAATCCTGCCGTGTTGCTTATATGGGCAGGGGTGATCAGCTTTTTGCTTTCTCAGTTTCCTGAAGCGCGGCAACCTTTTTTTAAGGAATTTTTTCTTTCCGGTTTTTTAATCGGAGCTTTGGGTTGGTTTTTCCCACTCACTTTTGTTTTTCTTGAAAAGTTGGAGGGATGGAGCAAGAAGAATCATGAATTGCTTTCAAGGGTTTCTGCATCTGCGCTTATCTTGGTTGCGTTTTATCTCATGTTCCAAAAATGCTAGGGAAAATGGGGCTATGGCTATATAAAACAATATTAAATTTCAGTTGTTGCTATGTTTTTTAACTTTTGATATATTATCCATGTTTCCTCCCGGTCTTCATGAACTTGAACTATTTTTTTAGTTGTAATTATTTTCTTTATTTAATTTTACCGTTCATGAACCAATAAGAGTGTTTTTAAAATGTTCTAAAAAGGATCGGGAAAATGTCCTCGTTTTTTCGCAAAAAGAAACAAACAAAAGAAAAAGAGAATCAGAAAAAAGAACCAAAACCAACCCTTGAAAAAAGAGCTGATGCAGCCCATAAGGCTGCGGTTCGATATCCTAAGCGGGTCCCCGTCACAGAAAGAATTGTTCCCGTTCCTTCCAAAGTAAAAGATTCCGAGCAAGTTTCCGAAGTTTCTGCGCAGCCGGAAATTATTTCCAGATCGTTCCAGGAAATGCCTCGCGAGCTTCCGGATAATTACGGTGATAATCAGGTTTATCTTTTAGTACGGGATCCCTATTGGCTCTATACCTACTGGGAAATTCAAAAAGATCTTCAAGAGGCAAATCTGGCGAAATTAGGGGGCAGTTGGGATGTGGTGGTTTCTGTCTTACGGGTTTATGACGTTACGGATGAGAAAAAGGGAACGCCTTTTTTTGACATCCTTCTTCAGAATATGGCCAGGAGCTGGTATGTCAACACCCAACCGAATCGCAGTTATTTTGTGGAAATCGGTCTCCTGCATCGAGATGGCCGCTTTATATGCCTTGCGCGTTCAAATCGAGTGACCACGCCTCGATCCGGCATGTCCGAAATCATCGACGAACAATGGATGGGGATTGATTTTGACAAGATGTATGCGCTTTCGGGTGGTTTTCAGGTAGGTAAGAGTTCGGCTGAACTCAGCAAAATGATGGAGGAGCGTCTGAAAAGCGCTATCAGCTCCGGTTCTGGTGCTGGTGCTGTTTCGAGTATTTCGAGTCCGGTCAAGATTCAAAAACGCGGTTTTTTCTTCTGGCTGGAATGTGAATTGATCATTTACGGCGGTACGGAACCCGATGCCAAAGTGACAATGCAGGGAAGACCGGTCAAGCTTCGCCCCGATGGAACTTTTTCTTTTCGCTATGCGCTCCCAGACGGAAGGTTTATTTTTGATTGCCATGCCGAATCCTCGGACGGTATCGAAGAACGAGTCATCACGCCGGTTGTGAGTCGAAATACCGAAAGGCCCGCGCCTGTTTTTAAGACAGGTAAGAAAAAATAGCGATGGAAAAAGGATTTCTTTCCATAGTACTTCACGCGCATCTCCCTTTTGTTCGTCATCCTGAGCACGAATTTTTCCTCGAAGAAACCTGGCTTTACGAAGCAATCACGGAAACTTACATCCCTCTCATTCACATGTTTGAAGCCCTTGAGAGGGATCATGTGCCGTGGCGTCTGACGATGTCGCTTACGCCTTCGCTTATGTCGATGCTTCGGGACCCGCTTTTGCAGGATCGTTATCTCAATCATCTGAACAAGCTTATTGAACTGGCTAATAAAGAAATCGAAAGAACTCGCTTCCAGCCGCAGTTCCATGAAACAGCACTTCATTATTATTGGGAATTCACACGGGCGAAGGATACGTTTCTGAACCGTTGGGGGAAAGATATCACGCAGGCTTTCCGAAAGTTTCAGGACCATGGCCATTTGGAGATCATTACTTGTGCGGCAACGCATGGGTTCTTGCCTTTAATCAGCCGCAACGAGGGAACTGTTCGCGGGCAGATCAAAACAGCCGTGGAACTTTATGAAAAAGTCCTCGGTCGTCGTCCCGTTGGAATATGGCTCCCGGAGTGCGGCTATTATGCGGGTGTAGATAAATACTTAAAAGAACAGGGGATCCGTTATTTCCTGACCGATACGCACGGTATTTTGCATGCATCCCCGCGTCCGAAGTTCGGTGTTTTTGCGCCGATCTTTTGTCCGAGTGGTGTGGCAGCTTTCGGTCGCGATGTGGAATCCTCGAAACAGGTGTGGTCGGCTATTGAAGGATATCCAGGCGATCCGGATTATCGGGAGTTTTACCGCGACATCGGTTTTGAATTGGATTTTGATTATATCCGTCCTTACATCTCTCCGGACGGTTTGCGTGTGAATACGGGTATTAAATACCAGCGTATTACCGGAAATACACATGACAAACAGCCTTATGTCCGTGCGTGGGCCATGGAAAAAGCGGCCAGCCATGCCGGCAACTTCATGTTTAATCGGGAAAAACAAGTGGAATATCTTTATGATTTTATGGGCCGTAAGCCGCTGATTGTGGCACCCTATGATGCGGAACTTTATGGGCATTGGTGGTACGAGGGACCCGAATTTTTGAATTTTTTTGTACGAAAAATGGCCTTTGACCAGAAAACGGTTCGCCTTATCGCACCCTCGGATTATTTTAAGGAATATCCGGTCAATCAGGTTTCAACGCCGTGTTTTTCAAGTTGGGGTTGGAAAGGGTATAGCGAGACTTGGTTATCGGGTGCGAACGATTGGATTTATCGTCATTTGCACAAGGCTTCGCTGCGTATGACAGAGATGACACACAAGTTCCGCGGTCAAAATGGAGTTGTCGCACAAGCCTTGAAACAAGCCGCGCGGGAGCTTTTCCTTGCGCAGTCAAGCGACTGGGCGTTTATTATGCATACAGGAACCATGGTGCCTTATGCCGTCAAACGGACCAAAGACCATCTGCTCAATTTTACGAAAATCTATGAGGATCTTATGAACAATCGTCTGGATGAGGGCTGGTTGAGGGAGATTGAAGGGAAGAATAATATTTTCCCGGATGTGGATTACGAAGTTTTTTGATCTTATGAACCTAATCATTTAAAGGAAAGGGATTTTTCATGCAAGAACAATATTATGGTATTGGTGAAACGGCAGGCAAGATTTACAAATTTCTCGAGCTCAAAGGCGAACAAACCTTAGCGAAGGCTGAAAAGGAGATTGGTGTGGAATCTGATCTTTTTAATCAAGCGATCGGCTGGCTGGCCCGGGAAAATAACATCAATTTCAGCAAAATTGGTAAGAACGTTAAGATTTCATTGCTCAAAGATTAATTATTGCTCTGACGCCAGAACCTTTCAAAGGCGTGGAGCGGCGAAGCCGCTTCACGCCTTTGTTGTTTTTGAATAGAAAAGACGGTCCAAGGGGTTTCATTAAGAAAAGAATTTTAAAACCGATACTATATTATAGTTTAAGCACTATATTTTGATAAATTCTTTTGAAAGAAAGAACTATGCGTAAATACCCTCATCTTTTAGAGTTAAATGCTTTTTTCTTTATTTCTCGGATGTCGGAGAAATATGGGCGGAAACTCACGCTTGCTACTGTTCCCAATGACGAATGGAAATCCCTTGGCGACCAAGGGTTTGATTACCTTTGGCTCATGGGCGTTTGGAAACGGAGTCCTGGTTCTCGATCACATGCGTTAAAGGAACCCAACCTTTGTCATGCATATGATCTGATACTTCCTGATTGGAAAAGAGAGGATGTGACCGGCTCACCCTATGCGATTTTCAGCTATGAGTTAGATCCGTATTTGGGAAGGGAAGAAGAACTTTTGCAGCTTAAAATGAAGCTGAATGGCATGGGGATTGGGCTTATTCTGGATTTTGTACCGAACCATTTGGCTTTTGATCATCCCTGGACCGTCCAGCATCCTGAGCGCTTTGTCTCATGTAAGCCGGAAACCTTGAAAGTACATCCCGAATGGTCTTTTATCACTCTTGAAGGGAAAAAACTTGCGCATGGCCGTGATCCTTATTTTGCACCGTGGATCGATACGGTGCAGGTCAATTTCTGGTCTGAAGCACTGCGGCATGCTTGGCTGGAGGTACTTCTCAAAATTGCTAGGGTTGCGGATGGAGTTCGTTGTGATATGGCCATGCTAGGGCTCAATGATATCTTTCAACAGGTGTGGGGTGACCATATTCAAACCGTCCGTGCTGAGACGGAGTTCTGGGCCGAAGTGATTCCAGAGGTTAAAAAAGCATCGCCCAGCTTTATTTTTATCGCCGAAGTCTATTGGGATTTGGACTGGACACTGCAGCAACTCGGGTTTGATTTTACCTATGACAAGCGGCTCTACGACCGACTGTTTTATGATTCGCCGCTTTCAGTGCGAGACCATCTGAAAGCCGAGCCGGTTTATCGGGATAAATGTTTGCGGTTTATCGAGAACCATGATGAGGAACGTGCCCCCGTAAGTTTTGGTAAGAAAAAATCTCAGGCTGCCGGCATTGTCATGGCCACCATCCCGGGTCTTCGGTTTTTCCATGAAGGTCAAATGGAAGGCCGGCGGATACGTACGCCTGTCCATTTGCGGCGCGAACCCAAAGAATCCGTGGATTCCGAAACGGCAAGTATTTACCGGAAACTTTTTAAATTTATCCAAAACCCTATCACCCATGAAGGAGACTGGACTTTTCTCGCTAGCTATCCCGCATGGGAAAAGAGCCAGACGTATTTGGGAATCATGGCTTGGGCTTGGGTTCATGGTCAAAACTGCAAGCTGGTTATTATCAATTATTCCATGCTACGCACCCAGGGCATCATCCATCTTCCGGAATTTTTGACTCGGAGATTTTTTGTCCAATTTCACGATGCCCTAACGGATAAAATATATGACAGGACAGGCGAGGAGCTTTTTCAGAAGGGGCTTTACGTAGATCTCCAGCCGTGGCAGGCACATCTCTTTGATGTTGTCACGTAAATCCATGCTTGGAAGGGAAGTCATTATCTGCTAAACTATAAAATCAAAATACATTTATTATCAAAATAGATCAGGAGCTCGGATGCCTCAGGCGAAGAAAAAAAAAGGACAAAACGAAGTGAAAGAACTTTGGCATATCGAGCATAAAGATATGACCAAGGACGGGATTAAGTCATCCTTCAGTTCTGGCCTTCAATACGGTCTTGCCAAAGATCAATATACTGCAACTTCCCACGATAATTTCTGGGCCCTTGGCCTTGCGCTGAGAGATCGGTTGGTCGAACGTTGGATTACGACGCAACAACATTATCATAAGAAAAATCTCAAACGTGTTTACTATCTTTCACTGGAGTTTCTCATCGGACGGTTGCTTGGGAATTTCATTCTCAATCTCGGACTTTGGGAGCAGACGCAGAAAGCGCTCGAGGAGTTTGGCCTCGATCTTGAAAAAACACGTGAAGAAGAGATGGATGCGGGACTTGGAAACGGCGGCTTGGGAAGGCTTGCCGCTTGTTTTCTTGATTCCATGGCAACGCTTGGCATTCCGGCTCATGGTTACGGCATTCGTTATGATTATGGTATTTTTAATCAGAAAATCGTGAATGGTTTTCAAGTAGAATCGCCGGACGAATGGCTCAAACGCGGTAATCCCTGGGAATTCGCCCGCCCCGAATATGCGCAAAAGATCAAGTTCTACGGCAATACGAACATGTATCATGACAAATGCGGCAAGCTTTGTGTGGAGTGGGTCAACACAGAAGAGGTCATTGCCATGCCGTACGATATCCCGATTCCGGGCTTTCAAAATGATATTGTGAACACCTTGCGTCTCTGGTCCGCCAGAAGTTCTGAAGAGTTTGATCTTCAGTATTTTAATAGCGGCGATTATGAACATGCGGTGTATGACAAGATGTTTACGGAAAACATATCCAAGGTTCTCTATCCCAATGACGCGACATCCATGGGAAGAGAACTGCGTTTGAAACAGGAATATTTTTTTACCACGGCATCCATCGCGGACATTGTACGCCGTTTTAAAGAAGACAATGCGCAATTCAAACATTTTCCCGATAAGGCCGTGATCCAGCTTAATGACACACATCCCGCCCTTGCGATTCTGGAGTTTATGCGTATTCTCATCGACGATGAGCAAATGGATTGGGAGGCCGCATGGGATTTAACCGTACGGTCTTTTGCCTATACAAACCACACGGTGATGCCGGAAGCGCTTGAGAGTTGGCCGGTGCCTATGTTTGAAAAACTGCTGCCGCGTCACATCCAATTAGTCTATGAGATTAATGATCGCTTTATGAAAGAGATTTCCGCGGAATATCCCGGGGATCTGGATCGCATGAGGAGAATGTCGCTTATCGAAGAAGGGAACCCCAAAAAGATCCGGATGGCGTTTTTGGCAATCATCGGGTCTCATTCCGTCAACGGTGTTTCGGAATTGCATTCCAAACTTCTCAAGGAGCAGCTCTTCAGGGACTTCTATGAAGTGTTTCCGGAAAAGTTCAATAACAAAACAAACGGCATTACTCATCGCCGCTGGCTCATCAAGGCGAATCGCCCGCTTTCCGAACTTATCACAAAAAACATCGGAGATGACTGGCAGAAAAATCTTTTTGATTTGGAACAGCTTGTTTCTTTAAGAAAAAACAAGCTGTTCAGACAGAAATGGCATTTGGTAAAATGGGAAAACAAAAGGGTTTTGGCGGATATCATCCGTCAACAGACAGGCATTACGGTTAATCTGAATTCCATGTTTGACGTTCAGATCAAACGTATTCATGAGTATAAACGGCAAACGCTTTTTATACTCTATGCGATCTCCCAATATCTGAAGCTTCGCGAAAATCCGGGTGCGTCCATAACACCGCGTACTTTTATCTTTGGTGGGAAAGCGGCACCGGGTTATTTTATGGCCAAGCTTATCGTTAAATTTATCAATAATGTCGCGAACGTTATCAACCATGACAAAGTTAATCGGGATAAATTTAAAATTGTTTTTCTGGAAAATTACCGGGTTTCTCTGGCAGAAAAGATTTTTCCTGCAAGCGATCTTTCCGAACAGATCTCGACGGCTGGGACCGAAGCTTCGGGAACAGGATGTATGAAATTCATGATGAACGGCGCTTTGACGGTTGGAACCCATGACGGCGCCAATATTGAGATCGCGGAGGCTGTCGGAAAAGAAAATATTTTTATGTTTGGGTTAAAAAGCCATGATGTGATGGAGCTGAAGAGCCATGGGTATTCCCCGCAAAGTTACATCCAAAAGTCTCTTTATCTGCAAACGATTTTCGATATGATGAAACACGATTTTTTCTCGCCAATGGAACACGGGATATTCGATCCTCTTATTCACAATCTAAGCGTCGTCGATCCTTATCTTGTCTGTGCGGATTTTGACGACTATTGCGCTATTCAGGACCGGATCTCCGAGGAGTATCGCGACCAGGATCAATGGATCGAAAAAGCGATTGTCAATGTGGCAAAAGCCGGGAAATTCTCAAGCGATCGAACGATTGTTGAATACAGCCGGGACATTTGGGATATTCCGGTGCGAGGCAATCCATAAAGATTTAAAGGGAATTTATGCGGCGCTCGCTTTTCATTGAATCTTTGAAGAAACCCGCACATTGAATATGTCGAAAGAGTCCTGGTTTTTTTCGTAAGAGCTCCTTTGTTTTTTTATTCAAACCAAGGTGTTTTTTTCAAAAAGGAAAGAATGTTCCAGTCGCGGCCTTTTTCCAGAAGAGGCTTTATCCCAACCACACTGAAAAAAAGTTCCAAGCTTGACACCTTTTGTGTATTGTTTCGCACTTCATGAAATTTCCTGGAAAGCACAAAGTGCGAAAGCATTCTTAGAACGGCGGAGAGAAGGAACAGGGACAAAATGCGGGAACCGTTTAAAGGCGGTAGCCGTTCCGCCAGATATCCCCCCAGGGAAGCTCCGAGAAAAGTTGCGACTCCATTAATAAAACTGAAATAACCCAAACAGCGGACGCGTTTGCCGGGACTGACTGCGTCAAAAATAAAGTTCAGGGCACATAAATTAAATCCACCCCAGACAAAACCTGAAAAAATTTCCACACAAAAAAGATAGAACAAATTGTCAGAAAAAGTCCAGAGCAGGGGGATAAGAGGGATCAGAAGGCTGGTGGTTTTGAGCACCTTGGCGTTGCCAATCGCGTCCGCATGTTTCCCCCAAATGGGGAAAGATATGAGGCCTGAAACCACGGCTCCTAAATGAATAAGCATGTAAGTAAAATAGCTGAAGCTGAGATCTTGGAGCATGTAGACACTGAAATAGGGTGCGGCAAGAAGAGCGGCGAAGGTAATACTCGAAACATAAAGAACGAATTTTACGAAATTACTTTCCTTAAACCGCCGCAGAAACATAAAAAATGTGAAAGCATCCTCTTGTTTTTGCTGGTGCGGAATATTTTGCATGGTAGCCATAAGCTTTGCGGAAAGCAGACGAGCCACGACAGTAATCAGAAAAAGAATAAAGAAACCTGTGCCCGTCGAAAAGGCCTTGAATGTATTAAGCAGAATTCCGCCCAGAACCGTAGCTGCCAATCCTGCAAAACCGACAATACGCGATCTCCAGCCGAAGTATTTTCCCCGTTCTTCGGGAGAAAGATAATCACTGGCCAGACTACCCCAAACGGTTGCGATAAGGTTTGCGAGAATCCGGAAAGCCGTCACGAAAAAAATAAGGGCAAGAATTCTTGAAGGAAAAGAAAAAAGAGAAAAAAAAGCAATCGGGAGCAGTAGAAGCGCCTGGAGAACAGTGGCTTTGACCAGAAATCGGAGGCGGCTTCCGAGGAGGGCAACGATTCTGACTGCGAAAAATTGAGAAAAAGAACTAAGTAAGTGGGGAACAGCCACAAGAAAACCGATGTCCATGGGTGTTGCTCCGAGGAAAAGTCCAAGTGGAATGAGATACTCATCGAACAAGGATTGCATGGTGTTTGAAGCAATGCCTTCTTTCCAGGAGGCATCCAGACTTTTACGGAATGGGTGTTGAGATAAGGATTTCTGAAGTGTTAGCATGAAGCCCTTCGTGATCGTCTGCTTTTTATTTTCTAAACGAAATTTGGAAAAGAAGCTATAATTATATATCGCTAATTTTGAGGAAAAGATGAGTCCCCAAAGAACGAAAAAAAAGAAGATACATTCTTTTCGCTGTAAGCAGAAATCCTCCTTATCAGCCTATTCTCGCGAAGCCCTTCGCTTGAAAAAAATCAACGAAAAACTCCATTCCCAGATATTTTATCAAAAAAAGACGATCAGCACACTTCAGCATCATGCATCAAAATTTGGGCGATATCTTGATTTTAGCAATGCGATCCTAATGGTCTTGGATCGGTATGGCAAAGTGGCTTTTGTGAACGCCTATGGAGCAAAAATTCTAGGATACCCTAAAAAAGACATTCTCGGCAAACGCTGGTTTCGCAATTTTGTTCCTGCCCGGATCCGTCCTGCGGTTGAAACGGTTTTTCATTTATTGATCAAAAGAAAAATCAAACCTTCCGGGGAATATTATGAAAATCCGATTGTGAATAGCCGTGGGGAAGAGAGGATCATCCGTTGGCATAATACGGTTCTTAAAAATGCGAAAGGTGAGATCGAGGGGGCTCTGAGTACCGGTCAAGATATCACGGAAAAAAGAAGGGCTGAAGACGCGTTACGGAAAAAACAACTTCGCTACCATGCGATTTTTGAACAAACCTATGGATTTATCGGCCTGATGAAGCCTGACGGAACTCTCCTGGAAGCCAACAAGACAGCTTTGCAGTTTGCCGGAGTGAAGGCGTCCGAAGTGCTTGGCAAGGTCTTCTGGAAAACCGCATGGTGGAAACATTCCAAAGAGGCGCAGGCGAAATTGCGTGTTGCGATCAAAAAGGCTGCACGGGGGGAGTTTATCCGATTTGAGACAACTGTTTCTTCAAGATACGGAGATTCACGGCCTATTGATTTTTCGCTGAAGCCTGTACGCGATGTGCAAGGGAAGGTAGTGCTTTTAATACCTGAAGGTCGTGATATTGCGGAACGCAAAGCCATGGAAGAATTGCTCCGTGAAAATGAGGAAAAATTCCGTTCTGTGGCCGAGCAATCGCCAAATATGATCTTTATCAATCAGGGCGGGCGGATCATCTATGCCAATAAAAAATGTGAAGAAATCATGGGATACAAGATCGAAGAATTCTATTCCCCGCGGTTCAATTTTTTGAATCTTATTCATCCGGAACAAGTGCCGATGGTTCGTCGTAATTTTCGCACGCACCAAGGAGGCAAAGAAGTGCCTCCCTATGAATATAAGTTGCTGACCAAAGATCATAAGACGCTTCATGCGATCCTGACCTCAAAACTGATCCATCTAAAAACGGGGCCAGCTATTCTGAGTATTATTACGGATATTACGGAACGTCAATGGGCAGAGACCGAACAAAAACAATCCCTCTCGCTTTTAAAGGCTACGTTGGAATCTACGGCCGACGGTATTCTTGTGGTGAGTCAGTGGGGGAGGATCACAGGCTATAATGAACAGTTCAGGAAAATGTGGAATATCCCTAAGCCTATCATTGTTTCTCACGATGATAAAAAACTTTTGGCATTTGTTCTAAACCAATTAAAAGAACCCAAAAAGTTTCTCAGCAGAATTGAATGGCTGTATGCCCATCCAGAAGAGAACAGTTTTGATACGTTGGTCTTTAAAGACGGAAGGGTTTTTGAACGTTATTCGCGGCCGCAACGTCTTGAGGGACGGGTTGTGGGGAGGGTCTGGAGTTTTCGTGAAGTGACCCTGCGTCGAAATATGGAAATCGGTCTTGCGGCATCGGCGGTTCGTTTTCGTCGGCTTTTTGAAGCAGCCCGGGATGGAATTTTGATTTTAAATTCAAAAACAGGTCAGGTTTTAGAGGTCAACCATTTTCTAATCGATATGCTCGGTTACTCCAGAGGAGAATTTCTTGGAAAGAAGCTATGGCAGCTTAGTGCTTTTAAAGATACCGAAAAGTGCAGAATGGCTTTCCATCTTTTGCAAAAAAAAGGATATATCCATTATGAGGATTTTCCTTTGAGAACTAAAAAAGGCGAAGCAATTACTGCGGAGTTCGTGAGTAATAGCTATTTTGTGGGACAGGAAAAAGTCATTCAGTGCAACATCCGTGATATTACGGATCGCAAACGCGCCTTGGATCTGTTGCATCAGCGCGAGTCCTACTTGTCCGCCATTATCGAGAACCAGCCGGGGATGGTATGGCTCAAGGACAAAAAAGGAAAGTTTCTTGCCGTGAATCATGTATTTGCTCAAGCTTGCGGCCTGCAAACAGCCACTCGCGTTGTGGGGAAAACGGATCTTGATATCTGGCCTTTGGCTCTTGCGCGAAAATACCGGACGGATGATCAAAAGGTTATGAGAAGAAAAGGGTCTATGGCAGTGGAAGAGCCCATTTATGATCGAGGGGTCCGAAAGTGGTATGAAACATTTAAAACAGCTGTTTTGGATAAAACAGGGTCGGTCATCGGGACATCGGGTTATGCCTACGATGTCACGGAACGCAAAACAGCTGCTTTGGCGCTTTTGGAAAGTGAAGAAAAGTTCCGATCGGTTGCGGAACAATCTCCTAACATGATTTTTATCCATCTGAATGGGCGGGTTCTTTATGTGAACAAGGTGTGTGAAAAGGTCCTAGGATATAAAGTGAAGGAAATCTATGCTCCTGATTTCAATTTTCTAAACTTGGTGCACTCGGACGACTTGGCGCTCGCTCGCCGTAACCTTAGATCGCACCGGGAGGGAAAAGAAGTGCCGGCTTGTGAATACCGGGTGAAAACCAAAAAAGGGCAATTAATATATTGCATCTTGGCAACGAAATTGATTCATTATGCCAATGAGAGAGCTGTGATGGGGGTCATTACGGATGTTACCGAGCGTAAACAGGCAGAAAAAGATTTAAGGCAAAGGGAGGGACAGTATCGATCTCTTGTGGAGATGTCGCCGGAAGCAATTTTCATCAATTACCACAATAAAATTGTTTTTGCAAACCCGCAGGCAATCCAACTCTTCGGAGCATCGTCCCCCAAAGAAATCGTGGGAAGATCGCCGTTTGATTTTTTTCACCCCTCTTATCACTCCAAGATGCGGGAACGCATCCGGCGATTATTGAAAGGGAAATCTGTTCCGATGGTCGAGACGCGAGTTTTGCGGTTGGATCGACAGGTGATCGATGTGGAAGTAGTCGCTTCTCGTTTCCGTTATCAGGAAGATTTCGCGATCCAGGTTCTTCTCCGTGATATCACTGAGCGGAAGCGGGCAGAAAAAGCCCTTCGGGACAGTGAATTCAGGCTTAGGGAATCTCAGCGCGTTTCCCTTATCGGGAGTTACGAACTTGATGTGAAAGCGGGTGTTTGGAAAAGTTCCGAGACTTTAGACGCTATTTTTGGAATCCCGCCTTCTTATAAGAAAGATGTTAAAGGATGGGAAAATATTTTGCATCCTGATCACCGAAAAGCCATGGCGGGTTATTTGCAGAAGGATGTGCTGATCCAGAAAAAACCGTTTAATCGTGAATATAAAATTTGCCGGCAAAACGATGGGCAGATCCGTTGGGTGATTGGTAGAGGTTCCTTGATTCTCGATCCGCGTGGTAAGCCCCTTAAAATGATCGGAACCATCCAGGATATTACCGAACGAAAAAACTCGGAGGAAGAAATAAAAAAAATGGCCTCTGTGGTGGAACATAGCGACGAACTTATTAACCTGGCTACTCCGGATGGGAAGATGGTCTTCCTTAATAAAGCTGGAGGTAAAATGTTAGGCCTCGATCCTAACAACATAAAGCGGACAAACATAAGGCAAGTTTTCCAAAAAGCCATGAGAGAAAAAGTAGAAAAAGAGGTTCTTCCGGTACTCAAAAAAGGAGGCAGTTGGAAGGGCGAGTTGCAGTATCTCAACTGCAAGACAGGTAAAACGACCGATGTGCAAGCCATGACTTTTGCTATCAAGGATCCCCACACTGGCAGGGTGGTGCATCTGGCGAACGTATCGCTGGATATTACCGCACGCAAACAGGCAGAAGATGCTTTGCAAAAAGAGAGACACCAGTTATTTCAGATCATTGATACGGTGCCGCATATGATTTTTGCAAAAGACAAGAGCGGACGGTTTCTTCTTGTCAACAAGGCCGTGGGGGATATGTACGGGATGAACCCTAAGGACTTGATCGGGAAAAAGCGTCAAGATGTTCACAAGGTTGCGGAGGAAGTCGCGGCCTATTTAGAGATCGATCGGATGATTCTTGCATCGGGTTTGCCCAGGATCGTCGCGGCGGAAAGATTTACGGATGTTCACGGGAACGTCCATATCCTTCAGACGATCAAGATTCCTTTTAAAATGCAAGGGATTGAGGATACTGTGATCCTGGGTGTTTCTGTGGATGTCACGGAACAGAAAAAAGTAGAAGAATTCCGGAATGATGTCATCCGGACCATATCCCATGAGTTGCGAACACCTTTGTCGATCGAAAAAGAAGGGATCAACCTTCTTTTGGACGGAGCGGTCGGCAGCGTTAATGCGGATCAGAAAATGTTGTTGGAAGCGATTATGAAAAATATCAAGCGTTTGTCACGGATGATCGATAGCCTTTTAGATGTTGCCCACATCGAGACCAGAAAATTGCAGCTTAAGAGGAACATTGTGGACCTGAGAGATATTGTTCGGGATGTGGTTTTTGAGTTTCGGACAAAAATAAGAGAAAAAAAGATGCAATTAACGGTCGATCTTCCAAAGGATACCGTGCCTGTCTTTGTCGATCAGGACAAGATCATCCAGGTGCTAAGCAATTTAATGGACAATGCCGTGAGGTTTACAAAAGAAGGAACGATCCATGTGTTTCTTGAGGTGTTGCAAAATGAAGTGGAGTGTAGCGTGCGGGATACGGGGGCCGGCATTGCCCCTGAGCACTTGCACCATATTTTTGAAAAATTTCAGCAATTTGGACGCGCTGTCGGGCCAGGTGAAAAAGGGCTCGGCCTTGGGCTTTCTATTGCCAAGGGACTTATCGAATTACAACACGGCCGGATCTGGGCAAAGAGCGAACTCGGTGTCGGGACGAAGATGACGTTTGCGTTGCCGCTTTATAACGAGAAAGGTGTCTAAATATGACGCTCCCCAAGAAGAAAATTTTATTTATTGAAGATGAACCCGATCAGATCTTGATGATCCGTTTGCGCCTGGAAAAAAACGATTTTATGGTCGTCTCAGCGGAAGACGGTCTAGAAGGGATCAAAAAAGCTAAGGAAGAAAAGCCCGATCTTATTTTGTTGGATGTCATTATGCCGGGCATGAATGGTCTTGAGGTTTGCAGAAAGCTCCGCAGTGATCCATTGACAAAAAAGATTCCTGTCATTACAACCACGGCCGCCGGTATTGACGATCTTGAACATGAATGTCTTGCGGCGGGTGCAGATGCCTGTGTTCGGAAGCCTTATGATTCGGTCGATCTGATCTCAAAAGTTACCAGCCTGCTTCAACAAAGCAAATAAAACGAATATCTGCGGTGCTTTTTTATGAATACTAAAAAATCCATGCTTGTCTGGTTCCGCAATAACCTTCGCACGGAAGATAACATCACTCTCGCACGAGCCGTGGAACAGGATGCGCCTCTGATCCCTCTGTTTATTTTTGATGAAAAACGGGATTGTGGGAGTGCCAGCCGCTTGTGGCTTTACCATGCTCTTAAAAGTTTTGAGCGGGAACTTTTCAGGCTTGGAACGCGATTGATTTTTTTGAAAGGAGATTCGCGCATCATTCTCGCGCGTTTGGCATCCGAGACAGGAGCGAAAGCACTTTACTGGGATCGTTCCTATGAACCTTATCAAAAAGAACAGGATCAGCTTATTCAAAAAGATCTGGAGGGTTGGGGTATCCGTTGCGAATCGTTCAACGACACGCTTCTTTTTGATCCGGCCCAGATTCGTACTCGACAAGGCACTCCGTTTAAGGTTTTTACTGCGTTTTGGAATCACTGCACCAGTTTGCCAGAGCCGATGCTGCCAGTTCGAGCGCCTCAAAGATTGTCTGGTCCTGCAAAATGGCCCCAGTCCAAACGGCTAGAGGATTTTGGATTGCGGGATAAGGCACGCTGGTCAAACAAAGTGGAGGCTTTTTGGGAACCGGGAAACGTAGATGTCAGAAAGAACTGGCGCAAGTTCCTAAAAGAAAAACTCGAAAATTACTCTCACGATCGGGATCGGCCAGCTCTAGAGGGGACCTCACGTCTTTCTCCGTATCTGCATTTTGGAGAAATAAGCGTCCGCAGTATTTGGCATGAGATGCGGCAGTATATGGTCCAGCATCGAAGGGCCGGGATCTTTCGTGAGGCAGAAACGTTTTTGAGGCAAATCGTCTGGCGGGAATTCGCGCACTATTTTTTGTTCCATTTCCCGGAAACGATCGAGCATCCGTTCAGAAAAGAATTTGAGAAATTTCATTGGAAAAAAAATTCCGCGTTACTTTGTGCATGGCGGAAAGGAAAGACGGGGTATCCTATCGTGGATGCGGGGATGCGTGAGCTTTGGGCCACTGGGTGGATGCACAATCGCGTTCGAATGATTGTGGCATCATTCTTGGTGAAAGATCTTTTGCAGCCATGGCAAGAGGGTGCTCAATGGTTTCTAGAAACCCTTGTGGATGCTGATGTCGCGAACAATGTGTTCGGATGGCAATGGACTGCGGGTTGCGGGGCAGATGCGGCTCCTTATTTCCGAATTTTTAATCCCATCCTGCAAGGTGAAAAATTTGACTCCCGAGGTGATTATGTTCGTCGTTGGGTTCCCGAACTGTCCAAACTGCCGGACCGGTTTATTCACAAACCTTGGCAGGCATCTCCGGAAATTCTTGCAAAAGCCGGTATCCGGTTGGGTAAGGATTACCCCGATCCGGTTGTGGATCACCATCAAGCACGGAATCGTGCCCTTTTTAACTATGCCAGGATGAAAAAATAATCTCATGGGCAATAAAACAAGCTTCGGAATACTTGCTTTTCGCCGGAAAGAGGGTAGTGCTAGAATAGCACCCTTTGGAGTTCCGTTTATTTCTTTCACAGAGGAAATTCCCCAATATGAAATCACTGAACAGTAAACAAATCATTGACGCTTTAACCAAGATAAGCGATGCGGTCACTTCGGATCTTTATTTGGAAGAGATTCTTAAGTTGATCGTTACGGTAACGGCAGAAGTGATGCACTCCAAGATTTGTTCTCTCATGCTTTTGGATAAATCTACGAATGAGTTGGTGGTCAAAGCGACCCAGTCTGTCAGTGAGTTTTATAATAAAAAACCCAACGCAAAATTGGGCGAAGGCATTGCCGGAAGGGTGGCGCAATCCGGGAAGCCTATCACGGTCCTGGATGTCCGGAAAGACGAACGTTATCTCAACCAGGCTATCGCGCGAAAGGAAAACCTTTGTTCGCTGTTGAGTGTGCCGCTTATTTTTAAACGGAATATTATCGGGGTGTTAAACTGTTACACCATCACGGCGCATCGTTTCAGCCAAAGAGAGATCCGCGTCATCAAATCGATCGCGAATCAAGCGGCAATCGTCATCGAAAACTTCAGGTTGGTGGTCGAATCGCAGGTGATCCAAGAAGAATTGGAGTCAAGGAAAGCGATTGAGCGTGCCAAAGGCATTTTGATGAAAAGGGAGAATCTGAGCGAACAGGGGGCTTACAAGCTCATTCAGAAATATAGTATGGATAAGCGTAAGAGCATGAAGGAGGTTTCGGAGGCGATTTTATTGAATGAAGAAATGCAAAGGTTTTCTTCCAGCAGAGAATAAAATCAGCATTGAAAGTCAAAATGCCTGTGCTATAATTTCAACGCTCAACACACAGTGAGTGTTTGGCAGAAAGAAAGTGAAGCAGCGTTCTGCGAAGAACATAGCTTTATCTTCGTTTTTGGAAGAGAGGATAATGACGTCCTTTTCGGTAAAAATTTTGCCGGAAAGGTTTTTTTTTGCCCAATTTGGGTTATGCCGTGAATGAAATAGCGTCAGCTCGAAGAGGTGATGACGTTTGCCGGCAGGCGGGTGTTTGGATTTTCGAAAAGTATAACCGATAAATGAAAGGGATATGCCATGACAAAAGAAATCGATGCGTTCATGAAAAAAGTCATCGCTAGGAACTCAGGCGAAAAGGAATTTCACCAAGCGGTCAGGGAAGTTGTGGAATCTGTAACTCCGTTTATTGAAAAACACCCAAAGTATAAAAATGCGAAGATCCTAGAACGGATGGTCGAACCGGAGCGTGTGATCATGTTTCGAGTTCCCTGGTTGGATGATAAGGGAGAGATTCAGATTAATCGCGGATTTCGTATCCAGATGAACAGTGCTATTGGTCCTTACAAGGGAGGCCTTCGTTTCCATCCCAGTGTCAATCTTGGTATTTTGAAGTTTTTGGCATTTGAACAGGTCTTCAAAAATAGCCTGACCACGCTTGCCATGGGTGGTGGCAAAGGCGGTTCGGACTTTGATCCAAAAGGAAAATCGGATCAAGAAGTTATGAAATTCTGTCAAAGTTTCATGACGGAATTGTTCCGACACATCGGACCGGACACGGATGTTCCTGCAGGCGATATTGGTGTGGGTGGTAGGGAGATCGGTTTTCTTTACGGTCAGTACAAGAGATTGCGTAATGAGTTTACGGGTGTTTTGACTGGGAAGAGCTTGAATTGGGGAGGAAGTTTGATTCGACCCGAGGCGACCGGTTACGGATGCGTTTATTTTGTCCAGGAAATGCTTAAGACACGAAAGATGTCTTTTGCGGGTAAGGTTTGTGTTGTTTCCGGCTCCGGGAATGTGGCACAGTACACAGTCGAAAAATTGAACCAGTTGGGTGCCAAAGTGGTGACCTTGTCGGACTCCGACGGTTACATTTATGATAAGAAGGGCATTGACGACAAGAAATTGGAATTTGTCATGCACCTTAAAAATGTAAAGCGTGGTCGTATTAAGGAATGCGCGGATGAATTCGGCTGCGAATATGTCGCCGGTCAACGGCCATGGAAAGTCGCATGCGATGTCGCTTTTCCGAGTGCCACGCAAAACGAGATCAATGAAGCGGACGCGAAGGTTCTTGTCAAGGGCGGCTGCATTGCGATCGGGGAAGGTGCCAATATGCCGACCACACCGGAAGGCGTCCGGGTGTTCCAAAAGGCGAAGATTCTCTATGCCCCTGGAAAAGCGGCGAATGCCGGGGGGGTGTCGACTTCGGGCCTGGAAATGAGCCAGAATAGCATGCGCTTGGGCTGGTCCCGGGAAGAAGTGGACAAGAAATTGCATGGCATCATGGTCTCGATTCATGAGAATTGCGTGAAATATGGAAAAGAACAGGATAAGTACATCAACTATGTCAATGGCGCGAATATCGCGGGCTTTGTAAAGGTTGCGGACGCCATGCTTGATCAGGGGCTGGTGTAAGCTTAGTTTCAAAGGGGCAGTCTTCCAGAGGTTCGGGAGATGGCCCCTTTGTTTTTTCTTGACAAATGATACTATGATAGTATCATTAAAAGAATGAAGCTCATCACTCGAAACACAGATTATGCGATGCGCGCACTTTGTTATATCGCGCAGCAAACAAAAGATTCGGTGCCTGTCACCGAAATGGTGAAGGATCTTGCTATCCCGCGCCCCTTTCTCAGGAAAATCCTTCAAACTCTAAGCGGTGAAGGGATGCTCGATTCCTACCGTGGACAGGGCGGTGGTTTCTCTCTCAGTCTTTCTCCCTCAAAAATTTTTATCACGGATTTGATAAAAATTTTTCAGAATGCCATCCAACTTAATGAATGTATCTTTAAAAAAAAGATGTGCCCGAATCGTAAGACTTGTCTCATGAAAAGAGAGATGGACTCTATTGAAAAAGATGTTTTGTTGCGACTGAGCCGTATCAGCATTGCTTCTTTGATTTCAAACGGGAACGGGAAGCGCTCAAATCGAGAAAGAAAAGAGGGGAGGTATGGTGAAGCTTAATAGTGAAACACGCTTCAAAGGGTTGCCTCTAAGCAGTGGTGTTGCTTTTGCGAAGGTGTGTCTTTTTAACGAGCGCCGCCATCAGAATCCTCCTGTTCAAACCATCCGCACCAAGGAAGTTTTACAGGAAAAAGAGCGCGTTCAGAAGGCCTTGGGCATCGTCCGGGAACGGTTGGATGTATTGATTGAAAGTGTGAAATCGAAAGTGGGGCCTGCGGAAGCAGAAATCTTTACGGCTCAGAAAATGATCTTGCAGGATTCGGCTCTGCAGAGACGGATCTTTGAACATATCGACAGTAAAAATTTTAATGCCGAAAAGGCAATTATTAGCTCGCTTGATTTTTTTGAGTCCAAAATTATGCAGATGGACAATGCTTACCTCAAAGAACGCGCTTCCGATATTGGAGAGGTTAAACGAAGACTTTTGGATGTGTTGACGAATTTGAATCCATCGTTCCAGTGTGCCAATGAATCTTATTGTTTGCGGGGGAAAAATCGCATCGTGATTGCTGAAGAGCTGACGCCGAGTTTAACCATGGAATTGAACACGGATTATATCCGAGGTTTTGTGACCGATCGTGGCGGCGTTGCCTCTCATGCTGCGATCCTTGCCCGTGGGCTGAAAATACCGGCGGTGAGCGGGATTCCGAACATTCACGATCTTATGTTCTGCGGGACGGATGTTTTAATTAATGGCGATACGGGAGAAGTGATTCTCTGGCCGACCGAAGAAACATTGGCACAATATCCGGAGTTGAAGCTTCCACCGCCGGAGTCCCTGAAAGCGGTGGAGCCTATCGCAAGCTTAAAAGTCATGGCCAATTTAAGTCTCGCGAAGACCGTGAAGGAAGCCGTGCATCATAAAGCTGAGGGCATAGGGCTTTACCGGACGGAATTTGAATTTTTTGCAGCGGGGAAACTTCTAACCGAAGAAGAACAATATGAAAGGTATGTCAGCGTTCTTAAGGCCATGCATGGGAAACCGGTTTATTTCCGTATGCTCGATATTGGAGGAGATAAAAACGCTCCTTTTCTGAAACTTCCCAAAGAACAGAACCCTTATCTCGGGTTTCGCGGCAGCCGTTTTCTTCTCGGACATAGGGACCTTTTCAAAATTCAGGCGCGCGCTTTAGCAAGGGCTTCCGTGCATGGACGAATTCATGTCATGTATCCCATGGTGATTGATGTGGATCAATTTCTCAAACTGAAAAAAGCCTTTTTAGAAGATACGACGGGGATTGCTTCGGGAGAGATCAAACACGGGATTATGTTTGAGGTGCCGTCCGCTTGTCTGGACGCGGCGGAGCTTTTCAAACTCATTGATTTTGGCAGCATCGGAACGAACGATCTTATTCAGTATCTGTTTGCCGTGGATCGCGATAATGAGTCAGTCGCTTATGACCATCACCCGAATCGCAAGATTTTCTGGTCTTTAATGCATCATGTCGCGCATGCAGCCAGGAAACATCGGAAGCCTCTTTCGGTTTGCGGAGAACTTGCCGGTATTCCGGAATATGCACACAAGCTTGTCCGGGAAGGGATCCGGGCGGTCAGCGTCGCTCCCAAGGTGATCCCGTTACTGAGAGTGGCGATTAAAAACAAACCAAAACTTTCCAGGAGGAAAACGCAACACCTTCTTCTCAAGAAACTTAAAAAATAAAATCAACGGAGGTAATTTATGGGGATGTTTTGTTATCAATGTGAACAAACAGCAAAAGGAAAAGGCTGCGATACCTTGGGTATCTGCGGCAAAACGCCGGAAGTCGCGACTTTGCAGGACCTGCTTATCCACGCCTTGAAGGGGATCGCAGTCTATGGGCAATTGGCGCTTGAACTGGGAGTAAAAGACAAGAATGCGGATCTTTTTCTGATCGAAGGACTTTTTACGACGGTGACGAATGTTGATTTTGATCCCGCCCGGATTCAGGAAGAGATTGTCCGAGCCTATCAAGTCAAAGAAGCCATCAAAAGATTGTTTCTGGATGCGTATAAGAAAAAAAACGGTAGAGATTTTGACGGTGAATTGCCTGCAGCCGCTTACTGGAAACCGGCAGAGACGCTTGCGGGTTTGCTGGACCAAGGGAGTAAAGTCGGCATTCTCTCCGATAAAATTTTAAATGAAGATATCCGTAGTCTTCGGGAACTTCTCCTCTATGGGCTCAAGGGCATGGCGGCTTACGCGGATCATGCGCTGATCCTTGGTAAAGAAAATGAGGAAGTTACGGCGTTTTTCCATAAAGGATTACGTGCGCTGACGAACAATAGCCTGACGGTAAATGACCTTGTCAATCTCAATATGGAATTTGGGATGGTGAATTTGAAATGTCTGGAGCTGCTGGACCAGGCGCATACGGATCATTTTGGGCATCCTGTCCCCACCAAGGTATTTTTGGGCGCGAAAAAGGGCCCGGCGATTTTGGTGTCAGGGCATGATCTTTTGGATCTGGAATGGCTGCTTCAGCAGACAGAAGGCAAAGGGATCAGTATTTATACGCACGGTGAGATGTTGCCGGCGCATGGCTATCCGGCGCTAAACAAATACAAACATCTTGTCGGTAACTACGGGGGTGCATGGCAGGATCAGGCCAAAGAATTCGATGCCTTTCCCGGTGCGATCCTCATGACGACCAATTGTATTCAAAGACCGCGTGAAACTTACCAGGACAGAATTTTTACGACGGGACTTGTGGCTTGGCCAGGCGTTGCCCATATTTCGCTTCAAAACGGCAAAAAAGATTTTTCGCCTGTAATTCAAAAGGCCTTATCCGCAGGTGGTTTTAAGCAGGATATTCCGGGCAAAGAAATTATGGTGGGATTTGGTCACCAGGCGGTGCTTGGCGTGGCGGATAAAGTAGTGGGAGCTGTGAAAGCAGGTCAGATCCGTCATTTCTTTTTAGTGGGGGGTTGCGATGGTGCCAAACCCGGCCGAAACTACTACACGGAATTTGCCGAGCAGGCGCCCAAAGATACGGTTATTCTGACGCTGGCCTGCGGAAAATACCGTTTCAATAAACTGGAATTCGGTGATATCGGCGGGATTCCCAGGCTTTTGGATATGGGACAATGCAATGATGCTTATTCCGCGATCCAGGTCGCGGTGGCACTATCCAAAGTATTTAACTGTGGGGTCAATGAATTACCGCTTTCGATGATCCTTTCGTGGTATGAGCAAAAGGCGGTTTGTATTCTTCTAACACTGCTGGCGCTTGGGATTCAGAATATCCGGATCGGTCCGTCTTTGCCGGCTTTCGTTAGTCCGAATGTACTCAAAGTATTGGTGGAAAAATTCAATATTAAACCTATCACCAGTGCCAAAGAAGATTTGGAGGCTATTCTAGGAACGGCAGCAGTTTAGGGTGGGGGAATCCGTTTGAAAAAAGAAGGATTCCATGATTAAATAAGAAACAAAAAGTTTAAACCCCCTCGGCATACTCCTTGGGGGTTTTTTCTTCCGAGATATTTGAAATAAAGGAAAAAGATGGAACAAGCCCGGTACAAATATATCTATGGTCCTGTTGCTTCCTGGAGATTCGGCAAGTCTCTCGGGATCGATCCGATTTCGCGTCCGGAAAAGACCTGTACGTTTGATTGCGTTTATTGTCAGGCTGGAAAGACCCGGGTTTTTCCAAAAGCAAGGGAGATATTCATTCCCACAGAAGATCTTCTGGAAGAAGTCCAGTCTTTGCCTCCGATGGATTTAGATACGATTACTTTTGCAGGGAATGGGGAGCCTACGCTTGCCAAGAATCTTGGCGAAATGATTGAGGGAATCAAATCTTTCCGAAATGAAAAAATCACAGTGATCACGAACGCTTCTTTGATCAATCAAAAGGACGTGCAGGAGGATCTTCTCTTGGCCGATCTCGTGGTGGCAAAACTGGATGCTTTTTCCGAAGCTTCTCTCAATGACGTGAATCAGGCGATGCCGAATGTCCTGATGCATCATATCATCCAGGGGTTGAAAGATTTTCGGCGTATCTATCGCGGCCGCTTAGCGCTTCAGATCATGTTTATCGACGCCAATAAAAAATACGCAGCTCAAATCGCGGACATCGTCAAGGAAATCCGTCCGGACGAGATTGAAATTAATACCCCTTTGCGTGCATGTGCTGTGAAACCACTGCCGGAAAGGGATATTCTGGAAATCACGGCTTGTTTTACGAAAATAGGTGTGGAATCTTTTAGGATAAGACATGTTTATGAAGCCCCTAAAAAGACAAGCAGTCCTATTTGCCCACAGTCGACTGAAAGGCGGCGGGGGAAAGAGGGTGTGTAGGTTTGTGATGTGGACATTGCAAGAGAAGCTAAAAGAAAGTAAGATAACAGCCTTTCGGAGCTCTTCATGGGAATAAAAAATCAGGATATTTCAGCGGAAGACCTTATCAAGCAGATCAACTCCCTGAAACAGAAAAGGGAGGCGGTGATCCTTGCGCATAATTATCAGCCTCCGGAGATCCAGGATCTGGCTGATTATACGGGAGATTCGCTGGAACTCAGCATCATTGCGGCCAAAACAGAAGCGAAAGTGATTGTTTTTTGCGGGGTTCGGTTCATGGGCGAGACGGCGGCGATTCTGTCCCCGGAAAAAACCGTTTTGTTGCCCGTTCTGGAAGCCGGCTGTACGCTTGCGGATTATGCGACGGCGGAGCAGGTCCGTGAAATGAAAAAGAAACATCCGAATGCGATAGTGGTGACCTATGTCAACAGCTCCGCGGAGGTTAAAGCAGAGAGCGATATTTGTTGCACTTCGGCGAATGCCATCGATATTGTTCGCACCATCGATCTGAGCCGTCCCATCATATTTGTTTCGGATTATAATTTAGGGCATTATGCGGCCAAGATCACAAAACGGGAGATTATTCTTTGGGATGGTTGCTGTCCGACTCATGCGCTTCTGTCGACCTTTGCAGTGCAAAGGGCCAGAAAGAAGTGGCCGGGGGCACAAGTGATCATGCACCCAGAATGCAAACCGGATGTTCTTGAGCTCGCGGATTTCGTGGGAAGCACTTCAGGGATGCTGCGCTATGCCAAGCAGCAGCCGGCAGGAGCATCTTTGATCGTTGGAACCGAGATTGGGTTGCTCCACCGTTTGCAAAAGGAAAATCCCGATAAAACCTTCTATCCGGCCTCGGACTATTTGATTTGTCCGATGATGAAAATGACCACGCTTAAAAATGTCAAGGATTCACTCGAGAAGATGCAGTATGTTGTGACAGTTCCCGAGAACATCGCGATGCGAGCTCGCGCTGCTGTCAATGCCATGTTGAACTACAAAGGAACTCCTAAGAAGTCGACTCCTCCGTCCCCTCCGGCAGAGAAGGCAAAAGGAGAAACAGAAATTTCTATTGGTGTGGAATGAAAGGAAAGACCATGCGAAAAGCAATAAATCCGGGAATTGAAGCAATCCAAAAACGCGGAAGTCGCATCGTGGCGGAAGGGAAGCATATGTTGCCCGCCGCAGGTCTGATGGTAGCTGCCGGAGCGATTGGAAAAATAGAAGATCGACAAAAACCATTTGTCACGGTGATCAATTCCTATACCACGCATATTCCGGGGCACATGCACCTGAATATTCTCGGAGAAAAGCTGGTCGCGGTACTTAAAACCAAGGGTTATAACGTCTGGTATGCCAATATCGGAGCAGCGATTTGCGATGGTATTGCGATGGGGCATTTCGGCATGAAATATTCCCTGCCGTCTCGCGAACTGATTGCCGATCAGATCGAAAGCATTATTGGTGCGCACCCTTGCGACGCCTGGATCGGGATCGGGAATTGCGACAAGATCATTCCTGCCATGCTGAATGCGATGGTGAGGCTTAATATTCCTTCGGTTTATGTCAGCGGCGGGCCGATGTTGGCAGGACAGAACAATGCGGATTTGATCACGGTCTTCGAGGGGGTGGGCGGTGAAGCTGCCGGAAAAATATCCGAAACACAGCTGACGAATTTGGCGAATACCGCTTGCCGGACCTGTGGCAGCTGCGCGGGTATGTTTACGGCAAATTCCATGAACTGCCTGGCCGAAGCGATCGGATTAGCACAGCCCGGCAATGGTACGATTCCTGCTGCCGCGTGGGTGGATCGTTCCAAGATGACATGGGTGATTAATCCGGAACGCATTCAGCTTGTAGAGCATGCTGCAGAAACATTGGAATATCTTTTGAAGAATAATATCCGGCCGCTTGATATCGTGACCAAAGCATCAATCGACAATGCGTTCATTCTTGATCTGGCGATGGGAGGCTCGAGCAATACGGTGCTTCATACTTTGGCGCTTGCCTGCGAAGCGGGGATTGATTACCCGCTGGATCGTATCAATCATCTTGCGAAGATGACACCGACTCTCTGCAAAGTTTCTCCCTCCCGGCCGGATGTCCATATCGAAGATGTCCATCGCGTGGGCGGCATTGCGGCTATATTAAAGGCCGTGCAGCAAGACGGTCGTGCTCCATTGAAATTGGATTTGAAGACCTGTACGGGAATTTTAAGGGATATGGTTGAAAAAGCGCCGGATGCGGACGGCGATGTAATCCGGAAAGGGGATAAGGTTTTTTCGCAGGAAGGTGGATTGGCGATTCTTTACGGAAATATCGCACCGGAAGGAGCTGTGGTCAAAACCGCCGGTGTGGATAAGGATATGATGCAGTTCCGCGGCAAAGCAAAATGTTACTCTTCCCAGGAAGAAGCTGCCGAGGCCGTTTTAGCAGGCAAAGTTGTGAACGGGGACGTGGTGGTGATCCGTTATGAAGGACCGCGAGGCGGACCGGGCATGCAGGAAATGCTTTCGCCGACCTCAGCTTTGAAAGGACGTGGGATTCGTGCGGCCTTGATTACGGATGGTCGTTTCTCGGGAGGAACGCGAGGACTTTGTATTGGTCACATTTCTCCGGAAGCTGCCGCAGGCGGGCCGATTGCTGCGATTAAAAACGGAGACATTATCGAGATTGATGCGGAGAAAAGAACCTTGAACGTTGCGATACCGGCTAAAGAGATTAAGAAACGGCTTTCCAAACTCAAACCTTTTGTCCCTAAAGTGACAGGGGGATGGCTTGGAAGGTATGCCCGTCATGTTTTGAGCGCTCATACGGGTGCTGTGATGGATAATGTGAGGATAACAAAATTAAAAGGGAAATAAAGGAGAGAGAACATGATTAGTGAGAAGATGGTGAAAGCGATCAACGAACAAATCAATAAAGAAATTTATTCCGCTTATCTCTATGCCGGGATGGCGATTTATGCTGGTTCGGTGGGATTGAACGGAGTGATGAACTGGTTTCAGCTTCAGGCCAAGGAAGAACTGGGGCATGCCGCAAAGTTCATGGCATATGTAAATGAGCAAGGCAGTCGTGTTATGTTGAAGGCCATTGATGCGCCGGATCAGAAGTTTACTTCGGTGGCGAGCCTTTTCGATAAAACTCTTGAGCATGAAAAAGAAGTCACCGCGTCGATTAATAGCTTAGTGTTCCTGGCTAAAAAAGAGGCAGATTATGCGACCGACGGCTTGCTCCAGTGGTTTGTGAAGGAACAGGTAGAGGAAGAAGCGAGCGTGGCAGATATTATTCAAAAGCTTGAGATCGGTGGAAAAGCCGGGAATTCGCTCCTCATCTTGGATGGGATTCTGGCACAGAGAAAGTAAATACGGAGATCCAAAAAATGAAGGCGTTACCGATAACAAAGAACATATGGTGGGTGGGGGCCATTGATTGGGGCGCGCGTCATTTCCATGGACACACCTACACGACAAAACGCGGTACTACCTACAATGCGTACTTGATCATTGATGAGAAAATCACGTTGATCGATACAGTTTATGGCCCCTTTGCCGCAGAAATGATGGAGCGGATTAAAACAATCGTTCCGCTCGAGAAAATCGACATCATTATCGCCAACCATATTGAACCAGATCATTCCGGAGCCCTTCCGGAACTTTTGAAACATTGTCCGCAAGCCAAGGTCTATGGAAGTGCCAAAGCGGGTATCGGATTGGAGCAGCATTATCACCTCAAACTGGATTTTCAGACTGTCAAGACCGGGGACAAACTAAGCCTTGGGAAAAGGACACTTACTTTTATTGAAATTCCGATGATTCACTGGCCGGACAGCATGATGAGTTATCTCGTGGAAGAGCAAATCCTTTTTTCCAATGATGCGTTCGGGCAGCATTATGCCACCAGTGAGCGGTTCGATGATGAGGTGCCGCAGGAAACCCTGATGGAAGAAGCGGCAAAATATTTTGCCAACATCCTGTGGCCTTTTAGCCACCTCATCACGAAACGGCTTGCTGAGATAGAGCAGATGAATCTGCCGATCCGTATGATTGCCACATCCCATGGTCTGAGTTGGCGAAAAAATCCAGACAAGATTGTAGAGGCCTATCAGCATTGGGCTGCGAATGAAACTAAACCAAAGGTTGTGATTGCGTATGAAACCATGTGGGGCGCAACGGCCAAAATGGCGCAGAAGATCGCAGAAGGGATTGCGGATGCTGGGGTTCGTTATGAGCTTTATGATGTGGCGCAGGCGGATCGTACGGAAGTGATTTATGATATGTTCGATGCCAAAGCCTACATCGTAGGTTCCTCGAATCATGACAGCGGGATTCTGCCGAATATGGTTTCGTTTATGGAGTTTTTGAAAGGGTTACATCCGAGAAATCGCATCGGTTGCGCCTTCGGTTCGTACGGATGGTCCGGTGTGGCCATTCAGAAATTGGAAACTATCCTTAAAGAAGCCGGGGTGGAGATTGTTCAACCGGCTCTTTCAATTCAATATGTCCCGGACGAATCCCAATTGGCCCAATGCTATGAATTTGGGAAGAAAGTGGCTACACTGGTTCTCAATCAATGATTTATTGAAAACGAATGCGGCACGAAGCAAACCCTAAAAGAGGGAGGAAGCTAAGCGCCGGACTCGTAAAAAAAAGCTAACGCTATGGAAACATTCGAATCTATTTCAAAAAGGGCAAGCGTTCGCGAATACCTCAATCAACCTGTCCCGAAAAATCTGCTTGAAAAACTCGTGGATGCCGGCCACCGTGCGCCAACAGCTCGAGCCATCGAACCTTGGGAATTTGTGGTGGTGACCGAACGCCAGACTTTGGATAAACTTGCCGGGATGATCAGTACGGGCCTTTTTCTGAAACAGGCGACCGCATGTATTATCGTTTTTTGCCAGGATGTGAAATATTATCTCGAGGATGGCGCCGCGGCGACGGAAAATATTCTTCTTGCAGCCACCGATCTTGGATTAGGAACCTGCTGGATTGCCGGAGACAAAAAAGAGTACTGTGAAGAGGTGAAGTCTCTTTTTGGTGTTCCGGCTACTCATAAACTTATCAGCTTGATTTCAGTAGGATGGGCATCCAAAGTACCGAAGCAGCATAAAAAACGAAAACTTGAAGAAGTCTTGCACTGGGAAAAATTCTAACTTATCCACATGAAACGTTTGTTTTGGGGAGGATAAAAAATGCCTTACAAACACACGCAAATCGGATATGTCATTATTGTTTGCATGGCGGTGGGGAGTGTGATTGCCTATTTCAATCATGCGCTGCCTCTTTTTTGGATTATGGCTGCTGCCGGAATTTTTTTTGGAACATTAACGGTTTCAATCGGCAGCGAATCTGTTGAGATATCATTTGGCCCCGGATTGATTCGAAAGCGATTTTCACTGGCAGACATTGAGACTTGTCAGGCGATGAAACAAAGATGCTGGTCCTGGGGTATCCACGGATGGCCTGGGAGGGGCTGGCTCTATAATGTGTCCGGCTTTCATTGTGTAGAACTTAAAATGAAAAACGGTAGAAAATATTACATCGGAACCGACGAGCCGGAAGTATTGGAAAAAGCAATTCATGAGGCCATGCACCTTTCCCTTTACCGCTCCATAAAAATGTCAGAATGAAATCTTAAAAAAATAATGCAAGGATCCGATATTTAACGTATATTACCGCATCATCAACAAAGCGCTTTGACCAGACCTTAGGATCTTTCGAAGAGGCGATGGTTTTTTGAAAAATGTCTTTGAGGGCCGTGGGTTTGGACAAGTGACGAGTCACAAAAGAAGGAGATTTGCAGGAATGGCAAAAGGAAAAGTTAAATGGTTCAATAATCAAAAAGGGTACGGATTCATAACGCCGGAAAACGGCAGCGATGTGTTCGTCCATCACACAGCCATCCAAGGTGAGGGATATAAGACTTTGGAAGAAGGCCAGGATGTTGAGTTTGAGATCACAAAGGGTCCGAAGGGTAATCAAGCGGTTAATGTCGTCAAGGTATAAGAAAACGCTAAAGATCAAAGCCCGGTGTTAGAAGCCGGGCTTTGATCTTTACAAAGACGTCGCAGTGCTTCCTTCCTTATCAAAAATTTTTGAGGAACCAAGGTGCTTTTTCATAGCCTTGTTTCGACAGGATTTTAAAAGCAACCAAGACTGCACTGATTTCCTTGTTTTATTTTTGGTTCACCAAAATCAGTGATGCCTTGGTTTTTTATTTATAAGGATTTTCTTACTTTATGACAAATCAGAAAAGACGAAAAGATGTACGGAATGTCGCGATTGTGGCGCATGTCGACCATGGGAAAACTACGCTTGTGGACGCCCTTTTGAAGCAAAGCGGCGCCTATCAATTCCAGGAGGGCGAGTCGACGATTATGGACTCTAACGATCTGGAACGCGAACGCGGTATTACGATCTTTTCTAAGAACGCCTCATTCCGTTATAAGGATGTGCAGTTCAATATTGTCGATACGCCGGGACATGCCGATTTTGGAAGCGAGGTCGAGCGGATCCTCAAAATGGTTGATGGCGTTCTGCTATTGGTGGATGCTTTTGACGGTCCCATGCCGCAGACAAAGTTTGTTCTCAGGAAATCCCTCGAAATGCATTTAAAACCGATTCTTGTCGTCAATAAAGTGGACCGTCCGAACTGTCGGCCGCATGAGGTGGCGGATATGACGTTCGATCTTTTCTGCGAGTTGAATGCCACTGATGAACAATTGGATTTTCCGATTGTTTATGCTTCCGGGAAAGAGGGTTGGGCTGCCATGTCGCTTGAAGATGAGCGCAAAGACATGACGCCGCTTCTAGAAACGATCCTGCATCGTGTGCTTCCGCCTATTGCAGACTCGGAGCAGCCCTTTCAAATGCTGGTGACCATGCTGGATTATGATAATTATCTTGGCCGCATCGCAATCGGCCGTATTTTTCACGGGCAGATCCGTTCGGGTGATCCTATGGTGGTGATCAAGCATAACGGTGAGGTGCTCCGGGGCAAAGTAACCAAGATCCTCAAGTACCAAGGACTTAAAAAGGTTGAAGCTCAGGATGCGATGGCGGGAGATATTATCACAATCAGCGGGATTGATGAGGTCAAAGTGGGTGAAACACTTGCGTCGCCGGAAAAACCGGAAGCCTTGCCGACCCTGAAGATTGATGAGCCGACTATCTCTATGAATTTTTCCCACAACACCAGTCCGCTTGCCGGGAAAGACGGAGGACGGTTTCTGACATCGCGGCACATCCGCGAAAGGCTTGCACATGAAGCCATGATGAATGTCGGGATTAAAGTTGAGGAAGTGGAGCAAGGAGAGCGTTTCAAGGTTTCCGGCCGGGGAGAATTGCATCTTGCGATCCTGATTGAGACGATGCGCCGGGAAGGCTATGAGATGGAAGTCTCGCCGCCTAAGGTAATTTTAAAAACCATAGACGGAGAAATTTTCGAACCGGTGGAAGAAGTGACGGTCGAAGTGGATCCGGGGTACCAAGGATCTGTGATCGAAGCTTTGGGAAAAAGACGCGCGGAGATGAAAAGTATGCATGCCGGTTCTGTCGGAGGAACGATCCGCATGGAATTCCTGGTTGCGTCGAGGGCTCTTCTTGGTTTTCGCAATGAATTTATGGTCATGACACGCGGTACGGGGATGATGTACCAGAACTTTTTTGAATATCAGGAGTTTAAAGGAGAGATGCCAAGCCGCCAATCCGGTGTTTTGATTTCACAAACAGCCGGCAATGCGGTGGCCTATGCGCTTTGGGGGCTTCAAGAACGCGGTGAGATCTTTGTGAATCCCGGTCACGAGCTTTACGAAGGGATGATTGTGGGTGTGAATAACAAAGGCAATGATCTGGTGGTCAACGCGATCCGCGAGAAGAAACAATCCAATATGCGCTCGTCCGGAGCCGATGAGGCGATCCAGTTAATTCCGCCGCGGGAAATGACGCTTGAATTTGCTTTGGAATTTATCGAAGAAGACGAGCTGGTGGAGATCACGCCTAAAAATATTCGGTTGAGGAAAAGGCACCTCACGGAAAATGGGCGAAAGACCGTGGCACGTCAGGCGGCAGGCAAAAGACTTTCTTCGTCTTAGTTTGTCGTTTTGAATTTACTTCTATTATATAATCATGCGCGTCATACAGGAGATGACAATATGAAACAACTACTCGTTCTTTCGTTGTGTTTTTTTACAGCCGGATGTGCAACCCATGTTGCTAAGGAAATACCAACCAATACCAAAAGTATGGCATCTGTCCCTCCAATAGTAGTCTCTGAACCTCGAAAGGAAACAAGCATCGTGAAGATTAAAATCGAAACTTCTCTGGGAGATATTTACGCAGACCTTTACAAGTCCGAAGTACCGAAAACCGTTGAAAATTTTGTAACGTTAGCCAAAAAAGGTTTTTATGATGGAATTATTTTTCATCGGGTCATTCCTGGTTTTATGATCCAAACCGGGGATCCGACAGGCACGGGTATGGGCGGACCGGGTTATAAGTTCAAGGATGAATTTTCGCCTAAATTGCGGCACGATAAGACAGGTGTTCTTTCTATGGCGAATGCCGGTCCGAATACAAACGGAAGCCAATTCTTCATTACGGAAGTACCCACGCCTTATTTAGATGACCGCCACTCTGTGTTCGGTCAGGTGACCCAGGGTATGGATGTGGTCAATAAGATCGCCAGAGTTCCTCGTGACGGCCAGGACAGGCCCAAACAGGATGTCGCCATGACGAAGGTGACGATCATCGAGGAGTAAATCTCTTCTTCTAAACGGGAGACATGGCTGTCCGTATGCATGATACAGTTTGGGACGTGATGGTCGTTGGTGCCGGCCCGGCCGGGCTCATGGCCGCGATCACTTGTGCCAGAGGTTCGCTTCGGGTTCTTGTTCTCGAGGCTAAAGAAAAGATCGGAGCCAAACTCCTGATTTCAGGCGGTGGACGTTGTAACATCACAAACCTGAAAGTCAGCGAACGGGATTATCAGAGCGGCCAGTCTCGTACTGTCAGAAATATCCTCAGAGCATTTCCTCCCGAACGGGCTCTGGATTTCTTTAAGGAGCTGGGTGTGACAATGGTTCTGGAAGAGGGAACGAAATTCTTTCCGAAGGACCAATCTGCGAAGACGGTTCTCAATGCCTTGCTTCAGGAAGCGGATCGCTGTGGCGTGCATATGGAGAGATCGAGAAAAGTCAACAGCATCTCCTGTCATCAAAACCTTTTTCAGGTGCAAGGAAACGGTTTTCAATATAACTCAAAAACAGTTATCATGGCCACCGGTGGACTTTCTTATCCCGGAACTGGCAGTGATGGTACGGGCTATGAGTTGGCAAAAAAATTCAGGCACAAAATCGTTTCAACCATTCCCGCATTGACTCCACTCACGACGGATGATCCTGATTGGAAAAGTCTTTCGGGGATTACGTTGCCGGTCATTTTAATGCTTGAAGTCAACAATCAAGAAATAGCATCGAGTGCGGGCCCTGTGCTTTTTACGCATAGGGGATTCAGCGGGCCTGCGGTGCTGGATATCAGCGGTGCCTGGCTTCGGTGCCATGCAAAAGAAAAAAAGCTTCGGGTAAATTTTTTACCGGAAAAAAATGAGACGGCATTACGCCGGGAATTCATAGAAGCTTTGAAGGAGCATCCTAAGTGGAGTTGGAAACGCTTTCTTGCTCTTTATTTCCCTGACAGATTAGTCGAAGTGCTTCTGCGTAAGCTGGATATGCCTCCTGGCTTGCAGATTATCCACACCTCAAAAGAGGAAAGAGAAGATCTCTTGAAAGGCCTGCTCCATTTTTCGTTGCAAGTGACGGGATCATTGGGTTATGAAAAAGCGGAAGTGACGTCCGGTGGGGTGGATCTCGCGGAAGTGGATAGCAAAACGCTTGAGTCCAAGCGGTGCCCCGGGCTTTTTTTCGCGGGAGAGATCTTGGATGTGGACGGACGGATCGGGGGATTCAATTTTCAGTGGGCTTGGGCAAGTGGGTTTGTGACAGGAATGACGATTTCAAAGAAACGGGGTTCCCCTTAAGTGAAAAATTTTTTTTGCCGTTATCTAAACAATAATTCTATAGCCATGCCGTGCTTTTACGGCTAAAGTATTGGCTCTTGAAGCGATTTAATTTTATGAAAATATTAGTGACGCTGTGAGGATGGATATGAAAAAAAATCTTTTCCTTTTTCTTGTTTTTCTTTCTATTTTTTCAACTGCTTGGGCAGAGGAAGATCTTCCGCCGCTTCCGAAAGGGCCGTTGCTTTTAACGAGCGCGACGCCTGCGATGCAGGAACCGGAATACTGGATCAAAAGGATCCCGAATGCGGAAAAACCTATTAAAACGTTCGAGCAATTGAAGCATTTTAATGATGAAATCCGCGCCTTGATCAACGAATGTGTGGATGTTTTTAAACTGGACAGGGTTCGACCGGGAAAACAAATCACGGATACCCTCAAACTCGAATTTGATACGATCCGGAACCGGAAGCTTTTCGGAGTGGATGATAAGTATATCAAGAAGGATTTTTTCGACGAAGAAATCAAGCCGCTTGTCCAGATTGATAAAGTTCCGGAAAGAATCAAAATGAAGTGGGGTGTTACGACGCGCGCGACCTCGGTGCGCGCATTGCCCGTGGATGTCAAAATGCTTGAAGAAAAAGGCGATGTCGAATTCGATCAGCTGCAGTTTACATTGATCAAACTTTGGACGCCTGTCGGAATTTTTCACAAGTCGAGTGATGGAAAATGGTTATATGTCCAGGCGCCCTATGTCCGCGGCTGGGTGAGAGCGAAAGATATAGCCCTATTTCCGGAGCGGGAGGATATCAAGAAGTATCTCCGGGCGGGGCATTTTTTAGTGGTGACGGGCGAAAGCATTCGCGTCTATCGGGACATGGCGCTCCAGGAAATGATTTATCGTCCTACCATGGGAACTTTGATCCCGCTTGTGGCTTCAGCGCAAAAAGCCGAACAGAAATCAGAGGGGATCTCATCCGTAAAATCTGCCGGACCTTACACGGTTTGGATGCCTTTTCGCAAGGATGACGGTAGCGTAGGACTGATGAAAGGTTATGTCAGCCGGAAAAGTGATGTGACCAAAGGTTATCCCGTTTACAGTCAAGCGAATCTGATCCGCCAAGCTTTTAAACTTTTGGGAGCAAGGTACGGATGGGGCGGCCAATATAACGGGCGTGATTGTTCGGGATTCGTGCATGATGTTTTTTTGAGTCTGGGAGTAGATTTGCCCCGGGATTCCAAACAGCAAGCTTTGGTGGGGACACAGCTTGGATTTTTCCAGCCTTTTCAGGATGATGCTGAGAAAAAAGCTGTTTTAAAAGCCGCGCGTCCGGGGATCACACTGCTTAAGATGCCGCACCACCAGATGATGTATCTCGGTACGGTAAATGACCAGTTTTATGTGATTCATTCGACATGGGCTGAGCGAACAGGCCCGGATAAGCAGTTGGATGAAAAGCGGAGGATCAATCAGGTGGTTGTTTCTGACCTTGAGTTAAACGGTCGTTCGTATGTCGGTTCTCTTTTTGATAGGATTATTTCCATGAATGAGGTCGATTAAAATGATGGGAAAAAGATTTTTCATATTTTTAATGCTGCTTTTGATGCTATTTCCCGTGTGCCTTGTTCATGCCGAAAAATTTGAATCGGAAGAAAAAAAATTTTCTATCGAACCGCCTGCGGAGTGGATGCAGTTACCGCTTGGCTATGAAAGCGTGGCAGTCTCCTATGGGAAAAAAGGGACTTTGGCTACTTTTCATATCTCGGCACGAGACCTTGAAGACGGCAAAACGCTGGAGTCCCTTAAATGGGAAGATCTTTTTAGCCCGGAATTCAATTCCATTGATATCCATACACAAGGTGTGACAATGATTGGCGGTAAAAAGGCCAGGTTTTGTATCTATTCGCTGAAGCCCGGTGCCTTCAAAACAAAAATGGAAGGAAAACTAGCGGGCAAGTACATGAACGGCATTCTGATTCATAATCAAGAGCTTTATTCCATTACCTTTAAAGATACGGAAGACGGATTCAGCATGAATTACCCATCCTATATGGCCGCAATTCGAACACTCCGGTTCAGTGAACCATCTCAACCTATGTCGGGAGGACCCCATGACCTTCCAGGAACTTCTTCAAGCAATTAAGTCATTTAAAAACGAAGAAAACCGAGCTTTTACGGACGACTACTTGGAAGTTGTTATCGCCAAAAGTAAAATTCAGCAGTACCAAACGGTTCTTGAAACTTTCTTTGGTTTGCCGCTGAAGCCTGAAGGTCAGGCGCCTTCTCCGGAGGCGAATCTGCATGCAAAAGCCTACGGTGGCATCCATGATAATCAAACTATGTACTTGCGGAAAGACAACGGAACGACAGCGCTCGCATTTTTATGGCCTTGGGGAAACGGTTCGCTTGTGACGCTGAAGGTCTTTTCGGAAAAGTAAGCGCCTATCAAAGGTCCTTTTTGCTGAATTATCGGACCCAACGACATGTCTGCTGTGTTCATCCTCTACGGAAAGAGGATATTTTTTTTGATTTAAACTGGACAAAATTAGTCTGGTTTGGTAAGCTTACCCTAATGAGCATCGAGGTTTAAAATGAAATTTACGAGTAAGACAGAGTATGGGGTTCTTTGCCTGGCGCACATGGCAAAAAAGGCCTGGCCCGATTCCGTGACGGTCAAGGAGATCTCAGGGGAGGAAGGTTTTTCTACAACGTTTACGGAGAAAATTCTTCAAAATCTTCGTCGATCCGGGATTGTCACTTCCCAACAAGGAAATCGTGGCGGGTGGATGCTGACGCGGCCGCCTGCAGAGATCAATCTGAAGGAAATTATTGAGGCTCTTGAGGGAAGCACCTTTGAGGTTTTTTGTGCACCGAAGCGCCGGAGAAATATTGTTTGCACGCATTTTTCTTTGTGCAAGCTTAAACCAATTTGGTATAAAACACAAAAGACCCTGGATGATCTTTACCAGACCATTACGCTCGAAATGATTGCCGAGGATGTCACCCATCACGGAGCCAAACCGGAGCTTGTTCCCAGTGCGAGAGGCAAAAGATGACAGATCCCGAATCGTTTCTCAAAAAAGAATATCCTTATGGGTTTGTAACCCCCATCGAGTCTGACACCGCGCCGCGCGGATTGAATGAGGATATCATCCGCTTTATTTCCAAGAAGAAAAATGAACCGGAATTCCTTTTCGAGTGGAGGCTTAAGGCTTATCGGGCATGGCTTAAGATGAAGGAACCTCATTGGGCGAATGTCGAGTATCCGGCTATCGATTATCAGGATATGATTTATTATTCGGCGCCTAAACAAAAAAAGGATGGACCTAAAAGCCTCGAAGAAGTGGATCAAGAAATCCTCCGGACCTACGAGAAATTGGGGATCCCATTGGAAGAGCAGAAGCGTCTGGCCGGTGTGGCCGTGGACGCTGTGTTTGACAGCGTTTCCGTGGCCACGACTTTCAAGGAAAAACTCAAGGAATTCGGGATTGTTTTTTGTTCTTTTTCGGAAGCGGTTCAGCATCATCCGGACCTTGTGAAAAAATATCTCGGTTTGGTGGTGCCGCCGACGGATAATTTTTTTGCCGCGCTGAATGCCGCAGTTTTTAGCGACGGGTCTTTCTGCTATATCCCGAAAGGGGTCCGCTGTCCGATGGAGCTTTCGACTTATTTTCGCATCAATGCGGCAGATACCGGGCAGTTCGAACGTACATTGATCGTAGCGGACGAAGGGAGTTCCGTCAGTTATCTGGAAGGTTGTACGGCTCCGATTCGTGATAAAAACCAGCTTCATGCGGCCGTGGTCGAACTTGTGGCGCATGAACGTGCCCAGATCAAATATTCGACGGTTCAAAACTGGTATGCCGGAGACAAGGATGGAAAAGGCGGGATCTATAATTTTGTGACGAAGCGCGGGCTTTGCCAGGGTTCGCATTCCAAAATCTCCTGGACTCAAGTTGAAACCGGTTCCTCGATCACATGGAAATACCCGAGCTGTATTTTGAAAGGGGATTATTCGACCGGAGAGTTTTATTCCGTGGCCGTAGTCAACAATCGCCAGCAGGCAGATACGGGCACCAAAATGATTCATCTTGGGAAAAACACTAAAAGTACGATTATTTCCAAAGGGATCTCCGCAAGGTTTGGAAAAAATACTTATCGCGGGCTGGTGCGAATCACCCCTGGTGCAAAGGGTTCACGCAATTACACGCAGTGCGATTCGCTTTTGATGGGTGATCAGTGCGCGGCGGATACTTTTCCGTCCATTGAGGTGAACAATCGGACATCGCAGGCGGAGCATGAGGCAACGACTTCCAAGATCAATGAGGATCAGCTTTTTTACTGTAAACAGCGCGGAATGTCCGAAGAAAATGCTATCTCCATGATCGTTCATGGTTTCTGCAAAGAAGTTTTCAAGAATCTCCCTATGGAATTCGCGGTCGAAGCCTCACGACTTTTAGGTGTGAGTCTTGAGGGCAGTGTGGGTTAATACCATTTCACGCACCCGGTGTGTGATGTGGGGTACCATAGGGCATACCGGGTGTGTGAAAGAGGTTGGAGGAAAGTTATGCTGGAAATAAAAAATTTACATGTAAGTGTTGGAGATGTGGAAATCCTCAAAGGCATCGATTTGAAAGTTGAGGGCGGAGAAGTTCATGCCGTAATGGGGCCGAACGGCTCCGGGAAAAGTACACTGACACGCGTTTTGGCTGGTCATCCAGCCTATGTCGTGACCGAAGGTCATGTGACTTATGAAGGGAAAAATCTTTTGGATCTCTCCGTCGAGGATCGTGCGCGTCAGGGCGTCTTTCTTGCTTTTCAGTATCCCATTGATATCCCGGGTGTGAATAACGCTTATTTTCTCAAAACGGCTGTCAACGAAATCCGGAAAGCCAAAGGGCTGGAGGAACTGGATGCTATGGAATTTCTGGAATTCCTCAAAGAGAAAATGAAAATCGTGGAAATGGATGAAGGATTTTTGAACCGTCCGGTGAATGAAGGTTTTTCGGGAGGCGAGAAAAAACGCAACGAAATCCTTCAAATGGCGGTTTTGAATCCCAAACTGGCGATCCTGGATGAAACGGATTCCGGTTTGGATATCGACGCTTTAAAGATCGTTTCAGAGGGAGTGAATCGGCTTCGCCGTCCGGACCGCTCTATCATTCTCGTAACCCATTATCAGAGGATGCTCAATTACATTACACCTGATTTTGTACATGTGCTGATGGGGGGCAAGATCGTGAAATCCGGTGGAAAGGATCTCGCGCTGCAACTGGAGGCGAAAGGTTATGAATGGATGAAGGATTAGGTGGGGAATATTTATGACGGAACTGGCTGGGACAAAACAATATTTAGATGCTTTTGAGCATTTTAGGGGGCATTTAAAAGAAGAACCTTCATGGCTTCGGGAAATGCGGGTCGAGGCAATCGCGCACTTTGCCGAACAAGGATTTCCAAGCACCCGACAGGACGCATGGCGTTATACCGATATGGCAAAGGTTCGTGATTCGGAGATTGCTTTTGACCCTGTCTCGGATGCCTCTGCCTATGGAGAGATCAAGAAATTTAAGCAAACGCACAAAGGATTTTTCCTCTTTTTCATTAATGGACAATATGCGGAAAATTATTCTTCAATTCCCCAGGGTGTTCGGGTTCTCGGGCTTCGGGAAGCCGCCGCTTCGGAGGAGAAGCTTTTAAAAAAATATTTTTTTTGTAAAACATCCGAAATCAAGCGTGATGCCTTTGAGGCCCTCAATGAAGCTTTTTTTGACCGGGGTATTTTTATTCATGTTTCCGAACGGAAAAAGCTGGTGGAGCAAATTCATATCGTATCCATAGCGGCTTCCGACAACGATCAGGTTTTTTTAACACCGCGGGTTCTAGCTTTGGTGGGACGCGACAGTCAGGCAACTTTTGTGGAAAGCTATGTGGCGGGCAATGACCGGCCTTATTTCACCAATGCCTTTGCGGAGATTTTTTTAGATGAGGACGCGATACTGGAGCATTTTAAAATCCAGCAGGAGGGCAAAAATGCTTTTCATGTAGCGAAAAAACACATCCGTCAGGCGGGTGGCAGTAGTTTTGCTTCCATGACCTTATCACTTGGAGCTAGGCTGATGCGGGATGAATCTCGTGTGGAGCTTGCGGGGCCAGAGGCACAAAGCCATTTGAAAGGTCTTTATCTTGCAGAACAGGAGCAGCTTCTTGATCACCACCTTTTTATGGACCATCAGCAGCCGTCCTGCAGGAGCAGGCAGCTTTTTAAAGGAATTTTGTCGGGAAATTCGAGGGGTGTCTTTAGCGGGAAAATTCTTGTTCGGCGAGGGGCTCAGCAAACTGACGCGCAGCAGACGAATAGGAATCTCTTTCTTTCGGACGGCGCAAAAGTGGACACGCAACCGCAGTTGGAGATTCTTGCGGATGATGTAAAATGTAGCCATGGGGCTGCGGTGGGTCGCCTGGAAGAAGATTCGGTTTTTTATCTGAAGTCTCGCGGGATCAGTGAAAAGAAAGCAAACTATATGTTAGCCCAGGGATTTGCTCAAGAGATGATCCGGGATATCGCGCCAGGTTCCTTTGAGGATCTATTGGTGCGTTTCGTGAACGAGAAATTGGAAAAACAATTTGCCGATTTTGAGGATCCAAAATGAATGCTTCTATAAATCAGCAATCAACATGGAATGTGCAAAAAATCCGTCAGGATTTTCCGTTGCTTCAAGAACAAGTATACGGAAAGCCGCTTGTTTATTTAGACAATGCAGCGACGACTCAGAAGCCAGCAGTTGTGATCGAGACGATCGGACAGTTTTATGCTAAGGAGAACGCGAATATTCATCGCGGGATATTCTGTTTAAGCGAGCAGGCGACTAAGCGTTACAAAAGTGCCCGGCATAAAATCCAGGAATTTATTCATGCATCTTCCGATAAAGAAATTATTTTTGTGCGCGGAGCCACAGAAGCGATCAACCTTGTGGCGCAATGCTATGGGAAGTCTTTTCTCAAGCGGGGGGATGAGGTGCTCATTACCCATATGGAACATCATTCCAACATTGTTCCCTGGCAAATGCTAGCGGAAACGAACGGTATCAAACTCACAGTCGTTCCCATCAATGATCATGGGGAGCTTATGATGGAGGAGTTTCAGAAGCTTCTGACGGACAAAGTGAAATTGGTCTCTGTCGTCCATGTCTCAAATGCCCTGGGGACCATGAATCCCGTCAAGGAAATCATCAATGCCGCACATGGAAAAGGAATTCCTGTGCTGGTGGATGGGGCGCAGGCTGTGGCTCACACGAGAGTGGATGTTCAGGAATTAGACTGCGATTTTTATGCGTTTTCGGGGCATAAGCTCTTGGGGCCGACTGGGATCGGTGTGCTATACGGGAAGAAAAACCTGCTTGAGAAAATGCCTCCTTATCAGGGCGGAGGCGATATGATTCGTTCCGTGACGTTTGAGAAAACAACTTACAATGATTTGCCTTACAAATTTGAAGCCGGGACGCCGCATATCGCGGGCGTGATCGGGCTCGGCACGGCTGTGGAATATATCCAGTCGATCGGGCTGGACAGGATCGAAGCTTATGAACAGGAACTTCTCAAATATGGAACAGAAAAGCTTTTGCAGGTGCCGGGTCTCAGGATGATCGGGACCGCTGCAAAAAAATCCGCGATCCTTTCCTTTGTCCTCGGGGAAGCGCATGCCCATGATATCGGTACTATCCTGGACCGGCAGGGGATCGCGATCCGCGCGGGACATCACTGCGCGATGCCGGTAATGCAGCGGTTCAAAGTGCCGGCAACGACACGCGCCTCGTTGGCTTTTTATAATACCTTTCAGGAAATAGACCGTCTCGCAGAAGCTCTGCGGGAAGTGATTGAGGTGTTCAAGTGAACGGTGACATCCGGGAACTTTATCAGCAGATGATCATGGACCACAATAAAAGCCCGCGGAATTTCCACCCTCTAGAAAATGCGGACCGCATTGCGGAAGGATATAACCCGCTTTGCGGCGATCATTTTAAGGTCTATGTCAAAATGGAAGGAGATGTGATTAAGGATATCAGTTTTGACGGGGCGGGCTGCGCGATCTCAAAGTCTTCGGCATCCATGATGACTACGGCGCTCAAGGGAAAAAGCAGACAGGATGCGAGGGCTCTCTTTGCAGAAGTGATCAAAATGCTTTCCCGGAAAATCGATGAGCCTTTTGATCCCGGCAAAGTTGGAAAATTGTCGATACTCGCCGGAGTGTGTGAATTTCCAACGCGTGTCAAATGTGCCTCTCTGGCATGGCATACGATGCTTGAAGGATTGGAGCCCACCGGAAAACAAGTCACCACAGAATCATGATGGCCGATATTCCACCTCAGGATCCTATAGAAAAGCAGGTATGGGACCAACTGCGTCTTTGCTATGACTATGAAATTCCGGTCAATATCGTGGAATTGGGTCTTATCTATGGCGTGACATTCACCGATCTGCCCGAAGGTAAACAAGCGACCATTCAAATGACGTTTACCAGCCCGATGTGCCCGATGGGGGATGTGATCAAGAAAGATATTGAGCGCCGGGTATCGGCTATTCCCCATGTGAGAAAAGTTTTAATCGAAATCGTCTGGGATCCGCCGTGGGATCAAACAAGGATGAGTGAAGCGGCAAAGCTGCAATTAGGGCTGATGTAATGACCGCCACAAGCGAATAATCTACTCTTGATATCTGCTGAAAATATGATAAAACATAGTACTTTTGTCGCAAGAAATCATTTCTGAAAAACTCAGCGAAGCCGTTCTAGTGGAGGATGATTTATGGATAAAAAAGAGCTCTACGAAAAGTCTGAAGTGATCATCAATGATACTTTTGAAGTGATAAAAAAGTATGCCAAGATTTTGGCTGAAAAGACGGGAGAAGCTGCCAGTATTACGAAGCTTTTGATCCGCAAGAAGACCTTGGAGTATCAGATTGCTAAGTGTTTTTCAAGGCTTGGTAATCAGGTGTATCAGCAGATGGTACGGCAAGGAGAAGCTGTTTCGTTAAACAGTCAAGACATCCAGAAGATCGTGGACGAGGCAAAAAAGCTTGACGCAGAATTGGCACAAGTGGAAGTGGTTTTGGAAAAGGAGCGGAAAGCCATCACCGCGAAACCCAAAACTGCCAAGCGGAAATCTTGATTTAAAAACATCCTGTATAAAGTACATGCGAGCGTGGTGAAATTGGCAGACACACCAGCTTGAGGGGCTGGCGCCGCAAGGCATGGAGGTTCAAGTCCTCTCGCTCGCACTTGTTTTTTGTTAAAACAAGTACGTCATCGTGGCGGCATGAGGATGGCCGTTTGCGATGAATGCACTTGAGAGGACTTGAAGGGAGCACTTGATAAAAACATGACGGATGTCATGTTTTTAAGTGCGGGTGGCCGACCGAAGCGAAGCGGAGGCGCCAAGTCCTCTCGTTCGCACTTGTTTTTTTGTTAAAACAAGTACGTCATCGTGGCGGCATGAGGATGGCCGTCTACGATGAACGCACTTGAGAGGACTTGAAAAGGCCTCGGCGAAGCCGTCCTGATTTCGGAAAAATAAAAAAATCAGGGCTTGCTCGCACCATTTTCTAATTTTGCAACCCAAGACCTCAAAGGAATTTCACAAACTATGATCCCATCCCATATTTTTAGAGAATACGATATTCGTGGTATTGCCGGTAAAGAACTGACCGAAGAGGTCGCGGTAGCGATTGGAAGGGCGTTTGGCACGGTTTTGGCGCGCGAAGGCAAAAAGACGATTGCGATTGCTCATGACCACCGATGGAGTTGGGAATTTCTTTTTCGCGGTCTCACAAGCGGCCTTCAAAGTTGCGGGCTTACCGTTATCGATATTGGTCTGGCACCCACACCGCTTCTTTATTTCTATGTCACAAACAATAAAGTGGATGCCGGTATTTCGGTGACAGGTTCGCATAACCCCCCGGATGAAAACGGATTCAAGTTCCAGCACGCATCCCGTTCTTTTTACGGAAAAGATATTCAAGGTCTCAAACAACTTATCGATGCGAACGATTTCGTGAGCGGTCAAGGGAAGATTGAACATCCAGACCACAAGAGTGTTCTCAAATCCTATGAGGATTTTATCGTAAGCGGTTTCAAATTCACTAAAAAGCTCAAGGTTGTTTTGGATACGGGACACGGGATGGGCGGACTTACCGCGCCAGAGCTTCTCCGGCGCTTCGGGCATGATGTGACCGTGCTTTTTGAGAATCTGGATTCCAAGATGCCGGACCATCAGGCCGATCCTTCGGTTCCCGCTAATTTAAAAGACCTTCAGAAAAAAGTTCTGGAATTAAAAGCTGACATCGGAATCGCCTTTGACGGAGATGCGGACCGCATCGGCGTTGTGGATGAAAAAGGCCAAATTATTTTCGGCGACAAACTGTTGCTTCTTTACGCTCGAGAAATTCTGACGCGAAAACCCGGCTCGATCATCATCGGCGATGTGAAAAGTTCCAAGCAGATCTATGATGATATTGCCAAGCGCGGCGGCAAGCCTCTTATGTGGAAAACAGGGCATTCGTTAATTAAGGCGAAGATGAAGGAAACGCATGCGGAACTGGCCGGAGAAATGAGTGGGCATATGTTCTTCAAAGACCGCTGGCTCGGTTTTGATGACGCCGTCTACGCGGCATGCCGGATCCTTGAGATAGCGGACAAGGCAAACGCGCCGTTCTCGTCACTCTTAGCCGATGTGCCCCAGTTGATTTCCACGCCGGAGATTCGTTTTGATGTGTCCGAGGCGATCAAGTTCAAGGTGGTGGCGCAAGCGGTTGCGGATCTTAAGAAAAAATATGAAGTGGTGGATATTGATGGAGCGCGGGTCCAATTTCCGGACGGATGGGGACTTGTGCGTGCTTCGAACACCCAGCCTGTGCTTGTGATGCGCTTTGAAGCCCAAACGCAGAAGCGTTTGGATGAGATCCGTGCGATCGTGGAGAATGAAGTCAAGACCGCGATCAGCGGGATGAGCTAATGCCCTGGGTGGTCCCAATACCCATGAATCGCCGTAAAACAAAGATGGGAGCCTTCCAGACGACGACGAAGGAAAAAAAATGAAAGCTTGGGCAGTGATTATGGCGGGCGGAAGCGGTACACGCTTCTGGCCGGAAAGCCGTAAAAATTTCGCAAAGCAATACCTCAGTCTCTTTGGCCGTAAAACACTCCTGGAACAGACCTTTCAGCGAATTATCCGGACCGTTCCTGCCTCCAGAGTCATTGTTTTTACATCCCAGGCAAAGGCAAATTATGCCGCGAAACTCCTCGGTATTCCGTGTTCCCAGGTCATCGGGGAGCCTGTCGGACGCAATACAGCGCCTTGTGCGGTATGGGCTGCTTCGCTTATTCTTAAAAAAGATCCCTCGGCGGTCATCGGAATCTTTCCATCGGATCATTACATAAAGGATAAAAAGGCTTTCACGAAGGCGTTGCGGGTTGGCTACACACAAGCGGATCAGACAGGTATGCCTGTGACGCTTGGCATCAAACCGGGATATCCCCATACGGGTTATGGCTATCTCAAAATGGGACAAAAAAAAGTTTTGTGTCAGGGTGTGCCGGTTTTTCATCTTCAACAGTTCTGCGAAAAGCCGAAGTTGTCTCTCGCGAAGAAGTATGTCCGGTCCGGAAAATATTTATGGAATGCCGGCATCTTCATCTGGCGTGCAGACTGCTTGTTGGAGACCGCGCGGCGTTATTTGCCCGCCGTCTTTAATCCTGTCGTCAAGATAGCCTCAGGGGATGTGCCAGCCAGCCGGATCAAAAACGTTTTTCAAAAAGTACCCGCGATTTCGATCGACTATGGGTTGATGGAAAAACTTTCCGGCCAGATATTGACCATCCCGGTCTCCATGGGCTGGAACGATGCGGGAAATTGGGCAATGCTCACGAAGCTTCTTCCCATGGATCCTCAGGGAAATGTTTCACTTGGAAAAACGGTTCTGGTCGAAAGTTCCGGGAATGTCATCAAAAGCAAAGACCGCCTGATTACAGCCATAGGTCTTAAAGATCATGTGGTTGTTGATGCCGGAGATGCGATTCTGGTGTGTCCGATGCATGAAACGGAATCGATCCGTAAGATCGTGGCCGAACTCGAAAAACGAAAGTTAAATCATTTTTTATAAATCTTTCACATTCACAAAGGGAGGGCTTTTTATGAAATTTTCTTGCCAGGCTTTAGCGTTGGTATTTTTAGCATTGTCGTTCTCGGGGTGTTCGACATGCCATTGCAAGGATCGCGCAGCCGTTGCTCCGGCGCTTGTTGAAACAAAAGCTGTTGCATTGCCGGCGGTGCCCGTAAAAACAGAAGCGGTTGTGGTAAGGCCGGCAGAAGCGCCTGTGGCTGAAGCTGAAAAAATTCCGTCTGCTGTTTTAAAATAGTTTGAAATTTTAAGGAGAATAAAATGAGTCTGCTTCAAGCAACTGTGCTCGGTTTTGTTCAGGGCGTTACGGAGTTTTTGCCTGTTTCCAGTTCAGGCCATTTGGTTCTTTTCCAGACGCTTTTCAAGATGAAAGAGCCGATGATCGCATTCGATGTGGCGCTTCATGCGGCAACGCTTCTGGTGGTTGTGGTTTATTTCTGGAAGGACGTTGCGGAGGTCGTGTCGGATTTTTGGAACAGTATGACCGGCTTGATCTCAAGAAAAAGTGTTGAAACGTCCGGGATTCAGGCCCCGCATAAGGGACTTTGGATTTGCATTCTGATTACCATGATCCCGACCGGAATCATGGCAGTGCTCTTTAAAGACTTTTTTGAAAAAGCGTTCTCAAATTTATTTTTTGTCGTTTGCGCATGGCTCGTCATGGGGATCCTTCTGATCCTTAGCCGGCGGTTTCAAAAAGGCCAAAAGGATTTGTCCGTGATTCATTATGGCGATGCGTTCTGGATCGGTCTGGTGCAGGGAGTCGCGCTTATGCCGGGCATCTCAAGGTCAGGAAGCACGATCCTGGTCGGGTTGCTTTTAGGCCTTCGGAAAGAAACAGCCGCTAAATTTTCTTTTCTGATGTCCATTCCCGCGGTCCTAGCCGCCTGTGTGCTCGAACTGCGCCACGGAGCCGGTTTTTTTCTGGAGTATCCTGCCGCGTCTTTTGCGGGTTTTGCGGCCGCGGTTATTTCCGGTTATTTTGTCATCCGGTGGCTGATGTCACTGATCCAAAAAGGCCGCTTCTATCTTTTTGGTTTTTATTGTATTGCCGTGGGTCTTTTTTCGCTTGTGATGGTTGTGTTTTCATAAAAGTATGAAAACCGTCCGCTGTATCCTCAAACAAAGCAAGGAAAAGCCTGTCTGGAACCGTCATCCCTGGATTTTTTCGGGTGCGGTGGATCAGATTGAGGAAGGTTATGAAACCGGTGACCTTGCGCGTGTTTTTTCTGCCAAGGAAGAATTTCTCGGTATCGGATACCTCAACCCCGAATCGCAGATCGTCATCCGAATGCTCGCGTTTGAAGATATTTCGATTGATGAGCATTTTTTCAATCAAAAAATAATTGATGCGATTGAACTCCGAAAGGCATTTTTATCGCCGGAGACGAATGCCTACCGCCTGATTCATGCCGAAGGGGATTTTTTGCCGGGTCTCATTGCGGATGTTTACGGAGATTTTCTTGTCGTGGAATTCAACACGGCTGGGATCGACGTATGGAAGCCGGAGGTCGTGAGATGCCTTCAAAAACATTTTCCTTCGCATTCGATTTATGAAAGAAGCGACTCGGACCTCCGTAAGCGGGAAGGCCTCAACCGTTCGGTGGGCGTTCTTGTGGGGCATGAACCGGCACCTATCATCGAAATCAGAGAAAACGGAATGACGTTTGGCGCGGATATCCAGGGCGGTCAAAAGACGGGATTTTTTTTAGATCAGCGCGAAAACAGGTCAACGGTCCGTGATTTGAGCGGCGGCAAGAAAGTCTTGAATTGTTTCGCTTATACGGGCGGGTTTTCGGTGTGCGCGGTCAAAGGGGGTGCTAAAGAAGTCGTTTCCGTGGAATCTTCGGAATCCGCGGTAATGCTGGGTAGAAAAAATGATGAGCGGAATCAGATCCCTGCGGCCGTCCACACCTGGGAGCAACAGGATGTTTTTGATTATTTGCGTGCGGCTAATCGGGAATTTGACCTGATCATTCTGGACCCGCCGGCTTTCTGTAAGAATAAACAGCAGATTCAACAAGCCGCACGTGGTTATAAAGATATCAACCTGCAAGCTTTAAAACATATTCCAAGAGGTGGGTTGCTTTTCACATTTTCATGTTCTTCGTATATCACGCCTGATCTTTTTCAGAAAATTGTTTTTGGAGCAGCTGCTGATGCCAAAAGGAATGTTCGGATTCTCAAAAAAACTTCCCACGCATTCGACCATCCGATTAACATCTTTCACCCGGAAGGCGAATACCTCAAAGGTCTGCTTTGTGAGGTTATTTGATGAAAGCGATTCAACGGGTGTAGAATTCATGTTTGTTGGGTCGATGATAAAGAGCAAGGGAACCAATCAAGTAAGGAGCGGGAACAGATGATGGTCAGTACCGGAGTCAAAGGTCTTGATAAGGTAATCACTGGGTTGCAATTGGGAGATAATGTTGTTTGGCAGATGGACGCCCCGGAACAATATAAGGATTTTGTCGATCCTTTTGTCAAGAAGGCGTTGGAAGAAAAAAGAAGGCTTGTCTATATCCGTTTCGCTAACCACGAGCCCCTTTTGAAGGAAGGAAAGGACATCACGGTCTATCGACTGGACCCTCATGTGGGCTTCGAGCCTTTTTCCGCGCAGATCAATCATATCGCCAAAAAAGAAGGGGAAGGGGTCTTCTATGTTTTTGACTGTCTGTCGGACCTGCTCTCTGCCTGGTCAAATGACCTGATGATCGGTAATTTTTTTAAAATCACCTGTCCGTATCTTTTTGAACTTAATACGATCGCTTATTTTGGCCTCTTGCGCAGCCGTCACTCTTTTAAAACAGTGGCGCGTATTCGCGACACCACCCAACTGCTCATCGATCTGTATGATCACGACGGGGAATGTTACATCCATCTCCTGAAGGTCTGGAATCGTTACTCCCCGACCATGTTCCTGCCGCATGTCAAAGTCAAGGATCGCTTCGTTCCGATTGCCAACAGCGCGGACACCGCAAAACTTTTCTCCCATCTGTTCAAGAAAGGGGCCAAATCCGTTAAAAGGAATTTTGATTATTGGGACATGCTTTTTTTTAAAGCGGAGGATCTCGATGCGAATAAAAAGGCTTCGCATGCGGAAAAAAGCCAGATGCTGGACCAGCTTTGCAGGATTATTATTGTCCGGGATGAAAAGATCCAAAAGCTGGCGAAAGAAAATCTCACGCTGAAGGATTTTTTAGGCATCAAGGCAAGGATGATCGGAACGGGGTTTATCGGCGGGAAAACGGTGGGAATGTTGCTTGCGCGGAATATTCTGTTAAAAGAGAAGTCTCTGAAGGCGGAAAGATTTTTTGAGCCTCATGATTCTTTTTACGTCGGCGCGGATGTTTTTTACACTTATATTGTTGAGAACGGTTTGTGGAAAGAACATATGGCCCAAAGAACCAAAGAGGGTTATTTCGAGACGGCTCAAACGCTTCGGGGAAAATTGCTGGCCGGTATTTTCCCGGAGGAGATCAAGGAACAATTCCAGGAAATGATCGAATATTTTGGGCAGTCGCCGATCATTGTCCGTTCCAGCAGTTTGTTGGAGGATAGCTACGGCAATGCCTTTGCGGGAAAATACGAAAGTGTTTTTTTGGTCAACCAGGGAACTCCGGACGAACGGTATGCCAAATTTGTGGAAGCTGTCCGCCACATTTATGCCTCGACCATGAGTGAAGATGCCTTGGCCTACAGGTTACAGCGCGGGCTTGATCAATTGGACGAACAAATGGCGCTTCTCGTTCAAAGGGTCTCCGGATCCTATCATAAAGATTATTTTTTTCCGGACATGGCCGGTGTTGGCATTTCCAAAAATGTTTTTGTCTGGAAAAACGGACTGGATTCCGATGCGGGGATGTTACGGTTGGTGCTTGGACTCGGAACCCGTGCTGTTAACAGGGTCGAAGGGGATTATCCCAGGATCGTGGCCCTGGATGAACCTTTATTGAAGGCTTATGCGGGCATGGCGGCGGAGCACAGGTTTTCCCAGCATGATGTGGATGTGCTGGATGTCAAAGAGAATGCTCTGCGGACAGTCTCTTTTCAAAAGCTTCTAAAGGAACAGGTCGATATGAGTTTAGAACTGGTCGCGATCAAAGATGAAGAGGTCGCCGAAAAGGCGGCGGCCATGGGCGCGGAAGAAGAATCCTGGATCATTAATTTTGACCCTCTTGTTTCCCAAACAAAATTCTGCGAGACCATGCAAAAGATTCTCAAGACACTGGAAAAGGCCTATGGATATCCTGTTGATATTGAATTCACAGTCAATTTTAAAAAAGGCAAAGAGTTCCAGGTAAATCTCCTCCAATGCCGGCCGATGCAGACCAAGGGTTTGGGACATCGCGTCAAAATCCCGGATGCGATCGCCAAGGAAAAAACGCTTTTCAAGTCAGAAGCGAATTTTCTCGGCGGGAATATTTCCCAGATTATTGACAGGATTATTTATGTGGATCCCAAGGGCTATTGCGGTCTGGATGCTCAGTCGGACCGTTATGAAATCGCGCGTGTGGTCGGGGAACTCAACCGGCAGATCGGCGGCCGGGAGAAGATGGCTGTCATGCTTTTAGGCCCGGGGAGATGGGGGACGACGACGCCGTCCTTGGGGGTTCCCGTGTCTTTTGCGGAAATCAATCACATTACAGTCCTCGGCGAGATTGCCTTTGTCACGGAAAATGCGGCTCCGGAGATTTCATTTGGGACGCACTTTTTCCAGGATCTCGTGGAGACGGGGATTTTTTATGTCGCCCTTTTCCCGGATAATCCCGGTGTTTATATTGACCAGAAATTCTTTGATGCGATCCCGAAAACCCTCCGGAAACTCGCGCCGCAATATAAAAAGTACGAGGACATCGTCAAGGTGTTCGATGTAAAGAAACAGGAGCTCAAGATTGCCGCGGACATTGTCTCCCAAAAACTAATCTGCTATTTTCAGTGAAGTGTTTTTTCGGGTTAGTAAAATAGCAGAGCAAAACGGCTAGCTTTAAAGACAAGTACCCATTAAGGTAAGAGGACGACTTTTAGAGATTGTTTCGCTTCGGCGACGAGGCGGAAGCCTTCCTGGACTTTTTCGAGAGGGAGTTTGTGGGTGATCAGATCCCTCACGGGGATTTTGCCTGAGCCGATCAATTTTATCGCTTCTTCCAAATCCTCGGGTGCTGCCCCATAAGAAGATGTCACCGTCATTTCATTGCGCCACACGTCCACGGTCGGGATCTGGATGTCCGTTTCTGGGATTGCAAAAAGCAAAAGAGTTCCTTTCCGGTCAAGCGACTGGAAGGCCTGTTTGACGGCCGGCATGGCACCGGTACATAAAATGGCACGATCTGCTTTAAGCGGTGGCAGTGCCGTAGGCTTATAGACTTCATCCGCCCCGCAATCTTTGGCAATTTTAAGACGGGCTTCATCCATATCTGTTGTAATCACTTTAGCGCCTCTTGATTTTGCGATCCGGATGTTCAACAAACCGGAAATGCCGCTTCCCAAAATTAAAACAAGCTGTCCTTTCTTGATACCGGTGACGCGTTGGCCACGAACAGCGCAGGCCAAAGGTTCGATCATGGTGCCTTCCTCATAAGACATTTTCTTTGGGAGGACATAAACACCGCGTTCGACATTGATTTTCGGGACCCGAATGAATTCACTATAGCCGCCCGGATCGAAATTACCGGTGTGCAGTGTTTCGCAGGCAGTGTGATTGCCATTTTTGCAGTGTTTGCATTGATAACACGGGACATGATGGCTGACGAAAACCCGCTGACCGATTTTATATTTCGGTGAATCCGATTGAACGATGTCGCCGCTTATTTCATGGCCAAGGATGCGCGGGGCTTTTTTGATGCGATACCATTCCATGACATCCGTGCCGCAGATCCCGCTCGCTTTGACTTTGACAAGGATCTCACCTTTGCCGATCGCAGGCACGGGCCGTTCTTCGAGACGGACATCATGGTTGCAGTAATAAACCGCAACGAGCATCGTTTTTGGGATCATATTATTTTAAAATCCTAATTCATTCTGAGAACAGGCAGTTCATGAATGCCTGTCCCCTTTGAGAGTTTATTTTTTCCGTAGTTTGCCGCTGTTTTTGGTTTCGAGGAAAATTTTATAAGCTTCTTTGGCTGTCGCATTTTTATGAACGATCGCGTTCAGGGCCTTGGCCATGGGAACAGGATTCGGATTCTGCCAAACATTCCGGCCCAGGTTGATCCCGGCGGCGCCTTTTTGTATCCCGTCGGCGACAAATTCCAGCACTTCTAAATCGGTTTCGCACTTCGGACCGCCGGCCATGACCACTGGAACAGGACAACCTTTGACGACTTTATCAAAATCCTTTTCACACCAATAGGTTTTGACCACGCGGGCGCCGAGTTCCGCGCAGATGCGGCAACAGAGACCTAAATACCGGGCTTCTCGCTTTTCCATTTCTTTTCCCACCGCCGTGACCGCCATGACTGGAATCCCGAAGTCCTCACACTGATTGACAAGGTCCGAGAGATTGTTGAGAGTTTCTTTTTCGTAATCACTGCCGATAAAAACCGAAACTCCCACAGCATCAACATTCAGACGGACAATCTCTTCGATGGATGTCGTGACGATCTCGTCAGCAAGATCATGACCGACCATGCTCGTTCCGCCGGAGACTCTTAAAATAATGGGTTTTCCCATAGCCGGATCAATAGCTGCTCGAAGGGTGCCGCGGGTACAGAACAGCGCATCAAAATAAGGGATGAGCGGTTTGATGGTTTCTCCCGGTTTTTCAAGGCCGGTGGTGGGTCCCTGGAAATAACCGTGGTCGATCGGCATAAAAAAACCACGGCCGTTCGGCATGAGTTGATTCAATCGATTTTTCATTCCCCAGTCCATAGAGAGTCTCCTTAAATGAAAGCTTCACTTGTGGAGCAGCGTGAGCAAGTGATTTGCTTGAATTTAATCCGCCAATGTTTTGTGGCGGATTTTTAAAAATGATATTTGTAAAAAAAGGATTATACCTATAAAGACTGTAGCGGTCATGTTCTTTTAGAAGCTTTTAGAGGCGATATAGGCAACTTTACGCTTTGGCTTCCTGATTGTTTAGGTTATACTTCTGGCATCATGATTATCATTCATTGTGAAGAGTTAGGAAATCATGATTGTCCTGACTTCCTCATTAATGAAATCCAATGAAAGTCAGGGCCTATGACGAACGATATTACGATCAATACTGAATTCACCCCTAATCCGAATTCGCTGAAATTCAATGTCAGTGTGTCCCTATGCGATCACGGGCCTGTCCAGTTCGCCTCGTCCGCGGAATCCAAAAAGTCGCCACTGGCCGCGCAGCTTTTTGAGATCGAGGGCATCAAGGAAGTTATGATCGGACCGGATTTTGTCACCGTGACGCGGCAAGAGAACATTGTGTCGTGGGGGCCGCTAATCCCTCGTGTTTCAGAGACCATACGGGAATATCTCTGCTGCGGCAAGTCAGGTCCCAAGGTTTGTCAAAGTTGCGCGGATGTTGCCAGTCCTCATTCGGATGTAGAGAAGCGTATCCTTGAGGTGTTGAATGAGCATATCCGTCCGGCGCTGGCCAATGACGGCGGGGATGTCCGGTTCTGCGGCTATGAGAACGGGATCGTGAAGCTTCATCTGAAGGGTGCTTGCGCGGGTTGTCCGAGTGCCATGATCACGCTGAAGATGGGTATCGAAGCCTACCTGAAAGAATATATCCCCGAAGTTAAAGAAGTCGTTCGCGTCTGATAACCCTCACCTTACGCAATACAAGCTACAAGACGGAAAATGTTTGCGTAACATGTTGTGAACACCCTTTATCGTTTTCTCAAATAGCCGATACTTTAATCAGTGAAATTCACAATTGAGGAGAGAATACGTGCCAAATAATTCCTCGCGTATTTTTTATCAATAATGAAGCCAATTCTTAGCGCCTTTTTATTGCTTGTTCCCTTTATTTTTGGGATTTTGCTTTACATTAAGACAAACCGAAAACCGCTTATTTCCCATGCTTTCTGCATGGGATTTTTTTTGATGCTTGTGGCCCAATTAGCTGAATTTGCGATCCAACAAAACTTTAATTGCTATCTTGTAAATCGATGTCCTGATTTCCGACTAAAAATCTTTGTATGGCTGCTATGTGTGGGGGTGGAGGAGATCGTGAGATGCGGGGCGGTCCTTGTGGAGATATTTCGCTCAAATTTTTTGAAGGGGCCTAAAGAAGGGATCCTTTATGCGGTTTCCGCGTCTCTTGGTATGGTAGGCTGGGAAAATATGAACTACTTTTTCTTTATCTTTCCATCTTACCCTGTCTTATCTACATCATCACCATTTATCCAGTATGCAGCAAAAACAGGCATATTGGCGACGATAGTCGGGCCAATTAATCGTTTAGGGTTACCACTTGTTGCGCACGTTACTTTTGGAGTCGTATTAGGATACTTCTTAGGAATAGCCAAAGCAGAGAAAGATCGTCGTTTTTTTTGGATTACAATGGGCATGAGTGTCTCATTTTTAATGCATTTTGTTTACAATTTTTTGGATGAGATCATAAAGAAACTATTTTTTAATCTATCAGATCTTATTAGTGGTGGTGTGCAGTCCATTGTGAAATTAGCTGTGTTTGCTATCGAAGTTTATATAGCGTTTCAATTGATAAAAAAGGCAAAAACAAAGGAGACTTTACCATGATTTCAGAAAAACCGTCCTTTTTGGGATTCATTCTTTTTTCATTAATGCTTGCCGGGGGTCTTTCTGTTATTTCAGCCATGATCTTAATTACAACAAGAAATAATTTTCCGGCTAATCAACCCGTGATGATTACGGCTTTAGATGCTGCTTTGGGGCTGTTTCTAGCGTTTCTTGCTTGGGGGATTGATCACGGAAAAGGTTTCTACCGGAAATATCTTGTCGGTTTGTTTGTGATCGTTCTCATGGAACTGATTATTAAATGGGTCTGTTTGATTCTTTATTTAGGAAAATTTGGTGATTATATATTTTCGTTAGTGCCTTCTTCTGCTTTTTTCATACTGGTGACAATTTATTTTTGCCGAAGAAATGTGGTGCAATTTTTAGATCATGAGGATCCTGCGGCGGATGGGCTAGAAGCAACCACATCTCAAAAAAGTTGGAAAAAACCACTAGGCATTTCAATACAAATTGCGGGGATCGCACTCGGTGTTTTGTTTGGCGCAGAAAAAATAGGTACTTCATTTTACTTGCCCACTCTTTTATTCTTTGGAGGACTTTTAGGCGGAGGTTTTCTATATCGCTTTGGCAAAAAATAACATTAAAACAGAATCAGATTGAATGCCATCGAAAGGAGATTCTATTTTTCGACCTTTATCGATTACTGTTATCTCATGGTTTATCATCAGCTCAAGCGTGGCAGGATTTTTTCTCACTATAGGCAATTTTAATAAAGCCATAGAACAGCGCAATTTCTTTTGGGTCTGTTTTTACATTATCGCGCCGGGCGTAGCGATGCTCTCTGGTTTTTTCATGCTTCAAGGAAAGAATTGGGCTAGATTTCTTTATGTTATTTGGAGTTTTTTTATTTCCATGGTCCCACACTTACTTTTGAGAGAACTAAAGGCTGGAGTAATTGTGCTGATTATGATTTATGTTTTCTTGTTCCTTCCAAACGCTAATCGATATTTTTCAAGAAAAGAAGAGAGTTCGTTGCTGTGACATTTCATTTTGATGAGAATAAATTTTTGTTGAATCAAAAGGTTTTCACAATTGGGTCCAAGTACGATGTTCTGGATGAGAGTGGACATCCGTTGTGCTATCTCAAACAAAAAATCTGGACGCTTAAGCGGCATGTTGATGTCTATGCATCCGAGACATCTGAGAATGTTTTGATGAGAATTGTGCAGGATCGCATCTTCACACTATTTACAAGTTTTTCTGTTATTGATGAGGCTGGCCAGTTAGTAGGAAGGATTTGTCAGAAATTCTCTCTCTTTAGGCGAACCTACGGTGTGAAAAGTTTTGCAGGGGAAGAAATTGCAACTGCGGAGCAAGATGTTGTGTCTTCCGTTCTTGGTGCTACAAGCAGAGGTTATGTACGCGACTTGGCGAATTTTAATATCATGATGAAGGGTGAGCAAATAGGAGTTTTTAATCGCAAACTTATGCTCTTTGATCGGTATGTTATGGATATTTATGATGATCCGGTAAAGAGGTTGGACCGGCGATTGGCATTAGCATTAGCCGTAATCTTAGATTTAGGTGAAGATCGGTAATTAAAAGTAAAACGGAGGGTCTTATGGCAAAGAAAATACTTCGGAAATTAAGCACAAGTAAAGTGACAACATTCAAAATCAAAAATCGTCGCGGGTATGCGGCTATTTGTATGGGGAATCTGACCGAGGGGAATACTGTCGGGATTGCGATGGCGCGCATGGCCAAAGCCGTGAAGAGGATGGGATATCTTTTGGCGTAAAAGCGCCAAAGTAACAAAGTCACACGCCACAAGGCCACATGTAAAGAATTATTCTGTGGCGTGTGGCTTGAGTCATGTGGCGTTGGTTATTTGACACCCCTCGCTTCATCCTATAAGATACAGAAAATTCAAAGGTTGCGGAGAACTCTTTTAAAGTGAAGAAAACACGTGTTTTTAGCGGCACCCGACCTACTGGTAAGCTCCATCTCGGGAATCTTCTCGGTGCGCTTGAAAATTATAAAAAACTCCAGGGACAGGACGCGTTTTTCATGATTGCTGACTTGCACGCCCTGACGACTGAGTACGAGTCCAAAACAACAATCGCGCAGAATGTGATGGAAGTTGTGATCGATTATCTGGCGAGCGGTCTAGATCCGGAAAAGTGTACCTTTTTTGTGCAAAGCGAAGTTCAGGAGCACGCGAGTCTTTCGCTATTGCTTTCCATGATCACGCCGTTGGGATGGCTGGAGCGGAACCCGACTTACAAAGACCAGTTGCAGGAACTCAAGGGGAAAGACCTGAACACGCACGGTTTTCTAGGGTATCCGGTTCTGCAGGCCGCGGATATCATGCTTTACAAGGGGGAAAAAGTGCCGGTTGGAGAAGACCAGTTGCCGCATTTAGAGCTGACGCGTGAAATTATCCGTCGATTTTTTTATTTATACAAAAAAAATATTTTTCCGGAACCCGAAGCCGTTCTAACTCAGGTGCCGAAGGTGCCGGGATTGGACGGTCGCAAAATGAGTAAAAGTTACAATAATTGTATTTATCTGGCGGACTCGCGCGAAGAGGTGACAAAAAAGATCCGTGGGATGATGACGGATCCGGCACGCAAGACCAAAGAAGACAAGGGACATCCGGAAGTTTGCCCGGTGTTTTTTTATCACAAGCTTTTAAATCCTGAAAGAGTAGAAGGCGTAGCCCATGAATGTCGGAATGCGTTACGCGGGTGCGTGGAATGTAAAATGGAAATGGCGACGAAACTGAATGAATTTTTAGATCCCATTCGGGAGAGACGTGAATCATGGATGAAGAAAAAAACGGAAGTCAGGCAGATCCTGGACCAGGGAGCCAAGAGGGCGCGGGAAATAGCGAGCCAAACTCTCAGGGAGACCATGGAAGCCATGGGGTTGGTAGCGTAGTCTCCTCCTCCGTTCCTGAGCCGGCGGTGACACAAGTTCCGGATAATCAGGGCACGGAAAAAGGGATCAACCCGCTTCACGTCAAGATTGCCGCATACGACGGGCCGCTCGATCTTCTTTTGGACCTTATCAAGAAGAACGAGATGAACATCTATGACATCGCGATCGCGGAAATCACGAAACAGTATCTGGATTACCTGCACACGATGAAACAGCTGGATCTTGAGGTCGCCGGGGAATTCATCGTGATGGCGGCGACGCTGATTTACATCAAGTCCAAAATGCTTCTTCCGACCGAAAAAGACGAAGAAGACAGTGAAGGGGAAGACCCGCGCGCGGAACTGGTTCGCAAACTGCTGGAATATCAGGCGTTCAAGGAGGCGGCCAAGGAACTTGGGCTGTTACAGACCGAGCGCGGCAAGATGTTCACGCGCCAGATCTCGGATTATTATCTTGGCGAATTAGAACCTGAAGATATCGGGATCGACAGCTTCAGCGCGAATTTTTTCGATTTGATCGTCGCGTTTCAGAATGTCCTTTCGAAAAAAGAGGCGAAACGGGATCACGAGGTCTTTGAAGAAGTTATTTCGATCGAGGAAAAGATGATCGAGATCCAATCTTACCTCGCGGAAAAAAAGAGGATCAGTTTCAACGATCTTTTTTCAGAACAGTGGACACGCAACGAACTCATCGCGACATTCCTCGCGGTGCTTGAACTTGTCAGAACGCGGTTTGCGTGGGTGCGCCAGGAAAAGCAATTCGGCGAGATCATCATTGAAAAAAGAGAAGGGAATGATATAAAGGTCGTTCCAGAAGCTTCCGGAGAAACAGCCTGATTTTTAAAAAGTAAAAGAAAAGGATGGATACTTTCAATAGCCCTCAACAGTCAACCCATAGCGAAGATATCACATGGCGTGTTTGCGGAGCAAGTTGAATAAAAAGTCATGAAACCAACAGCGGCACAGGAACGGGAAAAGCAGGCCAAAATGAAGGCCTTGCGCAAGGAACTTGACCGGGAGATCCAAGACCAACTCGAAGAAAGTAAGGCGGCCGAAGACCTTGTGGAAACTCCCAAGTTTGAAATGGAAGCATTGCGGGAAGAAGACCTGCAAGATCCCCAAAAAGCCAAGCAAGTTGTTGAAGCCCTGATTTTTGCCTCGTCCAAGCCGCTGACTCCGGCCGAGATTCGCAAAGTCACCAAAGTTTTAAATGTTTCCCAAATCGAGGCGATTGCGGCGGAGCTTAAGGAAGATTATCAGAAAACGGAACGCTGTTTTGAGCTTTTGGAGATCGCGGGTGGTTATGAGATTTCGACCAAAAAAGAATTTGCGCCCTGGATTCTAAGGATTGAGCTTCAACGTAAGGCCAGGCAAGCCACGCAGTCGGCGCTTGAAAGTCTGGCGATTCTGGCTTACAAACAGCCGCTGACACGCGCTGAGATCGAAGCCCTGCGAGGCGTCGATACGACCGGCGTGATCAATACGCTTATGGAAAAGGGATTCATCAGGATTGTCGGAAAAAAAGAGGTTCCGGGACGGCCGTTTCTTTATGGTACGACCGAGAAATTTTTGGAGCATTTCGGTTTAAAAGCGCTGCAGGATCTTCCGAGCATTGATGAGATCAAACAGATGGTGGAGAGTTCTGTGAAGAAAGAAGACCTTTTAGGAACGACCAAGATGGTGGATATCCCGAAAGAGGAACAGGCGGCTTCCTCGGAGGAGAAACCTCAAGAAATAGAAATGCCTCATGAACAAGAGCAAGAGGGAGTGACTGAAAATGGACCTGAGCCAAATACGCAAGAAGATTGATGAACTAGATCAGAAGATAGTCGGGTTGTTGAACGATCGCACAAAACTTGCGCTTGAGATCGGCAAAAAAAAGCTCGAGGCAGGCAAGGAAGTTTATGCCCCGGAGCGGGAAAGCGAAATCTACCAAAAAATCGATCGTTTAGCTGAAAAAGGTGTTTTGCCGAAGGATGCTTTGAAGGCGGTTTATCGCGAAATCATGTCCGCTTTGCTCGCTTTAGAAAAACCGTTGACCATTGCCTATCTTGGTCCTGAAGCGACCTTTACTCATTTGGCTTCTTTGTCAAAATTCGGGACGAGTGTTCACTATCGCCCTTGTGTCAGCATCAATGAAGTATTCCGTGATGTTGAGCAAGGTCGCGCGGATTACGGGGTCATTCCCATCGAGAATTCCATAGAAGGGGCTGTGAGCCATACGCTGGATATGTTTATTGATTCGGATCTGAAAATCTGTTCGGAAATTTATTCCGAGATCTCGCATTTCCTGATGTCCAATGCGCCAAGCTTAAAGCAGATCCGGCGGGTTTATTCCAAGGCTGAAGTGTTTGGCCAGTGTCGCCTGTGGCTTGAAACAAATCTTCATCATGCCGAGTTGATGGATGCTTCCAGTACGGCCGCAGCCGCAAAACGCGCGCAAAACGAAGACGGTGCGGCGGCGATCGGTTCCAAATTGGCGGCCACTTTATACAATCTGCCGGTTCTGGCCGAAGGGATTCAGGATTTTGCGCAAAATGTGACGCGGTTTCTTGTGATTTCCAAGCAGGTGCCGGCGCCGACGAAACATGATCGCACCTCGATCCTTGTATCCATTCGTGACAAGGTAGGAGCGCTTTATGAAATGCTAGGCCCTATCCGGAAATACAAGGTCAACATGACCAAGATCGAATCGCGGCCGTCCAAGAAAAAGGCCTGGGACTATTACTTCTATATCGATTTCGAAGGACATGTCCATAATGCCAGGATCCGCAAGATGCTCGCGGACATGGAAAAGAACGTAAAATTCATCAAAGTACTCGGTTCTTATCCGATTTCGGGTAGTCCGAGGGATTAAACCCATAGTGACGAACGGCGCATCATCCATCACTCATTTTTTAAAAATAACATGATACCATTCAAAAAAAATATCCAGAATATCAGTCCTTATGAGCCCGGGAAGCCGATCAAAGAGCTTCAACGGGAGTACGGGATTCGAAATGTCACCAAGCTGGCATCGAATGAGAATCCCCTCGGTCCTTCGGGCAAGGCCATCCGTGCCATGCGAAGAGCGATTCGTGATGCGCATCTTTATCCGGAGGGAAGCTGCTACTATCTGCTTAATCGTTTGGCGCAAGAATTGAAGCTGGATTCCGGACACATCATTTTTGGAAACGGTTCCAATGAGATCATCGAGCTTTTGGCGCGTGGATTTTTATCGGAAGGGGATGAAGTCATCTCTTCCGAGAAAACCTTTTTGGTTTATCCGATCCTCAGCCAGGTTTGCGGCGCGAAATTCCGTGCGGTGCCCATGAAGGACTACCGTTATGACCTTCAGGCCATCCTTGAAGCGATCACGCCGAAAACAAAGCTTATCTTCATCGCAAATCCGAACAATCCGACCGGGACTTATGTGACGGCTGGTGAGGTCGAAGACTTTCTCGCCAAGGTCCCGGAGCATGTCGTGGTCTGTTTTGATGAAGCGTATGTTGATTTTGTGGATGCCGAAGATTTTCCGAAAATGCTTTCTTATATTAAAAATGAGCATTCCAATGTTGTCGTGCTTCGGACCTTTTCCAAGGCCTACGGGCTTGCCGGCCTCCGCATCGGCTACTGCCTGGCATCCAAGGAGATGGTGGCTTATCTTCACAAGATAAGACAGCCGTTCAACGTGAATTCGATCGCGCAGGCCGCAGCGACAGCGGCTTTAGATGATGAATTTTTTCGGTGGCGCACCAAATGGCTGGTACTTCGCGGTAAAAAATTTTTCTACCGCCGATTCAAGAAATTAGGATTAGAATATTTACCGACCCAAGCCAACTTCATTCTTGTGAATGTGAGAGGCGATGGCCAGGAGATTTTTCAGGATCTGCTTCGTAGCGGGATGATTGTCCGGGCGATGAATGCGTATAACCTGCCGGATTGGATTCGAATCACGATCGGACGGCGCAGCCAGAATGTACAGCTCGTCAAACTATTGAAAGCGTCTCTAAACAGAAAAGCTGTTTAGATCATACAACGCACAACGAAAAAACGCATTGTTTGTGATGGAATGTCGTGCTGAGAAACGCTCTAAGCAGATGAAATATTTTGAGTCGAGTCGTTTATAAGGAGAGCAAACCACATGATCATTGTTCTTAAGAAAAATGCAACGCCGCAAGAACTGGAACACATCTGTCAAAAGGTTCGTGAACTCGGGCTGACACCGCAGGTGTCACGAGGCATCGAACGGACGGTGATCGGTGTGATCGGACAAGAGGAAAAACTCCAGGTCCAGCCGCTGGAGGCTTTTCCAGGTGTCGAATCGGTGATGTCGATTCTCAAGCCGTATAAACTGGCGAGCCGCGATTACAAGAACGAAAACACGGAATTTGAAATGACGCATGGCGTGAAAGTCGGGGCCAAGAAGATTGTGGTGATGGCCGGGCCGTGTTCTGTGGAAAATTATGATATGCTTCTTCATCTTGCCAAGTCCGTCAAAAAAGCGGGTGCAACGTTTCTTCGGGGCGGGGCTTTTAAACCCCGCACTTCGCCCTATTCCTTTCAAGGATTGGGAGAGGAAGGTTTAAAGTATCTTCGGCAGGCAGCGGATGAAACCGGGCTTTTGGTTGTGACCGAAGTGATGGATACACGCCAAGTGGAGCTCGTATCGCAATACGCGGATATGCTTCAAATCGGGGCACGGAATATGCAGAACTTTGATCTTCTCAAGGAGTGCGGGATGACGAAAAAACCGGTCCTTCTCAAACGGGGCCTCAGCGCTACGGTGAAAGATCTTTTGATGTCTGCCGAATATCTTCTCTCCCGAGGAAATTTTAAGGTCATGCTTGCCGAGCGCGGGATCCGGACTTTCGAGACCGCAACCCGTAATACACTGGATCTCAATGCGATACCGGTCATCAAAAAAGAAACACATCTGCCAGTACTAGTGGATCCGTCGCATGGCACCGGGTACAGGGATTTTGTAACCCCTATGGCAATGGCTGGTGTGGCAGCCGGGTGTGATGGGCTCATGGTCGAAGTCCATCCCTGTCCGGAAGAAGCGAAAAGTGACGGCGAACAATCGGTAGTACCGGGTCAATTTGAGGAAATGATGAGAAAAGTCCGCCTTGTGGCCCAAGCGGTCGATCGCGACATTTGATGTGCGTCATGAGAAACGGTCACTGTACACTGTAAAAGCTGCCGCTTGTGCGTTTTGCCTTGAGACTTAAACCAGTGACAAGGATGATAAAGCCTATGTTTAAGAAGATTGCAATTATAGGATTGGGACTGATGGGCGGCTCACTGGCTGCTGCCTGCCGGGAAAAATTGCCAAAAACGCGGATTGTCGGGATTACCCGTAACCGCAAAGCGCTTTCCTTTGCTAAAAAAAACAAATGGATCCACGAGGGATCGCGTGAGTTACGTTCGGGCGTCCAAGATGCGGATCTTATCGTTCTATGCACACCAGTCGATACTTTTCCCTGTTATCTCAAAGAAATCGACCGTTTCTGTAAAAAAGGAACTTTGGTCACGGACGTTGGTAGCGTCAAGGCCTCCATTCAAAAAGAGGTCCATAAAAGGCACTGGCGGCATCTTTCCTTTGTTAGCTGCCACCCGATGGTGGGTTCTCATGAGCGTGGGATCCGGGTGTCGCATCCGGCTCTTTATGATGATGGATTGATGATTTTGGTGCGTGACAAGAGAACATGTTTGCGCAGCTACAAGAAGGTAAAACAATTCTGGAGCCGTTTCAGCGGAAGAATCGTGGAATTAAGCCCGAACATGCATGATAAACTTGTGGGGGAGGTCAGCCATTTGCCGCATGCCATCGCTGTTTGCCTGATGCATACGGTTTCTAAGCCTGCGCTGAAACTTGCCTCGGCGGGTTTTCGGGATACGACGAGGATCGCAGCGTCCGATCCTTCGATCTGGGAGCCGATTTTTAAAGCCAATCAGAAATTTATTTTGCAGGACCTGAACCGCTTTGAACGGACCCTTAAAATTTTTAAAAGAAATCTTTCCGCAAGCAATCCCTATCCGTTGGTTCGTTTTCTGGATCGCGCCAAAAAGATTCGTTGTTCGATTTGAATTTTAAGAGATTCGTTAAAATTTACTCTTCCCAAGATAGGAATCTATGCTATAATCCCTTTGTTCGCGCTGATTTCAGCAAAAGCCCAGGCGCTTTATGATGAAAGGGAAGCAACAGCGCGGATACCCATTTTCATGCAATCCTAATGGAAAGGGTACTCTCAAGGAGGTTTTTCCCTTATGCATTCCCAATTTTCAGAGCTGTACGAGAAGTCTTTAAGCCGTGATATTTTAGTCGGCGAGGTTGTTAAAGGAACGGTGATTGCCGTCCACGACCGTGAAGTCGTGGTGGATATCGGCTATAAGGCCGAGGGTATTTTGGCTAAAGATGAATTCCTGCAGCCGGAAACGCTGACGGTAGGTTCCGAGGTTGAAGTTCTTTTCGAAGGCTTTGACGATGTGGAAGGGAGTGCCATTTTATCCAAAAGGAAAGCCGACAGGCAAAAAACATGGAATGATATTCTTTCGAATGCCGAAGAGGGTGCCATTGTGGAAGGACGCATTTCGCGTAAGGTCCGCGGTGGTTTCATGGTCGATATCGGCATGGAGGCCTTTTTGCCGGCATCGCTCGTGGATATTAAACCTGTCCGTAATCAGGATGCCTTTATCGGATTGCAGAGTAAATTTCTCGTCGTCAAGATCAATCACAAACGCAAAAATGTCGTTGTATCCCGAAAAGATCTCCTTGAGAAAAGCCGCAACGAAGCTCGAACGGAAAAGCTCAGCACGCTGAAGGTCGGGCAAGTTGTTAAAGGTAAAGTGAAAAACATTACCGATTTCGGCGTTTTCATCGATCTTGGCAATCTTGATGGTCTTCTTCATATCACCGATATGAGTTGGGGACGCGTTTCGCATCCTTCGGACCTTGCAAAGCTCGGGGATGAAATCGAGGTGGTGGTCATTGCCATTGATCAGGCGAAACAGAAGATTTCCCTTGGTCTCAAGCAAAAAGGTTCAGATCCTTGGGGAACGGTCGATCAACGCTATTCCATCGGCAATCAGGTTTGCGGGCGTGTGGTGAATATCCTTCCTTATGGTGCATTCGTGGAACTGGAACCCGGTATTGAAGGGCTTGTTCACATCAGTGAACTTTCCTGGACCAAACGGGTGAATCATCCCAGTGAGATTCTCTCCATCGGGATGGAATTGGATGTTGTCATTTTGAGTCTGGATAAAGAAGCTAAAAAGATTTCTCTGGGCGCCAAGCAGGCACAGGAAAATCCTTGGACTGCGGCAGCCAATAAGTATCAAGTCGGCAATCGTGTGACCGGGACGATTCGTAATTTGACGGATTATGGCGCGTTCATTGAATTAGAGCCCGGCATTGAAGGACTTCTTCACGTTTCGGATATTTCCTGGACGCATAAGGTCGCCAAACCGTCAGATGTTCTTAAAAAAGGTGATCCGGTCGAGGTGATGATCCTGGCGGTGGATACGGAAGCAAAGAAGATTTCCCTCGGCATGAAACAGCTTACCGATGATCCGTGGGTGGATCTTACGAAGAATTTTTTAACGGGCCTCGAACTCCAGGCAAAGATCACGAGGATTGTGAATTTCGGACTTTTCGTGGAACTGGACAACGGGCTTGAAGGGTTGATCCACGTTTCTGAAATCCCTGATTGTTCGGGACAGGATCTCGCCAAGCAATATAAAATTGGCGATACCCTTCGCTGCAGTATCCTGAATGTCGACCAAGAAGGCCGCAAGATCGCATTGACTTGCAAGAACGAATCCCTAAGTGCCTGATCCAAAAAAGATGACGAATCCCCAGCACCGACGAGTCGTCATTACTGGTTTGGGGGTCGTTTCCCCGATCGGTTCCGGGAAAGAAACTTTTTGGAAAGCGCTGGTCGAGGGGAAAAGCGGTATTTCCAACATCACCTCGTTTGATACATCTGCTTTTACAACGCGTTTTGCCGGTGAGATCAAAGATTTCCAACCTACGTCATATATCCTTCCTAAAAAACTCAAACGCATGGATCGCACCACCCAATTAGCGGTTGTGGCCTCTAAAATGGCAGTTCAAGACGCGGGTCTCGATTTCCAGCAAAACGGTGGACGGGAAAGAACGGGCGTCATCATCGGAACGGCCCTTGCCGGTGTCGGTTATATCTTGGAACAATCGGTGATTCTTATGCAAAAAGGCCCTATGCGGCTTAATCCCTTTACGGCCCTGGCGTCTTTTCCGGACGCTTGTGCCGGGAATGTTTCCATTGAATTGGGTGTAACCGGTCCGAGTTTTTCGATTGCTACCGCGTGCTCTTCAGCGTCTGACGCATGCGGCTATGCCTTTGATGCGATCCGGAGCGGCGATCTGGATTTTTTGATCATGGGTGGGGCGGAGGCCACTATTTTCCCGGGGATCGTGGCATCTTTTTGCGTTGCGCGTGCTCTTTCCACACGAAATGATCAACCGGAAAAAGCATCGCGTCCGTTCAGTATGGACCGTGACGGATTTGTGATCGGAGAAGGTGCCGGCATGTTAGTGCTGGAGGAGTATGAGCACGCGAAAAAACGTGGCGCTCACATTTATGCTGAGATTCTTGGCCACGGCATGACCTGCGATGCTTATCATATGACGGCGCCGGACCCGGAAGGGCGGGAAGCAAGCCGCGCCATGCAACTTGCGATGAAACACGCGGGGATTGGGCCGCAAGAGATTGATTATATCAATGCCCACGGCACCTCCACGCCTCTGAATGACAAGACCGAAACCCTGATCATCAAAAAAGTGTTCGGGTCTCGCGCCTATGAAATCCCTGTCAGTTCTGTCAAATCCATGATCGGGCATTTGATCGGTGCTGCCGGCAGTGTCGAGCTCATCGCCGCACTCCTTGCCATGCAACACCAGGTCATTCCGCCGACCATCAACTACACAAGCAAAGATCCTGAATGTGACTTGGATTATGTGCCGAATACGGCGCGGGAAGCCAAACTTCGGATTGTGATGAAGAATTCCTTTGGCTTCGGCGGGAAAAATTCCATCCTTATCCTCAAAAAAGTCTAACCTTATCAGCCTATCGAGTATAGCTGATTGCCTATAGCCGTTGCTATGAGCTTTAAAGAACTTCTTCGTTGATTTCTTCGGCGGGATTTGCTGCTGTGCGATTCTTTCGGTGGGAAATAGTATCAACACCTGAACCATCGAGGATGCCGCGTTTGGATGCTTCAATAAAGGCCACCATATGCGCTACTTCTTTGCTCTTGAGATCCCGCTTGATCGTTTCCAAAGCCTGACTGACATTCATCCCTGAGCGGTAAAGGAGTTTGTAGGCTTCCTTGATCTCCATGCGGACCTCGGGGCCGATGCCCGCGCGTCTCAAGCCGACTACATTGATCCCCTGAGCGATCGCAGGACGCCCGCCGCAAATAACGTAGGGAGGAATATCTTTATTAATCGCTGAAAGGGCGCTGACCATGGCAAGCGTTCCGATGCGCGTGAATTGGTGGAACCCTGTCATGCCGGAAAGGAACGCGCGATCCTCCACCTCACAATGGCCGGTCAGCGATGCCTGATTGACCATGATGATATGGCTGCCGAGATGGCAGTTGTGCGCGATATGGCAGTAAGCCATAAAAAAATTCGAATCACCAATGATCGTAGCCGTACCTTCCTTGGTGCCGCGATGGATCGTGACAAACTCCCGGATTTCATTTTTATTCCCGATTTTTGTGAAAGTTTCTTGTCCCTGGTAGGCCAGATCCTGAGGGGCATGGCCGAGCACGGCATTCATGTGGATTGTATTGTAATGACCGAGTTCGGTGCCCCGAGCGAGATAAGCGCCGGCCATGATCTTATTATGACCGCCGAGCTTCACCCCATCTTCAATAATGACATTGGGACCGATGGTGTTGTTAACCCCAATTTCGACGTTTTTACCGATTATGGCTGAAGCATGAATTTCTGACACGGTTCCAATCCCTTTCAATGTCTGCGAAGTGGCCCCCATACGGATCAACTATAAAAAAATCTAAAATTGTAATGGTCGGAATTATAACATAGGAGATAGCACGTAAAAAATACCTTTTTAACACTCAGTGCTAAATCGGGTTTATTGCCACCCGAGGTCAATGTGTCGATTTTAATCCTTGGAGTTGTCAATAAGTGCTTCCAGAGGCTAAATGTTGCTATAAATGGCTATGGAGTATATCTCGATCTCATAACCCGTTATAAAATAAGGTGTTGCAAACTAAAAAAAAGTAAAATAAATTGAATCCCTCTCTTGAAAAATCGAATCTCATCGAGTATATTTTCGCATACTTTTTTTAAGCCTGAGAAAACACAAGAAAATCTATTTTGAAATCAGAAAAGAAAAACTCCCTTCACGTATAGAATGGATTACTGAATGATTCGACAAAAAACATTCAAATCGTTCATCGCGTCTTTCACGGCCTTTACTTTTTTCTTCACGAGTCTCGGTTTTAATGGTTCTCTTTTTGCCGCGGCGACCATGCCCGAAGTATCCCTGCCTTATCAGGCTGTTTTAGGCCAGAATATTCGCATTTCGCTTCCGCAAGATATCGGCAAAATCGAAAATTTGAAAATCGGAAAAAGCGGTCTTCCGGTTGTTTTCCACATTCAAACCGCGCACGGACACTATCAGGCCCAAAAACAAATCCAAGCCATTCTGAAACATTTGGATCAGAATTATGGCGTGAAGACAGCGTTGGTCGAAGGCAGTGCTTTCAAGCTCAATCCGGAAATCCTGCGTTTCTTTCCTTCCGACATGGATCTGACCTTGAAGATTGCCGATGAACTCACCAAGCAAGCGCTTGTCAAAGGCCCGGAGCTTTATCTGCTTGATTCCAAGGGCAGTCAGGCTTTCGGTATCGAAAAGGCCGAAGCCTATCGCGCAAACCGTGCGTCCTTTGTCGACGTTCTAGAAGAGCAGAAAAAAACAGGTCAGTTTCTCGCCGATATGAACATGAGTATCGAGCGCCTTTCAAGTCATTATCTGAGTAAAGACCTTCGCGATTTTCTCAAACGCCTTGAATCTTTCGAAAAGAACCAACTGCCGTTTGAGCAATGGCTTTCTTATCTTAAGGAGGAAGCCCAAAAACGTCTGAATGTCGATTTGACGCAGACGGGTTATCAGGTCGAATGGCCGATGCTTGTCCGCCTTTTTAAGGTTCAAGAACTCTCTCGAAAACTAGATAAGCAGGCTTATCAGAAGGAAAAAGACTTGTTTCTCAAAGCCATCCGTTCTATTTCAAAAACCACTTATGCAGAGATTGAAGCACTTCTGAACAATCCCAATCTTGCCCGCCAGTTGCCGGATCCGGAAACCAGTCTTTTGTTCGAGGACATGGTTCGTCAACTGCCGCGTCAGTTTAATTATGAGGCCTTTCCGAATGTGCGCTACTATGCCGGTTGTTTGATCCTTCAAAGCGAGATAAAGGCTGTAGGGCTTATGTCGGAGACCCAAAAGCTTACGGATCTTATCACTCGGAAACTGACCCGAAATAAAGAGGAACACAAGCTTTTAACCCTTTTAAAAGACCACCGTCTTCTTCAGAAACTGTTTGCTCTGGAGTTACTGCCCGCCGATTACGAACAAATCCTCGAACGGGGGATGACGGATGCCGGATGGAGCTTAAAACCCTCCGAACTTGTCAAACGCTTTAGCCCTGCTATTTTCCAACCTTCGTCCAATATCCGAAGAGTCAAAGATGTAGCATTTACCCACATCGCCGATCTCGACATCCTTTTCAACAAGGCTATGAAATTTTATAAAGGTGTCAAAATGCGCGATGCACTTATGGAACAGATGATCGAACAGCGTCTCCAGGAGACAGGCGCCACGAAAGTCGCGGTCATCACCGGGGGCTTTCACTCCGGGCCTTTTCAGGATTATTTCTCGAATAAAGATTATACGTACGCGCTCATTTCTCCGAAGATTTCCGGGGCGGATGACAAGGGCCATGAGGCTTATATCCAGAACATGATCGATTTTACTTTTCACCCGGTCAAAGCGGCTACCATTGAATCAGCATTTTCTGCCGATCTCGGGATGAATGAAACACAAGCCGCCTCGGTTGGTCTTTCTCTCAGAGTTGCCCGCACAGCATTTGTTTCTGCGGTACGTGAAATCGTCGCCCATGTGGCCCAAGATCACAAAGACGCCTTTGCCGTTCTCCGCGCGCATTTCAAGAAAGTATTCGAAACGGGAGAACTTGCCGCGGTGCCTCAAATGGTCCCGATCCCTTCGCCGGCCACAGCGCCTGTTTTGAATGCGCGGTCCGAAGTGCGGGCCGAAGCGACTGAGAATATTGATTTGAAAAATGCGATTCTTTTAGCCCTTATCAGTCACCTTCAACTTGCGGATATCGATCGAAGACTTCTCGATACAGATATTGTGGAAGAAATCCAGGGTAAATTGACGCTCCCCGCACGGCGCTTGGACGCGTTGTTTCAGCGGCATAAAGGGCAGCCTATTTTGAATGTTCAGGGGGCACAGAGTGTGGCTCGAAGTTTTGATCTGTTTTTGAGACGAAAAGAGGAAGTGGATCTTTATAAGACGCAGTTTTTTGAAATCCCCAAAACAGCCTATGTCGTTGAAGTCAAAAGTAACCCTAAAAAACCGGTTGAACCCGATATTTTTGGTACGGATCAGGATGCCCTGCGAGAACAGATCAAATTTATTTCGATTCTTAACCATTTGACACAGCCCGGGAAACAAAATCTCTTCAACAAATTTCTCGGGCATCCTGATGTCCAATATTACAAGACGATTCGCAAGGTTCGCGAAATGTACAAGCAAAAAGAAGGTCGAGGGCAGAATGACCAACTTGTGATGGGAGAAATACCCACGCTTGCGACTTTTGACCTTTTCCGGCAAAGGCTAAAAGAAGTGCTCAAGGGTGAAGAGTTTCTTGCGGAGGATGATGTGAAATTCATCAATCGCTTGAAGGGCGAAATCGACCGATTCATCGATTTAAACGATCTCATGAGCGAACTCCTTCATCAGGCCATGGACCGCGATTCGATTTCCCGTGAAGATGCGAACATTCTTCTTTATTTGCAGCAGGTGGGGGTGGGGGTGGTCAGCGAAGAAGTCGCTCAGGCAATCAAGAGCGATACCCATTATGTTAGTCTCGGCGCTTATAAGTATGGGTTGCAATATAACCCTGGCCGTGCTAAACGGAGCGGACTTTTTAAAGGGCATATGGTGGGAAGGCAAACGGAAACGATTGTGGCAGAGTCTTATGTCAATGATTTCCTCCCGCTTCAACGGCATCTGCGTGCCGGTAAAGCCGATGCCGGACTTCGCATCAGGGAACTTGCCAATCCCTATCCGCATAAATTTGCCAGCCGTAATACGGTTTTTGATCCGATTCAGCCCCAGGTCGTAAATCTTGAAGACCTGGAAAGTTTGTTGCGCAATCTGAGAGAAAGTACACCCTCCGGTGAACCGACGCGGTACCGCGGATTTTTTAACGGGCCATTCGCTGGTTTTACCATCCCGCATCTTCATTATCAAGGTTTTCTCGGTGAAACCAAGATGGAAGAAGCCTTGAAGCAGGAGGGCGCGCTGGAACTGTTGGGTGTCGATAAAAACAATATTAAACATTTCCGTCTTAATAATGAATTTTTTAAAGACAAAGCCCAATTTCCGTTGCGTTCCACCATAGTCATTGAAGGAAGAGATCCTGAGGCTACGGCGCAAGCGGTCATTGAAATTTTGAAATTAGCTAATGACAAAGAAAAACTAGGCAAAAAGAAAAAGTCCCTTCCCATTACCAAAGAATCTCTTTTTACCTACAATATTCTTTTTTCTGATAATGGCGAATTTTCTCGCGTCTATGTGATGATGAATCGCATTGTGCTTGATCCGCTGAATCCTCCCGGAAGCCTTACGGAAAGGAATACACTCGTCTATTCTAATAAGGAAGAGCATAAGGAAAGAGTCAAAGCATTAAAAAGCGAATTGAAAAAAATCCGCCAGAAATTTCCGCCACTCTGGAAAAAACATGGGCAAATTGAGGGGAAGGCAGAGAAAGAGGCGTATCTAAAACAAGAGATCGAACCCTTGCAGAAAGAATACGGTAAAAAAGTCACGGAGGCTATCAAGGAAACCGTCATTCTCTTTCAAGGAAGACCTGCTAGCGTGGAGATGACCGATCTTCTGATCTTCGGGGATCCCAACCAGGAAAAAAGTTTTAAGACGATCCTGGAAAGCGCGGATTTACAACGGTACGTGATTGATGAAGTTTTTAACGAGAGGGTGTATCCGGATTTTGAAGACTTAATTAAAAAAGTGCAAGCTTCCTTGACATCTGGAGCTGTTCGTTCCGAGGTACGTTCACCCGATCAAATCCGGGGATTGCCAACCCTGGCAATACCCGGATTTGCCAAGGGTCGCTCGGAGGCGCACAGCAGTCTCCGCACTGAGAGTGACAAAGCCACCGTACGTGCTGAGATGAGGGCTGATGAAAGCCGTAACAAGAGACCTTTCCAGGTCGTAAAATATTTAGAGGCCGTGACAGAGGGAGGAAGCGTCACTTCTCCGGAATCTCAACCATTTCATGGTCAGGTGGGAGCCCGACCGGATGCGCCCTCGGTGCATTTAAGCAATCGACAGATTGCAGGCGCAGTCGGAAAAATGAGAAAAACTTCTGGTCGTTCGGAAGCGCGAAACGAGAGTAAATGGCATGAATTGCAGAGACAAATACAAGCTGTGGTTGATGCCCGTGAGGCAGTCATCAAGGGCCTGCAAGATGATCATCATCAGGCCGTTGCTGCTTTGCATCGTGAACTTCCGGGTAAAGAAAATGCCACTGCTCGTGCTTTGCGTATCGAACTCATGCATGAAGATCTTGAAAAGGCCGTCCACAAAATTAATCACGATGCTGGACGTCAGATCGAAAAGCTGAATGTGCGGCAACGGCAACTTTCCGACTCCCGCTCCGAAGTAAGGAGCGCGGTATGGCCCAAGGATTCGGTTATTTTGAAATCCCAATATGAAACTTTGACACCCCCGCAACAAGAGGTGGTAAGGCAAGTGACGGAATTGCTTGATAGTGCTGGCAGTCATGTCGCAAGGTATAAACCGACCGTGAAATATGCCGAGTTGACGGGTGGCAGCCAGACTTTTCGCGATTGGCGGGATATCCATCCAGGTGAATGGGATCTTAATGAAATTTTGGCGGGGATTCCTCTTGAGGCGGACTGGCAGCGAAATCTTATAGCGGAACATTTTTTTGATGCTTTTCGCAGGGGTTATGACCGGACGAAATCAGGAGTCATGAGCCGGGCACGCGGTTTGATTTTATTTCAGATTCAACGTCAGCCGGATGTGGAGCCGGATGCTTCCGTGACGACAACCGTTTTTCGCTATTTTAAAGACGTGCTTCCCGTTGCTAGCGATCTTCACCGGAAAATAAGTCATCAGGAGACATGGTTAAAACGAATGGGAGGTTCCGAGCTTTATCATTTGATCGTTCTCATTGAGCCGGATCCCATGGTGCCGTATGTTGACGCCAATCGGTATGCCGGCATTTTACATGTCCTGGCATTGGGCAAAAAGGCTGCTGAAAAACTTCAATCGCTTTTGACAAATAATCCCGAAGCTCTTCCCTATGCGCTTCGTAATAGCACAAGAACGGCTTTTAAAAATACTTATGAGGGATTTGTCAGGCCGACGTTGGACGCCGCCGGATTTTACAGGCCTTTGAATGTCGAAGACACTGCCCAACGCGATTTCGTCATTGCCCAGACAGATCAGCCTGCCCGCTCGGAGGCACGTAGTAGCCTCAGCACTGAAAACACCACGGGTGCTGTACGTGCCGAGCTGAGGGATGCTGGCAAACTTGCTATTGAACTTTCCATTTTGTCAGGGCTTCTTTATCCCGAGGAAAACCGAAAACCGGCAGGTTTTCAGAATACCCGGCTTTTGAGCCAGCTTAATGCGCCATTATTTGGCGGAATTCTTTTTGAGACTTTGAGAATTGTGGATCAGGAGATCGCAAAAGGGTCTGACGCGAAAGGATCCGCGGCGTGGAGAAAAATAAAAGCTGCTTATACAAAAGAACTAAAACAAACCATCAACCGGGAAAACAGGTCAAACCGGCTATTATCGGATCATCAAGCCGCGGATTTTTTAAGACGTTTTACGGCCGATCTTGCGACTGCCAGGATCTTTGCCCGCTCGGAGGCACGTAGTAGCCTTCGCACTGAGAGCACCACGGGTGCCGTACGTGCCGAGGTGAGGGGCATGGAGGTTGTCAAGGATGGTGTTCCGCTCCGTTCCGAAGTACGGAGTTGGGATGCTGAAATCATGAAGCAATTCAAAGCGATGTTTAGCAGAATGCTTGGCGCCAATTTGCCGGTTGGAACAGATATCACTATGCATACGCGCCTGAGGGAAGATCTGGGGATGGATGCGGATGGTTCGACAGACGATTTCAGCTTCTTTTTGCCCGATGCACTTGTGGGCACATTTAATCTTAACGTTCCGCAAAGTGAAATAAACCGCTGGCAGACGGTGGGCGATGTTTTCAACTATGTCAAAGGTCAACTTATCCGCTCTGGGGTGAGGCATAGAGGGTTATTGCCGGAACCGTGGCAGCGGATTACTCATGAATCGTTAGACAAGATCCGGCCAGGAACGGTTATTTATCATTGGATCGGATCACGGAGCACATTTGAATATTTAGGCCGTTCCGCGGACGAAAAGTTCTGGCTGATTGCGTTAAATCAAGATAGGCAGAGGATGCAGGGCGCTCGGCCCGTTGCAGTGGAAAGTCGCGAATTGATAGGGGGGTCTTTCTTGCAGACTGGCCTTTCCCGTTCCGAAACAGAGACCGGAGTTTGGGTTCCTTTAGATGCAGATAAAAAGGGAGCCTTGATTATTCCAAAGGGCAGTCGTGTGCGGAAGGGAGAAAGAGAGTACACGGTTACCGAACGGATTGCATCCGGCGCATCCGGGAAAGTGGAGTTCACTTATGGCTTAAAGGAGTATCCGGCCACTTCGAGGCCGACAACCGCTCTTGGGTTGACGGAGATGGTGAGGGCTGGCTACGAGCTTTTCATTCCTTTTGTAAATGTTGAAGAGCTAAAAACTTCGGAAGTCATTCATTCCGAGGTGCGGATTACCGGATCAAAACCCGGTTTTGAATCTCGCGGCCCCGAAGCCGAAAACCGGGTTTTGGATTCCCGCTCCGAGGTGAGGACTGCAGGACCGACGTTCCAGGGAGTGAATCTTTTTAAGGTGGTTTTTGGAAATTCAGCAAACACAAATTTGGCAATATTGCAGGAAGCCGTCAAAAAAAATTCGCCCCAAAGTCCCCAAATAAGCAAGGCAATACATGACGTAGCTCCATCGGTTTCCAAGAGAAAATTGCCGCTTCCTTCCGGAAATTTGACAGCATTCTCATTTGATGACGGGGTTCTTGAGCGGGTTTATGTTGCGGCCGATAAAGGGCAGCTAACGATTACTCAAATACTCGAATCGATTCTCATGCCCGAGTCGAATAAATCGATGGTCTTGCAAGTCAGTAACAAGGGCGCGTTGCTTACTTTTTACCGGGTTGAGGGCGAATCGCCGATGGTGCAGCCGTTTTTCAAAAAGCTGAATCTTGCTTTGATTCGGGAAGTGGAAGTAATACCTGCACAGCCGGGCGGGTATCCTTCGATGATCTTAAAGACCTCACGGAGGCAAAGTCCTGAACTTCAAAGGTGGATCACCGCATTTCAACAGGCGCAGCGACAGGACGATTTCAGGGTGAGCGTGCTGATCCAGGCTGTGCAATCCACGCGACGTTCCGAGGCGCGAATTATCGGATCAAAACCCGGTTTTGAATCTCGCGGCCCCGAAGCCGAAAACCGGGTTTTGGATTCCCGCTCCGAGGTGAGGGCCATGGAAGAAGTCAGGGTCCTTGTTGCCGATAAGCCGGAAAGCGGGATGGCGGGATTAGAGAAGCTTATTGAAGGGTTTGGAAAAAACGCGAAGCTTGTGGGGCTTGCGGGGGTCGGTAAAGATGAAGCTCAACTCCGCAAGACGATTGAAGAAAACCATCCGACGATCGTGACAATCCGCGGTGTGACGAAGGCTTTCAAAAACCCTGAATTTGTAAAATGGGCGGGCACGCAGGGCGTCCGCGCCATCATCCGCTACGGCGCCGGTGTTGACAATGTGGACCAACCTGCTGCAAAAGAAGCGGGCATCTCGGTCATCCCGACGTTTGGCAACGCCAACTCCGTCGCTAATTTTTCACTCCGTTTTTTAATCGCCGCTTTGAATCTCTCGGAACCGGAAGAACAGGGGCCTGTGAAGGATCTTTCGGTAGAGGATCAATGGAAAGATGTTCTGGATGTGCCGTTGAGCGACATTGAGCAGGCGCTGGCAAGTTCGCTTGCAAAAGGCCGCGGAGAAATGATCAGCGGGCATCAGCAAAAAGTTTTCCGGGCGATTTCCGGCGAACGTTTGATCGCTCTTGTAAAAAAACTTGAAGGTAAAACGATCGGCATCATCGGCTTCGGCAAAACCGCTCAGGCCTTGGCCGAGAAGCTGGACTTGATCCGTCAGAGAACGGGAATTCCATTCACGATCGCGGCAACGTCGCCGAAACTGGATCAGCAGGTTTCTTTAAGGACAACCGCTGCCGAACGTTTTCATGTCAAGTATCCCGGTGAGGCGAAGGTCCTTGCTGATGCGGATATTCTTTTCTTTGATCTTCCGGCTTCCAAGACTCCTTATTTTGATCTCGCGAAATTGCACCAGGCTGCGAAGGCCACGGTCCTGATCAATACCGCGCGCCAGGCGGTTATCAGCAAAGATATCTGGCCGGAATTTTTTAACCGTCCGGGAGCTCTTTATTTTGCGGATGTAGACCTTGCCGAAAAAGGCGTGCCGATCGCGGATTTCACCCCGCTTTTGACACAATTCAGAGACCAGGCGTTTTTAAGTCCTCATGGCGCTGCTTCGACGAAAAATGCCGCCGAGGGAGTGGAGATCATCGCCCTTCCGACAGTCGAAGCGGTCATGAATCGTTTGCTTGGTCGACCCACAGATTTTCCTATTGAAGTTGTCAAGGATGGAGTGCCGCTCCGTTCCGAAGTGCGGAGTGATGCTGAAATCATGGAACAAGTCAAGATGATGCTTCGCACCATGATGGGCGCCAATCTGCCGGTTGGAACAGATATCACTATGAGCACGCGCCTGAGGCAAGATCTGGGGATGGATGCGGATGGTAAGGAAGACGATTTCAGCTTCTTTTTGCCTGAAGCACTTGCGGGCACATTTAATCTCAGCGTTCAGCAAAGTGAAATAAATCGCTGGCAGACGGTGGGCGATGTTTTCAACTATGTCAAAGGTCAACTTTCCCGTTCTGAAGTGAGGACGGTAGCGAACGAGATCCGCAGCATGATCGCAAACATTGCGGACCTTGAAACAGGCGATATTGCGCTTACACGGATGACTTCCGATCCGGCGAGCGTTGTTCTTTATGATGATCTTGGGTTTAAACAAAATGAGATTTCTCGATTAAGGCTAAGGATCGCTGCAAGATTTGGGGTTTTCGGTACCGACATCACAACCGAGAGTTCAGTTGGTGATGTGATTGATCTGGTGAGTCGAGCGCTTGGTTCCCGCTCCGAAGTCAGGACTATCTTTGATGAAACCATGGTTAAAATTAATGCCTGGAAAGACAAGCTGAAGACTGCGGGCGATCAAGAAATGGCGACAATTCAAGGACAGATCCGTGAGGAATACGGCTATCTGACGCGCGTTTATGCGGCGTACGATGCGAAATTGAGGGAGGCACGGGAAAATGCTGCCGCAACTCTGAATGATCATTCTGAGACTGTGGAACATTGGAAACAACGGGTTTTTGAAGTCCAAGGGGCCTGGGAAGCGGTAAAAGAACTGAGCGAGGAAGTCTCCCGCTCCGAAGTCAGGGACGAGATTTCTGTTCAGAAGGAATGGGGCCTCGCGGAATTTATAAGAGATGTTGTGTCAAAACAGCAAAATCTATCAGAAGATTTTTCAGTCCATATAACCGGCCCGGTCAAGATCAGAGACTTGGAAAGTACGTGGAAAGGCCGGCATTTCTATTTTGGCGGGGGATTCTTTTATGAGGCCTTTGCCGGTAACTTGCAGGATTTTGTGTTGAGGCCAGGCGCCAAAGTTAATGTGGTTCCCGAACGTTCTGAAGTTCGATCATGGGTCTTTGGTGAAAAAGAAGAATTCCTGGTGGGGAAGATACGATTCCGTGTTGTCAAGATTGATGAGAAGAATGAGAGTGTTGATCTTCAAGTGGTGGGGCAAAAACCTCAGGATTTGGGACACGACATTGAAACCGAACACTTTGGTTCTCAACCCACGACAGAACAAAAGCCAATTAGAAATTACAAAATTGAAGGGTTGAAAACTCAGGCCAAAGGTCATTCCATCACTCTGACGATGGATGAGCTTCAATCCCTCGGGGTGCTTTACCTCAACGGAATACTTCATAATGGAAACGACCGCGGCAAAGCGGTTTTTTCCGTATTTCAGTGGAGCGACGAACATGATTATCTAACACCTTATGCTCCTCAATCTGCCGCACAGCGGTCTGAAATCAGGAGTCTATTGGGAGGGAAGGCAGAACTCACCTTAGATCAGGCGCTGATTCAAAAGGTTGCTGATGTTTTGGAAAGACGAGTCAGGGAATTTCAAGATCAAGGCGAAATGCAAATCAATGCTCAGATCCTTGAATCCTTGTTGCAAGGTTCCGTCAAAGTTGTGCCGGAGCTTTTGGAGCAAGCCATTCTCCAGTTTAATAAGACAAATACAGAATTCAATCTTGTCGGTATTAATGGGGAAGGCGGCAATATGTATTGGATCCGCCCGCGTTCGGAAATAAGGCATGAGACCTACGGCGACCGCGTGAATATTTATCCGGACCGGAAAGCCATGGGCGAGGCCGCGGCACGGCTCGGGATCGCAAAGATCAAAGAACTTCTCGCGAAACAGGACAAGGTCCGCATCGTATTTGCGGCCGCTCCATCCCAAGTCGAAACTATTGAAGCGTTGGTCCGCCTGTCCAAAGGTGAGTTCGACTGGCGCCGAGTCGAGATTTTCCACATGGATGAATTTGCGGGATATTCTCTGGATATTACCAAAGATCCTAATGAGTACCCAAGCTTCAGGACATGGCTCTATCACAATCTTATAAAACCTCTTTCGGATCAGCATAAAATCCCGCTTAATGAGCTCAACGTCAACTATATCAATGCGAATTCAAAGAACAGAACTGAGCTTGAAAAAGAAGCCGCAGATTATGCACGCCTTCTTGAAAAAGAACCGGTCGACATCGTGTTCGGTGGTTACGGTTATAACGGCCATGTGGCTTTCAATGACCCACCGGCACAATTTACCGCAAGTACTCCGGCCATGCTGATTGTGAATCCCGCAAGCGATCCGGTTAATGTCCAACAACAACTGGAAGCCTATCCGAAATATTTCAAGAATGCTGCGGACATCCCCCTGGCGCTTACGATCTCCATTCCGGCATTGGGCAAGGCAAAGCTTCTTATCATGTCCGTTCCCGGAGCAGCAAAGGCGCAGGCTATTCACGATATTCATTCGGTTAGCAAACCTGAAAATGCGCCCGTCAATAAAAATATTCCGGGAACTTTTTTCAATCAATTCGGACCTGAAAAAATCCAGGTCTTCACAGACCTCGCTGGTGCCAGCCTTCTGCCTGGCCGCTCGGAGGCACGCAGTACCCTCCGCACTGAGAGCGCCACAGGTGCCGTACGTGCCGAAGTGCGCAAGGAAGCAGGCGAGGAGTGGAGTTTGGAGGATCTTGCACTCAAAGGCGGCGTGATTCTCGCGCCGGCAAATGGTCCACGGAGCGACAAAGTAAATTATTACCCCATCCCTCAGGGTAAAAAGGTTGCTCTTCTAGAACTCGGGTTGCACGATTGGGTGCCGTTTGCCGGACAATTTATTGGCGCTATCCATCAGCCGGAAAATAAAAACATTGTTGTCGCGAATGTTCGAGACAATCAGAGCCGGGACTTTATGCACGTCTTATTCGAATCACAACCCGATCTTGTGGTGGCGCCTTTTGATGGTTTTAATGAATATAAACCGATTCAGGCCAAGCTTCAGGCCTATACGAATGCCCGAGGAAGACCGGTGGAGGTTCTTTTTTATGAATCTCCTTCCATGAAAGATCCAGTCAATTATTACTTTCCATTTTTGAAAGCTGATTTGGATGTCGCGCTCAAAGCCCTTGCCGAACACAAAACACAAGTTCGCAGGACCGATTACGTTACGGTACTTAAAAACCTCACGTCTTATGCATTCCTTCGTGCGTTGCAGGAAGATCTTCTGGCAGGGGCCAGCGCTGGTTATAGGAATCCTTTTGCCTTGTCTGTGATGAGAAACGGAAAAATTTCGACAGTAAGCGGTTTGCTTCAACCACCCGCGATCAGTCGCAACGTCCCTTTGATCGTTGTGGCCCCCCATGCCGACGATGACGTGATTTCAGCTTCGGGACTGATTCGTGAGCAGTTACGGACGGGCGGCAATGTGGAGGTTTGGGTGACGGGAAGCGGCCACACGGGCGTTGCGGATCTGACCGACGCGGAAAAAATCCTCGGGATGAAGATGTTAAGGCAGGGCTATGTGAATGCTGCCGGTGAGACGGGAGAGCTTAAGAAGAAGGAATTTCTCGTATGGATCAATGGCCGTAAGGCAATTTATGACAAGGTTTTTGCATCTCTCACGCCGGAAGTAGTTTCCAAGATTAAGCCGGAAATTCTTAACAAAATAAATGCACTCAATGATGCGGAAGGATTGTATCAGCAGATCGTGACATGGGACGGCTCTGCCGATATCAGTCTGCAACTTCAGGAGATTATTCGTCGCGTGATCCGCAAAAGCGAAGTCGAGGCAGCCGCCAAAATATTAGGCAGTGATCTTCCGGAAGGAAGCGGGAAAATCACCGTGAAATGGATGCCGCTCGAATCCGCGTCGTTCCAGCACGGGATTGTTCCTGCTGTTCCATATTGGCTTGTGTCTGAAGACAGCGTTCAAATGAGAATAAATCTCGATGATTTTTACAGACGGTATGAACAGACGATCCGCAGGGACGCTCAGAACGGGATTCCGTGGACCGTTGTATTTCCTCATGCATTGGACAGCCACCCGCATCACCGGACTACGACTACGCTTATGCAGGGGGCTTTGACATCTCGTTCGCTTGCTGAAGGAGCCAATCTTGAAATCCAACAGCTTCAATATCTGGCGCCGTGGGCCGGCGGCTTTGATACCTTTTTCATGAGCAAAAAACCCGAGCAAACCGCGGGACATACCGGAACGATTTTAAGCCAGATCACGGCGGCTAATTATTTCCGGAGGGCGCTGGCCGTACTCATCGGTGAACTTGCGGCGCAAAGATTCGGCCTTGTATCGCCGTCTCCTGTCGAGATGGGCGGGGAATATGCCGAACGTTTCAAACGCATGGTCTTTCAGCCGCAACGTCAGTCGCAACGTTCCGAAATGCGCAAGTCTATTGTGCTTTACGGCGGCGGAACCGTTCATTTGGAAGATGTCGGTACTCTGATTCTCGGTGCTGTTCATCAAGGGCAGAAACCTCTTCTTGTTTTGCAAGGGAAAACGTCGCCGAAATCCCAGTGGTTCCTTCAAGAAGGCAAGGATATTCGTATCCCTCTTCTCAAAGGCCACGGTGCTACTCGCCAATATCACGTCCAGAAAATAGATGTTCGCGCCAATCGTGTTGAACTTGTTCCTTCTACCCGTTCCGAGGTGCGGATTACCGGATCAAAACCCGGTTTTGAATCTCGCGGCCTCGAAGCCGAAAACCGGGTTTTGGATTCCCGCTCGGAGGTGCGGGCGCTGAAATTCGGGGTGACGCCGGAATTTCTCCAAGCCAATAAAGACAAGATGGTCCCCATTTTCATTTCTGGCGGGGAAGGCCCGGGGATCAATGACTATTTTTATTATGTGGCAAAGGAAATGCTTAAAAAGAAGCTGATTCCTGTGGCAGTGAAAAATGGAATTGACGGATTTATCGGTTCCAATCTCCATGAGCGCTTGGCAATTCTGGACGGCGAAAATCTTGAAGCCTTGAAAGGCCGCGCCGCAGCCCTGGCCGGTACTTCAAGGGTCAATTTGCTCAAGGAATTCAAAGAAAAAGGGAAATTGGATACCTTGACTTCCGCACTGAACAACATGCAGGGCTTCCATGCCTACTTCGCGATCGGCGGCGGTGACCATGCCATCTTTTGGCCGAATCTTCAGGCAACGCTCGAAAAAGAAAATGCTCTCAAAGATTTAAGAGAAATCGGCCGCGATATTCTGAGCAAGATGATCGTGGTTTTTAAAACGATTGACGGCGATGTAATCGGCGAACCCATCGGGTTTCAGGATGCGGTTTTAAACGCGCAGTATTTCATTTATGCCTCCGCCGCTTCCGCTGCAGCCATGAATCAGATCACCGTGTTGGACAGTATGGGCGCGGATGTGGGTCGGCTGCTGGCGCGAGCCGGTTCCAGAAATCCCTATAACCTGAAGTGGCTGGAAAAAAGTCCGTGGGCCGAACATCGTGCGTTGGCGAAAGACATCCGCGATTACAGGGATAATATCCTTCTTCTGATTCCGGAAGTTCCCGATAGTCTGGAACAGATTGTCAGAAAAGTTCGAGCGATGTATGCCAGGACAAAATCCGTCGCTGTGGTGGTCGCCGAGGGATTCAAGATCAGCGCGGAAGATCCTTGGTTGAAGGCGCTCATTACTCCGGGATCTCCTTATTTTGATAAGGATGCCGTCTATAATTGGGAGAAATTCCTCAATGCCGAAAAAGACCCGCATGGCAACACCAAGTGGAGTAACACGGACCAGTATAAGATCATTGATGCCGCCATCCGTAAATTTTTCAAACAGGATCTTTCGGAACAACCCGGCAAAGACTTCAAAACGCGTCAGGGCGGATCCATGGAATACGGAATTCTCCGCGGCCCCATTCCGGGACTTGTCGAGAAAATCTATGCCAGCATGTTGGCTAAAAAAGTAGCGCATCTGGTCGAGAAAGGGCCTTTTCAGGTGGTGGCCACGATGTTGCCGGATGACACCACGATCGAGGATACGGTTTTTTATTATCTGAGGCGTTATGTTCCTGCTCGCGAAGATGAATTTATTGATTTTATCGCAAACTTTTTGGTCACGTTTGATCCTGTCAAAACATTCACCTTCGAACAAGTTCGGGCCATGCTCAAACTGGTCCGCGGAGGTGTGTCGGATACGCAGCCTGAGTATAAAAATTACCATGCGCTTCTTGCCAATAATTTGGAAACGCTTCGTAATGCGGGCGTGCTAGTACCGGAAGACATGCAGGATCCGTTTATTGGCAAGCGTCAGGCTTTGAGTGAGATGATGCGCCAGTTTGCCGGCGTTCGCTCGGAGGTAAGGGGAAAGACGACTCCGGAAGTTCGAAAGGTTCCCAAAGAACCTTCGGGAACCATGCGAAAGGCTGAATCTTTCGTTGGTCCCTTCGTGGCGAGGACCGAATTACCCGTGGATGCTGCGGGAGTTGCAGATTCCGCAGTCGGATTCGATGCCAATGGCAGTCCGGAATCCCGTCGTAGCCGTCCGACAGCCGAGCGTTCGGAACTACGTGCGTCATTTGAACCATTGCTCAGACAATTTTTGCCTTTTATTAATGAGTGGGCTCGCCCCAAGCTGGAAGAAGCCGGTTATGCTTTACTGAGATATTCAGTCGACGGAAATGTCCTCCGTCTGGAAATCGAAAAAGACAAGACAAGGCCAGTCGATCAACTGCAGGTGGCTGTTCCCTTATTAACTTTTCAGTTCCGCCGGCAGTTTAAGGGGAAGAATCTTTCGATTACAAATCCAGCCAGCCATGTTGCAGGTGTTCCTCCTTATATTCCGCAACCACGTAAATTCGTCAGTCGCTCGGAACTGCGAACATCAGTCGCGGCTATCCTGAAAAAGAAACACAAGGATCTTACGCCAGAAGATGTCATCATGCTGGCTCAGGCTGCAGATACAATCAGGAAAAGGACCATTACTAGCGGCGCGGATTCTTTTACGCTGATGCTTGGGGACAAAAAGATTGCTGTGATCGATGTTATTAATTATGGAACAAGGGCTGGTGACTATCTGATCAAGACCGTGATCAATCGCAAGCCTCGGGTGAACGATAAGGGGGCATTTTCGATATCCGGATATAATGCAGAATTAGTCGATCTCCTTCTATCAAAAGCTGCCGCACGTGCCGAGCTTCGGAATGTGACGGCTGCGGATGTGGATGCCTTTTTTAATACGCTCAAAGACAAATTCGAAAAGGTTGGCGTCAAGATTTTCCACGCCAATAGCACCATGCTTGGCGCGATCAGCTTGGATGGCACCATGCCGGGTGCCAAGGATTTTTCGGGATTTATCCTGCGGCCGGATCATTCCTTAGAATATGCCGGTAACGGAATTCTTTTTAAAGCGGGCCTTGAATTATCCGCGCTTTTTGATGCGAGGGGACAGACGCTTGAAGAACTTGCGAGCTATCAGGGTTCGTTCCCCATGCAGGCTGTTCTCCAGAAGAAGGACAATGGCCGTTTGCGGATCGTTGATGCAAGCGGAGTTTTCAGCAATCAAATACCTGGTGTTGACGCAGACGGAAAACCCACTTGGGTTGGACAATTTGATGATTTGGGGCTCACGAAGTTTCTTGCGCCCGAAATGCTAACTGAAAATCAGAAGCTGGGGGAAGCAGCTCCTTATGTGGTTTTGGCTCAAATAGCTTCAAAACCCGTTGTCAGGGTCAATTTGCCCAAGCCTGTCCAGCCTGCTGTGGCCACTGGGGTAGTGAAAGCACCTGAAAGTGCTGCTCCGATACCGAGAGCTGTCCCAGTTGTGGCTCAACCTAGTGGAACAAACGCGCCCTCCGCTTCACCGCTTCGCATTGCGAAAAAACCAGTTGAACTTGCGATGATCAACGTAGAAACGGGGGAAGTAACAACCGGAACACCTCAGGACATTACGGAAAAAATAGCGGAAGCCGGTGCTCTTGGAGCATCCGCCGCATCGACTGGATTGAAGCTTGCTCTGCCTTCTCAAGTACCAGCAAGAGGAACTGCGGCGCCTAAAGCCGAAGTAAAACCCACATTAGGCAGCAAAATCCGCGGTTTGTTTAGCAAACGTTCCGAGATGCGGCAAGAAATGACCATAAAATATGGCCAGCCGACTGAAATCGGAAGACAAAATGGCCAGCCTGTTATGATTGTTTGGAACGGAGGTTCTACTTCAAAAGAATTCGGAAGTATTACCGGTATCCCGGTTACCATCAGTGTTGGAAAAAAATCAAATCTGCAATGGATCGGCGAACCTTCTTCGGGATATCGCACATTTGTTTGGAACGGATCTCCGACCTATATGATTGAGTTTGTTTCAGCTATGCACGATGACCCCCGTCGCGGGAAATTTACAATCCGTGTTACGAGCCGCTCCGAAATGCGGCTGGACCTGATAAATAAATATTTAGTAGCAGGAATGATTGGTCTTATGGTTGTTTCTGCGAAAGCCATTGAGACTAATGCGCCAAGCGTTACAGTTTCTAATCTGGTAGTGCAATTAAAAAAATCCGATCGCTTTCTAGAAAGAGAAAAAATAATAGCCTCTTTAGCGGCGATGAACAGCCATGAAGCCATCGTGGCTTTAGTGGAAGAGTTAGAGCGTAAAAAAGATGCGGTCGATGGGTCTGAGTTCGCTGTCATTAAGCCTTTATTAGTTTCCCAAGACGATGCGGTATATCCTGCGTTGGTTAAAGCATTGCTGAGGCAAAACACCGCAGAGTTGTTGAAAGCAGACATAGCCAAAAAGCTGGGTGAAAAAATAGAAGAACCATTTATCGTGGAGGCTTTGATACAGGCCCTAGGTTTTAAGCCAAAGCCGGAAGAGCAATATAGGGCATTGGATTTTAAACCAATACGATCGTCGGCTGCACAATCTTTGGGTAAAAGTAATAGACCGGAGGCTGTTGCAGCTTTAAAAAAGGCGATGCAACATGACGAATATGAAAAAATCCGGCTTGATGCAGCGATTGCCTTGGCGAATACGCAAGACTTGACAGCACTTCCTGTGCTGAAAAAGGCGACAGGTACTAGGGAATTTGAATATGACAGGGAACGAAGAGGAGAAATTATTAGAGCATTGCTGAAGTATGAATCTCCCGAGGTTGTGCCTAGTTTGGTGGCTGCACTGGAAACAAACATGAAGCATTGGCAGATGAACGCAAGCGATTTGGACGCGGAAATGATAAGTCGTCTCGGCAAATTTCGTGATTCCAGGGCCATTCCGGTCCTTTGCCGTGTATTGAGTCGAGGATTTGATCAAACAACTTTGACAGCGCTGAATAATTTTAATGACCCCAGAATAGCGCGAGCTTTAATTGATTATCTGGAATCATCTGTGTCAAAATTGTACGTCTATAGCCCGGATGCAGAGCTGATTCTGGCAATCCAAATGCTTAGTGGCTATAAAGATCCTTCTGGTATTCCTGTCTTAATGATGATTATACATAATTTACCCGATCGCATCTTAAACGGTCCTTCTGAGAATCCTTACCGTACAGATGCCGCATACGCGATTTTCTTTTCTGAGAAAGTAAGAGCCAAAGCATCCGCACTTCTTGACACGTTCAATATGAGCGACCCTGCGGTAGCATCTGCATTGCTGAAAGAATTATCTTCCTCACGAAATGACCTGATCAAGATTGGAGCCGTGTTAGCTTTAAGAAAAACACCCACCCATCAAAATTTTAAAGCACCGGATTCGATTCAATGGAGAATGGAAAAGTTTTCTTTGGACCGCTTAACGGGTACCAATGTACCCAAAAGTCGCTCCGAGGTGAGGGCGGGCGTGGCAGCAAAATTGATGGTGGCAGGATTGCTGGTATTCGGCCTTCAGATCCAAAGCGCGCTGGCACAGGCAACCAACATTGTGATGTCGATCTACCGTTCCGGGACAAATCAAGTCACGGTGAACGTCACCGGACCTACGAACTACAATTCCTTTGATATATGGACCTATCCTTTAGGTCTCACGGGGCCATCCTCCTTTCTCTGGAATGTTACGAAACAATACGGTGTGGCATCCTTCACGCGTCCGGCGACATCCACGCCGGAATTTTTTAGTGCTACAGGCACTTTCTGGTTGACGGGAGCTTTTGGCAACAAGGGTGTTGTTGGGGATGCGAACAAAATTAGTTGGCATACTGGGATGGGTCAGAGTGCGGTCATCGATATTGCGGCGAATCACGGTAATGTCGGCATATGGGCAAATCTTATTCCATCTCTTAATGATCCTTCCAACAGAATACCCTCCGGCCGCGTTCTACGTTTTGAGTTTGGCTATGGGTCGAATGTTCCAGACACATTTAGTTTTAGATTTGAACATCTAGATGCTTGGGGCAATCGAGATGGTCAAACAAGGAATTACGATGTTTCCGGAATACATACAAACGGGTATCAAACTATTGAAGTACCGATAGATCCCTCGGAGATGACTTTTGATCGTATCGTGCTGCTTTGGCCTGCCGGTACCACTGCAAGCCATATCAATATCGGTGCCATTTATCTCGCTCTGCCCCGCGCCGAAGTGCGGGGAGAATTACCTGATTTAAGACCCGGTCTTAAATTGGGCGGCTCCGGTGTCAAAGACCAGGTTTTGAAAGGGTTGCTTGAAACCCGCTCGGAGGTACGCGGCAGCATTCGTGAGGTGATGGCGGATCGTTTGGTGGCTGGAAGTGTTTGGGCGCCGATTTCTCCGGAGATTTTGAAAGTATCGAGAGCATTCGGGACGAACGGTATTCGTGGGACAGGATTCAATGTGGATGAATTGCGTCGCATGACCGCGGCAACCGCTTTGGAACTGATCGCGGAATGGCAAAAAGATCATGCCGGCAAACCGCTTCCTGTAATCGGTGTTGCGGTAGATCCTCGGCCGCAGGGCGTAGAAGGATTTTCTGAAGATCCGGTTAAAAAGATGGTTTATGCGCGCGCCAAGGCCGAGGTATTGGCGGCGATGGGATTCAAAGTCCGTTTTTATAACGCGCCTGTGGGATCGGGTCACATGATCGCGACCACGAGCAAGGATTATCCTGAAGCGCACCGTAATTTTGCGGTGTTGATGGGGACAGCGAGTCATAATGAAGTGATAGATCCGAAAGAGGGAACCCTGCAGTTTGGATTGAAGGTGTTCAAAGGGAATGCGCCGATCATGGATGATTTCGCGGCGCGGATATCCAGTCATATTAATGGGAAAGCTGAAGCCGGTATCGCGCAGATCACGGAAGTACCGCGCCTTGATTTTGATCAGGCTGTTGCGGGTGGAAGAATTGAGATCGTAGCAGATCCTTCTGTGGTGGAATTCCAGCGGTTGAGTGAGGCGTTCCCGCTCGCGAAGATCGGGGAGATGTTCCGGGCGAAATTCCCGAATAAGCGTCTTGCGCTTAATACCATGAACGGCGGGATGTCGAAACTGGCGGAAAAGATTCTTGCCGCCACGGGGATTCCTTATAAGGCATTCAACACGACATTCATGAACGATCCTTCGATGGAGACGAAAGTGATGGGATTTGTGCCGGATGCCAGCGGGAAACCGGTGCGGTTTGCCCCTGACCCGACACGCGCATGGTTCCGCGGGAAGGATTATGACGCGTATATGGCCGAAGATCCTGAGAATACGATAGCGCTTCTGATCGACGGGGATGCGGACCGTTTGGTGCTGGAACTCTTAGGCGAGATCAGTCCGAACCAGATCGGACCGATCGCGAAATATTACCTGCAGCATTATGTGAAAGACCAGAACCCGGATTATGTGGATGCCCGTACGGTACCGACCACTTCGGCGATGGATCTTTTGAACAAGGCATTGGGAGCCGCAGAGCCGAAAGTGACGGATGTGGGTTCAAAGAACTTCGTGCCGTTCCTCAAAGATCTCCAGATTGGTTTAGAGGAGAGCGGGCATATCGCGTTTCGTTATAAAGGGGTTGTGTATTTTGATCATCCTGTGGCATTGATGCTTTTGATGCTGACCATGATGGCGGATACGGGCAAGACATGGCGTGAGCTGGAAACCGAGATGTGGGAGTTTATTCATGAAAAGACGCAGGCTCCGAAGATCGAGACATCGAGAACGGGAATCGGGAAAAACGAAGGGGCGGAAAATTATTACGCGTTATTAGCCCGGCTTCCGAAAGAGCCGGAACTTCGCAAAGCATTCGGGGAAGCGTTGGCCGCGGAGTTCAAGGCGCAGGGATTGGATGTTACCTTACAGGGTTTTGACACGCGTGCGCCGGGTGGGGTGCAATTTCATTTGAGCGGTTATGTGCGTGTCATGCCTCGCAAATCCGGGACAGACGGGAGTGTGCGGTTCTATTTCGAATCCCCGGAGGATAAAGTCGCGATCCTGAAGAAAATCGGGACTCCTGTTATGAAAAAAGTCCTCGATCAATTCCTTAATCGATCCGAATTAAGGGCCGCAGCATTACTGGTGGCTCAAGCCGGCGGTCTTATTGACGAGGCTATCAATGATTTTGAAACGAGGTCTATTGCTCCCGAAGCAAAGACTCATCCCAGATTTGTTTATCTGCCGGAAAGCAGGGAAAAGGTGCAAGCGGAAATTGTCGCTCGCCTTTTGCGCAATGAAAAAGAGGGTGCGGATTTCAAAGTCGCTATCCATTATATCCGCACTGTAAAACCTGTTCAGGATGCGAGTGATCCATTACGTTTTGAACTTTCTGTGCAGCCTCTTGGCCGTTCCGAAGTGCGTGCGGTTGACTTCGCTGCGGCGCATGCAAGAAGTCAGGCTGTGAAGATCGACGCGAAGGCATGGCTCACGCAGTTCTATGACGGAATCCATGGCGCGTCTTCTTGGGATAGCGTTTCCGCTATCCTGGAACATCTCGAGGAAGGTGTCATTACAACGGCGAGTCCTCAATTGAATACGCATGGGCTTGTCTGGTATGCGGCCATGAAACGTCTGGAACAGATTGCTCCGGAACAAATGGTCCATGTGCGGATCGCGTTAGATCGCGGTATTGTAGCTGAGATTCCGGTTCATGAAGATGCATTCAAAGGCAAACTTGAACCGTCGCTTTATCGGTATTTGGCGTCTTGGGCGTACAATCTGGGTGTCATCTATGGTTCGGAGAATTATGGTTTTGACGCGGACAAAGACGGTTTTCTTAATATCAACAAATTGAAAGTTCTTCTGGAAGGGGACAAAGCTCCATTTGCGGATGTGCTATCCACACGGGATTTGTCACAGCTGAAGGCAGATCGTCCGCTGACAGGACTTTCGAAATATGCGAATCTCGGTCAACCTATCCATGTCCTTCCGATCGAGCAAATGCCTGTCTCCGTAGAAACGAAAGGCACGATTGTTTCTGCCAAGTCCGGTGCTCAAGTTGATGCCGCGAATGCACTTTATATTGGCGTCGACATCGGCGGTCGGTCGGCCAAGATCGGTGTGGTGAACGGCAACGGGAAAGTTCTAGAAATTCCGGGAGGGCTTACAACGCTTACGACAAAAATGGTGATTCCTGAAAGCGGGACAGATTTTGTCACGCGTATTGTCGGGAGATTGAAAGCCATTCAGGCCGTGACCGGTAAAACGATCCAGGGTGTCGGGATAGGGATTCCGGGGGCCATCGATATTGCGAACAACCGTCCCGTGACTGTGGGACAGCTTCAGAATGAAAAAGGATGGAATCAGAAGGATATTGATCAGTTGGCATCGATGTCAGCGGATATTGCCAAGGCATTAGGCATTCCCGCGAATCATGTTATCGTGCGCAATGACATGGACCCTATCATTACGGGAGTTGCAGCAAATTTGGGCAAGATGAATGGGGAATTTTTGGAGCGCTCCGAAGGAAATTTTACATTTAACTGGATGGGCTCCGGCCACGGTTTCCAGATTGCAGTAAAGGGTGCCCCGATTCCGTCGCCGACTGAAGGCGGTCATGTGGTGGTGGATTTCGGAAGAGAAGGGCAGCCGCTTTTTGATACTGAAGGCGCCACCAGTATTACCCATTTGACACGTTCGGCCAATCAAGAGGGTTGGGCTGTTCCTGTGGATGAAGTGCGTCCTTTAGGCGAGGCGGCGGCTGATGAGAAAAATCCGCGCCATGGGCTTGCGGTCAACATTCTGAGAAATATCTTTTCTAATAATTTTGTTCAAAATATGCTTGTAATCCATCTTGTGACCGCGCATGCGGGCGTTGGGCATACGCCGTTTGTGTTATCCGGCGGCGGTGTGGCGCGCGATCCGAAGGCGCAGCTGTTCCAGAAATGGGTGGATGAAAAACTTGTCAAACTGGGCCTGGATAAAACCATTTTCGTGCATTTTGTGACGGATAAGGAAATGGCCGCCGCGGTCCAGGATCCGAATGATCTTGGAAAAATCGGCGCCGCCTTTCTTGTCCGCGATCATATCCAGAAACTTTCTGCCCGTTCGGAGGCGCGTAGCAGCCTCCGCACTGAGACGGACAAAGTTCGCGTACGTGCCGAAATACGGGTGAGTTCGGAAGATCTTTTGAGTCAAGCACCTCAAGTGGTCCGTGATTTTCTGACTTATCTAAAGACCCATCAATTGAGGGTCGGGCTGGATGACACGTTCACTGGGTTTGTTCAAGTGTGGGGAAATAATGATGCAATCCGGGCATTAAATGGCCAATTCGGGCTCGACAGTAATGTAACACAACCGGAAGCTGGTTTTAGACCTAACAACCTTACTTATTTTTACGATAAAACAGGAATCGTCAAGCAGTGGTTCCTGGGATACAACCGTGCAGTGCGTCAAGAACGCGAAAAAACGGCCCATCCTGTTCGACCATCACATCGGTCTGAGTTACGGTACGAGGTAACGGTAGGAGGAACCGGATTGTATGAGATTCAGAGTGAAGACGGTCTCGCACTGATATTTGGGTTAACGAATGGGAGGAAATTATTCGATTGGCTTAAGGCGCAAAATTTTAATGTCATCACCTATTCTTTGACCTCAGTAAGTGCCTATCTGGAAAATGAACCTATCACCATCGACTTGCAAGATCGTGAGGATGCTGTCGCTAAGCTAAATCAACTTCTCAACGCCCGCTCCGAAGTGCGAACAGTGGAATTAGGTGTGGAAGACCGTGCTTATAATTTTCTTTCCGGAACGGCGGGGATTCGCGATCTGGATGTGAATGGATTCACGCTGAAGAACGCGGGGGTTGCGGGCATTGCGTTTGTTCGTGACATGCGCCGAAGATTCAATCAGGAAGGAAAAACCGGCAAGATACGTTTGGTTGTAGCTTATGACGCAAGGCCGGGTCACCGGGAATTTGCGGAACGTTCTTTCCTGGCAGCTTTACCCGAAGCCCGTAAGATGAATATGGAACTTCTTTTTGTGGATCAAGTGGTTCCGGTGTTTGTACCTATGGAACTGACGCAGGAAGACGCGCCGGCAGATCTGCGGGCAGATGCGGTTCTTTTCTGGACAGCCAGTCATAATCCGATCAAGGGCTATAACAAACCGGACAACAAAGTGGGTTTCTATAGGGGTGCCAAGATTTTGATCAACGGCACACCGCTTCCCAAAGTGAAATGGGGAAGTATCACGCAAGAGGCGAAATCCATCAACGCTTATGAAATGGCTTCCGCGGATGATGCGGATGCCAAAGAAGCGAACGTGGATTGGATTAGTTATACCGTCAACCGGATCAAAGAGGCCATCGATTGGGACGCGCTTGTCGCATCGTTAATCGAATACAAGAAAACGCATCCGAATTTCCGAATTATCATCGATGCCCTTTACGGATCGACGGCACCTGTGGTCGAGCGTCTTTATAATGATTCTCGGCTTCGCGATGCCGGCATTCTGCTTGAGGTCCGCCGTACGACGACGATGGATATCGATCATCCGGAATATTTGGTGAGTCTTGATAACGGCGAACCGCTCAAAGATTCGGAAGGAAGACTGATGTATTGGGCTCCGGATCCGACCAATTCATATGCTGTCGAGAAATTACCTCCCGTTGTTCGCGAGCAAGATGTGGTGCTATTAATCAACGACGGTGACGGAGACCGGATGGTCAGTTATGAAAGCGGAGTCGAGATCAAACCCAACTCTTTGGGTGCTGCCTTTGGAGATTTTACGATCCGGCAGGGATGGACGCCCCAAAGCAGTACGGTGGTGCGTACCGCGCCGACAAGCCATTTTATGGACTTTGTCGCGAAACTGCTCGGCTTACCGAAGGCGCTCAAGACAGCTGTAGGGTCCGGAAATTTCGCGGCGCCACTCAGCGAAAAGAAGCTTGCCATTGGCGTCGAAGAAAGCGGGCATATGGCGCTCTGGATCAAAAACAAACTTTTCTTCGACAACTCGGTGATGGAAGGCGTTTTGTTACTCCACATGATCGCGGCCGAGAAAATGAGTTTCCGCGATATCATCAGCAACCTTTGGCAGAGGATTACGGCCAAGCTTAACGTTCCGAGGCTTTATGACATTCGCACGCAAATAGATCCGAAAAAGGTGACCGAGCAATTAAAAGAAGCCTCCAAGATCGTCAATGCAAACGAAAAATGGCGTCAGATTTTTGGGGAAGAGCTTGCGCGGCGTACAGGGAAAGAGCTGTTGACGAATCATCCGTACCTCTCGACTTATGAACTGGAAGACGACGGCGGACTCCGCGTAAATTTTACGGATTACTCGTCGGTTTCCGGGCGAGGATCAGGAACCGAGCCGATCTATAGACTTTATGCCGAAGCCGCAAGCGAAGCCGAAGCAAAAGAGATTGCCGAGGTTTACGGCAAAACAATCGAATGGGTGGTATCCCAGATCCAAACTCAGGAACCTGCTTTGCTCTCAAAACGCTCAGAGATACGCAGTAACATTCCCACAAGAGGAATTTTGATCACAAAGATCCGTCCGTGGACCGATCTGCGCAAAGGCGATGTGATCGAAGGACTTGGAACCATTGCCGAGGAACCGAAAATCACCTTCTGGGACCGTTTGACCATGACGAAATTTCTTCTGATCAATCTACTTATGAAGGAAAAGGATAAATCGATTCCTCTTACCGGTCCTGCGATTGCCTACAGCCACAATATTGGCGGAGAAGTTAAGAACATGTCGCTTGGATTATCCTGGTTGTTGGGTCGTACCCTTGTGCAGAGAAATCGGGGTGAAACGCTTTCTCTTCAAGCGTTGTTTGCTACTTTTGGGTATTGGCGCGAGATCAATAAAGCATTGAACGCCCTTGCGGCCAGGGGCGGGAATGGTGTGCGAGCCAGGCTCTTGGTCAATAGCCTGGTGAACGGTTTGGTAGCTTCCGGTTCCATGAAATCAGGCGAATCAAAAAGGAAGCTTATGGAAGCAATTATTCCCAACCTTATTGAGGACTTGTCGGAGTATCAATTAGCCGAAGTGATTGCCCAAGCCAATCACAGCATTGCCTTGAGACAAAATCCTACGGAGGAACTTGTGAATGTCCTTTCTCCGCAATTGCCTCCTGTATTAACGCATTCCCGTTCGGAGGCGAGAGCGAGTGAAACGGAGATTATTCAACAAGTGGCGGACGGGTATCATGCGGATCGCATTAAGGCGGCTCTCGGTATTTTGAGCGGTTCTCAGGATTCAGGGAGTGGGCAAGCCTTGCTTGATTTTGTCCGGACACAAGTCCCTGAACCAGCCAAAGTTCGCTCTGTGCTTCAATCAGCCCTCACGCGCAGTCAAACACCTGCTCATTTGCGTTCGGAAACACGGAGTACAAAGGAAATCGCTCCTGCCATGCTGAGGGTTGAATTGTCCGGTGTGCGAGAAGCGTTAAAGACGGTCATCGCTCAGCAAGTCGAGAAAATCCGCACCGGAGGTTTTCAAGTTTTTGTCAAAGAACCCGGACAGATCGATATTCGTCCTGTGGCAATGATTTTCTCAGAAGGCAAACTTAAAGAAGGATCGGATCCTGTACAAATTGTCCAAAAGTTTTTAGAACAGGAATCACAGCGACGCGGCGCAGTGCCCCGCATATATGAAATTTCGGTTCTTGAAAAACCTGAAGCCCACAAAGCGGAAATTACCGTGACGTTAGTTCCGCCAACCGCCACGGATCTTCTCCGAACGCCTGCTCCTTTGCGTTCCGAAGTCCGGACATCACGCCATGAAGCCTTGCTGAATGCTGAGGCAAGTCTCAGGAAAGAAAAACTCGAGACTTTCCTTAAACAGCAGGATGCGGTGCTGCAACGGCAATTGACACAGGCGTTTGGCCGGGAAATGGAAGTAAGCCGGAATGCGGAAGGTTTGCAAACCATCACCGACAGTTTAGATGTCGAACAATATGTCAGCGACCGTATCTCTCCTGCGATGGGTGGGCAAACAGCTCTTGATAAATTCCAGAAAGCTCTTGCAATTCGCGAAGCGACCCATTGGAAGGCATTTGAACAGCTCCGGATGCCGGCCGTCGCCGTTCCAAAAGAAACGCCAGCAGTTTCAGCAAACGTTGTTGCCCCGCGGTCTGAGATGCGGGCATCGGTTATTCCCGCGGCATTCCGCAAGGAATTTTCGGGCATGAAAGAGCTTCCGTTTACTCAAGGGACAGAGGTTGAAGGGTATAAAATCTATCCACGGCTTGTGCCTGTTTCTGCGGAGGCCGCAAAAGTAGACGAATTCAAGGCTTTGCAGGTTCTTCTGGATCCACGACCGGGTGCGCGCACGATCCTGGTCAAGGACTACAATGAGATGACCTATCTTTCGGTCTTTTTCATCACTGTCCTGGAACTTTTAACACTTTCCAAAAAAGTGGGAGTTGAGAAGTTCTCTTTCGGTCTCGCCACTGGCGGTACGACGGAATCTACCCGGAAATTCCTGGGTCTTCTCAATAAGATTAAAGAAGCTTATGGGCAAGAATATCTTCTAGGGATTCTGCGAGCGCTTGGCGCAGACGATATCACAAAAGTCGATTGGAGGCAGGTCATTGCGAAGATCGATCAGGTTCTAACCTTAGATGATTATTACTTTGGGGAAGAATTTGCCCGAGGTGCAAAGAACCAGGTTGTCCAGCTGTCTTCCTATCGCAATGAACAACTCTACATGATACTTATGAACCGATTTGGTTTGAAGTGGGCCGATGAGGCGGAACGTCATAAGCTTGTCAGAACCTTCTTTGGTGATAAGTTCATCTCACCTCCGCTTTTCCAAAAGACCATTCAAGCCGCACATGATCGTTTCAGAGCGCTTCTGGAAAAATTTGACAAGTCTGCGGCGCCGCTTCTGTGGTCGATCAACGGGATCGGTACGGACCGCCATGAAGGGTTTGTCGAATCCGTCCGTGTGACACCGAATGTTTCCGGTTCTGTGGTGACGCCGATATTGAATCTGTTGACCGAAGGCCAGGGAAATGAAGATATCGGGCAGATTATCAATGGATTAAAAATGATGAGCCAGGATCACCGGCTTTTCCGTCCGGACGGCAAGGTCGAACTTTACGATATTACACGTGTTCAGAACGCGTTTCATTTTATTCCTCGCAACTGGCATCCTTTCTTCTTGAGGTTCATGGGGGACAAGCGGACATGGAATTTGGGGGATATGTTCGAAGTTCTGAAACGGATGCCGATGGATCAGATCCTGACGTACTATTCAGAACCGGAATATCAGTTCCAGTCACAAGAGCAGTTCTTGGAGGAATTTCGCTATCTCCTCAGAAATTTCAGGAACACGCCCGCTTACGGAATCACTCAACAGACGGGAGGACTTGTGGATCGCTTGGGATCGTCATTCAATCTTTTCATGGTCAACGGGCGCCACAAACACGGTGCTTTTTCCGATACCTGGAACAGTTTTCCGACAAGTACGGCAACCGCATCATTTGTTCACAGCTTGAAGAACGCTGTATTGATCGTGACCGAGGATGCATTTACAGGAACCAGTCTGGATGCAAGCCACAATGGCAAGTCATTGGTTTTTCAATTTACTCCAGCCAATCAGAATGCTGTCAAAGTAGTGACAAAAGGCAATATCGAGAAGTGGTGGGGCGCGACCAAGGAAGGTCAGCGTGCTAACGCGCTTCATCGTTCCGAAGTTCGAGTCGGAGATCTGGCAGATCAAAGCGCTCAAATCAACCGACGTCTAGCTCAACTGCATGGGGAACAAGGACGGTTGGCTTCTATGGCGTATACGCAACAGCCCGAATTGCTCCCGGGAGGAGCCACGGAGCGTGAACGCGCTCAGGTTCAACTGGCGGATGTGGAACGACAAATTTCACTTTTAACCCGCGAACGTGCAACTTTAATGAGGCAACAATCTCGCGCGGAAGTTCGAGGGCAAGTCACTCGCGAGCATGTGTTTCAAACGGTTTCGGAGATGATTTTTAAATCTCCCGATCTTGAAATTAGAGTTCAGAGTGCCGGGGAAATTAAAGAGGCCTTGGATCTCAATGAGGCTTTTGCTACAGAAGGGATCAAAAGGGTTATCCAACAAACTGAAAAACAATATCACATCACGTTTACTGAAAAAGAAACCAATGAATTGGTGACGGTGGGCAGTCTGGTGGATCTTGTCATGGCCAAAATCGGACAACTTGATCAGGCTCAACTTGCTCTTCAAGCCAAGGCCCCTTTAGACATTCAAGATCAGGAACAAGTGGCCCGCAAGGTACAACCTCCCGTTGATTACCAAAAATCACGCTCCGAGATGCGGTCTCTTGCTTTGGCAGATATCCGTGCGGTGGTGGAACCCTATTTGGCCGAGACGAATCCTGACCGCCGGCAAGCGATGCTCGCGGACATGGTGGCTCATTACGGATTGTCCGAAGCTGATGCGGGCATGCTTGAAACGATCCATGATTACGCGTCCTTGGATGAAGCTGTCAAGAGTGGCAAGTTAAATATGCGTGTAATGGTGGATTTGGCAGAACCCTCCATGATTGAACCTGTCTCCCGTAATCTTTTAGGGCATGAAGAACAGCATTTCCCGGGTGTCACGATCGAGGAAATCATGAGTTATGGAAAAACGGAGTTAACTCGCAAGCAATTATTGGATTTGATCACAGGTGATCTAACTAAAAATCCGGATTTCGATAATACTAAAGGCCCCATCGCAGAAAATAGTCAACTCAATGATCTTTTACCAGAAAATGGGCTTAAAGCCCTGCTTATCAAGCTTCAAGCGGATTTTAAATTCAAACTTACCAAAGCAGAAATTATCGGTTTGAAAACTTTGGGCAATCTGGTAAGTCTTGTTATGGAGAAGATTGTAGAAACAGGGCAAGGTCGTCCCGAGGGTGTCAAGCGAGTGGGCAACACGACGGACATTCTGGCCATGGTGGATAAGATCACGAAGAAATATCCGCCGCTGACGGCCGAAGAAATTCGAAACGGGAAGAAACGTGTTTGGGTGTTGTCGCTGGACACGGGGGTAGGAACTCGCGCGGGATTGTTCACGGTGGCCAGCGGCGGAGTAAAAGGAGCGATTTTAATGCTGGGACACCAGTTGAGTTCCCAGGTAGTGGATCAGTCCAAGGTATTCGCGAAGACATTGCCGGCAGGGGAATGGTTTATCGTGGCCTCCTCGGATAATATCGCACTTGCCAAGGCGCCGGAATACAAAGAAGGCCGCGGCTTATTTCTTTATGCGCCGAACGAA
>Ga0116153_10000044_pt1 | contig 208614 bp, 196 predicted proteins | sample AD_UKC028_MetaG_FD_89896 | JGI IMG/M metagenome (GOLD analysis project Ga0116153, IMG submission 89896) | Active sludge microbial communities of municipal wastewater-treating anaerobic digesters from USA - AD_UKC028_MetaG | ecosystem: Engineered > Bioreactor > Anaerobic > Digestate | place...
AAAAAGCTTTTTCAGGATATTGCTCGGAAGCCTGGTTGGTTTTTTTCTGATGGTCGGTGTGTTATCTGTTTTAAAAACCAGCATGGTTGTCCGCCCTCACGGACTTTCCCAATCCATTGCGCGATTTCCCAAGGATAAGGCCTCAACCACATCCGTTGTTGCGAAACAGCATAACTTCCATCTTGTGTCCCCTGGGATTTGGCGTTCCGCACAGCCCAACGAAGAGTCCTTGAGGCGGATGAAAGTGCACGGGCTAAAAACAGTCGTCAACTTGCGTGAGGATGAAGAAAAACAAGGCGTTGAAAAGAAATTGGCTCAGAAATTGGGATTGCGATACTATTATTTCCCGATGGATGCTAGGGAAGATCAGGATCTGGGTCTGATCGATCAGATCCTTGACGTGGTATCCAATCCGTCGGAGCAACCGGTATTGATTCACTGCGCTGCAGGTAAGGACCGTACGGGATTGATTGCTGCGATCTACAAGATCAAATACACAGACGAAAAATTCGAAGATATCTACCGGGAAATGTTGATGCTGGGCTATCATCAGGAATGGCTCCCGGCTGTTTTGAGAACGGTCAGGCGTTGGTGTGAAGCCAATGGCCGGGCCGACATTGCTTCTCAAATCAGTCCGGATGGCAGTCAAGTCATACCCATTTCGAACTCATTCAACAAATAAAAGGGGGGGATATGAAAAAAATAGTAGGTTTTTTTGTGATCGTTCTTGCTTTGCTTGCCGTGTTATTGCTCGCGCGCAATATTGTGATCAAGGCCGTGTTGGAGACCGGCGCAAAAATCTTGACGGGGATGTCGCTTTCCATTCAGAAGTTTGATCTAGATATCCTGAATACCTCGGTGGACATGGAAGGCTTAGTGCTCAAGAATCCCGCCGGTTTTCATGACACAATCCTGGTAGAAATTCCGAAAATCCTTATAGCTTATCAGCGCGCCGCCATTTTGACCGGAAAGCTCCATTTCAAGCAAGTCGAATTTGATTTGAAACAATTCAATGTGGTGCGGAACGAGAAGGGAGCGCTCAATCTTGATTCGTTAAAGGCATTGCAACAAAAAGGCGGTGAGGCCCAACAGCCTGCCCAACCGGCACCTGAGCAAAAGGGAAAGGGCCTGGCGTTTCAAGTCGATTTGCTCCATCTCAAGGTCGGGAAAGCCGCTTTTATCAATTATACCGGCGGCACGGCTTCTACCACGGATTTTAACGTGGGATTGGATGAAACTTTTCAAAATATTACGGACCCGAACCAGCTTGTGAAGTTGATTGTTTACAAGGTCATGACCAAAACGCCGCTTGCCATGCTCAGCGGTTTCAATGTGAATGCCCTCACCGGAAGCATTTCCGGGGTTCTGGGCAGTGCCACGGATATGGCAAGCCAATACGCAGGCCAGTTTGCCGGTCAAGCCGGAGATGTTGTGGAAGAACAGGCTAAGACACTAGCCAAGAGCGTGACCCACACGGCGAGCGACCTCAAGAAAAAAATAAAGCTTCCGTTCTAAAGATTTTGAGAGTGTCATTGCGACAGCAAGACAGGAAGGAAGCAATCTCTTAATATTCAAGCCCCAAATCGGGAGATCGCCACGGCACGTCTGCGACGGCCTCGCGACGACGTTTATAGAGGAGTCGTTTCATGAACCGCATCAGTATCGAGATCAAAGCTAGGTGTCATAATCCGGCCGGTGTGCGCCAGATTCTCAGAGGCCAAAAAGCCGTTTATAAAGGCCTCGACCACCAGATCGATACCTACTTCTGCGTCCCGACCGGTCGTTTAAAGCTCCGCAAGGGGAATATCGAGAATGCCCTCATTTATTACAAGCGCACGGATCAGAAGAATTCCAAGCGCTGCGACGCCATTCTCTGTAAGCTTAGCAAACAGGGACGGTTCTCCGCAAGAGAACCGTCCCTGACCGTCCTGAAGAAGCTTCTTTCTCATGCCTTGGGGATTTTGACTGTGGTCGATAAAAAGCGCGAAATCTATTTCATTCGCAATACAAAATTCCATATCGATCAGGTGAGAGGACTCGGAAAATTTGTAGAGATCGAAGTGTTTGGTCCTGCAAAACAAGCCATAAAACTTAAAGCGCGATGTGAATATTATCAACAGCTTTTAGGTGTCAAAAAACGCGACCTCATCGCCGACTCCTACAGTGATCAGCTTCTCAGAAAAAATCGTTGAGAGCAATCATTCACATTCCTGAAATCTAATCTCTTGGCTTTCTGGCAGCTATCCTTCATAAGCGATTATCGGATGCTTAAAGGCATTTAAGAGGCGCATATAATTTATAGTAAAAACTAAAAATTAATGTCTATTAATAACTATAATTTTACTTCTATAGCTTTTAGAGCTACTTTTTAAATAGAGCTAGGAACACTATTTTAAGAAGAAAGGGAGATGTGAAATTTAACATGAGGCTGTGCACTAAGGGGATATCTTTATACCTGAGTATTTTGATGTGCTTTTTTTCCGTCACCCCTCTGTCTCCGGTCTATGCGGATGAACCCATTACACTTTCAGATCCAAGAAGCCAGCAAACTAAAACTGTAGATGCCCTATCCAGTACCGTGTTGCCGGATAAATCTGCACCGGAACTTCCCTCCGGAAGCCTTCAAGAGCCGAGTCCGATTTCACCCGCAATGCCGGAAGATAAACTTCAACCTGAATTACCTGTTACCGCGAAGGCTTTGGTGGATCAGCTTCAAAAGAACCTTGGGAAAAGCTATTCCATTGAAACCCGGTACGATCCGGAAGCGAATGAGTATTTTGTTGTAGTTCACAACCTTTCAGATGTTCAAGGAAATGGCAAATTCAAATTCATGAAGGTTAGTTTAAAAGCAGACGGAACATTCAGCGAAGTCAAAGAAACTGTTTATTCCGGTGTGGAGAATGTCGACGGCGATCTGATTTTTAAGGGAATGAGCGAATCAACGCAAAATGATATCAATGTTCAAAATGCGCTAAGTAAGCTTACTGAAATCAAAATTGAAACAGTCAATGAAAAAGGAGTTATTTATTACGAACAAAATAATCAACGCTACATGGTTTATCGGGATGAACAGGGCAGTGCGATTTTCGATCAAAGTGCAGGAGAAGCGTATGACCTATCTCCTGGCGATGGAACGCTTAGTCAGCCCAATGAGCCAAATCTAATGTACAGTCAGGCGGAGCGTGATATCACTCGAGACGAATGGTATGCAGAATGGACGGAACATTACCGATCCATGATTTTCGGGTATATCAGTGGTTTCTTAGCCAGCACCACTCAAGTCATATTGGATGTATTAACATCTCTCAGGCATTTTGCAGCTGATTTCTGGAATAAATTTAAACAGACTGTTCACGTGATAAGCGCCGATTACGTCAGGCCTGTTTGTGGTTCTACAAGGTTTTGGTATTCCAGCATGGGTTGGGCAAGCGCGCAAATCTCCTTAGGGGCTCGTATGTTTAAACCGGATCAAACTTTGGGCGCTGGTCGTTCCGGTGTGATAGGGATCATTCTTCATGAAGGATATCATGCTATTGGCGGCGAGACAGATTCTCTTTATGGGATTGATCCTCTCGATGTTCCCGGCGAATTCGGGCAAGCAGGCTTTGGGCATAATGAGCAATATACGGAGTGGCGAGAAATCAACGCCATCAATTGGATCAAAGAACATGCTGGCTGGGCGGAAATCTTCGGAGGCAATGATTCGTATCATTTTATTCCCGAGTATGGTCAAAGCAATCTCTCCGGTTATGCTTATCAAACTTTTTTAATTCCGGGCACATCAACAGTAAGTTCTCGGGTTTATTATAATTTCGGCGAGATACCACTAGATAACATGCGTTATTGGATGGGCGGCGATCGACCTGCTTTCGGAAGATATTGGTGGATCGATCCCTGGAATAGCCAAATTTATTTGAACGGATCTCATTGGCAAGAAGTTATCACAGGGCCGCTTTTTGCTGAGACATTTTATTCCGGAAGGCAGGTTGTTTTTAATGAAAGCGCGCTCTTCATGCGCTCGCCCGAAGAAATTGCCAGAATCTACCAAGTAGCGCAGCAGACGAGCGATTCCAAAGTAGTCCCGCAACTGGTCTCGGTGACCGCGGGATCTATGACACGTGGTTCTGGCACGGTTACTGGTCATACGGTTGAATTTCAGACCGCTACCATTTTTGTTTCGAATATCATCAATCCTGGTACTTCCAATGAAACTATTTCACTCTTTGACGGCACCTGGCATGATTTTTATAATAATTTCGAATTAATAACCTCGATCGAAGCCTTGCAGCAACAGCTCGCAACAAAAGCCAATACGATCACGACCCTTTTAAATCAAACTTTTACCGCTCTTTTCGGACCGATCGATGTGTCGGGCTCCACATTTGCAAGTGCTGTATTAACAATTAACGGGACTATTGTTACTCCGCCGACGGATCCCGATCTTCTTCTATCGTTTACCACAATTCTGAAGATTTTGTGGAACGGGAAAAAGATGCTGACTAATGCATATGACAGCGTGGTCGAATTCAGCATCGCCGAGGTCCAGCGAGCCAATGAATTGGGCCTTGATGGTTACGTGTTGCAGCAGGCCGCACAGTTTATGACCAATGTTTATTTTGCCACGCGAACTGAACTTCTCCAAACCCAACAGCAATTGACTTCGATTGCTCAAAGCATGGATGCGGCAATTGTTTGGCATACCAATGCAAAAACAAACAAAATCCTTCAAACAGCTGCTTACAGTTTACAGAATGCCATCACGTTACAATCCATGCTTCCTAGTGGTTTGAAGGTCAGTTTGCGTTATGACACGGGTGCTGGCAAACTTCTTACCGAGATTATCAATAACAACACTCATCCGAGAGGGACCTTTGTATCCGCATCTTTTTCACTGCTTGCCAATGGAAGTCTGGACGCCATCCAAAGTATCAGCTATCAGGATATCACATCTTTGGATCAGCAATTATTGTTTTCCGCGATCAAACTTTTAACTCCAGCCATTACTGCGGATCGAGATGCACTTATCCGCCTCACTCAAAGTACGATTTACAGCGTGGAACCGACAGGAGCTATTCATCTTGGGTGGCAGGGGAAGTTTTATAAGATCTATCGCAATGGTACGATTGTGACGTATCAGGATGAAACGCCCTTGATGCAGACGTTGCAGAAATATTATGGGCTAAGCGGGTTGCCGGCGAATATCCGTGTTTCTGTGAATCCTCAAAACTCTAACGAGATCAATGTATTTATATCCGAACTCCAGAATGGCGTCATGAAAGATGTGGGGAAGATCGTGATCATGACCTATGGTGGCCAGTATAACATCAGCCGCGTTGTGGATCTCAAGACTGGCACGCAGGCTCAATTCAATTACGCGGCAGGCTATGTCCTTTCTTCTATCTGGCGAACGACCTGCAGTGATATCAATTGTCGAGGAGGGTATTGGAAATCACAGATCAGTGTTACCACCCTTGATTCTTCGACCAGCAGTGGCACTGCGACTGTTACTTCAGTTTCGTCGCCTACATTCCTTGTATGGACAGATGCAACGTCCGTGAGTTTCACCAGTTTTGCGGATCTTATCAAAAAATCAACAGACATGGACATTCCCGTACCTGTTGCGGCCACACTCTCCTCATTTAAGAACAATATCGGCAGTTTGACATTTCATTATTTCTATGTCACCGGAGGTTATAAAGTTATTGTCACCAATCCAACCGCGATTGTCGGTGGCTTAAGCCGGATGGAATTTGTGGTCAGGCGGAATGGAACCATCGACTTAACGACTCTTCAGTTGACTTATAAAGGCGCGACAACAAATCTAACGCCAAACGGTTCATTGTTATTCGAGGGCATGAAACTTTTACAACCCGGCATTAGTGATGTGGCTGCGCTGACCATGTTGCCACGAATCAGTAACGTTCAGGCGGGCTCCAGCGGTTCTATCAAATTTGTGTATCAAACTCTTTCCTATGTGATTTTTAAAGCCCCGGCACCGTCCACACAGATTTATCTTCTTCCGTCAGTGCCGCTGGATAGCGCGGAGCAATTTCTTATGACCCAGTTCAGCTTTGCCCCCAATAGCTTTGAATATATTTCAAGCACTTCCACGACGGCCTCCCGCTTTGGGACAAGTGTTCAGGGCTACAATATCGTCTTCAGACGCGGCAGTACTCTCTACAATGCTTTTTCAGATCTATCCGGTCAATGGATCTATTACAACGGCGTGTGGTATCAATGGCTTGTCAGTGGTTCTCAGGCGACGATCAAACGATATGATTCCATCGGTCGTTTAGCTCTGATGACTCAATATGATAACCGGACGCTTTTATGGACGCAGCAGTATTACTACACCGGCGCGAACATCACGCCGGATTATTCCAAGCGGACTTATGCGAATGGCGATATCGATTATTATAATTCTGCCGGCCAGCGTTTTGTCGATGCGCTTCTGGATCGGACGACCATGACGGAAATCGAATTTAATAATACAAAAAATGCATTTCCTTATATTCGAGAAAGTTTTGGCAACATGACTTACGCTGAGTTTATCGCGCATGCGCCTACAACTTCTGAACGGAATTTCCTAACAGATCTCATAGCGTATGCAATGAACCGAGATGCGGCAAGGTTCGGGCAGCTTTTAAGTACGCTTCGCCATTTCATTATTTTGACGAATCCCAGTTCCCCTCATGTCGGCGGCGGATATGGCGTCGCTGCCACGGCAACCGTTACGCTTGATTTGGGTTCTGTCCCCTTACTTAATGATAACACCAAGGGAGGAATGGCTAGCTTTATGGCGCATGAAATGGCGCATGTTTACTGCGGGGTTAAAGGCATTTGCAATTCTCCGATGGTGGCGTCGGAAAAATATGCGAGAGCGGAAACCGTAAGATGGATGGAGATGTTAGGTAGCCCGCAAGTCTCCATCAACGAAGAAAAATATATGATCGATGTTGCCGGTGATGGATCCACGGAAGGAACTCTGGTCCAAAATTATTATTTCGCGAACGGTATTTCACGGGAAAGAGCCATCCGGCTTGTTTGGGCCGCGCAACTGAATCTTCTTGCATCGGGCATTACGAAAATGGTCTTTGAGTCGAGTCGTGTTGCGTCTATGACAAAGGATTCAGTCATTCTTACAGGGCGCGAACTTACCTTCCAGCTTCCAGGAGGCGGGCATAAGACTGTTTTTGTTCATGCAATTTCCGATACGAGTTTTTGGGTTTTTGTTGACTCGTCATGGCATTCGGTAAATATCCAAATGTCCTTGATCAACAATGTTCAGTCTGTCATCCAATCTCTTATAACCCAATCCACAGAATTTAATGCCCGAAGAGCGCAGGATTTTTCTGTTTTCAGTCAGGAAATCAATGCGATAGGGGCGACTTTTGCTGCCGCAAAAGTTCAGGTTTTCGGTACAGTGATCGAGCCGCCCATGCAGGCAGACACCCTGCTAACCTACAATACTCTGAAAAAAATGATTTGGAACTGGAAATGCCTCGCGCAGAATCAATTTGATCAAGTGGTTAATTTCGAATCAATTGAAATGCAAAGAGCTCAGATGTTAGGGCTTAGCGCTCGAAATCCACAGATGATGATCATCGGTGATTTGAATTATAAGAGCGAGGCAGAACTCCAGGCGCTCTTGGCCCAATTGAATTCTGCCAGCCAAGATCTTGCGAATGCAATGGCGACTTACAATACCGAATGGAATGAACGTCGGTTGCGAAGTGTTGTTTTTTCTCAATTTTTACCGCCTTATCAATCTAGCGCCATTCTTTATTTGGCGAGTATGGGCATGAATTCTTTGCAGTTCATCTCAAGCTCGTCTGCAAACAGAGATCATTTTGGAATAATGAACAACGGGTATGACATGGTTTTTTCTTACAGCGGTACCAATCAAAATATTTTTCAAAATATTTTTTCCGATCTCTCCGGCGGATTGATCTATTACAATGGCCAATGGATCGTGAACCTGCAGGGCACGTATCTTCCTTATGACGCTTTGTTTGCGGGGTTGCGGCAGGAGGATCCTCTTACACAGATCACTGCCGCGCAGTTCCTGGAATCTGTGCAGGCAACCGCTCAAAACTTGGACCTTGTGGCGCAAGCCTATGCTTTTATGACGGATCCGGTTAATCACATTCTCCCGGCAGGAGCTTCGTTTCCCGTGCTGTTCTTAAAAGGGATCAATCTCACTCCCGAAGCTTTGAGTCAATTCGCAATGTCGTCGGAAGCTTACGATATCGTTGTAATGCCCCTCGAGCCTTTTCTTGCGCTTCCTCAAGACTCCATGACTCGAAGAAACTGGATAGTGCCGAGAGTGGCTCATGAAGCAACCCATTCGGTTGATGTAGCGGCAGACCCTAATGTAGCGATTCTTGTTTCGGAAGCGAACGCCTATGCCGCAACCTTTCAAGCCGTCAGAGTTCTCGGAGCATCGCCTGACATAATTGCGAGGCAGGAAAAAACAGCTGCGGCCTTCAGCATTCTCTCAGGTAATCCACAGATTGTGGCGCAAATTTTTGGTACCGGGATCCAGAATTTCCGGTTTGTCGGATATGAAAGCATCCAGCTGCCGGGTGGGTCGGTTGTGAGGATCAGCTTGCATTGGAACGGCCAGACTAAGCTGGTGGATGTGGACGTTGCCGCGCCGGCGGGTTCCCAGATCTCGGTTGTTCAAAATGACGTTTTCGGGAGATTAAGTGTCAGGACACAATATGCCGCAAACGGCACGCCAGCATGGACCCAGCAGTATTGCTATACGGGCACCAACACCACACCGGATTATTCGAAGCGGACCTACGCGAACGGGGACACCACAGATTATTACAACTCATCGGGACAGCTTTTTGTGGATGTGCTGCTAAGCCGGCAGAATTTTTCGAGGGAACTGTATACCAATATTCAAAATAGTTTTCGCTCGATACAACCGGCCAGCTATTTTGTCACGACGACCTATGAAACCTTCGTGGCGGAGGGGATCAACGCCCAAGCGAGAAACGCCATGAGACAAATGATTGCCTTGGGCATGCAGACAGACAGTGCGACGTTTCTCACTTATTTACGCAGTCCGTATCATCTGGTCTTAAGACAATTGCAGGAACATCCTTTTTATGCTTCAGCGAGTGCTAGTTGGATTTTTTCAGGGATGGGTGTTGCAATCCAAGCGACTGTTGATAAAGTGCTTATCTTTTACTGTGATTTAACGGCGCTCAGCGGAACGCAAGGCGCTGCCTCAGCTCGTCTTGCCTTACCGATCCTGGCACATGAAATGAAACACTCGATCGATGTCGTTGATGATGCAGCGCATATGGAATGGCGGGCACACCAGGTGACAGCGAACTGGATGCGGCTTTTAAATTTCAATAAGCATGATATCAATCGACAGCAGTGGCTTGTGGACCGGATTCCGGATAGCAGCTTTCATGGGTTGGCATCGAAACTGGTGACGGGTGCGATCCGGGATGTGATAAATCCGAGGACCGGAACATTTTATACCTATGCTGAGGCAGAAGCGGAAGTGATGCAGCCCCTGGAAAGTGCGGAACAATTTTTAATGATGCAGTTATCACTTCGGGCCAAAAGTTTTGAATACTTATCGAGCACTTCCAACACAAGGTCTCGGTCTGGGGCGAATATTCAGGGTTTTGATATCGTTTTTAGATATAACGGGATTTCCTATACGGCTTTTTCTGAACCGGCAGGGCAATGGATCTACTATAACAGTAATTGGTATCAGCTTATAAATGGTGTGTGGGTTCTTATGGGGTCGTTGCTTTCTGCTACAGTCTGAAAAGGATCACGACACAAACATTAGTTGTATGAACCAGGTGTTTTTAATCAAAGACCTTCATCCTGCCAATGGATTATTTTGATTCACAATTCCACGTTTTGGTTTAAAGATTTCCTCTTAGAATTTTGTAAAAGTTACTCCTTAAAATACCAAAAATCAATTCATAGCAAGAAGAATCTTCCATAAACGCATTTTTGACATTAATGAGAGAAATGCTATCTTTTAGCGAAAGAAAGTTAAAATGGTTTTAACTTTTTTAACACAAAATAAAACTCTTTAATGTAGAGAAATTTGATCGAGATTTATAAATTTTATCGGAGGCTTTAGAATGAAAAAATCTTTAGCAGTTCTAATGGCTTTCCTGTTAGTGAGTACCCAAATAATGCCGACGGGGTTTGCACTTTTGGCCCCAACTACGCAGAAGGACCCGCTTGCCCAAAGTATGCCCACACAGACTTTTGAAGGAACGCAAACGAACTCTACTTCTTCACAAACTTCAACGCAGACATCGATTCCCTCCGGAAGCCTTGTGCCTTTTGGACCGCTTAGTGTGGCAACACCCATGGATAATCTCACATCACAGGTGATGCCGGCCTTGCAAAAATATTATGGTACAAACGGCGTGCCGTTGAATATCCGAGTCTCTGTGAATCCCCAGAACTCCAATGAGATCAATGCATTTATATCTGAAACCCGAAATGGTGTTTTGATGGATGTGGGCAAGATCGTCATAATGACTTATGGTGGTCAATACAACATCAAACAAGTGGTGGATTTGAAGACCGGTACGCAGGCCCAATTTAATTATGCGGCAGGTTATGTTCTTTCTTCCATCTGGCGGACCACCTGTAGTGATATCAATTGTCAGGGAGGGAATTGGAGATCTCAGATCACCCGGATCGTTGTTGATTCGGCCAGCGGCAGCATCACAGCGAACATTACTTCCGTATCTTCACCTTCATGGCTTGTGTGGACAGATCCGATGTCGGTCCGGACAAGTTATCTTGTTGATCTTATCAAACAATCAACCGATATGGATATTCCGGCACCTGTTGTGGCCACACTCTCTTCGTTTAAAAACAGCATCGGAAGTTTGACGTTTCACTACGTTTACAGGACCTCCGGCTATAAAGTCATTGTGACCAATGCTGCCGCAGCGACCGGTGCCTTGAACCGGATGGAATTTGTAATTAAACAGAATGGAACGCTCGATATTCCGACCCTTCAGGTAAGTTATCAGGGTATTGCTGGCATCGATTCGAATCTGCTTTTTCTCACATTCCATCAATCGCCTTTTCTTAAAAATGATGTCGCATCCCTTGTGGCCTTGACGCAATTGAATGTGACTTCTATTGTCAACGGTGTGATTTATTTCAATTATCAAAATCAATCGTATCAAGCCTTCAGAACCGCGGTTCAGAATTATGTGACTCAATTGCAAGCTCTCTTTACATATAACTATGAAACACAAATATCTTTTTGCTCTCTTTGCGCCAATCCTGAATATGAAGTGCATGTTTATGACCCCTGGCCGAACATGCAAGGTTCCTTCAAGGATCTGTTCTTCAATCTTTCGCCGAACGGTCAATTGGTGGCAGGTTCGATTCGGGCTAACTATAAAGGTTCGGCGGCTGACATCACAGTTCCTGCGAGCATGTTATTCCAGGCTTTGAAAATGTCGCCGATCTCAAAACTGAACGATATTCAGACACTTTACGCGATGATGCAGCTCATGATTACGGGCAAAGATGAGGATCAAACGACATACTTTAGACTGGAGAACTCCTACTACAAGGCCTATCGTGACGCTACTGGCGTTCATCTCGAGCAGCAACCGTCTCCTCAAGTTAAAAATTACGTGGCTCAGTTTCAAGCGGCCTTGAGTGCTGGGACAATAGTGAGCGCGGCCTATATCAGCGGAAGTGTGCCTCCAAGATGTCAAATTACCGTAACGGGGAGTGGTTTTCTGATGGGTACGCTGAGTCAGCTTTCTTTTGATATTTCACCGAATGCGGTTCCCGATTTCACGACCCTAACGGCCGATTATCGCACCGGCACGGCCATCAATGCAAAACTGCTCTTTGACGGGATCATGGACACGTTCCGTACCTGGGCCAGCGATATACAGACCTTTGCCTTGATGACCCGAATCCAAATCACGCAACTCAATGGCCAAACGATTTATTTTAGAGTAAACGGGTCCAACTATACCGTGAGTCCGGATACTGCTTTGGCTTCTTTGATTCAGGCGGATTTATCCGACGGCATTTTGAATCGGGCTGATCTGTTGTCCATTTTAAACGCGGTTCAGGATGAAGGTCTTGTTTCGGCAGTGGAATTTTCACTCTTGCAGGAGATGCAAAATCGTCCTGCTTTTTATAAAGAACTTGATTATGTTCATGTCCTCGCGAATGCCGTTATTCTTGGGAACCAGGCTAATGCTGTTTATCAGGAGACGGCCTTGGGGAATTTAATGCCCGGATCTTCGGCCGCGCAACTTCAAAAGCTTGTGAATAAATGGTTTCTAGGACTCGACCGTCCGGTTGCGGAAGACGGCAGCTATCGTGGAGCTGCTGTGGGACGTCTTTTTGTCAATGGGATCAGTTATTCCGATATTGTGCAGGGGGCTACATCAGACTGCTATTTTCTGGCCGCTCTTGCGGAAACGGCTCGCCGGACTCCGGATGTCATCGCAGATATGTTCATCGATAACGGTGACGGAACTTATACCGTACGATTTTTTAAGGAGGGTATTGCAGATTATGTCACCGTGGATCGTCAGGTGCCGGTTGAACCGTCGTGGGTTTTTGTATACGCCAATCGCGGTGCTTTTGCCTACGATTATAATGCCGAATTATGGGCAGCTCTTGCCGAGAAGGCGTTTGTCCAGATCCATGAAAAGTGGGGTAAAAACTCGAATAGTTACCGCGCGATCGGATGGGGAAGTTCCTCATATGCGCTCGAGGCTATTTCCGGAAATGCGGTTACAACAGGCTGGTTGCCGGATCCGAGCCAATGGAACGTGGTCGTGAATTCGTGGAACACTCCGAATACGCTCCTCACCTTCACGGCCAAAAGCAATCCTGTCTCCGGAAGCGGCGTCGTTCCTAGTCATACTTATGCGTTGGTCAACTACAATTCCGTGACTCAAATTTTTTCATTATTTAACCCTTGGGGCATCGGCTATGGGCTTTTGAATTTTGCTTGGAGCCAGATTCAGGACAATTTTTCCTATTATGACCGCACCGTTCCCGCCGGTGTGATAGGACTCGCGGCAACCATGATCGCCGGTTCTCAAACCGAAAGTCAGCCGTTAGCCAAACAATCTGAAATCACTTCTGAGCAAAATACTCTGCAGGATGTGTTGGCGCAAACGAGTGACCCAAGAAAGCAAGTGCGTTCCCAAAATAGTGTCAAACGTATTCCCAATGCCGGCGATGGTTCTATCAGATTTTTTCGACTAAGCAGCCGGCTTCTAAAAAAAGAAGATGTCAGTATCAAACCTTTTTATCACGAGTCGCTTTCTTATAAAGATGTGCTTTTGCATTATCTGCTCGAGCGAGCCATCAAATTTTATTTGGCCAACGAATAGCGTTTCAATCTTCCTTCATTCTGACCGGCAATCGCTTCGAGCCCCAGGTGCCTGGCTGGGGTTCCAAAATGCCCGAACCCATTGTCCCGCAGGATTTGCAGGCGCCGTTCTCTTTTAAATTCCAATCCGTGATTTCAAATCCATCCCGGCCGATCAATTTTTTATTGCAGGCATGACAATAAGTCGTTTCGCCTTCGGGATTGTCGACATTGCCGGTGTAGACATAGCGGAGGCCGTTCTTCAGGGCGATCGCGCGGGCTTTTTGAAGCGTTGCAAGCGGAGTAGGCGGGAAGTCCACTTTCCAGGCCGGATGAAATGCCGTGAAATGAAGCGGGACGTCAGGTCCGAGATTTTCCAGGATCCAGTTTGTCATGGCGTGAATCTCTTTTTCGGAATCATTCAGGGATGGGATCAGAAGCGTTGTGATTTCCAGCCACACCTTGGTTTCTTTTTTAATATAGAGCAAAGTTTCCAGAACAGGCGCAAGATGACTGGCCGTATATTTTTGGTAGAAATCATCCGTGAAGGCTTTCAAATCCACGTTCGCCGCATCTATCCATTCGTAGAATTCAATGCGTGGTTCCTTGCAAACATAACCAGCCGTGACGGCTACGGTTCTAATCCCGAGTTTGCGACATTCCTTGGCCGAGTCAATGGCGTATTCATGAAAAACATGCGGTTCATTATAGGTGAAGGCCACACTGCGGCATTTCAAGTTTTTTGCCGTCATGGCGATTTTTTCCGGTGATGCGGTATCTGCGAGGACATCGGTTTCATTCGCTTTGCTGATATCCCAGTTCTGGCAGAATTGGCAGCCGAGGTTGCAGCCCGCAGTGCCGAACGAAAGGATTGGTGTTCCCGGCAGGAAATGATAAAGAGGCTTTTTTTCGATGGGATCCACACAAAAACCGCTGGAGCGGCCGTAGGTGGTAAGCACGATCTGGCCATTCTGGCAGGCGCGCACAAAACAAAAACCGCGCTGGCCTTCCGCCAATTTACAATGGCGCGGGCAAAGGGTGCACTGGATATGAGTGTCGTTTACTTTTTGCCAGTATCGAGTCGGGACAATATCTTTCATAAGAATATTATGCGCTCAATTTTGTTCGGCTGAAATGGTAAAATATTTTAAATGGGATCCATCATGATCAACGATGAAAATCGCGCAAGCTTATTAGCCTCTTCTAAATTCCGCTCACGTTTCAAACTCGATCAAAAAGACCATGATTATATAAAGCGCATCGGAATCGCAAAGATCAGGGAACATACGGTTGATTTTATTGAGAAACGGCTTGCTCCTGCAGAGCCTCCGAACGATGGTCAACAAACTCCATTCAAAGGCCATCCGGCATTCAAGGCGCAACATGCCACGGCTACTTGTTGCCGCGGATGTTTGTTGAAATGGTACGGGATTGCCAAGGGTCGGGTACTTACAGGTGAAGAGATCTCCAAAGTAGTCGATATCATCATGCAGTGGATTTTAGAAAAGCAGGGTAATTCGAAACCATAGTGCCAGACAGTAAAGAGTATCCATGAGTACTAGAAATTCTGACAATGACCTTTTATTTTGGCTGCTCGCAGGTATCGTTTGTGGTGTGATCGGCTTTTTTCGAGGATTCAAAATCCGCAACAAACGAAAACTGATCGAAAACATTCCGACCTCCACCATCCGTGCGATGGCGATGGGGCTTGTAGAAATCAACGGGACTGCCAAGCCGTTTAAAGGCACGATGAAGACGCCCTTTTCCAAAACAGATTGCGTTTTTTTTCATTATAAGGTCGAAGAAAAACGGAGTTCTGGCAAAAGCAGCCACTGGGTAACCCTCAAGGAGTTTTGCACGCCCGAATGGTTTTATTTGGAGGATGAAACGGGCAAGACCTTGGTGAATCCCGTGGGCGCCGAACTTTATCTGAAGGACGACCGGAAGTTTAATATGGGGTCGTTAAGCCGTGGTCCGGATAAAGCCGCTTTTGAACAAGGGTTGATCGAGTTGGGGATATCGCCGCGCGGGTTTATGGGTTTTGACAAGCCGCTCCGCTGTACGGAACATTATGTTTGTCCCGGCGACAACCTTTATGTCATGGGGACCGCGACAAAAAACCCTCTCGTGGAACTTTCCGAAAAAAGCAGCGAGAATATTTGCATCCAGAAAGAAGGTTCTTTTTTTTGTCTTTCGGACAAGAGCGAAAAAGAATTGCTGGATTCGATGACCTGGCAGTTGTATCTTTTTTTGTACGGAGGCCCCATCCTTACGGTGGTGTGCCTTTTTATTTTAATCAAACAGTATTTTCCGAGTATTTTTTAAAAAAGGGAAAAGTCCCTCTGAAAAAGGAGAATTCTTATGAGCCTCGTGATTCTTGCGGTGGTGATTTTTGCGGTGATGGGTCTGGTCGGTTATTTTGTGGGGATTTACAACGGATTAATTCAGGTTCGGAACAATATCGACAAGGCGTGGGCCAATATCGACGTACTTTTGAAGCAGCGGCATGATGAATTGCCGAAGCTGATCGATACCTGCAAAGGCTACATGCAATATGAACAAGGTCTTTTGGAGAAGCTCACGCAGGCACGGACGGCTTTTATGAACGCGACCTCTATCGAAGACAAAACCAAGGCCGAAAACCAGCTTGCCGCCGGACTCAAAACGCTTTTTGCTGTTTCGGAAAATTATCCGGACCTGAAAGCGAACCAGAATTTTTTACAATTACAAGGCCGTATTTCCGGTCTTGAAAACGAAATTGCGGATCGGCGTGAATTCTTCAACGAAAGCGTTAATGTTTACAACATCAGGATTCAGCAGCTGCCGGATGTGTTTGTCGCCAATTCGCTCGGCTATCAGCGTCGTACTCTCTTGGAAATCCCGAAAGAAGATACCCAGGACGTCAAGATTCAGTTTTAAAAGACAGACACAAGTGCAAGCAAACGCACTGCCAGAGCGTGTTTGAGATGAAATAGGAGATTTTTTGGGGAAAATTCTTGGCAGTATCAGCGATATCGTTTGGGGTTGGCCGCTTATTCTTCTGCTTTTCGGTACGCACCTTTTTCTTACCTTTCGGCTGCGATGGATTCAGGGTTATATCGGGAAGGCTATCCGTCTGTCTTTGCGAAAAAGTTCCGATGGCCGAGGTGACGTGGGGCACTTCGGAGCGCTGACCACGGCGCTCGCGGCGACGATCGGCACGGGGAATATTGTCGGTGTTGCCACCGCCATTGCCCTGGGCGGTCCGGGAGCCGTCCTGTGGATGTGGCTTACGGGCGTGTTCGGGATTGCGACCAAATACGCGGAAGCCGTGCTTTCCATCAAATACAGGATCAAAACGCACAAAGGACATTTTGCCGGCGGGCCGATGTATGTCATGAGCCTTGGTCTTAAGTCGAAATGGATGGGGATCTGTTTTGCGGTCTTCACTTCGATTGCGGCGTTCGGGATTGGCAATACGGTGCAGGCTAATTCGATTTCATCTCTTGTACAAGAAACCTTTCATATTTCGCCATGGATCAGCGGCGTGATCATGACCTTTTTCACGGCGCTTGTCATCTTGGGCGGTATTCAATCGATCTCAAAAGTCTGCGGCATGCTTGTTCCTTTCATGGCAATCAGTTATTGCGGCGGGTGCTTGATCATTCTTTGCATGCACTGGCAGACCCTTCCTACCACCGTGGCTCTTATTCTCAGCAGCGCTTTTCACGGGCAAGCCGCAGTCGGTGGATTTATTGGCGCGGGTATTCGCGATGCCATGCGCTACGGTGTGGCGCGCGGGCTTTTTTCCAATGAATCAGGACTCGGTAGCGCGCCGATTGTGGCCGCGGTTGCAAAAACAAAAAATCCCGTAGATCAAGCGCTTGTGTCCTCGACCGGCACCTTTTGGGATACGGTCGTGGTATGCGCTATGACCGGTCTGGTGTTGGTCAATTCCGGGGAATGGATGAACGGTCTCAATGGCGCCACACTGACGAAGGCCGCCTTTGCGGATATTCCGGTGATTGGGCCGATCATTCTCTGTGCAGGCTTACTTACATTTGTTTTCTCAACGATTCTTGGCTGGTCTTATTACGGGGAACGGGCGATCGAATATCTCTTGGGTCATGCGGCTGTTCTGCCCTACCGTTGGCTTTGGGTTGCGGCAGTGATGGTGGGTTCGGTCGTGACCATGCCCACGGTCTGGGCTTTTGCTGATATTGCGAATGCATTCATGGCCATTCCCAATCTTATGTCTCTTATTCTTCTGAATAGGGTAATTGTCAGCGAAACCCGCAAACATCTCTGGAGTCAATAATCGAAAAACCGATTTCGATCGCGCAAGTTAAAAACAGTAAGAATTTTTCTGAATGGGTGATGGAAAAGGGATTTTAGTTTTTTCGGGTTTAAAAAACAAAATGGAGCAAAGATAAACCTGCAATGACCCACATCACGGGATTAATCTCGCGGAACTTTAATCGCATGCTTTTAAAGAGTACGTGACTGAGGAATCCGAACGCCAAACCAGTGGCGATGCTGTAACTCAGCGCGATCATCACGATGATCACAAAGGCCGGGAATCCTTCCTCGATATTGGCAAAATCAATATCTTTAACTTCTCTCATCATGTAAAAACCCACCAGGATCAGCGCGGGCGCTGTCGCGTAAGTCGGGACGATCATGATGACAGGAATGAACAAAATACCCAGCAAGAATAAAAACGCGGTAATCACGGAAGTAAATCCCGTTCGGCCGCCTTGGCCGATGCCGGTCGCGGATTCGACATAAGCCGTGATTGTAGAACTTCCAAGCCATGCGCCCAACATACTGGCTAAGGCATCCAGCGACAGCAGACGGTCTAGGCTGCGGATGCGCCCGTTTTTGTCCACAAATTTCGCCTGATTACAACAGGCAACGAGCGAACCGATGCTGTCAAACAAGTGCATGAACATCAAACTGAAAATCGCGCTCATGAAACTCCATTTGACCGCGCCATCCAGATCCATTTTGAAGGCGATCGGCAAGAGCTTGATATCGAACGAGAATAATTCCTTTGGCCATGGGGCATTTCCCGTAAGGAGCGCGATCAACGTTGCGGTCAAAATACCGAGGATCATCGCGCCTTTGACCTTTTTTGTTTCCAAAAAGATCATGACGAAAAAACCCGCCAAACCGATGAGCACGGTCGGGGTGATCGGTCCGGCGGAAACGATGGTGACGTCGTTCTTTTGGACAATGCCAAGATTCACGAGGCCAATAAAGGTGATGAAAAAACCGATACCCACCGAAACGGCTGAAATGATGGGGCGGGGAATGGCCTCCACGATCTTTTGGCGGAGGTCCAGCAAAGTCAGGATGAAAAAGAAAAGTCCGGAAAGGAACACGATCCCCAAAGCGGTGGGCCATTGGATATGCCCCGAGAGCACAAGCGTATAAGCAAAAAAGGCATTGAGTCCCATGCCGGGCGCCATGGCGATCGGGGCGTTTGCAAAAATGCCGGTCATCAAGGTCGCCAGTGCGGTCACGAGACAGGTGATGGTGATCAAAGCTGTTTTGTCCATGCCGGTGACGGCCAGGATGTTCGGATTGACAAAAATGATGTAGGCCATCGCCAGAAAGGTCGTGCTTCCAGCGATTACTTCTGTAAGGAGAGTGGTTTTTCTTTCGCTGAATTTAAAAAACTGATTTAAAAATTGAACCAAAAAAATCTCCTTGCCTTAAATACCGATGTGACACCAGATCTTGAATTCAAGACCCGGTGCCGGACAGGGTTTATTCTACAGATCGGATCATGATGAGCAACATTTTAAAACGCTCGACGGCTTTGACCGCATGGGGAATATGAGCGGGCATGATGATCAGCTCGTTTTTTTTGACTTCGTGAGGCTTGCCGTCGATCAGGATCTGGGCTTTGCCGTCCAGGATCAGGATCGAGGCGTCGTAGGGGGCCGTGTGCTCGCTTAGCCCTTCGCCTTTGTCAAAGGCGAACAGCGTGAGAGTCCCGGCTTTTTTATTCAGGATCTGTTTGCTGACAACGGAATTTTTTTGATAATCCACCAACGTGTTGAGTGATAAAGACCTGCCGATAAAATTCTGTGATTCCATGACGGTTTTTTTTAGATTTTTTTCCATAATATCTCCTGAAGTTCATACCGCTTTACGATCGCTTTTGCGGGACAGCGCTGTAAGCCCATCAAGTTTAAATAACACACCGCTAGAAACATTGCCCTGTGGTTTTGCGCGGGCATGAAGTGGTACTGCATTTGTAGCAGATTTCATTCGGCAGATTTTGCTTCATGAAATATTCCTTGATATTGTTCAAAGTTGTTTCAGCAATATTGTGCAGGGCTTCTTTGGTAAAAAATCCCTGGTGGGACGTGATCACGACATTATTAAACGATAAAAGCCTGGCGAGTACGTCATCCGTGATGACGGAATTGGAAAAATCCTCAAAGAAATATTCGCTTTCTTCCTCATAAACGTCTAGTCCCGCATAACCGACCTTACCGGTTTTCAACCCTTCGATCAATGCCCTGGAATCGATGAGCATGCCGCGACCGGTGTTGATGATCATGACGCCTTGCTTCATTTTGGCAAGGGTTTGGTCATGAATCAGATGGTGAGTTTCTTTGGTGAGCGGGCAATGCAGGGTAATGATATCGGAGTTTTTAAAAAGTGTATCGAGGTCCACATAGTCAAAACCTGTTTTTGCCTGGAATGCCTTGTCCTGAAAAAGATCATAGGCAAGGACTTTCATGCCGAATCCTTTCAGAATCTCGATCGCTGCTTTTCCGATCTGTCCCGTGCCGATGACGCCCGCGGTTTTCTTGTGCATATCGAATCCCAAAAGCCCTCCGAGCGTAAAATTATTATCTCTTGTCCGGTAGTAAGCCTTATGGATTTTCCTGTTCAGAGTCAGCATCAGTGCGACGGCATGCTCGGCAACGGCGTGAGGGGAATAAGCCGGAACGCGGACCACATGAATTTTTTTGAAAATGGCCTGAAGATCGATATTGTTGTAGCCGGCCGCGCGGATGGCGATGAGTTTGATCCCGTTTTGGTAAAGAATTTCGGCAACTTCTTTTGTGACGGTGTCGTTGACGAAAATGCACACGACATCAAATCCTTTGGTCAACGGGGCGGTCTGTAAATTCAGGTGGCTGTTGAAATAGGTGATCTGGAAAGAGGGATCTTTTTGGATACCGTCGAACGTATCGATGTCATAAGGTTTTGCATCGAAAAATGCAATTTTGAGTTTTTGAGATAATATTGCATCCATAGTTGAATCCTTATGTTTATGTTATTATAATCCATTAGTCCTATAAAATCCAGGTGAAGGGAGTCTTTTTAGGATAGAATAATCAAGGCGTAAAGAGTTAAAAGAGCTTTCATCTGGTTTTAGAAGGTTTTTCCGGCACCGACCGGATGAAGTCTGCTGGCTTGAATTGTCATGACGGGAGTCACTATTTCTGATGACGCAAAAAGCCGAAGAACATACCAAAAAGTTAATAAAGCTGCAATCCATCGAAAATGCCACGATTGCCCATCAGGCTGGGATAGCTTTTTTCCTGATGGCCCTTGTCCCGATCGGGCTCATGACCTATATGATTTTATTCCACTTGAATCCCATGTCGCGTCAAGGGTATCGCGTCGACTTGCAATGGCTCGGTGTTCTTGCACTTGCTTCGTCGCTGGTGGGTTATTGGATCATCCGGAGGATTGCTTCCGTGATTAAGACGATGGCCAGAACGGCAAACCAGCTTGCGGAAGGCAAGGTTCAGGCACTTCAGATGGATATGAAGGATCAATCCGAGGAAATTCGCAGTCTGGTCAAGGTCTTTAATAATGTAAACCAGGATCTGGAGCAGCAGGTTTCCAAACTGGAACAATCCAAGGCTGTGATTCAAGACCTTCTTAAAAAGATCGGGAATGTGATCACTTCCGAACAGAAAGAAGAAAGTTTTTTGGACTTGATCGTGGAAAGCATGACCAAAGCCATGGATGCCGAGAGCGGCGTTTTGATCATGGTTGATGAAAAAGGCGAGGAAAAACACTTCCGGAAAGTGGTGGCTTGGGGGAAAGAACGCGAAAAAATATTATCCATGGCGGCTCAGAAAAACTCAACGCTGAACTGGATGAGCCAGGAAAAAAGACCCCTGATCATCAATCACACGAAAGAAGACAACGGAACTTCTCAAGATCCGTCGGAACTGTCCTACAGATCCCTGCTCTGCATCCCTCTCCGTTTTCAAAGTCAGCATCGAGGTTGCGCGATGGTGCTGAATAAGAAAAATGAACAGGTTTTTACATCGGAGGATACAGCGTTATTAGAAAATGTCGCGAGCCAGGTTGCTGTTGCGGCGGAAAATTCCAGACTTATGGAAAGCGCCGAACGGAGTTATGTCGAAACGATCGGAGCGCTGGCGGTCGCTGTAGAGGAGCGGGATTCGTATACGCGAGGACATTTGGAACGTGTCTCGAAATATGCAGTCCGCATTGCTGAGACTTTGAATATGGATATCAAAGACATTCAAACCTTGCGGGATGCTGCCTTTCTTCATGATGTGGGAAAAGTCGCGATTGAGGACGATGTGCTTTTAAAACCGAACCAGCTGACTCCGGAAGAATTGAAAGTGATGCAAAGTCATGCCGAGAAAGGTGAGAAAATTATTGCCCCACTCAGCTCTTTCAAGAATCTCCGTGAGATTATCCGTCATCATCATGAATACTACGATGGCTCCGGTTATCCTGACGGAGTCAAAGGGAATGAAATCTCCTTGAGCGCCAGGATTCTATCGATTGTCGATACTTATGATGCCCTGACAACAGGCCGGCCATACCGTAAGGCGCTCAGCCAAGAGGAAGCGATCAAAATCATAGAGGCAGGGTCCGGAACGCATTTTGATCCGCAGATAGTAAAAGTTTTTCTCCAGATCATCAAGCAAGCATCTTCGCAGGGCCCTGACAACACTGTTTTTAAATAGAGCAGTTGTATTTTTTTCAGAAAGATTACCGCCGCGCCGGAATAAAAAATCGCCCGGAGAATGGCTGCCTATGAAGGAACAAGGGAAGGTTCGTAAGCCGTTTGTAAGCGGGCAATTCTATCCGGACGAGCCTCATGTCCTGGAACACCAAATCAAAAACTTTCTTTCCAGAGCTTCCACGAAATCGAATCCGGATGTTCACGCCTTGATCGTTCCGCATGCAGGGTACGATTATTCCGGTCAAATTGCCGCCGAGGCGTACAAGATGATCGAAGGGCGGACATTCGATAGCGTTGTGATCATAGCTTTTTTGCATCACCTCTTTCTTCGCGGTGTTTGGGTGGATGATGTCGATGCCTACGAAACGCCTCTTGGATCCGTGCCGGTAGACCGGGAGCTGGCTCACAAAATACAAGGTTTTCATCCCTTGCTGGCCCATGCGTTCGCGGGACGTCTTGAAGAACATTCTTTGGAGGTCCAGATCCCTTTTCTCCAGATAGTGCTTCCGGGATTGAAAATCGTACCGGTCTATATCGGGATGCAAGATAGGGTCACGGCTAAAGCGCTGGCGGAGGGTTTGGCCGAAGGAATCAAAGAAAAGAATGTGCTGGTTGTGGCGACGACGGACCTTTCTCATTTTTATCCTTATCAAATTGCCGTGGCGAAGGACCAAAAAGTAATTTCACTCTTCGAAAGCGGAAATGTCGAAGCCATTTATGAGGCCTACCAAAAAGAAGAAGCGGAAGCCTGCGGCATGGGACCTGTCCTGACCCTGCTCTCGCTTGCGAAAAAAATGAACTGGAAAAGCCCTTCATTGATTCGGTATGCGAATTCAGGAGATGTGACGGGAGAACGTGGATCGGTAGTCGGTTATGCGGCCATGGCGTTTCAATAAAGTTTTTAGCTTGCGGACTGGATTATAAAAAGGAGGCCCTGAAAAACGTGTTCAGTGAGAGCGATAAAAAAACAATCTTGGGTTATTCGCGAAAGATTTTAGAGGTGAGTTTGCAAAGGAATCCCGAACCAGAACTGTGCCTAAGCGCCGATCTGCTGGAAGCAAAGCGTGGAATTTTTGTGACACTCAAGAAAGAAAAAATGCTTCGCGGCTGCATCGGCCAGATCCTCGGTTATGAACCACTCCGGCAAAGTATTCGGGAAATGACGCTTGCCGCGGCTTTTGATGATCCGCGATTTCCCCCTGTAAACCTGAATGAGCTCAGGCTTATCAAGATTCACATTTCTATTTTGACTGTACCGAAACCCGTGGCCTCTTACAAGGATATCCGGATAGGTCTGGATGGGATCATTGTTAATTGCGGCCGGAAAAAAGGCGTTTATCTTCCTGAAGTGGCGGTTGAGACGGGCTGGGACCAGCGGACTTTTTTTACAAGCTGTGCGTTGGAGAAAGCACAGATGACTGCAGCAGAACTTGATAAAGCCACTCTCGAGGTGTTTCAGACAGAAAATTTCGAGGAAGAAGGGTACTCTTCCTAGGCTGCCGAAAATAGTAAAAGAACATCAAGAATAGCCGATGTATGTAGAGGGTAAAATTGTTTAATAAGGAAAAGGAGAAAAAAATGCGCAGGAAGATCATAGTTCTTATGCTTTTGATTGTGATGGTATCAAGTTTTTCTGCTTATGCCGAAGAAACGAACAATACGGTAGATACTTCCTACATCAGCAAGAAAGGATATCCTTGTGATACCGGTAAGGCTATCGGAAAACTTTCTCGCGGTCTTACGAATATTGTCACAAGCCCCGGCGAATACTTTTATCAGATCCCTCCCTCGATGGAAAAGACCCCGGATGTTATGACGGGTTTTTTCACAGATATTTTTTGGGGGACCATCTATATGTTTCGCAGATTAGGCTCAGGGGTCTATGATGTTTTTACGTCGCCTTTCCCCGGGAAAACAAACTACAGGTCCTCCATCGAACCAGAAACGATCTTGCTTCCGGTGGGTGATTTCCTGACGAAGTAAAATTTTTAGAGGAATGTGTTTTTGACCGCCATTCGATCCCTGAATGGCGGTTTTCTTTTTATTGCTTCCTTTTTGGAAGGGGATGGATCCGCAACTGTTTTAGCGGAGTGAAGGATAATAAAAATATCGATAGGTGCCAGAGATGATGAGGCCTATGCGCGACTTTTTTTTAAAACTTGCTGAAAGGTTACGAAAGAACAAAGGCATTGTCCTGCTATTCAGCGTTGTCTTTAGCATCGGTTTTTTTGCGCGTTTCTATCAACTGGAAGGGTATTTCACAAATACCGACGATCTGGGGATTTTGCTTGGTGTTCTTGATGGAAAAAAAATGCAGGATCCCCTCCATCTTTCAAGGGCTTTAACCAACGCCCCTTTTGAATATCTTTTCACATATTTTCTGGTGTCACCGGACATGAATTACCGTGAGTTTTTATTTTGGGGGAGACTTCCTTCATGCGTGGCAGGATGTCTTGCCCTTGTCATGTTATGGGCTTTTTACAGGGTCTATGATAAAAAGAACTGGCATAAGGCTTTTCTTGCGATTGTTCTTGTTGCGTGTTCCTGGGATAACATTGCGTACGCCAAGCAAATGCATAGCTATGCCATCGGAGTTTTGGGGGTCGTCATTCTTTTTTTTCTTTTAGCCCTGTATTATCATGCGCCCTCCTTCAATCTCCGAAGTGCATGCGTGACAAGTGTTGTGATCGCTGTGACATGTTCCATGCAATATCAGATGTTTCTGTTCATTCCGGCCTTTTATCTTTCTCTTTTTTTGTTTTATTTCCCCGACTCGGAAAATAAGGCCCTCGTCTTACGAAATTTTCTTTTCAGCGGTATCCTGTGCCTCATCTTTCTTTGGCCGATTTGGCACTTTTTTCTGGAGAAGCGTTTTTACGATTTTTATCAGGGGACTCAATGGGCTTTGGGAGCTTCCGGAGAATACGGGTTGCCCGGTAAAAATTTTCCGTCCGGACTTTGGGCGCAGATAAAATATGTTCTCTGGTTCTACTTTCATAATCTTTTCGTGATCATTGAAGCCAAAACGGGCTTTTTCCCCGAAACACATCCTCTTTTCAAGTTTTTTGCAATAGGATTGTTTGTGAGTTTCCTATTTGGGGTTGTGAATTTCGTTTTGAGTCCTGAAAAAAAGACGCGTTTTTTAGGGCTTTTTATCGGGTTAGCGATCTTGACCTGGTGGGGGATGGTCCCTCTCAAGAATTTGCCCTATGGACCTTCCCGGCACACTCTGATCCTTCTGCCTTTTTTGGCGGTGACTACGGCTGAGGGGATCGAAGGCCTATCGAGACTTCTTGGACGCTTTGCGGGCAAGGAAATATCAGCCTTCAGGCAGCGGCAGATTTGGATGGGATTGGGAATGCTGGTGATTATTTTTTTTCTGGCTTATTACGGCCAATTTCTTAAGGAGAGAAAAAATCCTATTATTGAAGAAGAAATTGTGGATGTTTTAGAGACCTATGATGTGGACGAGCTTTTTTTTGATCAAAGGACCTTTCAGATGCAGTTTATGAAGCGGGTTGCGGCTTTACGTCAAAAAATACAAAGCAAAAACAGCCCTGATTTTCGGACCTTTGCGATCATTACGCGCTATCCGGTACCCTCACTGAGGGCCATGTGTGAAAATTGTCTTTGGGTCTACGGAAAAGCTCTCAAGGATGACAAGCTGAAGTTGCCATCGTGTTCTGATCTTTACGTGGTTTATGAAAAAAAATTCGAATCGGAAGCAATGGAAGGATTTAGTCGGAAAATAAAATCCGATATGTTCACGAATCGGTTCTATTTTTTTGTGCTTTCTGTGGATCCTGAAAAAACAAAGCTGGCTTCCAAATTCAATTCCAAGGTTTGATCCTATTCTCGCCCCTGCCTTTTCGCTGTATAATCTGCGCGTATTCTCGAGGGAGGGGTTCTGATGAAAACACACACCGAATATCTTTATTTTGAGACCAAGAAAAAGCGAGACTACATGAATATTACAAATCAAGTGGAGGAAGCGGTCCGCAATAGCGGCGTCCAGGAAGGTCTTTGTCTTGTGAATCCGATGCACATCACCGCAAGCGTTTACATCAATGATGATGAAGATGGGCTGATCCAGGACTTTGACGGCTTTCTTGAAAAAATCGCGCCCTACGATCTGAAAGGCTATCGCCATCACCGGACCGGAGAAGACAACGGCGACGCCCATGTCAAACGCCAGCTTTTTGGCCGTGAAGTCGTGGTTGCCATCACGAAGGGCCGGCTGGATCTCGGGACTTGGGAGAGGATTTTTTATGCCGAGTTCGACGGTCAAAGGCGTAAACGGGTGATCGTCAAGATCATCGGAGAATGATTTTCAGGACAATCCATGTCGAGAACCTTTCGCGATAAACCTCATAAAAAAAAGCTTCCGCCGCTACCGCCCAAACCGGCGGAGAAAAAAGAGGAACGCAGGATCTGGATTGGCGATGAGGTTTTCATTGAAAAACATTTCTTGTCGTTGACGCGGCTGCTTCGCCATGAAGAGCGCGAAGAGCAAACTCGCTTTAAAGCAGAAGTTTTGGATCAGGATCCCGACCAAAGAGAAAAACGGGGGAAAGCCCTTTTTCGTCTCGACCTTTTGGAAACACATTACAACCCTTCCGGTCAGCGGCTTCTGACCTTTGCCTTCGAGAACGGTCGTCCCTTACCGCGATATTCCCTAAGCGTTGGCGATATGGTCACGCTTTCCGGGTTTCAAACACCGGTTCTGGATTGTCCGACAGGCACGGTTTACGAGAAGGACCGCTGGAAAATTACGGTGGCATTCAGCGGCAGGATCCCTGCTTGGGTAGGCCGTGAAAAAAATTACCAGCTGAATCGTGCTGGTAACCGAACGACCTATGAACGGATGTACGAAGCTCTCCAAGCGGTTCGTACGGCCGACCATTCCAAGGTTGCGTATCTTCGGGATATCAGCCTGGCGCTGAAAAAGCCGCGTTTGAACGATTCGATAGAGCTTGCAAAAATAGAGTTTTCAGACAAAACACTCAATGAAGACCAGAAACAAGCGGTTGCCATGGCATTAAGCATGGAAGATATTCTTTTGATCCATGGACCGCCGGGAACAGGCAAAACACGGGTGCTGACGGAGATCATTCGTCAAGCATTCCAAAAGGGAGAAACCATTCTGGTTTCCGCGCCGAGCAATGCGGCGTGCGATCATTTGGTGGAATGCCTTATCGACAAGCAAGTCCCGGTGACACGGCTGGGACAGCCGGCACGCGTCAGCGAACGGATCCGAGAACATACCCTGAGCTATAAACTTGCCAGGCATCCCTTTGCCAAAATGATCGATGAAAACGAAGCGAAACTGGAACAATTCGCGCGACAGAAGGAGCGCCGCCAGGACCGGCGCGAAATGTCCTGGGAAGAAAAACGGGAAATGCGCGAAGAAGTGTATCAATTGCGGGATGATATCCGGGATCTCCGCGCGCAGATTTTTAAGCAGGTGTGGAACGCTTCAGATGTGATTGTGGCCACACATACGATCTGTGGGGACCCTCTGATCAAGGCCAAAGCCTTTGATTGGGTGATTTTGGACGAGGCTACGCAGGGGATCGAACCGGCGACCTGGATCCCGCTGCTTCATGCCGGCAAAGTGGTGATGGCCGGAGATCATTGTCAGCTTCCGCCGACGGTCTGCGGGTTCCAGCGCGATAAAAAAGATTTGACGTTTACGTTGTTCGAGCGGTTGCATGAAATCCTGGATAAAAAATCCAAGCTCCGTCTGGATCAACAATACCGCATGCATGAAAACATCATGAATTTTTCGTCCCAGGAATTTTATGACGGTGCGCTTTACGCGGATGCTTCCGCCATTCACCACACACTGAAGGATCTGCCGCATGTCAATCCGGAGATGTTGGATTTAACACCCTTTGTATTCCTGGACACAGCCGGGATGGGTTATGAAGAAGAAGTGGAAGAGGGGACCGAAAGCCGTTACAACTCGCAGGAGGCAACATTGGTGGTGAAAGCATTGGATCGTTTGATAAAGGCCGGTGTTTCTTCGGAAGAGATTGCGGTGATCAGCCCTTACAACGCCCAGGTCAAGCTTTTGAACGGCATGATTTTGGGTGATAAAAATGATCCGGGAAATTTAAAGGGGCTTGAGATCGACAGCGTGGATGCTTTTCAGGGCCGGGAAAAAGAAGTGGTGATTGTTTCACTGGTGCGGTCTAACCATGAAGGGCAGCTCGGTTTTTTGAACGATACACGGCGCATGAATGTAGCCATGACGCGGGCACGCCGCAAGCTGATCGTGATCGGCGACAGCGCGACGCTTTCAAATCTCACCTTTTATAATGATCTTCTGAAATATGTCGAATCCGTGAACGGTTATCAGAGCGCGTGGGAAGCCTAGAATCTTGGAAAACAAAGAGCCTGCTGTTTTCATGAGTAAAAAAATAATCCTAACACTTCTTGCAATTCTTGTCTTTGCCTGCGTGATTCGCCTCTATCATTTAAGTTTTCCTGCTATTGGATTTCACAGTATGAAAGAAAACGTATTTATCAGTATGGCCCGAAACATGGTAAAAAGCGGGGATTACTGGACGCGCAGAGTCGATTTTCAGGAATATTTGCCCATGTCAGGGGGCTATCTTACGGCATGGCAAACGGTTCTTTGCCTGCATATTTTTGGGGAGAACTTTTTAGCAGCGGCTCGAGGGCTTAATCTTCTGTTTTTTCTGGGAGCGATTCTTTATGCTTATCTCTTAGCTGCTTATGTTTCCAGATCTTCTTTTATCGGATTACTGACGGCATTCATAATGGCGATTCTTCCCCTTGGTAATTATTTCGCAAAAAATCTCCAGCCCGAATCTGCCGGCCTCTTTTTTATGCTTATGTTTCAATACCACGGAGCACAATTTATTGTTTCTCGGAAAATGATGGATTTTTATCTCGGCGTTCTCGCTTGTATGGCCATCCTGCTTTTAAAAGTCTCATTTTTGTTAGGAATGATTCCTCTTTTGGGGATGTGTGTTTACGCGGAGACCTTGCCTAAGAAATTTTTTAGAATTCATTTTGGGGAGCGCTGTTATTGATCGTTTTTTTATTTTGGCTCACTGTTTGGAGAGATCCTTCCACTTTCGACGTTATTGGGCGTCGTGTCCATTTATTTCGTATTTTTTCACCTGCCTACTGGGCTAAATACAGTCCCTGGATGATAGAGGGCATACTCAACTATAATTTTACACGTTATTACTTGATCGCGGCAGTTTTGGGAGTAGGGGCTATGATGATATGGGACCGTGGACGTCCATTACTTAGAGGATTTGTGGGCGGATGGCTTATCATGATGCTTCTCTATGGGATGATTTTTTCAGATTATATTTATCAACATACCTATTATCAGATGCCTTTTCTTTTCCTCGTAGCGTTCTCTACGGCTTACTTGCTTTGGCATGTCGCACGTGCGTGCAACCGGCGACTCAAGGATAGGTCTGGTTATCTTTTGATAGTAGCTTTTTTTATAGGCTCTATGCCTTCGGTGGTTGCTTCGGTTCGTGCTTCTTATCAGATCATGGATTATGGTTCTGATGTGGCAGGCGAGTATCTTAAAAAGAGGATTCCGGGAAATGGTTATTTTTTTCACAGAGGCGATGTGCAGAGTTATAGCGTTTGTGTGGTAGCGCAAAAAAAATGCGGGTGGCCTCGGGATATAAGCGATTTCAAATTGAAAGAGTTCAAAAGAAATGTCGAGTTTATCACTTTTTGTCCCGTTCATTATTTCGATCGATTGCCGGAAGAAATAAAAAAATATATTGAATCACATTATCACGTAGTGCATATGGGTTTTATTCGGAGCGAGTCGGGTCCATCTTTTAAACCGGTTACCTTGATTCTTCAAAAAGGAGGACAGGTCAACATCGAAGCATTTATGCGTGGCCGCATGCCTCGTCAAACCATTGTCTATGATACGCCTAAGGGGCCGGTGCCGCTTTTTGTGTTGGAAAAAACAGAAGCGTGATTATTTTGAAACATGAATGGGAGGAAACAAAATGACGCAATGTCCGCTCAGTAAATTCGCGTGCTGTTGCTTTTCACCTAAGATAATTTTCCTAGCGATCAGTTTTTTGGGAATCGGTCTTAGCGTTCTTTCGATTTTTTGGCCAAAACGATCCATAGCTTTATACCAGTGGATCATGAAACAGTTTAATTGGCAAGTCGCACCGATCGATGAGCCGCGTGAAGTCCGCAACACAGTGATTTTAGGCGCTGCGCTTGGAATTTTGAGCTCTGTTATGTTTGTTGTGGCTCAATCGAAATTCTGATTTCCCAAAAGTCGTGTTTATGGAAAAAGCTTTTGTTTTCATATTTGTCAGTATTGTTTTTACATCAGGATGTGCGGGGCTTGGCGGCCGTATAGGTCCTTTGAGTTTTGAGGATCCTTTTACCAGGCTTGGGATCGTGCATGTGCAGCCCAGTCCGGAAGAACAGGCGGGCGTGACGCTCCGACTATCGGTTCCTGAGGGAAACATTCTGAGAATCCGCGAAGAAACCAAGATTTATGCGCAGGTTCGGGATGGCCGCGGCAAGTTGATTGATTTGAAGGATCAGCGGGTTGAAACTTACCGGAAGGGATCGCGAAACGATTCTTATTTGCTATTAGCGGAGTCTTCTTTTGAAGGGCATTCCGGAAAGATCATTGAAGAGACCGAAATTTCCACTCGCGGAGAGATCTTAAAACTGGTTCAAGGAAAACATGATTCCAGAGAGGGAAAATTTACGATCATGAATTGGACCCGGACCCCGCTTTTTCCGGAGCATCCCGTAAAAACAGGTGATGCATGGAGCTATGAGGAATCGATGTCACTTCGTCTCAATTCGATTTTTGTAAAGCAGATCGAGGAATCTCCCTATAAGGTGCAAGCTAAAAGTACGCTCACCGGGTTCGCGGAGATCAAGGGAAGACGTTGCGCGGTGGTCGAAACAACAACCGATCAGATCCAGACGCAACGCCTGAAAGTGTTGTTTAAAAATCTCACGCTTTATATCCGCTCTAAGGTTCAAGAAACATGCTATCTGGACTATCGGACGGGTACCGTGGTTGCGAAGGTCATGAAGACGCAAACTCACACCAACTCTGCAGATTCTAAAATCAACGACTACAGTATCAGCCAATCCATTTCTCAGCTTACCGGCTTGCCGTAGCTTGGGCAGTTCCCAGCCGCTTAAAGCCTAATTATTTGACAGGAACCTCTCTTCCTCGTACAATCTTTATTAAGACTCAATCTTAATAAGGATGTTTATGCAGGCGGTAAAAAACGATCGATTCCATACTTTTCTTCGAAAGAAAAATCTCCGTGTGACGGAAGAGCGTCTCAGACTCCTTGAGGGCGTCAGCCGACAGCGCGGGCATTTTAACGTGGATGAGCTTGTCCGCCGGTTGGGAAAACAAGGACTCCGTGTTTCCCGCGATACGATCTACCGCAACATTCCGATCCTTCTTGAGGCCGGAGTGATCGAGCAGAGTTTTAAAACGAGTCGTGACACTTATTATGAGGCAGCGAATCAAAAGAAACATCATGATCATCTTTATTGCCGGACTTGCAGCAAAGTTGTTGAGTTCAGCGATCCGATCATTGAGAAACTTCAGAAAAAGATCGCTGAGCGGTTCGAATTTAAAGTTGAATTTCACTGTCACCAGCTTGTGGGGCTTTGCACCAAATGCCGGACTTAAAGCTTACGACCCTGGACCGACTATTACCCGGAGAAAGCGGTGTGATCCGGGGATTTACGGAAACTCAGGATCTTCATTATCGTCTGAAAGAGCTGGGGCTTGTTCCAGGCACATGGATCAAGGTTCGGCGATGCGCGCCTCTGGCCGATCCCATGGAGCTGAGGATCCGTGGTTATTATTTGTCTATACGAAAGCAGGATGCGAAGTGCATTCTTGTCGAAAAAGACACGGAAAGGAACGGCGAAGATTCTTGCTGCGAACGCAGGAGACAGCATCGCCATCGAGGGGGGCATGAAGACCAATAAGAAAAGGGAGATTGCGCTTGTCGGAAATCCCAATACCGGGAAGACTACGATCTTCAACGCGTTGACAGGGCTCCGCCATAGTACGGCCAATTATCCGGGTGTGACCGTGGAAAAACGTGTCGGGCAAATGACCCTTTCCAGCGGTGAAGAAATAGCAGTATTGGATCTTCCTGGGGCTTACAGCCTGATCCCGCGTTCTCTTGACGAAGAAGTCGTTCAAAATGTTTTGTTTGGAAAGCAGAAAGACACGCCGCTTCCGGATCTCGTCGTTGTGGTGATCGATGCCAACAATCTCGAACGGAACCTTTATCTCGCGACCCAGGTAATCGAGTTGGGTCTTCCTGTGGTGCTGACATTGAATATGTGGGATATGGCCAAAGAGAACGGAGCGGAAATCGATCTGGAACAGTTGAGCGCGCAGCTCAAAGTGCCGTGTGTTTTTACGGTGGGCATGAGACGTGAAAATATTCGGAAGTTGAAAGAAGTTATCGAACAAGAATTGAACAAGACGGTTGCGGCTGAAAAAGAAAACACGTTTCAACCTGACTTGGCTCCCGAGGTCCGCTACCAGAGGATCGAAGCAGTCTTGGGAAAAGTTTTGCGATGGGTCCCGAAAAAAGAGTTCACAGGGTCTGAAAAACTCGACAAAGTTTTGACGCACCGGTTTTGGGGGATTTTGACCTTCCTCGGAGTCATGGCGTTCATTTTTCAGTCGATTTTCTCATGGGCGCAAATTCCTATGGAATGGATCTCCCACGGGGTGGAATATGCGGCGCATGGGGCCAAGGAGTTGTTGCCCGCCGGAGCGCTCCAAAGCCTTGTGGTGGACGGAGTCATCGGAGGTGTGGGGAATGTGGTTGTTTTTTTGCCCCAGATCTTTCTTTTGTTTTTTTTTATAGCCTTCTTTGAAGATACGGGGTATATGGCCCGCGCGGTGTTTGTTCTGGATCGTATCATGAAAGCGGTAGGATTAAACGGCAAGGCATTTTTGCCGCTTTTAAGCTCGTTTGCGTGCACGGTCCCCGGAGTGCTGGCGACACGGACGATCGAAGACCGTAATGACCGCCTTGCCACAATCCTTGTCGCACCGCTCATGAGTTGCAGCGCGAGACTGCCGATTTACACGCTGCTGATCGCCGCGTTCATTCCGAATATCATGCTGCTCAACGTTCTCTCTCTTCAGGGTTTTACGCTGCTCGGCATGTATGGTCTGAGCATCGGAGCGGGGCTTGGCATGGCCGCTCTTTTCAGGAAGACCTTCCTGAAAGGGAACCGGATGCCTTTTGTGTTTGAATTACCGCCTTACCGTTTCCCGCATTTTAAAACGATTCTGGCGACAATGTGGGACCGGAGCAAAGAGTTCATTTACAGGGCAGGGAGTATTATTTTTCTGTTCTCGATTATTTTGTGGTTTTTAATGAGTTATCCCAAGGACCCCAGCGTCGAAAAAAAGTTTTACGATGAGCGGCAGCAAGTGGCGGCTGTTTTTCAGGGAGAGGCCCTGGCCGAACGGTTGGACATTCTTGAACATGAAGAAAAAAATCAAAAACTTGTTTCGAGTTATGCCGGGCGCCTCGGAAAAATTATTGAACCGGTGATTCGTCCGCTTGGATTCAACTGGGAGATCGGGATCGGGATCATCGCTTCTTTTGCGGCGCGAGAACTTCTGATCAGTACACTGGCGATTGTGCATCATGTGCGTACGGAAGGCGAGGGATCTGCCACAGGGTTGATTCATGCTCTTCAGCAGGCCAAGTCCCTGGAGACCGGGCAACCGCTTTATACGCCGTTGGTGGGATTGTCGCTTATGATATTTTATGTGCTGGCCTGTCAGTGTTTTTCAACCTTCGCGGTCGTGAAACGCGAAACAAGTTCTTGGGGATGGATGATTTTCATGATCGCGTACATGACGGGACTCGCGTGGACGAGTTCTTTTGTGGTCTACCAGGGCGGTAAACTTTTGGGGTTCGAGTAAACTCTGGGGTTCGAAACGATTCTCTTTTGGGGGAAATTTATGGATAAAGGCGAGATGATTGCATTAGGCATTGTGGCGTTGGCTGTATTACTTGTGATTGTTTATTTCATCAAACAAAAAGGAGGCGGGTGTTGTTCCAAGGACTGCTTCAAGCCTGGGAAACCTCCCGAAAAAAAATGATATCATCGGGCGTCAATGTTTCCAAACTTTCGATAACGCTGACTCTTTTGCTTTGTCTCGGGCAGATCCCGGTTTACGCCACGCACGCGGCTGAGAATATTGTGATCGAAGAACATTCCAAGGTCGTGACGAGTGATGCGACAACCAATGATCCGGGGCAAGTGGAAATCTGGAGTTCCTATTCATTGCAGGGAGGGAAATTCGCATGGAAATCGAACGGGAGTCGAGAAAAACGCGGGACTTATTTAACTCAAACTTTTGATTCGCAGGTGACGATCGGTCTTTATGAAGGGGTCGATATCGGGATTATTCAGTGGTACCAGCACACCTTGGATAAGAACAATAATTACAACGAATTCAGGGACATGATGGATCCGGACACGGGTTCTTCTATGGAAGATGAAACCGAAGGCCCAACCCACGGGTTTGGATGGGGAGATCTTGGGATCGCGGGGCGCTGGCGGTTCTATGATTCCGCGGAGAAAAGGTTGGAGATCGCGTACATGCCGACGATATTTGTTCCGACGGGCCGGCGCAGCAATCTGGATCATATCGGCGCGAGCCAGGGGTATACAAGTCTGGACAATTCGTTCGCGTTTACCAAGGACATCGGCCGCTGGAACGGAACAATCAATCTCGGATTTAATTCACCGCTCGCGCATTGGGAGCGGACGGGGCACTATTACGGGACCGCCCATTCGAATTTCGCGGTGGGATATCAAGTTTTATCTTGGCTGCAGCCCGAGGCCGAGTTCATTTATCTTCATGATTTCGGCGGGCACGGGGCCACGGCGAACCTCGCCAGCGTTGTTCTCGGATTCATCATGCCGTTTGGCGATCATTTTCGCCTTGAGCTCGGTGTTCAACAGGATGTTTTCGGAAGCAACAAGGTCCAGACCACGTCCGGGATTTTCAGCTTTGCCCTCCTGACCTAAAACGGTTCTTCAAATTTCCATTTAGAATAAGCTTTTGCTGTTTCCATCATGCTGTTTTGATTTTTCGTGAGCCAAACAAAAAGGGCAGAATTTTTCTATGCGTTTCATATGCTGGGCAAATGAAGATTTCGGAAAACGTCTGGCCATCGCGCACAGGGGACATCGTTCGCAGACCAAAGCGAGAAACCGGATCCAAGGATTCATTTTCTTTCTTCGCGCGTCCTTTCATGTTGTTTAAAGAAATATTCGGTACATTCCATGAATTTGGCGGTTCCTTTCGCGAGGATTCGCTTGCCCTGCCGGAGTTCGGATTCCAGGATATGCCACATGGAGATCGATTTTTTGATCCGTGCTCGGACGGTGACCGTTCGTTCTACGGCAAGAGGAGACAAAAAACGTACCGCAAGAGCTCCCGTGACGGCGATGCGGCCGTGGGCAAAAAGGCAGTTCATCATGGCCCCGTCAAGGATCGCCGCAGTCATGCCCCCGTGTATCAAACCCGGATAGCCTTGTAAGAGTCGGTCGCAAAAGAATCGCGCCTTGACCGAACCATCCTTACAAGTCTGAAAAGGCAATTTCATGCCCTGAGGATTTTTTCTTCCGCAAACTACGCAGGCGGAATGAAAGAGTTTTTGTAAGGATTTAAGCTTTTCTTGGGCTTGCCGCATAAACCGGAATGTTTAATGGCAGCCGTGCTGAGCGCAGGCGTTCTCAATGGTCAGTTCCTGAAGTCCGCCATATGAAAATTGCTTCAAGGTATTATCGACGGTTCCGGGAACGGCCCGATAGGCCCTGATGCCTCCCTCGTTCAGTTTTTGGACGGCACGAGCGCCCATGCCGCCTGTGACCACAGCATCAATCCTCTTTTCTGCCAGTGACGTCATGGGATGGCACATGCCGTGGCTGTGGTGCTGATTGGCATTATCGATGATCTCCATGACGTCTTTTTCCTTATCCCATATCGTGAAGAAAGGGGCGCTTCCGAAATGTTCGTGAACACGGGCGGATTTCCCTTCTCGGGTGGTGGTTGGAATGCAGATTCTCATAAGTCCCTCCTTTGAGCTTGAAAGATCTGATGACAGTTGTGACGGTAGCTTTTGACAAGGAATCCGTTTCTCTCAAGGTGCCGTTTCAAAGCCTTGAATGAGATTCGGCTGGATTCATGTTTTTTCCCTTCGAGTTGGTGGACGCGGTCCATGACCCGCATGCCTTTTTTGTTCAGGTCCGCGATCAGTAAATTTTTTTGCGTGACACGCATCATTTCGCGAAGACACCGAAAGGGATTCTTCGCGTGATGGAAAAAGTCTATTGAAACGACCTGGTTAAAACTCCGGGAAGGGAAGGGGAGTTTTTCCGCGTTGATTTTTCGGAACAGGACCTGTTTTGATAGTTTTAACGCGGTGAGATGTTTTTTTGAGATCCTCAATGCATCAGGATCCAGATCCACGGAAATGATTTTAAAACGCTTTTTTGCCAAACAAGCCGTGAAATGTCCCTTGCCGCTGCCGATTTCCAGGACTTTCCCGACAAAGGGGATGCACTTTTCCAAAAGGTACTTTCTCGATGCGGGAAGATCATAGCCATATTTTCTGAATAACCGGATTCGCTTATAAAGAGAAAGAATAACCGAATCGTGGCTCATGATGCTTCAACCTTGTTCGCGGAAATTGCCTGGGGAGGGCAAGAGCTTATGCAAGTCCCGCAGTCCATGCATTTCAAATTGGCAACAGCTTTGCCGTTGATGACCCTGACACCGTCTACGGGACAGATCTCTTTGCAAATGCCGCAGCCATCGCATAGCGTCTCTTCGATCCTGATCATGCGTGGATTCCATCAGTTTTTGCCCTAAGAAGTTTGTTTTGCCCGCACTTTTTACGGTGGCGGAAACACGACCGTCCCGCTGTTTTCGCGAAAGCGCTCTCTGAGATCTTCAGGGCCTTGCCGTTCACAAGGGCGTCGGCAATTTTTTTATGTGCGCCGGCGATAATGTTTCCGAATGTTTGTCTTGAGATGCCCATCTTTTTTGCGGCGTTTTCCTGATAGAAATCCTCCAGGTCCGCGAGCCGGATCGCTTCGAACTCGTCGAGCGTCAGGTCGACTTCTTCAAGGTCAAGGAGCGGGATGCCCCTTGGTTTGAAATATTGCGAGCCCGGGGTTCCTGAAACGCGGCGGCATTTAAAAGGGCGAGGCATGAGTTTTCCGTTTAGTTATTAGCATATGCTAATAATATCCTTCCAAGGATTTTTTGTCAAGGTGAGGGGATGGCAAGAAAAAAGGGACGGTTTTTTTGAGAACCGTCCCTTGTCAATGAAGCAGGCTGAAGAAAGTCTGCTTTATTTCTTTTTAAGCCCTTCTTCGACTTGCTCCTTGGACAGCTTTTTGAAACACATGAACCAGTCCTTGCAGTCCAGTTCACCCTGCCCGGATTTTTCCATGCGTTCCTTCGCCGTTCCGCACGAACCTGCGGGAGGGACGATCACGTCGTCGCCCGGCTGCCAGTTGGCGGGGGTGGCGATCTTGTAAGCGTCTGAGGTTTGCATCGCGATCAGAAGCCGCTTGATCTCGTCGAAATTGCGTCCGTTAGAGAGCGGATAATAAAGGATCGCCCGGATCTTTCCTGCCGGGTCGATAAAAAAGACAGCGCGTACAGCCTGCGTGGTGCTTGCCGTGGGTTGGAGCATGCCGTACTTTTTAGCCACATCCATTTTAATATCTTCAATTAACGGGAAAGTCACTTCGACATTTTTCATGTCTTTAAATTCGACTTTCTCTTTGATGGTCCGGAGCCATGCGATATGGCTGTAACCGCTGTCGATGGAAAGACCGACAAGTTGCGTGTTGAGTTTTTCGAATTCCAGCTGCATAGTTGCGAACGTCATAAATTCCGTCGTACAGACCGGCGTGAAGTCCGCGGGATGGCTGAAGAGGATGATCCATTTCCCTTTATAATCCTCCGGAAAATTGATCGTCCCTTGAGTTGTTTTGGCCGTAAAAGCCGGGGCGTCATCTCCGATCAGCGGAAGATGCGTGGCCGCAGTTTCTTCCGCGTATACGGGAAAAGCCAGGCCCGAAACCAGGCACATCACGGTTAAGAGCGATGCGATGATATTCTTATTTTTCATCAAAAATCTCCTTTATGTGTAGTTGAAAACGTTGGTTAAATGAAAAGATTCACATTGCCTTGCTGGGCGTTATCAAGATACATGGCGACGCCGCCAGTCTCGACGCCGTCGATTAATTCTTCTTTCTTGATCCCCATCAAGTCCATAGACATGGAGCAAGCGACAAACCGGACGCCCGAAGCTTGGGCGCTGGCGATCAATTCGCGCAGGGAAGCGACGTTCTTTTTCTTCATGATGCCCTTGATCATCTGAAGTCCCATGCCGCCCATGTTCATTTTGGAAAGGGAAAGTTTGTCGGCGCCGCGAGGCATCATGAAACCGAACATTTTTTCAATCAAGTTTTTGCTTACGCGCCCGGGGCTGGGTTTTCGCAGGACGTTCAACCCCCAAAAAGTAAAAAACATCGTTACGTCACTTTCCATGGCCAACGCCCCGTTGGCGATGACGAACGCGGCCATCACTTTATCAAAATCCGAACTAAAGACTACTATGGTTTTCTTTTTGGAATAATCCATGGAGGTTTCCTTGGGATCTCCCGGTTGCTGTTTGACGATCGTGGCTTGGTATTTTCCCGAAACGGGCTTCAATTCAAGCAATTGATGCCCCGTGCTTTTGCACCACGCCTGAATGTCAGTGACGAACCCGGGATCCGTGGCGGAGATCCGGAGAGCTTCTCCGGTCTGGATCTTTGAGATCTCGGTTTTGATGCGCAGGATCGGGCCTGGGCATTGCAGGCCGCATGCGTCAATTTCTTTGACAAGCGAAGTGTGAGGATTTTCGTTTGTCGCAAGGAATCCGTGAGCTCCGGTGTCGTCTCTCATGTCTTTTATGACCGGTCGCTTCACCGCAAGCCCGAGGCTTGCCTGATAAGTGTCATAACCTCCGGTCAGGTTGCGGCATTTGAACCCGTGCTGGGAAAGGATCCGGCAGGCAAGATAGCCGCGCAGGCCGACTTTACAGTAGGGGAGGTATTCTTTATCTTTTGAAAGTTCCGGCAATCTTTCCCGAAGTTGGTCGAGAGGGACATGGATCGCGCCCGGGATCATGCCGGAAGTGATTTCAGCGGAAGTACGGACATCCAAAAGCTGCTGGTCTTTTCTGGGATGCAAGGCGTCTTCCGCGTGGCAGACAAGCACGTCTTTGCGGAGAACATTTGCCGCGACAAATCCGGCGTAATTGACAGGGTCTTTTGCCGAGCCGTAGGGCGGGGCGTAAGAAAGCTCCATGTCCTCAAGATCATAGACTGTCAGCCCGGCACGCAGAGCTACCGCGATCACATCGATCCGCTTGTCCACCCCGTCCGGTCCGACAGCTTGAGCCCCGAGGATTTTTCCTGTTTTGGGATCGAAGATCAATTTTAAATTAATGGGTGACGCGCCGGGGTAATAGCTTGCGTGGGATGCGGCATGAATATAGATTTTTTCATAAGGGACCTTCAGCCGCTTCAGGTTTTTCTCGTTTGTTCCGGTCATGCCGATCGTAAGGCCGAAGACTTTGCAGATCGCCGTACCTTGAGTGTCTTTGTATGTCGAGTTCCTGCCGAAAATATTATCCGCGGCGATCCGTCCTTGCCGGTTCGCGGGACCGGCAAGGGGGATGAGAGAGGGTTCGTTTGTGACGAGATCTTTCACCTCCACAGCGTCGCCTACCGCGTAAATGAACGGGTCGCTGGTTCGCATGCCTGCGTCAACCGAAATACCTCCGCGTGTTCCGAGTTTCAGCCCCGCGTCACGCGCAAGGCGGGTTTCCGGTTTAACGCCAACGGCAAGGACAGCCAAACCGAAAGCCAGGGATTCTCCGGTGCTGAGGTCGGCGTAAAGAATATTTTTTTCTTCACGGAAACCTTTGACCGAGGTCCCCAGCCGGAGATCCACGCCGTGAAGGGTAAGTTCTTGATGAAGGGGTGCCGCCATTTCAGGGTCCGTGGGCCCCATGACCTGGTTCATGAGTTCGACAAGCGTCACGTTGACCTGCCGTTCTCTGAGGGCCTCCGCCATTTCCAGTCCGATGTAGCCGCCACCGAGGATCAAGACTCGTTCGGGACGATCCGTATCGATGGCTTTTTTGATCGCGTCCATGTCATTCAAGCTTCGCAGGGTCATGATTTTTCTGGAATTAATGCCTGGCAGGGGAGGACGCGCCGGTTCCGCGCCGGGGCTCAGGATCAAGAAATCATAAGGTTCTTTACGTTCGGTTCCTGTCGAAAGTTCCTTGGTAACAATGAGCTTTTTGACTGGGTCGATCTTGAGGACTTCCGTTCCGGTTCGCACATCGATCCTGAAATTTTTTCGCATGCTGTTCGGGCTTTGGACGATCAATCGTTCGCGGTCTTTGATGACGCCCCCGATATGATAAGGAAGCCCGCAATTAGCGAAAGAAACGTAGTCGCCCCGCTCGAAGATAATGATCTCGGCATCTTCCGATAAGCGTCTCGCGCGGGCGGCCGCGGAGGCGCCTCCTGCCACTCCTCCTACGATTAAAATGCGCATGGTCAATTCTCCTTAGAACAGCTTTTTTGGATGCAGCTCAGGACGTCAAGGACCTTACTGTTGGCGATCGAATAGTAGCGGAAATTGCAGTCTGTTTTACTGGTTAAGATCCCCGTGTTTTTAAGAAGCGCCAAATGTTTTGAGACAACCGCTTGAGGCAAGTCCAAAGCGGTGACCAGTTCCCCGACGGAATATTTCCTTTTTTTTAGCTTTTCAATGATACGCAGACGCAAAGGATGCGCCAGTGCTCGAAGGATCTTTGCGGCAGTTTGAAGTATTTTAGGATCAATCAAAGGTTTTGACATGTTTGAATATACCAATAATGGAATATACCTGTCAAGGCATATTCTGATAGTTCGGGCCTTCTCACACCGTCAAGCTCCGAACGCGACGTCGAGAAGCATCATGGTAGCGAATCCAAGGATGGTCCCGGTAGTCGCGAGATCGCCGTTGCCGCCTTGTTGGGATTCGGGGATCACCTCTTCCACCACCACGAAGATCATGGCTCCCGCCGCGAACGCCAGGGCGTAAGGCAGAAGCGGCTGGACCAGCACGACAATAGCCGCGCCGATCACCGCGGCAATCGGCTCAACGACTCCAGAAAGAAGCCCATACCAAAAACTTTTTCCTTTTGAGAAACCGTCCCGGTGAAGAGGGAAGGAGACCGCCAATCCCTCCGGGAAATTCTGGATCCCGATCCCGACGGCGAGCGCCAGCGCGGCCATGATCGGCATCGAATGAGCGCCGGAGCCTGTCGATCCAAAAGCGACCCCGACCGCGAGGCCTTCCGGGATATTGTGGATAGTCAGAGCCAACACCAGCAGGGTGCATTTCGGCCATGTGGTTTTGATGCCTTCAATTTTTTCATCCGGGAGCAGGGGATGGAGGTGCGGCAGGATCTTGTCGATGCCGCGGAAGAACGCGGCACCGAGAAGGAATCCGGTCAAGGCCGGCAACCATGGGATCATGCCTTGCGCTTCGGCCATTTCGATCGAAGGGGTTAGAAGCGACCAGAAACTTGCCGCGATCATCACGCCGGCTGCGAATCCAAGCATAACATCCAGAATTTTCTGATTGATCTTTTTGAACGCGAAGATCGTTGCCGCACCGAGTCCCGTCATCCCCCAGGTAAAAAGCCCCGCGAGAAGAGCCTGCAGGAGGATGTGGGGCTGTCCGAATGAGTCTGTCACAAAATCCTGCCCTTACTTGACCGGCGATTTCATGTCGTCGAGCATCGCCTGGAGATCTTCTTCATGCTCCACCTCGTCTTCCAGGATCTCAAGGACTATCTTTTCCGTGATGGCGTCCTTGCCTTTGACAAAATCAAGAAGGCTTTTGTAGGTTTCGATCGCGCACTGCTCCCCCTTGATGTTTTGTGCCAGCAGTTTTTTTGTGTTCGGGTCCTTAGGGGCTTCATAACCGCAATTGGTTTCTTTCAAGATGGCGTCAGGAGTCAGGAGGGGAGTCCCGCCGAGCTGGATCATCCGTTCCACCAGCATGTCCGCGTGATGAAGCTCCTCTTTGGCGTGTTCTTCGAGTTCTTCGGCGATAATCCCGCGCATTCTGCCGACCGCGACCTTGGAGCCGACCCAGTACTGATAATAAGCCAGCCATTCATCCGCGTAAGCCTTGTTCATTAATTGAAGCAGCTCTTTGATATTGACGTCCACTATTTCTCTTCCTTTGGTTCCCATAAACAGATCTCCTTTGTTTTTGGGATCATTCTAGCTCATAAACTTTAAAACCCAATTTAAAAATAAAACCAGAACGCTTATCGAAGATCGTGTTTGACTTTTAGATCTTAAAAAGATATTATGCACATATGTGCATAACTAAGGAAGAATCATGAGGCCTAAAAAAACGCGTTGGGTGGGATGCAAGCCGGGAGATCGGTGCTTCCGGCCGGTGCACGTGTCCCGTAAAAGGATTGTGGTCACACAATTGACGCTCGATGAGCTTGAGGCCTTGAGGCTTTGTGACTTGCTTTATCTGGAGCAGGACGCGGCGGCAAAAAAAATGAAAGTCCACCGCTCAACAGTGTCGCGGATCCTGAAAGCCGCCCGCAAAAAAGTCGCCAATGCCTTGACACATAACCACGGCATCAGAATCGAAGGAGGATGTTGCCAGGTCGCCTGGAGGAGTAAACGATGAATGAGTGGAAAAAAGTTCTTTATGTCTTAGCGGGATTTCTCACGTGCTTTTATCTGCCGGTCGAAAACCTTCGTTTTACGAATGCCGTTTTTGAAGCCCTCGCTTTGGTCAAATGGTATGCCCGCGAGCATGTGATCCTTTGCCTTGTCCCGGCATTCTTTATCGCGGGAGCTATTTCAGTGTTCGTTAGCCAGGCATCGGTCATGAAATATTTCGGAGCTAAAGCCAATAAATTCCTTTCATACAGCGTCGCTTCGATTTCTGGGACGATCCTGGCCGTTTGCTCTTGCACCGTTCTGCCGCTTTTCTCGGGGATCTATAAAAGGGGATCAGGGTTGGGGCCTGCAATTGCCTTTCTTTATTCGGGACCTGCCATCAATGTCCTCGCGATCATTCTGACTGCTCGCATCCTCGGTTGGGAGCTTGGCCTTGCCCGAGCGATCGGAGCGGTGGTTTTCAGTGTTGTGATCGGACTCCTGATGCATTTTATTTTTCTAAAAGAGGAACGAGCACGCCACGCAGACGGTAATTTCAATGTGGGGGAAGTGAAAGAAACCCGGCCGTTAGGTAAAACGATCCTTTATTTTGCTTCAATGATCGCATTTCTCGTTTTTGCGAACTGGGGCAAGCCCCTTGAGGGAGATCACGGAGTCTGGGCTTTGATCTATCAATACAAATGGTGGATTTCCGGGATTTCGCTCATCGCGCTCGCGGTCATGATCATCAAATGGTTCCGGAAAGAAGAACTAAAAGAATGGATCTCTGCTTCATGGATCTTTGCGCTTCAGATCCTGCCTCTTTTATTGGGAGGAGTTCTGATCTCCGGATTTTTGATTGGCAGCGTAGGTCATGAGGGGATCATCCCTTCTAAATATATTACGGCACTAGTGGGCGGGAATTCTTTTTTTGCCAATTTCTTTTCGTCCATTGTTGCAGCTTTTATGTATTTTGCCACTTTAACCGAAGTGCCGATCCTGCAGGGACTGATCGGTTCCGGGATGGGGAAAGGTCCTGCCCTGGCGCTTCTTCTTGCGGGTCCTGCGCTTAGCCTTCCAAGCATGCTCGTGATCCGCAGCGTGATAGGGACCAAGAAAACAGTGGTCTACGTAAGTCTTGTCGTGGTCATGGCCACGATCAGTGGCATGATCTTCGGCGCTATTGTTACCTAAGGAGAAATTATGGAAAAAAATACTGACAAAATAAAGAAAATGGTTCGCAAGAGCTATGCAAAGGCTATTGAAAAGAATGCCGGGTGTTGTTCGTCGGGTTCCTGTTGCGGAAGTGTAAGCCAGCCAAAGGTGATAAGCAAAAAGGTCGGATATAGTGATGCCGACATGAATGCTGTTCCCGAAGGCGCGAATCTTGGATTCGGGTGCGGCAATCCCGTAGCTTTTTCGGCGATCCAAGAGGGCGATGTTGTGCTTGACCTAGGATCCGGGGCAGGGTTCGATGCGTTTCTTGCGGCGCAGAAGGTCGGGAAAACCGGCCGCGTTATTGGCGTTGATATGACGCCTGAAATGATCGCGAAGGCCAAAGAGAACGCCAGGACGGGCGATTACGCGAACGTGGAATTCCGCTTGGGAGAAATTGAAGCGCTTCCCGTCGAAGACCGGTCTGTGGATCTTATTATTTCTAACTGTGTGATTAATCTCTCTCCCGAAAAAGAGAAAGTGTTCAAGGAGGCTTTCCGAGTCCTAAGGTCTGGGGGCAAGCTAATGGTTTCCGATCTGGTGCTGACACGGGATCTTCCGAAAGATCTGAAAGAATCGGTGGACGCCTACGTGGGCTGCCTTGCGGGAGCTGTGAAAAAGAATGAATATTTAGGATATATAGCATCTGCGGGATTCCAGAACGTTAAAGTGATCAGTGAGGCGGGTTATCCTGTCGATGCGATGTTCGAGGATCTCAAAAGCGCGGAAGGCGCGGTAGCCAGCATCAAGGTTTCAGCTACAAAAGAATAAACACAGGAGGTATGAAATGAAAATAGAAATCCTTGGAACGGGTTGTCCGAAATGTAAACAGCTTACGGCTAATGCCGAGGCGGCAGTTAAGGAACTTAATATTCAGGCTGAGATCGGCAAGGTTACGGACATCGACAAAATTACTGACTACGGCGTCATGATGACACCAGCGCTTGTCGTTGACGGGGCCGTGGTTTCTTCGGGAAAATTGCTGAACAAAGACGAAATTAAAAAAATCCTTTTGAAATAGCGGAGGAAATCAATGAAAAATAAAACATGTCAGACGGTGTCTGTTCTGCTGGCGGCTGTTTCGCTGGCAAGCAGTTTATTCTTTGGAACGACGTTGGCTATGGGCGGTTCTTCCCGGGCGGATATTTCCACAAGGGCGGATGTGGTGGCCCCATTGCAGGGTGATCAAATCGTTGTTTATTATTTTCACGGGACATTCCGGTGTTCGACCTGCAATAAAATGGAACGGCACTCCAGGGAAGCGATTGAGAGAGCTTTCAAGGACGAGCTGGCCTCGGGGAAGCTTGTATTTAAATCCGTGAATGTGGAAAGCAAAGGCAATGAGCATTTCGTGAATGATTATCAGCTTTACACTAAAGCGCTTATCCTCTCCTCGGTGAAAGACGGCAAAGAGATCCGTTCCAAGAATCTTGACAAGATTTGGCAACTGGTTCGCAACAGGGAACAGTACGAAAATTATGTGCGGGACGAAGTTAGCGCGTTTCTGAGGGAAGCGTGATGGATCAATTCTGGGTTGGTTGGTTTTCCGCGCTTTGGCTGGGAATTCTAACCTCGATAAGTCCCTGTCCCTTGGCGTCGAATATTGCGGCGGTTTCTTTCTTATCGAAAAAAATCACACATCCAGCAGCGGTTTTTGTCTCAGGTCTGGCGTATACGCTGGGGAGAATGGTCTCCTATGCCGTCGTCGGCTGGATCATCATCCATTCCTTGGTAAGCGTTCCGAAAATCGCTATGTTTCTCCAGAAATATATGGGGAAAGCCCTGGGGCCGGTCCTGATCGTTACTGGATTGATCCTGCTCGAAGTTCTTGTTTTCCGTCTGCCCGGTTTTTCTCTTTCTCAAAAGCATCACAATAGACTCGCCGAATCCGGCGTACCGGGAGCTTTTCTGCTCGGTTTTATCTTCGCGCTAGCGTTCTGTCCCGTGTCCGCGGCGCTTTTCTTCGGGAGCCTCATCCCTTTGGCGCTTAATCATCCAATGGGAGGGCTCCTTCCGTTTGTCTACGGGATTGGAACTGGCTTGCCAGTCTTAATGTTTGCCGTGGCCATTGCTCTTGGTGTGACTTCTTTAAGCCATTGGTTCCACAAACTGACTAAGATTGAACTTTATACGCGCAAGATCACGGGCTTGATCTTCATTGGTGCGGGTATTTATTACGCTTGGGCCTACTGGCTTCAAGGGAGCAGCATATGAGGAAGAGAGTTTTGATATTATGCACGGGAAATTCATGTCGCTCGCAAATGGCGGAAGGCGTGCTTCGTTATTACGGGAGCAGCCGATATGAAGTTTTTAGCGCCGGAACAAAACCATCCTTTGTGAATCCGATAGCCATTCAAGTGATGAAAGAGATTGGGATCGATATTTCCGGTCACCGTTCAAAACATGTCGATGAATTCAAGGGGCAAGCCTTCGATTATGTGATTACCGTTTGCGATAACGCGAAGGAAGCGTGTCCGTTCTTTCCGGGTAATACGAAGCGCCTGCATTGGGAATTTCCAGATCCTCCGCACGACAAACAGATTACGGAAAGCGTCATTGAAGAGTTCCGAAAAGTCCGGAACATGATCCATGCAAAATTTAAATCTGCAGCTGAAAAAGAGTTCGAATAAATCAGGAGGGATCTATGAGCGAATGCGATAAGAAGCAATTGTCATTTCTAGACCGTTTTTTAACACTTTGGATCTTTCTCGGCATGGGCATCGGTGTTGCGGCAGGATATTTTTATCCTCCCATCGTTGGGTTCTGGAACAAGTTCCAGGTGGGCACCACCAATATCCCCATCGCGATCGGCCTTATTCTCATGATGTATCCGCCGCTCGCCAAAGTGAAATACGAAGAGCTCGGCGATGTGTTCAAGAACACCAAGGTCCTGATGCTTTCCTTGGTTCAGAACTGGATAATTGGTCCCATCCTGATGTTTGTGTTGGCAATTACGTTCCTGCGGGGCTATCCGGAATATATGGTCGGGCTTATCATGATCGGTCTTGCCCGTTGTATCGCAATGGTCATTGTTTGGAACGATCTGGCCGAAGGGGACACGGAGTATTGCGCGGGGCTCGTGGCATTCAATTCGATCTTTCAGGTGCTTTTTTTCTCGATTTACGCGTGGGTTTTCATCACCGTGCTGCCGCGGTGGTTCGGATTACAAGGCACCGCGGTGAATATCACCATGGGCCAGATCGCGCACAGTGTTTTTATCTATCTCGGCATTCCGTTTCTTGCGGGAATGTTGACGCGATTCGTCTTGCTCAAGATCAAAAATAAAACATGGTATGAAACGCGTTTTATTCCGGCGATCAGCCCCATTACGCTCATCGCGCTTTTATTTACAATCGTTGTCATGTTTTCCATGAAAGGTGAATACATCGTAAAAATCCCATTTGATGTGGTTCGGATCGCAATACCACTTCTCATTTATTTTGTCGTGATGTTTCTCATCTCTTTTTTCATGAGTAAAAAGATCGGCGCTCCCTACAGCCAGTCGGCCACGCTGTCCTTTACCGCCGCGAGCAATAATTTCGAACTCGCGATCGCCGTGGCCGTTGCCGTGTTCGGGATTCATTCCGGAGCGGCCTTTGCGGCGGTGATCGGCCCGCTTGTGGAAGTGCCCGTTCTGATCAGCTTGGTCAACGCATCTTTTTTTCTCAGGAAAAAAATGTTTTCAGAGGCGGTATGATTTTTTTAAAAAATAGATTTTCAGTTTTGAAACAAACCATTACAATAAAGTTCATGGCGATTCCAAAAATCACCGCTTGGTTGTTATTTCTGCTTATCACCTCCATGGCAGGTTCTTTCGCGGAGGAATCCGGGTTGATGACATCTTCAAGCCCGTTGAAACAGCGGACCTTCCTTGACTGCTATCAAAAAGTTCTGGCGCATTATCCCTCGCTTCAAAAAAGATACGAACAACTCGAACAAGCAAAGGCCCGGCGCAATATCGCCATTTCGGATCTTTTTCCGCATATCCAGGGAATTGCGTCCATGACTACGACGACCGATCCCGTGAATGTTTTCGGTATGCTTTTGCGGCAGAACAAATTCACCGAGGGTGATTTCGCGCTGAACAAGCTCAATGACCCCAATCACCGCACGGATTATCATTTCGGGATTTCCGGGGAAATGCTGCTCTTTGATTCCTTCAATACGATTTCCAAGATCCGTGTCGCGCGCAGCCTCGTGAAAAGCGCGGACCTTCAGGCTGATTTCACGGAAATGGAAGCGGGGATAGTCGCGCTGGAAAGCTATTTGGGGATCTTGCTTGCCAGACAAACGTTTGACCATGCCACGGCCGTAAAAAACCAGTCCGCAGAGGACTTAAAGCAAGCGGAAGATCTTAATCAAAAGGGGATGATCCTTGGCGCGGATTTTTACGCGGCCAAGGTAACTTCGGCAGGTATTGAACGCGAACTGAATCACGCTCGGACGCTTTTGAAAAACGCTTATATGTTTATGAATATCCTGATGGGAGAAGATCTCCATTCCGTCTGGGATGCCAAAGGGAAATTGCCCGAAATCAAACAGGATATCGCGGAATTGAACATGTGGACCGTCCAGGCCTATCAGCAAAGGAAAGATCTTGCGGCTCTTGATCAAATGATCGACGCGCAGCGGATCGAGTCGTTGCGCCATAAAACATCCTTTTTTCCCAAAATCTACGGCTTCGCAAATCTGAACGAACACACGCCGGATTGGCATACGGGCGGTCAGGATTACACGATCGGGATCAAGGGGACCATGGATTTTTTTGACCCGAGCTATCCCGGACGCGTCAAGGAAGCCAAGCACTATTATGAAGAGCTTAAAAAGGACCGGGAGATGCTGCGGGACAATATCACCAGGGACCTTGTCGAAGAACTGGCTCGTTATGAAACGGCGACTGCGGACCATCCGGTCCTGCGTCAGGCCTATGAAGACGCCAGGCAGGCCAGCGACCTTACGGCAAAACTTTATCAGGAAGGGCGCAAATCAATTCTGGATCTTCTGAACATGCGACGGGTCTATCTTGAAACCGCCGTCGGACTGGACCAATTGTTGTTTGCCCTGGAGTTGGAACACGCGAAACTCCTCTTTCTTTCCGGGCAGCTGGATGAAGATGGGGTCCGCCGAGTGAACACCCGTTTAGGCGGGGCCAACTGATTTTCAAAGAGGAACCATGACCAAACATCATTCCGATTTCATCAGCGGCATCGTCAGTTATTTCGCGCGTTCCAAGATCACACCCCTGATCATCGCCGTGTCGTTGGTCCTCGGAGTTTTCGCGGTCGTCAATCTGCCACGCGAAGAAGAACCGCAGATCTCCGTGCCGATGTTCGATATTTTTGTTTCTTATCCCGGCGCGGATTCCAAGGAAGTCGAACAGCGGATCGTGAATCTCGGCGAAAGAAAGCTTTGGGAGATCCCCGGTGTGGAATATGTTTATTCAACGATCGAACCCGAAGGCGCGATGATCATTGTGCGGTTCAAGGTGGGGGAGGATGTCGAAAAAAGCCTGATCAAGCTTTACACCAAAGTTTACTCCAATCTCGATTTTCTTCCGCTGGGTTCGACACAGCCTTTCATTAAAGTGCGGTCGATCGATGATGTCCCCATCCTGACCCTCACATTTCACAGTTCCAAAAGGGATCCTGTCGCGCTTCGCCGAACGGTTGCCAGCATCCAAAATATCGTCAACGCGATCCCAGATGTTTCGGAAACGCATATTAACGGAGGCCGCAAGCGGCAATTCCAGGTCTTTTTTGACGAAGAGAAATTGAAGGCCAGGCTGCTGAATCCTGCGGAAATCGCCGGGATCATCCGGGCCGCGAACGTCAAACAGGATGCCGGCCATCTGGAAAGCATTCCTCAGGTGGAACATGTCGAAGCCAACTCGTTTTTCCGTACCCGATCGGATCTTGAAAACCTCGTGGTGGGAGTGAGCGCGGGAAGCGTGGTGAAGCTCGGCGATATCGCTCAGGTTGTCGATGGGCCGGACCAGGAAGAGCGGGCCACGGAGATATTTTTCGGCCCGTCGTCCCGCGGCAAAGAAAAAGGGCCGTTCGAGGCCGTGACGCTGGCCATTTCCAAACGAAAAGGGGCCAACGCGGCGCATCTGTCGGAAGTGATCCTGCATACGGTCAAAGAGCTTCCGGAGGCTACGCTTCCGAAGGACATTGAAATGACCGTGACGCGCGATTACGGAGAAACCGCGAAAGAAAAATCCGACGAGTTGCTTTTCCATATGGCCATCGCGGTGTTCGGCGTGAGCCTTTTGATCGCATGGTCGCTCGGGCGGCGCGAGTCCGGCGTGGTGGCGATCGCGATCCCGATGACGCTGGCGCTGACGCTCGCGACTTTTTATTTTCTCGGATTCACCCTGAACCGCATCACGCTTTTCGCGTTGATCTTTTCCATCGGGATCCTGGTGGACGACCCGATCGTGGACGTTGAAAACATCGTCCGTCATTTACGTCTTCCGGAAAACAAAGGAAAAAATATTTTGGATGTGACGATCGACGCGGTCAATGAAGTCCGCAGTCCGCTGATCCTCGCAACGCTGACGGTGATCGCCGCGATTCTGCCGATGGCGTTCGTGCGCGGGTTGATGGGACCGTACATGCGGCCGATCCCGATCGGCGCGAGCGCTGCGATGATGTTTTCCATGTTCGTGGCGTTCGTGGCAACGCCGTGGGCGGCCTATCAGATCTTGGGACGGGCTTTCGCTCAGGGCAAGCTAAAGGTCCATCACGAAGGGGAGAAGGAAGATTTTCTGACCCGCCTTTACCGCGCCTATATGAATCCGCTGATCTATAACGCCGGGATCCGGAACAAATTTCTTTGGGGTCTCGGGATTCTGATGATTGCCGTGATCTTGCTGGTCCCGTTGAAACTGGTCCGCATGAAGATGCTGCCCTTTGATAACAAGAATGAGTTCCAAGTGATCCTCAATATGCCGGACGGTACGGCACAGGCAAAAACGCAGCAGGTGATCACGGAGATCGCGGATTATCTTGTGGGCGTTCCCGAAGTAAAAGACATCCAGATGTATGTGGGCACCGCGGCTCCTTATAATTTCAACGGGCTGGTGCGGCATTATTTTCTGAGGTCCAAGCCTCATCAGGCGGATCTTCAGGTGAACTTGGCGGGCAAACACGACCGCAAGCGCCAGAGCCACGATATCGCCAAGGCGGTGCGTCCGAAGATTCATGAGATCGTCAAAAAATATGGCGGGCATGTTCAGATCGCGGAAGTTCCTCCCGGTCCGCCCGTGCTTTCGACTTTGGTGCTGGAAGTTTACGGTCCGACGCTTGAAGGACAGCATGAGATGGCGGCAAAGCTCGAAAAATTACTCACAGCGGATGAAGATATCACGGATATTGACACCTATGTTCAGGCACCCGAGAAACTTGCCCGTCTTCGCGTGAACACCGAGAAGGCGTCTTTGAACGGGATCCCGGTCGTTGAGATTGCGGACGCGGTCACGACCGCGGTCGGGGGAAAGACCGTGGATCTGGCGCATCTCTCGGAAGAGTATGAACCGGTTGAGATTCTGCTCCGGCTTCCGAAAGAAAAGAGAACAACACTCGACAGTGTTTTGAATATGACCCTGCTTTCGCGCTACGGCAATGCGATCCCGTTGAAAGATCTTGTGGAAGTCGAAACGGATATTAAAGACAAGGCGATCTACCATAAAAACCTTATGCGCGTCTCTTACGTAATCGCCGACGTGGCGGGGAAATTCGAGAGCCCTGCTTACGCGATCCTGAAGCTGAAAAAAAAGATCGCGGAAATGCCAGTACCGGAAAATCATGAGGGGCAAAAAACATGGGACCAGCTTTTCAACGGCCAGCCGCGAACGACGGACCGATGGACATTAAAGTGGGACGGAGAGTGGCAGATCACCTATGAGGTTTTCCGGGACCTCGGGATCGCGTTCGCGTTCGTTCTTCTTTTAATCTACGCGCTGGTGGTGGGGTGGTTCCAGTCGTTCAAAACGCCCTGGATCATCATGCTGCCGATCCCTCTGACTTTGATCGGCATCTTGCCCGCGCACTGGCTGGGAGGCGTGTTTTTCACAGCGACTTCCATGATCGGTATGATCGCGGGTGCGGGGATCGTGGTGCGCAATTCCATTATTCTCGTGGATTTCATCGAATTGAAACGCGGCGAGGGGATGCCGCTTGAAAAAGCGGTGATCGAAGCGGGCGTGCAGCGGTTCCGTCCCATGCTGCTTACGGCAGCGGCTGTGGTCGTGGGCGCGGCCGTGATTTTGTTCGATCCGATCTTTCAGGGACTGGCCGTGGCGCTGATGGCCGGGGAAGTCGCATCGACCGTTCTTTCGCGCACGGCGGTGCCGGTTTTTTATTACCTGATGGCGAAAAACGAAAAAAAATAACTTCAGTCATCGCGGAGAAACGAAGCGACCGTGTCACTCTCAATTTGTCCGATGCAGAATTTTAAGACTGAGAGATTGTCGCGACGGACCTGCGGGCCTGCTCGCAAGGACGAATAAAATAAAAGGAGAATCACCATGACGATCGAAAAATATGTCCGAATCATTGCGGGGACGTTCATTCTGATCAGTGTGGCGCTCGCGATCTGGGTGAGTCCCTGGTGGCTGATCTGGACCGCACTGGTCGGTGTAAATCTGGTTCAGTCCGCGTTCACGAACTGGTGCCTTGCTGAAAGCATCCTTAAAAAATTCGGCGTTCAAAATTCTTGCGATATTCCGAAGCGTTAACGCGTCCCGGCATCGAATCCTGAGTTGTAAGATCATTGAAATAGCTGAAAAAATCTGTTACGGGTTTTTTAAAAAAAGATTTTGATTTTTAACATCCCTTTTAGCAAGGAACCAAAGGAACAATAGATTGATGAGACTCGCGTTTCTTTTTTTGATGATCGGGGCTCTTTTTCTAGCGCTGAGATTTCTCGAGATACGAGCCCTTTATTTTCCATTGAAGACGTTGCAGGAAGATCCGTCATCCCATGGCCTTCTGTTCGAAAATATCTTTTTTGAAACGGCTGATCATTACAAACTGAACGGATGGTTCATTCCGGCGGCGGGTGCCCAAGAGACCATCTTGTTCTGTCACGGAAATGCGGGAAATATCAGCCACCGGATCGAAAAGCTGGTTCTCTTTCATCAACTGGAGCTGAATGTTTTTATTTTTGATTATCGTAGTTATGGAAAAAGTCAGGGGCGGCCTTCCGAACAAGGGCTTTACCGGGATGTCGATGCGGCTTATCGCTATTTGATCTCGCGGGGAATTTTGCCGGAACATATCATCGGTTATGGAGAGTCGCTTGGAGGTGCGGTGATTACGGATCTGGCGCTGCGGGCACCAATGAAAGTGCTTATTTTGGAAAGTACATTCACGGATATCCGGGGCATGATTGCGGCACATTATCCCTTCATCCCTCATCAGATCGTTCGCAGTAAATATGATTCCAAACAAAAAATCGTGTCCATTAAAATCCCGAAACTTATCATGCATAGTCCGGACGATGAGATCGTGCCTTTCGCCCTCGGGAAAGATCTCTATGAGTCTGCGGGCTCTCCCAAGGAATTTTTAGAAATTAAAGGCGGTCATAACGACGGTTTTTATCAGTCCGAACAGCTGATCAAAGAAAGACTTGCGGTCTTTTTAAAATCGCTCTAGCTAATTTCTTCCAGGGACTTTCACGGGATGGTTTTTTTCAGGGCGGCTCATGTCATTTGACACACTCTCCTCCTTCGGGCAGAATGTCAGCGATTTTCAACCTTGCAGAGGATGCCATGGAATTCAATATTGACCGGGTCGCGGAACTCGCGCGTCTCAGCCTGAAGCCTGAAGAAAAAATCAAACTTGAAAAAGAACTTGGGGCGATCCTTGCTTATGTCCAGAAATTGTCTGCGTTGGATACAAAAGATATAGAGCCCACGAGCCATGTGCTGGATCTGGAAAATGTTTATCGTGCCGATGAAGTGAAAGCTTCGGAAGCCGCGGAAAAGGCTCTCGAGCATGCGCCCAAAGCGGATGGCCGTTTCTTCAAAGTCCCCAAGATTGTGCAGAAGGATTGATGGAAGACTACAGCCTAAAGACCTCAGGAAGCCTTGTCATCGCGAGCCCCGCAGGGGCGTGGCGATCTCATTTTTTCGGGCATGAATATAATGAGATTGCCGCGGTCGCTTTGCTCCCTCGCAATGACTTTTCGGGAAGTATGGATTTATGACCGACCTTTGTTCTCTTACATTAAAGGAAGCGATCGAGTTCGCGAAAAAAGAAGGTGCGAAGCCGCTTGTAGACGCTTTTCAGAAACGCGCCGAAACTTTGAATCCAAAGATCAACGCGTTTCTCCGAATGGTACCGGGTACCGCAGGGACAGGTTCGGGCATTTTTCGCGGCGTGCCGGTCGCGGTCAAGGACAATATCTGCATCGAGGGGCAGGAAGTCACCTGCGCATCGAAGATCCTTATCAAGCATGTCCCGCCTTACAACGCGACGGTAATTGAAAAACTCAAGAATGCCGGCATTACGGTTTCAGCGCAATGCAACATGGACGAATTCGCGTTCGGTTCCTCCTGTGAAACCTCGACGTTCGGTCCGTGCAAAAATCCGTGGGACCTGACGCGTGTTCCGGGCGGATCAAGCGGCGGTTCGGCGGCTTCGGTCGCGGCGGATATGACACTCGCAGCACTCGGCAGTGATACCGGCGGTTCGATCCGCCAGCCCGCGGCGCTTTGCGGTGTGGTCGGCGTGAAACCGACGTACGGCCGCGTGTCACGTTACGGTTTAATCGCGTTTGGCTCCAGCTTTGATCAGATCGGCCCCATTACCAAGACGGTGGAAGACGCGGCGATTTTGATGAATGTGATCAGCGGTCATGATCTGAAAGATTCCACGTCTGCTCCGGAAAAAGTGCCGGATTTTACGCAATCGTTGAAACGGGATGTCAAAGGGTTGCGCATCGGTTTGCCAAAGGAATATTTTATTGAAGGCATCGACCCGGAAGTCGAAAAAAGCGTGCGCGTCGCTGCGGATCTCTATAAAAAACTCGGTGCTGAAATCAAACAGATTTCCTTGCCGCATACCGAATATTCTGTCGCGGTTTATTACATTGTCGCGGTCGCGGAAGCGAGTTCGAACCTCGGCCGTTTTGACGGCGTGGAATACGGCCTGCGCGTGCCGGCGAAGGATCTCCGGGAGATGTATTTCGAAACGCGCGACCAGGGTTTCGGACACGAAGCCAAACGTCGCATTCTGCTCGGAACATTCGTGCTGTCCGCCGGTTATTATGAAGCCTATTATCTGAAAGGGCAGAAGGTCCGCACGCTCATCCGTCAGGATTTTGAAAAAGCTTTCAAAGAAGTGGATTTGATATTGTCACCCACATCGCCGACCGCGGCGTTCAAAATCGGTGAGAAGGTCGCGGACCCGCTTGCGATGTATTTGTCCGATATTTTTACGATTCCGGCGAATCTGTCCGGTGTGCCCGCGATGTCGGTCCCATGCGGCTTTACTTCAAGCGGCCTGCCGGTCGGCATGCAGCTCATGGCGCGCCCGTTTGATGAAGCCACCCTGTTCCGCGCGGCGCACACATTCGAACAGGAAACCGGCATCTATAAAAAGAAACCGAAGCTGTAAAGAAATCAAAGGAGGATTTTATGGCGATACAGAAAGCTCCTTATGTCATGGACATGAAGTCCGGCGAATACTGGTGGTGCGCCTGCGGGGAATCCGCCAAACAGCCGTTCTGCGACGGGTCCCATAAAATAAAAAAACCGGGCGTGCAACCGGTCCGCGCGGTCATCGACGCGCCGAAAAAAGTCGCCTGGTGCGGTTGCAAAGCTTCCAAAAGAATGCCTTTTTGCGACGGCACGCATACTAAAATTTGAGGTTTAAAATAATAAGTGACCTACGAACCTGTCATAGGATTAGAAGTCCACGTCCAGCTTAAGACAAAGAGCAAGCTGTTCTGCGCGTGCTCCACGGAATTCGGTGCGGAAGGGAATGCGCATACCTGCCCGGTGTGTCTTGGCTGGCCGGGATCACTGCCTGTGGTGAATGAACAGGCGTTGAAACTCGGGATCAAAGCCGGCCTTGCGCTGAATTGCAAAGTCGCCGAGCGCTTGAAATTCGACCGAAAGAATTATTTTTATCCGGATCTTCCGAAGGCCTACCAAATCTCGCAATACGATATGCCGGTCAATGGAAGAGGAGAAGTCTTGATCGAGACAAAGATGCCGGACGGGAAATTTGTGGAGAAAAAGATCGGCATTACGCGTGCGCACCTCGAAGAAGACGCCGGGAAACTACTCCATGAAGGGATTGTTGACGGCAGTTTGGTGGACTATAACCGCGGCGGAGTGCCGCTTCTCGAGATCGTATCCGAACCGGATATCCGGAGTGCCCAGGAAGCTTACGATTATCTGACCGCGCTTAAGGCGATCCTTCAATATGTGGAAGTTAGCGATTGCGATATGGAAAAGGGAAGTTTGCGTTGTGATGCGAACGTGTCGGTAAGACCGGCCGGCCAAGAAAAATTCGGGACCAAGGTCGAGATCAAGAACCTGAACTCGTTCAAGATGGTGCAGAAGGCGATCCAGTACGAGATCGAACGCCAGATCGCAGCGATCGAGGACGGCGAGGCGATCGTCCAGGAGACGCGTCTCTGGAACGATACTAAAAGCGCGACATTCTCCATGCGTTCGAAAGAAGAAGCGCATGATTATCGCTATTTTCCGGATCCGGACCTTGTCGCTTTCACGCTTTCCCGGGAACTTGTGGACGGGATCAAAAAGACCTTGCCCGAACTACCGCTGGCGAAAGCTAGACGGTTTATCAAAGAATTCGGCCTTTCAGAATATGATGCTTATACACTGACGGAAGACAAGAAACTCGCGGACTATTTCGAGGGTTGCGTGAAAGAAGGTGTGAGCGCGAAGCTTGCAAGCAACTGGACGCTCACGGAACTGCTTGCGGTTCTGAATGAAAAAAAACTTTCGATTGAAGCCTCACCTGTTCCTTCCCAAAAACTTGCCGGGTTGATCCGTTTGATTGAACAGGGAACCATCAATGGCAAGATTGCCAAGGATGTATTGGGTGAAATGTTCACAAGCGGCAAGACTGCGGATGTGATTGTTAAAGAAAAAGGGTTGGTGCAGGTTTCTGATACCGGATTGATCGAAAAGGCGGTTGAGAAGGCGATTGCCGCGAATCCGAACGCGGTTGCGGAATTCAAGGCCGGCAAGCAAAAAGCCCTTGGCGCAATCGTGGGTGCAGTGATGAAAGAGACAGGCGGCAAAGCGAATCCGAAAATTGTGAATGAAATCCTCCAGAAAAAACTCCAAAACTAGCATGCCTTTTTACACGCTTGGCATTGAAACTTCCTGCGACGAAACTTCCTGCGCGGTCCTGAAAGGCAAGGACGAGATCCTTTCCAACGTTGTTTCTTCCAGTCTTTTCCGCCACAAAAAATTCGGCGGTGTGGTGCCGGAGATCGCGTCGCGCCACTGCATGGAGCAGATCCAATGCGTTTTTGAGGAAGCGCTTCGGGAAGCGAAGGTTCGGGCCTCCGATCTGGATCTTGTCGCGGTGACGCGCGGGCCGGGGCTGATCGGTTCGCTTTTTGTGGGTGTTGCGTTTGCAAAAGCCCTGGCCTACCAGTTAGGGATTCCGGTGGTTGGCGTGAATCATATGGAAGCGCATCTCGTGGCGAATTTTCTAAAGGTACCGGGTACCAATTCGGAACGGGTTCAGGAACCTGTCCCCATGGTACCCGGTACCTATATCGGGCTTCTTGTTTCGGGCGGGCATACCATGCTGACTCATTGCGAGAAGGGGAAGATCACGGTTCTTGGAGAGACCGTGGATGACGCGGTCGGTGAAGCTTACGACAAAGTCGCGAAGATCATGGGACTCAGTTATCCGGGAGGTCCGGTGATCGATAAACTTGCCAGACAAGGGGATTCGCGAGCGGTTTTATTCACCAAACCGAAGCAGGCGGAACGCTTCAATTTCAGTTTTAGCGGGATCAAGACCGCGGTGCTCTATTTATTGCAGGACCCGAAAACGGGAAAGCCCAAACCCGGAGCGCCTTCCACAGCGGATATTGCCGCGAGTTTTCAGCACGCGGTGATCGGCTGGCTGGTCGAAAAGGCGATCGATGCCTGCCAGTTTAAAGGAGTTTCGGATATCGTGGTGGGAGGCGGAGTCAGTGCTAATTCTTATTTGCGGGAAAAACTCGCTCGTCAAGCCGCCATGAATGACATCAAGGTGTGGTTCCCACCGGTTTCATTATCTACGGACAATGCCGCCATGATCGCGCGACGCGGATTTGAGCTTCATAAAAATGGAATCCGGTCGTCACTTCATATGACCGCCGATCCTGGGCTTGCGTTTAACGTAAAATAAGAGCAAAATAATATCCGTACTCAACGAAGAACTTATAGGCGAAGGAGAATGATATGGCTGATTTTTTAGATTTTTTTGTATTGTCGTCTCAGGATTATGACATGGTGATCCGTTTGATGATGGCGACGGTCTTTGGCGCTCTCATAGGGCTTGAGCGAGAATTTAACGGTAAAGAAGCGGGATTTAAAACATATACCTTGGTATGCATGGGATCCGCACTCATGATGATCATTTCTGTGGAGATGTATGAGGTTTATAAAAATGGGACTTCTGTAGATCCTTCACGTATTGCGGCGCAAGTAGTAACGGGTATAGGTTTTCTTGGTGCCGGTGCCATCATTCGTTCCCAGCAAGGCGGGATTCGTGGTTTGACGACTGCTGCCGGGATCTGGGCCATGTGCGGTGTTGGATTGGCATGCGGCATGGGGCTTTTCAAAATCGCCTTTTTTTCCTCCGTGCTTGTCTTTGCGGTATTTTATATTTTCTCAAGATTACAGCGCAAGATGCTCCCGCCCAAAAAACAGACAGATTAGAAAATCCGTTTTAAGGCTCCCGCTAAAATTTCCGGCATTGACACTCAAGAAAGAGCAAGCTAAAATCCGCCTTCTATGAATAAACTCAAAATCGCGTTACCCAAAGGCAGCCTTGAAGAAGCGACCTGTCATCTTTTCAAGAGGGCAGGATTTACCATTCATGTAAGTGCCCGTTCTTATATTCCTTCCATCGATGATCCCGAGATCGAAGTGGTGCTTTTCAGGCCGCAGGAAATGTCGCGCTATGTCGAAGACGGGATTGTGGATTGCGGTCTGACGGGACACGATTGGGTCGTAGAGAACAACTCCAAAGTTGTCGAACTTTCCGAGCTCCAATATTCCAAGCGTACTTCGAACCCTGTACGCTGGGTATTGGCCGTTCACGAATCATCGCCATTTAAATCCGTGAAAGACCTGGAAGGAAAAAAAGTCGTCACCGAACTTGTGAACGTGACCAAGCGCTATCTTAAAAAGAACAAGGTGAACGCGGAAGTGGAGTTTTCCTGGGGCGCGACGGAAGCGAAACCGCCGCGTCTGGCGGATGCGATTGTGGAAGCCACGGAAACAGGTTCCAGTCTGCGTGCGAACAAGCTGAAGATCATCGACACGGTGATTGTTTCGATCCCCAAATTTATTGCGAACAAAAAAAGTCATCAGGATCCGTGGAAGAAACAGAAAATGGAAACGCTGATTCTTCTTCTGGAAGGCGCGATGCGGGCCCAAGAGAAGGTTGGATTGAAAATGAACGTGGAGAAGAAGAACCTGACAAAAATTCTTTCTCTTCTCCCGGCCATGAAGAAACCTACCGTTGCCAATTTGACGGATAAGAACTGGCTGGATGTCGAGACGATCATTGATGAGTCGGTTGTCCGCGAACTGATCCCGGCGTTGAAGAAAGCCGGTGCGAACGGTATTATCGAATATCCCCTTAATAAAGTTATTCCGTAAACACAAACAGTATTCGTTACTAAAGGAGATTCATCCATGCCTTGGGCTCGGAAACAGCGCAAGAAAAAGATGAACAAGCATAAGCGCAAGAAAAAACTGCGCAAGCATCGTCACAAGAAAAAAGACTGGTCGTAGTTTTTTTTGGCCAGGGACTTTTGACTGAAGACCGGAGACTGAGCGCTTGAGCTGTGGTTAGCTTTTAGCTGTCGTCTTCGGTCTTTTGTCTTTAGTCTGCTTTCATAGGTAAGAGAGCTGATGAGAACCATTACCATTCGGAGTCCTGCAAAACTTAACCTCCACCTTCGTATCCTGGGGAAAAGACCGGACGGTTATCATAATCTTCTGACGATCTTCCACAGGATTTCGCTTGCGGACACGATCCGCATCCAAAAAAAGCCGAAGGGTTTTAAGCTCACAACGAATGTCCGTTGTCTGGAGACCGGGGAGGATAACCTTATCACCAAGGCTTACCGCACGCTTCAGAAAGAATTTCCGGCATTGGGAGGTGCGGCCGTCCGGTTGACCAAGCGCATCCCTATGGGAGGAGGCCTTGGGGGTGGTTCCAGTAATGCGGCTTTTTTCCTCTTGGGGATGAAAAAACTATTTCAGCTCAAAATCTCTTTCCAAAAGTTGCTCCTTTTAGGAAAAAAGATCGGGGCAGATGTGCCGTTCTTTCTTTTGGAAGCACCACAAGCGCTTGCGTGGGGGATTGGCGATAAAATGAAAGTGACCCGAGTTGGAAAGCCCTTGTGGTTTCTTTTGTTGGTCTCTGAGCAGGGGCTTAACACCCAAAAAGTCTATCAAACCCTTAGCTGGAAGGGGAAGCCCCTTTCCTTGACAAAGGAGAAGCGGATTGCTAGAATCCTTCGCTATTTTCTTGGAAAACAGAGGATCCGGGAAGCTGCAGAGTTGGTACGCAATGATTTGGAATCCTCGGCGTTCTGCTTAAGACCATCGATCCCCAAAGCCATTGCCGCAATACAAGGACTTGGGACGTCTTTTGTCCGCATGACCGGTAGCGGGCCGACAGTTTTTGCAGTGTTTTCCAGCCAGAAAGAAGTCAGAGATCTCTCAAAAAAATTAAAGCGATGTCCCATCCCTTTTCGAAAGGTGATTTGTCACTCGTTTTAGTGCCGTGTTTTTTGAATTTTAAAGGTACACGGTGCCATACTGCGTTACTTTAAGGATTTTAAAACGCGGTATCGATGGTTTGCATGAGAAAATGGAGGCTAAAAGTGAAGATCACAGAAGTTCGTATTTTCCCTAAAACTAATAAAGAAAATAAGTTGCGCGCCTTCGCGAACATCACGTTTGATGATTGTTTTGTGGTGCGCGGGCTGAAGGTGATTGAAGGTTCCAAGGGGCTCTTTGTGGTGATGCCTTCCCGCAAGATCAAGGCGGATGAGCATCGGGATGTGGCGCATCCCGTGACCGCGGAATTTCGCGATTACATCGAAAAAGAAGTTCTGAAGGCCTATGAATTGCATATCGAGCATATGCCGGATACGGAAGGGCTTGGCGAAGACGACCCGTACGAACGCTAAGTTTGTTTTGATTTAAGATTGTCAAGATATTGCCCGGTGGTGAAATCGGATATCACACTGCCCTTTGGAGGCAAGATTCCTGGTTCGAGTCCAGGCCGGGCAGTTGTTCCAGTGAACAACTACCGCGTTGTGAGAGTTCAAGGGAAACTCTCTACAGCGCTGCAGTTTGTTGAAAGAAAAATTTAAGATTATGAAAAACGGGATACTGAAAGACAAGACAAAAGAGATCGTAGCGGCGTATGCGTTTCTGGCGCCGAACCTGATCGGGTTTCTTATTTTCACCTCAATCCCGGTTTTAGCCTCTTTGGGTTTGAGTTTTATGAAGTGGGACCTTTTGTCGAGCGGTCCCCAATTTGTCGGCTTTAAAAATTTCATCGAACTCGTGAACGACCCTTATTTTTTGAAGTATTGCTGGAACACGGTTTATCTGATGGCATCAATCCCGCTCAGCATGACCGGCTCGCTTCTTTTGGCGATTGCGTTGAACCAAAAGCTCAAAGGAACGGTTGTTTTCAGGACGATCTATTTTCTTCCGACTATCTGTTCCGGCGTGGCGATTTTTATGTTGTGGCGGTTGATCTATAATCCGAATTTTGGTTTTTTAAATACAATGATCAGCAGCTTCGGAGATCTTCTTGGCCTTAAGGTTTCAGGTCCCAATTGGCTTACGGACGAAACCTGGGCCAAACCGGCGTTTATCATCATGAGCGTTTGGCAGGGGGTCGGCGGCTACAACATGATCCTTTATCTTGCGGCGTTGCAGGGGGTACCGCGCGATCTTTATGATGCCGCGGAAGTGGACGGTGCCAACAGCTGGCAAAAATTCTGGGCCGTCACTTGGCCGCAGATTTCACCCACAACGTTTTTTATTGCGATCATGAGTCTCATCGGGGGGTTTCAAGCCGGATTCGATCAAGCTTATATCATGACTGGTGGTGGGCCGAATGGATCGACGACGACCATTATTTTTTATATTTTTAATAATGCTTTTAACTGGTACCACATGGGATATGCTGCGGCCATTTCGTGGGTGCTTTTCTTGATTGTCTTTGTGGTCACGCTTCTTAAATGGCGTTTTTACGGAAAAAATATTCATTACGCCTAAGGTGATGACATGGGAACTCATATTGATTCTTTAATTCGGGACGAAATGAAAAAAGAAAGAGAGGCCTCCGGGACAGCGGCGAGGAGAAAATATCTTCTTGCGGTCACCGAGTTCAAAAGCCGATCTCCTTTTAAAAGAGCTGCCCAGCGCTCAATCCTTTTTATATTGTTGCTGCTTGGTGCCATCAGTATGGCGGCACCGTTCCTCTGGATGATTTCGACTTCGCTGAGAGAAGCCAACCAGGTTTTTGTGGATAATCGGGTTTGGTGGCAGGAGTGGATTCCGACAAGTTTTGTCTGGCAGAATTATTTGAAAGTATGGGAGGTTGTGCCTTTCGCGCGTTTTTATGTCAATTCGATTGTGGTGAGCGTTTTAATTACAGCCGGTCAAGTGACCACCAGTGCCATGGCGGCCTATGCTTTTGCGCGGCTTCGTTTTCCGGGCCGGGACAAGCTGTTTTTTGGCTATTTGGCTACGATGATGATTCCGGGGGCAGTCACGATGATCCCTGTTTTTATCTTACTTCGTCATCTGGGCTGGATCGACAGCTATAAGGCCTTGATTTTGCCTGGGATTTTTTCGGCGTATGGCACATTCATGTTGCGGCAATTTTTTTTGACGCTGCCCAAAGACCTTGAAGATGCCGCCAAAATCGACGGTTGTTCTTACCGAAGGATTTTTTGGCATATTATCCTGCCGCTTTCGAAACCGGCGCTGGCGACTTTGACGACCTTTACATTTATGGGGTCATGGATGAATTTGATGTGGCCGTTGATCGTGGTGAATACGCACACCAAATATACGCTGCCAGTCGGGTTGGCTTATTTCCAGGGTGTGCACGGGACGGATTGGGTGTTGTTGATGGCAGCCTCGATGATGATGATTCTTCCGATCCTTATTGTTTTTCTTTTCAATCAGCGGTTCTTTGTCGAAGGTATCAAATTGACCGGGATTAAGGGCTAACGACCATGGAAGCGATCGTTCTTGCGGCAGGAAAGGGAACGCGGATGCGTTCTGAATTGCCGAAAGTTTTGCATGAGGTTCTGGGAAAGCCGGTACTTGGTTATGTTCTGGAAACATTGGTTTCGTCTGGAAGCCGCAAACCTTATGTGGTGATCGGATATAAAGCTGAAGATGTCCGCGCTTTTTTAAAAAATTATGACGCTGTGCCGGTACTTCAAAAAGAACAAAAAGGAACCGGGCATGCCGTTATGATGGTGAAGGCCGTTCTGAAAAATGCCCAGGGGGACGTCCTTATTTGGCCTGGGGATATGCCGCTTGTGAAACTTGAAACACTCAAGAAATTCATGGAAGCTCATGAAAAACATCGCGCCCATGCCAGCGTGCTTTCCTGTCAGCAAAAAGATCCCGCAGGATACGGACGCATTGTCCGCGAAGACGGAAAATTTACAGCGATACGTGAGGAACTGGACGCAACGTCGGAAGAGCGTCAGATTCAGGAAGTGAACACCGGCATTTATCTTTTCGACAAAAAAGCTTTAGCTTCAGCCCTTCACAAAGTCGGCCAGGATAATCGTAAGGGGGAATATTATCTGACGGATACCATCGAGATTCTTCGCCGGGAAGGCTATTGCGTTGAGGCATTTTGCCTGGCTGGCGCGGAAGAAGGGCAAGGGATCAATTCCCAGAAAGATTTGGCCATGGTGACGCAGAAAATTAATGAGTGGGAAATTGAAAAGCACATGGATGCCGGTGTGACTTTTATCGCGCCCGAGCAAACCTTTGTGGCGACTGGCGTGAAGATCGGGAAAGGGACTGTAATCTATCCGTGGTGTTTTATCGAGGCCGGCGTGGTGATCGGAGACGCTTGCAAGATCGGGCCTTTCGCGAAATTACGCCGGGGAACCATCATCGATGATAAAACCGAGATCGGCAGTTTTGTGGAAGTGAACCGGAGCCGGATCGGTAAGAACGTCTGCGCCAAACATTTGGCTTATTTAGGGGATGCGGTGATCGGGGATGGTGCCAATATTGGCGCGGGCACCATTACGGCGAATTTTGACGGAAAAAACAAGCATCAAACAAAGATCGGTAAAAAAGCACTCATTGGTTCTAATACAGTTTTTGTGGCGCCTATTTGCGTTCCGGATGAAGTTCGGACCGGCGCCGGCGCAGTGGTGACCTGCAAGACGTCCATGAAAAAGGGAGATGTCGTTGTGGGGATTCCTGCGAAACCTATATCAAAAAAGAAAAAATAGAGGATTTTTATGCCAAAAATTCAAAAACAGAAAAATGGTTCCATGACACTTCTTGCGGGAGGTTCCAATCCAGAGTTGGCGATCAATATCGCAAGAAAACTCGATATCCCGCTCGGGAACGTTCTTCTCGGACGTTTTCCGGAGGGAGAAATTCAGGTCCAGATTCGCGACAATATCCGAGGCAAAGATGTCTTTATTGTTCAGTCCACCTGTACGCCGCCGAACGAAAACATCATGGAGCTGTTGATCCTGATAGATGCCGCCCGCCGCGCTTCTGCCAAACGCATCACGGCCGTACTTCCGTTTTTTGGGTATGCCCGTCAAGACCGCAAAGACAGGCCGCGCGTGCCGATCACGGCAAAGCTTGTGGCGAATCTTATTGTGAGCGCTGGGGCGAATCGTGTGCTGACCATGGATCTGCATGCAGGACAGATCCAGGGATTTTTTGATATCCCGGTGGATCACCTCTACTCGATCAATGTTTTAGGAGATTATCTCGAAAAGAAAAAGCTTAAAAATCTGGTGATTGTTTCACCCGATGTCGGCGGGATCAAGATGGCCCGTGGGTATGCGAAACTTTTCAGGTGTGATCTGGCGATCGTGGATAAGCGTCGCGAAAGTGCTTCTGAAACGCATGTCATGCATATTATCGGTTCCGTAAAAAATAAAAACGTCGTGATCATCGACGACCTTATCTCAACCGGTGGTTCTTTGGTGGAAGCTGCAAAAGCTTTGAAACGTCATGGGGCGCGAGATATTTATGCGACGATTGTCCACCCGGTGCTTGCAGGTCCCGCAATAGAACGGATTCAAAATTCGGTCATCAAAGAACTCATTGTGACGGATAGCATTCCGCTTTCTCCGGAAAAAAGGATTAAAAAGATCACCCAGCTTTCGATCGCTTCGCTTCTTGCGGAGGCGATCTACCGGATTCATTACAACGAATCCATCAGCACGCTGTTTTCACAATCGGCGGTTGAAGCATAAACCAAAAAAAGAAGGAAGTCAGATTCCGTCTTAATAAAAGACCTCAAGGAGGGTTTTAAAATGGAAACTTTTGAATTACAAGCGAAATCACGTACGGCGGAGGGTACCCGGAAGGCTCGCGGGGTTCGCCGCAATGAAATGATCCCGGGCATTGTTTACGGCCATGGAATGAAACCACTCTCGCTGGAGGTTTCGGAAAAAGCATTTTTTAAAGCACTTCACACGAAAGCCGGCGAGAACGTGCTCATCACGCTTCAGGTTGAAGGCGTCAAACTCAAAGAGTCCACTTGCCGTATCAAGGACATTCAGCATAATCCGGTTACGGACAAAATCGATCATGTGGATTTTATGGTAATTTCCTTGACCGAAAAGATCACTGCCAAAGTGCCGGTGGTACTTCTCCATGCGGAGGAGGCTCCCGGAGTTAAAGAAGGCGGTGTCTTGGATCTTGTGCATCGCGAAGTTGAGGTGGAATGTTTGCCGACCCAGATCCCGGAAAAAATCGAGATCGATGTCAAGACCATGAAAATCAGCGATGCGATCCACGCGAAAGAGCTCGGACTTGCGCAAGGAGTCCTGTGCCTTCTGCCTCCGGAAGAAGTCGTCGTTGCACTACACGCACCTCAAAAAGAAGAAGTGGCGCCGGTTGAAGAAGGTGAGGCGGCTGCCGGACCTGAGGTTATCGAAAAAGGCAAGAAAGAAAAAGAAGGCGAAGAGGCAGGGAAAGCAGCGCCGGGTGCGGCAAAGCCCGCTCCAGCAGCTCCCGCGAAAGAAGCGAAATAAAGCAAGATTCTTTGCTTGGCTGCGCGAACGGTTTTGTCTTGCGTCAATTTTAATTTAATTGTTTTGCGGGACAAATACCATGAATCCATGGAATTCAATATGACACAGCTCCTGCAAGGGTCTTGAGGGTTCTGATGAAGCTGATCGTTGGACTTGGGAATCCCGGAAAAGAATATGTCGATACGCGACACAACATGGGACGCCGCCTCATGGAATTCATCGCCGCGAAAGAAAAAGTTGCTTTTAATTCCAAAAAATCTCTTCAGGCGTCTCTAGCCACGGTTCATTGGGCAGGTGAGCCCATTCATGTGGCTTATCCATTGACCTATATGAATCTTTCCGGGGAGGCAGTCAAGTTGCTCGTAACGCATTTTGGGATCAAGTCTTTTCGGGATTTGCTCATTGTGGTCGATGATGTGGCTCTCCCATTTGGGAAATTCCGATTACGAGGTGAAGGCAGTGCGGGAGGGCATAACGGCCTGGCTTCTATTGAAGAACATTTGGGAAGTGAGGGATATCCTCGGCTTCGGATGGGAATCGGTACCTTGGCGGGTGACAGCCCCCACAAATTCGAAGTGCAAACAGAACCCCTTAAGGATTATGTGCTTTCTTTATTCGAGCCTCAAGAAGAGAAACACATGGAAGCCATTCTTGTGAAAGGGATGCAAGCTTGCCGTTCATGGGCTCTTGAGCCTTTAGCGCGTGCTATGAACTGGGTCAATGCTGCGGAATTGCCTTAGTAGCGAACTTCAGAACTATCCTTGCTTAAGATTTTTTCAAACGGGTATTTAGGCTTTAGTTTTTTGATGAATGATAAGCAAGCCTGTCCTTGTTTTCTATTAAATCTTGGATGAGAATCAAGGTTGCGGAATAGCGACATTTATGTTACATTGTTTTTCCTTTTAGGCCTTTCCGAAGGTTTAAAAACGTCATAACTGCTTCTGTAGCTTCTTCTTACAAGCCTTACGGAAAAAGTTATTATTCAAATTCAGATATTAGGGAGTGTGTGATGAAAAAATACGAAGGTTTGTTTATTTTCCCGCCTGAAGTTTCGGGGGAAAGCCATAAAGATCCTATCGCGGAAGTGACAAAGTGGATCGAAAAGTTCCAAGGCAAGGTCCTTCAGAAGAATGATCTCGGTAAAAAGACCTTGGGTCATCCTCTGCGCAAGCACAAAGAGGGGCGCGTGCTGGTTTTCGAATTTGAGATGGATACTTCGAAGACACAGGATTTTCGAAAAGAGCTCGAACTCCAAAGCAATCTTTTAAAGTATATGATCAGTATTCCGTGTAAAAAAGTTGTATTGCCGGCTCTCCAAGCAGCGACGGCGGTTTCTAAAGAGTAGTTCATTCAACACGCGAAAGCGACAGGTGCTCTATGTCAGCAAGTTTGAATAAAGTCATGTTGATCGGAAACCTTACGAGGGATCCTGAACTGCGTTATATCCCTTCAGGGCAAGCGGTGACCACGTTTACGATTGCCGTAAATCGCACCTACAATTCCAAGGCGGGCGAAAAAAAAGAAGAAGTATGTTTCATCCGTATCGTGGTTTGGGCCCGTCTTGCGGAGATTTGCAATGAGTATTTGAAGAAAGGCCGGCCGGTTTTTGTCGAAGGAAGGCTCCAGACCCGAAGTTGGGATGGTCCGGACGGCACCAAACGATATTCCACCGAAGTGGTTGCCGATGCTGTCCAGTTCCTCGGTTCAAAATCTGGGAACGGAAAAGGCGATGGCTCGGATGTGCCGGCCATGGATGTGGATGACAGTATTTTTGAAGCGCCTGAAAGCGGCGCGCCTTCCAAAAAGGATACCGTCTCCCTTTCAAAGGACGAATTGAAACCCGACGAAGATATTCCCTTCTAAATCAAGCTCAGCTAGGTGTAAAAACTATGGAACCAAGAAATTCAAGATTCAAACGAAACGATGACAAAAAATTCAAAAAGCCTGGCAGCGGGCGTCCCGGTGCTTATGGTGATAAAAAAGAACGCGGAGCGGCCGGATCGCGCATGCCTCGCAAACGGATGCGTCGTGTGCTGCCACAGATGGATTACAAGGAAACCGATAGTCTCGGGAAATATTTGACAGAAAAAGGAAAGATCCTTCCGCGGCGCATCACGCGTCTCAATGCCAAGGATCAGAGAACGTTGACGCGGCTTATTAAACGAGCGCGGCATGCGGGATTGTTGCCGTTCCAGGCGAACTAAGAGTCGGCATTCAAAAAATCCCAAAGAAAATACGAAAGGGGAAGAAGTAATATGGAATTATTGCTTTTGAAAGATGTCAAGGATATCGGTAAAAAAGGGGATGTGGTACGCGTGCGCGACGGCTTTGGAAGGAATTTTCTCATCCCTCAGGATTTGGCCATGCCGGCAACCCGAGCGAATCAAGCATTTTTTAAGGAACAAAAAGCCCGCAGCGCCGCCCGTAAGGCAAAAGAAAAAGAAGCAGCTGAAAAGAAAGCGAAAGAGCTTCGGGACCTGAAGATTTCTTTGGAAGTCAAGGCAGGAGAAGGCGACAAGCTTTACGGGGCTGTGACGGCCGAAGATATCCGTGTGGCACTTGAGCAAAAAGGTCATGAATTTGAAAAGAAACAGATCCGGATAAAGACCCCCTTGAAAACATTGGGCGTTCACCAAGTCGATTTGGAGCTTTTCCCGCAGGTTAAGGTGCGTCTCACTGTGGAGCTTTTAAGGCAAGCCTGATTTTATTATTGAAGATCAATCGCATAGATCAACAAAGTATCGAGCGTCTGAAGCTTTTTCAAAAGAGTACGACCAGTGTCATACACCTCTGAAGAGGTATTTTTGTGGCTGAAACGCAAACAACGGTAAATCTTTACGAAAAAGTCCCGCCCCAGAATCGCGAAGCCGAAATGAGCGTTCTGGGGGCGATGTTTTTTGATGAGTTGGCGCTGACGAAAGCCATCGAAGTTCTTAAGCCTGATTTTTTCTACGATCTCCGGCACCAACAGATTTTTGATGTGATGACCAGCCTTTTTGACCATAACCAGCCCGTGGATCTCATTACGGTCTCCGAAGAACTCCGGAAACGCAAGCAGCTTGACGGTCTCGGCGGCATCAGTTATCTCACCCAATTGACCACCATGGTGCCGACGGCCGCCAATATCGAACATTACGCCCGCATTGTTAAAGAAAAAGCACTTCTTCGGCAATTGATCCAATCCGCAACGCAGATTGTTCAAACCAGCCTGGAGTCGGATGGCAATGCCAAAGAAATGATCGATAGCGCGGAAAAAATGATTTTTGATATCGGACAGGCCCATATCGAAGGCAAGGCCTATCAGATCAAAGAAATCATTCATGAAAGCATGGAGACCATTGACCAGCTTTTTCAGCGCAAGGAGCACATCACGGGATTGGCTTCTGGATTTCATGAATTCGATATGAAAACAGCCGGACTTCAGCCTTCCGATCTGGTGATTGTTGCCGGCCGTCCTTCAATGGGGAAATCCGCTTTTGCGACCGCGATCATTGAACATGTCGGGATCAATCTCAAGAAGCCGGTGGTGATTTTTTCACTTGAAATGAGCAAAGAACAGTTGGTGCAAAGAATGCTTTGTTCGCATGCGCGGGTGGATGCCCAGAAAGTCCGCACGGGTTATTTGTCGCACCAGGACTGGCCCAAGCTGACGAGCGCAGCCGGAAAACTTTCCGAGGCACAGATTTTTATTGATGATAGCCCGGCGCAGACCGTCCTTGAAATTCGCGCGAAGGCTCGCCGGCTCAAAATGAAACATGATATTTCTCTTGTGGTGATCGACTATTTGCAATTAATGCAGGGTGTCAGGGCAGTGGAAAGCCGTCAACAAGAAATATCCGAGATTTCCCGTTCCTTGAAGGCCCTTGCGCGTGAGCTCCGGGTTCCCGTGATTGCGGTAAGTCAGCTTTCCCGCGCGGTGGAACAACGGACCGGCAATCGCCCGCAGCTTTCGGATCTTCGTGAGTCCGGCGCCATCGAACAAGATGCGGACGTAGTTGTTTTTCTGTTTCGTGAAGAATATTATCAGCCCTCCGAAGAAAATAAAAACAAGGCCGAAGCGATCATCGCAAAACAGCGCAATGGCCCGACGGGGGCTATTCCCCTTGTGTTTTTGAAAGAATGGACACGTTTTGATAATCCGGAATTTTTTCGTTCTGAGGAGGCAGCCTGATGAAATATTTTGCTGTCCTGCTTTTGTGTGTTGCATTATGGTGTTGTCCTGCGCCGCAGGCTTTTTCAGAAGAGGTAGTTTCAAAATTGGATGCTACGACTGCTTCAGAGACCTCATCCTCTTCCGACCAAAAACAGGCCACACCGGAGACGAAGCAAGAAGTGACGGCGGTTCCTGCAACGGCACCTGCTCCGGTTCAGCAAACAGAAGCCGCGCCAACTTCGGCGGCTGCGGCTGTTCCGCAAAACAATGAAGCCCCTCAACCGTTGCCTCAGCCCGTAAAAAAAGTCGTCGCTGTGGAAGTGCGTGGGAACCGCATCGTGAGTACGAACACCATCTTGAGCAAAATCCAAACCAAGCAGGGACTGACGCTCAAACAGCAAGTAGTCAATGAGGATATCAAACGGCTTTATGCCGCAGGATTTTTTGAAGACGTTCAGCTCGAAGTAGAGGAACTTCCCGAGGGCTATAAACTGATCGTGAATGTGGATGAAAAGCCGATTATCCGTCAGATCCTTCTGGAAGGGAATACGGTTTTCAAGGAAGATAAACTTCGTAAAACCTTAAATGTAATCGAAGGGCAGATCCTGGATCGTAAGGCTATTAAAAAAGGCGAAGGCGAGATCCGAAAGCTTTATGCGAACAAAGGGTTTCGTTTTATCGATATCCAAACCACAGTCAATGTAGACCCGCAGACCAAAGAAGCCGTTGTGACAATGAAGATCTATGAAGGAAAAAAATTCAAGATTAGCAAGATCTCTTTCGAAGGGGCCAAGGCGTTCAAGGACAAAGAACTCCGGAAACTTATGAAAACACACGAGAAAAAATGGTTTTTTTCCGGAACCTTCAAGGAAGAAAATTTTGAAAAAGACATCGAAAGGATCAACTTTTTTTATCAGAAGGAAGGTTATCTGGATGTTCGTGTGGATCCGGAATTCGTTTATGACAAAAATAAAAACAAAATTGAAATCGTGATTAAGATCGACGAAGGGCCTCATTACGTTGCGGGTGAAATCAAGTTTAAAGGCAATACGCTCTTTCCGGAATCCGAACTTTGGCAGCAGTTGGAGATGCTTCCCGGTTTGACCTATTCTCAATACTACGTGTCGCAGGATATCGAAAAGCTCCGAATGTTTTATTCAAGCGAAGGCTATATTGAAGCTCGTGTGGTCCCGGACGTGAAGCTCAACCGTGAAACAAACCGGGTCGACATTACTTACGAAATTCAACAGGGAGATCTTTATTTTGTCGATAAAGTCCAGATCCGGGGAAATACCAAGACGCGCGATAAGGTCATTCGCCGTGAGCTCAGGATACGGCCTGGCGAACGATTTGACGGCCAGAAAATCGAAAAATCCAAACAGCGTTTAGAGAATCTGGGTTATTTCGAAGAAATTACTTACGATACGGAGCCCACGGATACGGGGCCGAACCGGAAGGATCTGATCTTTCGCGTAAAAGAAAAGCGAACCGGCGAACTTTCTTTTGGCGGCGGCGTCAGTTCTGTGGATACTTTTATGGGATTTGCCGAAATTTCACAGAGGAATTTCGATATTTTTAACTGGCCAAGGTTTACAGGAGGCGGGCAATCGCTTTCCATTCGCGCACAGATCGGAACGGTCCATCAGGAGTACAATGTCAGTTTTGTGGAACCTTATTTTTTAAATAAACCCATTGCCTGGCAGACAGACCTTTTTCGGACCTCAGAATCTGATGAAAATGTCGACTTTGGTCAAACAAGGATGGGGGCCGGAACAACCTTTTCCCGGCTTTTCAAAGACGTGTTTCGCTTGGGAAGTGGTTACACCATGGAGCATGTAGAATTGAAAGATATTGATGATAATGCCCCCCAGATTATTTGGGATTCCGAAGGGCCTGATTGGCTTTCCCGTCTCCGTATGTTTACGAGTTATGATAATCGCGATAATGTGTTTAACCCTACCAAAGGCCGCGTTGCTAATTTAGGCGGTGAACTTGTGGGCAGTTTTCTTGGCGGAAATCAAACTTTCTATATTTTGCGTTCCGGTTATACGGAATATCTTACCTTTAAGAAAAAACACATGATCGAATTGCAGGCCCGCTTGGCGACATCACAACCTTTTGGACAATCGGATGACGTCCCGGTTTACGACCGGTTCTTTGCGGGGGGACTTGGTACGATCCGAGGTTATGGCTATCGGCGCGTTGGGCCGAAAGAAAATGATAGTCCCGTCGGCGCTCAGACCATGGCGATCGTTAATCTTGACTACAGTTTCCCCATTCCGTTGCTTGATGCTTTCCGCGGAGTCGTCTTTGTCGATGCTGGTAATTTGAGCCAGGATTCTTATAATGTCGATTTTGGGGAATTCGTAGTCAGCGTGGGGCCTGGTCTTAAGGTAAAAACACCTATCGGACCTTTGGCGTTTTATTATGGTTTTCCTGTTGCGAACCGGGACACCGAAAATGAAAACGGGCGGTTTGAGTTTAGTTTGAGCCGGAGCTTTTAAAAAATATTTCAGTCAAAAAACAAGGAGGAGTGTATGGATAAGAAATTAATCGCAGGATTTATTTTGGCAATGATGGTGTTTGGTTTTTGCTTGCCAGTCTTTGCTGCAGAAATGAAAGTTGCCTATGTCGATGTGGCCGAAGTCTTTGATAATTATCAAAAGACCAAAGATCAGGATCTTGTGCTGAAAAGCGCAGGAGAAGCTAAAGAAAAAGAACGCACCGAACTGACGAACGCCATTCGCGCCATGGAAGACGAAATCGCTCTTCTTGCGGCCAATGCCCGTGCAACCAAACAGGAGCAACTGATTGAGAAAAAACGCCAACTTGAGGATTTTGACCGCACGGCGCGCCAGCAACTTGCGGAAAAACGCGACAAAGTGGTCCGTGAAATTTTCCAGGATATCGACACAGTGGTCCAGGATCTGACGGCGAAAGGCGGCTACGACTTGGTTTTCAACAAGCGAGTCCTTCTTGCCCAGAAAAAATCGCTGGATATCACGGCACAGGTTTCCGCCGAAGTTGCCAAGAAATATAAAAAGGCCTAAAAACCAGCATGATGAAGCAGAAGACTTTAAAGAAATCAGCTTCGTTTCAGGGAGCAGGCTTACATACGGGCCGTCAAGTGACGGTCCGTGTGTGTCCGGCTGCTGAGAACGCGGGCATTTTATTTTGTCGCGTGGATTTAAATCCCGACCTTAAGGTTCGGGCATCCATCGAAAATGTCAGTTCCGATGAGATGCGTCAGACCACTCTTTTGGTCGGGAATGGACGCGTGCGTACGATAGAACATTTGATGGCGACTTTTCATGGCTTGGGGATCGACAACGCTATTGTGGAGATTGACGGTGAAGAGGTCCCGGGGATGGATGGCAGCGCTTCTGAGTTCGTGAGCGTTTTGCTTGAGTCGGGGATTGAGGACCAAAGCGCGGAGCGGAAATTTCTTGAGGTGAAAGAGCCTGTTTATATGGACCACGGGGATCAGTCGATTGTGCTCTTGCCGGCCTCGAACTTTTCGATTTCCTATATGCTGAGTTATCACGACGAGGATCTTTTGGATCAATACTTGTCACTTCCCATTTTACCGGAAATTTTCGAGAGGGAATTGGCTCCGGCCAGGACCTTTTGTCTCAAAAAGGAAGCAGAGATACTTTTGTCGCAAGGGTTCGGGAAAGGGGCGAATCCTTCCAACACGCTTATTTTCGAAAAAAATCTTCCGATCGCCAATAAATTACGTTTTGAAAATGAGGCTTGCCGTCACAAAATGATGGATATTCTGGGAGATCTTTTCTTATGCGGAAAGTTTATTCGGGGGCATGTCATCGCTTCAAGGAGCGGGCATGCCCTTAACGTAGAACTTGTGAGGAAATTAATGATGACGAAAAAATCTGCCAACGAACCTATCAAGAAAACACTGACCGTGGAAGATATCCAAAAGATCATTCCGCACCGCTATCCTTTTCTTTTTGTGGATCGCATCGAGAATTTTGAGCCTGGCATACGGGCGACTGGATTCAAACAAGTCTCCATGAACGATTATTTTTTTCAGGGGCATTTTCCCGGGCATCCCGTCATGCCGGGGGTCTTGATCGTGGAGGCCATGGCCCAGGTCGGAGGCGTGATCATGCTCGGTGAAGCGGAGAACCGCGGGAAAATAGCTTATTTCATGAGTGTGGATGAAGTGAAGTGGCGCAGTCCTGTTTTGCCGGGAGATACCTTGCGGATGGAAGTCGAAGTTTTGAAAAAACGATCGCGTTTCGGACAATGTTCCGGAAAAGCTTATGTGGGGGATAAACTTGTATGCGAAGCGGATGTGAAGTTTGCGGTGGTCGATCGGGAATGATCCATCCTACCGCCATTGTCCATCCTGATGCTATTTTGGGTAGGGACGTGGAGATCGGACCTTGGGCTCTTATTGAAGGGACGGTGAAGATCGGGGATCGCACGAAGATAGGCCCGCGCGTGACGATCGAGGGACATACCACGATTGGTGCGGACAATGAGATCTTTACGGGCGCCGTGGTCGGCAGCCGCACCCAAGACAGGAAATTTGAAGGTGGTGTGAGTTATCTCAAGATAGGTAACCGCAACAAGATCCGCGAATACACGACGATCAATCCCGGCACCTTGGAAGGGACGGAGACTGTGATCGGGGACGATAATCTCCTGATGGCCTATGCTCATGTGGCTCACGACTGCATCGTTCACAATGGCGCGACGCTTGCCAACAATGCGACTTTAGCGGGGCATGTCATTGTTGAGGACAAAGCGATCATCGGCGGTTTGAGCGCGGTACATCAATTCGTTCGTATCGGAAAACTTTCCATTACCGGAGGCTGCTCCAAAGTCGTTCAGGACATTCCGCCGTTCATGATGGTGGATGGTCATCCGGCCAAGGCTTTCGGGATCAACTCGGTGGGGCTGGATCGCGCGGGTTTTTCCAAAGAGGATAAATCCGCACTGAAAAAAGCCTTCAAAATTATTTTTAAATCCGGTCTTATTCTGAAAAATGTTATTAAGCAGATTAAACAAGATATTCCTTCAAGGACTTCCATCCAGACCCTAGTCGAATTTTTAGAACATTCCGAGCGAGGCATTTGCGGTTAGACTCGAGTGGCTGATCAGGAAATATTATCATGAAGACCATGGGCATTATTGCAGGGAACGGGCGCTTTCCTATTCTTGTTGCTGAAGAAGCAAAACGGATGGGTTATCGCGTTGTGATTTGCGGTATTGAACAGGAAGCCGAACCGGTTCTCGAAAAAATCTCGGATGCCTTCTGCTGGATCAAGGTGGGTGAACTGAAAAAACTCTCGAGTTTTTTCAGGAAGGAAGGCGTTCATGAAGCGATCATGGCCGGCAAGATCGAAAAGGTCCGTTTTTTTAAAGAGAACGTCCGGCTCGATCTGGACATGATGAAAGTTCTGATGAAACTGAAGGATCATAAGGATGATTCTCTTCTTGGCGGCATCGCGGACTATCTTTATGAAAAGGAAGTTCGTTTGCTCGATTCCACTTTTCTTCTCAAACACTGTATGCCGGGTCCCGGGGTATTAGGGAAAAAGAAACCTTCCAAGACTTTGTTGGAGAACATCACCTTCGGTTTTGAAATGGCCAGAAAGATTTCGGGCGCGGATATCGGGCAAACCGTTGTGGTGAAAAAAAAGACAGTGCTCGCCGTTGAGGCAATTGAGGGGACGGATGAGGCCATTCGTCGCGGCGCCGCGCTCGGCCAAGGGAAAATTGTGGTGGTGAAAGTGGCCAAGCCCGATCAGGATATGCGTTTTGATGTGCCGGCGGCGGGGCTCCATACGCTGGAAGGATTGATCGCAGCCAAGGCGGAGGCGTTCGCGTTTGAGGCATACAAAACCCTTTTTATCGGCATGGATATTTTCGTGGAAAAAGCGAACCGGGCGGGCATTGTGCTTTTCGGCGTGGAACATAAAGTATGAAAAGAGAAATCCTCAACATAGAAAAGTCAAAATCTCCAAGCGGTCTTCAACGGGAAATCCTCGAACTCAGTGTCCTCTATGAAGTAACACGGCAAGTGATGGCGCCTTTTCCGATCGAAGAGCGCATGAGAAAAGTCCTGGAAGTGCTTCATGAAAAAATGGGGATGGAGCGGGGGACGTTGACACTTTTGGATGCGGACGGTGAAAATCTGACGATCGAGATCGCTCACGGGTTGGACGACCATGAAATTAAGAAAGGTCGCTACAAGGTCGGAGAAGGAATTACGGGAAAGGTTGTGGAAGCAGGAGAACCCATCGCGGTACCGAATATCGGAGAAGAACCTCTTTTTCTCAATCGGACAGGGACAAGGCGCGATTTCCGGAGAAACCGCATTGCTTTTATTTGTGTTCCCATCAAGATCGATCAGGAAACGATCGGGGCGCTGAGTGTCGATCGACTTTTTAAAGGTGATGTTTCTTTAAATGAAGACTTGAGGCTTCTGACGATTCTCAGCTCTATTATTGCGCAGGCGGTGGCGAATTACCGGTTGCGTGAGCAGGAGAAAGAAAAACTCCAGTCTGAAAACATCGAACTGAAGCGCGAACTTGCCAAAAAATTCCATCCCGCCAATATCATCGGCGAAAGCAAACGCATGAAAGAAGTCTATGCAGCCATTGATATGGTGAGCCGGACACGTTCCACCGTTCTTTTGCGGGGCGAAACAGGAACCGGTAAAGAACTTGTGGCTCACGCGATCCACTATGCAAGTTTGCGCTCCAAAGGACCGTTTGTGAAGGTGTCGTGCGCCGCATTACCGGAAACACTTCTTGAAAGCGAACTTTTCGGCTATGAAAAAGGGGCGTTCACCGGAGCGGTTACGAACAAACCGGGGCGTTTTGAAATGGCGGATGGCGGGACATTGTTTTTGGATGAGATCGGAGATATTTCGGCGAATATGCAGATCAAGCTTCTTCGAGCACTTCAGGAAAGAGAGTTTGAGCGCGTGGGTGGGACGAAAACCCTTCGTGTGGATGTTCGGGTGATTGCGGCGACGAACCGGGACCTTGAAAAAGCAATTCAGGAAAAACAGTTCCGTGAAGATCTTTATTATCGGTTGAATGTGGTGCCCATCTTTTTACCGTCTTTGCGGGAAAGACGTGAGGATATCCCGCTTCTTGTCTCTTATTTTTTGAAGAGAGAGGCTCTGGAAAACGGCAAAGAGGTTCGCTATGTTTCCGATGCGGCGATGGACTATTTAATGAACTATTCCTGGCCAGGAAATATCCGGGAGCTTGAAAACGCCATGGAACGTGCGGTCATCCTTTGCCAATCCGATACCCTCGAAGAAAATCTTTTTCCGATTCCCGGACAAAAAGGGCATCCCGCGACTATTCACCTCAAAGACGATGGAACTTCGTCGGGTTCCGGGATGGATGAAATTTCCGGAAACCTTTCCGATGCTGTTGAGAAACTTGAAAAAAAATTGATCCAGGAAGCTCTCAAAAAAACAAATGGCAATCAGCGCAAAGCGGCCAAGGTACTTGGCGTGACCGAGAGGATCCTGGGATATAAGGTTAAAAATTATAGCTTGAAATAGAAGCACAAATTTGTAGAGGGTATAATTTGTCTACAAATTTGTAGAAAATGAAGGTAAATCGGCGTATTCTTCTCTATACAAAACAAATCCTTAGTTGGCATGCATCTTGCTTTTTCTACTTTTTAAAAATAAAAGGAGCCGTGGCTTATGACGAAACAGATTGATGTGACGGAAATATTTGGCAGTAATGTTTTTAATGACCGCGTTATGAAGGAAAGACTTCCCAAGGATACATACCGAGCGTTGAAAAAAACGATTCAGGAAGGACTTCCGCTTTCTCTTGAAGTCGCCAATGTTGTTGCGAGCGCGATGAAGGATTGGGCCATTGAAAAAGGTGCGACACATTACACGCATTGGTTTCAGCCTTTAACAGGACGGACTGCTGAAAAACATGATTCTTTTATTTCGCCGACAGAAGACGGCGGTGTGATCATGGAGTTTTCCGGCAAGCAACTCACCCAAGGGGAGCCGGATGCCTCGTCATTCCCGAGCGGCGGGCTTCGTTCTACTTTTGAAGCCCGCGGCTATACAGCCTGGGATTGCACATCGCCCGCGTTTCTTAAGACCGATGCCCCAGGAAATGTGACGCTTTGTATTCCCACGGCATTCTGCTCCTATACGAGCGAAGCTTTGGATAAAAAGACCCCGCTTCTCCGTTCCATGGAAGCAGTTTCCAAACAAGCTGTCCGTGTTTTAAAAGCTTTAGGGAATAAAACAGTGACTCGCGTCACTTCCACGGTGGGGCCGGAGCAGGAATATTTTTTGATTGATAAAAAATATTATGACCAGCGTCTTGATCTTATTGTTTCCGGGAGAACACTTTTTGGCGCCTCAGGGCCGAAAGGGCAGGAGCTTGAAGACCAGTATTTCGGGGCGATCAAAGACCGTGTGGCTGCCTTTATGAGAGATCTGGATGTGGAGCTATGGAAAATGGGGATCTCGTCAAAAACCAAACATAATGAAGTTGCACCTGCTCAGTACGAAATGGCGCCTATTTTCTCGACGACCAATATTGCGGCGGACCATAACCAGCTTGTGATGGAGACGATGCAGAAGGTGGCGCTGCGCCATGATCTGGTCTGTCTTCTTCATGAGAAACCGTTTGCGGGGGTAAACGGTTCCGGAAAACATAATAATTGGTCGCTGGCGACCAGTGAAGGCGTGAATCTGCTTGAACCCGGGAGAACGCCGGCTGAAAACGGACAGTTCCTGATTTTTGTGAGTGCGCTCATCATGGCGGTGGATCGTCATGCGGACAAATTGCGTGCGAGTTGCGGCAATCCCGGCAACGATCTTCGGTTGGGTGCTAATGAAGCGCCTCCGGCCATCATCTCGATCTTCATGGGGGAAGAACTGACGGAGATCCTGGAAGGAATCGCAAAAGGTAAAAAAGTGGCCAATCGGAGTCAGAGTGTCCTCCATGTGGGTGTGGATTCTCTGCCTCAGCTTCCGAAAGATAACACGGACCGTAACCGGACTTCGCCTTTCGCGTTTACGGGGAACAAATTCGAGTTCCGCATGGTCGGTTCCTCGGCTTCGATTTCCGGCCCCAGTATTGTGATCAATACGATCGTGTCGGAGGCTCTCGATGAGATTGCGACCCGGCTTGAAAAAGCAGGTAAGCACCACATTTACAAAGAGTCGGAAGCGATCGTTCGTGATGCCATGAAAAAGCACGGAAGGATCATTTTTAACGGGAACAATTATTCCGAGATCTGGGTCGCGGAAGCGAAAAAACGCGGTCTCCCGAACATTAAAACAGGTGTTGAAGCATTGAGGTATATGGCTACTCCGGAAGCTGTAAAACTTTTCGAAAAATATAAAGTGCTCTCCCGAATGGAGCTGCATTCACGTTATGAGATTTACCTTGAGCATTATATCAAACACGTGAACATCGAAGCCCAAGCGGCTGTGCAAATGGTCAAAAAGCAGTATCTTCCGGCGGTGATCAAATTCACGCAGCAACTGGCTAAAACCATCGGACAGTTGAAAGTAGCTGCGGGTCCGGCGAAGGTCCAAAAGGAATTGCTTGGTAAAGTGAGCGGCCTCTTGGAGTCAGCAGCTGCAAAGCTTGAGGTCCTTGAAGCCGCGATCAAAAAAGCTCACGCAATTCAGGATGTTGAAAAGCGTGCGGAAGCATTCCGCGACAAAGTGGTTGTTGCGGCGAGCGATCTTCGGGCCGATATTGATGCCCTTGAAACGATCACGCCGCTCGAACTTTGGCCCGTGCCGAGCTACGCAGACATGCTCTTTAAGCTCTAGTTTTTAAATAGGGCAATCCCCGGCTTTTCATCAAAGAGTTGATGAAAAGCCGGGTTAGTCCTATTGTCCTTAGCTTTTCTTTTAATTAATTGCGAATAGGGCAGGGCAGGCGGGTTTCTATCCATCCTCGGAAAGAGCCCGCCTTTTTTTCGTCCTCCCATAAGCAGGCACTAATCCGCCAGATCGTGTGGTGGGCTGTTCTTTTTTTAAACTGGCTTTGCTTTGGTTTCAATGATAGATTATTTCCGCCATGAAAAACTTCACAAAAGTTCTGTTGGCTCTGACCGTTTATTTTTCAGGCATCGTTTTTCTTCAAGGGGCCGAAATCGAGAGCCCCGGGACCCCTTTACGAAAACTTCAGCGCGGTTTTCTCAATGTCGCTCTCTGGCCGATTGAGATATCGAACGAACTCTCCAAAGAAAAAAAGAAGGATACGTTTCCCCCAAGTTGGGTGGCGGGAGTGGGAAGGGGCAGTATTTTTGCTGTTGGCCGTGCGTTAGTCGGAGTCTACGAGATAGCCACTTTCCCAATACCTTATCCTGCGGATTACGAGCCGGTCGTACAGCCCGAATTCACGTGGCAACATCTACCCTCCTCTGACAAAAAATAAACCAGAGGTAGAGATAGTCCTGATTACCTTTTGATTGAAATAAAATCAGGACAGCACTTAACCTCAGATAAGAAATAAACTCTCCTACAATCAAAAGCCCTTCAGAAAAGAGATTACTTCCTGGGCGGCTCTTAAGCTTGCGCCTTTTTTACCCAGTTTGTCTCTTGCCTGCCGAAATTCTTCTTTCATCTTCTGCTGAAGTTCCGGATTCTGAAGAAAAACTTTTGCCTCATGCGCAATGGTTTCAGGGTGGGCTTCTTGCTGGATAAATTCCGGGACCACGCGGTCTTCAGCGAGAAGATTGACAAGGCCAAGATAGGGGACTTTGATGAGGTGTTTTCCGAGAAAATAAGTCGACCAGCTTGCTTTATAAAGGAGAAAAAACGGTGTGCCGATAAGCGCCGTCTCGAGCGTGGCCGTTCCGGAGGTGACGAATGCAAAGTCCATGGCCTTCACAAGTTCATAGAAAGGAATTGCAGGGGATTGTGTTTTGATATCGGAGCAGCTGAGAATTTTTTCATAAACCTTCGGGCGGACGTTCGGTGACTTTGAAACAAAGAAAACCGATTCCGGAAAATCCCTTTGAAGAAAAGACGCGGCCTTGAGCATGATAGGGAGTATTCGCTTCACTTCATTTTCCCGCGATCCGGAAAAAAGGCCGATCGCTTTTTGATCCCTCTGCATTCCGATTTTGGAACGAATCAATTTAATGTCCGGAAGTTCCGGGATCGAGTCCAGGAGGGGATGCCCCACGAACTTGACGGCAACGCCTTCTTTTTTATAAAAATCCTTTTCGAAAGGAAGGATGACGAGCATTTCACGGATGTGTTTTTTTACGATATGGATTCGGCGTTTTCCCCAAGCCCACAACTGCGGGGAAATAAAATAAAGAACAGGAACCATGGCGGAGATCTTTTTCGCCAGACGAAGGTTGAAAGCCGGAGAATCGATCAGAATGGCCGCATCAGGTTTTTCATTTTTAATGTTCTGAATCGTCGCATGAAAAATCTTGAGGTATTTGAAATAATTCCGAAGGACATCCCCGAGGCCCAACGCGGAGATCTTGGTCATATCATGAAAAATCCGAACGCCGGCTTCCCGCATCTTGTCGCCACCGATCCCGCAAAGCAACGTTTCCGGCGCGATTTTTTTAATTTCAGAAACAAGATGAGCGCCGTGGAGATCTCCGGAAGCTTCGCATGCAACGAGGAAGATTTTCTTTGGCATTTCAGGCCGCAACGATGGGTTTAGGCATGTTTGCCTGGACCCTTTGAACGATCTCAAGCGCTAATTGGAGAGCATCCCGCGCTGCGGTATCAGGATGGCCGCGGCTTTTGCCGGTTCGGATATTCCCGAGAAAATATTTCAATTCTTCTTTAAGAGGTTCTGCTTTTTCAATGTCGATTGATTCCTGGGAAATCTCAGCGCCGTTCTTGCGGAAAATCTTGCAGCTTTGTGCGCCGTAATCGAGTGAGATATAGGCATCTTCCTGAAAGATCCGGATTTTTCGTTGTTTCTCAAAGGTCAGACGGGAGGCTGTAATGTCTGCGACGGCGCCATTTTTGAATTTCATGCGGACATTGGCGATATCTTCAAAAGGCGTCAAGACGTTCACGCCGATGGCGTCAAAACTCGCGACTTCGGATTTCACAAGACCGAGGACAATATCCAGGTCGTGGATCATCAGATCCAGCACGACGCCGCAATCGTTGATGCGTCCGGTGAAAGGTCCGAGGCGGTGGATTTCAAAAAAGCGGATGTTCTTGGCGATTTCTTCAATGCGTTTAAAACCGGGATTATGACGTTCGATATGACCGACTTGGAGTGCGCAATGTTTCTGGCGGGCCAAGGCGAGCAGTTCATCCGCCTCTGCCAGTCTCAACGTGATCGGTTTTTCAATCAGGGTATGAATGCCGGCTTTGAGAAATTCTCTGGCGACTTCATAGTGGGTGGACGTCGGGGTAGCGATGCTCACGGCCTCGACCTTCCCGATCAATTCACGAGGGTTCTTATAATAGGCCGTGCCGAGTTCTTTGGCCTTTTCAGCCTTGGCTGGGTCCTGGTCGCAGATCCCGACAAGTTCCGAATCGGGGAGTTCTCGATAAATGCGGGCATGTTCCTTCCCGAGATGCCCGACACCGACTACTCCGACCTTCAAAGCCTGAGTCATCCTAACCCCTTTTCTATCAACCAGTTAACCATATCAACCTGCGCGGTTGATATGGTTCAAATTTCGTGTTGAAGTCAATTAAATCATAACCTTGAGCAGTGTCAACGAATATGTTACAGTGGTTGCCCTGACAGACCAACACTTGTTTGACGCGCAACGCACAACGGAAATACAGATCTTTGTTGAACGTTGCGCGTTGTGCATTGAGCTGTTTTAAAGGAGATTCATGGACGTTTATCGAAGGCTTTTGCAGTACATTCGGCCGCACCGCTGGCGGCTTGTGATTGCTATGCTCTGTATGTTTGCCTACTCGTTGGCGAATTCGATGGTTTCGGTCACTTTGTATATTGTTGTCAACGGGCTTTATCACAAGAACGAAGTAGTGATCGACAATATCCCGAAAGTCTCTAAATTCATTTCCAAACACATCACCCACCTTCCGAATATTTCCTTCCCTATCATCTGGATCCCGTTCATCATGGTCGGCGTTTTTCTTTTACGCGGGATCTTTGATTATGTTTCGAATTATCAGATGTCGAATGTCGGGATCCGGGCAGTTCGCAAGGTTCGGGACGATCTTTACCGTCATCTCGTCTACCTCTCTCAGGACTTTTACGCAAAAGGCAGGACCGGTGATTTTTTAAGTCGCATCATGAACGATGTGGGACAGATCCAAGGGGCTATTACGGACGTGGTCGTGGATCTTGTGAAACAACCCCTTGTCATTCTTTTCAATATCCCTTGGGTTTTTATTTGGGGCGGATGGTATGCAGTGGGCGCCATTCTGATTTTTCCGCTGGTGGCGATCCCGATCGTTTATCTCGGCAGAGAGCTCCGCAAGTTGACCAAAAAAATGCAAGAACGCACGGCCGACATCACGGCTTTTATTGGTGAAACTTTTTCGGGCATCCACATCGTCCGGGCTTTTTGTGCGGAAGAGCGGGAGATCTCACGTTTTGAGGGCATCAATAAAAATGTATTTGAATTTTTTAAAACGACCATGAAATTAACTATTGTGCAGCGCCCTCTGATCGAAGTGATTGGAGCGGTAGGCGCCGCGATCGCGGTTTGGATCGGGATCAACCATCTGCCGCCGGATCGGTTTGTGGCATTTATCGGTTCTCTTTTTATTTTTTATGAGCCTCTCAAGAAAATCAGCAAGGTCAACAGCACCATCCAGCAATCCATCGCGGCCGGAACGCGTATTTTTGAGATCCTTGATGCGAAACCCACGATCCAGGATGCCCCTAATGCGATTCCGTTACGCGAAGATATCCGCGAAGTGAGATATGAACATGTAGATTTTTATTATGAACCAGGCGACTGGGTTTTGCAGGATATCAATGTCAAGGCAAAGCAGAATGAAGTCATCGCCTTTGTAGGAGCCAGCGGTTCGGGAAAGACAACGCTTGTGAATCTCCTTCTGCGAAGCTATGATCCGGTACGGGGTGCTATTACGATCAACGGGAAGGATATCCAAGGTTTCACCCTTCACTCTTTGCGCGATAGAATCGGCATTGTTTCTCAGGAAACCGTACTTTTTAATGGTACTGTGCGGGAGAACATCGCTTACGGCAGGCCGGATGCGAGCATTGAAGCCGTGAAAAAAGCCGCTGAGATCGCGTACGCGGATCATTTCATTGAAAAACTTCCACAAGGATATGACACATCCCTCGGGGAAAGGGGATTCAAACTGTCCGGAGGGGAACGCCAACGGCTTGCGATTGCCCGCGCTCTCTTGAAAGACCCGCCGATCCTTATCCTTGATGAAGCCACCTCTCATCTCGACACACAAAGCGAAAAAGAAGTCCAGGGGGCTCTGGAAAATCTTATGAAGGCACGCACCGTGTTTGTGATCGCGCACCGTCTTTCCACGATCCAAAAAGCCGACCGCATTCTTGTCATGGACAAAGGCAAGATCGTCCAGGAGGGGACCAACGAATTTCTTCTGCGACTTGGCGGTATGTATAAAAAACTTTACGATCTGCAGTTCAATCTTTGATTTGAGAGCGAACCGCCTATGAACATAATCACGGAAACCATTTCACTTGAGGAATTGAGGCGGATGGCCGCGGCTATGTTCGGCGATATGGTGAAAGCCGTTGTCGACATTGAACGGCAAATCGTCGCTCTTGACGGGGAACTCCATGCCGATCTCGAAAGTCTTCTTCTTGAACATGGATCAAAACAAAAAGATCTTTGGGGCATCAATCTTTACCCGGATGCGCCGGAGGATTCTTTCATCCAATATGATTCACTCATCAATGTGCGACCTTCACAAGGCAATCAAAGTCGCGGTGTGGATCAATTGAAAGTGCGCGAAGCAATATCCAAAATCATTTTTGAAAAGGTCCGGAAATGATTTGTCAGCATCGGGAACTCACTCAGGGGCGTTGGGCAAAAATGCCGTTCATGGAGCAAATGGCCAACATCGGCAGTGAAGTGGAACGGGCCTTGGCTTGGCGCGCAAAGCAGAAAGAAACGTATTGCCAAAAATCTTTTGAGCGGGCTCTTGAACTGATTGATTTAAGCTTGGAAAGCAACGCCGGTTTTTCCAGACGCAAAGAACTCGCCCGGATTCGTGAATTTTTCGTGGATTATCTTTTTGGGGATAATCAATTCCAATTTACCGACGAGGCATGGCATCGTTACTTTTCAGGCTTTTTTTATGCCGCTCGCCGGGATCGTTGAAATCGATGGGTGACGGATGCCGGTAACGCGGTCCTCCGAAATTTGATTTCTCATTAAGTCCGTTCATTTCAAAAAAGATCAAAACACGCAAAAACATGCACTCATTCCCAAGAAATGTCCGCACGTTTTACACGCGCGATTGCTGCTGGCCGTATGCCGCGTCATTTTTTCTGGCCCTGATTGTCTTTGGGCTGGATTTTTCGGATCGCCACTCCCATTTTCATTGGGCCAGCTTCACGGCTTTTGGGATTATCCTCAGCTATTATTTATACATTCTCCGGCTTTATTTCCGGAAAAAGCTGACCAAAGAAAACCTCAGATTTTTTATAAAGTTTCTGTCCGTCAAGGTGCTTGTCTTAGGAGCTGTATTGCTTTTGCTGCATAGATGAAGTTGCGATGATTCTTTGATGTGGATGTTCCTTCACTGCGATGGAAGCCTCAGTCCTTGAAGAGAACCAGGCACGTAAGGGAACGGATGGATGTGGTACTCGGTATCATCAACATAAAAAAAGCCAGGCTGATTTAGCCTGGCTTTTTTGTTTCGGGATAGATCGATGGATTAAAACTTAAAAAGTTTGATTTTAGCGGCGTCACCCGAACCGGCCTTAGCTTCCTCAACCTCGTAACTGTCGTCTTTGGCATAGCCGAATGAAACAACTTTTTTTACGCCTTTAATGGTGTTGTCGATGACCTTATCCCCGCCTTGACGCGCTCCTTCCAGAGTCCCGGCCACGGGATTTTTGGAGATGGTCCCTTCTGTTGTATCCGCGAGGGCATCTTTGGCGTTATCGACGGTCAATTCTTTAACTCCGGCTGCGAAATTCTTCGCGGGATGTTTTGATTCGGGAACAGCATTTTCCTTAGAGATCTCCTGCTGAACTTTTTCCTGCGCTATAGCGTCTTCATCATATTGTCCCCGGCGGCTCATACCGAGACTGGTTATGGCAGTTACAAGAACGAGAATCATAAGAAAGGATCGTTTCATATTGAGATTCCTTATTTAAGGTTTTGATATCAAGCGAACAAAAATAGTATACATGAATCATTCTTGAAGTGGGTAGGGGAAAATGTGGAGCGCGCAACGGACAACGCATGACAAGAATCTCACCGTGAAGCACGGCCCCTGATCCAGGGAGCTTTTTTAGAGGGGCAACCTTGTTTGATTTTTACTCTCAGGTAAGTTATACTGTTCCAACTTTTCTAACCTAATATCAGTTCTGAACTTAGTACCGTTTGAGATTAAATTTTATGGGTAAACGGTACAACACTTGTTTTTTAAAGCTAAAGGGTAACAAGTGTAGTCCTTGTCACTCATGGATAAAATAAAATGAAAGACAAGGGCAATACTGCGAACCTATTAAATCAATGAAAACGCATTATGAGAACCTGTTAAACGGAAAAAATGAAAAAAATCAATATCGGACTTCTCGGTCTTGGACAAATCGGTTCCGGCCTCTATGAAATTCTAAAGGCCAAAAAATCGTTATTTGAGAGACAACTCGGCGTTTCCTTTGAGCTCAAGAGGATTGCGGAGAAATATCCGAATGCCAGGCGGAAGGTTCATCCTCCCCCAAGCCTTATGACCAAGGACGCTTTTGCCGTGGTGCGGGATCCGGCCATCGATGTGATCGTGGAGCTGATCGGCGGCACGACTGTGGCCCGCGAATTGATCAAGGAATCCCTGAAGCACGGCAAACATGTTGTGACGGCGAACAAGGCTCTCCTTGCGGAATATGGCGATGAGATATTTGAACTTGCACACCGGAAGAAACGCTGGCTTTGCTTTGAGGCAAGCGTGGGCGGCGGGATTCCTTGTATTAAGGCGCTTCGCGAAGGACTTGCGGCCAATCGCATTGATTCCGTGCATGCGATTATCAACGGAACGACGAATTATATCTTGACCCAAATGACTATCCAAGGGACCAGCTTTGCGGATGCTTTGACCGGGGCCCAACAACAAGGTTATGCCGAAGCGAATCCATCATTGGATATCCATGGCGTTGATGCTGCGCACAAGCTAGCGATCCTCGCGCGTTTTGCGTTCGGCGGGAAAGTAAAATTCAAGGATATCTACTGTGAAGGAATCACCGCGGTTTCAAGCGATGATATCGCTTTTGCCAAAGAGTTTGGTTATACGATCAAGCTGCTTGCCATTGCAAAAAAAACGGGTGACGGCATGGAGGCTCGGGTTCAGCCGACCCTTTTGCCGAATTCGCATATTCTCGCAAACGTCAACGGTTCTTTTAATGCGATCCTCATGCACGGCGATGAAGTCGGGGATGTTCTTTTCTACGGTCGCGGTGCCGGACCGCATCCGACTGCCAGCGCGATCGTCGCGGACCTTGTGGATATTGCGAAAGCCGGTGCGCAAGGGCCTGCGGAAGATCACTTTATGGTTCGCGCGCTCGGCAAGACCATTCCGGTGAAAAGCATTTCCTCGATTTTGTCGCGTTATTATCTGCGATTCTATGTGATCGACAAACCGAGTGTCTTGGCAGGCATTTCGAAAATTCTCGGGAAATACCAAATCAGTATTTCAGATGTGATCCAGCGCGAGCGCAGTGCCGGCCGCGCGGTGCCGTTGATCCTTCTGACGCATGGGGCGCATGAAAAGGATCTTCGGGCCGCGGTTCATGAAATTGACCGTCTGCCTTATATCAAGGGCAAAACTCAAGTGATTCGTATCGAAGGGGCCTAAGTTTCATGGGAAAATACGCTGTTAAAAAAATAGGGATCATTGAGCGGTACCAGGAATTTCTTCCCGTTACGGACAAGACGCCTATTATTTCGCTCAATGAAGGGAATACGCCGCTCATTCTGGCCGAAGCCTTGCCGCTTGAGTTGGGGCTGAAGAATATCCGGATTTATTACAAGTTCGAGGGGTTGAATCCTACCGGGTCTTTCAAGGATCGCGGGATGACCATGGCGATCTCGAAAGCGATGGAAGCCGGCGCGAAGGCCGTGATGTGCGCCTCGACAGGCAATACGTCCGCATCTGCCGCGGCCTACGCCTGCCGCTGCGGGTTGAAATGCTATGTGCTGATCCCGGAGGGAAAGATCGCGAAAGGGAAGCTTCTGCAGGCTTACCGCTACGGTGCCAAAGTCATTATGATCGAGGGGAATTTTGATCAGGCGCTTGAATTGGTCAAAGAAATGACCCGAGACGGGAAGATCACGTTGGTAAACTCGATCAATCCATTCCGCATTGAGGGACAAAAGACCGCGGCGTTCGAGATCGTGGATGATCTTGGGGACGCGCCGGAATATCATGCGATCCCTGTCGGGAATGCCGGCAATATTACGGCTTATTGGAAGGGTTACAAGGAATACAAAAAAGCTGGAAAATCCGAAATTCTGCCCAAGATGATTGGCTTTCAGGCCGCGGGTTCGGCCCCGATCGTGCTGGGCCATCCGGTGGAGAAACCGGAGACCCTCGCCACTGCGATCCGTATCGGTAATCCGGCGAGCTGGCAGGGAGCTGTTGCGGCGCGTGATGAATCCGGCGGATTGATTGACATGGTGACCGATGAAGAAATCACACAGGCGTACCGTTTTATCGCGGAACGCGAAGGGGTTTTTGCGGAACCGGCTTGCGCGGCTCCCGTTGCGGGAGTGATCAAACTCGCGAAAAAGAAATTTTTCAAAGAGGGAACACGGATCGTGATCACGCTCACGGGAGCGGGTCTGAAGGATCCGGAATTCGCGCTCAGTTTTGACGATCCGGTCTATAAAGTCAAATCCAGCATCAATGCTGTCAGGGAGGTAATCGGAGCATGAAGTATATCGTGGTGATACTCGCGGGTGCTGCGGACCATCCTACCGAAGAACTCGGCGGGAAAACACCTTTGGAAGTGGCCAAAATTCCAAACCTGAATTTTTTCGCCAGGAGCGGCAAAATAGGAACTGCTAAACTCGTCTCGGATCGTCTCCAGCTCTCTTCGGATATCAGTTTGTTCAACACGCTCGGGTATGATGCTGCCAAGCTTTATACGGGCCGCGGGCCTTTGGAGGCCGCGAACCTTGAACTCAAGCTGGATGACAAAGAAGTCGCATTTTGCATGAATTTTATTACCGAGGCTTCGGGAATGCTTGCCGATCCGACTGCGGGAAATATCAGCACGAAAGAAGCCAAGGCCCTTGTGAATTTTCTGAACAAGAAAGTGGCGAGCGATTTTGTCCGTTTTTTTCCGGGTTCGGGACACCGTCATATCGCGGTCCTCAAAGACGCACACGGCGCAGAGGCCCTTTCCGCGAAAACCAGATCGCCGGACGAAGCGATCGGTGAAAAAATCGAATCATGTCTTCCGAAAGGTCCTGGTGAAGAGCTGATGCGCAAGCTGATGTATGATGCCAAATTGCTTCTGCAGGACCATGAAATCAATCAGGTGCGTGTGGACCTCGGCGAAAATCCCGCAAACATGATTTGGCTGTGGGGGCAGGGCTGCAAGCCGGTACTGCAACCTTTGCGTGAGATGTTTGAAATTACGGGCGGGGCGATGGTCGCTGTCCGAGAATTCGCGAAGGGTTTCGGACGTTTGGCGGGACTGACCGTGATGGAAGTCAAGGAAGAGGGTGAAGAGTCCGCCATTTTTTATGACAAGATCTCCAAAGTGGCGCTGGATGCCTTGGATGAAAAAGATTTTGTTTGTTTGTATCTTCACACACCTGATGAAGCGTCGAGGGCCGGGGATATCAAAGGAAAACTAGCCGCGATCGAAGGGATCGATTTTTTTGTGTTTTCAAAGATCCGGAAATACCTGGACCGATCAAAAGACACGCGCCTTCTGATCACGCCGGGGCATGCCGCTGTTTGGAAAATGAAAGGGATCGTTCGCGATGCCGTTCCTTTTGCCGTGGTGGGTAAAAACATTGTGGCGGACGAGGTCGAAAAATTTTCCGAGGTTGCGTCCAAAACCTCTGAACTCAAATTCAACAAAAGCACGGAGCTGATGCCTTTCTTTTTCTCGAAGGCGTCGTGACCGTCCAATCTGCAAGGTAAGGTAGGGTAAACTCAAATGTCACTCATTGTTCAAAAGTACGGTGGTTCTTCGGTCGCGAACGCGGAGAAGATCTTGCGAGTCGCTCAACGTGTTATCAAAAGAAAGAAGGCGGGCAACAAGGTCGTGGTCGTCGTTTCCGCGATGGGAGATATGACCGACGATTTGATCGACCTTTCGAAACAGATCAATCCGGACCCTCAAGAGCGCGAGATGGACATGCTGCTCGCGACCGGAGAGCAGGTCTCGATCGCGCTGCTCGCGATGGCGATCCATAAACTGGGCCATGAAGCGGTTTCGTTTACGGGACCACAGGTCGGCATTATTACCGATGCTTTTCATAGCAAGGCACGCATCCAGAATATCAGCCCGGATCGCATCAAAAAGGCGCTTGTTCAAGGCAAGATCGTGATCGTGGCCGGGTTTCAGGGGCAGACGCCGGCAGGTGAGATCACCACGCTCGGCCGGGGCGGTTCGGATCTGACGGCCGTGGCGCTCGCGGTAGCGCTCAAGGCCAAGCATTGCGAAATTTATACTGACGTGGACGGCATTTATACCGCGGACCCGCGTGTGATCCCGGATGCGAAAAAAATGGACCAGGTGACGTATGATGAGATCCTGGAACTCGCCTCGCTCGGCGCCAAGGTCATGCACTCGCGCTCGATCGAGGTTGGCAAAAAATTCAACATGCCCATTTGGGTCTGTAACTCTCATAAAGAAGTCAAAGGAACTCTTATTACGAAGGAGAATAAAGCCATGGAAGAAGTCGTTGTCAGCGGTGTTGCGCTCGCAGAAGATGAAGCTAAGATCACGTTGTTCCGCGTTCAGGACCGCCCGGGAGTCGCGGCCAAGATCTTTCAAACGCTCGCGGACGCGAACGTCAACGTGGACATGATCATCCAGAACAAGACGAAAACAAATTCGACTGATATTTCGTTCACCGTCTTCAAGAACGAGCTTCAAAAAGCGCTCAAAGTGGTCAACTCCAGCGCGAAAAAACTTGGCGTGGGCGAGGTCGTGAGCGACCAGAATATCGCGAAGGTCAGCGTGGTCGGGATCGGCATGCGTTCGCATTCCGGGATCGCGTCCAAGATGTTCTCCGTGCTCGCGAAAAACAAGATCAATATCGATATGATCTCCACGTCCGAAATCAAAATTTCTGTGGTGGTTGCCGGCGACAAAGGCAAGCTCGCCGCCCAAGTGATCCATAAGGCATTCGGACTTGGGAAGGGCAAGTAGAGATTCTGTCATTGCGAGCCGCGTAGACGGCGAAGCAATCTCGTTTTATTAATACTTCATTAGTTTTAATATCAGGAGATTGCTTCACTTCGTTCGCAATGACGGCAGGGAAAAATGATGAGAAAAATACTTTTTTACGACACAACATTGCGAGATGGTTCACAGGCGGAGGGGATCAGTCTGTCGAGTCATGACAAGGTGATGATCGCGAAGCGGCTCGACCAGTTTGGGATCCATTACATTGAGGGCGGATGGCCGGGTTCAAACCCGAAGGACATGGAATTTTTCCACATGATCAAAAAGGTCGGGATCAAACGCTCAAAAATCACAGCATTCGGCTCCACACGCCGTGCCCACATCAAAGTCAAAGAAGACCCGCAGGTGAAAGCCCTGCTTGAGGCCGGAACCAAGGTTGTGACGATCTTCGGGAAATCATGGGATATGCATGTTACGGAAGTATTCAAGACCGCACTCAAAGAAAACCTGCTCATGATCTATGAGACCGTCGCGTTTTTGAAGGATAGAAAGATCGAAGTGATCTATGACGCGGAGCATTTCTTTGACGGGTTCAAGGCGAATCCGGAATACGCGCTTAAAACCTTGCAGCAGGCCGCGAAAGCCGGCGCCAACAATCTCACACTTTGCGACACCAACGGCGGGACATTGCCTCATGAGATTCGACACGCGATCCTGAGAGTCAAACGCGCGGTCAAGACACCGCTCGGGATCCATTGCCATAATGACGCCGAGCTTGCTGTCGCAAATTCCGTGCAGGCCGTGGGGGAAGGCTGCGCGCTCGTGCAGGGGACGGTCAATGGTTATGGGGAACGCTGCGGCAATGCGAATCTTGTGAGTATCATTCCGGATCTGCAGTTCAAAATGGGATTTAAGTGTTTTTCGCCTGCAAAACTGAAGGAACTGACAGCGCTGTCGCATTATGTGGCCGAGGTTTGCAATATGCCGCTTGTGAACAATCAACCGTTCACGGGACGGTCGGCTTTCGCACATAAAGGCGGTGTTCACATCAACGCCATGGTAAAGAACGCCAAGACCTATGAGCATGTGGAGCCCAAGGCCATCGGCAATTACAGGCGCTACCTCGTGTCCGAGCTTGGCGGCAAGACGAACATCATGATCAAGGCCAAGGAATTGGAGATGCATTTTCAGAAGGATTCTGCGGAAACCAAAAAGATCCTGACTGAGATCCAGCGGCTTGAGCATGAAGGTTATCAATTCGAGGCTGCGGAAGCGAGCTTTGAACTCTTGGTGCAAAAGCTTCTCGGAAAATTCAAACCATTTTTCAAGATCGAGGACATTTCCGTCAGGACTGAAAATATCGGCAAGGGCGTCCCGCGTTCGATCGCCGATGTCAAAATCACGGCCAGGGGCGCGGAACATTTCGAATCCGCGGAAGGAGACGGTCCGGTAAACGCGCTGGATTCCGCGCTCCGCAAGGCGCTTGCCAAGACCTATCCCGTGATCGAGCAAATCCGCCTGACCGATTATAAAGTGCGTGTGGTAAACTCCGAAGCCGGGACCGCCGCCAAAGTGCGCGTGTTCATCGAATTCCAGGACAAGCCCCATTCTCTTTCAAAAGATTCAAAGGTTAATGGGACTAATCCTGGCAATCGTAAATCAGGAAAAAATAGATGCCAGGACAAGGACCAGACCTGGACCACGGTTGGCGTTCACGAGAACATCATCGAAGCCAGCTGGAAGGCCCTTGTCGAAGCTATTGAGTATAAACTTATGAAGGTTTAGGCAAATAATGATTTGGGGAAGTGCATTGCTGGCCGGAATCGGAATTGTGATAGCCTTTGAGGATTCTATCCGCATAGTAAAAATCCGCAAAATCCATTTGGTGAAATCTCTTCTTAAAATGGTGGAGTCCATGCGGGAATATCAACCGCATGCAGAGGAACCTAAAGGATATGTGGTATGTCTTTAGCTGTTATGGTTATGGTTCTGGCAGGAGTCCTGGCTTTCATCTCCAGCGTATGGATGATTATTGCGGCCTTTAGCGCCGGGATTCTTTGGGGATTAGCGTATTTGTTCATTCCCTTTGCCCAACTTGTATTTCTGTTTGTCCATTGGAAGAAGGCTGCAAAGCCTTTTTTTCTGGGTCTATTTGCGGTATTTTTAGGCGGTGCGGCGCTCTTTTTTTATGCCAGGAACGCGGACCCAAATCAAAGGAAAAAGCTGTACCATTTTTTCGAGCAAGTTCAGGGGCTTCGCCATGAACGCAATGCGCGAACCATGGAGTCATTGCAGGGTATGTTTTCATCTTCAAAGAGACAGTGCCGACTTCCTCAAAATATTTTTAAGAATGCTCCTTCTGCGAATAATCAAAAACAATGCGGACTCAGGTTTACGGTAACGGATCAAGACGGTCATACACAAAAGTTTGATTTTTCATCGATGCTGAATCAAATGGGAGGGAAACAAAATCCGAGCACTACCCCAAAAGCATCTTACACTAATACTTCGCAGGGTACCGATAGTCTCTTCCATGCCGTCCGAAATTGTCAGATGAAAGCAGTCCAGTCAAGGCTCAATGCCGGTGAGAATATCAACAAGAGGAGCCAGCTTAACGAAACTCCTTTGATGGAGGCAGCGGCTTTAGGCTGTGAAGATGTGGTTCGTTTGCTTGTGGCGCGTGGTGCCGATACGAGTCTCAGAAACAGTCAAGGGCAAACAGCCCTTATGATTGCCAAAGAAAATTTTCGGACTAAAATCGCCGAATTCTTAGAAGGAAAAAACGGATTTGATTTTAAAGATCCAGTTTCTCAAGAAATCTCAGTCAATTCTCAGCAAACACCAGAAGGAGTCTCGTCCGCTGCGTCGGCACCAGGCTCATCGTCGTAAAAGGATTAGTCAAATTATGAGTGAATTGTCTTCGCGGTACAATTTAAAGGATGCCGAAAAACGTCTCTATCAGGAGTGGGAAACCAAGGGCACTTTCCGGCCGCGGAGTGACCACGGTAAACCCGCCAGCGGCAAGCCTTATGTTATCGTGATCCCTCCGCCGAACGTGACGGGTATCCTCCACATGGGCCACGCGCTGAACAATTCGATGCAGGATATTCTTGTGCGCTGGAACCGCATGAAGGGCCGGGACACGCTTTGGGTGCCTGGCGTCGATCACGCGGGGATCGCAACGCAGAACGTCGTTGAGAAAAAACTCGCCAAGGAAAAGAAAACACGTTGGGATCTCGGCCGTGAAAAATTCCTTGAAGAAGTTTGGAAATGGAAGCATGAACATGGCAATACCATCACGCGCCAGCTTCGCCGGCTCGGCGCTTCTTGTGATTGGACGCGTGAACGGTTTACGATGGATGAAGGTTGTTCCAAGGCCGTCCGCGAGGCCTTTGTCACGCTTTACGAGCGCGGGTTGATTTATCGCGGCCATTACATCATTAATTGGTGCCCGCGATGCCAGACCGCGCTTTCGGACGAAGAAGCCGCTCATAAAGATGTGCAGGGCGGACTCTACCACATCAAATACCCGATGATCGGCAAAAACCCTCCGTATGAAAAAATGGGCGAGGACCACATGGTTGTCGCGACAACACGGCCCGAGACCATGCTCGGAGATACGGCCGTAGCGGTGCATCCGAACGATTCCCGTTACAAGCATTTGATTGGAAAGAAAATTCTTCTGCCGCTTGTCAACCGTGAGATTCCGGTCATTGCGGATGAATTTGTAGACCCCGAATTCGGGACCGGCATTGTGAAAGTAACGCCCGCGCATGATCCGAACGATTTTGCGATGGGGCACCGCCACAAACTCGAACAGGTGAATATCCTGACGCCGGACGGAAAGATCAATGAGAAAGGCGGTGCTTATAAGGGCATGGACCGGTTTGAAGCACGGAAAAGAGTTCTTCAGGATCTTGAAGCGCAAGGACTTTTTGTGCGCCGTGATTCACACCTTCATGCGGTCGGGCATTGCTACCGTTGCGATACCGTGGTGGAGCCGTATCTGTCCAAACAGTGGTTCGTGAAAATGCAGCCCCTGGCGGAAAAAGCGCTCAAGGCTTACGATCAGGGAAAAACAGTTTTTTATCCGGATCGTTGGACCAAAGTTTATCTCAACTGGCTTCGCGGCATCCGTGATTGGTGCATTTCCCGCCAGATCTGGTGGGGGCATCAGATTCCGGCTTGGTATTGCAGGTCGTGTCAAACTGCCGGAAAAGAAGACGTGATTGTGTCTCGGACAACGCCGGAAAACTGTCCTCATTGCAAATCCAAAAATATCCAACAAGATCCCGATGTGCTGGACACGTGGTTTTCTTCATGGCTTTGGCCTTTTTCGACCCTGGGCTGGCCGGAAAAAACCAAGGATCTTGAAAAATTTTATCCAACCTCGGATTTAATTACAGCGCCGGAAATCATTTTCTTCTGGGTGGCGCGCATGATCATGGCCGGTTTGGAATTTAGAGGCGAAGTGCCGTTTAACCGTGTTTATATTCATGGAACCGTTCGCGCTCAAAGCGGTCTTAAAATGTCAAAATCGCTCGGCAATGTCATCGATCCGTTGGAAGTGATTGAAGAGATGGGGGCGGATCCGCTCCGCTACAGTTTGGTCATGCTTTCCGCGCAGGATGTGTATCTTTCCAGGGAGAAATTCGAAGTGGGCCGCAATTTTACCAATAAGGTCTGGAATGCCTGCCGTTTTGTGTTGATGCAGCTCCAGGACCTGGCTTTTGCTTCGACAGACTCGAAGCAATTCGAGGGACTAGAACTGTCGCTTCCAAGCCGTTGGATTTTATCCCGATTTGAGGAAAAAGCCGCGCAGATTGAAAAGCATCTTTCTCAGTTCGAAATCAGCCAAGCCGCGATCGAACTTTATCATTTTGTATGGGATGATTTTTGCGATTGGTATATCGAACTTGCCAAGCCGATGATCCTGTCGCAGGATGCGGCTTTGAAACTCCAAACGCAAAAGGCCCTTTTCTTTGTCTGTGAAAAGATCCTGAGATTGCTGCATCCTTTCATGCCCTTTGTGACGGAAACGATTTGGCAGCAATTTAAAAACAAGGCGCAGGATTCGAGCCAATGGGCGGACACCTTAATGCTGGCCCCGTGGCCGGTTGAAGCTCGCGGAAGATTCGAAGACCGGAGGGCACAACAGGCCATTGGCATGCTTCAGGAAGCAGTGAGCGGAATCCGCGATCTTCGCGCCAGGTTCCAGATTGCCCCTTCCGATAAATTAAAAGCTGTTGTGGTCTGTAAGGAAAAGGAAACGCAGGAAATTCTCAAGACTTTTGAACGGGAGGTCAAGGTGCTTGCCCGCCTCGAAGAGTTGCGATGTGTTCAGGAATTCCAAAAAAAAGGGGCCATGGTCGGCAATGTCTTTACGGCATTCGATGTATTTATTTCTCTGGAAGGGATCCTCGATCTTGAGGAAGAAAAGAAAAGACTACAGAAAAAGATCAAGGAAACCGAACAATGGATAGAAAATATCCTCAAGAAAGTTGAGAATCCGTCTTTTGCGGAAAAAGCACCTAAAGAAATCCTTGAAAAGGAGAAAGAAAAACTGACTGATGCGAAAAACCTTCTTATATCCTACCAGAATCAGCTCGCGAGTATCGGGTAAGAAAGCCATTTTACAGGAGCACGGTTTTTATGGACATCCCTTGCCTGTGTCCAGACGCACGCTCAGTTTTTTAAGGGAAGCACTCAAAGAAGATACGGGCCTTGGGGATATCACCTCCAATCTCCTTGTGCCGCCGCATGCCAGAGGTTCGGCCCGGGTTATTGCCAAGGAAAAGGGGATTTTCTGCGGGGAACGGCTCGTGATGGAGATTTTTAAGATCGTGGATCCCAAGGTCAAGTTGGAATTTCGGGTGCATAACGGTGGGAAACTGCGTCGGAACAAGGTTGTTTTTAAAATGCACGGGAATATACGATCCATTTTAAAAGCGGAACGCACCATGGTGAATTTTATCGGGCATCTTTCGGGGATTGCGACGAAAACACGTCTGTTCGTCGATAAAGTAAAAAAATATCCCGTATGCATCCTGGACACACGGAAAACCACCCCGCTCTGGCGGGAACTGGAAAAAGTTGCTGTACAGGTGGGCGGCGGCAGAAACCACCGGCAGGGGTTAGATGAATTTCTCTTTGTTAAAGAGAATCATAGAATTCACGGGGATCTAGCGAAGCTTCGGAGACATCCCGGGAACTTTGAGATCGAAGTACGGAGCCTCGGGGAGCTATGGGAGGCGATCCAGCTGAAAGCTCAGGTCATCCTTTTGGACAATTTCACGCCTAAAGAAGCCAGAAGAGCTGCTGAAATTGTCCGCAAGGCAGCGCCCGGGATCGTTCTCGAAGCCTCCGGCGGCATTACTCTGGGAAATGTCCGGAAATTTGCCGCAGCCGGTGTGGACACCATTTCCGTCGGCTCATTGACGCACTCCGTTGAAGCGGTCGATTTTTCACTGCTGGTTGATTAAGGCTGCGTCATTTATCTTGCCAAATCTATTTAGGGGAATTCTTTTGGATGCCGATGCTTTACCTATGATAAAAGACCTGAGGCAAAATCCGATTTTCGGAAGGAAAAAGGAAGAAAAAGAAACAGCTGCGGGGGTTCCAGGGTTCCCTTCTGAGATGCTTTCCCAGTACAAGGAGCTTGTTGACCAAACGGTGGCTTTTAGGACGCGGATCATGGTCTTTGTCGGTACGATCATGCATCTGGCCTTCCATTTTCTTGATAGAGCTGTTTATCCTGATCAAGCCGGCCTGTTTCTTAAAATGCGTTTAACCGCAGGCATATTAAGCTTGGTTTTATGCGCCCCATGCTTTTTTAAAACGACATACAAATACAGTATCTGGTCCATTGATCTTGTGGCCATTATCATCACGACAGTGATAAGCCTGATGATATATTTGACAAATGGAACAGCAAGTGATTATCACGGAGGCATCAGCTTGACCTTGGTCGGGATGGCGGTCGTCAATGGGTTTTATTTCTGGCATTGTTTGGTGGTGTGTTTGATCGTGATGGTTACTTATTTCATAGCCGCACTTGCCAGTACTGCGGCGCAAGATTTAGTCAATTTCTTTTCAGCTTTTTGTTTCATGATCTCCACCACATTCTTTGTTGTCCTTTTGACGCGGTTTTATAGCATTCAACATTTCAAAGCGTTTCTTCACAATGAAGAGCTCAAGGAGAACGAACGGAAACTCGAGGTTCTTTACGGGATCGCCCAGGAGAAAGCAAAGGTCGATGACCTGACGAAGATCTATAACCGGCGGTATTTTTTTGAGATCCTGGAGGAGAAGATCAAAACAGCCAAAACGGCCGGCACTTTTTTTTATCTGATTATTTTTGACATTGATAACTTCAAACCGATCAATGATACACACGGGCATGTTTTTGGAGACCAGGTCATTGCCGCGGTGGCCAAGGTTCTTCGCAATACGATGCGTTCGAACAGCTACATCGGCCGTTACGGAGGCGATGAATTCATGCTCATCATTGACAAGGCCACTAAGGAGGAATTTTTTGCGCGTGTGCAAATCATCAGCCGGGCCATCCAGAATCTCGAGTTCTATTGCAACGAGAAGAAAGTGACGCTTTCAGCAAGTTTCGGAGCCGCCCGGTTTGATCCGGACAAGGGTATGGATGAAAAGAAGCTTATCGAGCTGGCCGATAACGCTCTCCTTGAGGTGAAACGTACCAAGCGCGGCGAGATCAAACTTATAAATTAATCTATGGGAAGTCAAACGTGCGATGTGACTTTTAGACAGGAACCAATAACGCAATGGTAAAAGACATAAGAAGCGATCCGATTTTTAAGGGCAGCAAAACATTTTTCAAATCCCAGGAGCCGATCAAGCAGGATCTTCTTCTCAAGTACCGAGAGACCGTCGATCAAACCATAGCTCATCGTATTTTGGTCATGGCGCCGGTCGGGATTATCCTGCACCTGACTTTCATCTGGTTTGATTTTCACTTTTACCCGCAACAAGCTTTTTTTTTCCTGAAAATAAGACTCATTGATTCTGCGCTCGCTCTGATAGCTTGTATCCCTGCCTTTGTTCAACGTTGGAAAAAATTTTGTGTCTGGAGCGCGGATTTTTCTATCATTCTGTTGTCCGCGGCGCTCATTTTTATGATCTATAAAACAGATGGCGCTTCGAGCGGTTACTTTGCGGGGATCACCCTTACGCTGACGGCGATGTTGATCGTCAATTCTTTCTATACGGAACACAGCTTTTTTACCTGTCTTGCCGTCATCCTTCTTTACATCCTGGGGGTCCGCAACAATGAAACCGGGTGGAATATGATGAGGTTTTATACGGCGCTATACTTTATCGCTTCAACGACTCTTTTAGTGGTGATGATGACAAAATTTTATCAAGACCAGCACTTTAAGGCGTTTATTCGCAACGAAGAGCTCAAGGAGAACGAACGGAAACTGGAGATTCTGTATGGGATATCCGAGGAGAAGGCGAAGGTCGATGATTTGACGAAGGTCTACAACCGGCGGTATTTTTTTGAAATCCTGGCTGAGAAGATCAAGGCCTGTCAGCTTTCCGTAAGTTATTTTTATCTGATTATTTTTGATATCGATAATTTTAAACTGATCAATGATACCTACGGACATGTCTTCGGGGATCAGGTGATTTCAACCATCGCGAAAGTGGTTCGCAACATGATGCGTTTGAACAGTTATATCGGGCGTTACGGAGGCGATGAATTCATGTTGATCATCGATAAGGCCACCAAAGAGGAATTTTTTGCGCGCGTGCAAATGGTCAGCAAAGCCATCCAGGACCTGGAGTTTTATTGTGGGGAACAGAAAGTGACGCTTTCAGCGAGTTTCGGAGCCGCCCGGTTTGATCCGGATAAAGGGATGGATGAAAAGAAACTTGTCGAGTTGGCCGATAACGCTCTCCTTGAGGTGAAACGCACCAAGCGCGGCGAAATCAAACTGGCGGAATAACCGGGATGTTTGTCCAAGACCGATGGCTTCTGATATTTTTATGCCGTTGCATAAACGATGAAAAGTAAGGAAATGATGGATTCTTTCAAGCTGGTTTCTGCGATGAAGGCTAAAGGGGACCAGCCCGAGGCTATCGCAAAACTTGTGGCAGGGTTTCAAGCCGGCAAAAAAGAACAGGTGCTGATGGGCGTGACGGGCTCCGGCAAGACCTTTACCATGGCGCATGTGATCGAGCAACTCGGCAAACCCACGCTTGTGATTTCGCATAACAAAACCCTTGCGGCGCAGCTTTATTCAGAGCTCAAAGAATTCTTTCCTGAAAATGCGGTGGAATATTTTGTTTCCTATTACGATTATTACCAGCCCGAAGCTTATATCCCGCACTCGGATACTTATATCGAAAAAGATGCCTCCATCAACGAAGACCTCGATCGCCTTCGCCTTTCCGCCACAAGTTCCATCCTTTCCAGAAAAGATTGCATCATTGTTTCGAGTGTTTCGTGTATTTACGGCCTTGGAGCGCCGGAGGATTGGCAGGGACTTCTCATCAGCATTACGAAAGGGGAACCTTCGGACAGGGACAAGTTCTTGTCCGGTCTGATCTCTCTTCAGTATGAAAGGGTGGAAACAGAACTCCGGCGCGGGACCTTTCGGGTTCGCGGCGGCCGCATCGACCTTTTTCCGTCTTACGGCGAAAATCCGCATCGCATCGAATTTGGTTCGGAAACGATCGAGCGGATTTTTCTGCTGGAAGCGATTAAACTGAAACCGCTCAGAGAGATCGACAAGCTTGCCATTTATCCGGCCAAACATTTTGTGACGCCGAGCGACCGGATGGAAAGCGCGATCCTCGGCATCGAACAGGAATTAAAAGCGCAGGTGGCCCAATTCATCAAGGAGGGAAAAGACCTGGAAGCCAAAAGGCTCGAATCCCGGACGCTTTATGATCTGGAAATGCTCAAAGAGGTCGGGTACTGCTCGGGCGTTGAGAATTATTCCCGTCATCTGGCCGGCCGTGCGCCGGGGTCCACGCCTTACACACTCCTGGACTATTTCCCGGATGATTTCCTGATGATTATCGACGAGTCCCACCAGAGTATGCCGCAGATCCGCGGCATGTTTAACGGAGATAGCTCGAGAAAGAAAGTTCTTGTCGAACATGGATTTCGCCTGCCATCGGCGCTGGATAACCGGCCTTTACAATTTCCAGAGTTTGAAAGAAAACTCAAACAATGTCTTTATGTGTCCGCCACACCGGGGCCCTATGAGATGGGTCGTGTGAAGGAAGTTGTTGAACAGGTGATCCGGCCGACCGGCCTGATTGATCCAGAGATTGAAGTCCGAAAAACCGAAGGGCAGATCGATGATCTGATCGCGGAGATCAAGAAACGCGCTAAAAAAAATGAACGCACTCTGGTGACCACTCTGACCAAGAAAATGGCGGAAGATCTTAGCCGTTACCTGAAAGAGCTTGGCATGAAAGTGAATTACATCCATTCCGAATTTGACGCGTTCGAGCGAGTGGAGATCCTGCGGGATCTTCGTCTTAAAAAATATGACTGTGTGATCGGGGTGAATCTGTTGCGCGAGGGGTTGGACCTTCCGGAGGTTTCGCTTGTGATGGTGCTTGATGCTGACAAAGAAGGATTCCTACGCAGTGAAGTCTCGCTTATCCAGATTGCGGGACGCGCGGCGCGCCATATCCATGGCAAGGTTATTATGTACGCCGACAAGGTTACGGATTCCATGAAATACGCGATTGATGAAACCGCCCGCCGGCGCAAGATCCAGGAAGATTATAATCGCGCCAACAACATCATACCCGCCTCTATTATTAAAGAAATCAAAGAGGGGATTGAGAAGTGGAAAAAGGCGGAAGAATTTGTTCATGACGTGGTCCATGAATCCAACGAGAAGTACCAGGCCAAAAACTATTTAGCCTTTCTTAAACAGCGTATGGAGACCGCGGCCCATGCCCTTGAGTTTGATAAAGCGGCCCGCTATCGTGATGAAATCCGCCGCATCGAAAGCGAGCAGGGAATCAAAGAAAGCATTCTTCCGGTTTCAAAGGGCATTATGGCGAGAGGGAAGAAGAGATCCGGTTAGATGTTTTTCCTGTAGGGTTTATTCTAAGGTGTGGGTCTCGCAGATCCGGCCAAATTTTTTTGCACTCTCGCGGACCGTTCTTTTTTGCGTCTGGTAATCGATGTCAATCAGACCGAACCTCGGGCCGAAACCTTTGTCCCACTCAAAATTATCCAGCAGCGACCAGTAAAGATATCCCGTGACCGGAATGCCTTCGCCTATGGCCCGATGAATATTTTTCAAGTGGTCCTTCAAGAATTGCCAGCGCTGGGCGTCGTCGGAGGTGCAAATACCGTTTTCGGTGATCATGACAGGGAGATGGTATTTCTTGAGCTTTACAAGCACTTGATACAATCCTTCCGGATAGATGGCCCAACCAAGAGCGTTTTGAGGGGCCGGATGGTGGTTGCTTTCGCAAACATCCGCTACGAGGTTCCGCAAGCCCCATTTTTTAAGGTCCACCAATTGCCGCGAATAATAATTCACTCCAATGAAATCCAGGGTTTTGTGCCGGGCGAAAGTATCCAGGTAACTTTCATTGAACAATTTTTGACGTAAAAACGCGGCAAAGCGGTTCTTCCAATCCAAAGAGCAGGGGACAAGAGCCATCATGTGCTGGGAAATGCTGACGAAAGGCTTCGGGATTTGTAATGCCTTATAAATTTTATGAATCAGGCGATAAGCCTGGATATGAGCCGCAAGCATATTTTTTTCGGCCCGCCGCATTCTCAAAAAGGATTTTGACTGCGGAGGCCAGACGCCGAACAGAAAGGCGTGCGATACATAGATCGTAGGTTCGTTGATCGTGATCCAGTAGCGGACGTGCCTGGCAAGACCGCGGACCACAAAATCGCAGTAACGCGTAAAATAAGCCGCGGATTTTTTGTTTTCCCAGCCGCCGGGTTCACTGAGCCAGACAGGATTTGTGAAGTGATGGAGCGTGACGATGGGTTCAATGCCGCGAGCTCTTAAAGCGAGGAGGACCTGAAGATAATGGTTTAATTCATCCTGGGAGAATTTTCCTTCCTCGGGTTCGATGCGGGCCCACTCAATAGAAAAACGATGGGCATTATGGTGCAGGCTTTTTGCAAGATCAAAATCCTGTTCATAAAGTTCATAGTGGGCACAAGCCGCGCCGGATCTTTCCTTGCCTGCCTTTTCTTCCCAGGGCCACCAGTCGGAATGAATGTTATTCCCTTCGACCTGATAGGCGGCTGTCGCGGCTCCCCAGAGGAAATTTTCCGGAAATTTAATCATACCCTTTTGGTCCTCTTTATTTTTTTAAATTGAAAAGCAGGCGCAGCCAGGATTTTCTTTTAAAGTTTTTCACCGGGATCATGATGAGAGTATAGCATTACAGGAAAACAAGCTCAAAAAATATCCAAATTTTCTGCCGAGGTGATTTTTTTCTTTTGGGTGACTGTATCGCTTGTTTTAGAACCCGGAAAAGGATAGATTACATGACATGAACTCCACGATCAGACTGATCAAAAGGACTTACAAAATGGCCGGGCGCCAGGAGCGACGGGTGGTTCTCCGTAATTTTGCGTCGCTGTCAGTGCTGCAGGCGATCTCTTACATTTTACCGATCATTATCCTGCCTTATCTTTTCAGAAAAATCGGAGCGGAGAAATTCGGGCTGATTGCTTTTGCCCAGGCTTTTGTCCAATACTTCATGATCCTGACGGATTACGGGTTCAGCATTTCCGCTACCAAGGAAATTTCCCTTTGCCAGGATCAGCCGCGCAAGGTCAGCGAAATCTTTTCCTCCGTCATGATCGCAAAAATGGCTCTTGCATTTCTGAGTTTACTGATGCTCGGCAGCGTTATCTATTTCGTTCCCAAGTTCCGGAGTGATTGGATGGTCTACGTGTTCAGTTTTGGCACGGTTCTTGGGAACACGATTTTTCCCGTCTGGTTCTTTCAGGGGACGGAAAAGATGAAGCATATTGCGGATCTGAACATCGTAGGCGGGATCGTTCTTGCCGTCCTGATCTTTGTTTTTGTCAAAAGCCCTGAGGATTATTTGATGGTCCCGCTGATCAGCTCTTCCGTGTTGATGATTACGGGGATTCTGGCGCAGTATGTTGTTTTCAAGAAATTGGGAGTCTCATTCCGGCTCCCGGGATATACCAGTTTGCGCCAGCAGCTGACGGCCGGTTGGGACGTTTTTATTTCCAACGTCGCGATTAACGCTTACACGACAACGCGTGTTTTTGCGCTCGGGTTGCTCACCAACAATACCCTGGTGGGATTTTATTCCATGGCGGAAAAAGTCGCGGGTTTTTGCCAGACATTTCCGCTGGCGTCCTTTTCCCAGGCGCTTTTTCCTCGGCTGAGCAAGATCTTCCACCGCAGCCAGGCCAGGGCGTTTGATTTTATGCGGAAGATACAGCAGATCACCGTGAATATTTCTCTGATCTGTTTGCCTCTGATCTTTGTTTTTGCGCATAAAATCATCAAGTGGGTCTGTGGTGGGGATTATCCGGAAGCCGTGCTGTCTCTCAGGCTCCTGCTGATCTCCGTGCTTTTTATCAGTTCCAATGCGTTTCGCGTTCAGTTCCTTCTGGTTTGCGGCAAGACGCATATCTATTCCCGGATCCACGTCGTGATGGCGATGATTGGCCTGCCGTTGATTTTTATGCTGATCGCTTCCTTCTCGTATGTCGGAGCCGCCGCGGCAACCATTTTTATTGAGGCCGGGATCTTTACGATCACTTATCTGACCATCAGATGCCTCAAATTTACCTAGCGCATGCCCTGTCGGCATGAATAGGTAGATATAGAGTCCTAGTCTTTTGGCCACCTTGTCAAAGCCATTCTCATTCTCAAGGTCTACGTCCATAAAAATAATAAATGTAACAGAACCGGCCATTTTGAGGTTTTGGGGCAAGTAATTGTTGCTTTTATATTTTTTTAATCTAAAATAAGTTCATTGATACAAACGATAACAAATTGACATAAAAAATATGCCGACACCTCAAGAAGAAGTTCCTGATTATGTTAAAGAGCTTCTTTCTAATCTGAAAGATCAGCAATCCTCTGTTGTCCGGAAGGCCGCAGCCCAAGCGCTTGGAAGACTTGACGACCCGCATGCGGTGAATGCCCTTATCGAAGCTCTCGGTGACAGCGATCCGGACGTCCAAAAAGTCGTCGAAGATTCTCTTTTTAACATGGAAAACTATACCGCCACTCCGCTCATTGAAATGATGATCAAGAGCGGAGAAGAAGTTCGCAGGCGGGCCTACCGCCTTCTTTGCCACATCAAGGATCTTCGAATGGATCAGCTGGCGCCTCTTGTTCAAAGTGAAGATACAGAAATCAAAAAATTGGGGATTAGTCTGATCGGAGTGCGGAAGGACAAAAGAGGGGTCCGCTTGCTGAAGGAGATCGTCAACCACAGAGACCCGGCAATTCGGGAAGAGATCCTCAAAGCTGTGGAATTTATCCATGATTCGGACGTCATGCCTCTCGTGATACAACTTCTGGGTGATACCAACGACGTGGTCCGGATGGAGGCGGTGGAAGTGGCTAACAAAAAAGCGTCGTCGAAATTTATTGAGCCTCTTATCCCTCTGTTGAAAGATACCGAAGCGTCGATCCGGATCAAAGTGGTTGATACGCTAAAAATGTTTCGAGAACCGGAAGTCGTGCAGGCCATGGCCAATGCTCTTGAAGACACCAATCCGACGGTGCGGATGAAAGCAGCGCAGGCGCTGGGTTATCTTGGCAACGATGAGGCGATTCCCGCTCTCAACAAAGCGGCCCTAGATAGCAATCCTCAGGTCAAGGAGAAAGCAGAAGAATCCATTCGTCTTTTACAGGTTAAAAAAAGTGAGGTCGAGTTGATTGAGGATTTGAAAAGCCAAGAGGCACCTGTGCGTGAACTCGCAGCTTATAAACTCAGCAAAATGGGTGGAAAAGACGCTGTGGAACCCCTCGCTGCGGTTCTTCATGATACAAATCCCATGGTGAGGCTTTATGCCGTTGAGGGTTTGATCCACCGGAAAGATGAAAAAAACCGCAACCTTGTATTTCAAATGATCAAAGATCCTTCTGCGGAGGTGCGCAGTAAAGCCGGAGCTTATTGCGCTTCCTTTGGCAGTGCGGGCATTGATATTTTGATAGAAATGGTCGCAGGTGAGAGAAGGGAACTTGCTTATGAGGCGATCACGCTCTTAGGGAAAATAAAAGACCCCAAGGCCATTCCGGCCATTGAGACGAAGCTCAAATCGCCGGACATTGCCATGCGTCAGGAATCTATTTTGGCCCTGGGGCGTATGGGAAAAGCCGCCATTGAAGCGCTGAAGCCGTTATCGACGGACCCAGATTCTAATATTCGCCACTTGGTGATTGAAGCTTTCCAAATGATCGGAGGCACGGAAGTGGTCCGGCCTATTCTTGTGGCAACGGATTCAAGCAATCACGAGCTCCAAGCTCAAGCAACTACGACTCTTGCGGCGATGGGAGAAAAAGTCGTCGACGAATTGATCGGCAATTTAAATGATAAAAGTTCTTACATTCGCCGGGTCGTTGCAACATCTCTTGGCAGAATAGGGAGTCCGAAAGCCATAGGGCCTCTCTCCGAAAAATTAAAAGATGAAAATCAAGAAGTGCAGAAAAAAGTGGTGGAGGCCTTAAGCCGGTTTTCGGATCCCAAGGTGACGGCCATCATGATTGAGGTTCTTAATGATCCGGAACCCTTTATTCGGCTCCAGGCAGGCAAGTATCTGGCAAAAAAAATGGATCCAAGGGCCGTCGACCCTCTTGTGGGACTTTTGCGAAGTAAAGACAAGTACATCGTTGACGCGGCGGTTCTGGCACTCAGCGGTATGCGCCAATTGCCCATACCCGCACTGACGAAGTGCCTGGAAGATAAGGACCTTTCTGTCCGTGAAATCGCTGCAAAATTAATGGGACGCCTTGGCGGAAAAGCGGATCTGAAATCGCTGGACGGATCATTCAAGAATACTGATGAGGATACCCGCGCGCGGGCCATTCGCAGTCTCGCGGATTTCGGAGGGCCTGAAGCGATCGAGACATTAAAAGCGGCGCTGAAAGACCCAAGCGAAAAGGTTCGAGCTGCCGCATCCGAGGTCATGGCAGTGATTGCGGGTACGGAAGAAATGCATGGACATGTCTGCCCGAAATGCAACAGGCGGCTGCGTATGCCGAAAACCCGGAAGTCAACTTTTAATCCCACGGTTTACTGGTGTTGCATGATCGGCGGGTTTGTTCTTCTGCCGGTATTATTACTTGGCTTGCCGCTCATTTTTTACGCGATGAATATGAAAATGAAAGCCAAAATGATTGTCACCTGTGTCTATTGCCAGGAAAAAGTTCCCATTCCTTGGTATGATGAATAGCCCTTGGGATTTTTGCGTTTTCGTCAGCTAGATCGCACGCCATAATCCTTCGTTGTTTCTCTTGATTGTCTGCTCAGAAAAAAGTTCAAAGAAACCCCATTTTAAAACCAACACTATTAACGAAGGTGGTAATATCCTGCTAACCAGTATGTGGAAACAACACGGCTGTATGAATCGTTAATGGATAAGAAGCTTTCTGGTGCTTAAATCAACTTGTCCCTCGGATTCTCCCAGTACCACTTATGCCGCTTACGTTCAGTTCTCTGGCCAGAGGCATGTCAGGCATTGATACAAATCGACAGGATGATTAAAAAAAAAGACATTCATTATGTGGGATAGGTGTTTTCTTATATCAATTTATAACAATTTATGATCAGAACAACATGGCACGATTTATGCTTCAGATTTATGAATTTTAATAATGTTCTTATATGTTCATAAAATCAAACATGGCACTCAAATCAGGGCAGGCTATATAAATTTCAAAAATAGAATGAAACCCTGACGAGAGAGCTTCGGAAAGGTATATAAAAGGTATATATGACAGAGAGACACAGGTCAAAATCTTTTAGCGGTTTAGGATTTTACAGGTTTTTTTCCATCTTGGCGTTTTTTGCCGTTTGTATTTTTAGCCACAGTGCAACTGGATTTTCATTGGCTATTTCATTAGACGGCAATCTGGAGGATTGGGGAATAAACTTGGCACTGAATGATTGGAAACCTGACAGCTCGACGGCCGCCGCTGCGATTGAAAACGGGTGGGGTCGTGCACACTCCGATTGGAATACCGCTTATGATCTATCGGCGATGTATTTTGATTCGGATGCAGACAATTTGTACTTTGCGGTCGTCTCTGCTAACTCATTCATCGGGACTTGGGCGCATGAGGATATCGGCCTGGATTTCAGAACTTTGACATATGATCAAATTCTGAAGAGCGGTGAAACGCAGGCTAGTGCCAGTTATCGAACCGGTTATTTTACTTATGGCATCGATATCGCTAATGTTCCCAAAAACACATTGGCAAGCAGAAACGTTTATCTTGTTGAAAAATGGTATGGCGAGTACTGGAAAAAATCAAATCCGATCTGGTTCCCGTTTCATGTTAAAACCGGAACTTCTGTAGGAACCTATAGTCTGTTCAACCGCTATTTGAATAATGGAATCAATCGCTGGGTTTTGGAGGGGAGTATCCCGCTGGACTATTTCCCGTGTCTGGATGGTGAATGCAACACCTCCGCCCAAATGTATTTGGCGAGAGTTACCTGTGTGAAAGACTGGATCACTGTCAGCGGTAATATCAAAGGAACTTGTGTCCCTGAACCGGCGACGTTATTGCTTTTGGGCATCGGAGCCCTCAGCGGGGGATTCTATAAAATACGAAGAAAGAAGTAAATCGTTCATAACAACAGGACTAAGGAGGCGTTACTGCCGGTGCCATGCTGGCGGACGGCTTGGCACCGGCAGTAACGCCTCCTGTTTCCCGTGGGTTAATCGTTCTTAAACTTTCTCAGCTTTTCGTCCTCTTTCCAATCATCAAAATGTTTTTTATACTCATCATAAGAATCGAACTCGATTATATCGGTGACGTAAGCCGGATTAATGAAATGATGCTTTTGGTGGCCAAATCCATCAGACAATTGATTAATCTTAAGCAGAACCCCGCCTCCACTATTTACGGTTTCAATAAATTTTCCAACGACCCAACCATTATTTCCATAATAAATGATATAAACTTTATCGATATTTAGGGGAAGTATGAGGGGTTGCTTAGACTCATTCGACTCATTCATTTTGCTCTCCTTGTCATTTTGCATGCCTTCTGAAGATCTTAGCTTTCTTTTCAGCGACAATTAAAGTATCGGTTGCTGAGGGAAATCCTGAATTAGGCTCACTGAAAAGTTATCATCGGAGCTGAAAAAACCGGATGGCGTCCGGAGGGGAGGGGTAAGCGGCTAAATAAAAAACCCGAGAAACTAAGGAGGCGTTACTGCCAGAGCCATGCCTAGCGGACAGCTTGGCACCCAGAGTAACGCCTCCTGTTTTTTTGCGATCCCACAGGGGCTGCTAAATGCGCCGTGGCCTTTTTTGTTACGAATGGCAGCGGGGCACTGGCCCCGATGTGCCAGTAATACGTTGTCAGAGTGAAATGACAACGCCGTACGTTTATTCCCGCACCACCCTTTAGGTGATACAGCCGGCGTACGGGACATCCGAGTCCCGACGGCGCAGTACCAAACGCAATAAAAAAAAGGCCAGGCAAAAAAACGGAGACGCTGCGGAACAGCAACGCCTCCGAATTCTTTTTTAAGATTATTTCTTTTTGCTCTTAAAGGAACCTTTTTTCTTTTTCACTTCTCTTTTTGAATTGCTCTTGTTACCCAATCGGATCACCCCCTTTTTGAAGAAGGGGACAGTATAGGGTGATTCTTGCATCATCCTAACGAAATCGAGATTTGTTTCAAAGAAACGCCTCAAAATAGTACAATGCATCCCTGACGATTCCGAAAAATTAAAAACCAAGGTGGTATTTTGCCGCACCAGAATATCAAAGACCCGTTGCATGGCGTGACACTGGAAGAAATCCTGAACCGACTGGTGGGACATTTCGGCTGGGAGGAGATGGGAAAGCGTATCCCGGTCCGGTGTTTTCTTTTTGATCCGAGTATTAAATCCAGCCTGACCTTCTTGAGAAAAACGCCATGGGCCCGGAAAAAAGTCGAGGACCTTTATGTGAAAGCTCATAAAAAGTTACGCCGGGACAATCCTGTCTTAAGAAAAGAGACGTAACAACTAAGGAGGCGTTACTGCCGATGCCATGTCTAGCGGACAGCTTGGCACCCAGAGTAACGCCTCCTGTTTTTGCAGGGAATCTCGCGGGAAACCAGAGACCTTTGGTTTAGGGGTTCTTAAATTTTTTTTTGAATGCCAAGCCGCCTAAGCCTAGAACTGAAAGAACGATTGTCGAGGGTTCGGGAACAGCAGGTCCTGTGCTTTCATCACTATAAACACGCAATCCAAAACCAGCTTGTCCCTGAGACCACCACGCCATGGAGCCGGTTCCGGCATTATAAAATGCCGCATAATTAAGAGGATGAGGAGGAATCACGCTCATGGCTCCATCATAGGTATTGCCAGCGAGGACTTCAAACGCAACCCAGTAGGAGCCGGGTCCAAGGTCAAGGCTCATTCCATGAAGACCGTACCAGTCCGCACAGGAACCGCCCCCGCAACCGGGGACAAGGAAGGTATTCCGAAAAATAAGATCGTTTCCATCTGGAATCAAGCCGGCGTCGCCATAGATCGACAGTGTCAGCGAAGTTGCCACTTGATCATACTGATCAATCCACCCTTCAATATCGCTGATCCTTTTCGCATCGGGCAATGTAATTTCTCCTGCCAGGTACTGTGTTGGAGTCAGCGACATCCCGGAGATCATCGACGGGATATCCGTATCCACAATCAGGACGGCATACGAATGTGCTCTGCCCATAACCAAAAATGCAAAAGCTAAGAACGCAATTTTTAAAGTCTTTTTCATTATGACCCCCTATTTGAGTGGAATGATTTAAGATCCTATGGAGTGATTTCGTAAGAAAAATATGCAATTTTCGTACCATTTCCATTCAAAAATTGAAACAGGCGCAACATGTGATCAAATCATTAATAAAGCATTACGGAAACATAGAATCCAATATGAAAAATGAGCCATTTTTTCATCCGGGTGTTGAGATTCTTCGACTTCGTTGTTCATAAAAAAGAACATTGCAAGTCACCGGATATTGTCCCAGAGGGACAGGGTATATTGTTAATAGTTCACTAATGAAAAAGGTCCTTTAGCCCCGCGGGGACGGCAGCTTATGGGCCATCAACTAAGCAACTAAGGAGGCGTTACTGCCAGTGACATGCTAGCGGACAGCCTGGCACCCAGAGTAACGCTCCTGTTTTTGCAGGGAATCCCGTGGGAAACCAGCGACCTTTGCCAAAAACCGGACGGCGTCTGGAGGGGAGGGGTAAGCGGCTAAATAAAAAGCCCGCCAGATTTCTCTGCCGGGCTTTTCGTGAATTGGTAGCGGGGGCAGGATTTGGCGCCCTTCTTATCGTTACGGGTCGGCCACTCGCCCTTAAAACAGGACATTGAGTCATGTTTTAAAGCAGGGCTCACATCAAATCTGCCCCACGACAACATCAAATAAAAAACCCGACAGGGCCGGAAGCCCTATCGGTGTGCGGCCTGAGACACAGGTTACACAATATACCGGAGACATAGGTAACACTTTTTATCATCATGGCATAATGGAGGTGCTCTATGCCATGGAAAGAGAGTGTGCTTATGGACGAAAGAATGAAGTTTGTCGGACGGCTGCTTGAAGGCGAAAAAATGGCTTTTCTTTGCCGGGAGTTCGGCATTTCAAGAAAGACCGGGTATAAGTTTTGGGACCGCTACAATCAGATCGGCTTGCACGGATTAACTGACCGGGCTCGAAGACCCAAGCGATACGCCAACCAACTTCCGATGCAAATCGAAAAAGAAATCATTCGGATCAAGCATGACAAACCCTCCTGGGGCGCTCCGAAGATCCGGGAAATTCTCCGGCGAAAATACCCGGAAGTTAAAACCCCCGCCAGAAGCACTGTCCATTGCATCTTGGATCGCCACGGTCTTGTAAAACGTCATCGGCGCCGACGGTTTCATGCTCAAGGAACCACGCTTTCTGTTGCAACCCATCCTAATGATCTTTGGTGTGCTGACTACAAGGGGGAATTCATGCTCTCAGACCGGCGCTATTGCTATCCTCTCACCATCACCGACTTCTCCAGCCGGTACTTACTCTCCTGTGAAGCCCTGGGAAGTAATGCGGAAGTCTATGCCTTTGATGTATTTGAAAGGGTTTTTAAGGAACGAGGTCTACCTAGGACGATTCGAACCGATAACGGAGTTCCGTTTGCATCGCCGCATGCTTTATTTGGCCTCAGTAAGCTTGCCGTGTGGTGGTTACGTCTCGGAATTATGATCGAACGGATCAAACCGGGCCATCCACAGCAAAACGGACGCCATGAGAGGATGCATTTAACACTTAAAAAAGAAGCAACCCATCCGGCCGGTGAGAATCTGCTGCAACAACAAGAAACATTTGACCGTTTCGTCGAAGAATTTAACACCCAAAGACCGCACCAAGCGTTGGAAATGAAATGCCCAAGCGAAGTCTATAAACCTTCGCCTCGAGTTTATCGCGGGCTTGAGGAAGTCAGCTATCCGTTCCATGATCGAACGATCACGGTGACTTGTTGTGGTAGAATTTGTATTCGCGGGAAAAAAGTAAATCTAAGTACGGTCTTTTCGGGACAAAACGTGGGCGTTAAAGAAGTGACGGACGGGATTTGGCTGGTAAGCTTTATGGATTATGATTTAGGATATTTTGACGAAGAAAGTAGTAAACTTGAACCGCTTGAGTACCCCTTCGTACCGGAGATTGTGTAACCTATGTCTCCGGTACGAAGTGTTACCCATGTCCCCGGTATGGACCCGGGTTTTATTGGTAGCGGGGGCAGGATTTGAACCTGCGACCTTTGGGTTATGAGCCCAACGAGCTACCGAGCTGCTCCACCCCGCGACGGTAATTGCTAAAATGGTCCGCGGGGCTATCTTTGCTTCGCAGAATTGCCCCGCGGCGATTGATTCTTTAATTCAAAGTTCGCGGGACTATTTATTGTCCTGCGACGATAATTTTTTAATTTGTAAGAAAGACTATTTATTTTGCCCCGCGCCGTAAGTTCCAAAGAGCTGAATTCGAAGCAGGGGGGTATTGTACCAAATCCCTTATGATAATCAATGGATCGTTTTGGATCTGTTTTGGATCGTTTTGGAAGGCTCCGAGGGCTTTGATATTTCCGATTTTTGGTTATAATGAATACAATTCACTGTCCCTATAGCCCTCAATCACGAAAGGAACATCTTATGTCATTAGCAGGCAGAAAAAGAAGACGCCAGACCGAGATCAGACAGAAACGGAAGCGGAATGTGAAGCTTTGCAAGCTGAACGCGCGGCTGCAGGCTGCATCCAGCGACAGCGAACGTGCCGCTTTGACCGCGAAGATCCTGAAGATCAACCCGGGGTATCAATTCTCTAAATAATGCTGGCGGCACGATGCCGTCAGGGAGGGCCGCCGGTGCGAAGCGATGACGAATTAAAGGATTGGGAAATCCGGGAAGAAGAACCGCCTGAAAGATTGAAAAAAAAGTGGGAGAAGGACGATCTGTCCGGGCCGAGGTTTTTAGTCTGTTCGGCGTGCAAAAAAGAAGTTTCAAGTGAAAATCTCAGCTGTATTTTTTGCGGGGCCTTGCTGAAGCCGGCTGGAAAAGGCATTTTCTCATGGATCAAATTTTTTTTTGGCGGGAAGCCTTAAAATGAAAAAATGCCCTTTTTGCGCGGAAGAGATCCAAGACGAGGCGATCAAGTGCAGGCATTGCGGGGAATTTCTTGAGGCACGCGAGAAAGAAGAAAAGGTCCCGTGGTATTCCAGGCCCTTTTTCGTGATCTTCTGTTTTCTGGCCGTTGGGCCTCTGGCCTTGCCGCTGGTGTGGCTCCATCCCCGGTACAGCACGCGGAAAAAGATCATCATCACGCTGATCGTCCTGGCATTATCCTATTATCTCGGGTCGGTTTTTCTTCATGCCGTCCAAACGATCCTGAAATACTACAAAGAAGCCGGCATTTTTTGATCCCATGCGCCGGTCTTTTTGGAAATCCAATCTGATGAAGCCATTGCGGGCTGTGTTTCTGGTCTTTATTTTGCTCGCGTTGTTGGTCCTGCTCCGGTGGACTTGCTCCGGGCCGTGCGGCAAGGATACGCCGGTGGATCGGGCAGGGGATTTGCTCGCGATCATGGGTAAAAAAGGCATGCAAAAGAATGCGGTGTTGATAGGGCGCAAAACCGGCCGTTGGTTTGTTTGCGTCCAAAAACAAACCCGGCAAACAGCGAAGGCCTTTCAGAATCTAAAAAGGAAAAGTGGATTTTAAGAATTTTTTGACGGTATCTTTTGACCTTCCAATATTTTTTATGGCTGTTACAAATAGTTCTAATTATAATCATGCGATGACAAACGGTTTCTATTTTTAAGAAACAAAAAGAAAGGAAAACATTATGAAAAAAATAGTCATTGTGTTATTCGCGTTTTCGCTGATGGCAGGCGGGATTTCCGTTCAGGCCGCTTACGCGGGGGATTGCACGAAGGATACGCCGATCGATCAGGCCGGGGACTGGTTCGCCACGCTCGGCAAAAAGGACGTCGAGAAGCAGGCGGTCCTCGCGCAGCGAAAGGCCGACCGCTTAACGGCTTGCGCCAAGCGGCAGGCAGAAAAGGCGGCAAAAGAAGCGCAGAAAGCCGGCAATGACCTGAAAAAGAAAATGGGATTTTAGGGTTATTGTTGGAGGTATTTGAAAATGGGTACAACGGCCGGGTCTTAGCGATCCGGCCGTTGCGCTTTTTAGGGGAAGGGGGACCAAAATGAAACGATTTTGGATAGCCGTTCTGGCGGTAGCGGGAGTGTTCGGGGTCTTGGAGATGATCTTACACGGAGTGATCCTGGAGGATCTCTACCTTGAAACTGCGTCCCTTTGGCGCTCGGAAGAAGAGGTCCAGGACATGATCTGGCTCATGGGGCTGGGTTATCTGGTCTTTTCATTTGTTTTTGTCGTGATATTTAAAAAGGGATACGAAAGGAACAGATCGGGCGTCGGGCAAGGGTTCCGTTTTGGCTTTTGGGCCGGGCTTTTGGTTGTGGGGATGGTAAGCATGATGGGTTATGTGGTGATGCCGATTCCGTGGGAACTCGCTACGGGTTGGTTTTTTGGCGGTCTCGGCGAATGTATGGTGGCGGGTATGCTGGCCGGAAAAATCTACAAACCGGAATAGTTATTCGTGATGGGTGAGGGTGGCGGGACACGGTCGGTAGGTACATTCGAGAGGGGTTCGGGTTTGCAAGGGAAAAACAATTTTTTCGATTTTCAAGCCGTTCATTCCCGTAATGGCCTCCGATGTTAAAAGCATGGACCCGACATCCAGAGCCGCATAAGGATCGGACAAGGCGATATAGTTGAAGGTGTATTTGATGTGGGGCGGGATAGGGATTTGATAAACATGCCAGTTGCTGTCTGCGGGAATATGGATGGGTATTTTATCTCCCAGGAGCTGGTCGGATTCGTGCTTGAGTTCCACGTAGAAACAATTGCAGCTGGTCCCAATGGCATTGCGCAGTTTGATGTAGAGAAAACTAAATTTTGAAAGATTGGTGTACGGGATATAACCGCCGCGCCAACCCGCGCCTCCGGTAAACCGATAAATACCCCGCTGGGCATCTTTTTCAAAAGGCAGATCCCCATGGCTTAACCGCCAATAGCGGATCAATTCCAACTCGTCATTTCCCTGTGGTTTTTCCAAATAAGATGGCTCCGGCAGGTCCGGGAAGGGGAATTTCGTGTGCAGTTTGATTTCCTTCAGAATGATCGTTCCTTCACGGCCGCCGCGGCTAAACGAACCCAAAAGATAACGGGGGTCATGAATGGCCACAGAGACATAATTGAACGGTTTCACATCCGATTCGGGGATCGGCTTGATCCTTTCCACAATAGTTTTCCATTTTCCGTCCTTGGACATGACTCCGGGTTTGACCGTATTGACAATTACGGTGGCAAGCGTGATGTCATCACTTTTCAGCTCGAGTTCATACATATTGGGAGTGTTTTGAACCGGAATGGTCAGGGAGACATAGCGCATATTTTCGATGGATACGGCTTCATCGACATAGGTACCCCGAAAAGCCCACTGGTCAAAGTAGACATAATAAGCGGGAATTTCAAATTCAAATTGGAACGGCTGGCCGGGGAAGACATCCTGTTCCAGTGTTTTTTGGTCGACTGAGCGGACATTTTTCCCGTGCAAATGGCCTGGCTGTAAATGGGCGATCACATCAAAGAAAGGTCCGGGGTCCTTCGGTTTTTCGAATTTGGCCGTGAAGGGTTTTTCGGTCGGGGGGGGGAAGGGTTTGGACGGAAAAAAGACCGGCCGGTTATCGCGCGCCAAGAGCATTTGTTTGTATTTCGCATGCAACAGTTCGATGAGTTTGACGTCCATCGGGATGCCTGTTCTAGGCACGGTCCGCCCGCGTAGATATTTTTTAATTTCATCCACCACGCCGCCGGTCGCCGCCAGAAGCGTCATGCCCTTTGCGTCGGCTGTGAAAATATCCGAATAACCGTCCCTGCCCACCGATTCATAGGCACCATACGGGGATATAAAATTTTTAAAGGAGTAAAGCTTCACAAGCCATGCCGCTCCCACGCCGGGAGAGATTAGCATCGCCATCGCGGTTGCGTAAAGCACAGAGACATCGCTTCGGTCCACGGGATTATAAGCAATCGATGGGATGCCCATCTGCCGGTAGATCCCCTTTGGGTCATAGGCCGTGCTGATAAAACCCGGCATCTGGTTTCTGCGTGCGTGATCGGCTTGGGCGTAGAGATAATTCTGGTAAAGCGGTGCCAAGGCGGATTCCATGATCGGGAGAAAACCTAAAGCCCAATGCTCATGGAAGGAAGCCCGAAACCCTGAAAGTGTCGTGATTTTTTCATTTTCCGTGGTGATGTATTCGATGGTAGGAATGGAGAGGTTATACCAGGCTTCTTCGGGGATTTGTCCGTTCAGGACTCCCCATAGCACGGCAAGCGTTCCTTCAAACATATCATTTAAATAATAAGTTTTATCACCAGTCCATTCTCTGGTTTGGGGGTCGTATTGAATTGTTCCATGCATCAATTTTGATTTGCTGTCATAGAATTTTTGATAGTTCTGATGGGTCAGGATCGTTTGCGCGATGTTGGCCAGTTTCCGAAGCTCCGGGTCGTTCGCATCTTCAAATGCGGCAACGACAGCAGCTAAGGCCCAAGTCAGTTGGCCATTGTCCAGGGAAGGGACTTTTGTAAAGGCGGGCGCGATCGTTCCATTAGGGCGGATGTCAACCCACGGCAAAAATCCTTCATAGTCGGGGTAACTTTGAATAAAGGTCAGGATTGTGCGTAAAGCCCGCTTCAAATGATTCTCGGCTTCTTTTGGGGAGAGTTTGACCTGCCGGACATAAGGATTTTTTTGAATCACTTTCAGTAAAAAAGGAATCGACAAGGAAAGTTTGGAAGCGGCGGTGTAATTTCCGACCTCGCTCAGCAGATTTTCTTTCAAGCGAATACGGATATGGTCATAGGGCATGCCGCTCTTGCTGTCCATCCCGATACCGGGTTGGAAATAGACGGATTCCGTCGGGATCAGTTTTTCTTCCAGGAAAAGGAGATCGGGAACCGGCAGAGACTGTGTCATGCTCTGTGCGTAAAAATCTGGTGCAGCAGTCCTGTAAAGTTGCTCAACCACCGGCACTTCCTGAGGGCCGCGTATCATCGTAGGCGGCAGGGGGCCGCGGACTAAAAGTCCGCCTGGTTTGTAAAAGAGCGGATCCTGTTTTTTATCTGGGAACAAAGCGGCAGTGCTTGATTTTGTCGGAGAGGGTAAAGAAATTTCCTTTGGGATCGTTGCGCTAGATCCGTCGGGAGGGTCTGCCCAGCCGGTAACAGGGTGTAGCAGGAGCGTCAACGAAATGAAGACGCCAATGATTTTCTCTATGACCTTTGAGTTCATTAAAATATTTTCTTTGGTTGAAAGTTGGAATCAGCTCTAAAAGATAGCACATAAAAAAATTTAAAGTTCCGAAGATCAATTTTGCTATAAATTAGCATATATTGATCTAGAAATTCAAACCAAAAGCAAATAATCAACGCCTCGCTGATAACTTATCTTAAGAATTGGTGCTAGGAAAGGTATTTTTTGGGGACTTATTTTTTCACGGCGATAGGCATGGAAGAGACATGAAAAATCATAGACAATGATTTCAGCAAAAACCCCATCGTTACATCCCGCGTTTCATGATATTTTTCATGTCTTTTAACCTGTTCGATGGGTTTGATCGGTTTTGATAAAAAATAAAAACTCGCGAAAGCCATGTACCGGCCTGCTTTAAAAAGTATAATGGGACAAATTTTTAAGGCGGCAGGAACTTTTTAGAAGAAGGCGCTGTCAAAGTGAATGGACGCAGAGGGTTATTGTATGCAAGAGGTTGAAAAAGGACTGATAGAGAGGGCGGCACAAGGGGACATGGGGGCATTCCGCGAAATTTATCAGCGGACTTCCGGATTTGTCTATAGCATTGCCTACCGGATTGTAAACCGTAAGGCTGAGGCCGACGAAGTCACCCAGGATGTATTTCTCAAAGTTCATCACCATTTAAAGACCTTTAAATTCGAATCTTCCTTTAAAACCTGGCTCTATCGAGTGACGGTCAATACCGCGCTCAATATGGCAAAAAAAACAGGCCGCATTTCGTGGCGGGAAGTCGAGTTTGAAGAACCGGAGGCGCCGAGAGAAGGAGCGCAAGAAGCGGCTGTCCGGAATATTGAGACGCGGGAGGCCGAGGAACAACTTCATCAATTGCTTGCCCAGCTTAATCCGGATCAGCGCGCCTGCATTATTTTAAGAGAGATCGAGGGGTTGGATTATCAGAACATTGCGCAAACCCTTGGCATTCATTTGAATACCGTACGTTCAAGACTCAAAAGAGCCCGGGAGGCCTTGATGGCTCTTGGGAAAAAGGAGGTGGCGAGCCATGGAATGTAAAAAGATCAAGCATTGGCTCATGACAGATTTTCTGGATAAGGAAATGGAACAGGCGAAAAGCGAAGAAATCGCAAGTCATTTAGAAACATGTGCGGATTGTCGCAATTTTTTGGAGATGGTTCGGCAGGCATCGGTCGTGCCCTTTAAGAAAGCGCGCGAAATGCAGCCGGATCCGGTGGTGTGGCAGTCTCTTCAGGAAAAAATCCTTGCTGAAAAAGAACGGTCGCGAGGTTGGCTGGAGCGGGCGACAGATTTTTCCTTGCCGTTTTTCAGGATTTCACAGCCGGCATTTCGAGTTGCTTTTGTTGTGAGTCTGGTTTTTATGACCGTCGTACTTTTCAAATGGCCTTCCTATTATGTGGATCCTTCGTCGGGTTATCTTACGGAACAAATGACATTTCTCGATGGGCTTAGGACGGGGAATACGGATCTTTTAAATGAGGAGTTCAGGAACTATGATCTCGCTTTAGAGACTATGACAGGATGATGGAACTTTTCGGTCAAGGATTTTGTCTAACCGGGTAGAAAAGGGAGGGTTTCAACATGGGAAAAAGATTAGGTGGGAGGGTAGTCATATGGCTTGTCTGTGGGTTGGTGGCATCAGCTTCGGCTGTTTATGCTCAACCGCAAGTACAGGAAAAAGGAACTAAAAAAGCAGCGGGATATTGGCATGAAAGGCAAGGAAACAAAGAGGGGCCTTTCAGGGAACTCAATTTGACCCCTGAGCAAAAGGAAAAATTGAAGGGGCACAAAGAAGCTCAGAAAGAAAGCAGCCGTGCTCTGAGAGAGCAGATCAAGGCCAAAATGCAGGCTTTGCATGCTGAGATCGGGAAGCCGACGGTGGATCGAGCTCAAATCAATGCTCTTGTGGCTGAGATTAACAATTTGAAAGGGCAGCTTTTCGCTCAGCATACGGAAGGCATTCTTGCCATGAAGGAGATTCTGACGCCGGAACAATTTGCCAAGATGCAAAAGGGCTTTGAAAAACATCATGGCAAGCAAGGAAGGCATATGCCTAGGCAAAAAGGATCTGGCGAGGGTCCGGGTGAAGGTCCGCGAGGTGGGCCGGGTGAAGGTCCGGAAGAAGGACCAAACGAATAACCTCTAGGGGATTTCAGGACGGTGTGCGACATGTGCGTGCACCGTCCTTTTTGTTTTTTAACGCTTGGCTTTTCACAACCATTTTTTTTTGCTATGATACCCGCCTCATGGAACAACTATCCGAAAGACAAAATACAATTCTGAGGGGTGTTATCGAAACCCATATCGAGACCAGTTTGCCGGTGGGGTCCCGGTATGTCGGTGAAAAATGCGCCTTCTCTTTTTCCCCGGCGACGATCCGCAATGAAATGGGTATTCTGGAAGAGATCGGCTATTTGACGCACCCGCACATTTCTTCAGGGCGTATTCCGACGGATCATGGCTATCGTTATTATCTTGATCACACCTGCTTTGATGAATCCCTCAAATCGGATCCTTTAGCCCGAGTTGCCCAGGCCCTTGTTCCGGCGCATGATGAGGAACAAGCGGAAGATTTTATAGATCGTGTATCCTTGGTCCTTTCGTCCTTGTCGCAAGAGATCGGATTGACTCTGATGCCTTTTGAGGACTCGAAGATATTGGCAAAGATCGAACGTCTCAAGCTTTCTTTGCAGGGGTTGACCCATCTTCTCGAAAAACCGGAATTTCAGGACGTCCATAAGATCAAGTCCTTGTTGCGTGCTTTTGAAGAAAAAGTGACCCTCGCGAAATGGCTTTTGGAACATGCCAATGAAGAGCAGGTATCTGTATCGGTGGGAAGCGAACATGAAAATGAAGCCTTGGAGGATTGTGCGATTGTTATGGTCCGTTACTCGGCGGGAAGGCATCGCAAAGGGGCGATTGCCATTTTGGGACCCAAACGGATGCCTTACCGGCAAGTCATTCCGTTGGTTTCAAGCATGGCGGTTTTAGTCGGAAATATTCTTGAAAGGATGGAAAACAAAGATTTATGAACAGCGAACATAAAAAAAAGAATCACGCCGCACCTGAAGAGGTACATCCCAATGATACACCCCGCCCGGAAGGACAGCCTTGGGATAGCGGTGAGGGTAAAGGAATGCCGCAAGCGGGCCAACAGAACCATGCGCTTCACGAGGAAAAGAATAAGCATTCCAAAGGCGATAAGGTCGAGATCTCCAAGCAGGAATACGAGGACCTAAAGAAAAAAGTCCAGGAGCTCGAAGGGCTCCGCGAGAAGTTTCTGCATGCTGCGGCAGATTTTGAAAATGCGAAAAAGCGTAATGCTCGTGACAAAGAAGAATTCATTAAATTCAGCCAGGAACGCATCATGAGAGAACTGCTGCCTGTTTTGGACAATTTTGACCGGGCGATCGGGCATGTGAACGCAGTTTCTGTCACCGCGAATGGCGAAGAAGCTTTGCAGCAGAATTTCAAGACCCTTCTTTCGGGAGTGCAGATGGTCCAAAAACAGTTGTTTGATATTCTTAAAAGAAACGGCCTAAAACGTCTTGAAACGATCGGCCAGAAATTTGATCCTCATATGCATGAAGCGGTTGCCCATGTAGCGGAAGAGGGTAAAGAGGATCACATTGTGGATGAGTTGGAATCCGGCTACATGCTTCATGAGCGATTGCTCAGGGCGGCGAGAGTCCGAGTTCGTTTATCTCCCAAACAAGCAGATCCCTCCGAAACAAAAAAGGATGAGATCACTTAACCCAGAACAGCGCAACGCAAAAAGCACAGCGTCAAGTCTCTCGGTGTGCATTGAACGTTGTGCGTCGAACGGTCTTTAATGATGCCAACAAAACGCGATTACTATGAAGTATTAGGCGTGAGTCGAAGTACAAGCGCGGAGGAACTCAAGAAAGCTTATCGCAAACTTGCGTTGCAATATCATCCCGACCGGAATCCGGGCAATAAACAAGCCGAGGAAAAATTCAAGGAAGCCGCGGAAGCCTACGCGGTCCTGAGCGATGCGGACAAACGGGCCCGTTACGATCAGTTCGGACACAACATGGGGGGGGCGGGTTTTTCGGGTTTCGAGGGATTTCAGGATGCGTTTGGCGGTTTCAGCGATATTTTCGGGGACATTTTCGGAGATATTTTCGGCGGCGGAGGAGGAGGAAGGGGACGCGGCCGAGATCGGCGCGGTTCGGATATAGAATACAGGGTAGAGATTGAACTGGCGGAAGTCTTGACTGGAAAAACGATTGACCTTGAGATCCCCCGTCTCGAAACCTGTGCGGAATGTCAGGGGAGCGGCGCAGAAAAAGGTTCAAAAAAGAAGGTTTGCCAGGATTGCGACGGCCGTGGGGAAGTCCGGGTGAGCCAGGGTTTTTTTACGCTTCGACAGACATGTCGGCGGTGTCATGGCGAAGGCGAGTCGATCGAGAAGTCTTGTCATGCATGCCACGGCGAAGGCCGTGCCCAGAAGGTTCGCAAACTCCAGGCCAAGATCCCGGCAGGAATCGAGCACGGGTCAAGGCTTCGGATGACCGGCGAAGGTGAAGCCGGTCAGCAAGGCGGTTCCCGGGGTGATTTGTTTATTCAAGTGCTTATCAAGAAACACAAGGTTTTTGAACGTCGCGGCCAAGACATCTTTTGTGAAATGCTTATTCCCTACACTGTGGCAGTGCTTGGCGGCGAGGTCGAGGTTCCGACGCTGACCGGTACGGAGGAACTTAAAGTTCCCAAAGGGACGCCGTCAGGAAAAATTCTCAAGATCAAAGAGCAAGGCGTTCCTCTGTACGGGATGTCAGAGCGGCGCGGGGACCAATATGTGAAAGTCGACATTGAAGTGCCGGCGAAATTGAGCAAGCATGAGCAGGAGTTGCTTGAGCAGTTGGCCGCCGAACGCAAAGAAAAAATCCAAGCAAAAAAAGGATTATTTTGATGAAGGGTCCGATGCATTATTTTGATTATCGCTACCGGGTTTTGTATGCGGATACAGATCAAATGGGCATTACTTATTATGCGAATTATTTCCGTTGGTTTGAAGCCGCGCGCACGGAATATTTCAGGGTACTCGGTTTCCCCTACACGGAATGCGAGAAAAAGGGGATTTATCTTCCGGTGGCGGAAGCCCATGCGAATTATTTGGCACCTTCTACCTATGATGATGATATCATCGTGCGGACAAGCGTTGCCGAGATGGGGAACAGCACCTTGCGTTTCGAATATCAGGTCATGAACGCCAACACGCAGCAAGCGATCGCGACGGGATATTCCGTCCATGTCTTTGTGAATAAAGGAATGAAACCTTGCCGCGTGCCTGAAGAAATCAAAAAGGTTGTCACTGTTTTTTCGCTTCTCAAGAAAAGATGCCGGTGCAAGGGGAATGGACCCTTTGCTGAAACGCCTGTTAAATGAATAAAACATTTCAATGATCGAGGATGCATGTCAAAAAAAATCAGAGTAGCAGTCTTGGGCGACGGCGGGTGGGGAACGGCGCTTGCACTTGTGAATCTTCGCTGCGGCAATGACGTGCTTCTGTGGTCCGCTTTTGCGGATTACGCCAAGATCCTTCAAAAAGAACGCGAGAATCTCAAATTCCTTCCGGGGTTAAAGCTCCCCAAAGAACTGGAGATCACCTCAGACCTTGAGAAGGCCGTCGATTTCGCGGATGTTCTTGTGCTCGCGATCCCTTCGCAATACCTCCGCAATATTCTCTTTAAGATCCGGGAATTTCCTTATAAAAAGAAAATTCTTGTCAGTGTCGCAAAAGGCATCGAGAAAAAAACATGTCTTCGTCCCTCGGAGATTATTCGATCCGTGCTTGGCCATGATGTTTCGGTGGTGGCGCTTTCCGGTCCTTCGCATGCCGAAGAGGTGGCCCGTAAGATCCCCACACTAGTGGTGGCGGCTTCCGAGAATATGGCGACAGCGCAATATATCCAGGACCATTTCCGGGACCCGTATTTCCGTGTTTACATCCAAAAGGATGTCGTCGGCGTCGAGATTGGCGGGGCTGTGAAAAATGTGATCGCGATTGCAGCCGGTGTTTGCGACGGACTCAAGTTCGGGGACAATACGAAGTCGGGTTTGATCACGCGGGGGCTGTATGAAATGGTCCGGTTAGGCGTGAAGCTCGGCGCCAATCCGAACACCTTCTTCGGGCTTTCGGGTGTCGGGGATCTCATCACCACCTGTTTTTCAAAACACGGTCGGAATCTTCACGTCGGCCGGGAACTTGGCCAAGGACGCAAGATCAAGGATATCATCAACGAAATGAATATGGTTGCGGAAGGCGTGGACACCTCGCTCAGTGTCCAGCAGCTTGCCGATCGCATTGATCTGGAACTTCCGATCTTGCGGGAGGTCTACCGCATGCTTTTTAAGGACAAGAGCCCGGAAGAGGCTGTGAGTACGCTTCTTTCCAGGACGCCCTACGAAGAGTGGAAGGCTTTTGATCTTATTTCCTATCAGGCGAAATTAGCGACAAAGAAATAAGCCGTTGTTTTGGGTCATAAAAAAAGCTACAGGTTTTCACGCCTGTGGCTTTTTTATTTTTAGATTCGATTAAACGGCAGCCGGCTTTATATCGATCGTGGCCGGTGTCTCGCTTTTACTGTTTCCATAAGCCCGCGGAAACAGGTCATCCCAGTGCAGTGTCAGGCTGAAGGTGAAGGACTGCATGTAGGAGTAATAATGTCCGTCAACGGAAGAATTCACGAGGGCCGCATTTTCTCCAATGCTGTTATTGATGTTACGCGTGAAATAGAACGCGTTGTAATAGGCAGCGTCCGCGGTCAAATTCTTGGTGATGTCATAACCGAGGCCAAGACTGATTGCCAAATGATTGGCATCGGGAACAGCCGGGATGTAATGGTCTTTCGGGACCGGCGTCCAGTAGAAAAATGATCCACCGCGCAGCGTCAGTTTTTTAGTGAGCTTGTGGCTTGCGCCGAGTTGAATCCCGTAGCTGTCTCTCCAATCTTTGTCTGCCATGCGGATATTTTCCAGAATCGCGTTGTCGAGAGCGCTTTTGGTAGGATCGGTCACAAAATAGATGCGTTTATGTGTTTTCCAGTGGGACCACGTGAAGTCTGCCTCATAATGGGTTTTCGGAGTGGGTTGAAAGGCATAGGCCCACGTCATGTTCATCGGTAAAGCGACTTTGGTATGGACACCGGTCTCATAATGATTATTCCCGCCGTAATAAGCGGAATTCTCAACTTTTGCCAAACCGCTTGTTTTGACGACCACAGGGCTTCGAAAATAATACCCAAGACGGTGCTTTGGGGTCAATTTGACCAAGGTACCCATTTGCCATCCCCAACGATTGCCGGAGGTATTCAACCGGATTTGACCGTCCGGAGTTCCCGCGCCTCCGATGAGCGAATTCGGATAACCTTGGATCCCGCCGAAATCATAGATCCGGTACCACATCGGGCCGCCGCCGAGCGAGATCTTGTCCGTGATCTTATAGGCGATGGTCGGTTTGATGGTGTACATTTTAAGATAATTTCTCCAACCTGTATAATGGGCGGCAGGATCGCTGGAGTTGTATTTGTTCATTAATCCAAAAGGGGAATCCATGCCGACCCCGAGTGCGAGGCGATCGCAGAAGATCTTGCCCGGGTTGACTGTAAAGTAAGCGGTAGGAACCATGCTTAACGTACCTGAACTGCGAGTGCTTCCCGTTGCATCGTTATTTTTGAATGTCCAGATTCCGATAAAATTCGCATCGCCCTGGAACTGCACTCCGGGAAGATCTGCGATACCTGCCGGGTTATAGGAAATGGCTGCGGGCTCATCGGGTGAGGCTGTTGCTGCGCCGCCCAAAGACAGCTGTTTCGCGCTGAACGAGGCATTTTCAAAACCACCGCCTCCGACCGCAAAAGCAGATGCTGGAACCATGAAAATAAAAGTAGCTAAAAGTCCGAAGCAGAGAAGTTTCTTTGTCATGTGTGATTGCTCCCTTTTAGTTTGTATGAACTGAGATAATGAAATATCATGATTAAGTTCATATATAACAAGCACTTCTGCTCTTTTATCGAACCCTAAATGGTTTTTCTTCAGTGCTAATTTTTCGCATAAAAAAATTATACTCTACAATGTTATTTTATGTTATTTATTGCTAGTTGTAATATAAAATTGACTTGAAAATAGATAATAAAGGTGTTAAATTTCTACTAGAAAATAGGAGTTTTAAAGAAATGTCGTCTGATGAATTGGAGTCTCGGCTATCAAAAATCAAAGACAAAAAGCTTGCAACCGAAGTCCGCCGCTTTCTTTTAAATCTTTTCCTTCTTTTTGATGATCAACCGCCGCCGCATATCCAGCAATATATTGACGAGATTATCTTCCACCTCGAACATAAGAAGGCCCCTGCAAGGCTGTTTGCTAGTATCACTTAAGATCAACTCCATGGGTTAGCGGTCCAGCAATATACACCTATAAATTTTAGAAATAGAAAACAACGCTAGCATTTCCTAGCATTCAATTTCAAGCCCCAACAGCTTTTTGAGCTTCGCGCCAAATAACTATCCATAATAGATATTAATCAACTATGGGTATTTTTATAAAAAACATCCGCTTCATATCCATTCCCTTTTAATTTTTCATGATTTATTTTTATGACGTGGATGCTGGAAAATAAAAGGAGGGCGGACATGAAGCAGAGGACCGTGAAAACAAACCCAGATTATCGCGCGACTGAGCGTGTCCGATTTTATTCGCCACGCATTTCATGCGGAAAGCAAAGCACCGTTTGTTTTGATCAATTCACCAAGCAAATTTGGTTATGATGCGCCAGAAAAGATTTTCCGGCTGGTTGAAAGTCACGGCTTTTTTTACGGTCATTATTTTTGTCTGGGATCAAACGATCCTTGCGGCTCAAACAAATCTTTACGATCAATATGCGTCACGGCCGGTTCAGGCCGAAACCCAAGTATCCTCTGCATCATCGGCTCATTTACCCGTAAGCCGGGTCTCTTCAACGGCGTTTGATTTTCTAGCAGCTCAAAGCATGCCTCTGTCTTCCGCGGGAAATACCACGGGCAATATCCCGCCATCAGATTTGGGCAAAACTTATGGGCCAGATGGAAAATTAAGGCAAGAGATCGCTTCTGACGGGACAACCATTCACTATGTCTATGAAGGGGAATCGATCCAAAATGAAATTAACAATGCAAATGCCGGCGACGTGGTGTATCTGCATCGGGGAATCTATCGTGAATACTTGACTTTAAAAAACGGTATAAATTTAAAAGGGGAAGATTCGCGGCGGACCATTATCAGCGGAAATAATCAGCCTCAAACAAATATCATCACGGTCTTAGGAAATAACCGTATCGAAAATCTAACCATCACCGGCGGCGGTCCTTATGCCGGATATCCCGCAAGCGCTATCCGCATCCAAGCCGATCACGTGAAGATCCGGAATAACCGTTTTGTTGATAACCGGGATTATGGCATTTATGTTTGGTCTGGAACCGATCTTCTCATCGAAGAAAATTTCTTTCAGGGCAATCATCTGGCCATTCAACTTCCCAAAGCAGGAACCCTCATCCGCTACAACACGTTTATAGCGAACAATATCGCAGTCAATATTCTGAACGGCGGAACGCCGGTTGTGGAGAACAATATTTTTACAAATAGCACCTTTCAGTCGATTTATGAATTTTGTTGGGGCCGGACACCGAGCAGGGGATACGCGACGGTTCAAAACAACACCTTTTTCAATAATGTGGAGCATGGCACCTATTACGGAAGCGCGACACCGCCCGCCGTTGCCGAAGAAAGAGGTGGCAATCTTGTGACGGACCCGCAATTTACCAATGCCACGGCGGGCGATTACAGCATCAAAACAACTTCTTCCTCTTATGGCCGCGGTGCATTTTTACCGCTCGGGTTGGCTCACGCATTAGACCGTGTCAGTGATCTGGACGCGGATTATTCCATAACCCCGATTCTGAACGGACAATTCGTCACCGGTTACCGGGTTCTTTATGAAGAAGGTTCTATAGAAGAATTTTATAATAATGGGACACAGGTTTTAGACACCACGCCGCCCATTATCGAGTTTCTTCCAGCGGTGACTGTCACGAATCAATCGATTTACGAACTTCGTTATAAGATTGATAGCGTTGAACGTACTGAAACCAGAATGCTTACGGAAGGCAGTAACGTTCTTACCGTTCAAAGTCGCGATATTTTTGGGAACAAGGCCGAAGCGTTCTTTGATGTCATACTCGACACCCATCCGCCGTTGACGGCCCTACGAATCAATAACGGTGATGCGGAAACGAATAATCTCACAGTCCGTTTGGATGTGAATGCCCAAGACGCCGTTTCTTTAAAGGATATTCGGTTCTCCACAGATAACGGATTGCAATGGACGGATTGGACCGCTTTCGTTCCGTCGAAAGTGATGACATTGCCTGCCGGAGAAGGCTTCAAAACAATCACTTGCCAGGTTCGCGACCAGGCGGGAAACATTGCTGCTGCCTCTTCAACGATCCGGTATGTTTTTCCGATTCAGTTCCTGTCGGATCAAAGAACAACGGATCCGAATTATGTTCTTCGCTATACCATTCAAGGAGCCGAGCATCAAGAGTCCTGGGAGCTTCAACCTGGTGAGAATCGTCTCATGGTCGAAACCATAGTGGGGAACTTGCCGGCTTTTGCGGCATATGCCGTTACTTTGGATCAACCTGAAATTGCGCTGCCGCCCATGCCGGCCATCCCAACGCTCCCGCAAGATCTTATGACGATGACTGCTGCCAACGGTTTGATCCTTAAATATGCCAATGCCAGTCTTGTCGCGATTGAAAACCCGAACAGTTACACGCTTTATTTGCCCCAATTTGATGCCGCTCAAAATCTTGTGAGCGGTCTTCTCGTTTTCAGTAACGGTAATAAGCTTCTTTACCAAAATGGAAAAGCTGTTTATGGAGTGAATTCCCAAGGTGAAAGAACTGTTTATCATTCGAATGGCCGTATTGCTTATGTGCAGACGGCTGATAACAAGAAGATTAAATTCAATTATGAATTAAATGATTCCGGGCAAGTTCTATCTATGCTTGTCGCCGAAGAGGACGGGACAACGAGCCGCTACAGTTCAAATGGGAAACCCCTGTGGGTCAAGAAAACCGATGGGACGGCAATCCTTTATCAGAACGGATTTCTGGAAACCTACAGGGATGAAGCGGGCAATATCTTTCATTATGAAATAGCCACATTGCGGCAGGGGACAGACGTCAGCGGCTATCGTTCTGTTCTCAGCTCTGTGACGTGGTCCGCAACGAATGAAATAATTCCAATATCCACCATTCAACGTGATCCGGACTATTATCCTTCGATAAAGGATACCTTGCAGGATAAGCTGACCGTTTCAATCGAATACGATATCTCCGGCGTGATGAAGGAAACAGTTTCGGGAAAAGGAGAAGTGCTGCGTCTCCAAAACGGGCTTCCAGTGTCCTATGCCAGTCAATCCGGAGCATTGTTTCATGTCCAAACTCAGTTGGCTGCCGATCACAGTCTTTTATCGGTTTCTGTGTCTGAAGAGGGCGAATCCCAGATCGAACAGGTTTATGACGCCACCGGACAACTTTCAGCTGTTCGCTTAAAAGGCGGGACATCTTTTCGTGTTACAGCCGGAACTTTGGCGGATATCCGTTTGGATGACGGTAGTTTATTAATGAATCTTATTTGGAATGGTCAAAATCTGACGGGATTTAAAAGGTTTTATCCCGACGGTTCGCAAGAAGTTTATCAAAATTTTCAGTTAATCGAGCGAACCAATGCATCGGGGAATAAAACCACTTATGTGAATTTTTTAGGAGCGCAGCGCCCGGATACTATCACGACAAATGACGGAAAAGTCTACCGAGTCATCAAGTTTTTGAATGCAGAGGGTTTGACAAGTCAGTTAACCGAACTATTGAGAATCGATCTTCCGGACGGTGCATGGATTGAATTCAACAATGGCAAACCGATCCGGTATGGGCAGTACAAAACCGTGCAGCTGGATTTGACAGAAGTTCCGGTGCTGCCGGACGGGAAATTTTTTGTGCCGAAAGTCACTTTGCAGGATGCCGAACTCCGGTCTTTGACCGTCGACCAGGATGGTTTTATTTATTCCGGAGAAATACTTTTCAACGACGGCATGCAATACTTCATTGAAAATAATCAGGTGGTCAAACAAATCACGCCTTCCGGACAGTTCGTAGAATTTTCAAGCACATTACCCGAACCCGTTCAAACGCCGGCAGCTATCCTTCCAGAGCCTTTGACGCCGACCGAAACCGCTTACAGGAATGATCTCATCGAAACGCAGCTTGATTATTTCTTAAACGGTAAAGGGATTCATACGCCGACGGGTCTTCCCGTGGATAATTACAACGGTTTGAATGAACAGCAGGCAGACTACAGTCAAGCGACACTGATTGGATTTTGGGCGGAAATACTTGCGGCTATTGCGACAGGGGAATACCAGACGTCAAAGATTTCACGGATCCAAGCTTTTGAAAAACTGAATGCGCTTTTAGCGGTTTATCAGGAAATACAAGAGCAGGTAGGATGGAACGGAATGGTCGCTTTCTTTACGATCGCCCCAACCATCGAACCGGTTCTTGATGGCGAAGGCCATCCGACAGGCATGACGCGTCTTGTGTACAAATATCAGCGTCGTTTCAATGAAGTGGGATTGGGAGATAATGTTAATCTATCAGTGAGTCTTGCGAGCGTGATAGGGGCTTTGCAGGGTCTGACGCTTGATGCGGGTATGGCGGTTTACCGGGATCAGATCCTGAATCGTTCCAATGCGATTTTGACAGCTCAAGAACCCGGGTATGCCGCTTTTTATGATGCAGACGCACATCTTTTCTATCAGGCTTATCGGTTTCAGGGAGATTTTGTGGGCCATATGGACCGCGTCTTCGATGAATTCAGACCGGGCCTGGCTTGGCTGGTTTCCCGTTTTCCTCAATATCAGGATGCTTTTTATAATCTGAGCGTGACGCTTCGCAACTATCGATCCAGCGATGGCGCGGAATGGAATATCGCTTCCCCCTATGATGGAGGTGCTTTTCAAATGTTCTGGCCGCTCATCCATGTGGATGAAACAAAATATCCGGAACTGGAGCCGGCACTCCGTAATTTTCTTTATGCCCAGGCGGAATTTGTTCAGCGAAATAATATTCCGGGACTTCTTTCGGCGGGAGATAATCCCGGACAAGGTTATGAAGGAAAGATCGGTCTGCCTGATGCGGCAGAAGCCGATGACATTCGCTATACCAATATTGGATCGATCTATGGAATCGCTTCGGCTTTTGGTTTGGCGCCGCATTACACGCTGCAGTTTCTCAAGAATCTTGAAGCCGCGTTTCCGCAAATCCGGACTTCTGACGGGTTTATCGATGCTATCAAAATGCAGACGGTCACAAAAACAGATCCGGGAACAGGGCAATCCATTCAAGTTCAAGAACCTGTTTTTTCAACGCAATATTTTGGAGTGGACCAGGCTTCGTTTATTCTTTCCCTTTTGAAGACAAGCCAAACATATTTTCAGAACTATCTGGAAGAAGAAAATCTGAAAACACGTTTTGATTCTGTGTATCAATCGATCAAGTTGAATTTAAGTCCTCCTGCCTCCGGAATGTTGCCAACGCCGCCCAATTTTCATCAGGCCATGGCTTCCCTTTACACCGGCAGCGCGAGTTTGCCGGATGGAGCTTCCGCCGGTCTTGTTAAAGTAGCAAATTTTATTCCGACCCTTTCCGATCCGGAATACGGAATCGGCTCTGTTTTTAATTATCTGACCGCGGCCGGAAATTTTCATCATACGGAGATTGAATTTAACGAAGGCGATGCTTTGCGCCGCATGAGTCTTCAAGAATATCTTCTGCTTCCCGGCAGATCGGCTTTGGGCAGGTCTCTTTTGGAATCCTATCAATTCAGCATTTATGAGTTGTCGGGAAATTCCCAAGGAGATTTTTATACGCCGGGTGCTGGTTTTTGCAGAAACATGCCTGTCTCTGATCCTCAGGTGGGTACCGTTCGGCATGTGATTTTTGACGCAAAATACCGGTATGCGCCGGTAGGTCTTTGGAATAGATATCATGCCTTGGATTTGGGACCGTATGATTTTTTGTCCATTCCCGTCCGTGTCGGAGAGGATACCCCTGAAAAAATCCGTCTTAAATTCGAATTCAAAGGGACCGGCAATATTTTTGTGACCGAACCTTTGAAGCACGGCTGGCAGTATGTCCATATCCCTGTTTCCAAGCCTACGGATGGGATGATGTACGAATTAGCAACAGTCATACAATCCACCGATGGTTCGGAAGTCAGCGGGAATATTTATCTCGGCCCTCTTTCTGCTTTCAAAGTGAGGACTTCAGATCGTTTGGATTGGGTTTCCATGCTTGGCACCAATGCGCCGGCTCTTCAGCAAATCATCCTCAACAAAATCGCATCGAGTTCCGCCAGTGGCAATCTAAGGACCGCTATAGAGACTCTTGATCATTTCACGATCGATTCGGATGGGAAACTCATCAGCGGCACGTTGAATCGCGCCGATGGCGGAATTCAGTATTTTCAGGACGGAAAACTCGTGAAATGGATCTTTAAAAATGGGAGGACGGTTTTGTTTGAAAACGGGCTTGCCTCCTTTGTGATCGATCTCGCGCGAGGGAAACTGGAAACAGGCCGGTTTTATTATGACGAAAATCTTCGCGGAGAAATCCGTTCCTTCCATATTCAGGACAATGACCGCAGGCGTGTCTTTGGTCCGGACGGAAAACTTCAGAAGATGATCCAGGATGGAAACATGGTTGCCTATGAGAACGGAAAAATTTCGTCCATCACCACGAGTGCCGGGACATTCAGCGATCTCGAATTTGCCGATGACGGCGGATTACTGCGTGCGATCCTGACGTTGAAGGACGGCACGGTGATGACGATTGACCAGACGCAAGAGCAGTATGTGGATTACCCCAATGGAGGCCCGAGAGTCATCTACCAAAATGGAGCGATCAAGTCGATTGTCTGGGATGAAAATAACCGGCTCGATGTTTTGTCCTATGAACGGGATCTCGACGGTCAGATCACAGGAACGACGGTGCATTTTCGCTACTCGGAGTGGGTTTATGGGACGACTCAGGTGCATGAGGGGACTTGCTCCCTGGCTGAATTGCTTTTTGGAAATTGGTTTAGTCATTATGTCAGCGATGTGAAACCCTATTTTCTCTCAAAAAGCAGTAATGTTTTATCGTTGGCAGAAGGCATGGGAGGTTTCCAAGTCGGCGCCTTGAAACCGGGAGAGTTTATATGGGGGGCAGGCAATGCTTCCGAAGCTTCCTGCAAATTTCTTTATCAAGATACCACGAGCCAAATGGGGCTCTATATCATGAATAGGAATCATCCTGTTTCACTTATCGATTACAACTTGCTTCAGATCAGTATTCATCCGGGTCTGGATGTGACCTGGGAGCAGCCCTTTGTGGTAAAAATAAAAAATGGAAATACGTTATTTACCTATGAAACCAGTGGCGGTAGGTTTCTGTGGATTCCTCTGCCAGTTCTGAGCGCTGAGGAAACTGAGATCACAGTCGAGCCGGTACCTACCGAGGAAGGTATCGGCAAGCAAGGTTCCTTTACCGTGACGGATCTTGAATTTATTTCGTTAAAAAGAATGAGCGGGCCTCACTCTTTCTGGGAAACCCAATCCGGCATGACCGCTCAGGAAATCAGCACCTTAAAAATCGAATCAGATCATTTAACGGCAGTGGGTGCTGAAATTGCGTCAAACACACCTCCTGATTACGCTGTCCTTGCTGAATGGTTCGATGCCCCGGCCCTGCTTTATCAAACAGGGGACGGCCAACACCCGGGCGACATCACCTATTTTCAACGTTTTGACGGAAGTCGTGTTGATCTTGACGGAGAAAATGTAAGCCGCGTGACCTTGCCGGACGGGACTGTTCATGAATATTTGCCCGCTGAGAATTCTTCCCAAACAACCGTTCAAGGCTCTTCCAGTGCCAATAGTGCCGTTGGGAATTTGGATTACCGTTACGGCGCCCTCAGAAAAATCACGCAATCAGATGGAAAAATTTACGAATTCAGCTATGAGTTTGACGGCCAGGGGAATGAGATTACCGTCATCAAAGACGACCTCACGGGCGACCTCCGAAAGTTCCAAGGAGGAAAATTGTTGCAATCCATCAGCGCGGCGGGCATTACGACGACTTACAGTTACCTGGATGAAGCACTGATCGGAGCCGAGCTTTTTTATAAAAACCGCGTGCTGCAAAGTACCAGCTATAAGTTTTCAGACGACGAAACTCAAGTCACGGATCACGACGGGACCACCTGGTATTACGACAAAAACGGCAACCTGAAAAAACACCTCACCCGGGATGGCTATCTGTATGCTTATTTGGATTATTCCGTAGTGCCTCAAAATCCGCTTGCCGTCGCTCACGATTATAAATGGACTCATGTGTTCAATGCGGCGGACCTGCGTGCAGTCACCTGGGTGGGATATGAATCCAGGGATGGTTTCCGGATCAAAAAAGGAGACGACGGATTGATGGAAATCGACACTCCTTCAGGGGATAAAGCCGTGAATGTTGTTCTGGATGATGACCGGAAAATCAAAAGCGGGCAGATACAGTTTGACAACGGGCTTATTCTTGAAATTGAGAATTATCTGCCGGTCCGCGGACGTTTGGCCGACGGCGCTTTTTTTTCGGCGAATTTTCCGGCAAACGATTTTCAAATAACGATTTTGCAGGATCAGACGGGTAGCTACACGGGAAGTATGTTCCAGAGCGAAGGAACGTACTACAGTTATGACGCTTATGGGTATTTACTCAAGATCGATTCTCCCAACGGCGAATCCTGGCAGTTCACTTATCAAGCGGATACTTCAGGCAATCTCACGGGGTACAATCTTTTGCATCATAAGCAGATTGATTTTAACGGCGTGCCGTTTCCGAAAGCACTGACGCTTGAGGCGGGAAATACGATTGTGATGAGAGATCCGGACGCAATAATCGGGAAGCGCGAGGGAAGTCCCGGATTTTTGATCAGCACGTATGATGAATCTCTCAATCAATGGAAGGTCCTCTCCGGTCAATTCGCATCCACCGGTGACCGCATCCTGCTGAAAAATTTTTTAATAAATCTCAAACCGGGCCAGTATGTCGCCATGGCGGTCAAAGATCCCTATTTTTCTTCGGCGGGAAATGAAATTCTTTCTCTGCTGGAAGGTATCGGGGCGGGGAACGTGAGGAATGCAAGTGCGGCCAATCAGACATGGTATTTATTCGGGAATGAATATTTAAAAAAGGGGGAAGGTTGTGAACAGACGGGAGGCAGTTCTTTTTCCTCCGCTACGGAAAGCGCGGTCTACACGAGTCTTTCCGGGATCACCGACCCGGTGTTTCACGGGATGCATTTGATCCTGTCTGTGCCTGAGGGGGCAGCCGATGCCTACAGCGCTTTCTTAAAAGCCTATGAACCCAACAAACCCGGCGGCGACCTCGAAAAAATCACGGTCTATGACAGCCAAAACCAGATCGTTTATTCTGAAAATTTAAGCGGTGTGCGAACCTTTTATGATCGAGGCAAGCCGAGAGAAACGTTTGCCAGTGACGGAGAACTTCTTTATGTCCACGAATATGGCTGCCCGGATAGCGGCTGTGCCAATCCGAATGATTTGTATCTTGTGAAAGTGACCCTGGTCAAAGCACGCGCTGATTTTGAAGCCGAAGCCGCGAAATCCCGTCAGCAGATCGCGCAGGTCAAATTCGATGCGTTACGGCAATTGGCCGAACAGGAAGAAGTGGCGCAGGCCAATATCAAACAGGAAGTGGCCAGTGCCCTTGCGGCGCTTGATGCCTATATTCATCAGTTAGAATCCCAGCGCTTTCAGAATGTCAAGGTCTGTAAAAGTGTTTTTTTGGGATTCGGCAGGAAATGCCATGAAGAACGTTATGAGGTCCCCGGCGTTGTCGCCATGATCAACGCGACCAGAAATCAAAAAGCGCAGTTGCTGGAACAAATCCAGCCCGAGCAGATTGCCACCATCCCCTTGCTGATTGCGCAGAAAAAATCTGAGATTGAAAACGCGACCGCGCAGAAAATCACGGACCTTGCCGCGCAGGAGCAGGCGGTTTTTCACGATATCCTCGAGCGCGAAGTCGCGCCGGTCCTTGCGGATATTTACCGGCGGCTTTTGGGCCGGGACCCTTCGGACGCGGAAGTCGATACCGAGATCGCGAGATTTGGAGCGATGGAGGCAATTGATCTCAGCCGAACCATCAACGAGATCAGGAATTCGCCTGAATTTCTGAACAGGACAAATGAAAAAGCCGCGATGATCAGCCAGGTGCAGACTTTTCTGAGTCAGTATCTTGCCGCTGCCAATGATCCGACAGCACGCGCGACACTTGTTCAATCACTTCGGCTTGATCCTTCCGAGGCCGTGGATCTCAATCAGGAGGATGTGACCGCGATTCTGCAATGGCTTGGGAGCCGGGATCTTCACTTCGGACAATCCGCGTTTCTTTCTTTAAAAGAGATGCTCTCGTCCCGGGGCATTCATGTTCCCATGACAACGCTGGGGCGTGAGTCAGTGCTTGTGGACATTCTGACCGGGACGATCAATCGTTTTGCCGAAGGCGATCTTTTAATATCCGTTTTTGCCATGGAACGTGCCGCGAAGATCCACGGAGCGGACATCACGGGTGTTCGGTACTCGCTCGCTGATCTCAGATCGCTTTATGCGTCCGCGTGTCCGGCGCTTCAAATCGATGAAAACGCGGCCTGTGGTCTGCGTGTTATTGTGCATATCGGAAAGGAACATTTTGCCGTAATCACAGGAGTGACACCCACCGCCGTGTCTTATTTTGAAACCAATCAGGGAGCGGACGGCACGCTGGTCCATGTCACTTTGCCGCAATTTTCAAAAAGCTGGGATGCCGGGGACGGGACAGGGCATCTTGTGGTTTTTAAGGACCAGTCGATCACGACAAAACGTCTTGATGACAAAACGGCTATGCGGGTCCGTGGATCTTTTTTCCCATTGCTCATTTTCTGGTTCACGATCGCCTCGGTTGCTTTGACGGTGGCGAGCGTTGTGGTGTCTTTTATCAGCCCGACTTTCGGGAAGATCATCGGTTACGCGGCCATGGTGGCCGGGATCGTGGCGATCGCGGCAAGCGTGGTCAACTTCGCGGTCCAGGGATTCTCCATGGCGCTCAGTTCTATCCAGCATGCCGGGCTCCTCCAGTCAATCCAGAACGGATTCACGTCACTCGGGAACACGATTTGGGAGGGCGTGTCGCATGCCGGGCAATTTCTGAAACAGGGATTCACGTTCTTTACGGATATGGTCACCGGAAATTTCGGAGCGCTTGGGGCCGGGATCACGAACATCGGGAACTATGTTGTCGACGGGATCAAGATCATGTTCGACCCGGCCGGAGCGCTTGTGCCGCAAACACTGACGCTTGGGCAGACGATCGGCCGGACCATGATCGCCGCGGCCATCAATATGCCGGTTTCGAAAGGTCTGGAAGGACTCGGTATTGAATCCACGATGGCACGTCTTGCGGGGGCTTTTGTTTCAGGCGGGGTGATCGGACTTGGCGGAGGTATGTCGGAATTTCTTCGTTCCGGGATGCAGATGTATTTGCTTCAGGGTGTCAGCGAAATGGGTCTCAAACTGGATTTGCCGCCGCCGATCACGTCGGCGATTTCTCTTGGTGTGACGGCATCCCTTGCCGGTCTTTTTGATCCTGCCTTCAATCTCAGAACCGAACTTCCCGGTATTTTCCCTCGTTTTACTCAGCAATTGACACTCGGCGGACTCGAACTCGTCGGCCGCTCCCTCGGCCTCGATCCGCGCATTACAGCACTCATAGGGTATCCAATTGCGGCAAGTATAGGTCATATTGTTAATAGCGCACTTAGCCCGGGCACCTTCTCAATTCTTGACTCGCTAAAAGAAGCTCTCCTTAGCAGGGAGACCTTGGGTGGATTCGTCAGTATGGGTGCTTACTGGCTGGCTGATGTTCTGGATGTTAATCCATTGCTGATATCCCTAGGCCTGAGGGGCATTGTCGGAGGAATAGAAGGTTTAACGAATCAGACATCTTCCGGAAATGCCATTACCCGCTTTTTTGGAGGGATTGCCGGTGCTTTACAGGAATCCATTAAAAATGTTCTTACCTTGGGAGGCGAAGGCGCTACCGAATACCAAAAATCGCTTTACCTCATGCAATTGGTCAGTTTGGCAAGCAAAATCCGGGACGGAGGGGATATTTTCGATGTTTTTGAGATGTATGCTGTCCAGATCCTCGGTCGGGATACCGTAGAGTCAATTTATGCGACGGGACAGAACATTGAAGATTATTTCAGGGCCCGGCAGGCAGCCCAGGATTTCACGGTGCGCCAGCTTGAGGACGGCACGATTGTCCACGAATATACCGTAGGGAATAACAAATTTGTTTTAAACGAAGATGAAACACAGATCCTTGCCAGGCAGTTTGGCAGTCACACGGAAAGCGGCCAGTACAGGATGGATGAGCAAGGGCGGTATGTTATGGTCAACGGCGAAATGACATTCACCAATGGGACGGAAAGCATGACGTTAACCGTTCGCGATGCGCAGGTAGTAAATGTTGACATGATTGATGCGCAGGGGAATGCGGTCAGCTTTTTCGGCACAGAGACACAGCCGCTTGTGTTAGTGGATAACCCGAATGGATCCTTTACGATCCAGTCCGGCGTTGCGAGAAATTGGGACACGGGCGACACGGCTTATTATTCTGCGGGGCAAGTATCAGCCGTTCAGCAGACATTGTTTATAGATTACCAGACCGATTTAGGCGATACAGCGGCAGGATCTATCCAATTTGTCGAGCACTTTGACGGCGTCAATATTTCAGGCGGCTATGAAATTCATATGGACCCGGGTTTCCAGCAGCATCTGCTCGACGGAGACCCTGTTGCCATGCGGAACGTTGCCGAAACATTGATTGATAATCAGAGGATAACAGATCTTCCGGATACTCATCGTTCATTGCTTGAGGACCTGAACATAACAAGGCATGAGATAGCCAATCAAGCAGATGCCGTAGTTGACAGAATTTTCGACTATATCAAACCGGAAACAGACAGTTTGCTGGAAGACATATTGCTGTTTCCACAGACAGCATCCGTGGAGCTCTTAAGATCCGTTGTAAAAGGATTTATCGATGCCATTCGGATTGGCGATCGGCTGGATAATATGTGGGATGATGCGACGGGAGCTTGGCGTGATATCAATGACGGCAATCTATCCGATGCGGGAAAAAAGATTCTTTCTCTTGGTTTGAACACCGCGACAGAGCTGTTTCGCGCGCTAGATATTGTATTGATTGGAGGCGTAGTTAAGACCGTAGTAGGCGCTGGTGTTACGGCGGTAAAAACTGGCATAGCAGATCTTGTGGGGAAGCTATTGAGGCGCCAAGGTGATGTTGCTGCCGATTCATTGTTAACACGTCTTTTTAGAAATAATGGCCTTAAGGGTGAATTTCTATCAGAAGCTAATAACATTGATGATGTTGCCGAAGCCTACTCAAGGCGGTATATTGGTGTTGATGATGTAACCGATATAAATATTACTCGGCAAGGTCAAGAGGTTAATGCCGATTATCTTGTCAGACGTCCTGGACATGAAATTCCTTGGGATCCATTTGAAGCTGTTACAGAAAAGGGTGTGAGAGATTCTTTCAATGTTGTGGATGGAGATCCTCTTGTTAGGGTTTTTGTTCCAAGCTCGTCCAATCCAACAGGGAAAGGCTACTGGATTACACGACGCTCTGTCATAGAGGGAAAGAGTCCGGCTGAAATTAAACAGATTTTGTCTTTGCCACAAGAGCCGACGCATGTTGCTGATGTTGTTTTTGGGTCGACAGATACTGTGTTTATTCGGGATGGTATTGCTGGTTCAAATGCATATGGTGTTGGCGGTGGACACCAATACGAAATAATATCCGAACTTAAGGACGACTGGTTTAAACGCCTTCGTGAAATAGGAGATATATTTAATGATTAATCTTTCGTTTCAAAAAAATAATTTAAATATTAAAAGAAATGAAACATGTCGAACCATTGCTATGGATCATGAAATCGGCGATGCCTTAGTTGTTGGGAATCAATATATTGTGGTGCGATTTAAAGCCGAGGGTGAGAAGACACCCGATAGAAATATTGTATGCGTCAATGACGTGGGAGAAATTTTGTGGCGAATTCAGGACCCAGATGAATGGCGGACAGGGAAAAAATTTTTCAGAAGGGATCTTTTTGTTGGTATTGGGGTTGATAAAAAAGAAAATTTTTGGGCAAGTGGTGGGGAGTCAACATATCGAGTTGATATTAAAACCGGGAAAATTTTAGAAGAAATATATACGAAGTAGTAAAGGGCTATGATTAGTGATTAGAGATAAAAGGCAATAGTTATGACGAAGAACGAGATAAAGAAAAAATCAATATGGAAAACGAGGCTTTTAAAGTGGGGGCTCATTCTCTTTGTAGTTGGGCTTGCCATCAATACCATTTTTGTGGCCGCTCATGTTGGCGGTTTGCTTCGAGAGGCAGCACGGCTTGTGACCTTGCTGGGGTTGCTTGCCATTATCGTTCGGATTTGCCTGACCTGGTGGGGTATTGTTCTGGTTGTGCTTCTGGTAGGACTTCTTGCTTGGTCAGTAAAAGATAATTATAGGATTTTGTTCAGCAAAAGGCAGCAACCAGTGCCGCTTACCCAGTCGGTTCAAAATTTGGTTAAGGAAGGGATGATTCTTTTTAAGGATGGGAAATATGATGAAGCATCCTTGAAGCTTAATGAAGCGTTGACCGCTGAACCTGATCAAGCGGATTTATATTTTTATGCGGGAATCGTCGAATCCAAGCTTGGAAACAAGGAAAAAGCGCTGACTTATTACGGTCAAGCAATTCAGAAAAATCCAAGGCATTTTCTCGCTTACAAATATTCCTCAATGATTTTTGCGGAGCAACGAAATAACGATAAGGCACACAAGTATCTCATCAATGCATTGCTGTGTAACCCCAATGACGGTGACACAATGTATCGCCTTGGGCTTATTGAGGTTATGCGCAATAAGTTTGAAGCGGCTGACCGCTGGTTTCGCAAGGCGAAGAAAGCAGGCTATAGTGTCCCCAAGGAGCATTTAAGGGTGGTTAAAAAAGGATTGGCAGGCAAGGCTAAGGTTGTTAAAGAATTGCCCGCCAATGTGCTTGAAACAACGCAATTTGCCGAGGACATGCTCTCCCGAATTCCGCCGGAAGCCCTTGCGCCTTACCTGAAGGATCACGGTCCCGTCGAAAAAATGACGGTAGTTCCCAAATTGACAACGGCTGAGCGGAAATGGTCTGCTATGGGAGAAGGTCTTACCGGTGGACAGGTCATGGGATTACTTGGGAATCCTGATCTGGTTCGGAAATCATATGCCAATAATGCAACTCAGATTCAGTTTTTCTACGGAAACGGTATTGTAACACTTATTGATGATAAGGTCGTTTCTTGGCAGGCAGAAGCGTAAGTTGTCGGCTGGATGATAAAACAATCTTAAGGAAGGGCAGGTAATTGGTGAATGGAGGGACAATGGGTTGAGGTTCAGCTCAGTTTTTCGATGGAGGATTTTCGGGTTTTAAAGGATCTTGCCTCCAAGCGGTCGATGGCTTTTTCGTCCTTCCTTAAGCAAATCATTTCCGAATACGTTTCTGCGAAGAACGCTCCGGCTCCTGAAAGAGCTGGGTGTATCCGGTAGCATTGATCAAATTCTTGTGAAAGGCGGTAGCTTAAAATGAGCGGTGGTTTTTCGGCAACGGAAATGAAGAACGCAAGGAAGCAAAAAAGGATCACATTGGTCGAGTTAGCAGATGTGATGGGCGTAAGTCAGGGGTATCTCGTCCGGTTAGAGAAGGGCGAGATCGCGGCTATTCCGGAACAGATCGAACTCATCAAATCCATCATCGACGAATGGCCCGAAGACGACGAGCAGCTTTACCATCAATACCGGCATCCGTTTTAAGCATGAAAAACGAAACAACCAGCCGTGACCAGGTATGCGAACATTGCCGGGGAATGAAACACGTCTTGCCTTACTGGCTTGAGAAGATGCTCGACCGTCAGGGGATGCACATGACGGATATCCCTCCCGATATTTTCCAAATGATTCCTGTCGAATGCATTCAATACTGCCATTGCAACGTCCGGCTTCTTCTTTTCAAGCACCGCCATTCCCAGATTCCCTGCGGCGATTGCGACGGCACTACCTGGCGATTCACGGAGGCTGCCGAGCGGGCGGGTTACCGTTTTAGGAAGGTAAGCCAATTATCGTTGGACAAGATAGAATCGCTTCCTGCACATTATTTCGAACGCTGCGCCTGCGGGCTTGATGAGAGAATCCCTAAACGCCGCGAAAAAAGAAAACCGTCAAAAAACTTCGCTCTTCCGGACCTAAAGATTCTCCAGCCTGTTTTTTCGTTCTGTCATGGATAAAGCCCCTCTTAAAAAGATGCTGGTTTTTGACGACCCTGAAGTCGTTAGTCTCGTCTTGGGAGCGGTGGAGGGTCGCTGTGAGATTGTATGGGCGCATAAAGACGAGGATTTGATTCCCGCCGTCCAGAAGGAAAACCCCGATCTCGTGCTGATGAAATACGAAGTCGACGAGTGCGCTCGTTATGGGAAGTTGCTGGAAGGAGTTCGTTCTTTAGATCCGAAGATATCGATCGTGATCATGGGAGGGGAGGAGCTATTGACTCACATGCCCCTTAATATCAAAGGGGCGATCTTCAAGCCTCTTCATCCGGATTTTTTGGCGAGGCAGCTAAAAGATTTCAAAATCCTCAGCCAGCCGGACTAAAAACAACCCTCATACTATCTTCCCGTCTGCTTTAAAATCGGCATGCCAAGGCTATTTCCCCGGCAGTTGTTCTTTTCCGGGTTCTTTTTTCCGTTCCTTATCCAATAAAACCATGAGCTCGCCGAGTTCCAGGCTGAGCCCTTTTGCGATAAGATCGGCTTTGTAGACCGAGACGCTAACTTCTCCTCGCTCGATCTCTCCGTAATAGCTTCTGTTTATTCCGGCGTGATAGGCAAACCCATCCTGGGTGAATCGCTTTTTCACCCGAAGCACTGCCACGAGCTTGCCAAACTGTTTTGCGATCGCTTTTTCCGCCATTTTCTCGTTCGTGGTGACTTTCATGCGGTTAGTTTCGACTGAGAAAAGCCCATATTTACCTGCTATAGCAGGTTGTAATACCAATCTTTTACAGTTATATTTTCTTTCGTAATTCGTTACTCGAAGAAAGGAAACTAAATGAGCAAAGAAAGACCTTCGATTCAGGATGTGGCGCGGGAAGCCGAGACCTCGCAGGCGACTATAACCCGTTATTTGTCTCCTAGGACGCGGCATACGGTAAGGGCGGATCTTCGTGCCCGTATCGAGCTCGCGATCCAAAAGCTTGGCTATAAACCCATGGCGTTTGCGCGGTTGCGGCGAGCTTTACGCAAATACAATATTGGGGTACTTACTTCGCTTTCAAAAGACATCATTCATTCCGGCTACCACATGGGGATCATGGCCGGTATTGTGGACCAGATCTTCAGGACTGGCCATGACCTCAAGCTTTTCCGCATGAAAGAGAAGCAACTCGCCCGCGCCGAGGATCTTTTCGGTGAATACGGAGTGGACGGCCTGATCGTTATCACGTGGCGCTTTAATCCGCACTTGATCCAATTGATCGAAAACTGCCTGCCGGATCTCCCGCTCGTGGTGATGAACGATTTCGACAGTAATCTGAAAACCAATATCCTTTACACCGATGTTCGGGAAGGCATGAAAATGGCGGTGTCCTATCTTGCGGGGAGAGGGTACAAGCGAATCGGTTATCTTGCCCGACCTCGGGCCGCAGTTTTCGAAACCGACGGCAAGGAACTCCATCAGAATTGCGTGGACGCGGAAGAGAAACTAAAAGGATTCCAAGAGGGGATCAAAGAGAACAAACTGCTTTTGAAACCGCAATGGATCAGGGAATGCGTCACTTACCGCGAAGCGGACGCCTACAACAAGATGAAGGAATGGATCGAACAGGGGAATTTACCGCGGGCGATTTGTTGCGGGAATGATGATATCGCGATTGGCGCATTAAAAGCTTTGAAGGAAGCCAAAATGTGGTGTCCCGAGAAGGTAGCGCTTATAGGTTTCGACGATATCGAAAAAGGGAAAGTGATCTCCCCAAGCCTTACGACCGTCAGGCAGCCTCTTTATCAGATAGGACAGGATGCCGTGGGTCTTGTGATCGACAAGATCGAGTTCGGAGATGAAGAAGCGGTCCAGCGCCGTTATATTCCCGAGATCGTAGCGCGGCAGACCGCCTGATCGATCGTTTCATGTTTTTTAAATAATTGGCTTCCAAGCCAGAGGAGAGCCAGCAGTAAAGCGGTGCCAATAACTTGGTTTATTTGTGATACCAGCCCTGTCACAAATTAAAGTGCGTGCGATATACGGTTTTTTTGTACGATTTAATTTGTTGCAGGGTTTTTTATTATCTGGCTGTTTTTGTGATTTAGAAAGTGAAGGCTTGTCTGGGCCGGCAGACGAAAAATCCAAGGAAAGGCGGGTATGAAAGTTACAAGTTATGGATACGCAGCCAAACGCGGGATTGCCGCCGCAGAAAGAGCATGGTGAGAGTGATATCGCCGAGGTCCGGTGCGCTTGTGATTGCGGCCGGCTCTTGTGTGATGTGTCGACGGGATCCATCGAGCCCGGCAAGCTTGAAATCACCTGCGTAAAATGCGCGCAGGTGCTCCGGCACGGTGAATGGCACGGCATCAAAGGGAGACCCGACATCAGTATCGCCATTTACCGGTGTCCTTCCTGCCGCTCGGTTTACCGGAAGATTTTCGAAGGGATCGGTCGCTACTGCAAGAAATGTCACACCCGCCGTTACATATTCCTCGCCACGAACGCCAATCCTCCCATTCTCTTTGGCGGCGGGCGCTGCGCCTGACATGTCCGTCGTTTTGATTCCCGCACCCCGGCACGCCTTATTCTGGGTCCCCACTGGTGACAAACTCCACCCACCATCCGACTACGCTCTCTCGTCTTGAAAATGAGACTCGAGACCGTAGTCGGATGGTTAGAGCCGTGCCTGGGTGCGCTAAAATCCGGCTCGACTTCCCAAAAACGAAATTCAGAGAAATAGAAAAAAAGCCCTTTTAAAAATATTTCTAGAGGGCAGGTGTCGTCCGATTCGTCAAAAAATGCCCGTTTCTGACCCCTATATGAGAGATGCATTAAAAACAAAAACACCCAATCCTAGACTTGGGAGGTAATTCGGCGTTAGAGCCAAAAGGAGATGAGCGATATGAGTACTCTAGAGATGAGCAAAAGACGTGAGATGTCTCCGAACGTCAGAGATGTTTCGAGATTCAGACGTTACGCGGCAGTGCAAGTCATCGAGATGCCGCGCCGTGAAAGCAAGAAAGCGATTTCGAAAGCGAAGTTCGTTGCGATTCTTGTTTTCGCGTCCTTTTTACTCGTGACGATGGTCAATGAGGGCGTGAGAACATGGCTGAAATACTCGGGAGGACGGGCCGAAGCTTCTACGGATTTTATGGTCCCGCGGAGCCCGGCGGTCATTCCCCATGTAAATCAGCCGGTGATAATTCAGTCAAAACCCGCCGATCAAGTCGGCCTTCTGCGCGAACAGAACCGTTACCGCGTCGATATGACGCGGGAGCAGAACCGGTTCGTACACGATGTGCTGGGAGTTGCCGAGCGCCTGACGGGCCGCTTGGGCCGTTAAGCGGGTATGCAATGGAGGGAAAAGAGACTCGGATTCTCTTTTCCCTCCGGGTCAGGATCGCTTTCTCTTGAAAGATCCTGAAAGAAAACCTTTCGGGAGGATGATCTTGAGCGAAGAAAACGCACAACCCGGGAATTTCGAGGAAGAGGACGAAACAAAGCCTTTAGATCCGCTTGATCTGACGGCCCGGGACATCGCGATTTTCAAGCTTGCGCATGAGCACCGATATATCGTTTACAGCCAGATCCGGGAGGGTTTTTGGAAGAACCGGACCGTTTCGGCCAAAACCTGCTACAAACGGGTCGAAAGGCTTGTTCGCTCCGGCTTTCTCGACAAAGGTTACTCGTCAAGAAAGAGCCTGGACGTTTATTTCGTGACCGCAAAGTCTTTTAAGATTCTCCAGGACCGCGGCCTCGATTCCGGGCTTATGCTTTATGAACCGACGGAATGGTTCGACCGGAGCATCGACCATGACCTAAAAGTCCTGAATCTCAGGATTCTTTTCCGGGATCTCGGCCTCGATTCGTGGACCAGCGAAAGAGTGGCGCGGGACCGGGATCATTTGAAGAAAGTTCCCGACGGGATTCTCAATATCGGCGGCAAAAGAATCGCCATCGAATTCGAAAATCTCGGGTTAACCAAGCAGATGGTGCGGTATCAAGCTATGCTGAATTATTACAGGCAGCACGAGAACTACGTGCTTTTGTTCCTGATCATCGATGGAGACGTCAAAGACTGGCTGGTTACCGTCATGGATTACGACGTGAAACGGGTCTGGATCACGACCTACCGTGAACTTACCCAAAAGAAAGGGGATGCTGTATTTGAAAACAAGGCGGCAAGCTTCGCTCTCTGCGAAATCCTATGATGCGTCATGACAAAACCTCCGGGAAGACAAGAACCGTTTCTCGTCAAATTGATCACGGGAATATTCATCGCGGTTCCGCTCGGGATCGCCCGGAGTTTTTTACTCCTCGTTTCAAGGATCGGAAAACCTCGGGTCGAAAGAATGGTGCTTGGCATCCCGGTCCTGTTTTCCGCAGGGGCGATCCTCGGTTTAAGCCGGCTGCTTGACGGTATAAACCTGCTTTTCCAGAATGGGTTCGTGAATCAGAACTGGCAGGGCGGCATCCGCTTCGCGCTATTCTACGGCGTTTACACGGCCGCTACGCTTCCCGTTTTCATACTTTTCGCCTATTTCACTCAGGATTCGAAGTTCAAGTCCGAAGACCGGAGAATCGACCCTGCCCCGGGAACCATGCGCCGGAACCGGCTCGCGTCCGATTATCACAAGGTCTATCTCGGCGAAAGTTTCAGGAGAGGCAAGCCTCTTTATCTCACCAACGACCAGCGCCAAATGCACTGCGAAGTGGTGGGAAGCACCGGGACCGGAAAGACCGAATCCGTGCTCCTTCCCATGCTTGCCCACGATATCGCACGCGGTAAAGGCGCTATTATCCTCGACGGGAAAGGGGATCTCGAGCTCCTAAACCGGATCCAATACATCGTCAAAGAGAAAAACCGCGGGGATGACTTCTTCTTTTTCTCGCTGGCTCATCCCGATAAATCCAATACCTATAACCCTCTTTTCAGGGGGAATCCCACGGAACTCAAAGACAAACTGATCAACAGCATGGTCTGGAGCGAGGAGTTTTACCGGAGGATGGCCGAGCGCGCCGCGCTTACGCTTTTCAACGCGATCGCTTCCCGGAAACGGAAAAAAAGCACGAGATTCCGGGATCTTCACGCATATCTCACGGACGTCGACGCTCTCTCGAAGCTTTCCGACGAGACTCAGGATCCCGTTCTCAAGGATGATATCGGAAAGATGGTGAGTAGCTTCAAAGACAATCAGAAGTTCCTTTCCGGGCTCATGGCGGACCTTTATCTCACGTCTCGGAGCGAGTTTTCGGACCTTCTGGACACGGTCCGTCCGGAAATCGATCTGTTAAGGGTCTATAATAAAAACCAGATCTGCTATTTCGCCCTCGATCTTCAGAAATACGCGGACACCTCCCGCCGTCTCGGGAGGATGGTGATCCAGGATATCCGCGCCGTTTCCAGCCACATCCAGGCCAAAATTCCGGAACACCGCCGTCATTTCTTCCCGGTTTTCATCGACGATGCCTCGAGTTTTTTGGAGCTTAATTTTATCGATTTCCTCAACAAATGCCGGGCGAGCGGTTTTGCGGTCACGATCCTTCATCAGTCGCTTGGGGATCTTTATTTCCGCGGCATTCCGAACTTTCAACAGCAGGTGATGGAAAATACCAATATCAAGATCGTTCTGAGGCAGGATGACCCCATCTCGGTCGAGAAATTCTCGAAGATCGGCGGCACCCGCACGACCATGATTTCTACTTATCAGACGGAAGATAAGATCCTCGGCAAGGGCTTTACCGGCACCGGCTCGGTCCGGGAGGGGCAGACTTTCCGGATCGAGCCCGATCTTATCCGGGCCCTTAAGCGCGGGGAAGCGGTCGTGATCTGGAAAAGTCCGTCGCTTCTTACCGACTACGTGAAACTCGATTTCTTCGGGCACCCCGCTTATCGCGGCGAATTCAAGCCGAACCACAACCCCGATATTTTCGAAGACGAAGAGCTTGTGGAAGAACTGAAACTTCTCGAAAAATTCAAAGAGAAACTCGGCCCGGTCAAGGCGGATAATCCGCTCGAGGTCGTGAAGGAGGTGAAAAACACGAGAAACAAAGCGGTCTAGGCCCGGTTTCGGGCTTCATAACTTCAAGTAAATCCGACGAATAAGCGAAGCGTGCCGGTTTGGCGTGCTCCGCTTATTTTGTTTTCAACCAAAGGAGAGATGCGCGCGGTTTGCGTTTCTCTCCTTTTGCTTTTTCAGCGAAGAAAGGAGCATCAAATGCTTGGACTGGATTACAAGAGAAACGACGATTTCAAAACGAAGGTGATCTGCGATATCCCGATCAACGAACGGGAGATCTACCGCATTTCCAACAAGGAATACCGCGGGATGAGGCACGTCGACCTAAGGGTTTTCGCCCGGGCGATCGAGGATCCCGCCCGTTTGATCCCGAGGATCGAAGGCCTCTGGATCGAAAGGGAACTTCTGGGGGACGTAATCGAAGGGCTTACCCTCGCCAAGAATACGCCTGCCAGGAGGTCTTTGTGCGGGGCGGAGGAAAACAGAATCATCGCCTGGCAGTTCTATATTTCGGAGTGGGACATCTACCGCTTCTACAAGCTCCGCAAGAAGGACGCGCAGTTCGTGGAGCTCAGGCGGATGATGCTGAACGTAGGCCGGAAGTGGAGCCCGTATTACAGGAAAGGGACCGTGATCGAGATGCGGTTGATCGAGCGGGTGATCGCGGGCCTTGAACGCGCCAAGCGCGCCCGTTCTCTTTGAAAAAACGGGGGACGACAACTTCGGAGAAGCCGGTCATTTCGACCCGCTTCTCCTTTTTATTTTCGAAAGGGAGGTGAAACCCAGGAAAAACGAGGCATTTGAATAGCAGGAAAAATCCAATTCAAAAATCAAAAAAGGAGAAACAAGACAATGGAAACTCAAAAGGAAATCAGCAAAAACGAAAACAAGATCATCGCGGACGTTCCGCGGAACGGGAACGATATCTACCGCGTTTCCGCGTGGACGGGCAAGGAAGGCAAACACTTTCTCGACCTCCGCGTGTATTACACGAAGGACGGGAAACTCAGGAAGACCCGGGAAGGCGTGAACGTCCTTGCCCGGCTCCGCCGCGAAATCGCGGCGGCTCTCCTCGCGGCGAAAAACGCCGCCGAGATTCCCGAGCCGTCCGAAGGCAAAAACTGCGAGACGGCGTTCGTGAGCGCGGTCGCGGTTTCGGAAACCGAGCAGTACCAGATCTCGAAAGTGCGGGGCCCCAAAAACCGCATCGTTCGGATCTCGTACGCTTTCAAGGGCGGCGAAGGGAGCTTCATCCCGAGTTCCAGGAAGGCGCTGTCGATCCTCGAGTCGTCCGTCGAGGGTGTCGCAGCGGCTCTCCAGAGCCCGGAAGCCGAACCGATGCCGGTGGAAACGTCCGTTCAGCCGGCCTAAAGCGGCTGGGTTTAAACGGCAAACAGAGGGGGAAGCGGTCCGCATTTTCGACCGTTTCCCCCCTTTTCATTTTTAAAAAGAGGGAGGTGATTTCCATGCGTCTCATTATCCGCAAAGCAGATGAGATCAAATACGCCGCGCTGATCGAGCGTTTCAGACGCCGCGGCTGGGAAGTAATCGTGAAGTGAAGGATCTTTCAACGGCGGGCGGGGAGAGCATTTCGTTCTTCCCGCCCTTTTTGTCTTCAAAGGAGACCGCAGTCATGCGAAAAAAATTATCGGTCAAGGATTGGCCGGAGAGCGAGCAACCTTCGGCGCGGGCGAAAGACAAAGGAATCGAAGCGTTATCGGACGCCGAGCTTTTGTCTCTTATCCTGAAAAAGTGCACTTACGAGCAAACGGAAGTGGATGTTGCCCTCGAGATCCTGAATAAGGCGGGCGGGCTCCGCCAGCTTTTCGATCTCGGGGATTTGCCGGAGGCGCAAAGGATCCAGCTTCAGGCCGTCCGGGAGATCGGCCGCCGCGTTCTGAGGCAGGGGATCATCGGCCAGAGCTTCGTCCGGAGTCCCCAAGCGGTCACGGACTATCTTTCGGCGAGCCTGAGAGACCTGAAGCGGGAGGTCTTCAGGGTGATGTTTCTCGACAAAGCCCTGAAGATTCTCGGCGACAAAGACATCTTTTTCGGCACGGTCGACGAAGCCGCCGTGCATCCCCGCGAGGTCGTGAAAGAAGCGCTTCTTCGGAATTCGTCGAATATCGTGCTCGTTCATAACCACCCCTCCGGGAAGATCGAACCAAGCCGCGAGGACTACGAGATCACTCAGAAAATCAAAGCGGCCTGCCAGACGGTTTCGGTCCGCGTTCTCGATCACATCATCGTCGGCGAGAACCAATACTTCAGTTTTTCGGAACGTAACCAGCTTTAAAAACGCCAAAGACAACTTTTTTTCAACGCGAAAGGAGATTCTCCATGACAACAAGCGTTCAACTTTCGAAAGAGCCCGCTGCGGCCTCCGGTCTCAAGATCTGTTCGAACTGCCGCGCCGAAGATCCGGGACTCGTGTATCTCGAGCACGGAGGCAAAGTCCTGTGCCGGGACTGTTTTCACGAGCTGGCCGGGGCATGCGCCCAATGCGGCGAAGTCTTTTGGAAAGAGGAAATGAAGAAAGTAAACGGGAAATGCTATTGCGGGGAATGCCTGGACGAGAATTTCCGGTATTGTGCCGGATGCGAAGAGTATGTCCCGACCGGCCGCGCGCATTATTCCGAGCTTCACGACCGGGATTATTGCGAGAGTTGTTTTAGCGAGCGCGTGACGTATTGCGCCGCGTGCCGCGATCAGATCGATCCCGATTCGTGTTTCCGCAACGACGACGGCGACGAATATTGCGAGGACTGCTGGGACAGCCGCGAAACGGACGCTTCGCCCAGGTATCCCGAATTTTCCGGAAAGAGTTTCTCCGTATGTCCGTCCCCGCGCAAGTACGGGATCGAAATCGAGGCCATGATGGGAGAGGGAGCGGAGCATCTTCCGCACGAACGGCTCAAGGACTGGAAACAGGTGACGGACGGGTCTTTAGGAGACGACGGGCGGGAGTACGTAAGCCCCATCCTCCAAGGAGACGAAGGATTCCATGAGATCCGGAAATTCGCGGGGATCCTTCAAGGGTGGGGTTATTTCGTGAACCGCTCCTGCGGTCTTCACGTGCATATCGACGGCCGGGATCTTGGGTGCGAGGACATCAAGAAGATCCTCAAGATCACGCGATACTTCGAGCCGGTGCTTTACGCCATGCTTCCCGAATCCCGCCATGAGGGAAGTTATTCCGTCCCGCTCGAACGGTTTCCGAAATCGAGGTTCCGGATCGCGGCAAGGGACGAAGAAGCGCTCAAAAAGCTCTGGTATGGCCCCCGGGGGAGCGGGAGAGTCGACCTCAAGTCCAAGTATCACCACTCCCGCTACTACGGGCTCAATATCCACTCCTGGTTTTTCAGGCGCTCGCTCGAGTTCCGTTACCATTCCGGGACTTTGAACGCCCAGAAGATCACGAATTTCATCGTGATCTGCCAGGCGCTCGTTGACAAAGCGAAAGAGAGTAAGACGTTCAAGGCGCTTCCGAATTGCGGTTTCAAGGAGCGTTTCGAGGGATTCGTCTCGTTCCTCGGCGTTCCTGCGGGGCTCGGCGCGTATATGCGCGACCGCGTCGCGAAGTTCCATCCCGAACGTTTTTCCTGCCCGGCTGTTTAATCAGGCTGCTATCGAACAATCCAACTCGAAAAAACAAGGAGGATCGTGTCATGTGCGGAATCTACGGATTTGCAAGGAAAGAAGGGCATTTGAATGTTCTTGAACGCTTCAGGATCAGGGGGGCCGTGATGGATCTTGCGTTTCTGAACGAAACGCGGGGAAAGGACGGGACCGGGATCGCGCTGCTTTCCCGTGGGAAGTGGATGATGTTCAAGGAAGCGTCGCCCGCTGGGAAACTCCTCAGGACGAAACGGTTCCAGAAAATGATCCGGGCGATCTCGGAGGGCACGCAGATCTGTCTCGGGCATACCCGCCTCGCAACGGTTGGGGATGTCCGGAACTGCCACTGCCATCCCTTCGAGTCGGATGATTTTCTCGGGGTGCATAACGGTCATTTCCTGAACCGCGAGGCGTTGCTCAAGAAATACGGAAAAAAAGCGGCGACCCCGGTCGACAGCGAAGCGATTTTCAGGGTCCTTGACGGGGAGAAGGACTCGAAAGGGTTCGTATCGAAGCTAAGCGAGATGGAAGGGGATTTTGCTTTGGGTTTCTCGCTGAAAAACGATCCGGACCGGCTCTTTTTGATCCGGAACGAAGATCGGCCCCTCCATATCGCGTATGTTCCGTCCCTCCGGACGCTTTTCTGGGCCAGCGACGCGGAACATCTCGAGTATGCGCTTGCCCGTAACGGCCTGAAAGGTTCCGTTTGGCAGATCAAAGAGGATCATCTCTATACCGCCGACGTCAGGGATTTCAACGGGAGAAGCCATCTCCGGAAAACGGTATGCGCGATGAAATCCTGCGAAAGGCCGGCTCCGTCGCGTTGGGCGGAGGACGATTTCCGGCCGGGAAGTCAGCCGAATTTCTTCTCGTTCGCGGACCTCGAGGGCTTCGGCTTCTTCGAAGGTTCGGGGATCGGCGAACATTCGAAGATCGTTTGCGCGGCATGCCGCCGCGAATTCGAGACGGGGGAGCTTTACTATGACGAGATGAGCCGCCGGTTCATGTGCGAGTCGTGCAGCTTCGATTGTCTGGATTCGTTCGGGCGCGGCCGGGGCGGCAGAGAGGCGAACGAGGAATCCCCGGAACTTTTCGAGCTCTCGGGAGTTTAAAAAACGACGCGGCAGAAAGGCGGGGTTTTGTGACCCCGCCTTTCGTGTCTCGTAAAACAGGAGGGTTAAATCATGGATGATATTTTCGGGGAAGCGGATGTTATTTTCAAATACACCAGAAAGCAAGCTCTTGAGGACGGCGTGCTTGTGGATATTTCGGAGCTGGCAAAAGAGGCCGGCATCAAATTTCCGGTAGCGGTCACGCAGGGAGTCTTCAGTGTTTTGAACGAAACGAGCAGCCCGGGGCAGGATCTTAAGGGAAGAGCGTGGGATCTTCTCATGGTTTTCAGAATGACCGCAAAATCCTCGAAAGGCGATGAGATCCATTTTGCCCCGCTTTTTGTGATGCCGGGAAACCCTATGGCAAAACCTGTCCGCATGTGGGCGAAGTGCGGGCCGGGCGATGAAATGGAGCCTTGCGTAACGATCATGCTGGAAGGAGAAGACTAAACGCAAATAGTTTCGGGTAGTCGTATCGAACCAGTTCGAAAACGGAGTGCGCCAAAGGCGGTGTGCTCCGTTTTCTTTTTTAGGAAGAGGAGGGTGAATTATGAATGATTTTTTAGCGTTGCTCCTCGTCATGATCCCGGTCGCGATTCTGTACGCCGTGATCGAAACTTTGCGGGAGCGGCGGGAGTTTAAGAAATGGCTTCGTGAAGGGAGATGGAAATTCGAGAAATTCAAATACTGATCCGGCAGAAAGATTCTATGTTGGATCTTAAGAGAGGAGGTTTCAAAAATCATGATGACATTTGTTTTAAACGAGATCAAAACGGCGGTGGTATGGGTAAAAGAGGTAATAATCCGGCTTGGCGCGTGGATATTCCGCTGGATCCTGCGGTGGACGATCCTGGCGGCGCTTCTGTTTTTGCTCGCAAAGGGATGCTGCGGAGCATTTGCTTCGGTGTTCTCTCGTCTTAGGCCGGATAAGAATGTCCAAGCCGTTTCTCCGGTCCAGAATTCTTCGGGACAAACTTCTTCGCCTCAAGCGCCCATTTCGTATGGACCGGAGAATTGTTCTGCCGAAAATAGTCCCGCTCACCGGAGTAATTCGGTCTCTACGGAAGTGCGTTCGTCCTGGTCGACATTAAAGTATGTTGGCCGGGATCTGATGCGTTGGTTTCGGAAGCGTTAACATGCGGAAGACGGCGGTAAGGGAACCCCGCCGTCTTCTACAGCGGCAGCCTTAAAACGGTCTTTTTTTGTGCCCGGACGGATCAAAGTTGCTATGTTTTGATAATGAAATATCCTCTTTTTTTACGGCATTCCGAAAATCTCATTCGAAAACTTGCAAAATTCGAAACTGCCTGTTAGGGTTTCTCTTGAAGCTCTCAAAAACAAAAGGCTCGTGGCGAAAGTCGCGAATCTTGAAACGCCATCGCTTGAAAGAGCAGTGGCGTATTCTCAACATGACTCGTGAGGCAGGGAGCGCCTTGAGAGTCGGGATTGTCAGAATGGCAATCCCATTACAGAACCAAGTCCCAGAACACAGCTTTCGGGCTGGCGCGAAAGGCCTTGGCTTCAACCCATAGCCGTGTGGGGTCACCGAAATGGACGCGGCAATGCGGAGGATTCTCCGCTTGCAGGTAATTTGCGTCCATTCGCGGATGAAGCCACAGGGCTCCTTCCACAGATTGATCTTCCACGCCCGCTATTTCGAAAAGTTCTCCGTTCCGGATCGCCTTTCTTGAAATAGCTTCGACACGAATTCCGGCCGATTAAAAGGCTCTTTTTCCCTTTTCGGGTAAAGCCTCGCCGGGGATCGTGTGTTCAGATGCACATCCCTTTTCAGAAAGTAATCTTCGATTTTTAATTTTACCTCAAGCGGCAGTCTCTTCCGGATTGCCGTTTTTTTGTGTCCGTTTCCGGTTCCTTCCGCACGGCGGAAAGGAAACGAAAATGGAAAAGAACGCGAAAGAAGATGTTTCTGGCGCACATCCGGCGAAGGAGGAGCAGGAATCGCTCGTTTGGTTCGAAAAGGGAAGGAGGTCTAGGAACGCCGACTACCACAGGATCGAACACAATCCGTATCAAGAGGAGCTGACGCCTTTCGAGCTGGAAGTGAAGGAGAATTTGGCATCCGCTCCGTCGCCGGCGGACGAACTCGCGAGAATCGAAGCAGAAGACGAATTAGCGGCGGAGGAACGCAGCCGGGATTCGAGGCTAAGGCATTTGGCGCAAAAGGCAAAGTTTACGCCTATGCAGCGAGCCTGTTACCAGCTCGTGTATGTGGACAGGATTTCCGAGGAACAGGTGCAACAGAAGCTTGGCATAAACCAGAATAGCCTGTGGTACCTGAAAAAAAGAGTCGAGGCTGCGATCCTCAAAGCGCACAAAGCCGAAATGCAAATCCTGGCTCTTTCCCGAAAAAGAAAGCTCGCCAGCCATTCTTTGACGCCCTACCAGAAGAGCATTATCGAGCTGCATGAAAAACAGGGGCTCAGTTTTGCCGAAATCGCCAAAAGATTGGGGGTCTCCAAAAGCACTCTCACCAACATTTACGCGAGGGTCCAAAAAAATATTTTCTAGAGAACGGGTGTCGTCCGATCCGTCAAAAAATGCCCGTTTCTGACCCCTATATGAGGGGACAGTGACATCCCGACAACTCAATATTGCCATTAGGCACACAGGGGATTCGCTCACTGCTCCCCTCCCTTAGGGGAGGGGGAAAGAGACAGAATGAAAAAAAACTTCAAACTCGAAATTCTAAAGGTGCTTTTGTTCGGAGCGGTTTTGTTCCTTCGCTCGCATATGGCGTTTGCGGAGGCGACTTCCGAATCCGATCTCAACGCTTTTCTCGAGGGGGTCGGTGATTTTCTGATCCGGATCGTCGGTCCCGCGGTGCTCGTGATCGGAGTCGCCGTGGCCGGAGTCTCCATGGCTCTTGGGGACGAGCGGGGGATGCAGCGCGGCGCTCTTGCCGCGACGGGCGGTGCTTTGATCCTGCTTTCCCGCGCGATTCTCGCATTCATTCAAAACATAACGAGGTTCTAGGAAAAAATGAACACCGTCAAAGGCTACAACAAAATTCAAACGAGCAACAAAATCTTCGGGCTCGAGTTCTTCGACCTTTTGGTATTGCTCGTTATTTATATGGTCATTTTCGTTCTCTCGAACAACCTGATCTTGAATCTTGCGATTGTGACGGCGTCGTATCTCGGGCTCCGGTTCTACAAACGCGGCAAAGCGCCGCATTGGTCTGGATCGGTGCTTCGGTTTCTTATGCACCCGAGAGAATACCCCTTGAAACGCGAAAGAAAAGAGGATCAATTTCTAAAATGAACACAAACCGTTTACTCAAGGTTCGGGATCTGATCCAGCGGGAAAGAAAACCCTCTTTCCTCGGGGAACTCGATCTCTACGGCGTCGAAGAAGGGATCCTGACCGGAGTTTCGGGAGCGCTCGGCCGAGGTTTAAGGCTTGGCGCGCAGGATCTGCTTTTAAAAGACCCGGCAGAAATCGTGGACCACGAAAAAAAGATCCGGAAATTCCTGAATGGTCTCCCCGAAGGGATCATTCTGCACTTCATCGTCCGTGCCCAAAACGGGGATGAAGCGGTAGTCGAGGAATATCGAGAGTCCATTCAGGATAAGGCACCTCTAGCCCCAAAATTCGTGGAATCCAAGATTTCCGGTTTTCTGAAGAATCCGTTCCTCAAAAGAGAGGTTTTTTTGTTTGTGATCGTTCGCCCACCTTCTTGCCCGCGCCGCCGTTCGTTTCTTCCCGATCTCTCGGTTCTTTTCGGCAAGAAAGCGCACCGTCTTTCGGAATCGGAATTCCAGACGGCGAAAAACGAGCTTCTGAAAGTATCGAGCGAAGTGGGGGACGGTTTCCGCGATCTCGGGTTCCAAGTCGAACTTCTCAAAGATGAAGAGATCCTGAAATACTGCTACGAGCTTCTCAACCCCTATCACGCGGAAAAGGTTGCCCCTTTCGATTTTCACGCGTTCGAGAAAGAAGACGGCGAGGACCCTTCGAGTTTAAGATCGAAACTGCTTTTGAGCGCGCCCGTCACTCAATACGACTCTTTTTTCATCAGCCGGTATTTCCACTCTGCTCTTAATCTTCTTCAGCTTCCCGAATCGACGGATCTTAAATGCATGCGGAATTTCGAAGAAGGTTTGGGTAAGGAATATTTCCTTTCCCTTACCGTGGAAGTGCCGGAACAGGACCGCGAGAAATCCGAGATCCGGCGGCAGGGGAATTTCGCCAGGGCCAGGAGCCTCTATTCGCGGACGAAGGATTACGACGCCATCGTCAAAGCCGGCGAGTCGGACGAACTCTTAAGCGAGATCGCCGAGAGCTCGGATAAACTTTTCTATATCTCGCTTGCCGTGATGGTCCGCGCCTGTTCCCGCGAGGAAGCGCTCGAACGTTCGACGGAAGTCTTCCGGAGTTTCCGGAGGCTCGGGGATGCGACCGGCCTCGAAGATCACATGAATCACGACCGTCTCTTTTTATCGTTCCTGCCTCTTCAGGGCACAGAAAATCCTCTCGCGTTTCTTGTCCGGTCCGCGTCTTTGGCGCATCTCCTTCCTCTGCAAGCGAGCTGGCCGGGGACCGAAAAGATCGGTCTTCTTCTCAAAACGCGGCGGGATGAACCGCTCCGGTTCGATCTTTTCGACGCGCGGCTTCAGGCGAAGCACGCGGTGATGCTTGGCACGACCGGCTCCGGGAAATCCTTTTTCACGAATCACCTGCTTCTTCATTTCCTGATGGAATCCCCGGCGCACGACGTGATCGTGATCGATCTTGGCGGGAGCTACCGGAAACTCGCGGGAGTGCTGAAGGGCTCTTATCTCGAGGTGGAATGTTCCGAGAAATTCGCGTTGAATCCTTTTCCCGCGAAAAAGGTGCTGTTTCCGGAAACGGGCGATGCGGACTCGACTTTTCTTCAGTTTCTGAAGGAACTGCTCCAAACAATGATCGCGCCGGCGCGCGTCTGGTCCTCGAGCGAAAAAATGATCCTGGAACGCGCCATCTCGGAAGTTTACCGGGATATACCGAGTGACGGGACCCCGCTTCTCGGGGATGTGGAGAAAACGCTCCGCAGTTTCGGGTTTGGAGACGAGGAGGACCGGAAACTCGCTTACCAGTTCGCGAAAGAACTGTCTCTTTTTACGCAAGGAGAGTACGGAAAGATCCTGAACCGTCCCGGCTGTTTCGATTTTAACGCGCGTTTTACCGTCTTCGATCTCCGGAAAATCTCGCAGTATCCCGAGCTTCAGGAGATCCTGCTTCTCATCATTCCCTTTGCCCTGAAACGGAAATTCGAAAACCTGGATCTTAAAAAGATCCTCGTCCTGGATGAATGCTGGCACCTCCTGAAAGAGACGCAGGGCACCGACTTGATCGAGCTTTTTTACAGGACCGCCCGTAAATTCAATGGGGCGGTGCTTTCCATCAGCCAGAACCCCGAAGATTTCCTCGAAGCGAAGATCGCGGGGGTGATGGTCAATAACTCGCCCGTGAAATATATCCTTCGTCTCAAAAAAGGACATGACCAGCTTTCCGCGTTCGGCCTCAATGAAAACGAGATCCGGGCCTGCGGCGACCTTGAGGTGAAACCGGGACGCTACTCCGAGATATTCATCAAATTCGACGATCAGGGAGTGATCGCAAAGCTTGAGCCGAACCCGATCGAGTACTGGACCGCAACCACGGATCCCGTGGATCTTGCCGAAGAGAGACGTCTTCGTCTGGAGAAACCCGGGATCCCGGATCTCGAGATCCTCGAAACCCTGGCCGCAAGATTCCCGAACGGAGTCAAAAAAGCGGGGGGTGGAACATGAAGAAACACTTGAGGATTCTGGCGTTTATCCTGCTTTTGGGCATGGCGTGGATTCCGTCGTCTCATGCCGACCTTCCGACTTTCGATGCCGCGAATGCTTTTCTCAATCAACTCCGGAACTCGCTTATGGAATCCCAATTTGCCCAGAATATCGCGGTGGTGATCGATCAGTTAAACGAGCTCCGGACCCAAACGCTTGAGATTTTCCGGTTCCATGCAGGGTTGGATGAGATCCTGAATTCGGTGATCGGAGAGCCTCTTGGGAATCTCTTGGGAAAAGGAAAGACGGGGCTCAGGGACGCATTTTTAGATACGGGACTCATTACTCCTCAGATCGAGATCCTGGAGGGCGGAAACGGGCCCGCAGATATCCGGCAGGCTCTGGAAAAGGTCACGGGCCAGATCCCCGAGGGAAATCAACGGCCTTATATCCCGTTTGAGGAAATGATGGTCGTGGACGCGTTCGATCTGGCGCGTCAGATCCGCGAAGCCGGGGGAAACACCCGCGACAGTGCAAACTCGATCGCGGAGCAGGCGCAAACCGCAAGCCCGAAAGGAGCCGCAAAACTTCAGGCCCAGGGGGTCGCCCAGCTCATGATCCTCGGGCAGCAGAATCAGGAAGCGGTCGCGAAACTCATCGAACTTAATGCCACCCAAATCGAGCAGGTCACTCGCCGCGAAAAAGAAGCGGAATCGGAACGAATCCGGTATTTGCAGGACGCCAATCAATTTATGGAGGATCACTTTGCAAGCATCAATTCATAAATCCAAAAGGGAGTGGGAACCCGTGCGAAAAAAGGAAGAGCATGTTTAGCGGAGGCGCTATCACCACGAACCCTCTTCAGATCCCGAGTCTTTTCGCTTCGGATTATGAGACCACGGCAAGGATCGGATTCGTGCTTTTCTCGATCATGCTCGTCGTCGCCATCCTGCATGAAAATATCCAGGGGATGAAGGGGGAGTCGGATTATGCGGGACTTTTTATCCGCATCGTTCTCGTGGTGAGTCTTTTGGTTCTTTACGAGCGGTTTTTCGTCTGGATCGTCCACGCCCTGCGTCTCTTGGGGGACTCGATTTTTTCGAAGGAGCAATACGAAGAAACGATCCAATCGATTTTTCACGAGATCCGGGATAACAAAGACATGGGATTTTTCAGCTTCCAGTCCCTGCTTCGCGGGATGAACACCCTGACCTATCACTTTGCGCTCGCGGTTCTGTCGGTCCTTCGGTGGCTTCAGTTCATCCTGCTCGCCACGCTCTATATCCTCGGGCCTATCGTGATCGGGGCCGGGGTTTATCACCGCGCGGCACAGGGCCTCGGATTCTGGGTGAAGAGCGTGATCGAGGTCTCGAGCTGGCAGGTGCTTCTCGCGATCCTTCTCAAAGTGATTTCCACGATGAACCTGACCGCGATTTATTTCGCGCAGGATTCCAATAGCCTCTCCGTTTTTGCGGCGAATATCCTGTTCATCGTTCTTTTTATTCTTGTCCCGCTTATTTCGAGGCAGGTCGTGTCCGGAGCGGGAAGCCTCGGCGGCGTCGGCTCGATTGCGCTCGGCGCCGTGACGGCATTTCTTGCGAAACATATAAAACCGGGTCGGAGATAAACGCATGAAAACACGATTTGAAGAAAGATTGGGAAAAATGAAAAGACGTTACTACGAGGTGTTTGGCGATCTCGAGATGGAGACGGAATTTCTGAAACTCACGAGTCTCATTTTGTTTACGCTTCTCTTTTTTGCTCTGGCCGGGGCCTTCGTGCTGGCGAAGCGTCCCCCGGTCGTGATCCGGGTCACGGAAGTCGGGCAAGCGGAAACGATCCGGGACATCAAAATCAACAACGCTCCGACCGATCCCGAGATCTTCTATTTTGCGAAGGCCTTCGTAAAACGCTATGCCGAGTACAACGCGTACACGCTTTCCAGGGACATGGCGGAAGCCATGAATTTCATGACCTCGCGTTATCAAAAGACCGCGCAAAAGGAACTTATCGAGTCCGGGCTTCTTGCCCGGGTGGAAGAAGCCGGGCTGCATGCCCTAATCGAATTCAAGGAAGAAACGATCGAACGCCAGACACCCGAGTATCTCAGGGTGTCCTTGATCGGGGTCAGAACGCTCATGAGCTACAAAAACCCGGATTACCGGGAGTCGAGCCTTTTTAAGGCGGAGCTTGTCCTCAAAAAATTTCCACGAACCCAGGAAATTCCCTGGGGTCTTTTAGTCGAGCAGTACCGTGAGATCCTGCTCAATAAATTAGAGGAGGTCAATAAACCGTGAAGCCCATCAATCTCAAAATCCAGTCCGTTCTTCTGTTGCTGCTCCTGGTTGCGGGTCCCGCTTTCGCGGACGATCCCGATTTGACGCCGGAGACGAAGCCTGCGGGCGCTAACGCCCAGCCGGACGCGCTTAAAACGCGCCGGGATTTCAATAAACTGAAGCGATCGACCCGGAATATCTACAAAGTTACGATGCGCTCGACCGTCGCTTTCAGGCTCCAGACGGCCCTCGGCTACATCTCCACCATCGATTTGCCCGAAAAAGCGCTCAAAGTGTTCGTGGGTGACCAGGAACTTTTCAAAGTCGAGGTTTACGAGCGCCAGGTCCTCATCAAACCCATTACCGACGAGCCGGACGCCCGAACGAACCTCGTGATCGTCACGGGTTCCGGCCGGCTTGCGTTCGATGTGTCGGTCGGTCCTCCGGAGACAGCGGATTTCGTGCTCGATTTCAGGCTTCCCCAGGATGACGACCTGCTCGTGAAAAACGCGTTCGATCAGAAAATCCAGGAGAAAACAGTGGAGCTCGAGAAAACGTATCAGGGCAAAGAAAAGAAACTCGATGAAACGGCGGACAAGATCTCCGAGAAAAAACTCAAAGAAAAAATCGCAACCGGAGTGCGGACAATTGAACTGAAAAAATCCGAAGGAAAAGGCGAGGTGCAGGTCAATCTCCTGTCGCTTTCCCAAGTGGCGGATAAGGCCTATCTCAGATTTTCGATCCTCAATTACTCGAAAACACCCTTTAAACTCCTTAAAGCGATGGTGGGTGCGATCACCTACGAAAAGAAGTTCCTCTCTAAGAAAGAATCGGGAATGATCGAGATCCCGTCAGAGCTTGAACTGGCGAAGATCATCAATCCGGATGTCTACGAATACGGCGTTCTTGTCTTCGATTTCCGGGCTCTGGGAAAGAACGAAAAACCGGTCTTCAGGATTTTGGAAGATACCGTGGCAGAGGGGAGCGCCCGCAATATCGAAATCAAAGGGTTCGAGTGGGTCTCCTGATGGAACTCTCCAAAAAGAAGAATCCAACACAGGTGAAGGACACGCCAAAACCGCCGGAGCCGGAGTTCTTCGATCCGGCGGAAAAAACCCGAAAAACGATCGCGCTCGGCAGTCTATTTCAAAAACATCCGAAATGGTTCGTAATCGCCGGGGTTGCCATTTTTGTGCTTGCCCTGTTCTTTTTCTATCCCAAAACCGGGAAGAAACCGACCGTGCCGCAAGTAGCCCAAGATGAAAAACGGGTGCTTGTGACGGCCGTATCGATGGAGCGGGCCATCGATGCGTCAGTGAAGGGGAAGAAACAGGCGCTCTCGCCTCAAGCGGGCTTCAGACCCGAAAGAAGAAAGCGGAAGCTCGACACCGGCATCGCCGTTTTCGTGGAGAAACCGGAAAAAGAAAACGATCCCAAGGTCGAAAGAATTCCCGCTCAGGAATCGAAACTAGGGATCTCGTCCGGCACGAAGATCCCCGCGCTTTTATCGAACCGCGTTTTCTCGTTCAACGTCGAGGCTCCGGTAACTGCCGTTCTCCCCAAAGATTTCAGTTTCCAGGACAAGATCGTGATCCCGAAGGATTCCCGGTTCTTGGGGAACGCCGCGGTCCTGAAATCGGTCGACCGAATCAATGTTCGTTTCGATCTATTGATTTTCCCGGATGGCAGGGAAATCAGGATCCGGGCGCTTGCCCTTTCCGAGGACGGGTCCGCCGGGATCCGGGGAAAGGTGGACAAGCATACGGACAAAAAGGTCCTGAAAGCGGTTGGGGAATCCCTCATCGCGGGGGTTTCATTGTTTGCGGGCGGAAGACAAACCGATCCATACAGCCTGGAAGATCAGATGCGCCTCAATCTCACGCAAAATCTCTCGAACGAAGCGGCTCGCGATCTCCGGAGCTCGAAGATCGATACCTCTGTGACGGTTGAGGCGTATACGCCCATCCAGGTGATATTACTCGAAGCGGTTTAAATCCAAAAAAAGAAAAGGAGCGTTAAACATGGTTGAAAAATACAAAAAGAAAGTAACGAAAACCAAGGAAATGGTGCACGTGTTACCCGTCGGGAAAAATCAGGAATTCCGGTTCGCGATCGTGGACGTGGACGGCAAACAGGCCGGAGATATGCGGTATTTCGAAAAAGGAAGGTACGAAGACATCATGCTTCCTACCAAGCGCGGAATCCCGTTTCCCGAGAATCCGGAAGCGTTTCTCGAAGGATTCGAGAAATTGCGGAAAAGACTTCAGGCCGCCTGATTCGTCTGAGTCTTTCGAAAAATCCCGTTTTTTTTAAAGGAGGAGTGCAGCTAATGGCCGGAAATAATCATGGTGTTTTCGAAAAACGAGGGATGAAGTTTGCGGGATGTTTCATTCTGTCGGTGGTGTTTACGGCAGTTTGCACGCACTCCCTTCATGCTGAAGTGCCGGAGAGCCTTCCCCAAGAGCAGTTCGGTTCGCTTCTCGGCCTGAACGAAGCGGTAGCGAGGGCCCTCACAAACCAGGCGGAGGTAAAGAGGGCTTTTGCGAGGATGAAAAAGGAAGAGGCGCTTTACAAGGGAAGTATTGCCGAATTTCTCCCGAAACTCGGGGGCGAGATTTTTCAGGCGGTTGCGACGGGCGACAGGAAATCCGTGACCTTTCTCGATGCCGGTATCGAGCAGCCTCTTTTCAAGGGCGGAAAGATCCTCGCGGGGAAACGCAGGCGCAAAGTGCGTCTCGAAAGCGAGGAGGTGAAGCTCGAAGAAGCAAAGCTTGAAGTGGAACTCGGGGTGAGGGTCCTTTATGCCGAGACGCTCAAAGAGCGGGAGCTTACGCGTATTGCTCAGGGCGAGGTGAAAGAACTCTTGCCGGAGCATGCTCGCATCAAACAACTGGTCGATAAGGAAGTTCTTCCCCAGCATGAACTTTTCCGGATGGAAACCATTCTCGAGACGGCGAAACATGCGCTTGTGAAGCATAAGGAAACCTATGACTACCTCTCGGGTGTGCTTCGGGAAATTATCGGGATCGGGGAAGGAGAGTCTCTGGATCTCGAACCATTATCGGATTTCGAAGAGATCGAGAAAAGCGTTTCCGTTTATCTCGAGACCGCGCGCAAGCACGACCCCGTTTACCGGCTGAGCGGCTTGAAAGTTCAGGAAAAAAATTTCGAAAAAAAAGAACTTCAAGCGGACCGGTTCCCGCAACTCAGTCTGACGACGAAGTGGAACCGGTTCCGGGATGTGTATGCGGATACCAACCGCGCGATGGTCGGAATCCAGGGGACCTGGAATATCTGGGATTTCGGACGGCTCGGGAACGCGATCAAAGCGAAGTCTTACGAGATCGAGGAAACGAAATGGGCGGGCGAGATCGAGGTCCGGGAGCATGAAAAAGAGATCCAGAAGTTTTTCCATGAGGCGCGCGCGGCACGCGAAAAGATTCGGCTTGCGGAAACATTGATTCGGGAACGCCGGGAGATCTTCAAAAACGAGAAGACGAAGCTGATTGCGGGAGAGAAGGGCTCGGGAGAATTGTCGGATTCTTTTATCGCACTCGAAGAAGCGAAGATCCAATATCTCGATGCCGTGACCGAGTACAGGATCCTCGTAGTAAAACTCGCCCGGAAAACGGGCTTTGGCGAAACACGGGAGACAGCCTTAGGAGAAACCGAAGAGCGCGCTCAATCCAAGGACGAGGAGACCGGTCAGTGAAGCCGATCGAGCATTTTTATCTCAATGACTGGCTGGATCCGGAAAAAAGGACGCGGATTTTTCTAGGGATCGTTCTCGCCGTCACGACCGCGGCAACCTGCCTTGTCTCATCGACGCTTGTGATCACGCCGGAAACGAGATTCCTTAGTTTGATTTGGGTGGCCGGGTTCGGGTTCCTCTTTTTTAATGTGGCGTACCTCTTTCTTTTGAGCGTTTCTCAGCCGTTCATTCGTCCGCCGGTCTTGAACGAAGCTTATGTGCAACGCTTTCCCCGGATCGCGATGGTGTATCCCGTCCGTAACGAGCCGCACGGTATGAGCGAACGGATCCATTATTCGTTTTCGGGGAACAAGCTTCCGAATACGGATTTATGGATACTATCGGATTCCTCCGAAGATTTCGTCTCCTATGAAGAAAACCTTACGGCAAAACTGCTGAAACTTCATCCCGACCGGGTGTTTTACAGAAGACGGGAGCGGCCGGTCGAAAGAAAACAGGGGAATATCGCCGAGTTCCTGCATTCCCATCCGGAATATGAATATCTGTATGTATGCGATGCGGACGGGATGGTTCCCAAAGGGACGCTTCTGAAGCTCCTTCGAAAAGCGGAATGTCCGGAAAACAAGGATATCGCCATTTTCCAATGTCTGATCCGGATCGCACATGCGGCAACCTGGTACTCCCGCTTCGAAAGAATCGGAGCGTATTTCGCTCAGAGATTCAGTTTTACCGCATTTCAGGCAATCTTCGGGGAAACGATCTCATTCGGGCATCATCATCTTGCGCGGACGGATGCTTTAAGACAGATCCGGCTTCCCAAAGGTCTTCTCTCGCATGATAACTGGGATACGGTTCTTTTGCGGCAGATGGGCTGGCGGGTGGTCTTCTGCCCGGATGTTTTTGCCTATGACGAAGCGCCTGCCAATTATCTCGAGGCGCGTGCGCGGGCAAGACGATGGGCGCAGGGAACGCTTCAGGGCTGGCCTTTGATCTTCAAGAAGGTCGGGCTTGCCGCCCGGTTTCAGGCGTTTTACGGGATCTATCTCTATCTTTCGGATCTCGTCTTTTTCGTGTGGGTGATCCTCGGAATCCTGGCGCATTCGGAACCGACAGGAGAACTCATCCATTTCGAGATCGATTCGATCTGGTTCGGGGAGTGCACGAACTCGATCCTCAAATGGATTCTTCTTTTCAGTATCGGGGTCGTTTTTTTTCACAAAGTCACGATTTTGAGGACCCTCCGGGATTTTAAGGATTATTTCTATGAGCTTGTGATGTCTTCGCTCATTACCCTTAATAATTTTCTTTACGCGCCGCTCGATATTTTGAGCATCCCTTTGAGAAAACTTGCCTGGAAACCCATGATGAAAGATCCCTTTGCCGGGATCGACCTGAAAAGCGCGGCGGCGAGTTTATGGAGCGGGACCGTATTCGGCCTCTTTGGCCTCTATTTCTGTTTTGAGCAGACGCCCTATTTCGTATGGCAGGCCACGCCGATTTTTCTGAGTTTGATTTTATCGATCCCCGTCGTTTATCTCACGGCGCAGAGGATCCCGGAAAAATGGCGGAATTTCGTTTAAATCATAAAAAAAGGAGAGACCGGAGCCTATGACAAGCGAAACGAACGAGCATATTTCAAGCGAGGAACCCAAACTTTTCGAGGAGAAACCGGAGAAAAAAGAAATTGGCCGGATACTGCTGATTATCGGGGCTGTTGCGATCGCAGCATTTCTGTTATGGCCGAGGGGGATCGTGGAGGGGGAGGCCGTTCTTCAGGCCCGCCGCTTTGCCAAGATGGGACTTACAAGCTCCGGGGTGTTGAAAGAACTTCTTCATGAGAAGGGCGAATTCGTCAAAGCCGGTGAGATCATCGCCAAATTCGAAAATAGCGAACTTTTAAAGAGGTATGCCCAGGCTCAGTTGCTCCTCGAAAAACTGAACGAAAATAAAGCGGCACTTCAGGAAAAATCCGGGTTCTATGAAAAGGAAAAAGCGAGAAAGCAGATCCTTCAGGAAAATTCGGTGATCGGGGTGGATCTTTTGGAGAAAGCAAAGCTCGATGCCGCAAATGTTGCGCGGGAACTTGTCATGCTTGGAAAAGAGATCCAATCCACGGAGAAGGAAACTGAATACCTCAAATCAAGGGTTGAGACCCTTGAGCTGAAGGCTCCATTCGACGGGACGCTTCTTACCGATCCTTCGGATACGGTCGGAAGTCCGGTCAAGGAAGGGGAGTTTGTGCTAGAGATCGCCGATCCCGGGACCTACTTTCTCGAGTTTTTGGTCCTTGAGACGGACATCGAAGGAATCAGCGTCGGGAACAAAGCCACGGCGCGATTCCGGGCATTTCCATGGAAGACTTATTCAGGGGAAGTAACCCGTATTGCTTCCAGGACAACCGAGGAAATCGAAAAAGTTTTTAAAGTGAAGCACGTCATTCCCTGCGAGATCCGGCTTCACGAAACGCCCCGTGATTTGAAATACGGGATGCGGGCGCATATCAAGATCCAATCCAAACGAAAAGGGGTCCTTTAAATATGAAAGCCATTATTCTCGCGGCTGGGTTCGGGACAAGACTTTATCCGCTGACGAAGAACATTCCGAAGGCGCTTTTGCAGTTGGGTGGGAAGACCATTCTCGATCATCTCGTCGAGAAACTCGAGTTGATGAAAGCCATCAGCGAAGTGATTGTCGTTACGAACGGCCGGTTCTACCTCGATTTCCATGAATGGCGGAAGCGTTCAAGCTATAAGAAACCGATCCATTTGCTTGGGGATGGCGTGTTCGATCCGGAGAAAAGGTTCGGGGCGGTACGGGATCTTCATCTTGCTCTCAGATCGGGGTTCTGCGGGGGCGATGATTTCGTCGTTTTCTGCGGGGACAATTATTTCGATTTTCCGATCGGATATTTTCTGCTGCCGTGTCTGGGGCATAAGCAAAACGTATTCGTCGGCACTTACGACGTGAAGGAAAAAGCCGTTGCATCCGGGTGCGGCGTTGTTTTGACGGATAGCCACAACCGGATCGTCGGATTCGAGGAAAAACCGGCGGATCCGAAATCGACAAGGGTATCGATTGGAGTTTATTGCTTTCCAGCAGCCTACCGGCTGAGAGTCTATGAATACTTGGAAATCGAAAAACTGAATCCGGACAGGATCGGAGATTTCATCGCGTGGCTCTCGGAGAAAGAGCCGCTCTATGCGGTGGATTTTGACGGGACCTGGTTCGATATCGGGACGCTGGATTCCTATGAATTAGCGCAAAGATTCATAGCCATGGGCAATGGCCAAGCGTTTACGGAGAAGGCAGGTATCAAGACCTTGGACAGGGAGGGGCTAAACGATGTCCATGAATGAAAAGGAAAAATCCGCCATAGCAAAAATAGATGCTTCGGATGTGCGCTCGAAGGACTATGGCGAGTTGTTACGAAATATCTCGGGTTTGATCGAAGAAGGAAGAAAGGCGGCAGTCCGGCACATCAACACGGCCATAATCGCAACCTACTGGCTCGTCGGGATGCGGATCGTCGAGCATGAACAGAAAGGACGGGAAAGGGCAACCTATGGAGAAGAGGCTTTAAGGAATCTTGCCAAAGAACTCACGAAAAAATACGGGAACGGGCTCAGTTTCCCGCAGCTTAAAAACATACGGCAATTCTATCTGACCTACCGGCGGGAGGGTTTCCATCCGTCTAGCCAGGTGGCTCTCGAAAAAGGCTACGCGCTGCGTAGCCAATTCCCATATCTCTTACAAGAGATTGGATCTCAGTTTCCGCTTTCCTGGACTCATTACCGTTTTCTCATGCGTATCGAGAAAGCGGAGAAAAGGACTTTTTATGAAAGATTGAGCATTCAGGGACATTGGTCATCCAGGCACTTGGAACGCGAGATCAATGCGCTGCTCTATGAAAGAACGGCGCTTTCCAAGCGCCGGGAAATTGTGATCGCCAAAGCAAATGAGCATGCGGTTTTGGCGAGGCCCGAGGATGAGGTCAAGGATTCTTATGTCCTGGATTTCCTCGGCCTTAAAAACGAATATTCGGAGTCGGATCTTGAAGATGCGTTGATCCGGCATATCGAAAGTTTCTTGCTTGAACTTGGAAGAGGATTTGCTTTTGTCGCGCGCCAGAAAAGATTCATGGTCGGAAGCGATGAATACCGCATCGATTTGTTGCTCTTCAATATTGCTTTAAGCCGGTATATCGTCGTCGAGCTGAAGCTCGATAAATTCACGCATTCCCACGCCGGCCAAATCAATTTCTACGTCAACTGGGTCAAAGACAATATTTTGCCGAGGGCAAAGAATGAGCCGTTCGGCATCATTCTGTGTTCGGATAAAAACAACGCGACCGTCCGGTACGCGACGGGCGGTTTGAGCAATAAGATTTTCGTTTCGAAATATCTCCTCGAACTCCCAAAACCCGAAGAGCTTCAGAGGGAGCTTGAACGCGGCAGGGATCTTTTTCTGCGGCATCAGGCATCCCGCCTCATCGAACGGAAGGAAACAGCCGGGGAGGCCGCGGCATGAGAATCATCCTTTTTGCGCTTATTCTTCTGACGGCGTCGGGTTGCGTGTCCGCGCCTGCTGGACAGACGGGCGGGGCAGGGCCCGCAGCCATCGAAAGCAAGCCCGCGAAGACGGATCTATCCGAACTGGTCGCGCATTATCTGATTTATTACATCGATGCGAAGGCGGGCCTCCGTCTTGAACGGATCCGCGCAGAAAAGTCAAAAACTATCGAGCTGGCTGCGGAAAAAAGCAAAAAAGAGGAGAGCGTATTTCTGCGGGTCGGAAAGTTCCGGATTTTCTCGGAGGATGCGCTTCTTAAACCTCTCGAAGCCGATTTGACGCTTGAAGTGAGGGCGCTCGATAAGGACGGAGCCGAAATCTACCGGAAAATCGTCGACGGCCATCACGCGAATCAAAATGCTTTCGCCGTCCTGGAGGAAAGCGCGGACGATCTTGCAAAAGGGGCCGTGAAAGACGCCCTCATGCGATTGGACGAAGATCCGGAGCTGAAAAAGATTATAGCGAAATACAAATACGGAACTTTGGGAGCAATCGCGTCTATTTTTTAAATCTAAAACAAAAGGAGAACGGTTGAATATGAATAAAAAAATGATTTTAAGCGTTGTCATGGCCGTGATCTTGACGGCAATAGCGATTCCAAGTTCGCCGGCAATGGCAGGCGGGAAAGAGCTCGTGATAGCGGATTTCGATGCCGGCGATAAACCAAATAACATCGGAGGCGATTTCGGGGCGTGGGACAAGGATCCCGGAGACGGCACGCAGGGAACGAAAATGTCGTTTGCGTCCGATGACGCCTTGGGAAATCCATTGGGGCATTCGATCCGTTTGGACTACGATGTGGATTCTTCGAATCCGGCTTACAACGGATTCTGGATGAAGCTGAACGGAGAGGATGCCGGAGAATTCAATGCTCTGACGTTTTATATAAAAGGGGATGCGGCGAAAGGATTCAGCAAACGGGTAAAAATCGAGCTGAAAGATCAAGGCAGCAAAACGTCCGCCTACATGCTTGGAAATATCACGGAAGCATGGCGGAAAATTTCGATCCCGTTCGAAAAGTTCAACCGCATAACGGATTGGAGCGCTTTAAGCGAGTTTGTCGTCGTATTTGACGATCTCCATTCGATGCCGAAAAACGGCGCGGTCCTAATCGATCAAATCGCGTTCTCGAAAGAATAAAACAGCTTTCTCTCGTCGGATTGATTTTGGAGGATGAAAACAAGTAGCGAAAAAAGGAATCCCTTTGTAGAATATGAAAAGTTGACAGGTGAACCAGAGATTATTCCATGAAGAGATTTCCTCCAGACCGGTTAAGGCTGCCTGAGGCGGTCGACCGATATCAAAAACACGGATTTACATGGGCGTCTTTACGGCGCGCAATCGAGCGGAAACGTCTTGAGGGATTTCAAATTGGTTCTACCTGGTATACGACGGACCAGGCTGTCAAAAAGTACCTCAAGAGCCGTGATATGGATAAGATCCCAAAGCGCTATAGAAAAAAGTCTTGAACGGCAAAAAATTTTTTGCTAATATGTGTTAGAAAAATCTAACACATATAAACCATAAAAAAGCCGCTGAAGCTTTTCGAGGGCAGTCAGCGGCTGGCCGAATTGGAGACGGTTCAAGGCACATGCCTTTAGTGTCTGTGGCCATTTTTATTTTAGCCTGGGAAGGCGTATCCGCAAAGCGGAAATTTGAGGAACGGAGGTGTTTCGAATGGATCAAAATGAAGTGAACGGAAAAATCCTCGAGCGCGCAGCGCTGCATTACCAGGATGTCCTGAAGGAAAGCCAGAAGGCGCAGGAATTCCTGAGGCGAAACGGTCTTCTGAACGGAGAGATCCTGCAACGGTATCGCGTGGGATTCTGCGACGGTTCTTTGCCGAAGGAACCCGATGTGCGCGGTGAACTCGTCAGTCTTGGGATATTGGACAAAAAGGGAAAGGAGCTGCTCAGGAATTTCATCGTTATCCCTATTACCAAAGAGAACGGGACTCCGCTTGGCCTCTACGCCCACTATATTTATCAGGGAACTCATTTGTATCTGCCAGAGCGCGGGAATTCGGTTTTTAACGCCACTTTCGCCACCGGCAGGGACACTTTGTACGTAGTGCCGAATCCGTTCGAAGCATTAAGTCTGATCAACGCGGGGCTTCATGAAACGGTCGCGTTCTGCGGAGAATCGCCGCCGTCGGCGGACAGGAGCATTTTCGAGGAATCGACCTTAAAAAGAGTCTACTTCTTTTGGGACGAAGGAAAAATCCGCGAATTGATGGATCCAGTCGCGGCAAAGGATCTGGAGATCTTCAAAGTCAGCCTTCCCGAGAAAGCAGGGAGCATTTCCCGTTTTTTGAGCGGCGGCGGAAACATTCAGACCCTGATCGAGAAAGCGGCGAAGATCGAAATCGTGAAATCCGAACCGGCGGAAGCGGTGAAAAACCGCATTCCTTTCAAAGTCATTCAGGAAGAATCCGCCATTTATTTCATCCGGGGCGATCTGACTTACCGGATCAAGGGACTCAATGTCAGGAGAGTCGGCAGTCTCAAGGCCACCATCAAGGTGCAGAACAGCGAGAGCTACCATCTCGATACTTTCGATCTCTACAGTTCACGGGCGCGGGCGGGGTTTGCGCGTCAGGTTAAGAAGGTCATGAAACTGGAAGAAAGCCGGACGAATCTGGACATGAAGGAGATCGTCGAAAAACTCGAAACCATTCAGCTTAAAATGCTCGGAGACGAGCCTCCGGAGGAAAAGGAGATCATGACTGAGAAAGAACGAACGGAAGCGCTCGGATTTCTCAAATCCGAAACTCTCGTTCAAAAGATCGTCGACGACGCCAAGGCCTGCGCTTACGTTGGCGAAGAAAAAAACCTTCTTTTGGGATATCTCGTATCCCTTTCGAGGAAACTCAGGCAGCCTCTCGCATTGTTCATCGTTTCGCAGAGCGGAGCGGGAAAGACGGAGCTCCAGGACCGGGTGCTTTCCTTCACGCCTCCGGAAGATTACCTCAAAGTGACCCGTCTTACCGATCAATCGCTTTTTTATCAAGGACAACAGACGCTGGCTCATAAGCTGATCGCCGTGGAGGAAGAACAGGGGATCACCGGGGCCGGCTACTCCATCCGGCATCTTTTGAGTACCAACCACCTGACTTCCATGACCACGATCCGCGACGAAGCCACGGGGAAACTCAAGGCCGTGAGCCATAAAGTGCAGGGACCCGTTAGCATGATGATCACGACGACGAATCCCGAGATCAACTACGAAACCTACAATCGGTTTCTCGTGCTATCGGTGGATGAAAGCCAGGCGCAGACCAGGAAAATTCTCGAAGTCCAGCGGCGCATGGAAACCTTGGAAGGGGTTCTTGAACAGCGGAAATACGAAAAAATCCGGAGGCTTCATCAGAACATGCAGCGTCTGATCGAGCCTCTCGAAGTGGTGAATCCTTACGCGGAGAAGCTCAGGTTTCTGGACAGCCTTCTTCGGGCGAGGCGCGAGCAAAAGAAATACCACAGCCTTATCAGGACCATTGCTCTTCTCAGACAGTATCAAAAAGAGATCAAAATGGGGAAGGACGGCAACGAAAGTTTCAAATATATCGAGGTGGGCAAAACCGATATCCGGATCGCCAACGATTTGGCCCGCGAGTTCCTTTTGAAAGGCCTCGATGAACTCAGTCCGCAGGGGAGACGTCTGATTCAAATTATCGGCGAAATGGTAAAGAAGAACGCGCAAGCATCGAGGATCTCCGGGGACGACGTGATTTTCACGAGAAAAGAGATCCGGAAAACGTCGGGGTGGAGCCACTACCAAATTCATATGCAGATGCGGGAACTTGTAGAGCTCGAATATCTTTATCCAGTGGCTGGCGGTAAACGCGGACAGAAATGCGCCTATAAGCTCGCATGGGACGGCGTGACGCCTTGGACCGAAAAGGATTTGTGCCTTGTGGATGCCGAAGGCCTTTGACGACCGGAAAGTAGTTGGAAGTATTTGGGCACTATTTGGATCGGGTTGTAGAGAGAGTATTTGAAGTATTTGGCGGCTATTGGCGGTGGTTAAGTTGTTTAGAATAAATAAGTTAGCCGCAATTTCCCGAGTTTTTTGAAAAAGCTCTATGGAGGGCATGAAAAAAATGGGTAATTCATTCTCGATAAACACGAAAATCGATCAGGCGGAACAGTTGATTAAACAGTATCTCCAGGCCCGAAGCTGGGGACGTTACGCTTCGGGAGCTCTGAATCGTTCCCGCCGTTATTACGCTGATTTTCTGGGATATCTCCGGACCAGGGAAAAGCTGCGGAATCTTGCCAAGGTCGACCGCCGCGTAATTTCGCGGTATCGAAGTTATCTTCGTGCGAGTCAAAGAAAAGCGAACAACGATACCGGCGCGCGATTTCTGGCGATCCAGGATTTCTTGATGTGGCTCGAACGCAGAGGCGTTCGTTTCCCTGGGTCCGTGGGTTCCGTGGAGCTTCCCGAAAGGCCGGCAACGCTTCCGCGAACCAATCTTGCCAACGGAGACATCGAAAAAATCGTCGATTCCGTAGAAACGGTAACAAAAAGAGGACTGAGGGATAAAACGATCCTCGAACTTCTTTCGAAGTATTCCATCCGGGCGGGAGAAATCTGCAATCTTACGCTTGGTGATGTCCGGGAAGACAACCAATCGGTTTCGATCAGGAGCCAGAGAAAAATAGATAATCGGGTAGTGACCGTAAGCAAAGAAACAGCGGACCGTATCAAACAATATCTCGAATCCTGCCGCGAAAAATTTCCGGACGCGGATAAGCTGCCTTGGCTCTTTTTGAGAGAAGAAGGAACAAGGATGGGGCTTTCGCATGTTTCCGGGGTTATCCAACGGTATGCGAGGCTGGCCGGGTTCAAAAGTTATATCTCGGGGCACATGATTCGCATGGCCGCGTCCGCGCCTCGAACCGAAAGGACGGTCGATGGATACACGGCTTGACCGGGCAGCGCTCCTTATGGAGCGCTATATTCAGGACCGGGGCCAGAAGGGGTACGCATCGGGCACGCTGCGTCTTTATCGCCAGTACAACAATGAATTCCTGAAATATCTCCAGGAGGACGAAAAACTCGATGATCTCAAGCAGGTGGACCGGCAGGTGATCTCCCGTTTTCAAAGTTATCTTTATACCGAAGAGCGGGGGCTCGGATTAAGGAGTCAGAGTCTCCGGCTGGTGGCCCTCAGGAATCTTTTCAGATGGTTCGAGCGGGAAGGCATTCTTTTTTATGATCCGACCACGAAGATCGAGCTTCCCAGAAAACCCGATCAGCTTCCGCACGACATTTTCAACGTGGAAGAAATCTCCAGAATTCTTAACGCGGTCGATATCGATACGAAATTGGGATTGCGGGACAAGGCAATTCTCGAACTGCTTTATACGACGGCGATCCGCAGCGGCGAACTCTGCAATCTTACGCTCTACGACGTTCAGAAAGAATACGGAACGATCTCGGTAAAAGCCGGCAAAGGGAACAAAGACCGCGTCGTGCCGGTCGGCGAAGTTGCCATGGGCTACGTCGAGGAGTTTCTCGAACACGGACGGAAGAACTTTCCCAACGCGGATACTCTTCCATGGCTGTTCGTGACTTACCGGGGGACGCAAATGGAGAATCGCAATATCGCGCCGATCGTCCAGAAATACACGGAACGGGCCGGGCTCAAACGGTATGCGACGGCGCATATGATTCGCCACACGACTGCGACGCATATGCTTCGTAACGGCGCTCCGATCCGCGTGATTCAGGAAATGCTCGGGCATAGGAAGCTTGAGACTACTCAGATCTATACTCAAGTGGAAATCTCGGATCTTAAGAAGGTGCATCAAAGAACGCATCCACGGGAGAAGGGATTGGCTGCGTCATGAATACCAAACTCAACCAAGCGGGGCTTTTGATCGAGCGGTATAGCCAGTGTTTGGGGCAGAAGGGGTATGCTCCGACCACTCTCGTTTTGTACCGGCGGTACAACACGGAATTTCTGCGGTATCTCCAGGAGGACGAAGGCCTCGATGATCTCAAACAGGTGGATCGCCAGGTGATAGCCCGGTATCAGGGCTATCTCTATAACGAAAAAAGAGGGCTTTGCCTGGTGAGCCAGGGGCACAGATTGGTTGCCCTCAAAGGATTTTTCAAATGGCTCGAAAGAGAAGGGATACTCTTTTTTGATCCGACCACGAAGATCGAACTTCCTAAAAAACCCGAACGGCTTCCTCGCGACATTTTCAAGGAAGAAGAAATCAAGCAGCTTCTGAATGCCGTGGAAATCGATTCTAAGTTAGGACTTCGGGATAAGGCCATTCTCGAACTTTTGTACACGACTGCGATCCGCTCTGGGGAGCTCTGCAATCTTACGCTCTATGACGTTCAGAAAGAGTACGGAACGATCTCGGTAAAAGCGGGAAAAGGAAATAAAGACCGAGTAGTGCCTATCGGAGAAATTGCCATGGGATATCTCGACGAATATATCGAGTATGGAAGGAATCGGTTCAAGAACGCGGATAAACTTTCGTGGCTGTTTCTGAGTTTGCGGGGGACGAAAATGCAGAACATGAATATCGCCCCCATCGTGCAAAAGTATGCGAAGCGAGCGGGCTTCAAGCGCCATACCTCGGCCCACATGATCCGGCACACGACCGCGACCCATATGCTGAGGAACGGCGCTCCGATCCGCGTGATTCAGGAAATGCTCGGGCACAAAAAACTCGATACCACCCAAATCTACACTCATGTGGAGATCTCGGATCTCAGGAAAGTGCATCGGAGGACGCATCCCCGGGAAAGAACGGACGAAGCATGAAAAAATACCTCGAAGAATATCTGCACTCCATGAACAAGCGCGGGCTGAGTCCGGCGACGGTTCAAAACTCGAGACGCAGCATCCAGTATTTCTTTAACTTTCTGAAAAAAAGAAGGATCTCGAAAATCAACCGGCACACATTCCAGATCTACGGGGATTATCTTATGAGCGGGAGGCGATTCAAATACGCGACGATCAAAGACCGGATTCTGCCGGTCCGGTCGTATTTCCGCTATTTGACGGAGGCGAAGCGTTATCTTTTCAATCCGGCGGCTGTTCTCGAACTTCCAAAAAGGCCGGAAGCGCTGTCACAGGACATTCCCGCCCCCGGAGAAATCGTAGCATTGCTGGATGCTATCGATACGACAGGGAGGGTCAATAAACGGCGGAAGGCGATCCTCGAACTTTTGTACTCCACGGGAATCCGCGCCAAAGAGCTTCTGAATCTCGATATTTATGACATCGACTTCGGAAAGAGAACCCTATTCGTTCGTAACGGTAAAGGCAATAAAGACAGGGTGGTTCCTTTCGGCAGGAATGCGGCGGTGGCGCTCAAGGATTACATCGAAAATGCCAGGAAATATCATGCCGAAGCGACGGGCGAGACGAAACTTTTCTTGAGTATGTGGGGACATCGGCTGCGGTATAACGAATTGATTCGTGTCATGCCGCGCAGGAGAAACGGTAAGCGGCTGAAAGCCCATAGTTTGAGGCACGCGTGCGCGATCGGAATGCTTAAAAACGGGGCCGATATCCGCTATATCCAGGAACTTTTGGGCCACAGCAGCATTACAAGCACGCAGATTTATACGAGAATCCTTCCGACGCACATTCAAGAAGTTCACGCTCAATATCATCCTCGGGCACTCCTTAAGACCAAGCGCATTTCTTCCGGTGGCATGGAACGACACCCCGATTCTCGGTTCAATTCGACGGAAACTCGCGAAAGGAAAACGTGAAATGAAAAAGTATATCGAAGAATATGTGCAGCACATGGCAAAACGAGGATTCAGTCCCCGTACGGTCGTGGATGTCCGGAGAAGGATCGTTTATTTCTATAATTTTTTGAAGGAAAAAAGGATAAAGAAGATCGACAGGGAGGCGTTTCAACGGTATGCGAGGTATCTCAAGGACGAAAAGAAATATAAGTATTGGACCCTAAAGGGCAGAATTGTTGCGATACGCTGTTATTTCCGGTATCTGACGGAAACGAAGCGTTATCTTTTCAACCCTGCGGATGCGCTGGAACTCCCGAAGGGCGGCAAAACGCTACCCCAAGATATTCCGGCTACTGGTGAAATACAAAAGATACTGGACGGCTTGGAAACGGCGTCGATGGTCGGGAAAAGGCGCAAAGCTATCTTGGAACTCTTTTATTCCACGGGCATCCGCGCTAATGAGCTTTTGAACCTTGATATTTACGACGTGGATTTTCGGAAGAAAACCATCCTGGTGCGTAACGGGAAGGGCAACAAAGACAGGGTCGTGCCGTTCGGGAGAAAAGCGACCGAATCGCTTAAAGCTTACATCGAGGATGTCCGGAAACATCAGGCGGCCATCACGGGCGAGAAAAAGCTTTTTCTGAGCATGTGGGGGAATAAACTGAAATATAAGGAATTGATTCTCGTGATGGGAGGCGCACGGAAAGGGAAGCGGCTGAAAGCCCACAGCCTTCGTCATGCCTGTGCGATCGGAATGCTTCAAAATGGAGCAGATATCCGCTATATCCAGGAACTTCTGGGTCACAGCAGTATTACAAGCACGCAAATTTACACAAGAATTCTGCCTGCGCACATTCAACAGGTTCATGCCCAATATCATCCCCGTGCACGGCTTCGGAGAAAATTCGTGCTTTCCGAAAGGGTTCCATTATCGCGCAATGAAAACGCTCATTAAAAATACCGGGCACCGTTCCAAGACGAGTTCTTAAATTCCAAGGACTTAATCGATTCGATCTTATTTCCCGGCGATCTTACCGGTCCTAATATAGACAAATAGACGTTACGTCTAAATGAATACGGCTCTTACTTTTCGAAACGGTTTTTATGGACTCTTATTGAGTGCGTCTCTTACGCAATGATCCGAATCGGGTGTGGAATAACCCAAAATTCGAACCATCATCTTTATCGCATTTCCTGGGAATTCCCCTCTAGGATATTTCCAAAAGTCCGATAACTTAAAAAGGTTAAATGTGGGGGTGTCTATGGACATAGGACCGAACAGTCCTTTTTGGGTGGTATTTTTCTGGCTAGACGTTATTGTTTGTGGGGTCCTAGGGGTTTGGATAATTCGCAAGATTGAAAAAGACAAAAAACGTTTGAAAGACGCTTTCAAAGAGTATTATTTGAAACAGTTCAAATGGTTATTTGAGCGTGAACTGAAAGAGCATGGAGCGGAAGATGAAAAAACAAATCCTCGTAATTGACGATGAAGAACTCATTACAAAAAGCCTTGTGCTTGCGCTTGAAAAAAGTGGTTACGAGGTGCTTGTAGCGAAACGTTGTGATGAAGCGACGGCCATGGCCGAGGCCGTTGATTTCGACCTCATCATCAGCGATATCCGTATGCCGGGAATCGATGGAATTGAAACAGTAAGAAAAATTTTGGATGTAATGATGAAACGTGGAGTTAAACAAGTTCCGAGAATTTTTATGACCGGATACGCCGACCCACAGGCTGAGATAGACGCAAAAACATTAAAACCTAAAGCATATATTTTAAAGCCTTTTGATCTTATCCAGTTTTTGGAAGAAGTGAAGAAGGCTCTAGGAGCGTGAGTGGACAAATGACCAAAATCGACACTCTCCTTAAGAATCAGGAGACATCATTGAGAAAGCGCATTAAAAAATATCGTGAAGTCGCCAGAGAAATAAAAACTCATTTGGATGCCAATCCCAATGATTGGGGAAAATACCAGAGCCTTTTTAATCAGGAAATAAATGCCATCTTTCGAGCCTTAATGCTTTTTGAACAAGAACGACTGGCGAAAGGCGACGAGGCGAGCGTCTATAAACTAAAAAGAATTTTCGTCAATCATCTTCGGGCAGATTTTTTGCATGGTGAGCATATTTGTTGGAGTCTTAAGAAGCCGTATGGCTATGCAGGCGATTTTAAAATCATAGATGATATATATCGGAACGACCCTAAAACAACGGGCTTCGCCCGCCTCTTTGATAATTATTCCCAAATGTCAGCGGCGGCTTTTGCTATTCGAAATCGAAAAGAAGACATTAAGAAATTCATTGGGTCTTTAGTAAAAACAAATGAGGGCAAGACTTTGAAAATAATGGACCTAGCTTCTGGCCCTTGCCGAGATATCAGCGAGATGCTCGAAGAAATCCCTGCCGGTCATCGCAATCTTTTCATCGATTGCTATGACCAAGATGAGAATGCCATTGAATATGCAAAAAATATTTTGGGAAACAACTTGAAATTCGTAAATTTCCACAAAGAAAACGCCGTGCGAATTGCTTTTAAAAAAGCCATCCCGAAAGAACGATACGACATGATATTTTCGCTAGGGCTTTTTGATTATCTGGATGAACGTTTGGCTCAAAGACTAATCGATGCGTTAAAAGGGCTCCTAAAACCGAACGGCTTGCTATTTATTGCAAACTTCGGGGAAAAGTATCAAAACCCTTCATTTTATTTTTTAGAATGGGTCGGAGAATGGCAGTTAATTTATCGAAGCGAGGACGAGTTTAAGCGAATTTTTCTTGCGGCAGGTTTCAATAAAGAAAATCTAAGAACAGAGTTCGAACAACAGGGCATCATCCAGTATGTTATTGCTCAAAAGCCGTCATAAGAATTCATCCGCATGGTAATTTACTGCATTATCAGCAGTTTAATTAACGGAGTCGTTAGCCTCGTTTTTGGAATTTTTGTCATCAGGCAGAATCGCCGAAGCCTCAAAAATATCACTTATTTCTTCTTCTCCCTTTCCGTCGCCGTGTGGAGTTTTGCCTATTTTTTGTGGCAAAACGCAAGCAATTATCAGACGGCACTTTTTTATTCGAGAGGGTTAATGATTGGGGCAAGTTTTATCCCCATTTTTTATTTGCATCATATTTTGGCGTTTTTGAATCAAGTGGATAGCCGAAAGAAAACATTAAGATGGGCTTATTTTTTTGCAATCTGTTCTGCGCTTTTTTGTTTTACGCCATTTTTCGTTTCCGGTGTAAGCGCCAAATTATCTTTCAAATTCTGGCCGGACCCTGGCCCATTATTTCATCCCTTTTTGTTCTTCTGGATTGGTCTCGTTATTTACGGAGCGGTACTCATCTATCAAGAATTCAGGAAATCTTCTGGACTGGTCCGCAATCAAATGCGATACATTTTAATAGCGACAGCCATTGGATGGATAGGTGGAGCAACCAATTACATCTTGTGGTATGGAATCCCCATACCTCCGATCGGAAATATTCTTGTTTCAGCATATGTCGGAATTGCGGCATATGTCATAATCAAATATCGCCTAATGGATGTTCGGCTCGCAGTGACCCGAACGGGCATTTTCATTTTGATTTACTGTGGCGTTGTTGGAATACCTGCCTTCCTGATTTTCCAGATGAGAGGTTTTCTTGAGCGGCAATTTGGTGTTAACTGGTGGATGCTCCCTGCCGGGTTATTCAGTTTGTTGAGCTTCATAGGCCCATTTATTTATATGACCGTTCAGCGCAGGGCAGAAGGAGTCCTTTTGAGAGAACAGAAAGCTTATCAGCAGACCCTCCTTCAAGCGTCGAAGGGCATGACCCTTATAAAGGATCTGAACCGTCTGCTAAGATTAATGGTTCACATTCTCACCAAAACCATTCGAATCACTCACGCTCGGATTTTCCTTTGGGATAGTGGAAGTAAGCAGTTCATCTGTAAGGCGGCCCGTGGAGACCATCGCAAGCAAGGGAGTGATACTATTTCTGAAGTTGCTTCGCTGATTCAGCGCATCAAAGATACCAAGGAGCCACTGATGCTTGAAGAAATCCGGGCTCAAGGGCCTGTGACTTCTGGCGAAATCATTCAGGAAATGGAGAAGCTCGACGCGGCGGTGATCGTGCCAAGTTTTGTTCAGGATCGTTTGCTAGGATTTGTAGTGCTCGGTGATAAAAAATCAAAACGTCTTTATACCGAAAGCGATCTCGATACGCTTTCTACCCTTGCCAATCAGGCGGCTCTTGCCATCGAGAATTGTATTTTCCTGACCGAGTTTGAACAGCAGCAAGCGCACTTTTTCCAAGCGGCAAAAATGGCGGACTTAGGAACTATGGCTGCCGGGATTGCTCATCAGATCAATAATCGATTTGCCGTCATCAAACTCGGAGTGGAATCAGCTCATATGACGGAACTCAAAAAGCTCACAAAATTCTTTCAAGAGAACAGCAGTTTTCCCGATCAACGAAAAATGGTAGAAGCTCTCGATGGCGTTTGTAGCCGTGTTATGAAAAGTTCCGATCACGGTTCCGAAATTGTTAAGAGGCTATTAAGCTTCAGTAGATTAAGTGAAGGTTTTCAGCCCGTTATGATCCGGGAGCTAACCTCAACTTGCATTCGTTTATGGGAATGCAAGCGAACGCTTTCCGAAATTGATTTCCGTGATGAGATCCCTGACGGTCTCGTAAAAGTCTATGGAAACTTCAGCGAGCTCGAGGAAATTCTTTTCAACCTTCTGGACAATGCTTTTGATGCAATAAAAATGAAAGAGGAAGCTTGGAAGCTAGGAACCCTTGAAAAACCCTCGAATCCAGAAAGAGGTCGAATTATTCTTTCAGCAAAGGAAATACTTCGTCATAAGAGGCGAGGCGTGGAGCTCGTCATAACCGATAACGGGATTGGAATGTCGGATGCTGATAAACAAAAAATTTTCGTTCCATTTTTCACGACCAAGGGCGCAGACAAAGGAACAGGCCTTGGTCTTTATGTTATTCGGAAAATGGTGGAAGCCCATAAAGGTGATATTGAGCTTGAGTCGGCGCGTGGTGAAGGCACGACTTTTCGTATCTTTATTCCCGCTGTAGGAGAGGTATAACATGGCAAAGGTTCTAATAGTTGACGATGAAGAAGACCTTTTGGAATTTATCGGGGGATACCTTAAAGAAGTAGGCTATGAGGTTCTTAAAACCCAGTTTGGGAAGGAAGCTATTTCGATTCTTTTAAACGAGAAACCTGACGTAGCCATTATTGACGTTCGATTAAAAGATGAGATTAATGGGCTTACGGTTATCAGAGAAATTCATCAAAAGAATCCCGGACAAAAAATGATTCTTTTTACCGCATATCAGGATGTTCAAAAGGAAGCGTTAAAAAACGGCGCTTTATTTTGTATCAGCAAGCCGAGCAGTTTAAAGGAACTCGAAGAATCAGTTGAAAAAGCGATGAATTGGAAGAAATAGGGGGGACTTGTATATGGTGGATGCGCCTAAAATTAAAGGAACGATATTATTCGTTGATGATGAGGAAGATTTGCTCTGGTTTCTTACGCGAACGTATCAACCGCTTGGTTATGAAACTCTCACTGCCGGAAGCGGTCAAGAGGCTCTGAAAATCATCGAGGAGCGCGGTGATAAAATAAACCTCATCATTCTCGATTTAAAAATGCCCGGGATGGGGGGCCTAGAGGTGCTGAAGTCCATTCGCAACCGCCACTCCAAGATTCCCGTAATCATTCTGACCGCTTATTGTGATATGGGGAAGGAGTGCGAGGATTTGGGCATCGAAGCATTCATTACAAAGCCGTACAGCCTAAAAGATCTGGATATCGTAATAGAGAGGGTTTTCGAAAATAGCGGGGAAGCGGAAAGCCCTATTGAAATCGAACCCGGCTACGAACCTTGCGCCAAGATACTGGTTGTCGATGATGAAGAACAAGTCTGCGACTTCTTTCAAGACGTTCTCGTGCGAGACGTTGGTGATGCTCATTACGAGGTAAGATCCGCGTTTTCTGGTGATGAAGCATTGCGCGTATCACGTGAGTTTCAACCGGATATCGGTATCATCGACATCAAGATGCCGCATATGTGGGGCGATGAACTAATTGAGCGATTCAAGGCGGGCGAAGGTTGTTCTCCAAAAGACTTCGTGATATTCACCGGTGTTGATAATACAGAGGAAATGAAACGGGCAAAGAAATTAGGGCATCGTGTTTTTGCGAAGCCAACAGATTTCGAAAAACTTGTCGACGTTCTCAAAAGAATATGCGTCAGGCATAATCTCCTGAGAAAAAAGCCTAAAAGATAGATGGGCAGGTCACGATAAATAGTTTCGCCTCAATGGAATCAATGTTTTTGATTTTGTGGGGCACTCCCGCATCAAAATAGACCGATTCGTTAGAAGAGATCTTTCTAACCGGCAAGTCTCCGTAGGTCATTTCAAGCGTTCCTGATTCCACGAAAATCGCTACGGTTGAGTTTTCCCTGAACTGCCATTTGCGAAGCTCCTTGAACGGTTTTAAGGCCATTCTTCCGAAAAAGAAATCCCGCTGAGAGTTTGTCTGCGGGCTCAAGGACTGGATGGTGAATCCGTGCTGATGGTAATTAATAGATCCTCTCTCATCGAATCCACAAACGAAGAAACTCCCCTGATTCTCGGCCATAGCCCGTCTTGCAAACTCGGAGAATGAGATTCCAAAAGCGTCCGCGATCTTAACGAGTTTATCAGAAGACATATCCTGTATCCGTCCCCCGATAAGGTTGTGTATATTTTTATCTTTGATTCCTGTTTTGTTGGCAAGCCAACTTACAGGCATGGGCTGTTTTGAGCCTGCTTTTTGGACGAGCAGAGCCTGGACAGCTTTTCCCCATTGGGGTGCTCGAATAGGCCGTTTACCAACTTTCTTTTCCACTAGGTCTTTTCCTATCTCGTCATACATAGCCACCTCCCGACTGCTGAGCTCATTAGTTTTTTAAAACAACGATTATGCCAATTATCTTACTAAGAAGGATATCATAGATTTTGAGGGTATGCAAGTTGCCCATAGAGAATTTTTAAATAACTTTTTGCTAAACCCTTGCCGGTGAGATTTTCTGATGCTATGCCTCTAGTAGAGGACAAGAAAATGACGAACTTAAAAGTAATCGATATCAAAGAAAGAGCGGGTCAGGAGAACGGGACGGCAATTCATGACCCGAAGGACCAGCATCTTTTGTCGGAAGAACACCTGCTCGGCCAGTTGTTCAAAGGTTATTTCAACAACAAGATGACGGTCCTTATCTTTCTCATCCAAGCCAAACAGCACAAATCCGAGGCGAGGGTCGTAAATGGAGTGTGCTGTTTCTTGGATGACCTTTATCACCACATGCTCGCGAATGAGAACCAGAAACGATTTCGCCGGGTCTTTGTATGGCTTAAGCGGTTCGTTCAAAAGCTCCCTGATGTTAAGCCTTCACAGAGAAGCCGCGCCATCGATTTTGCCCAGACTCTCTATACGGTTTTTGACATAAATCTAAAATCTGAAACCACAGGAGCGAAACTATGAAAAGCCATAAGAAAACCTTCAAGAAAATCACGAGGCGATGCGCCGCGCTTTACCGTTTGTTCGTAAATCACCGCTATTATCGCAGGCGAATCAATATGGTCGAAGCGGAGCTTGGGGGCGAGATCCATGCTTGCTGAAATGGAGGAGCCGCAAGGATCCATTCCATATCTGGACAAAGCCTCCAACAACGTTCACTTTGAGCATCGGGTTTTTCCATTCACATCCTTTTATTTCATCAATGAGACAACGACCTTGCTTTTAAATATTCTCGAACGCAATGCGTTGAGGTTTCAAATGCCCAAGGAAACCATATCTTCGCTTCTTTTAGGGCAGAATGAATTTCTCGGGCAGTCTCTTTCGGGGATGCCGGTCGATGTTCTGATGCATTGGGTTTATGCCTCCATATCTATCAAGTGTTACGTCCTTTCTCAGGATGAGGAAGAACGTTTAAATGCGAGGCAGCGGTTATTAAATCTTCGGGAAACGCTTTACCTTGATGAGCTCTTTGGAAAACGGAAAGAGTTCAGGGGCCAGACACGCACGGACAGCGTGAGTGATTCGGAAACACTTAAATAAATTCCCAGAAGGGAGAAGGAATGATGGAGCTAATGGAAATGCCCATGGAAGAAGCGAGAAGAATTACTCGCCACCGTATGCTCAAAGAATACGGCGCAAGCCTTCTTCAACGCCGCAAGGAGCGGGGGATTACCAAGATCGAATTATTTGAGCGGACAGGAGTCAGCATTTCGGATATTTCGAAGGCGGAACTTGGTTTGTTTGAGCTTTCGGAGGAACAAAAATTACGTATCTCGAAATTTCTCAGACGGCAGCGCATCATTTAGCTGATCCGATCGAGTATTTTGAAGCAGAAGTAAAATTCAGAATAGAAGGAGCACAGCATGTTGGAAATGCGCCACAATCTCGTGAGCGTTTTGTATACCGTGAAAGGATACGTCGAATCGCACCTTTGCCGATTCGAAGAAGGACGGTTCCGCGATGACGATGAAGCCTTGCAGCATGCCCGGGAAATGATGAAGCGCATTTACTCTCAAACTGACAAGGCGCTTTTAATCACGAAAAGAATCGGGCTTGCCATGAAGGCGCTTCCCAAAGCATCCGGCGATATCGAACACACCTCGGTCAAGGATGTTTGGCAGGAAGTAACCGGAATGTTACAAAGGCAGCGCTCAAAATCCGGACATATTGAGATCATAAGTCATATTGCCAGCGAATTTCCCAATGTTCTTTGCGACAAGAATGATCTTACGGAGATTCTATATTGCCTTGCGGATAATGCCGCGCAAGCCATGTCTTATGGGAAAAATACGCAGTCTTCCGATCAAAAAGAAAAGGGAAAATTGATCATCCGGGCGAGCCTCGGATTCCGGGCTAAAGAAGTGCCGATAGCGACGATCACGATTGCCGATACAGGTCCCGGCATACCCGAAGAGATCCTGAACCGTCTTTTCGAACCGTTTGTAACAACGAAAGAGCAAAATGGCGGGAACGGTCTCGGTCTCTGTATCGTTAACGCGCTCGTCCGGAGGAACGGCGGTAGTATCACCGTTTCGAGTTTCAAAGGGTGCGGCACTACATTTATGCTGACATTCCCGGTGGCGCAAGCATACCGGCAAAAAGAAGATCTCGCCTTAGTCGGCTGATTTTGGACGGCAGTCCTCAGTGAAAAGGCCCCTATGGGCTTGGCGGTTGTGTTCCGGGCTGGTTCACAACCGCCTAACTGGCTTTTCCCGAATGTCGCTTTGAATTCAAAAAGCGACATCCTAAGGTTTAAAAATTAATTTAAGCAATGAATCAATAGTTTCTTCGAAGATTTTTTGAGAGGAATGAGCATTGCAAATTTTTCATAGGAATTGGAAAAAACATGGACAGCGCATTCGTAGATGTCCCCATTCAGGTCTCTAAGCGAACAAATATGATGAGTCTGGAGTTTTGCCCTCATTAATATCGATCCTAAATAATCGGATTCGGTGCATGTTGCTGGAAAATGAACCGCACCGAATTCTTTGAAGAAGGAAGGAGAATACATCGCCGCTCTTCTTAAGGAAAACAAATTAGTCCCTTGCGAACGATTTGGTAAGTCGTATACGCCTAGGGCTAATGGAGCAAAATGAGTTTGGATGTATCGTCGCATACTTGAATATACTGACGCCCCAAATGTTTTCGACAAATCCAAAGGCGTTTTTATTGAGATTTCGTAATCCGCGGCCATTTTTTCATATTTATCTAACTGGAATAGTGTTTCGGATGCAAAATTATTCGCTTCTCGTTCAAACTGGTCTTCGATTTCCGGAGCGAGTTCGAGCATGCCATCCTCCATAAATTCATACATTTTCTTCTGATGAGGTATAAATCCATGACCAGTCTCATGAAGTTTAATAAACTTTTTTTTGCTTTCGTGTTGAGATTGATCAATCCAAATCTCACCGGAGGGTACATGAAGCAGGCCGAGAAGCTTTTTAACACCATGAAGATGAGGTCGAGCGATCTTACCTATGTTGGTGCTGAATCTTGACAGGAGACTTTCGTCTTGGCTAAGGGAAACTTCGCGATTAACGGTAAGCTTTGCCGTTGCGACTAATCGGTCAACGGGGGTGGGAAGCTGATTAAGGGCATCTGCTTGATTAAGAAGCAACCGAGCATGTTTTCGCACATTATTCAGTTCTTCCGGATGGAGGCTTGAATCATCTTTTTTCATTATTTCTGTTTTCTAAGAAACTGCAAATAATCTAGCAACTTCTTTTTTTCTTCGGCGCTGAGATCATGCTGGTTAAAAAATGCGACGCCACTTTTTTTTGTTTTGGATGAACGCATATAACCTGCTACAGCCATAAGGTCTTCGTAATGCACTTCATAGACTTTTGCGAGACTTTCTAATATGTGAGGGGAGGGTTTGGAAATTTTCCCTGACTCTAATTGACTCAAATACGCGTTTGACACGGAATTGTTAGTGGCTTTCTCAACATCGCGCAGGCTAAGGTTTTTTACTATCCGGAGTTCTTTAAGATATTGGCCTAGATTCTGGTCTTTTTCTGGCATGGTTATCACCTCCTGACAGCCATAGGATATCGCTGAACGCTAAGGATGTCAAGCGCGCTAATTTTATTTGCTTGACAAACTTAGCGGGCTTGATAAAATTTATTCTGAAAGCGTAACCGTTAAAAGCGGCGCGGTTGTGCCAGAAAGATTAAGAAAAAGGTCGCTAATAGAACAGGAGGACATATGAATCACAATGAATTCAACATCATCGTCAACGGGCGGCCCAAAAAGGAACCAGGACCATCCATCACCTTCGAGCGGGTTGTGGCGTTAGCCTTTAATCCCGTTCCACCGAACGCATTTTTTACGGTTACCTGGAGTCACGGCAATCAGGGGGGGAGCCTCACCCCTGGTAAAAGCGTTCAGCTCCAAAACGGAATGAAGTTCGATGTCACAGAAACTGGTCAGTCTTAATACCGATCTGAGCAGACTTCGTGCTGAAGGTTTAGATATCTCCAGCAAGTCGAAGTACTTATTCGTCTGCGGCGTTCCTTATGTGAACGCCGCCAAGGAGGTCAAGCGCGGAATTATTGCATCCGTGCTTGACCTCGCTGGAGAAGTCACCGTTGCCCCGACGTCGCATGTCATTTTTTTTGTAGGTGACCCGCCTTGTGACGAGCACGGCTCTGTCTTGCCCGGAGTAACTCAAAACGTCAACCAATCTCTGGGTGATGGTCTTGCCCCCAACCATCAAATTTCGAGGAAACCCACAACGGGTCCGACAGCTGGCAGATATGTGGATTATTACGAGAAGATAAAAACTTATATCGCAATTGTTTGTAGTCCGGCACAGGCGATCGATCCAACCGTTACGGCCTATACTAATCCCGTGGTTGTGCCCGATGAAGAGGATGATTCAATCTTCAACTACCTCGATACCGCACCCACCAAAGCGGGCATTGTCCTAGCCAATCAAAAGTTGGAGGGGCAGAAGATCGCCATCGTAGGTGCTGGCGCAACAGGCAGTTACGTGCTTGACTTTGTTGCCAAGACGCCCGTCGAGGAGATTCATCTTTTTGACCACGATCTTTTCTTGAACCACAATGCGTTTAGATGCCCCGGAGCGCCATCAAGAGACGAACTTGGCAAAAAACATCGGAAAGCCCATTATCTTGCAAGCATATATTCGCAGATGCGAAAAAGGATTATTCCTCACGACTTCTTCGTTGATGAATATACGATCGAGCAACTTAAGAATATGAATTTTGTCTTCATTTGCATCGATAAAGGCATAAGCAAGCGGTTAATTATCGAGCGACTGCAAGAATGGAGTATTCCATTCATTGACGTAGGGATGGGAATCCAACTTGGAGAAAACAATACACTTGCAGGGATTGTCACGGTTACGGCCAGCACCGTAGACAAGCGTGATCACATCAACAGTCGCATTGCTTTATCCGATGGCGAAGCGCCCAATGAATATTCCCAAAATGTCCAAATTTCAGAACTAAGCGCATTGAACGCGGCTCTTGCAGTTATCAAATGGAAGAAGCTTTGCGGATATTTTGACGATGTGACCAAAGAGCATTATTGCGCCTATACGATTAGATCGAATCAACTAATATCGGAGGATGTTTATGGCGCATGAGATCGTTCTCAGCCATGAATTCGTGGAGTTCATCCCCAATGAACTCAAGGAGCGAACGCTTTATATTTCGTACACCTATTGCACCGTCCTGCACAAGTGTTGTTGTGGCTGTGGACGGGAGGTCGTAACGCCGCTTTCACCGGCGGGCTGGAAACTGATTTTTGATGGCAAAACCGTTTCGCTCTATCCCTCGATAGGAAACTGGAACCTGCCTTGCCAGTCTCATTACTCCATTACAAATAACCGGGTAGTTTGGGCACCAAAGTGGACCCAAAAACAAAATGCAAACGATCGGGCACGGGAACCAAGGATTAAGAAACAATATAAAAAGGGATGAATATAAAATCGTGAATGTCCCAACCTCCTATGCGCTCGTCAGCTAGATGCTAAGTCCTCTGGGAGGGGGCTGGACCGAATTTCTGAGAGTCGTAATTTATGCAGAATGCGAATTTTGTTTAAAGAAAGGCATCTATGAAAGTTAAATTTGGAAATAAAAATATTGATTCGGAAACCATGGATGATTTGTGTCAGCATTTCCATGCGCTTATTTATGATTTTCGAATGACTTTGTTTCTTTGGGGACACATTGGGGAAAATGCGAGTAAGGTGAACAATGGAGGATGCGGTAAAACTTTTTGGGCTAATTTGCAGCGCGTGGCTCGGGATATGATGGTTTTGACTATTTGTAAAATATATGGAGATTATTTGAATATTTTTAAGAATCGTTTTCTGGATATTCCTGAAGCAGATAAACTTTTTGTTGGCATGAACGAGTTAGTAAGCGGCCAAGATTATAAGAATCTGTCAGATTTTCGAAATAAAAGAATTGGCCATTTAAAGCCTGAGAAGCCAGGCGAAAGTTCTTTTTGGATCCCTGCGGTTGAAAAACTAAGCTTTTTTTTGCAAACAGCCGAGCAATTTTTAACGGATATTAGAAATTTTCTCGGAAGCGCAGGGGATAAAACGGTGTGCTATTGTTTCGAATCGGATGTTTCTCAATTTCGGGTTGCGACTGGATATGTTTTTGATCTGTGGCTAAAAAATCGAAATGTCTCATGATGGTGTCCGTTTTTGATCGTCTGCCCGAAAAGTAATATTTGCATCCAATTTGTGGAAATGCGTTTGGAAAATTGCTTACAAGGACCGGACTATGAAATTCGCTCAAATAAACGGAGTTAAGGCGGAAGCTCAGCAAGGACTGCGAGGTACTTGTGACATTTGCCAAAGCGTTATGATTGCTAAATGCGGGAAAGAAAGAATTAAGCATTGGGCGCACAAAAGTAAAATTTCATGTGATTCGTGGTGGGAGAATGAAACGGAATGGCACAGAGCATGGAAAAATCGTTTTCCTGAAAATTGCCAAGAAATAATCCACAGAGATCCTGCATCCGGAGAAATACATAAAGCAGACATTAAAACAACTAGTGGATTGGTAATAGAATTTCAACGTTCCGCAATCCAGCCCGATGAAATGCAAAGCCGCGAACGTTTCTATAAAAATATGTTATGGGTTGTTGATGGTACGCGTCTCATAAGGGACTACCCGCGATTTTGTAAAGGTTTTAGGAGTCTCAGACAAACAGTTAAGGGCTTTTTTCTTTCGTCGTTTCCTGATGAATGTTTCCCTGCAAACTGGCTTACATGTTCAGTTCCAGTTTATTTTGATTTTCAGGGTAGGGATGATTCTGTTCCTCAGGAAGATGCGAGACGTTCCGCTCTGTGGTGTCTATTTCCCAATCGTGTGGAAGGGTTTGCTGTAGTAGCCGGAGTGAGGCGGGAAGAACTTGTAAAATTAGCTTCTACGGCCCCTGACTTACTTATTGCTCAAGGGAATCTTTGCTATATCGCGGAATATATTCGGCTCCAGCGTGAGAACGCTGCCGCTCATACCGGAAGACAATATCCGGATCCTCTCGCGCTACTAAATGCAAGAAGGTTTAGACGTCATAGGCTCTGAAACGAAAAATATTGTCGTATTTCGTCGGAAAGTGACATTCAAAACTCCTCGCGACATGACGCTGTCGCTCTTACCCTGTAAAATCCCTCCCAGGAATAGTCCAGTAAAAGTCAATGCCTTGGCAGTCATTCCTTGGTATAATTTGGTCAATTTTCGCAATCCAATTTTGGACCGAATTTAAGGGATAAAAAATGACTGATAAATGGCTAACGATTGAGCAAATAGCTGGCTATCTGCAAGTATCTAGGGAGAAGATCTACCGGCTTTGCCAAAAGGGGAAGATGCCAGCTTCAAAAGTAGGCGGGCAGTGGAGATTTGATTTGAAGGAAGTGGATAATTGGGTCAGGAAGCAGCGACCTGCAAAGACACGGAGATCATAAATGGCAAATAATCTCAATACAACCAAAGAGCAGGAACGCGCTGAACTGCACCGAGCCATCTGGCAAATCGCAAACGATCTGCGCGGCAGCGTGGACGGCTGGGACTTCAAACAATATGTCTTAGGGATGCTTTTTTACCGCTTCATCAGTGAAAATCTCACCAGCTATATCAATGAAGACGAACGGCGCAGTGGCAATAAAGATTTTGACTATACCAAGATACCGGACAAGAAAGCTGAATTCGGGCGTGCTGATACGGTGAAGGAAAAAGGATTTTACATTTTGCCGAGCGAGCTTTTTGTCAATGTCCGCGCGAAAGCGCGTCAGGACGCTAATCTTAACGAAACGCTCGCCGCGGTATTTCGCAACATTGAAAAATCGGCCAAGGGTTCGGACAGCGAAGATGATCTCAAAGGTTTGTTTGACGATCTTGATGTAAATTCCAGCAAGCTAGGAAATACCGTTGAGAAAAGAAACCAGAAACTTGTGAAGCTTTTGGAAGCAATCGGCGACCTCCGGTTGGGTAATTATTACGACAATACGATTGACGCTTTTGGGGACGCTTATGAGTTCTTGATGACCATGTACGCTTCCAACGCGGGAAAATCCGGAGGCGAATTTTTTACGCCGCAGGAAGTGAGCGAACTGCTTGCTTGTCTGTCGACTGTGGGTAAGAAGGAAGTCAACAAGGTCTATGACCCGGCCTGCGGGTCTGGTTCGCTTCTTCTAAAGTTTGCCAAGATTCTCGGCAAGGGAAACGTGAGATTAGGCTTCTTTGGGCAGGAAATCAATCTCACCACATACAACCTGTGCCGCATCAATATGTTTTTGCACGATATCAATTACAATCACTTCGATATTGCCCACGGGGATACGCTAACCGACGCAAAGCACTGGGATGACGAACCGTTTGACGCTATCGTTTCCAATCCACCGTATTCAATCAAATGGGATGGCGACAGCAATCCTCTTCTCATCAATGATCCTCGCTTCTCCCCTGCGGGAGTTCTGGCCCCGAAAAGCAAGGCCGATCTTGCCTTTACTATGCACATGCTCTCATGGCTTTCCACGAGCGGCACGGCGGCTATCGTTGAATTTCCGGGCGTTCTTTACCGCGGCGGCGCAGAGCAGAAGATTCGCAAATATCTGGTGGATAACAACTACATCGATACCGTGATCCAGCTTCCGCCCGATCTTTTCTTCGGCACGACCATCGCAACTTGTGTCATCGTGCTCAAAAAAAGCAAGAAAGATAATAAAATCCTGTTCATTGACGCATCAACCGAATTTGTCCGAGGCGGCAACAAGAACAAGCTGAGCGATGAAAACCGCGCCAAAATCCTCAAGGCGTTTACCAAACGTGATGATATCGAACATTTCGCGAAGCTCGTAGATTACAAAACTATTGAGGAAAACGGCTACAACATCGCGGTATCCACCTATGTAGCGCAAAAAGACACCCGCGAAGTGATCGATATTAAGAAACTCAATGCGGAAATAAAAGGCATCGTTACGCGGCAAAATGAACTGCGCACGGCGATTGATGAAATTGTTGCTGATATTGAAAACAAGCATGAATAAGTCTATGAATAAAATTGAAAAACTAATCGCCGGAATTTGTCCCGATGGTGTGGAGCTTAAGGAATTAGGAGAAATTTGTGAAATTGCGGACAATAAAAGAAAGCCGGTAAAGTCAAGTTTGCGCCTAGCGGGTGAAATTCCATACTATGGCGCGAACAACATTCAAGATTACGTTGAGGGTTTTACCCATGAAGGCGATTATGTGCTGATTGCTGAAGATGGTTCCGCAAGTTTGGAGAATTATTCAATACAATTTGCTTCGGGTAAATTTTGGGCAAATAATCACGTTCATGTTGTAAGAGGAAATGGTGATCTCGATAACAGATTCCTATTTCATTACCTTAAAAATATGAACTTTGTTCCGTACTTGACTGGCGGAACTCGAGCAAAGTTGACTAAAGGAAAGATGTTAGAGATTGGAATCTCTACGCCACCACTTGCCGTTCAACAAGAAATCGTGAAAATTTTAGATAACTTTACGGAGCTGGAGGCGGAGCTGGAGGCGGAGCTGGAGGCGAGAAAACACCAATATAATTATTATAGCGAAGAACTATTGACGTTTGAAGAAGATGTTGAATGGAAGTCACTGGCGGAGGTCGGCCAGCTTATGCGAGGGACAGCCATAACGGCTAAGGAAACCACAGCTGGTGAAATTCCGGTTGTTGCAAATGCGCCCAGCCCTATTTATTTTCACAACGAGAGTAACAGAAGCGGAGAGACTATCGTTGTCGCTAGGTCTGGCGCTTACGCGGGGTTAGTAAGTTTCTGGAACCAACCGATCTTTCTCACAGATGCGTTCAGCGTTCGTGTGGATCACGCCCTGCTAAAAGCTAAATTTGTTTATTACTTATTGAAGCAAAAACAGGAAACAATCCATTCCATGAAAAAAGGCAGTGGAGTGCCACATGTTCGTGTTAGGGATTTTGAGTCTTACCTTATACCGATTCCGCCTCTTGATGAACAGGAACGCATCGTTGCTATTCTCGATAAATTCGAAGCACTGGTAAATGATATTTCGATGGGTTTGCCAGCGGAACTCGATGCCCGAAAAAAACAATACGAATACTACCGAAAGAAACTTCTTACTTTTAAACCGTTGGAAAAAGAATATGCCAAGCAATAAAGAATACAAGTTGGTGGCAGAAAATCCACAAAGTACGGTCGTGGCGGAATACTCAGCCGAGTACCGAACTGCAAGATCGTATCAAGGTGAGGCGGAACTGGAACGTGCGTTTATCGAGCAGTTGCAATCGCAGGCTTATGACTATTTGGCGATCACTTCCGAAACCGACTTGATTCTTAACATTCGCAAACAAATTGAAAAACTGAATGACTTCACCTTCTCCGATATGGAATGGGATCGCTTTTTTACGGGCGAGATAGCTAATCCCAACCAGAGTATTGCCGAAAAAACGGCCACGATTCAGGAAGATTTTATCAAGAACCTGAAAAGAGATGACGGAACAGTTAAAAATATCTATTTGCTCCGCAAAGACAAAATTCACGAAAACAGGCTACAGGTTATCAATCAATACGCCACTGAAGAAGGTCAAAGAGCCAACCGCTACGATGTAACGGTGCTGGTTAACGGCTTACCAGTCGTTCATATTGAACTGAAACGACGTGGGGTGGCGATTCAGGAGGCTTTTAATCAGATCAGACGTTACCAGCGGGAGAGTTTTTGGGCGGGCTCTGGGCTTTTTGAATATGTTCAGATTTTTGTCATCTCGAACGGCACTCACACGAAATACTACAGCAACACGACACGTGCGGAACATATCAAAGAATTAAGCGAAGGCTCCTTAAAGAAAGGCAAGCGGACCAGTAACAGCTTCGAATTCACAAGCTGGTGGGCGGATGCGACCAATAAACCGATTGCTGATCTTGTCGATTTTGCCAAGACCTTTTTTGCCAAACATGTTCTTCTTAATATCCTCACCCGCTACTGCGTGTTCACGGCTGACAAACAGCTTTTGGTAATGCGCCCGTATCAGATTGTGGCAACGGAAAGAATATTGAACAGGATTGAGGTGAGCACGAACTATAAAAAACTCGGAACCGTAGCGGCGGGCGGTTACATTTGGCATACCACCGGCTCGGGCAAGACTCTGACGAGTTTCAAAACCGCCCAACTCGCAAGTAAACTGTCTTCTATCGACAAGGTGCTTTTTGTTGTGGACCGCAAAGACCTTGATTATCAAACCATGCGGGAATACGACAAGTTTGAAAAAGGTGCGGCCAATAGCAATACCAGTACTTCGATATTGAAACGACAGCTGGAAGACACTAAGGCCCGCATTATCATCACTACCATTCAAAAACTCGACCGGTTCATCGGCCGCAACAAGGGACATACAATTTTTGACGGCCATGTGGTGCTGATTTTTGATGAATGTCATCGGTCTCAGTTCGGTGAAATGCATGCCGCGATTACGAAAGCATTTAAGAATTACCATCTCTTCGGTTTTACCGGGACGCCGATTTTTGCAGTGAATGCTTCGGCGGGTGGACGTCCGGATTTTAAGACGACCGAGCAGGCTTTTGGCGATAAACTCCATACCTACACCATCGTCGATGCTATTGCGGACAAAAATGTTCTGCCGTTCAAAGTGGATTATGTTTCGACTTTAAAGGAAGCTGAAAATATTGAGGACAAGAAAGTGCGCGATATTGACCGGGAAGCGGTGCTTGCTTCACCGAAACGTTTAGCCAATATCGTGAACTATATCCGCGAGCATTTCGATCAAAAAACGAAACGAAACAGCTTTTACAAGCTTAAGAATCGCAGGCTGGCCGGTTTTAATTCTATTTTCGCCGTCTCTTCAATCGAAGTGGCCAAGAAGTATTACGCTGAATTCAAGAAACAGATCGCAGAGGCACCGAGCGATAGAAAACTCAAAATAGCCCTGATTTACAGCTTTGGTATCAATGAGGAAGAGATTGATGGGGTGATTGACGAAAATTCCGAGGACACCAGCGGATTGGACCAAAGCTCAAGGGATTTTCTTGAGAGCGCCATTCAAGACTACAACGCGATGTTTGGGACCTCTTATGACACGTCTTCCGATAAGTTTCAGAATTACTATAAGGATGTCAGCGAGCGGGTGAAAAATCGGGAAGTGGATCTTCTGCTCGTTGTGAACATGTTTCTGACTGGCTTTGACGCCACGACGCTCAACACGTTGTGGGTGGATAAAAATCTTCGCCTGCATGGCTTGTTGCAGGCATATTCCCGCACCAATCGCATTTTAAACAGCGTCAAGACGTTCGGAAATATTGTTTGCTTTCGGAATCTGGAAAAAGCAACCAATGAATCCATCGCCCTCTTTGGCGATAAGGAAGCCAGCGGAATCGTTCTTCTAAAAACGTATGAGGAGTACTACAACGGCTACAAAGACGGTGACAAGGAAATCCGTGGATATGCCTCTCTCGTTCAAGAGCTTTTGGCAAAATTCCCGATTGGTGAGCGGATCGTCGGAGAACAAAATCAAAAAGATTTCATCAGGCTTTACAGCGCCATTTTGCGGGTCCGAAATATCCTCGTTACTTTTGACGAATTCAGCGGTCACGAAATTTTAACCCAGCGCCAAACGCAGGACTATCACAGCATCTACATTGACCTTTATAATGAATTTCGGAATACCGGTGAAGCTGAAAAGGAGAATATTAACGACGATATCGTGTTTGAGATGGAGCTGATCAAACAGATTGAGATCAATATCGATTATATTTTGAGTCTCGTTAAAAAGTACCACGAAGACCACATCAAAAACCGCGAAATCCTTGTCGACATCAACAAGGCCATCGACTCAAGCGTTGAATTGCGCAACAAAAAAGATCTCATCAACGAGTTTATCGCTTCCCTGGATATCCATGCTTCTGTTGACGAGGACTGGCAGAAGTATGTGGAAAAGAAAAAGACAGAAGAACTGGAAACGATTATTAAACAGGAAAATCTTGATCGCGACAAAACCTATCAGTTTGTTCGGGATGCGTTCCGTAATGGCAGGGTTGCGACCACGGGTACTGCTCTGGTCAAAGTCTTGCCGCCGGTATCACGTTTTTCTCCCGGAGGGGAGCGTTCCAAAAAACGCGAGAGTGTTTTAGATAAATTGACACGCTTCTTTGAGCGGTTTTTTGATATTTCAGGTGGAAAGATTTAAGGATAATTGTAGGACGAGAAAGTGCCTGCTATTAAGATGGCGCGTCGCAAGGAAACTTTGAAAATCGAATATCGTCTTTTGCTTGAATTGTGTCAAAAAGATTTTAAAGGATGTCGTTACGCATGACTTCAAAGAAAAAGGGCGGTAAAAAATGAAGTATGAACGAGGATCTGTATGGCGAAAATGGGATTTACACGTTCATTCTCCAGCTTCTTTCTGTAATGGGTTTAGTAATTGGGATTCTTACTTTAAGAAGCTTGATGAAGTTACGAAGCAAAAAGAGATCAAGGTTATTGGTGTTACAGATTATTTTTCCATAGATGGGTACGAGAAGCTTATAACCGACTACAAAGGAAAACTTGGAAGTGTGGAATTAATCCTTCCTAACATAGAATTTCGTTTGGACAATATAGTCTGTAAGCGGGGCAATAAAGAGCCGAAACGATTAAACTTCCATGTCATATTTAGTGACGAAGTTTCTCCGCAAGATATTAAGGCGCAGTTTTTGGGTGATCTTCATTTTTATAAAGGAAGCGGTAGCGCCGGAGAGCTTTCTAAAATTAAGCTTGATAAGAAGGCTATAGAGGATTATGGCAAAGAGTGTAGGAAACAGGCCGATTTTAAACACGATACTGATTTGTCTGCCGGCACAAAGAATATCGTTTTTAAAATAGATGAGATAGTAAATGCTTTACGCAACAAACCAGATTATTTTAAGGGGAAATATCTTCTTTTTCTAGAAAGCGAATTTTGGTCCGATATCGATTGGGGGCAGGATTATGGATTGCGAAAGACTCTGCTTCAAATCTCTCACGGCATTTTTAATTCTAATCCTAACGACATTGCTTGGTTCCTTGGCAAAGACAAAGCCTCTTATGCAGAGCCGAAAGAATTTATTGCTGAATTCGGCAGATTGTTTCCCTGCGTCCATGGGTCAGATGCTCACACGGAGCAGGAGCTTGAGACTAGACCAGACCTCGAACGCTTTTGCTGGATAAAAGCAGACCCGACATTTATAGGCCTTAAGCAGGTTGTTCTTGAGCCAGAAGATAGGATTCATATTGGCAAGATGCCTGCAAAAGGAAAAAATCTAGCGAATGTGATTGATAAAGTCGAAATTGCAAATTCCAACGGTTGGTTTGAAGAGACGCCACTTCCTCTAAATGAAGACTTAGTTGCTATCATCGGTGAAAAAGGTGCAGGTAAGACTGCACTTGCTGATTTTATAGCGTTAGCATGCGGTGATTTTGAGCTTCTAAAAGGCGATGCAAGCTCGTTTGTGTTTAAAGCCTTAACTCCAACAAAACAAATTGAAAAAACGATTGATAAGTGCAAGGTAACTATTCGATGGAAAGAGGGCGACCCTGACGAGATTGTTATAGATGAAGAATTGACTGATTATAAAACTAAGAAAAAGGTTAAATACCTTTCCCAAAGTTTTATTGAAAATAGATGTCGTCCTGAGCACGCAGATGAATTAAGGCAAGAGATTGAAAACATCGTTTTTCAGTATATTCCAATATCCGACAGGCTTGGGCAAACAACATTTGCTGACCTGAAACGCCTGAGAACACGAAGTGTAGAGGTGGAAAAGAGTAGCTGCAAAAAACTTATTTTTGAACTCAATGGCGAGATCGCTAAATTAAGGGAAGAGATTGGGAGTCTCGAGATTCAAAGGACAACAAAAAAGAAGACCGAAGAAGAAATAGCTCAATTAAACGAGCAAAAGCCTAAGCCTGCAGACGCTGAAGAGAAAGCCATCGAAGATAAGCTGACTATTCTTTACGCCAAGAAGAACGAAATTAACGAAAAGATTGCTGAGTGCAAACTTCAGTTAAGCACTATAGAGTCAATAGAGACAAAGGTCTCAACATTGTCTCAACATATCGAAAAAGAACTGAGTGATATTAAAACCGATCTTGATTCAATCGGTCTAGGCGGTATTCATAGTAAATTGAAATTTACTGTAGACCCAGAGTTTAAAACTAAACTAGAAGAAGCGAGGAAGAAACTAACGGGACAGATAATTGTTCTAGAAGGTGCAACGGAGGAGGCATCACCTGTTTCTGGCAAAGACAAAAAGATCGGCGAAATAACTTCAGATTATATTAACAAGCTTTCCCTTTCTGGGTTAAATGCGGAAATCGCTTGGTTAGAGGCAAAATCAAGCATCGCCTCTGATGCGAGAAATGTAATCAAAGATTTTGAAGACAAAATTGAGAAGAATAAGAAAACGGTTTCAGCCTTAGAGAAGAATATTGCTGAAATAGAACAAACTAAGATGCCTATCCTTGCAAAAAAAATCGAAGATAGAAAAACAACCTATAAAAATTATTTTATTCTTCTTCAAAAGGAAAAGGAAATTTTCGAAGCGCTTAGTGCTCCCATTAAAGCAAAAATAGACGCTGAGAATGTAGGGGAGAAGCAAATCGGATATTCTGCAAGAATCGAATTTGATGTAAATGGATTTTATGATAAGGCATGCGAGGTTGTTAACTTTAAAGCATCTGGTCGTTATCATCAAGACGATAAACAATTGTTTAAGGATATAAAATCTATTGCGGAGAAAATTGAACTTGTAGAAGATGCCGATACATACAACCTTCTTGTCGAACGTTTCATGCAGGCGTTTGGCAAAGAAGATGGAAAGGGATCAGATGCCGAAAATCAGTTCAAGAAGGGAAAGAGGCAGATCGATTTTGATGCATGGCTTTTCGGTGTTTCATTCTTTAGTGTGACGTATAGCATAAAATATCAGAACACATATATTGAGTTGCTGTCTCCCGGCAAGAAGGGGATTGTGTTGCTGCTTATGTACCTCACGTTAGATGCGAAAAGCGGGATACCGCTTATCATAGACCAGCCAGAGGAAAACCTTGATAATAAATCTGTGTATGCGCATCTCATCGATTATTTCCGCCAAGCAAAGAAACGGCGCCAAATTATTGTTGTCACGCATAACCCTAATCTTGTTTTAAATACTGACGCTGAACAAGTAATTGTAGCCGACTTCCAAGTTGCGCCTTCCGCTGGCCAAGCAAGAATAAGGTACGTAAGTGGAGCGATAGAAAACTCATTTATTAACAACGCCCTTAAGGATCCTCTAAAAAAGCAAGGTATACGTGAACATGGTGCTGAGATTTTGGAAGGAGGCAAGAAAGCATTTATCCACCGTAAAGATAAGTATGAATATTGATGTTAGAATTGCTTTTTAAAAATTCATGTCATTTTATCCCTCAAAAGCGACATCCAAGGAACAATATGGCCATTTATCGTCGTGAATTGCATCAAGTTGGATACCTTAAGCTTGCACGGGAGGCTATGGATAAGGAAGAATTTAAAACTGCCCTAGAATATTTTGATAAAACTTTAGCAAGTAATGTTGAATATCGAGCAAGCGAAGAAAAATTCATATATAGCGGAAAGGCTTATTGTTTAGGTTGTCTTGGTAATCTCACGGATGCGCTTGAGAATTACGATAAAGTCATCGCCATTGACCCGCAGAATACCGGCTGGCTCCAGGAAAAAGGAAATTTGCTCCTGGAGAATAACCGATGGGAGGAAGCTTTAGAGTGCTTCAATGCTGCTTTGGGTATGGATCCCGAAAATAGCGTTTCTGCATGGGCGGCTAAGGCTAAAGCCGAAAAAGAGCTAGGTCAGAATACTCAAGCGAGAGAAAGCTTTTTGCGCTGGTTGAACTTCCTGTCGGAACAATGTCCCGAAATACAATTGCAGCTTTATGCGGATGGCTTTGAACTTTACGGTCTTGTCAGCGAACACGATCTTGCTAAATTGGATCGGACCGTTCTGGAGAGGATTCGCAATAACGTGCAACCTTGAAAGTAAGAAGAATTCAAAAATTGGTTCTCGTTTTTTACATAAATCATGGCGTTTAATGGGAGGGCGGAATGGAGCCGAATCAATTCGACAAGTTGGATAAGTTAGCGGACGCCGTTTATGATAAATTTGAAGAATTGCATAAAGCGGGGCATCTAAAAGAATTAAAGGCGAAACTGGAAGATTTGTGTGCTTCTCTTGCCACAAAATATTCGATCTCCATCAACATGGATCTTGACGTGTTTGATTCGGAAAAAGAAAAATCAATCTCTATGGTTAGAACCGGAATCGCTTGTTTTGGAGGAGAAAAGAAACCATTTCGCGTCGATAGCAGTTCCACCGTCCATACTTATATTACAGATGGTGTCATCAAAAAGGTTCCGCATGATTATTGTCCCTCGTGCTGGGGAGTTTGGGACTTCAAGTTGTTGCATTCCACATGTCCGGAATGTGGTGCCGAGATGGGAAAAAACGTTTTCCTTCTCCTTGATACTGATGTCTGCCCGAACTGCGAAGAGGGTAAAGTGTCTCGTTCGCAACCGAAATGTACAAAATGCAATGAAGTTGTTAACCCTGACATGGTGCGTTGGGGCTGAATCAATCTTGCGAATGCCGTAATCACGGCATCGAAATAACTTCTTCTTTAGTTCTTTTTCTTCACAGTGCCACAATCCCGCGAATCTCGATCTGGGTTATATTCTGCCTATAAGCCGCTATGGGGCATCAAAACCAATAGATCTGTGACTGCTGAGAGCCCCGCATTGCGGAACTTGTGGGTTTGCCGTTTGCCGCGGCAGTGGGAGGCGTTACAAGGGACCTCTTAAATCCGAATGGCGGGATGACTTCCTTATGGCAGTCCATCCAAAATGCCGTGTTCAGTCGAGAAACGATAGGGGGTGTTCTTTCCATTGGATTCGATCTTGCGAGCGAAAAACTTAATATCAACCCTCTTTTTTCGGCTTTAGGTTTACGTTTGGCTACTGCTGGAGTGATGGGAGCAATCAATCCCGATCAGACGATCATGAGTGCCATGGCCGAAGCCTTTTTGGATTCCGTCAAACGGCTGAACCCTTTTGACGGGATGGATGTAACGAGTCCCGAAAGTCTGGCGTTCTATTTTTCCCAAGCCATTAACTTTGTTGATCTGATTCGGGAAAAAGGGCTCCTGGCTGCGTTGGATTTGTATGCCACTTCTATTTTCAAGAGGGATGCGATCGAATCCATTCTGCGGCAAGGCGGACTTGCCGATATTCTTACAGGACAGGCGGAATATACGACCGTGAACGGAATACCCGTAAAAGCTATCCACATTGATGCAAACAACGATCTGTATTTTTCAACAACGGATGATTCGATCCTTTTAGGGCGAAGAAGTGGTAATCAGGTGGAACGAGGCGCGTTTGTAATCGGCGCCGGCGGAAAGTTTTTATTAAAAGAGGGGGTTGTAGAAACCACATTCCCCGATGGTATGCATACTGTTCTGGAAGTGAAAAACGGGCAAGCTCATGGCTACCGGGTTTTTTCAGATAGTAAGGATCTTTTTGAAATTTATGCAACAGGCGGGAATCAGATCGCTTTGAATCCGGATGGAAGTATTTATTCAGCCGTTTTCATTAATAAGGTAACCGGAGCGAGACTCGAGTTTTCCCAAGGCCAGCTTGTTTCTTTTAGCATGACGGCACCCAGCGGACAGAGTATTAATGTCAGCGGAATGACACTGGCCCAGTTGACATCCATCCAGAAACAGGGTCTCGTTTCTTTTATCGCGTCGAACGGAATTTGGAATACCAAGCCGGAAGGCGTTTCCCCCGATTATGAGATTAACCTCGTAAATCGCTTGGTAGAGCGCGGTGTAGATCCTTCCAGTATTTTTCTGGCGCCTATGTATGAAAACGGTAATCCGGTCACAGATACTTTTTCCTGGGTGACGGATATGCTGGGAGGAGACCAGCTTACCGATGAGCTTATCAATAAGCTGGATCAGAAATGGATCACGATGACACCAGCTCAGCGAGATCACGGCGTCGTTTCGGTGTTGTATTCGGGAAGTCTAAATCCTTTCTTGAAAGCAATTGATAGACGAGACTACAATGTCTCCACGATTATTTCGCTTGGCGGGCCATCGATCGAAGGGACATTTTATGAAGGGCATATTGATAATTCTCACGTAAAAACGTTTATCAATATCTATGGTGATAAAGATTATGTGCCGCTTGCTGGCCCAGTTTTAGGTGGTAACAAATCCTTTGAAGGTATCACCACCCTAAATATCAAAATTCTTGGCGCTGATCACTTCGATTATTTCCCCGTGCCAGATGGCAGCAATAAGATAGGAGAGTTTGTAGCACGGCTTAGTGAAGCGGCGCAAGCAAGTGGTAGTAAACTCGACTATTTCTTTGAAACTACCGCTGGCGTTTCGTATGATGAGAATACGCATACTTATATTGTTAATCCAGATGAATTATCTTTTGAAGAAGGGAACTCCTAATGCGATACGATAAAATTAAAACAATAACGTATGTGTGTGGAATAGTTTTTTTGCTTATGGGCTTTGCCGGCAAGCCGTCTCAAGAGACTAAAAGTAGTGAATCGCGCGAATCAGGAGGAGACACGATAATGATTGTTGGTGCAAGTAAAGAACAGAGCGATGCTTTTCAAATTAGAAGACAAAAAATACATGAGCAGTGGGAACATATTCGTAAGGGAAGTAAGTTCGAAGATGCTGGTGAACTTGATTTGGCCATAGAAGAATACAATATCGCTTTAAAGTTGGCGAAGACCAAAGGTGACGAAGGTGTGCCGCGACGTTCGTTGCTCGATCTTTATGAGAAAAAAGGTGACTATCGTCTTGCGCTTGAACATCTAAACCAGTTGATCATATTGAAACCAAGCTTGGCGACCAAATATGCTGAGAGAAAGCAAAATCTTCTCGAAGCTGTCTTGAAGGATAAGAATAACCAAAAACAAATTTTAAAAAACGGCCGATAGTTTTTTTGATCTTTGACATTTGTTTCGACCATAGGCCACTATGGGGCATCAAAATCGATTCCCCTCTGACTGCTGAAAACCGCGCATCTCCGAACTTCTCGGAATGCCGCTGGCCGCAGCCGTGGGAGGTGCCATTAGTTCATTCATAAATCCAAACAGCAATCCCGCTTCTTTGTGGCAATCGATCCAGAATGCGATATTGAACAGAGAAACGATGGGAGGGCTTATATCGGTTGGTTTAGATTTTACCAGTGAAAAACTAAATGTTGATCCACTTTTTACTGCCTTGGGTCTTCGTTTTGCAACGGCTGGAGTTATTGGGGCGATTAATCCTAATCAGACGATTGTTAGTTCTATGGCTGAAGCTTTCTTAAAGTCTGTTAAGCAAATCAATCCTTTTTTTGGAATTAAAATGACAAACCTTGAGAGCTTAGCGGCTTACTTTGGAGAAGCTCTTGATTTTATGCAGGTGATTAAACAAAGAGGACTTTTAGGCGCTTTAGACACATTTGCCACGGCTATTTTTAAAAGAAATGCTATTGAATCAATTTTAAATCAAGGTGGATTATTAGATATCCTTACTCATAGATCAGATTATACGGTGCTAAATGGAATCCCCGTCAAAGCAGTTCATATTGATTCCAATAATGATCTTTATTTTTCAACCACCGATGATTCTATTCTGCTCGGACGGAGGATAGGAGATCAAACGGAAAGAGGCATCTTTGTGGTCGGTCCTGATGGACAGTTTTTGTTAAAGGAGGGTGTTGTAGAAACTGTCTTTTCTGATGGGTTGCATACGGTTTTGGAAGTTAAAAACGGGCTGGCTCACGGATATCGAGTTTTTTCTAATGACAAACAACTTTTTGAAATTTATGCGACCGGAGGTAATCAGATAGTATTAAATCCGGATGGGACGATTTATTCAGCTGTTTTTATCAATAAAGTAACAGGTGCGCGCCTTGAATTTTCTGAAGGACAGTTGATTTCTTTGGCAATGCCTGCGACAAGCGGACAGAATCTTAACCTTAGTGGTATGAGCCTTGCAAAGTTGACTTCTATCCAAAAGCAAGCTCTCGTCTCCTTTGTAGCGTCTAATGGGATATGGAATACTAAGCCAGAAGGTGTGCCTCCAGATTATGAATTCAATCTCATGAACCGCTTGATTGAACGCGGGGTAGATCCTGCGAGTATTTTTTTAGCTCCGATGTATGAAAACGGCAATCCGGTTACAGATAGCTTGTCTTGGGTCGTTGATGCTCTCGGCGGCGATCAATTGACCAATGAACTTATGAATAAATTGGATCAAAAATGGATTGCTTTGACCGAAGCTCAAAGAACGCATGGTGTGACGGCTGTAATGTATTCGGGAAGCACAAATCCCTTCTTGAAAGCGATCGATCAGAGGGACTACAATGTCTCAACTATAATTGCTCTTGGCGGCCCGACGCTTGAGGGTACGCTCTATGAGGGGACGATCAACAACTCAAATGTCAAACGATTCATTAATGTATACGGTGAAAATGATTTTGTTCCGTTGGCGTCAGGTAACAAATCTTTTACAGGACCCAATGGTGTCCCTATCGAAAATATCAACATTAAAATCCTTGGGGCCGATCATTTTGATTACTTTCCTAAGGCGGATGGGAGCAGTAGAATCGGGAAATTTGTGGCCGAAATAGCCCGCTTATCTGATAAAGGTCAAGATTATCTGTTAAGTTTTTTAGCTCAGTTTAAGCAAAGCGACGGGAGCTACAAAGTAAATTCAAGTGAGTTGCCAGATGATTATCAATAAGAAAAAGAAAAGCGAAATCACATTTTGTCTTGTGTTAATTTTTTTTATAGTACCACCAGCTCTGGCTACTGAGAATTATCAAGAACGAAAAGATTCTAAGGAGCAGATTCCTGCTAATATTTTGTGGATTGGAATAAATGATAAACAACAAGAAGGTCTTAAAAAAGTGACTATGAAAAGCCAACCACGGTGGGCAGCAGAAGACCGTGCGATCCAACTTGAGAAAGAAGGAAATATTGATGAGGCGATAGCTGAATTTAATAGAGCCATTCAAGTTAGTGAAAATAGTTTTTATTCCTGGACATCACACTATGCATTGGCTCGGTTATATCAAAGCAAAGGTGCTTTTAATGATGCAGTAAAAGAAATTAATTGGTTAATCAAAAATTGTCAAAGCGAAGAAACCAAAAAAGAATTATTTGATAAAAAACAAAAATTACTTGGCCAAACATAATAAGTAAAAGAGTATAGGTTATATAAAACAGTTTATGAAGGTCCTCATGCCGGGGATGACATCATCAATGATCCTTATCTTCAGACATTAATCCGGGTTCGCGGGTCAGCGGACGGCTTGTCAGTGCCCTTTCTTGATCACCAGAATTTTCAAATTGTAGATCAAAATGGTAAAAAATAGAAAGGTACCGGGTACCGAGGGGACAGGTTGAAATAGACAGTAAAGGCAGGAGAGTATGAATGGGGAGAAGTCCAAGGCAAGAGTCAGGAACAGGACTTTATCATGTTATTGTTCGGGGGAAC